>Ga0189285_100010_pt1 | contig 390128 bp, 352 predicted proteins | sample GEYOminimetaG_FD_130315 | JGI IMG/M metagenome (GOLD analysis project Ga0189285, IMG submission 130315) | Marine microbial communities from the Costa Rica Dome - GEYO mini metaG | ecosystem: Environmental > Aquatic > Marine > Oceanic > Photic zone | place: Costa Rica: the Eastern Pacific...
AGACCGAGCATCCAATGAGGTGGTTGAAGCAGTATCCAGCGGTGAAGCTGATTTCGGAGTTGGATCTATTGGTGCTCTCGACCCGGGCACAGAGTTTGAAACGCTTCTTGAAGATGAACTGGGCGTGTTTCTGCCCTTCTCTCACGCTCTTGCAGAGAAAAATGAGATCGAATGGAAAGAGTTGGAGGATTGCGACCTTATCCTGCCAGCGAGAGGCACTGGCAATCGCCTTTTGATTGACGAGACGTTGGCGCGGGTTGGTTTGTCGGCCTATTGGGCCTTTGAAGTGGAGCGGACGACAACGGCTGTGGAGTTGGTTCGACACGGCAAGGGTGTTGCTGTTCTACCAAAGTCCTCAGCGGATTTGGCGACAGCGAATGGCCTTGAGTTTGTGCCTTTGGCAAAGCCGATCATCTCGCGGCCAATTGGGCTGTTAAGCCGATCCGGGGCCGCTGATCGCCCACTTGTGTCAGCCTTTAAAGAAGCAATCAGAGGCCACCTAGTGCAGTCAGCTCCAAAATGATGGCATCAATGCCTTCGCCGGTTTTCATATTGGTGAAGACAGTTTTTCGGGCACCGCGCTGGGTTTTTGCGTCTCGTTCCATCACGGACAAGTCCACGTCCACAAATGGGGCTAGGTCTGTCTTGTTGATGATCAAAATGTCAGAGCGGGTGATGCCCAAGCCGCCTTTGCGGGGGATTTCTTCGCCCATGGCCGTGGAAATCACATAAATCGTCAAATCAGCGAGTTCCGGGCTGAAAGTCGCAGCGAGATTGTCTCCTCCCGATTCAATCAGCACCAGTTCAAGGTCGGGTATCTTTTGAGTGAGGTCGTCGATGGCAGCCAGATTGATTGAGGCGTCTTCCCGGATCGCGGTGTGCGGACAGCCGCCGGTTTCCACCCCACGAATGCGCTCAGACGGAAGCGCCTGCACACGCATCAGATAGTCGGCATCTTCTCGTGTGTAGATGTCATTGGTTACGACCGCCATGGAAAGGTTGACGGCGAGCCGACGGCATAAAGCTTCTGTGAGCGAGGTCTTGCCTGCACCGACGGGACCACCAATACCAACGCGCAATGGGCCATTCATGATCTGAATATCCGGGTTGTCATGTCTTCGTGTTTCATTGCAGCGAGATCAGCGCCAAAGCTGCAGGTGCCAAGATCGTCCAGTCCTGCAGCAAGGGCGTCCTCTGCCAATGCGTCCATTTGTGCAAACAGATTTTGCAGCACAATTTGACCATCCGTTTGACCAAGTGGGACAAGCCGAATTGCTGCCGAGATCAGATTTGCGATGAAGGCGTGAATATAAAGCGGCAGCAGGTCTTCGACTGGAACGCCCGCCATTGCTGCTGCCTTACCAACGGTTACGGGCAGAGGTGCAGGGGGAAGGGGCGTTTCCAAAAGCGCGCTTGCGGTTTTTGCAAAGGCCGACCCTTGGGCCATCGTTTCCATGTAGCGTTCTTTCGAGCCTGCCATTGCTTCTGCCAGATCGCGAACATCTTCCCCCTTAAAGGCATGGACCAGCAGAATTGCGTCGTTGCGGATGCTTCCCAGACGCAGGAGAACTGATAGCCAGTCCTCCAACGAATTCCTGTCCGAGATCAGACAGCAATGGATTGCCTGTTCAAGGCCGTGGCTATAGGCAAATGCCCCGGTTGGAAATGCTGGTGACATCCAGGCCATGATATGATGGGCAGACAGGCTCATGCGGTCGGGGACGTCCTAATGCTCATGAGAGTGCGTGCGGCCTTGGCCATAGGCACCGCCTTCGGGTTTGAACGGGGCTTTGACGTCTTCAACCTTTCCGCCCAGTTGTTCAATCATGGCGCGGATCACATGGTCGGGTTGAAGAAGCAGATGATTTTCTGCAATTTCGCAGGGCAGGTGACGGTTGCCGATGTGCCATGTCAACCGCATGAGATGGAGTGGATTGCTCGCGGTGACCCGCATCAGACTTTCATCAGCTGCCTGCACTCGGATATGCCGACCATCTTCCAGCTTCAAGTCGTCGCCTTCACGCAGGTCTATTACCTTTGGCAGGTCCAGAAGGAAGGTCAACCCGTTGTCGCTAGTCATGGCGATCCGTCGTTTGAAACGGGCCTCATAGTCGAGAGTGACCGTGTCTGCTGGCGTATCGTGGTTATGGATGACGTCTGTGGCTCTTATCATCTCAATACATGAAATAGCGTTGTGCCATCGGAAGCTCTGGAGCCGGTTCGCAGGTTAACAGCTCACCATCTGCGCGGACTTCATAGGTCTCCGGGTCGACGTCAATTGCTGGTTTTGCGTTGTTCAAAACCATGTCGGCTTTGCCGATCGTGCGTGTGGACCGGACCGCGATCAGGTCCTTGTTCAACCCGAATTTGGACTTGATGTCATTGGAGAGCCCGGCTTGCGAAACAAAGATCGCTGCTGATCTTTCGACGGATCGCCCAAGGGCACCGAACATGGGCCTTGTATAAACCGGTTGCGGTGTCGGAATGGAGGCATTTGGATCCCCCATTTGAGCAACGGCGATTGTGCCCCCCAGGAGGACCAGTTCAGGCTTCACGCCAAAAAAGGCGGGATCCCAGAGCACAAGGTCGGCGCGCTTGCCTGGTTCAATGGAGCCGATTTCATGAGACATGCCGTGGGCGATAGCTGGATTGATTGTGTATTTGGCGATGTATCGACGAACCCGGAAATTGTCGTTGTTGCCCGTCTCTTCTGCCAAGCGTCCGCGCTGGACTTTCATTTTATGGGCGGTTTGCCATGTGCGGATGATAACTTCGCCCACGCGGCCCATGGCCTGACTGTCCGACGCGATGATCGAGAATGCCCCCAGATCATGCAGGATGTCCTCAGCTGCAATTGTTTCCTTGCGAATACGGCTTTCTGCAAAGGCCACATCTTCGGGAATAGATTTGTCCAGATGGTGGCACACCATCAACATATCCAGATGTTCTTCCAGAGTGTTGACGGTGTAGGGCCGTGTCGGATTGGTTGAAGACGGCAGAACGTGGTTTTCGCCGCAGACCTTGATGATATCCGGAGCATGGCCGCCGCCTGCACCTTCCGTGTGGAAGGCGTGAATGGTGCGGTCCTTCATTGCGGCGATGGTGTTTTCGACAAAGCCGCTTTCGTTCAAGGTGTCTGTGTGGATCATCACCTGAACATCGTGATCGTCCGCAACGGACAAACAGCAATCAATGGCCGCAGGTGTTGTGCCCCAATCCTCGTGAAGTTTAAGAGCTGCCGCACCGGCTTCGACTTGCTCGATCAGCGCTGCAGGCAGGGATGCGTTGCCTTTGCCGGATAACGCGACATTCATCGGCAGCCCATCCAATGCCTGAAACATCCGCCCAATGTGCCAGGGGCCGGGCGTGCAAGTTGTGGCCAGAGTGCCATGTGCTGGCCCTGTTCCCCCGCCGAGCATTGTGGTCAGTCCGGAATGAAGTGCATCTTCAACCTGTTGCGGGCAGATCCAGTGGATGTGGCTGTCAAATCCGCCTGCCGTTAGGATCTTGCCTTCCCCGGCAATCGCTTCCGTTCCCGGGCCGACGATAATATCGACATTCGGTTGTGTGTCGGGGTTTCCCGCCTTGCCTATCGCGGCGATCCGACCATCCTTCAGACCGACATCGGCCTTGTAGATCCCTGTAACATCTACAATCAGGGCATTGGTGATGATCGTATCAACAGCGCCATCTGCGCGGGTGGTTTGGGCTTGTCCCATGCCATCACGCAGCACCTTGCCGCCGCCGAACTTGACCTCTTCGCCGTAGGTCGTGAGATTTTTCTCTACCTCAATGAATAGTTCAGTATCTGCAAGGCGGACCTTGTCGCCGGTCGTCGGTCCGTACATGTCTGCATATGCACTGCGGGAGATTCTGGTGGGCATCTAGATATCTCCCATGATTTTCTGATTGAAACCAAAGACTTTCTGGGCACCGGACAAGGGGACAAGCGTCACCTCACGAGTTTGGCCCGGTTCAAATCGGATGGCTGTTCCTGCAGCAATATCGAGACGCATACCTCGTGCGGCTGAACGGTCAAACTCCAGTGCGGAGTTCGTTTCTCCGAAATGATAGTGGCTGCCGACCTGAATTGGCCTGTCGCCCGTATTGGCCACGCTCAACGTTCGGGTCGATGCACCGGCATTCAGCTCAATCTCGCCGTCCCCACAAATAATCTCGCCCGGCTTCATCGGCGCACCACATATGCTGCCACCACCAGGGCAATGGCGGCCAAGAGAATGAAATAGCCGGTTTCAAGCCCGTGTGGGTGGAGATGAGTGCCCTCATGTGCGAGTGCAGGACTGGCGAAGAGCGCTGTTGCTGTCAAAATCAGAAGTCTCATGGTCACTCTCCTTTATCGGATCGGGTGGTGAACGGTGACGAGCTTGGTGCCGTCAGGAAATGTGGCTTCGACCTGAACGTCATGGATCATGTCCGCAATGCCGTCAATGCATTGCTCTGCAGTTATGACCTTGGCTCCCTCGTCCATCAGCTGAGCAACACTTTTGCCATCGCGGGCACCTTCCACGACATAGTCTGTAATCAGGGCGATGGCTTCTGGATGATTAAGCTTCACGCCGCGCTCCAGACGGTTGCGCGCCACCATGGCGGCGAGGCTGACAAGAAGTTTGTCCTTTTCCCGAGGCGTCAGTTTCATTCTTTCCTCACATCGTCCACACGCGTGGCATGTCGCGCCCACGCAAAAAGGTTGTTACTTTGATGATGGACTTGCGCAGTTGGGCCGCGTCCGGTGCCATAAGTCTGGCCAGCAACAGGCCATTCCATGCGCTGCACCCAGCCTCAACCGGTTCCAAATCCAACAAGTCCCTGAGCTGATCACGACGGTCTTCGGCCATCGGATCGATAAACAGGAGAGTTGCGAACGCCAAATTCGAGCCGAGCGCTGCGGGTCTTTTGAGAGCTTCGAAATCGTCCAGCCGCAGGGCGTCCGCGTAGACAAGCTGGCCGCCCCGGTGAATGCGCCAGTGGTCGTACAAAGCGCCAAACGTGAGCGTCTCACCCATGGCTATGCGCCCCAAAATGACAGGCTCAACAAAGAGGGCAGATGCGTCCTCAGCCAAATCAGCATTGATTTGACGGTTTACCTGACCACCCTCAAACAGGATTGTTTCTTGCGCAAGCCAGTCAAAGTTTGCTGCTTCACCAATCTCAAATTTCAGCTTAACGCTCGCGTGGTCACCAGTGCTTCGATAGATCCTCTCAGCTGTCTGGGTTGCCATTCTAAGCTGCCCCCCATTGCCCACTGATACAGAAACATCCAGTTGATCGCCCCCGGTCAAGCCGCCAGCGGTGTTGATCATCACCGCGTCTGGCATTGGCGCATGGTTTTTCGGGATCATGGCTTTCAGGCAACCTGCCTGATGAAGGTCCATAAGAGAGGAGCGCCCATTTTTGGTTTCAAAACCAATGCGAAGCGTGCCTTTGGCGCGCTGCATAACAGGTTTTGAAATCGAATCGAGCATTCGGAAGGACCTCCCTAGACGGCCAGTTTGGCGCGCACATCCTGTTTGCGAAAGGTCGATTTTTCTCCATTCAGGATCATTTTGCCCCGTTCCATTACGTAGATGTCGTCGGCAAGCCCGAAGGCGAAGTCAAAATACTGTTCAACCAAAACAATGGCCATGTCGCCTCGATCTTTCAAAAAGGAAATCACCCGCCCGATTTGTTGGATGATGTTGGGCTGTATTCCTTCTGTCGGTTCATCCAGCAGAAGCAGTTTCGGCTTGGTGATCAGGGCGCGTGCAATGGCCAGCTGTTGTTGCTGTCCTCCCGATAAGTCACCACCACGACGGTGCTGCATTTCCTTTAGAACTGGAAACAACTCGAACAGCTCGTCCGGCAAAAAACGCTCAGATTTATCCAGACAGGAAAATCCGATCTCCATGTTTTCCTTCACTGTGAGCAAGGGAAAAATGTCTCTGCCTTGCGGAACGTAGCCAACGCCCCGCTTTGCAAGGGCATGGGCGGGGGTGTTGGGCGGGAGTTCCTCTCCGTTCAGGATGTAGGAACCTCCCGAATGGCAGTGTGTGCCGGACAAAACCTTCAAGAGGGATGTTTTTCCAACCCCGTTGACGCCCATCAGGCAAGATATCCGACCGACCTCAGCTGTCATGTCGACCCCGTTGAGGATTTGGCTTTGGCCGTAGTGCAGTGTGATATTCGCGCAATTCAACATGGTGATCACCGCCCTAGATAGACTTCGATGACCTGACGGTCCTGAATGACGTGATCAATCGATCCTTCGGCCAACACTGACCCTTCATGGAGCACGGTGACGCGACAATCGAGCCGCCGGACAAATTCCATGTCATGCTCTACGACAACCACGGCACATGTTTTGGCCGCACGTTTCAACATATCAGTTGTGTGCTCCCGTTCTTGCGGTGTCATGCCTGCGGCGGGTTCATCGACCAACAAAAGGCGGGGTTCTTGCGCCAAGAGCATGCCGATCTCCAGCCATTGCTTTTGTCCGTGAGACAGTTCACCTGCGGTGCGATGAAGGTGATCCGTCAACCCGACCTCGTCGGCGAGCGTATCGACCCGGCGTCGGTCCATTTCTGTGGTCTTGTTGAAGAGGACTTTCAAAGGAGAGCGGTCATTGTGCAGGGCCAGGGTGAGGTTTTCTAGAACCGTCTGGTTCTCAAAAACGGTTGGCCGTTGGAATTTCCGACCAATCCCCGCCTGCGCGATTGCGCTCTCTGAGAGGTTTTGCAGATCAATGGCATGGTCGCCATATTTTACTTGTCCACTATCGGCCCGCGTTTTGCCGGTAATGATATCCATCATGGTAGTCTTGCCGGCACCGTTCGGGCCAATGATGGCTCGCAGCTCCGCTGAGCCGATGGCAAAGGAAAGTTCGTTGATCGCCTTGAAGCCGTCGAAGGATACTGAGACCTTGTCCAGTTCCAGAAGTGTCTCGGCTCTGGTCATGCGCTTTTCCTCCGCACAAGGTGATCCACCAGTCCGCCCAGCCCTTTTGGCGCGTAAAGCGTCACAAGGACAAAGCCGAACCCAAGAAGGACAAGCCACCAGTCCACCCATTTGATGGTGTAGAAGCCAAGCGGAATATCGGGTGCCTGACCACCTGTGAACCAGCTTGAAATCAGCGACACAAAGGCCGCTCCAATGACGGCGCCATAAAGTCGCCCACGCCCGCCGATGGCGACCCAGACAACCAGATAGATAGAGGCAATTGGGGCAATCTCGGCTGGATTGATAATTCCGGCCTGCGGATAATAAAGCGCTCCGGCAATGGCTGTGATGACGGCAGAGACCACGAAGACCAGCAGCTTGTAACTTTCAACCCAATACCCAAGGTATCGCAGACGGTTCTCATCGTCCCGAATGGCGCGAATCGCGCTGCCAAACTTTCCGGACATGAACCAGGCTGAGGTGATATAAAGGCTCCCGAGCGCTAGCGCTGACCCCCATAAAAACAAGATGGACAGGGTTGCTTGCGACACGTTTTCGGCACCTGGCAAGTTCTGCAAGCCTGAAAGGCCGTTGTTTCCGCGCAGACCGCTGTCATTTTGAAAGAGATACAGGGACAGGGCGAGTGTCATGGCTTGTGTCAGGATAGACAGGTAGACGCCGCTGACCCGGGACCGAAAGGCCAACCAGCCAAACAGGAAGGCCAGAATGCCCGGAACGAGGACCACCAGCACCAATTGAATGGTCAGGCTGTCGGCAAAGCTCCAAATCATCGGTAATTCAGCACCTCCAACGACGCCAAAGATCTGTGTTCCAATCGCGTCGCGGATTTCCTCTGATGTTGGCGGGAGAGGGGCATTTGCAAGGGAGGAAACAACGATCTCCTCGGTGCGGGCGTACATCAACCACATGCCGATCATGTAGCCTCCGAGCCCGAAGAATGCGAAGTGCCCGAGGGACAGAATACCGCAGTAACCCCACACCAAATCCAGCGCCAAAGCAGCCAGGCAGAGGCATAGAGTTTTGCCGAGTGTCTTGATGAAACTCGTGGACAGGAAGCCAATGCCTAACCCTTCAGACAGGATGGTGACCGTCAGAGTGAAGAGTGCCAAGGCTCCAAGGAAAACCAACACCGATGGATTGCGTACGAGAAATGTCCGTTCCATGGCTCAATCCCCCGCCGCGCGGCCTTTAAGGGCAATGATGCCCTTTGGCCGAAACTGAATGAATATGATGATGAAGATGATCATGTAGGTCTGAGCGGCCAGGGTGTTGGACGGGTTCAACCACTCGATAAATTTCTGCAGGCTTCCGATCATCCCGGCGCCGGCCAAAGTGCCCCAGATGTTGCCAACTCCGCCGACAACAACTGTCATGAAGCTTTGCACGATATAGGCTGACCCGAGCTCGGAGGTGACTTTGGCAAAGAGCCCGATGGCAACACCTGCAATTCCTGCAATGCCTGACCCGAGCCCGAATGTAAGCATGTTGATGCGTTCCGGGTTAATGCCCATGGATGAGGCCATGCGCGGGTTTTGTGTGACGGCGCGAACCTCAAGGCCGAAGCGTGTCTTTGTCAGGATGAAAATCAGGAGGCCAAGGAAGGCCAAAGCCAGCGCGAAGATCGCAATACGGATCAAACTGATGGAAATGATATCGTTGATGACCCAGGAGCCGTCTAGCCAAGCAGGTGCTGTGAGGGGACGCGCCTGCGTTCCGAAGATGTTCTTGGCCAGTTGCTGGAGAGCAATGGAGACGCCAAATGTCGCCAACAAGGTTTCCAATGGGCGGTGGCGCAAGTGGCGAATGACACTTCGTTCCAGTGCAACACCGGCTGCAAACGCCAACAGGAAAGCCAGCGGCAGAGCCACAATGATTGAGGTGGTATAGTCCGGGATAACCTGTTGCACGACATACCCGGTATAAGCGCCGATCATGATGAATTCGCCATGCGCCATGTTGATGACGCCCATTACGCCAAAGGTGATGGCCAACCCGATCGCGGCCAGAAAATAAATGGATGCGAGGGATAGACCGTCGAGCCCAAGATCAATTGTTGTGTAAAGGTCCACCCGGTTGGAAATCGAGTTCAAAGTGGCGAGTGCTGCTGTTGTGATTTCCGGATTCGGCTCCAGATATTCTTCATAGAACACATGTTCGTCCAAAGCTGTGCGAACGTCCGCGCGCGTGACCAGCGCTGGTGCGTGACCCAGTTCAACCAGTTTCTGATAGGCACGATTTCGCGCTTCCTCAGTCGAAAGACTTGAGACCGGCGTGTCCCCAACCTGCCCATCTGCGATGTTCTCAATGAGGATGGCATCTCGGGCTGCGGTGTCTTGCCTTGGTTGGGCGAGACCTTGTTTGACAAGCAAGTCATAGGCCTCGTCTGTCGAGAACTGCTGACCCGGGACGAGGCGGCGGGCAAGGTTGATGGTGTCCGGAAGGGTTAAGGCAGCATTGATCCGTGTTTCCAGTAAGGGGTTCAGAGCACTGCGAACATCAACGCTTGTGTCTGAGGCAAAGGATTTAATTGCTGCAATTCTCGCCTCGGTGTCTTTGGAAAAGCGAATGGTCAAGAGGCGCACAAGACGTGACATGCGCAATTTCAGATCGGAGTTGGGTTCTATTTCAGCAACTGCCTGAAGAAGAGGGAGGTGCGCTGCATCTGCTCCGCGCTCAATCGCCAATACTGCTTCTGCGCGTGTTTCCGGATCCGCGTCCTTCAACTGAAACTCGACCAAGGCCGAGGCCAGAATAGTGCGCACCCCGCTGTTTGGTTTGAGTTGTTTCATGCCCTTGCGGGCATGTGTGCCAAGCGTCTCACCTGTTTCAAGGTCGATGACCTCAACGGGGTCCGCTTTCGGATCTGCCAGAAAATAAAATTGCCCGTCTTCCTTCTTCATCCAGACGTTCTTGTTTCTCCAAGCATCCAGGAAGCCGGGGACTGCGGGAAGTTCACTGTCGGCCAATGCCTTCAATAGTGGATCAATTGTTTTGCGGGAGGCGCGCTCCACAGCCTTGTGATGATCTTGAAGTATGGATTGAAGGTCTTGATCCTGAGCCTGTGCCAGACCAAGTCCGCATAGGACCAAAATGAACGTCGCCAGAAACCGCAACATGATAGCTTTCTTGTTTTTGGGGAGTAATCGGGGCCTCGAAATTGAGGCCCCGCAGTTGTTTGCCGGATAGTCTTAGTAATTGGAGGTCAGCTGGATGCAGGAGGCGGTTTCGATGTTGTACATTCCGCAACCGAGCTCCTGCCAATCCGATTTCAAGACTGCAGATTCCGGTAGGAAATCAGTCCATGCGTCACCGGGAACTTCTTCGGTCTGACTGATGATGTCGAACTGGCCGTCTTCCTGAATTTCTCCAATCAAGACTGGTTTTGCCAGATGGTGGTTCGGCAACATGATGGATGTTCCGCCTGTGAGGTTCGGGAACTCCTGACCGTACATTGCGTTTCGAACGGCATCGACATCGGTGGTGCCCGCCTTTTCCACGGCATTTACCCACATGTTGAAGCCGATATAGTGAGCCTCCATCGGGTCGTTAGTGACCCGCTCATCGCCCATACGAGCCTTCCAAATTTTGACGAACTCTGCATTTGCCTCTGTGTCGGCAGACTGAAAATAGTTCCAGGCGGCGAGGTGGCCGACAAGGTTGCTGGTGTCGAGGCCGGACAGTTCTTCTTCACCAACGGAGAAGGCCACGACCGGAATGTCGTCTGCCGAAACGCCGGCCGCAGCAAGTTCCTTGTAAAAGCCGATATTCGCATCACCGTTGATGGTTGAGATGACGCCAACCTTTTTACCGTCTGCACCCAAAGCGACGACGTCAGCTACAATCTTTGACCAATCCGAATGTCCGAACGGCGTGTAGTTGACAAAGATATCCTCCTCCGCGATTCCCTTGTCCTTCAGATACTGTTCAAGGATCTTGTTGGTCGTGCGCGGGTAGACATAGTCGGTGCCCAGGAGTGCGAATTTCTCTACGCCCAACTCTTCGAGAAAATAGTCTGTTGCCGGGATTGCCTGCTGGTTCGGAGCGGCCCCAGTGTAAAAGACGTTCTTGGAGCTTTCCTCACCTTCATATTGAACCGGGTAGAACATCAGGCCGTTCAACTCCTCGATCACAGGAAGAACGGATTTCCGGGAGACCGAAGTCCATGCTCCAAAAATGACGTCCACGTCCTGAACGGTGAGAAGTTCGCGGGCTTTCTCTGCAAAAAGGGGCCAATCGGAGGCTGGATCCACAACGACGGGTACGAGTTCCTGACCCAGCAGACCACCCTTTTTGTTCTGCTCTTCAATGAGCATCAGCATGGTGTCTTTCAGTGTGGTTTCGGAAATCGCCATGGTGCCGGACAGTGAGTGCAGAACGCCCACCTTGATTTCGGCAGACGCTGACGTGATGCCTGTCGTCACAAGAAGTGCTGTGGCAAGTGCGAGTTTTTTCATGATTTAACCCTCGGGCTTGAAGTCGCGGAATGGAACGGCAGGGCCGTCCAGTGGCGGTCTTGGGAAGACTGAGGGAGAGGTAATCTGATAATTGCGGTGCAGTCTGCCGCAATGTTATCACCGAGCTGTTGCGTTTTTTGCACCGCTTGATAGGTGAGTCTTGAGAAAAGGCGTGAAAACCATGCGGCACCTGCAGAGCTTTCGATATGTAAAGGCAATCGTGGAAACGGGCTCTATTCGGGGGGCAGCCGAAACATTGGCGATTTCCCCGTCTGCCCTGAACCGGCACATCCAAACGTTGGAGCTGGATCTGGATATTCAGCTTTTTGAGCGTTTGACCCGGGGGGTGCGGTTGTCTCCGGAAGGCGAGATTTTCTATGCCTATGCTCTCAGTCAATTGTCCGGGTTTGCAAGAGTCCGGAACCAGATCAACAATATTCGCGGGCTGAGTATCGGGAGTGTAAAGCTGGGCTTGTCGCAGGATATTCATTGTGGCTCGCTCTATCGTTTGATCAGTGAGTTCCAGCGCGACAACAACAATGTTGACGTTGAGATCGAGCATATTCATCAGAGCATGTTGTTTGAGAAATTGAGGGACGGAAGTCTCGATCTTGCCCTGTTCGTCAATCCGGTTTTGCGGAGAGGAATGAACGTCCTCCACGCTCTGGATCTTGAAGTGAGCGCGTTTGTTCCGAATGGAATTGGGCTTGGACGTTCCGGGGCTCTCAAGGTCTATGAACTACAAAACATGCGGATCGCGCTGCCGCCTGCGGGCACAGAAGTGACGACACGAATATTGGCGGCGTCCGAACGGTTTCGAGTGGATGCGCAGCGGAACTATTGCGGTCCAGATGTCCTGGCGCATCTGGAGCATGCGCATCTGCCGCTTGTAGGGTGTCTCGTTGTTGCAGAACAGCGCGACCAACCTCTGCAACTCGCCGGCTATAAGCGGATTTCAATAGACCAGCGTGAAGTCGGGACTTGCAGTCTTTGTCTTGTGGCGAGCGAGGATCGGGGGCTCTCTGGGCCAGCATACAAATTTCAGGAGCTATTGAGCGTGCTCTTTCAGTGACCCCTGACAAATCAATTGAGTGCACTTTCCCTGTATGCAAAGAAGCTATTCTTTTCTAATGCAAAAAATTGCAGTGAGAAAATTCTATTTTTTTGAATATACTTCAAGAAATGAAGTAATTCTTAGGTGAAATTGCCTTCGTATCTGCGACAATCCTGTTATCAGGTGTATTAACTCATGAATTAGAAAATCATCTACGGAACGTATAAATAATAAAATGCAACCTTGGATTGAATATTAATGAATAAAGGAACTTAAACTACGTAATTTACTTTTTGCTAACCAATAATATTTGGTCAATTTTTAATATTTGTTGCAAGGATGCGTTAACTCAGTTTGCCGATTTCAGGGCGCGTATCCATGGTTCAAGTACTCAAAATCCTCGGTTGGTTACTCTCTGCTGCCATTCTGGTCGCGGTGGTGGCACTACCTGTCGGGACAACATCCCAGCTGGTGATCGGGGTTTGCTTGCTCTTTGCGATGGTTGCGGTCTGGTGGTTGGCTCCAGCGTCAATTCAACGCCCTTTGATGATGAGTGTCGGGACCATTTTGGTGCTGCGTTATCTGTATTGGCGGATCTTCTACACGCTTCCGTCAGTGCACGATTTGGCTGATTTTATTCCCGGAATTGTGTTGCTGAGCGCCGAATTGTTTTGCATCGGCATGCTGTTCATCAGCCTGTTCGTAGTGGTGCGGCCGCTCGAACGTGCGCGTGCCCCGCAAGTGAGCGATGAAGAGCTGCCAACAGTCGACATCTTCATTCCGACATATAATGAAGAGATCGGCATTCTCATGTCGACGGTCGCAGCTGCAATCGGTCTCGATTATCCGGAACACAAACGCACGGTTTACCTGCTGGATGATGGCGGGACGGATCAAAAATGCATGGATTCGGATCCTGCTAAGGCTGAAGAGGCTCGTGACCGGAGGCATAAGCTCCAAAAGCTGTGCGCCGAGATGGGTGCGACTTATCTGACCCGTTCCAGAAACCTATCGGCAAAGGCAGGTAACCTTAACAATGGGCTACAGTATTCATTAGGCGACTTGGTCGTGGTTTTTGATGCGGACCATGCGCCGACACGTGAGTTTTTGAGAGAAACAGTTGGCCACTTTGTTCAAGACCCGAAACTGTTTTTGGTGCAGACACCGCACTTCTTTCTCAATCCGGACCCGATTGAAAAGAACCTTTCGACCTGGCATCGCATGCCCTCGGAAAACGAAATGTTCTATTCTGTCATTCAGCGAGGGTTGGATTACTGGAATGCTGCATTCTTTTGCGGTTCGGCCGCGGTCCTGAGACGCGAAGCGCTTGCGCAAACCGGCGGGTTTTCCGGAGTTTCAATCACGGAGGATTGTGAAACAGCACTGGAACTTCATTCCAGTGGCTGGAACAGTCTCTATGTCGACAAACCCATGATTGCCGGCCTTCAGCCAGAAACCTTCACCAGCTTCATTGGTCAAAGGTCTCGTTGGTGTCAGGGCATGATGCAGATCCTGTTGATGAAAAACCCGCTGTTCAAGCGCGGTTTGAGCTTTGCGCAACGGATTTGCTACCTGTCATCGGCTTTGTTTTGGGCCTTTCCGTTCCCGCGCCTTGTGTTTCTCGTGGCGCCGCTTCTCTACATCTTCTTTGACCTGAAGATCTTCGTGGCAAACGGGCAGGAGTTTCTGGCTTACGCGGTCACCTACCTGTTCGCGAATATGATTATGCAGAACTACCTGTTTGGTAAGGTGCGTTGGCCATGGGTTTCGGAACTCTATGAGTATATCCAGTCCTTCTATTTGGCGCCGGCTATCCTTTCCGTGGTGACGAATCCGAAGAAACCGAAGTTTAATGTGACGGAGAAGGGGTTAACGACCGAGCGTGATTTTGTGTCTTCTCTTGCCGGGCCATACTTTGTGTTTTTCGGCATCCTTGTTCTGGCGATGTTCTATGGTTGCTGGCGTTACTTTGACCAGACCGTCGACAAGGATCTGCTGATCGTCGTTTTGATCTGGAATTCGGCCAATCTGGTTCTGGCTGCAGGTGCGCTCGGGTGTGTGACGGAAAAGTCCGAACGCCGCAGAACGCAGCGGTTGGAAGTGCGCCGGTCTGGATCTCTGGAGCTGTGTGGGAACCATTATCCCGTCGACATTTTCGATGCGTCGACTGAAGGGGCTGGCCTTGCGTTTAAGGAAACCATTGCCACGCCGCCACGTTTCGAAGGTCAGGCTCTTGGTAATCTGACGATATATCCGATTGACGATGAAAAGACGCCAGGCAACGTTCCAATCATCGTCAGGCGTTCGATTACGTCAGGCGCTCGGGTCGGGTTTGGCGTGCAGTTCTGTGCCATGTCAGTTGTGCACCACAAGCTGATTGCTGAGCTCATGTATGGCCGGGCCGACCCGCTGTCTACCTTTTGGACCGACCGTCGCTACGGGAAAGGTATTCTTGGAGGGACAGCTCATTTTGCCTCCATGTCCACGCGGCAAATCCGCAGGGCTCTCATGATTGCCTGGAAAGACCGGATGGCGCCTCACGGTTCTCCTGCAGCCGATGAAGGCCCTGTGATCGCCTCCAGTGGTGCTCCAGCAGGAGCTATGGTTCAGGTGCTGGAGAAATAAAATGAAAGAACAACAGCATCGCGCTGGCGCTCGCGCGCCCGGGAAATTGGTGACCCGATTGAAATACTCACTCGGCATTTTGATGTGCCTTGGGTGTTTCAGTCAGCCGATATTAGCGAGCGAAATTCTAACGGTCGCATTGCCTGATGAGAACTTCCGACCCCTTCCTGCTCTGGCGACAGATCTCCGGCTAACTGGTGAAGCGGATTTCAGGGAATGGCCGGTTTACTTGACTGCATTTCAATCCGGGCAGAACATCACGTTCGAAGCAGCTCTAACGTCTGCTGTGTCAGTCATGCCCGAAGGCTCTTTGGTGAGCGTTACGGTGAACAACAAGCTTGTTCATGAACAGGCAATCGAAGCGTTCGGTAAACAACAACTGATTGCATTTGATGTGCCTGCGGGCGCGTTTAAACCGGGTTACAACGTGGTTCGGCTTCACACGCATCAGCGTCACCGTGTTTCTTGCGAAACCGCCGCGACCTATGAGCTTTGGAGTGAAATCGATTCATCACGAACGGGTTTGCGCTTCGAAAGCGGCGACCTCGGGATCAATTCCTTTCAAGATATTGCTGCTCTTGCTCCCGATCATCGTGGTGCGGTTCGACTGAGGGCTGTGTTGGGCGCTTCTCCGTCCGCGCAGCACCTCTCTGATGCGGTTCGGATCTTGTCGGCTGTTGCTGTGAAGTCTGGGTTCACCTACCCTTTTGTTGAAGTTGTGGGATCTGCGGGAACCGGCAGCGGGCTGGACCTTTTCATTGGCAACCCGGATGAATTGACAGCTCTTGGTGCGCCGCTTCTTCCTGAAGAAGGCACGCTGGCCGTCGCAGAAAATGGGACCAGTGTTTCGCTAGTAGTGCACACCGCTGATAAGGACAGCGTTGAGGCCCTTGTTCGACAAATCCTCCACGGACAGGACGTATTGAACGCCGGTTCGAAAGATGAAGGACAGCAAGCGCTTTCGCGTGCCATTAAGGCACCTGTTAAGTCTGGCGCGGAAATTTCTTTGTCTGACCTCGGCGCGGAAACCGTCGAATTTAACGGACGTCTGCTTCAAACCAGTTTTGATTTGCGCCTACCAGAGGACTTCTATCCGGTCGAAACAGGTTCGATTGAACTGAGTTTGGCAGGGGGGTATTCGCCAGAACTTTCAGAAAACAGTCAGATCGTGGTTCGGGTCAATGGCGAAATTGCTGCCGGTATGCCGCTTGCACGTGAAAGCGGCGAGGTGTTTGAGCAGAAAAAAATGCGTCTGTCGCTCGCACAGTTTCGTCCCGGCATGAACTCGATTGAGATCTCGACGCAACTGATCAACCAACAGGACGAAGATTGCGACACACTTGCGCTGCTGAATGCACCGCCGCGTTTTCTTCTTCTGGACAACACAACGGTCAAGATTCCCGATTTGCCTCGGCTGCGGGCGTTGCCATCACTTAATGCTAGCCTGGCTGGTGGGAAGCTCGGCGCCAACTCGCAAGAAAGCAAGATCTACATTCCGTTTTCCGATCCTGGCTTAATGTCAGCTGCGGGAACTCTTGCCGTGCGGTTGGCCCTGGATACAGAAGGAAAAGTTCCCGCTGATATCAGCTTTGGCAGGCCCGACAAGAATGAAGATGGTGCAATCATTCTTGGTTCACATGCTGATTTGCCAATCTCCACCATGAAGCGGATCGGGCTTGCTCCTGAGCGTATACGCACGGCTTGGTCTCAGCCGCAGCAGCTGCACGACACCACGCAGTATGTGAACATCCATAGCCCGGTTCAAAGGCGAATGGTGTCATTGCAGTCAATCAGTGATCAGGAGCCGATTACCACTGCGTCGATTGGGTCTACACCTTCGGTGAACAACGGTCCCAAGCCGATTGTTTTATCAAGTTTGCCAAGATCCTCTGATGATGAATTGGTGGGTCAATGGCAGGAGCGTGTTGATTTCCAATGGAAAATACCAGCGGCTATCACAGATTTCAGTGAAATCTTGACTGGCAGCATTACCGTCGAGCCAGCGCCTGAAGAAGAGGCAGAATTGGGAGCCAATACGGTCCTGGTCGTTGCTCAAGGGAGCACGTCTGATGAAAACAACACCTATTGGACGGTTTTCACCTCTCCAAGTGCGACAATCCTCGCTCTTTCAATGCAGGATATTGTTAGCCCGCATCGCTGGCGACACTTGCGGGGTAAGGAAGCGCGCTACGATATGGTTGCCGATACCATTGAGGTGACTTCGGTTCCACCGAGCCGTTACGTAGTTACACAACCTTATTCGGTAACAAACTGGCGGTTGGTGATTGCCGGTTGGCTTTCGCGGAACCCACTGGTCTATGCCGGTGCTCTCTTGATCGCAGCCGGTTTTGTGGCCTTTTCCACCCGGAGTGTCTTGTCCCTCAATGAACGAGGGCGTCTATGATCCGCGTTTTATGGTTTGCTCCGATTTTATGTCTGGTGCTCATAACGAGCTACGGAATGTGGGGGGATATATATCAGGATGTGGTCCGAACAATGCCATGGAACCAAGAAGATCCAGCGGACATGGTTTCTGTTGAAGTGGTCGATATGGCAGGACCACAGCGTGCGCAAACTATCCAAGTAGCTCAGCCTCTACGTAGGCAACAGCGCCAACTTGCTGGCGCTCTTCAGGCGCCAAAATTCTGGACTGACTACAAGCGTAAATTTGTCAGTTCCGACGGTCGGGTGATTGACACAGCAAATGGACGTATCAGCCACTCTGAGGGGCAAGGATATGGGTTGTTGATGGCGTTGGCAGCTGACGACCAGCCGACGTTTGCTCGCATCTGGGTCTGGACCCAGCGCAATCTTGATATCCGGGAGGATGCTCTATCAGCTTGGCGGTGGAATCCGGCTGCCACGCCTCATGTTGATGACATGAACAACGCATCTGATGGCGATGTCTTAATCATTTGGGCGCTGGTTGAAGCAGCGAAGCGGTGGGACAACGAAGAATATCGTCAGGTGGCGCATGAAAAGGCAAGAGACCTTGCCGACTTGTTGATCCATAGCCCTATAGGCGACTTGGCTTTGTTGCCCGGAAAGCATGGCTTTACGGCTAACGATCGCCCGGATGGCCCGGTTGTGAATCTCTCCTACTGGGTGTTTCCGGCGTTTGATGCGTTGAAAAACGTCGATCCGGAAAGTGACTGGATTGGGCTAAGAAACAGCGGACTCAAACTCTTGTCCACCAGCCGCTTCGGCGCAGGTGACTTGCCCCCGGAATGGTTGGCCTTGGGTGGGAGTTCTCCAAATATTGCAGACGGATTTAATGCCGACTTCGGGTACAACGCTATTCGCATTCCGTTGTACCTTGCCTGGTGGGGTGACGGAGAGCGCCAGCTGTTGGCACCTTTCACCGCTGCTTGGGTGGATGGGGATCCGGCAGTGGTCGATCTGAAGTCAGGTCGCAAGAAAGACGTGCTGAGATCGGATGGGTACAAAGCGGTTGCTGCTCTCGCCTTCTGCGCGATGAATGGTCAGCGCCTTCCCGCATTCAAAGATCAGTTGAATGACGACCACTACTATCCAGCTACATTGAAGGCTCTGGTCCTGATCGCCGCAAACCAGAGGTACCCAGAATGCAAATGAGACCTCTTTCCCGCAGCTTGTTGACTGCCGTTGTTTTGATGACCGTTGTATTGTTCCCGAGTGTTCAATCGATGGGGAAAACACGGACTGGTTTTCCGGTCGATGAAAGTGCTCTGCGCTACTATGCCTCGCAAAACAACCGCGAGCGGGTGGACGCTGAAATTCGGCGTCTCAAGACACTGCATCCGGGCTGGAATCCTCCGCAAAACCTTTACAAGGCTGGAAGTTGGATCAATCCGGAGAAGGATCTTTGGGAGCTGTTTGCGTCTGATCAGCTGGGCGATCTCAGGGCCGAGATTGAAAGACGGCGACAGAGTGATCCCAATTGGCGTCCATCGACTGATCTATTGAACAAGCTTGCCTTGAAAGAGGCGCGGGCCCGGTTGGTAGATGCCTCTGAAGGTGACCGAGATGGTGAGGTAGTTCGGCTGGTTGAAAGCCACCCGTTGCTTTTGAACATCGAAGACCTTGAGGTTCTCTGGCGGGTGGCGAAAGCATATTCCGAAACTGGAGCCGTGGCTGATGCGGTCGATCTCTATCTTCTTCCAATGCGCAATGGCTCAGTTTCTCAAGAGCTAAAACGCGCAACTGCACAACAAGCGGTTGCGACTCTGCCGCTAGAAGAGGCCACGCAGTTGTTGCGAAAGCTTCGTGAACGTGAAGATAGCGGCTTCTCGGACGTGGATATCGTTCCGATAGCACGTCAAATCGCGCGTCGTTGGATTGCTGGCTATTTGGACGGCAATTTTGCCGAAACGCCGCCGGAATATCTTGTAGAGGCCCTTGAAGGGGACAGAACACCGAACGAGGATTTTGTCAGTGAGCGTTTGCTCGCCTGGTATGACCGTAGCCAAGGGCGTCATGTTGGCGCCTTGAAGCGCTTCGATGAGGTGTTGTCCTTTGGGCCGCATGCGGATGCCGCGTTTGGGCGTATTCTTTCGCTGGAGGCTTTGAATAGATACACGGACGCCTTGGCAGCTGCACGTCAGCTGAAGGGGGCCTCACCCCATATTCAGGCCGCGTTTGTGCGATTGACCAGTCATGCGCTGCTGAAAAACGAAAACGTCTCATTGACTGCCGAAGATTTAGGTGTGTTTGCGCAGAACGTCCGGAGTTTAAAGGACACGAATGGTGCATTGATCCTCGCTTGGTATGCCTATCGCCACAATCAGATGGAAGCGGCTGCAGGTTGGTTTTCGACGGCTCTTGGCTGGGGTGGTGGTGCCAAGGCCGCGGAAGGACATATTTGGTCTGTGGCAAAGCTCACATCCATCAAGGAAGCGGCCAAACTGCAATCGGTATATGCACAGCGGTTTCCCGAAGTTGCAGCCATTCGGTTGAAGCCAGCGCCGACTGTGGTCCGGAAATCGAAGGGAGCGGCACGTCCGTCTTCTCTCAGCTCAGCGTATGCGGCTCGCAAGCGTGGCAATCCTCAGGCTTGTTTGAGCAAATTGGCGTCAGCGCCTGCCTCTTCGGAGCGTGCTCTCCTCAAGGGGTGGTGTCTGCTTGATCTCAATCGACCGGAAGAAGCTGCGCGTTCCTTTGGAAATGCGCTTGGTGGCCGTGAGAAAGTTGCTCGGGATGCCGCATATGGTCGCTCCTTGGCCTTATTGCGGGTCGGGCGGACGTTTGACGCGATCGAAGGAGCGCAGGACGTACCGCAACCGACCGTGCGTCGTCACGAATTGGCCTCCGCTGCGCTTGCCCAAACTGCGACAACAGCGTTTCGCAGCCAAAATTATCAAGCCGCTCTTTCAGCACTTGATAAACGCCGGGCGATCACGCGGGAACCTAGAGATCTCATGCTGCTTCGCGGTTGGGCGCTCTATTACACGGGCCATCCGCAAAAGGCTGCAGCCATATTCTCGACCTTGGACCAGCAGCTCTCTACACGAGAGACGCGCTCGGCTCTGGAACAAACCAAACGGTATCGTACAGGAGGTGGCAGATGACACGCAAAAACGAATGGCGTGGAGTTCTGGTGTGCGTGCCTTTGATCCTGCTGCTTTCTTCATGCAGTCAGGTTCAGACGGAACAGACCTCCTATCATGACGGGGTTTATTCGGAAGTGTCGGCCAATGGTGGCGCAGGCGTTCATGGGCGGGCTCTTGCCCAATTGCCGCCGTCTGCCGGGCGGATTCTGTCTGTTCAGGAAACCACTAAGGGATCAAATCTGACCCAGCGCATTGTCCTTCAAGGGCTACCTGGGACAATCGGTACAAATTTCATCGAGGTTCGTGTGTCTCGTCGGGCAAAGTATGGTCACGGGGCATCGGAAAAGTCGCTTCTACGAGAGATCAATTCCACGGTCCCGGGGCGCCGATTCCGTATTGCGAATGTCGTTCCGAGCAATGGGTACGGGCCCTTTGGTGTCGCAAGTGATCAGATTGGGTGTACGTTTCTGTGGCAGACCATTGATACTCCGGCCAAAACGAGGTTTGGTTTTCTTGAGCCCAAAAAGACGCGGACCGTTGATGTGCGGGTCCGGCTGTGTGAGGGGCGTTCGAACGAACGCCGGGCCATTGCGCTCATGCAGCGTTTGAACCTTTATGTTGATGGTGTTTCCCGCAATGATTTTGCGGCATTGGAAAGCGTTGATGAGCTTTTGACCAGTGACGACAGCGTCCTCTATCCACGGCCTGAAAAACGTGTCCCAGTGCGCTCGCAACCAAAAAAAGTCGCTGCAAAACCAGCGCCTCGCGAGTTGGCTAGCCCGGTCTTTGAAGCGCCTGTAACGAACAAGCCTCTAGAGCCTGTCCCGCATTATCTTGTGCCGGTTCCCCCTCCAACCGACGATATTGAAGTGCCCGAAACCCGGGAGCGTTGGGCGCAACCCGTGGTGCCCCTGCCAGCTGTTGAGCCGGTCGTCGTTACCGAACCTGTGACAGCACCAGTCAAGCAAATACAGGAGAAAACGCGGGTTCGGGATGTTACGGCGTCAGTTGTGCAGGTTCCGTTGCCGTAAAGATTTTTGGGTCTTGACCCCAGAAACTGGAAAACCTGCCCCTTGTCAAACGGGGGGCGGGTACGCATTTTCAAGCTCATGTTGAATATGCATTTGGCGGCACGAAATACATTTCTTCGATATACAATCGCCAAGTCAGCCCCCATGGACTTGTTGAATGCCAACCGTGACGCCACTGGATGATACCATTTCGGCTGATGTAGACTTTCCTGCTGTTCTTGCCGGGCCAATTGTGCGTCGTATCCAGTCGGACAGACTCACACTTTGGTTGGCAACGCGTTCTCCTGCTGACGTCAGATTGGAATTGCAGCCGCCCGAGGGGGATGAACAGACTTATCATTTGACACAGGGCAACCCAGCCCTGACGTGTCATAGCGCAGGTGTGCGGCTTCACTATCTTCTGATCGACGTGCGGTTGGAACAGGCCCTCCCGGTTGAAACTCTGGTTTCCTACCGATTGAGCCTGAAGTTCGATGACGATGTCGACAAAGGGTGGCAAGACCATTTGGCATGGGCGCCGGACCTTTGTTACAGCGGTAGAGACTCGCCGTTTTTGCGTGTGCCTCAGAAAGTCTCCTCGATCATGCATGGCTCTTGCCGAAAGCCGCACAGCCCGTGTGGAGATGGTTTGATTGCCGCTGATCGGCTGGTTGAAGACGCCCTATCGAACGAGGGTGCTGGAGCTTCCACCCTCCCTGAATTATTGGTCATGAGTGGTGATCAGGTCTATGTCGACGATGTCGCAGGCCCCATGCTTCAGGCAATCACCGCCCTTATTGATGCGCTGGGGTTGCCCGATGAAGAGCTGAAAGGCATTGATGAAGGGTTGCCGGTGAATGGCAAGGACATAGGGGCCATGTCTGAGCTGCTCTATCACCGCGATAGGCTGCTTCCTAAAATTGATCAAAAGGCGTCTGTATTCGATGTTCTTTTCGGTGGCACAAACAAGCCGGTGTTCACATCAGTTCATGCTCGAAATCACCTGATAACCCTGACGGAAATGCTGGCGCTTTATCTGCTTGTTTGGTCGCCTGCGGCTTGGAGCATTGTTCCGCAGGCTTTTGCGCCTGAAGGATTGTCTGAAAAGGATCGGGACCTGTTCGATCAGGAGCAGGAGCTTGTTTCTGAATTTGTGCAAGGCTTACCGCGTGTGCGCCGTCTGCTGGCACATTTGCCGAGTGCCATGATCTTTGATGATCATGATGTTACAGATGACTGGAACCTGTCCCTCGCGTGGGAGGATGCGGCTTATGGGCATCCTCTATCTCGCCGGGTGATCGGGAATGCCTTAATTGCTTACGGTCTTAATCAAGGCTGGGGCAATCGACCCGAGACCATTGGGCCTGATCTTCATGGGGTGTTCCAAAATGCCTTGTCGGCTCCGGGAACAGAAACGCACGATCAGGCTATCGATCAAATTCTCGACTATGAGAAATGGGATTTTGATTGGCCGACGGATCCGCCCCTGATCGCGCTGGATACCCGAACACGGCGCTGGCGTTCAGAGCGGAACAGTCACTATCCATCAGGTCTTCTGGATTGGGAGGCTGTGACGGATCTTCAGGCAAAATTGCGCGGCCAAGAGTCGGTCCTTCTGGTATCTGCAGCCCCGATTTTTGGCGTGAAGCTGATTGAAACAGTACAAAGGCTTTTCACCATGATTGGCAAACCGCTGATGGTGGATGCTGAATACTGGATGGCGCATCCTGGAACCGCCGAGGCGATCCTGAACGTCTTTCAACACCGCAACACGCCGCAACACTTTGTCATTCTGTCCGGTGATGTGCACTACTCCTTCGTTTATGATGTGGAACTTCGCAATGGCCTTGCGCGAAGGGGCGGGCACCGAGACGCCAACCCGCATATCTGGCAGGTCTGTTCCAGCGGGATCAAAAACAAGTGGCCAGATCGTCTGATTGCGCTGCTTGACCACGGGAACCGATTGGCCTTCTCGCCGCGCTCACTGCTCAATTGGTTTACCAAGCGCCGAGGGATGCGGGTGATCCCGAGAAAACCAGTCGGCACCTCTGACGGACGCCGTATCCTCAATGCTTCCGGGATAGGTCTGGTGGAATTGGATGACACCGGGGCCCCAACCCGCATTCAGCAAGTGACGGCTGAGTTCGAGTTTCATCCTTTTGTGCGACGGGAGAAAGAAGCACGGCTGGATTAGAACCTGCTTCAAAATTGTAACGTCGACTGGCGGACGATCAGTTCAACGGGGTAACGTTTGACGGCTTCGGGTTTTAAGCCACTTTCAAGCCAGCCCAACAGCGCATCTGCTGCACTTTTGCCAAAGGATGACACATCGCAGCGAATGGTGCTGAGTCGAGGATAGCAAAGAGAACTCTCTTCAATGTCATCAAACCCGATGATGCGCACGTCCTTGCCGGGTTGAATGCCGGTTTCAGCAAATCCGCTAATCATGCCAAGAGCGACAAGGTCGCTGAAGCAAATCAAGCCATCCGGTCGATTTTGATCCTTTGCGATCCGCCGGGCAATATTGCGTCCAAAGGCCCGAGATGGGCGGCCATAGAAATAGGTTTTGCGCCGTTGTTCCGTCTCCATTAACTCGTCATACCCGGAGACGCGTTCCAGCGTAACGGGGCGGTCTTCCAGCCCTCCGACAAAAGCGATATTCTCACATCCCATTTCAGCGAGATGCCGGGCAGCAAGTCGACTGCCGGTTTGATAGTCCAGCGAGAAGAATGGAAAAACGTCTGTTCGCTCGTCCACTTGACGCAAGACTTGCATGGTTGGAATGCTGGATCGCTCAAGGCGATCAAAAACAGCTTTGTCATTCGCATAGGTTGGGGAAACGACGAAGGCATTGACGCCGTGTTCGATCATGGATGCGATCACATTGGCCTGAAGCGTGGGATCTTCGTCGGTGTTGGCAACGACGGTCGCAAATCCCTTTTCCGCGAAGGTCATTTGCACACTTGCGGCGAATTCGGTGAAGAACGGGTTACGTAGATCGTTGATCACAAGGCCTATGAGGCCCGAAGACGCCCCACGCAGGCCAGCTGCCGAGCGATTGTAGACATAGCCGATCTTGGCCATCGCTTCTTCAACGGCGATCCTTGTGCTGTCTTTCACGGACGGCGAGTTTTGCAGAACGAGTGAGACCGTCGACTTTGACACTCCGGCGTGGCGGGCAACATCAAGGATCGTCGGTCTTTTGGTCATTCGGTCAGGTCAATCCGTGAAGCTTGAGAAGGAGCGTCATGCGTTCGCTCGCGATATCCGGTTTGGACAGGATTCCGGCACGATCTGCAAGCCGGAAAACCTCCGCATAGTGCGTAATCTCACGCGAAGACTGGAATCCGGCGGGCATGATGAAGTGGCTTTGGGCATCGTTCAACCATGCAAGGAACGCAATCCCCGCCTTGTAATACTGCGTTGGAGCCTTGAAGATTTCGCGCGAGAGCGGGACGGTCGGGGCAAAAAGGGCGTGATAGGTGACCATGTCTCCTTCGGCCAAGGCCTCCAGAGCCTGACAGGCCGCAGGCGCAATCGCGGCAAAAGCGCCAAGCAGAGCGTGACTGTGCCTGCTGCCATCGCCTGCGATTAGATCGGCATAGTTGAAGTCATCGCCGGTATAGAGCCGTACGCCCTCCGGCAACCTTGCCCGAAAGGCTTCTTCATGGGCCTGATCGAGGAGGGAGATCTTGATGCCATCCACCTTTGCCTTGTTGGCGTTGATGATGTCCAGAACAGCGCTTGAAGCGGCAGGGATGCCGTCTGCCCCCCAATATCCTTTCAGGGCAGGGTCAAACATGTCCCCAAGCCAGTGCAGGATAACCGGCGAAGAAGCTTCATTGAGGAGCTTTCCGTACACACGGGCATAAGTCTCCGGGCTGGCCTTGATGGCCGGAAAGGTGCGAGAGGCCATCAGGATGATCTGTCCGCCTGCGTCCTCAATCGCTTCCATCTGCTCCCGGTAAGCTTCGATGATGTCTTCTTCCGTTGTCAGCTCGGCCAGAGGCTTTTGGTCTGTCCCGGCCCCACAGGCAACCCGGGGCTTCATCGGGTGCGCCTTGGCTTCTTTCATGGTGCGCTGGATCAGCTCTTTTGCGGTGACCCAGTCAACGCCCATCCCGCGCTGGGCGGTGTCCATCGCCTCGGCCAGTCCCAGCCCTTGATCCCATAACCAGTGGCGAAACTTGAGTGTGTTTTCCCAATCGACGGCGGGTGAGCCCTGCCACGGCGCGCGTTCTGCACGCGGGTCCGAGACGACATGGGCAGCTGCAAAGGCTGTTCGCGTGAGCGGAACGCGCGGCGCACGCGGCTGGAGGGCCTTGCCGCTCAGCTCATAGGGTTCCAGCGTGTTGTTGTAGGTCGGCAGATTGAGCATGGGTCTTTTGCCTTAATCAGCAACGGGAATGTCAAGAACAAGGATGCCGTTTATGCCGCCAACGGCATTGGCGACAAGCTGCGCGCCGACGGCCTTGTGGTCCGGGTGGGCCTGATAGGCGGCAAGCGTGTCCCAATCGGCAAAGTCGGCGACAAAGCCGTGCATGTAGCCGCGCTCTATCTTTTCCGGGCTTTCACTTTTTCCGGATGTTATCGACAGAACGCCGGGAAGCTTGTCCTTGATGTCGTGGAGTTCAGAGAAGATTTTGTCGATTGTGCCTTCACTGACATCCGGCTTGAATTTGACGAGAACGATGTGGCGGATCATTTGGCTGCTTTCCTTAGTTCAAACCATTATCTTGCTTGATCATGTCGGCGGCTTTTTCGCCAATCATGATCGCGGCTGCGTTGGTGTTGGATGAAATGACATTCGGCATGATGGAGGCATCGGCGATCCTGAGGCCTGCCATTCCATTGAACCGCAAGCGCGGATCAACCACGGCATTTGCATCCACACCCATCCGGCAGGTGCCTGCCGGGTGGTGGGAGGTTTTGGAATGCTCACAGATGAACTTGTAATAGTCCTGATCGGTTTTGACATCAGGTCCGGGCAGACGTTCTGCGCGAATGAAGGGCTTGAGCGGTGTTTGCGCCATGATCTCCTGCGTGAGCTTCAGGCCGCGAATGGACATTTCCCGATCCTGCGGGTCGTCGAGATAATTTGGATCAACCAACGGTTCTACAGACGGGTCTGCGCTTTGCAGGCGCACAGATCCTCTGGAGCGCGGGCGCAGGTAACAAGAGTTCAGCGTCACACCGCCATCGGGCATTGAAGCAACGCCTGCCTCGATGCCGGTCCCAAGCCCCAGATGAAACTGCAGGTCTGGAGAGCGGGCTTCGGGGTCGGCATACCAAAAGCCTCCCGTTTCAAAGAGGCTGGAGGAAACAGGGCCCTTGCGGCTGAAGATATACTGAAGACCCGCCAGAACCGACATGTGCGGCTTCGCGAAACGGTCATAGGTGTGCGGTCCGTTGACTTCACAGATGCAGTAAAGATCCAGATGATCTTGCAGGTTTGCCCCGACTTGCGGCTGATCCAGAACGACATCGATGCCAAGGGCCTTAAGCTCGTCTGCCGGACCAATGCCTGAAAGCTGCAGGAGGCGGGGTGAGCCGATCGCCCCGCTGGCGAGGATGACCTCGGTGCTGGCTATCAGTTTTGTCCCGTCAACCAGCTCGACGCCTTTTGCCCGGCCACTTTCGACACTGATCCGGCGGACATTCGCGCCCAGCTTGATGTGAAGGTTCTTGCGACCCCTGTTGGGGGCAAGATAGGCCATGGCAGCGGAGGACCGGCGGGCATTTCGCTGGGTCAGCTGATAATAGGCGGCACCGTCCTGCTTTTCGCCGGTGACATCTTCATTGAACGGAATACCAAGTGCCTTGGCCGCTTCGAAATAGGCCTCGCAAATCGGCAGGGGGGCGCAGGGTTTTGAGACGCCGAGCGGACCTCCCTTGCCATGATACTTGTTGTCGAAAGTGTCATTGTCCTCGGCTTTGCGGAAATAGGGCAAGACGTCGTCATACCCCCAGCCCTCACAGCCCATCTGTCGCCACTCGTCATAGTCGCGCGCGTTGCCACGGGTGTAGATCTGGGCGTTGATCGACGACCCGCCGCCGATCACCTTGGCCTGCGTATAACGAAAGACGCGGTTCAGCATGTTCTTTTGTGGAACCGTGTGCCAGCCCCAGGAGCCAATGCCCTTGGTCATTTTCGCAAAGCCGGCGGGCAGGTGATAAAAGGGGTGGCGGTCGCTGCCACCTGCTTCCAGGAGCAGGACGTTTACATCCTGGTTTTCCGTCAGTCTTGCAGCAATAACGGACCCGGCGCTGCCGCCGCCAATGATGATGTAGTCGTAGCCTTGAGCCATTTTCTTTCCTCAAAGACGCGGAATGGACAGGCCGCCATCAACCGGGATCACGGACCCGGTGGCAAAGGCCATTTGGCCCTCAGCAAGCGGCAGGATGATTGAGCCAATATCGGCAGGTTTGCCCCAGCGCTCGGCGGGAACGAGGCCGTCTTCAATGCGGGCGGTGTATTTATCCTTCACCGCCGCCGTCATGCCGGTTTCGATGATACCGGGCCGCAATTCAAAGACGCCGATATCATGTGGTGCCAGACGGGCTGCGAACAGCCGGGCCATCATGGAGGCGCCTGCCTTGGAGATACAGTATTCACCGCGCTCAACCGACACCATTTCAGCGCTCACCGATGTGATGAAAGAAATGGAGCGATAGTCCGGAGACCGGGTGCTAACCATGCGCCGCGCCACGGCTTGTGCAAGAAAGAACGCCCCCCGCAGATTGATGTCCATGACGACGTCGAAACTGTCCGGCGTCATGTCGAGCAGATCGCCCCGCACCTTGGCCGGAACGCCTGCATTCAACACCAATGTTGTGACCGGGCCAAGTTGCGCCTCGACTTCATCCAGCAGAGCCGGGACAGCGTCAATCCGGGCAAGATCATGCTGGAAATAGACGGCTGGGCTTCCCAGTTCAGCAAGCGCGTCTTTGACGACCACGTCATCTGATGCGCGTTCGGCAGCAAGAGCGACGTGGTATTCGGCACTCACAAGGGCCTTTGCAATGCCAAGCCCAATGCCGGATTGGCCTCCGGTGATCAAGGCAACCTTGCTCATGCGCCAAGTTCCTTTTGAATTGTACTTGCTGTTCGCAGCGCGAGGGCAGCCACGGTGAGGGACGGATTGACGGCGGCCGAGGTCGGCAAGGCACCTGCATCGGTCACATAAAGGTTCGGATGGTCCCAGCTTCGGCAGTTCGGATCGAGAACCGAGGTCTTTGGGTCATTGCCCATCCGAACGGTTCCGCATTGATGAGAGGGAACGCGCCCGTCAAACAAGCGGGACAACACCAATGGAAAACCGGCAGCCTTCAGTGTGGCCTTTGTCTTGGCCAGAAGCTTGTGGTGAGCCGTCATGTTAGATCGCCGCCAGATCAGCTGGATCTGGTCTCCCTTGAGAGCCACCCGGCTCTCTGGGTCTGGCAAATCCTCAGAAATGAGATACATGTCGATGGCGTGGTCTGAAATCCAGCGGGCGGCAAGCATCGGCAGGCTTGGCACTTGTATCTTCAAAATGTCCGGCGTCACGCGGCCAAGAAGCTGGACATTGCCGAGTGGTTTTCCGGTTTCTCCATCATCGAGATACCAGTCATTCAGGCCGAAGGTTTTCTGATAGACAGCGTCGTTCCGGAAACGCGGGTCTATGCCGATCACCGCTGTTGCATTGTGGTTCATAAAGCAACGCCCGACATAGTCGGACGAATTGGCGAGACCGGACTTCAACAGAAGGGCTGCAGATTGAACGGCTCCAGCGCAAAGGATGAACGTCCCCGCCTTGAGCGTATGCATTTCGCCGTCTTTCTCAAACGTGACTTCGGAAATGCCCTGTGTTTCTGGGTCTGCCGACAGGTGTTGAACATGCGCACCCGTGACCAGAGACACATTGTCGTGGGTCAATGCCTCTTTCAGCGCGCAAGTCTCGGCATCCATCTTGCCGCATCTTAGATCGGGATACCCGTCCCAGCCGGTTTTCCCCGCTTTCAGCCAGGTGTCGATGTCGACGCCAAGCGGGAGGGTGAAGGGCGATACACCAGCCTTTTTCAGTCGGGCACGGACGTCTGCAATCGCTGGCTCGTCAGGAACCGACGGAAACGGATAGCTACCATCGTGAGGAGGTTCGGTCTTGTCGGACGTGTAGTCTCCGCGTACCTGAAACAGCTGTTCAGCCCGTTCGTACCATGGGGCCAGTTCTTCATAAGCAAATGGCCAAGCGGGCGAGATGCCGTCAAAGTGCTCAAGGACCCCAAAGTCTTCTTGTCGGTAGCGGATGAGCACTGCGCCGTAGAGCTTCGTGTTGCCACCAACATTGTAGTAGTTGCCCGGCTCGAAAGATCTGCCGGTTTCATCCAGCCAGGTTTCCTTCGAGCGGAAGGCACTGTTTGTGTAGATCCGCCAAGGGTCACGGGCGGGAGCAGTGTCAGGGATCTGATGTCCACGTTCCAGAATCGTGATGTGGGCACCGGTTGGTGCGAGGTCTGCCGCGACGCTCGCCCCTCCCATTCCACTTCCGATGATCAAGATATCCGGTGACATTTTTGATCCTGACTGATTTGCCGGTTTTTAGTTTATGGAACGTTCCAATTTTTTGTCAAAAGAAAAGCGCGAACAAGTTGCCGCGCTCTTCATTTTGTCAGCGAATACGGTCTTCCGTCTTCGGATCGAAGACGACAGCCTTTTCCATGTTGAACGCAAACGGGAAGGTTTCGCCTGCCTTGACGTTCACATCAGCGCGGAAACGACCCGTTACGTCCTTGCCGCCAATCTGGGTGACAACGAAGGTGTCGGAGCCTGCCGGCTCAGTCACTTCCACCGGGCATTCCACGATTTGAACGGACTGGGAGTTGCGGTCCGCACCGTCCTTGTCGGTGATGGCTTCCGGGCGCAGACCAAGAATGATCTCGCGTCCTTCGTGGGAAGACATTGCGCCGTTGGCAAACTGGATCTGAGCAGTCTGCCCAGCCTGCAGCGTGACCTCTGCCGCAGGACCATTGGCGCCTGCAACGATCTTCGCCGGAAACAAGTTCATGGACGGAGAGCCCATGAAGCCTGCCACGAACATGTTGGCCGGATCGTCGTAGATTTCCTTCGGGGTGCCGAGCTGCTGGACATAGCCGCCGAACATCACGGCAATGCGGGTCGACAGCGTCAGCGCCTCAATCTGGTCGTGGGTCACGTAGACAATCGTTGTGCCGAGCTTTTGGTGCAGTTTCTTGATTTCCGTACGCATGTCGACGCGCAGCTTGGCATCAAGGTTAGACAGTGGTTCGTCGAACAGGAAAACATCCGGCTCGCGAACCAGCGCCCGGCCCATGGCGACACGCTGGCGCTGACCACCCGAAAGCTGTCCGGGTTTGCGGTCCAGAAGATGGCTGATCTGCAGGAGGTCGGCAACCTGCGCAATGCGTGGTTCCCGCTGCTCCTTTGACATGCCATGCATTTCCATGCCAAAGGAGATGTTCCCTTTCACTGTCATGTTTGGGTAGAGCGCGTAGGACTGGAACACCATGGCGATGTTCCGCTCCGCCGGCTTCACGCCGTTCATGCTGCGACCCTTGATGGCGATTTCACCGGACGTGATATCCTCAAGGCCTGCGATCATGTTGAGGAGGGTCGACTTTCCGCAGCCGGACGGACCGACGAGCACCAGAAACTCACCTTCCTCGATGGAGATGTTGGTCTCGTGCAGGACCTTGACGGCGCCATAGGACTTGGTCGCGTTCTTGATGTCGAGAAAGCCCATTGTCTTATCCTTTAACCGAGCCGGCCATCAGCCCGCGAACGAAATAGCGGCCTGCGACGATGTAAACGAGGAGGGTGGGAAGCGCGGCCATGATCGCGCCTGCAAAGTGAACGTTGTATTCCTTCACGCCCGTGGACGACTGCACCAGATTGTTCAGGGCGACCGTCATCGGCTGACTGTCGAAGTCGGAGAAGGACGCGCCAAACAGGAAGTCGTTCCAGATGTTGGTGAACTGCCAGATGATACAGACAACAGCGATTGGTCCAGAGGACGGAAGCAGAATACGCCAGAAGATGGTGAAGAACCCGGCCCCGTCGATCTGAGCCGCCCGAACGAGCTCCGTCGGGAAGGCCGCATAGTAGTTGCGGAAATAGAGCGTCGAGAAGCCTATGCCGTAGACTAGGTGGACGAAGATTAGGCCGGGAACGCTGCCTGCAAGGCCCATCAGACCCAACATGCGTGCCATCGGGATCAGGACGATCTGGAACGGGATGAAGCAACCAAAAAGTAGAAGACCGAACAGAATCGTTGATCCGCGGAACTGCCATTTGGTCAGAACGTATCCATTAAGTGCGCCCAGCAGGGTGGAAAGCGCTACGGCCGGTACGACCATCTGGATGGAGTTGATGAAGTAAGGACGGAGTCCCGTCGCTTCTACACCCACTTGCGCTTCGGACCAGGCATTCTGCCAAGGGGCAAAGGTCAGTTCCTGAGGCAAGGACATCATGCCGCCGGAGGTGATTTCCGACAGTGGCTTCAGCGAGTTCACAACCATCACATAGAGTGGCAGCAGGTAGTAAACGCAAAAGAGGGCCAAAAGCGTGTAGAGAATATACCGTCCGAAGTTGATGCCGGATTTTGCACTAGAGGAAGCGCTCATTGCTTTTTCTCCCTCAGTTCGGACCAGAGATAGGGCACGATGATAGCGGCAATCGTCATGAGCATGATCACTGCAGAGGCCGCGCCAATGCCCATCTGGTTCCGTGTGAATGTGTAAGAGTACATGAACGTCGCTGGAACTTCCGTTGCCGTTCCGGGGCCGCCGCCGGTCAGGGCGATCACAAGGTCATAGGACTTGATTGCCATGTGGGCGAGCACCACGAAGGCTGACATGAAGGCCGGGCGCAGCTGCGGGATGACAATTCTGCGATAAAGAGCAAAGGTCGAAGCCCCATCGATCTGGGCCGCTTTCAGCATTTCACTGTCGATACCGCGCAGGCCAGCGAGGAACATGGCCATCACGAATCCGGACGTTTGCCAGACGGCTGCGATCACGATGGTGTAGATCGCCATGTCGCGGTCCTTGATCCAGCCGAATTTGAAACTTTCAAATCCCCAGCCTTGGACAACAGCTTCCAGACCGATGCCTGGATCCAGAAACCACTTCCAGGCAATTCCGGTCACAATGAAGCTGAGCGCCATTGGGTAAAGATAGATTGTCCGGATAAAGCCCTCTGCCCGAATGCGCTGGTCCAGAAGGATCGCGAGCAGAAGGCCGAGCGCACAGCAAATGACGATGTAGAGAACGCCAAAAACAAGCAAGTTTGAAACGGCAATATCCCAAGCTCGGATCTTGAACAGAAGTTCGTAATTTTTCCATCCAACGAGATCAAAGGATGGCAGAATCCGGCTGTTGGTGAAGGACAGATAGACCGTAAAGGCAATGAAGCCATAGACGAAAACCGCGACGATCGCGACTGTCGGGCTTAATACGATTTTGGGTAAAGCTTCGCGTAACCGATCCAGCAGGGCTGGACGGCTTTCCGTCGCTGCATGTGACATGGGGTGTCTCCGGACAGAGAAACAGGGAGCGGAGAAGTCCGCTCCCTGTCCAGTCGGTTACTTGTTGATTTGAACTGCGGTTACGAGTTCTTCAACAGCGGCTGCGCTGTCATATTCGCCGTTGAAGTGGGCTGTAACCACGTCATACATGGCGTTCTTGACGGCGGCCTTGTTGGCGTGGCCGTGAGCAAAAGAACCGTAGAGGTTGCCAGAAGCTGAGGCTGCCTTGAATTCCTCGTAGCCTTGTTGGCCGCAAGCATCCAGTTCAGAGACATCAAGGTCTGTACGTGCCGGAACCGAGCCTTTCACCTTGTTGAAGGCGATCTGGAAGGTTGGGGACAGGATTGCGCCCGCAAGAGCAGCTTGCTCACTTGAGACGGAGCCGTTCTGGTCGAACATGGCGAACTGGTCAGAGTTGAATGTGACCTGTTCCTGAGTGCCCGGGAAGCGGTAGCAGAGGAAGTCCTCGTTCGGGGTCTTGCCAGCATTCAGGAATTCACCCTTAGCCCAATCACCCATCAGCTGGAAAGCGGCTTCGTCGTTGATCACCATGGCTGTTGCCAGGTTCCAGTCACGGCCGGAGAAGTTGTCGTCCACAAAGCTGCGAAGCGTTGCCATGCGGTCAAAAGCTTCTTTCATGGTGTCGGAGCCGAGGGCTTCTTCGTCCAGATCAACAAAAGCTTTTTGGTAGAAGTCAGGGCCTCCGGTGGACATGGCAACGGCATCAAAGATGGTTGCGTCTTGCCAAGCTTGGCCGCCGTGAGCGAGGGCCACATAACCTGCGTCCTTCACCTTCTGAAGAGCGGCAACGAACTCATCCCAGTTTTGCGGCTGGGCAATGCCAAGTTCGTCCATGATCTTTTTGTTTGCCCACACCCAGTTGGTGGAGTGAACGTTTACTGGTGCGGACACCCACTTGCCATCGTTCTTGGCGAACTTCTGCAGAGCAGTGGGAACAACTTCGCCCCAGTTCTTGTCGGATGCGATGTCGTTGAGGTTGGCGAGTGCGCCTTCCTTGGCCCAATCGGTGATGTCAAAGCCGAGCATCTGAACGGCGGTCGGGGCATTGCCTGAGGTCACGCGAGCACGCAGAACAGTCATGGCCTGAGTGCCGCCACCACCTGCAACCGGCATATCTTGCCAGCCGATGCCTTGGCCGGACAGGTCGTCCTTGAGAACGTTCAGGGCTGCCGCTTCGCCGCCGGATGTCCACCAGTGCAGAACTTCCACGTCACCTGCCTGTGCAAGGCCGGTGCTCAGAGCAAGGGCAGCGACGCCCAGCTTGAATGACTTCATCATAGTTCCATTCCTCCCAGAATGAGCTTGGTTCGATTTCCAAGTGTTCGACGGCTTAAGCTGTCGAAGGTCATGAAGCGTAATAAACACGCTTATTGTAACGTTGCAAATATCCCCTTTGTCAATTCAAAAAACACTCAGATTTCATAATTTTTCGCTGCGTTTTCATTGAGTTTATGCGAAATAGCGGAAAAATAAGGTGTTTTGAATTTTTGTTGCAACGTTTTAAATTTCGCTGCTAGACTGCCTCCCAAGCAAGAGTGAGGGGCAAGGTGCATGACAGAGAGCAGTCCGCCGGATGGCATGTCTGACAAACGTGCAACGTTGCGAACCGTGGCGGAGCGAGCGGGGTTCGCAATCACGACAGTGTCTCGTGCGCTTGCCAATGATCCTCGTATCGCGAAAACGACCAGAGAAAAGGTTGCGGCGGTTGCCGATGAACTGGGGTATGTGCCCAACCGGGCCGCGCAGCGGCTGAGAACAGGGCGCACGAAGGTGATCAGCCTGATCCTGAACACCAATCACGAGTTCGTCAGCTTTTCCTCTGAACTTTTGCGCGGTATGACGGAAGGGTTGTATGGAACCGGTTATGCCATGAACATCACGCCTAGCGGCATGGGCGAAGACCCTTTGGATGTGATCCGAAACATTCGGCGGAACGGGTTGGCCGACGCGGTCGTTTTTACCCGTACCGAGTGTTTTGATGACCGGGTGCGCTATCTTCTGGAGCACAACTTTCCTTTTGCCACGCATGGGCGCACAGACTTCACCACGCCGCACCCCTTTGTAGATTTCGATAACGAGGCCTTTGCGCGGATGGCTGTTGATCGCTTGGTTGCAAGGGGGCGCAAGCATATCTGCATGGTCATGCCGCGGGAAAAATACACGTTTGGCCAACATCTTAGAGTTGGCGCGCGGCGCGCAGTTGCAGAGCATGGTGTTGAGTTCACTGTGCCGGACGGCGTGAACTTTGATTCCCCACCCGATGCGATCTCCGGTGCGCTGCGGGAGTTGCACGCATCCAGCAATCCGCCCGACGGGTATGTCTGCGTTGGGGAAATCATGGCTCTGATTACGCTGGCGGCCCTTCAGGATATGGGGCTGACGCCCGGCGTTGAAGCGGACATTGTGGCGAAACATGCCTCGCCGATTTCCAATCATTTTCGGCCTCGAATAGAAACAATTCGAGAAGACATCTATGCGACTGGGCTGCAGATGGCACGAGTGCTGTTGCAGCGTATGCAGGGCGGCACTATGGACGACATGCAGGTGCTGCTGGCACCTGAAAGAGAGTTCGTCCTGTCCGTTCCTGCTCAACATTAGCCGACCCACGCTCCTCGCGTTGCGCCAATGCGCATGGTGACAGTCTTGGTTTCCAGAAACTCTTCCAGGCCATAGCGACCGAGTTCGCGGCCCTGTCCGCTTTCCTTCATGCCGCCAAACGGCATTTCGGGAAAACCATCCATCCAGGTATTGGTCCAGACGGTTCCGGCGCGGGCGCGGCGGGCAAACTCCAGACAGGTGTGAACGTTTTCGCTCCAGATGCCGGCGGACAGTCCGTATTCGGCGTCATTGACGATGGATATGGCTTCCTCAAGTGTCTTGAAGGTGAGAACCGAGAGAACCGGTCCAAAAACTTCTTCACGAGCGATTGGCATGTTCGGAGCGACGTCGGCGACAATCGTTGGACTGTAAAACTGGCCGTTCAGATCATCTATTTCCAGTGCCTCGCCACCCAGACGGATCGAGGCTCCCGACTTTGCAGCATCTTGCACATAGGCATGGATCTTGTCTTGGTGATCTGCCGAGATGATCGCACCTACTTTTGTGTTGGGATCCAGTGGATCGCCAAAGGGAACTTTTCTGGACAGTTCTGTTGTTCGGGCGATGAAGTCTTCAGCAACGTCTTCATGAACCAGTATGCGGGAGCTGGAATTGCAGCATTCACCAGCGTTGAAATAGACCCCAAAGGCAACCGCATCGGCTGCACTGTCGAGATCGGCATCCGGCATGATGACCTGAGGGTTCTTACCTCCCAATTCCAGAGACACTTTTTTCAATGTGCCCGACGTGGCTGCCACGATGGACTTGCCGACACGGGTTGAGCCGGTAAATGTGACCATGTCCACACGTGGGTCTGTCGACATGGCTGTGCCGACTGGATCCCCAAATCCGAGCACTATGTTCACAACACCTGCCGGACATCCCGCTTCCATCAGCAACTCGCCGAGAATGACTGTGGTGGATGGTGTCATTTCCGAAGGTTTGATGACGCAGGTGCAGCCGGCGGCCAGTGCAAAGGGCAGCTTTTGCGACACAATCAGGAACGGGAAGTTCCATGGGGTGATGATGGAGACAACGCCAATCGGTTCTTTCAGAACAACGCCAAGCATGTCCTTCCCGAGCGTGTTGTGACTTTCGCCATGCATGGTGCGGGCAAGCGAAGCGGCATAGCGCCAGATGTCTGAAGCCCCTTCAATCTCAGCTCTTGCCTGACTGATCGGCTTACCGGATTCCAGCACTTCCAAAAGGGCAATCCGTTCGCGTTCTCGATCTATCAATTCTGCAACCTTCAGCAACAAGGTCGCGCGGTCCTTGCCCGATGACATGGACCAGTTCCCGGCATCAAACACCGCCCGCGCTGCAGAGACAGCCGCATCAACATCTGCTGCCGTGCCGCGGCAGGCTTTTGATACGATTATGCCGTGAGAGGGGGACCGCCTTTCAAAAACGGCACCATCGGAGCTGTTGGCCCAGTTGCCGTTTATGAGGTGCCGCGCCTTGAAGGGAACGTCTGGCAGGGATGCGTTGCTGTTTTGAACAACAGTTATGTTTGTCATGTCATTTCCCGGGAAAGGTCGGTGTGCGCTTGTCGCGAAACGCGGTTACGCCTTCGCTTCGATCTGCTGACTGTGAAATCATGCCGGAGCCGAGCGTTTCGATCATGGCGTTGCGGTCTTCGGCAACAGCGGCGTGGATCATATATTTGGCCACTTCGATGGCCCGTGGTGATTTTGCAGACAGGCTGTCTGCGATCTGAAGAGCTGTGTCGCGTGGTGTTTCAGAGATCTCGCATGCAAAGCCGCACGCGAGTGCCCTGTCTGCCGAAATCCGGCGGCCAAACAGCGCCATTTCCTTCACCATTGGCTCCCCGAGCAGGCGAATAAGGCGCTGGGTGCCAGACCAGCCGGGAACAATGCCGACCGAAGCCTCTGGCAATGCTAGTGTTGCCCGAGGTGTCATGACGCGCAGGTCTGCGGCTGCAGCAAATTCCAGCCCGCCGCCAAAGGCATGGGTATGAAGGGCGCAGATCGTCGGTTTGGAAAGACGTGCCAAACGATCGAAAATGCGGTGGCCGGTTCGAACCCACTCGCGTGCGAATTGCCAAGGGTCTAGATCACCCCATTCCAGAATGTCCGCGCCAGCACAAAACGCCTTTGCTTCTGCGGCTGAAATGACGACCGCCTGGATATCGTTATCGCGATCCAGTTCATCGCAATGAGCGTCCAGCTGCCGTAGCATCTCAACAGTGAAGGCATTCAGCTTTGCCGGGTTGTCCAGCTTAAGCTCCGCAATTGCTCCATGGCGGATGAGGTGAACGGCGCTCATAGGGTCAGCTCCATTGGACCTTCTCGAAGCAGGGCCTTTGGCATCTGCTCGAGATTATCTGCCAGTTTCACACGGCCCTGTGAGGCGCCTACAATGTCTTTCTGCGGATCGATGCCCGGCATGACTTCCGTTGCAACAAGGCCTCTGTCGGTCAATCGGATCACGCAGCGCTCAGTGATATAAAGCACGTCTTGCCCTGTTTCCCGTGCGCGCTTGCCGGAGAAGGTGACGTGCTCTACCTCATCCACCATTTTTGTGAACTTGCCGGGTTTTTTGATCGTCAATCCGTCATCTGAAATCTCAAGCTCGGCCCCTGCTTCAAAAAGTCCGGAGAAGACGATTTTCCTTGCATGGGCGGTAATGTCGACGAAGCCGCCGCAGCCAGCTGTCAGATAAGGTTTTTTGCCAAGTTTTGAGACGTTGACGTTGCCCTCAAGGTCGATCTCCAGGAAGGAGAGGAACGACATGTCGAAGCCGCCGCCCTGGAAATACGTGAACTGTTGAGGTGAGGGCATAAAGGCGTTTGCGTTCGAGGCACAGCCAAAGGCAAAGCCTATCAGTGGCATGCCGCCGGTTGCGCCCTGTTCAATGGCCCAAGTAACGGATTTTTCTTCTCCAGCCTCCAGCAGAATACGCGGTACGATCGCGGAAATGCCAAAGCCGAGATTGGCCGTTTGCCCTTTTTTCAGCTCCATCGCAGCCCGTCGGGCTACGATTTTTTCAATGCCGTGTTCGGCCAGACTAAAGCTGTCCCATGGCCGCATGATTTCGCCGGAAATTGCGGGGTCGTAATCTGTTTCTGTTGTTTGTCGCTGATCGGGGTCAACGACAATCAGGTCAACCAGATGGCCGGGAACTCGAACGTCATGCGGTCGCAGTGAGCCATTGGCCGTCACACGCTTCACTTGAGCGATTACCAGCCCGCCGTGGTTGCGTACTGCAATGGCCTGCTCCAGACCACCCAGATATGCACCTTCGTGCTCATATGTCAGATTGCCGGATTCATCTGCCGTTGTTGCCCGCAAAATCGCAATATTGGGGACGATGTTGGGAAAGTGGAGCCAGGTTTCCCCGGCCAAATCAATACGTGAAACAAGTGGCTCCCGCTCGGCCGCTTCGTTCATGGCGCAGCCTTGACGGATAGGATCGACGAAGGTGTCGAGGCCAACCTTGGTCAGGACGCCGGGGCGACGTGCGGCAACATCGCGGTGCATGTCAAACAAAATGCCCGATGGCACATTGTAGGCCGCGACGCGGTTCTCAACCAGCATCTTCCAGATATCTGGCATCGGCAGCGAAGAGGGGCCGGAGGGGTAGGAGCCAGCGATGATTTTTGACAACAACCCATCTTTGGCAATGTGGTCGATGCCTTTGATGCCATACATGTCCCCGGCGGCAATCGGGTGCAGCGTTGTCAGGTTTCTCGGGTGACCTTCTGCCTCGAAGCGGGTGCCAATGGCAGCCAGCATTTTATCCGGGCAACCGAGACCTGAAGACGAGGAAACCGTAACGATGTCACCGTCGGAAATGCGCTTTGCTGCTTCGTCAAAGGAGACGCGTTTCGACGCCATATTCTCAGTAACCTTCGTAATTGATTTGAACTTCTCGGCCGGACTGGGCAGCGTCACGCACAGCCAGTGCGACGGCGAGCGACTTGATACCGTCGATCCCGTCAGCAGAGGGGCGTCCAGCGCCTTGAACTGCCTTGTTGAACAAGCCGAGCGAGCGTTCGTACAAATTGTGGGTGCTGTAGGAGATGTCTTCAGAACCGCGAGCTGTTTCCAGTCGAATGCTACCGATAGGCTCTTGTGTCATCACATTCCGTGCGAAGATGGAGCCTTTCGTACCGTGGAATTCAATACCGGTGCCCGCGAACCCATGGGTGAAGCTTTCATGGCTTTGAACCATGGTGCCAGAGGGCATTGACCAGACGGACATGACACTGTCTTCCACGCCTTCACCCAAGCCAGAGACGCCCGCCTTAGCGATAACAGAGACCGGGTCTTCGGCCAGATGGAAGCGGATGGTGTCGGCATCGTGAACGGTAATGTCCGGGATCACGCCGCCGCCAGCTGATGCGTCATTGATCCGCCAACCTTGAAGGTGTTCCGGCAAATGCACGGCATGGAAGACGCGGGCGCTCAGCACATCTCCGATGTGGCCTGTGGCAATCAGTTTTCGGATGGCAAGGTGTGACCCTGCGTTGCGCAGGTGATGGTTTGTTGCAAAGGTTACCCCTTTGGCCTTGGCTGCTTCGACCATATCAGCGGCATCTGACAGGGACATAGCCAAGGGCTTTTCGCACAGTACATGTTTCCCAGCCGCAATTGATGCCAAGGCCTGATCGCGATGCTTTTCATTTGTGGTGGAAATGTAAACAGCGTCGATCTCTGCTTCACTCAGCATCGTGGAGAGGTCGGCATAACGATTCGGGATAGCGTGGGTGCGAGCGTAGTCAGCGCCTCGCTCGGCATCCGAACTCAGGACGCTTGTTATTGATGCGGCAGAATCTGATCGAATTGCGTTGATCATGTAACTTGCCGCAATTCTGCTTGCGCCGATCAATCCCCACCGCATTGAGGCCTCCCTATGATATTTTTGGATCGTTCCAATTTTTGTTATTGAGACAATACTGGAACGTTCCATATATTTCAAGCCTCGCGTTAGGGCATTGCGTCCTAGAGAATGATCGTCAATAACCTTGGGTAAGAATTTCGGTGCTGATCCTGACAGTTACCGGTCGAATGTCGTTTTGTTTTAAAACCTCAACCCTTGGGAGATTTTATATTGAAAACCATCAAGGGACCTGCCTTGTTTCTGGCCCAGTTTGCTGGTGATGAGGCGCCTTTCTACTCATGGCATGACATTACCAAGTGGGCGTCTGATTGCGGCTATGTCGGCGTTCAGGTGCCGAGTTGGGATGGACGTTTGTTTGATCTTGAAAAGGCAGCAACGTCTCAAGGGTATTGTGACGAGTTCATCGGTATCGCATCTGCCAACGATATTCAGGTGACCGAGCTCTCTACCCATCTTCAAGGTCAACTGGTTGCGGTTCATCCGGCCTATGATGAGGCATTTGATGCATTCGCCGCCGCAGAAGTGCGGGGCAACCCAAAAGCCCGGCAGGAATGGGCCGTACAGCAAGTGAAGCTGGCGCTGACCGCAAGTCGAAATCTTGGGCTGACTGCGCAGGCTGCCTTTTCCGGCGCTTTGGCCTGGCCGTTTCTGTATCCTTGGCCGCAACGGCCTGCCGGATTGGTGGAGACAGCTTTCGATGAGTTGGCGACGCGTTGGCGACCGATTCTAGATCATGCGGATGATATGGGCGTTGATATTTGCTTTGAGATCCATCCCGGCGAAGATCTGCATGACGGGGTGACCTTCGAGATGTTCCTTGAGCGTGTTGAAAATCATGCACGGTGCAAGATGCTTTACGATCCATCTCACTACGTCCTTCAGTGTCTCGATTATCTGGATAACATCGACATCTATAAGGACCGGATCGGAATGTTCCACGTCAAGGATGCGGAGTTTAATCCGACCGGGCGGCAGGGTGTTTATGGTGGTTTTCAGTCCTGGACTGACAGGGCAGGGCGGTTTCGCTCGCTCGGCGACGGGCAGGTGGATTTCGGAGCGGTTTTTTCAAAGCTCACAGCCAACGACTTTGATGGTTGGGCGGTCGTTGAATGGGAGTGCTGCCTGAAACACCCGGAAGATGGTGCACGTGAAGGAGCGGCCTTTGTGCGCGATCACATTATCCGGGTAACGGACAAGGCATTTGATGATTTTGCAGGCGGTGAAAGCGACCTTGAAGCGAACCGCAGAATGCTTGGAATTTCGGAGACGTAAGTATGAGTGATGAGAGCAACATGAACCGCCCAATTCGACTGGGAATGGTGGGCGGTGGCAAGGATGCCTTTATCGGAGCTGTTCACCGGTTTGCGTCCCGCTTGGACGGTCGGTATCAGCTTGTCGCCGGGGCGCTTTCCTCAACGCCAGAAAAAGCGCAAGAGTCGGGCCATGCACTCGGGCTGGAGGAAGATCGCATTTATAGCTCATTCGCGGATATGGCCAAACGCGAGGCGCGGCTCAAAAACGGCATTGAAGCTGTTGCGATCGTGACGCCAAACCACGTGCATTATGCGGCGACAAAAGAATTTTTGAGCCGAGGTATTCACGTCATCTGCGATAAGCCTTTGACCTCAACTATGGCGGATGCGCGCAAGCTGGAAAAGCTGGTTGAAAAATCCGATGCACTCTTTTTCCTGACCCATAACTACACCGGATACCCGATGGTGCGTCAGGCGCGGGAAATGGTGAGGGCTGGAGACCTTGGTGCCATCCGGGTTGTGCAGGTGGAGTATCCGCAGGATTGGTTGACCGTCGAACAAGACAACAAACAGGCTGCGTGGCGAACTGATCCAACCCGCTCTGGCATTGGTGGTTCAACGGGCGACATCGGCACCCATGCCCATAATCTGGCGTGTTTTATCTCCGGCCTGAAGGTGGAGAGCCTCGCAGCTGATCTGCAGTCCTTCGTGTCTGGCCGAGCGCTTGATGACAATGGCCATGTCCTTTTGCGTTTTGAAGGTGGTGCGCGCGGCATGCTTTGGTGTTCCCAGGTTGCGCCGGGCAATGAAAACAATCTGAAAATCCGCATCTACGGCGAAAAAGGTGGTCTGGAGTGGCATCAGGAACATCCGAACCAGCTGCACCATACGCCTTTTGGGGAGCCAAAACGGATCTTGAGTCGCGGCGGCGCGGGGCAGCATGACAGCGTTGCCAGCGCCACTCGCATCCCTCCGGGGCATCCGGAAGGGTATCTGGAAGGCTTCGGAAACCTCTATTCTGATGCGGCTGATGCCATTCGCTTGTATCAGGCAGGTAAGACGCCCGATACGCTTGTCCCCGGAATTGAGGCGGGCATGGACGGTATGAAATTCGTTGATGCCTGTGTTCGTTCGTCCGCGAAAAATGCTGGTTGGGTCAAGCTTACCTCATAACGACGGGCTATCTTGTGTCTAGTCGCCTTGTCCATGGCCGGAGCCGCGTTATGTCTCTGGCCATGGAAAAATTTGCATTTTTGGAAGATGGCCTTGCCGTTGTTATCGGATCAACAGGCGGTATCGGTGCGGCTGTTAAATCGCGCTTGCGTGAAGCTGTGGGTGAGGAACGTGTGATCGGCCTTGGCCGCAGTACCTCTCCTTCTCTCGATCTTTTGGATGAAAACAGTATTGCCGATGCTGCCCGCATGTTGAGTGCGCAGCACCGTGATATTCGTTTGATTTTTGATGCTACAGGCGCTTTGACGTTTGATGACCATCAGCCTGAAAAGACTTGGAAAACCATGACCCCAGACGACATGGTGAAGGCCTTTCAGATCAATGCGATTGGTCCCGCGCTATTGATGAAACACTTCCTGCCTTTGTTGCCGCGAGAGGGAAAATCCGTTTTTGCAACCCTGTCGGCTCGGGTCGGGTCCATCTCCGACAATCAGCTTGGCGGTTGGTATTCTTATCGCGCCTCCAAGGCTGCGCTCAATCAAATGGTGCGCTGTTCTTCGGTTGAGTTGAAACGCTCCCGAAAAGAGGCCGTTTGTGTAGCCTTACATCCGGGGACAGTGGATACGGGGTTATCAGGTGGCTTTGCCAAATCCGGATTAGAGGTTCAAGCGCCGGGTCAGTCCGCTCAAAGACTGCTCGATGTGATCTCAAGGCTTCGAAGTGAGGAAACCGGAGGCTTCTTTGATCATCTGGGTAAGCCCATTCCTTGGTAAGGTAGTGAAAAGTCGACTACTTGATTTGATCCAGTCGGCCCATATCAAAAGCATGAACATCCTCCAGAAGCTCGATGAACCCCTTGGCTGCGTGTTCCAGTGATTTCCGCCCCTTATCTGCAGAGGCGTTGGCAGCATTGCCCAATGCCCCTTCCGGGTTGAGGTCTTTTGCCATCCAGCCGAATTGTGCTTTCCCGTGACCTCTCAGATGTTTGAAATCGCGAAGGAAGTCCTGTTGCGCTGACGGAAAGTCCCTGAGCTGGTCAGTACGCACCAAATCTGGGTGTAAGTGCATCATGATGGATGTCTCTATGTCACCGCCATGAATTCCATAGGAGAATTCTTCCTCTGGATAGAGACCGTCTGGTTGCCCGAAGCGAAGCCAATTGGTGGCAGTCACCAGCATCCCGCAGTTGATCCGTAGTTCCAGTGCCACCGTGTCCATGACCGGCACGTTCCCGCCATGTGCATTGATAATGACAAGCTTTCTAAGACCTGCGCGTGCGACGCATTCACCGATTTCAATCCAGTTGCGGGTGAGCGTCTCCCATGACAGCGTTAAGGTGCCGGGAGACGTGATGTGCTCGTTGGACTTGCCGATGGCTTGCAGCGGTAGAAACGTGACGGGCAGGTGGTCCGGGAGAATCTCCAACACCTTTTTTATCTGACCTTCGGCAATAGCTGTGTCAGTGGAGACCGGTAGATGCGGTCCATGTTGCTCGATAGCGGCAACCGGCAAAACGGCGATCCACTCGCTGACAGTGTCTGCTTCAAAGTCACAGGTGGTCATTTCGTGCCAATGGCGCTTGGGCAACATACGGTGTGTCCTGATCATTAATGCCTTGCAGAAAAGCCTATCCTTTCAGGGCTTTCTCGTCAGCATTTTTTCCGGGCCTTGCCGTCTAACGTGTTGAAATTCCCGATCACGCGTTTCTGATTAAGCGAGTGGCTGCCGTTAACGACTTCGCTGATGATTGAAGGTAAAATGTAACCATGATCAGTGCGTTGCTGTCCAATACGCCGGTCAGCACCTTTAGAGGAAGCACAAACGCTGGCGACCGGCGCTTTGACCCCGATGAACAACAGCTTCAACGGGGACAGGAAAACGCTCGCCAATCCGAGGCTGATCCCCGTAGCCAAACGGGCCAGCGTGGCAATGTTCCTCCACTTAGCGCAGAAGCTGTTGTTGCACTTCAATCGGCGGAAAAGACCAATTCTCTCTCCTCCGGTCAATCAGCTGGCAAAGCCCAATCTGGCGGGTCGGAAGGCGATAATGACGGAGACGGCCTGTCAGAAGCGGAAGAAAAGCAGGTCGACAAGCTAAGAGCGCGAGACCGTGAAGTTCGGGCCCATGAGCAGGCCCACGCCCGGGTTGGTGGGGCCTACGCAAGTGCTCCTTCTTATACCTTCCAACAGGGGCCGGACGGCAAACGTTACGCTGTTGGCGGTGAGGTCCAGATTGATACCGCCAAAGAGCGGACCCCCGAGAGAACCATTCGCAAGATGCAGGTGGTCATTCGGGCTGCATTGGCACCAGCAGAACCCTCTTCGCAGGATTTGAAAGTCGCCCAACAAGCGCGAGCATCTCTTTCGGAGGCGCAGACACAACTGCGGCAGCAAAAGACGGAAGAATTACGCGGCGGTGATGAGGCCGAGGTCGGCGAGATTACATCAGTTGCACCGGATCAGGCTGTGCAATCATCTGATCCGTCTGCGGAAGTTGGCGGAGCGGAAAAGTCAGATGAGCAGAATAGTGGCAATGTCGCCCGACCGGATTTTGTGGCTGCCTATAATCGTGCGAACGAACAACAGAACCGTTCTGGTCCTGGCTCTCTGACCGATGTCCGGGTCGCTTGATCATCTGAGCACAACAGCCGCAGTGAAAATGCATCTCATATCAGATAGGCATCTTGCACGTGCGAGTTAAAGCCGATTAGTGTCAGCGCATAATCCTTCTGCTTCGGGTCGAAAACCCGATTTATTGAGTTCCGACATGAATGTGAAAAATGCCCGCCGTGCTGTCGCGGCGATTTTCTTTTTGCTGGGCACCTTTATGGGAACCTGGGCAACGCGAATTCCTGACTTCAAAGCAATGCTCGGTTTGAACGATGCGGAGTTTGGGCTGGTTCTGTTGGTGATGGCCAGCGGGGCGTTCGTGTCGTTTCCCTTTGCCGGGCGCTGGGTGGACCAACATGGAACAGCGCCAACGACCAAGGTGCTGACCTTTGCAACTGTTTGTGCGTTTATTGCGCTGCCTTTTGGAACCGATGTGTGGATCATCAGCCCAATAGCCTTTGCGCTTGGATTTAGTTTTGGTGCGCTGGATGTTGCCATGAATGGCTGGGGGGCGGATGTGGAAAAGGCGCTGGGCCGCCCGGTCATGTCGTCTTATCACGCCGTATTCAGCTTGGGCGCTGCAGTTGGAGCGGGTGTCGGCGCTCTGGCATTAAAATTCGAGCTGTCCATCGCAGCCCATATTTGGCTCTGGACGGGCGTTATGTCTGTGCCGACAGCCATGGCCTTGATGGTGGGGTGGGCAGAAACTGATCGTGTGAAACCGGAAAAGCCGGCGCCTTTTCTGGCGGTTCCGCGCGGAGCGCTTCTTCTGGTTGGCATTATGGCGCTGATTGCAGCTCTGGGAGAAGGGGCGGTGACAGATTGGGCAGCGCTCTATCAGATTCAGGAGCTTGGATTTACCAGCTCGCGCGCTGCGATTGCGTTTGTCGTCTTTTCTGTTGCCATGGTGTCCATGCGGTTTTTGGCTGATGGACTGGTGGCGCGGTTTGGCCCGGTCAGAATTGCACGCCTCAGTGGTTTGGCCGCTTTTGTCGGAACCCTCTTGTTTGTCTGGGGTGGAAACCCTTGGATATTATGGGTCGGCGCAGCGGTCATGGGATTTGGCAATGCTGCTATTTTTCCGCTCGCGATGTCCCGGGCTGCGGCTGACAAGGAAATGTCGCAGGGCACAGCTTTGGCAGCTGTTGCCACACTTGGGTATGGGGCGTTCCTGATGGGGCCGCCCGCGATCGGCTTTATCGGAGAGGTGTTCTCGTTGAGATTTGCCTTTGCCGGAATTGCATTACTTGCCCTTTCCATCACGTTGCTAGCCGGAGCGCTGCGCGTGGAGCCGAGTTCCAAGCCCAAAGGCGAGATGAACCTCGCCTGATCGCTTTGCATCAGAAACTTTCGAGAAATTGTCGTGCAGCTGCACCATGTTCGGCCCGCAGCTGCGCCACATCGATGGTGTTTGGGCGGCCATCTTCGACCGTCCATTTGCCGCCAATCATGACGCGGTCCGCGGAATGTGCGCCGCATAAGACAAGGGCAGCCAATGGGTCGCCAGCGCCTGAAAAACGAAGTTCGTCGAGTGTATAGAACGCAAGGTCTGCCATTTTGCCGATTTGAATTGCACCAATATCATCCCGGCCAAGACATTTGGCAGATCCTTCGGTTGCCCATCTGAACGCGTCAAAATGCGTGATGCTTTCTGCGTCATAGGTCAGGCGATTGATCATCAAGGCATGGCGGACACCCTCCATCAGGTTGGAGTTGTCGTTTGACGCAGATCCATCGACGCCAAGACCGACCGGCGACCCTGCAGCCTCAAGCTCCTTGGTCCGGCATTGTCCCGAAGCCAGAACCATGTTGGATGTGGGGCAGTGGCAAACCCCGACACAGGCGTGTCCGAGACGTTTAACCTCGTCATCATTGAAATGAATGCCGTGAGCGAGCCATGTGCGCTCGTTTAGCCAGCCGCATTCTTCCAGATAATCGACTGGGCGACAGCCGAAAGTTTCAATGCAAAAGGCATCTTCATCGAAGGTTTCACCCAAATGAGTATGCAGGCGACAATCGTGCTTCTTGGCGAGGGCAGCGGTTTCCTTCATGAGATTTTGTGTCACTGAAAAAGGTGAACAGGGTGCAAGGGCCACCTGCAATTTCGATCCTCTGGACTTGTCATGATAGCGCGAAATCACCCGCTCGCAGTCAGAGAGGATCGTATCCTCATCCTGCACGACACTGTTGGGCGGCAGGCCACCGTCTTTCTGGGAGAGGTTCATGGACCCACGCGTGATGGTCATCCTGAGACCGACCCTTTCGGCTTCTTCGGCCTGAATGTCCATCGCCTCTTCGAGCCCGCCTGGATAGAGATAGTGGTGGTCTGAGGCGGTGGTGCAGCCGGACATCATCAGTTCGGTAAGCGCCAAACGCGTTGCCAGTCGGAACGTGTCAGGCGTCACGGCTTTGGCCCACACCGGGTAGAGCGCTTTCAGCCAAGGGAAGAGCTCCTTGTTGATGGCGTCAGGGTGAGCGCGGGTCAGGGTCTGATAGAAGTGGTGATGCGTGTTGACGAGGCCGGGAATGATGACGTGCCTTGACGCATCAAACGTTTGGTCAACAGGTAACATCGGTTCACGCCCGGAAGGCACCAGTTCCGTGATAATGCCATCTTCAACCACAATCCCGGCACCGGCATTATCCGCCAAAATGGCAATCGGGGTCTTGATCCAAAGGCGCATTTTACAAACATCCCTGCAGGGTGAGTTGGCGAAAATTAGGCCATTTGCCGAATTTGCTTTGAGCGCGGTACGGCAAACAGGTGCCTTACCACCAAGCTCATGGTAGACCGGCGTTGTACAGCCCGCTACTTCGGTTTTTAAAGAAGCTGTGCCTTGGAAAATTTGGAGCGTTTCATGTCGGCATCTACCTCATCGGCCAAGATCCAAGACCCAAACGAGGTTCCAGTTATTATCTCTCTGGATGGTGTGTCGATGCGGTTCGACAACGGAACAACTGCTCTGGATCATGTTCATCTGGAATTGCGGGAGGGAGAGTTCGTTTCTCTGCTCGGCGCATCTGGTTGCGGTAAATCCACGGCTCTTCGGCTAATTGCGGGGCTGGAAGAGCCAACAGCTGGCACTGTCAAATGGCAAGTGCCTGAGCCGAGAGGGAAAGACCATCTCCTTGGCTACGTGTTTCAGGAGCCGACCTTGATGCCCTGGGCCAGTGTCTTTTCCAATGTCTGGTTGCCCTTACGCTTGAAGGGCGTTTCCAAATCGGATGCTGAGGATGACGTTCGCGAGGCGTTGGAACTGGTTGGCCTGAAGGATCATGCGGATAGTAAGCCGAATGAACTGTCTGGCGGCATGAAAATGCGTGTCTCTATTGCGCGCGCGCTTGTGACACGTCCTCGTGTCTTGTTGCTGGATGAACCCTTTGCTGCGCTCGACGAGATTACACGGGCCAAGTTGAATGATGATCTGTTGGGTTTGTGGGAACGTTTTGGCTGGACAATTGTGTTTGTGACGCACTCTGTATTCGAGGCAGTTTACCTTTCAAGCCGGGTGGTTGTCATGGCTGCTTCACCCGGGCGCGTTGCAACTGACCTGTCGGTTGAATTGCCCCATCCGAGAAGTGAAAAGCTCAGGTTGTCTCCGGATTATACCCACCGTTGTGGTTTGATTTCCGACGCACTTCGCACCGCGATGAGTGGCAACCAACCATAATTTGGAACAGTCTCGCCAATTGGCTGAGCTCTCCGTGATTTGCACCGTTGTTTTGCCAATGGAAAATGAAACGGGCAGTGTCATTCGACGGTTAAATAGAACAGCTACTCTCTGCCACGAGTTCAGGTTGGGTCGTTCTTGAGTCGAACTTGCCCACATTCGCTAAAGGTGCGTCGATGGCATTTAATCATAACAAGGCAGTTACTTTTCGCCTTGCACAAGCGGCAAAAGCGCTGCGAGCACGGTCGGGTAGTCACTTGATGCGCGTAGGGCTCCATCCGGGGCAGGAGCTGGTTCTGAAAGTGTTGGACGACAATGACGGCCAAACGATGAGCCAGCTGGCCGTGACGCTTGGCGTGCAGCCGCCAACAGTTACGAAAATGGTGACGCGCCTATCTGTGCACGGGTATGTCCGTCGCCAGATTTCAGAGGATGACGGTCGTTTGGCCCGTGTGTTCCTGACCGATGAAGGTCGTGGGCTGATTGCGCTCGTGGACAAGGCGTGGAAGCGTCTTGAGCGGGAAGCCATGGCTGGTCTTGAAGACAAGGAACGCAAAAAACTGCGAAAATTGCTTCGGCAAGTCGAAAAGAACCTGTCTCTGTCATCTGCAGCTCTATTAGATGCTGATAGCGACGTTGACATTGAAGACGACGACAAAACCAGCGAGACAGCGGACAGGGAGTTGGAAACCGCTTGAGAACCTCGTTCGGAAACGGGACGCGAAGTCCTGATATTGATCGAATGAATTGGTCAAAGCAAAAAGGGATATCCCCCTTCAAGTTTCAGAAGGGCGATTTTTGTCTCCGTTCCTCCGTGCCCGGAATATCCGCCAAGGCCGGTTGAGGAGAGTACCCTGTGGCAGGGGATAATGATTGGGATTGGATTTGAACCACAGGCCTGACCAACAGGCTGGCCATAAGTGTTCAACGCCGTCGCAATATCACCATAGGTGCGCGTTGCTCCGTAAGGAATGTCGCTCATTGCCTGGAAAACAGATTGATGAAATGCGCTGCCTTTTGGGTTTAGCGGTAGATCGAACTGAGTTAGCTGACCAGCGAAATAGGCTTTGACCTGATCGCGGGCTTCCAGAAGAAGTGGCGTCTCGTCAGGTTGGCTGACCGGTTTCCAAGAGACGCTGGTAATGGCTCCTTGGTCCTCTGTGAGCGAAACAATGCCAACGGGTGTATCTAGGTTCAAGGAGGCGGGCATTTGTAAACGATCCTGATTGCTCTCTTTCTACGGCTTTGTGCAGACTGGAAAGCGGTAAAGTCAATTGCCTTGCGTCACACTCGTGGTGGCCGCGTTGACTAGGCCAAGAAGTTCACTGATAAGCTCTCAAGACATTGCAGGGATTCGGGGGCTTGGATGAAAACTGACACAATGCGGACCTTGGTGGTCTCGATAGTCATGTGTGGTGTCCTTGCTGCGTGTTCCAGCGTTGGTGGCTTTGGACAAGCAGGTTCTTCAAAACCCTCAGCGGGTTCCAACGAGGCGTTTTCAGAAAACGTCGGTCGGAGCATTCTGTTTCTGGAAGGTTCTGCAGCTCTTGATGAAAACTCGCAAGCCCTTCTGGTCAATCAGGCAACGTGGCTGAAAACCTATCCGAACTGGCTCGTCAAAATTCAGGGACATGCAGACGATCCCGGAACTGAAGCTGCGAACAAGGCACTTTCGACACAAAGGGCAGAGGTTGTTCAGGCTGCTCTGATTGCGCAGGGTGTTGACGCAAAGCGCTTATGGGTTAAAGGCTATGGGATCGAAAGGCCGGTGACTGATTGTGATCCTGAAGCTTGCCAAAGGCTCAATCGCCGCGTTGTCTTGAATTTGAGAGAAACCTTTGATGATGCAGCGCCTCAATCGTCTGGCAACAGGTAACAGAAATCAGCCGATCAGTGACAAAGATGACTGAATCTCCTCCATTGCGGATCGAACAATACGTATGAACGACGATCACGATACTGGTGTAAAGTCGGTTGATGGTACCGGAAAGCTGGATGGAAAGCCGGGTAAACGTCTGACTTTAAGTCACATTGCAGACCAACTTGGCATTTCGACCGCCACCGTGTCGTTGGCGTTGCGGGACAGCCCCTTGGTGGCCGAGGAAACCCGGGCCAAGGTCAAGCGTACAGCTGAAGAGATCGGTTACATCTACAATCGGTCGGCAGCTTCCTTGCGCACCGCCCGTTCCCAGATCGTGGGCGTTGCTGTTCACGATATACAAAATCCCTATTTTGCCGAGGTTTTCTCCGCGCTGGAAAGCGCATTGGAGGAACAGGGCCAGATGATCTTTATCTGCAATCACAAAGACGATGTGAAGCGGCAGCGCGCCTTCATCAGCACGCTTTTACAGCATCGGGCTGATGGCCTGATCCTGTGCCCCTCTGTTGGAACGTCGTCTGAGGAAATCAATCGTCTGGTGGATCAGGGGATACCAGTGACGCTCGTCGCCCGTGAGATAAGTGGTGTTTGGGCCCCGTGTGTTCACGGCGATGATTTTACCGGCACCTATCGCATGACACAGCATGTCATCTCTCAAGGCCACCGCCACATTGGCATGGTTGGTGGGCGACGGGAAAGCTCAACAGGCCGAGACCGCCATGCGGGCTGGAAACAAGCTCTGTTAGATGCGGGACTAAACCCCGAAGAGCAGTTGGACCTGCCTGAGCTTATGACTCAGGCTGATGGTAGGTCAGCGGTTCCTGAAATTCTGAACCACAAGGAGCGGCCGACGGCCATAGTTGGTTTCAATGATCTCGTAGCTCTTGGCATGATGACCACTTTGCGCAGGGTTGGGGTAGAGCCCGGCCCGGATATGGCCATCACCGGATATGACGATGTGGACGGGGCTGCCAGCCGTACGCCAGCATTGACCACGGTTTGCAACCATGCGGACAAGATCGGTCGTTTGGCGGCTTTGACTTTGTTGCGCCAAATTGCCGGGGACCGCGTCCCCCATAAGCCGATTTTGATTGAACCGGAGCTGCGGATCCGCGAAAGCGCTCCACCACCGGGTGAGCGGCTAGGGCCGCGCTTGGTGGATTGAAACGTGCCGATTAGACGGTGATCGGTCTTTCAGATTCACTCGAGTGGATGGTCGATTTGTTTCGGCCTGTGTGCTTCGATTGATAAAGAGCAGCATCTGCGCGTTGCAAAATCGAGGTGAATTCGACATCTGTGGCTGAAATTTCTGAAATCCCAATGCTGCATGTTGGCGGTTTTTGCATCGGCGAAACCATGCAGTTTACTTCGATCTCTTCCCGAAGCCGTTCAGCCACCAGCAAGGCGTTCTCAACACCAGTGTTGTGCAGGATAACGCAGAATTCTTCGCCACCAATTCGGCCAAAGATATCAACCGCACGCAGGCTTGGTGCGATGATGTCTGCAAATTTTTTCAAGACGGCGTCGCCAACTGCATGGCCGAAATTGTCATTGATCTTCTTGAAATGATCAACGTCGATCATCAGGACGGAAAAGGTTGTCCCTGTCCGCCTGAAGCGTGCGATGTCCCGGGCAGCTAGTTTGAAGAATGCGCGACGATTGAAAATCTTTGTTAGATCATCGGTGCTGGCAATTTGCTCTAATCGAACCTGAGCGGCGATCAAGGCGTCATGGTCTTGCTGACGGGCAATCTCGTTACCAATCCAATCAGCGATTTGCCGAATGATTTCGCGGTCGGTTTGAGAAAAGACGCGATCACGCCGCTCTGTTCCAAAGAAAGTAATATTACCGAAGTATTTCCCATCAACGATAATCGGAGCCCCAACCACCGTTTCGATTGCTGGGACGCCCACCTCATGGGCAAACATTTCGTGATCAGAAGCACTATCGTCGATCGCAATGCAGCTACCGGATTTTAGTGTGTAACTGCTATAAATGTCTGTTAGTTCGCCGATATGGAGTTTTTCAGTTGTCGCCTCGTTCTCCGCGACATGACAAACGACACACTCGCTATTCTCCGCGTTCCAGATCGTACCAACCGGCAGGCTGAAATGGGAGCAGCCAAGCTCCACGATTTTCCGGACCTTTTCTGCGTGGCCCAGTTCTCGTGATGATGTAATCGAATATAGTTCGGCTAGGGTGCGTTCCTTGTTTTTCCGATCTGTTATATCGATGCCGAAAGTGATGACCCCGATGACGTCGCCGTTTTCATCGCGCTTGGGGATGTACTCCAGAAGAACGTCTCGGCGTACCCCGTCGGGAAAGAGGGTGCTGATCTCTTCCTTGGTGCGTTCACCTTCGCGGGCTCTTTTGAACTGGGTGCTGGCAACAATCCGCTCCGGTTCTGGCAAGCGGTCCCGCATCCGGTGCCCGATCAGCTCTTCTCGTGTCGTGGCCATCCAGTTTGCGGCCACATCGTTCACAAAGCAGCAAATACCGTCGAGGTCGGCTTCCACTATTGAACTTGAGAGACTGTTCGCGAGAGTTTCCAGGCTTTCAATTGAACGCTTGTTGGCAGCCTGAGCGTTTTTCAGTTCCGTAATGTCGGTTCGAATGCCCGCGATACCGCCAGAACGGGTCCTTCGTTCTGCAATCTGAAGCCATCGGCCATCTGCGAGATTTTGTTCAACGATGGACGCGTCGGCCAGCTGGTGTCTTTTGACCCGCTCGGCAAGCCAGTCATCGTCTGTCTTACCTTCGGTGTTGTACTGGCCTTTATCGAGGCCAAAGCGAATGATGTCCTCGAAGCTGTTGCCCGGAATGATTGCTGGCGCAGAATGCGCGTAAATTTCTTTGTAGTTGTTGTTGCAAACAACCAGCTTGTCGTCCTTATCGTAAAGGGCAAAGCCTTCGTTGATGGATTCAAGCGCATCTTCAAGTGTGTCTGCTGCGTGGCTGACAAGCGCCTCAAGCGCAGATTGTTCAGTTACATCTTTCAGAAACAGCAGATGACCAAGTGTTTCGTGATCCTCTCCAATCAAAGGCGAGGACGTGACCTCGACCATTATCGCAGTTTCGTTTGATCGTCTTAAAACGTGCTGCGATGAGAGTTGTTTCTCAGTGTGAACACTTGAGAGGCTCTCCATAAGAGTGCTGGCTTGATCCGGATTTAGGAAAAGATCAGCCAATCGCTGCTGTGTCAAAACCTCACGCTTGATCTCGAAGAGTTCAGCCGCTGTTTTGTTAGCAAAAAGAATAGAGCCGTCCGTTGCCAGTGCTACCACCGCACCGGAAAAATCCTCAAACGAGGTCGCTACACATAAAGTCAAGCGATTATCAGCGGACATAAAATCCCATCCCCCACAGTAAATTCTGACACCAAGCTGTGGTCCAGAATGCGGGTACAAGTCTCAAAACGGTTGCAGTTCTCTGTGTGACAAACTTACGTAGCAAAGGTTATTCAAGTGTGAATTTTGCCCTGCGTAATGCTGCTGATTTCACTTTTATGGATGCATTAAATTTTGTTCAATCTTGATGCGTTTGGCTACAGGTTCAAACTGCATCCGTTATGAAATACGGTAAATTTTAAGAGGTTTAGACCTTGGAAAAACCGTGGTCGTCGTTCATCTTCTCTTTCGCATCAATCGAACCAAAAATCTGGGAGGCTCCATGGCGCAGCCGGTAGTTTTGTTGGCTAACACAGCCATGCCAATCGTGGAAAATGGACTGGCCCAACATTTCAAATTGCACAAGGCTTATGAATCGCCTGAAATGGACACAAGTGCACTGGCAGCCGAAGTGCAAGGTATTACTCTCTTCCAAGTGCCGATTGATGCGGCATTCCTTGACAAGTTTCCCAATTTGAAGATCGTGGCCAATTTTGGTGTTGGCTACGATTGTGTCGACACAGAAGCTTGTGCGGCACGCAACATCATGGTGACAAACACGCCAGATGTTTTGACCGAAGAAGTCGCAGACACTGCAATCGGATTGATGATTTCAGCGGTTCGCCAATTTGGAGGCGCGGAACGCTGGGTCCAGAGTGGTCAATGGGCGAGCGAAGGTCCTTACCCGCTGAGCCCGGGAACGCTACGCGGTCGAACTCTTGGTGTCTATGGTTTGGGCCGCATCGGCAAAGCGATTGCAAAACGCGCTGAAGCCTTTGGAATGAGCATCTGCTATCACGGGCGATCCCGGCAAAACGGCGTGGATTATGCCTATTGCGAAACGCTGGTTGAGCTTGCAGAACGCTGCGACACGTTGATGGTGGCCACACCAGGGACACCAGAAAATCAAAACGCCATTTCGGACGATGTTTTGAAGGCGCTTGGTGCGAACGGGGTTCTCGTTAACATTGGACGCGGGTCTGTCGTGGATGAGCCAGCCCTGATCAGGGCTCTTGATCGCGGGATAATTCTGGGCGCAGGCTTGGATGTGTTCGCAAATGAACCTCATGTCCCGCCCGCGCTTCTCAATCGCGATAATGTTGTGGTGTTGCCGCACATTGGGTCTGCTTCCATCCACACGCGTGATGCGATGGGACAGCTGGTGGTCGACAACCTTGTAAGCTGGTTCGAGACGGGAAAAGCGGTGACCCCCGTTCCTGAAACCGCCCATTTGCAAGGGAAATAGTCGATTTAGGTCGAAGTTCCTTCCAGAAACTCTCGAATGCGGACGAGCGCTCTTTCTATGTTCTCTTGGGAGTTGGCGTAAGACAGGCGGATGTATCCCTCACCAAGGGTTCCGAAATCGGGTCCGCCTATGACGGCAACTCCAGCCTTTTCAAGAAGTGCCGAGGCGAGGGGTTTTGCCTTCCAACCGGTCGCCTTAATGTTCGGGAAGGCGTAGAAAGCACCAAGCGGGGTGCGACAGGTCATGTTTGGCAAGCGGTTCAGTCCGTCTACGACCAGTTTCCGGCGAGCGTCAAATTCTGTAACCATGTCGACAACAGGTTGCTGTGGTCCGGTCAAGGCAGCAAGGCCCGCAAACTGGGCTGGCGCGTTGACACAGGACCACGCGTTGACCGCCAGTTTCCTGGCCTTGTCGATCAACTGATCAGGCCATAGGGAATACCCCATGCGCCAGCCGGTCATGGCATAGGTTTTTGACCAGCCATCGAGAAGGATCAATCGATCCCGGATCTCTTCAAAAGAGGCAAGGGAAACGTGTTCCATGCCATCATAGGTCATCTGCGCGTAGATCTCATCGGACAGGATAGCCACGTTTGGGTGTGCTTCCAGACCCTTGACCAGTTTTTCAATCTCTGACCTTGGCGTGACCCCACCGGTTGGATTGGCAGGTGAATTGAGGATCAACAGGCGGGTTTTCTCGGTGATAAGGTTGAGCGTTTCCTCAGCAGAAAAGGCGAAGTCATTTTCTTCGCGAATGGGGACGGGGATAGGTTTTGCGCCTGTGAATTCGCTCATGGAGCGGTAAATCGGAAAACCCGGATCAGGGTACAGGATCTCGGTGCCCGGTTCCCCAAACATCAAGATGGCCATGAACATCGTGACTTTTCCGCCAGGAACAATCAGGACGTTATCAGGCGATGGGCTGAAGCCGACGCGTTTGGCAAGGTCTGCACACACAGCTTCGCGCAACGGCAAAATCCCGGTTGCTGGTGTGTAGCCATGGTGCCCGTCCTTCAGCGCCTTGATCGCTGCTTCCACAATGTGCTCTGGGGTCTGGAAGTCGGGTTGGCCAATGCCCAGATTGATGATGTCGCGGCCTTCGCTCGCCAGTTGGGTGGCACGGGCTAAAACAGCAAAGGCGTTTTCTTCGCCAATGCGATCGAAACCGGAAATCGTTTTCAGCATCATCTTTCTCCCAAAGACCGATAGGTAGAGGGTTAGCCCTCAGCTTCGGGAAAGAAAAGGTGCAATTCGGTCCAAGGTGTTCTGTTCGCCAGTACGTATTTGGTGAGAATGGGCCTTCACCTGAAACATGAGGACGGCTTATAGTCCGCCAAACCGAATGGGTCGGCAAAGTCGGCCGCTGTGAAATGATCAAGAAAGGTTCGCCATGACTGCGGCCCAAAACGCCGAACGTGCTCAAATTCCTGTCACCGTTTTGACCGGATATCTTGGAGCGGGCAAAACCACCTTATTGAACCGGATTCTCACCGAGAATCACGGCCAGAGATACGCCGTGATCGTCAATGAATTCGGTGAAGTCGGCATTGATAACGATTTGCTCGTCGAGTCAGACGAAGAAATCTTTGAAATGAACAATGGGTGTATCTGCTGCACCGTTCGCGGTGACCTCATTCGTACGGTTCAAAACCTCATGAAGCGCCGTGGCGCCTTTGATGCCATTGTCGTGGAGACAACAGGTGTGGCTGACCCGGCACCTGTGGCTCAGACCTTTTTCATGGATGATGATGTCCGTGCCGCGTCGAAGCTCGATGCTGTTGTTACCGTTGTCGATGCTCGGCATGTGTTCCAACGTCTTGAGGACACAAGTGAAGCTGAAGACCAAATTGCGTTTGCAGATGTGATCCTCATCAATAAGACGGACCTTGTCTCCGTCGACGAGCTGGCAAATGTTGAGGCGCGAATTCGCAAGATCAATCCATATGCCGTTCTTCATCGCAGTGAACGCTGTGCAGTAGACCTGAAGGCTGTTTTGGATCGCGGGGCTTTTGATCTGGACAGGATCCTGTCGCTCGATCCTGCCTTTTTGGGGCAAGACGATCATACGCACGAATGCGGTCCCGATTGCGACCATGACCACCATCACGATCATGGGCATGATCACGGCCATGGTCATCACCACCATCATGGGGAAGACCCTCATTCAGTCAAAAGTATCTCATTGACGGCTGGTGATCTGAACCCGGACATGTTTTTTCCATGGATCAATCAGGTCACTCAGGTTCAGGGACCTAATATTCTTCGAATGAAGGGGATCATTGCGTTCAAGGATGACCCGCAGCGTTACGTCATTCAAGGCGTGCACATGATTGTGGAAGGAGATCACCAACGCGATTGGCAGGACGATGAGGATCGGACGAGCCGTTTGGTGTTCATCGGGCGTGACCTCAATTGGGATGTTTTGAAACAAAGTTTTGCTGCGTGCGAAGCAAAGTAAGGCAGGTTGGAACGTGCCTACAATTGCTCCTGTAGAGGTTGGCGGTTTTGTTGTTCGCGCCGGCTTTATAAATGACATCCCCTATTTTGCCGTCGGCACTGGGGAGGTTCATCTTCTTGGCAGTCAGCCGCAAATCGTGAAAGCCCACAAAGGAGGCCTTCTCGCAGCCGAACCCTCCTTTGACCAAACAGGTCTTGTGACATCGGGGGACGACGGAAAAATCAACGCTCTTTCTTCGGATGGATCCTCTCAGGTGCTCGCTGAGCGGCCGCGTAAGTGGATTGACCTGATTGCGAGTGGCCCTAACGGCGCGATTGCTTTTGCGTCTGGTCGAACGGCTTGGGTTCGCTTGAAGGATGGGACGGAGAAAGAGTTTTCCCACGAGCGGGCAGTAGGCGGACTTGCCTTTGCGCCTAAAGGCCTCCGCTTGGCTGTTGCGCGTTATGATGGTGCGACCCTGTGGTGGCCAAACCTCGAAGGACAACCCACAGAACTTTCCTGGAAAGGCGCGCATTTAGGCATCAGCTTTTCGCCGGATGGAAAGTATCTGGTCACTGCGATGCAAGAGAACGCGCTTCACGGATGGCGGCTTTCTGATACGCAAGACATGCGCATGACCGGTTATCCGGCAAAGGTCAAATCCTGGAGCTGGTCTCAGAAAGGAAAGCATCTGGCGACATCAGGTGCGAACGCCGCCATTCTATGGCCTTTCTCGGGCAAAACCGGGCCGATGGGCCAGACGCCGTTGCAGCTTGGAGTGCGTAGCGACGCTCTGGTGAGTGCGGTAGCGTGCCATCCCAAGGAAGATGTGGTTGCAATCGGATATGCCGACGGCATGGTGATCATGTCCAGGTTTGAGGACAATGCCGAGGTGTTGCTGCGCAGAGCGGGGAGAGGGCCGATTTCAACACTTGAGTGGGATAAGGCCGGACTTCGTCTGGTGTTTGGCAGTGAAGAGGCAGAAGCCGGGGTGATCGCGCTGCAAGACTAGATTGTTCTGGGTGAGGGGCGAAAATGGGACGTCTTTTTCTGGTAATCATGATGCTCTTCACCGGGACGACCACGTCCCAATTGCCGGAGTTTGCCCAGCAGTATCGCCAACGGTTGGGCGGAGCAATCGATGCGCTTCAGGAGGTCATGGCCGATTTTCAGCGCGATGCTGAAGCGTTCGGGCTGTCCGTTGAAGGTGCGATAGAGCGGCTTCAGAACACGCCAGACGAATTTGCGCAAAAACGCGGTACGACCATGGCTGAAACCCGCTTGCGCCTTGATCGACTGGAGCAACAACAAGCCGAATTGCAATCATCCGGACCGTTTGCACGGTTAGGTGTTTTTCTCTCAAGTCTCGACCGGGATCTTGCGCAAGCTACAGCTGAGGATTACGAACCTGCTGTTCCGGTGACGACGGAAGGCTTGGCCAGTGCGGGACTTGGCGGGCTTTTCGGATTGTTGATCGGGCGAATGTTGCTGGGGATCGGTCGTCTTGGGCGTCGCAGACCTAAGCCGGCTGGTTGAACGGGATCCAAATGGACACGATAACATCGTCAGGTGGAATGGTTGTTGCTCCACATATGGCGGCAGCAAAAGCGGGCGCGGACATACTGGCAGATGGCGGCTCAGCCATTGAGGCTATGATTGCCGCAGCCAGCACCATCGCTGTCGTTTATCCGCATATGAATGCGATTGGTGGGGATGGATTCTGGCTGATTGCTGAAAAAGGCAAAGACCCAAAGGCCCTGATGGCCTGTGGTGGGGCTGGTGCCAAGGCAACGATGCCCGCTTATCACGAGGCGGGGTACGATACGATCCCAACCCGTGGGCCGATGGCTGCATTGACAGTTGCTGGTACGATTGGAGGCTGGGACAAGGCTCTGGAGGCTGCGAAGGCGCTGGGGCTTGGCAAGATGCCACGAACTGACCTGCTGAGTGCAGCTATTCACCACGCCAAAACGGGGTACACAGTCTCCAAAAGTCAGGCGCGTTTGACCCGGGAAAAGCTCGTTGAGCTTCAGGAGCAACCGGGTTTTTCAGATGTGTTCCTCGCAGATGGAAAGGTCCCTGAGGCAGGGGCGATTTTAAAGCAAGAGCGGCTTGCGGACACACTGCAGCACTTGGCGCATGAAGGATTCCAGGAGTTCTATCGCGGTGATGTTGCAGCTGCGATTGCAGATGACCTTGAGCGGATTGGCTCGCCGGTTATCCGCTCCGATCTTGAAAAGTTTGAGGCCCGGTTCAGGGAACCCTTGAAGGTTCAACTGGACTGCGGAACTGTTTTCAATACGCCGTTGCCGACGCAAGGTTTGGCATCACTACTCATTTTGGGTCTTGCCGACCGGCTAGACCTTGGGGGTCGCGAGGGGTTTGAGTTCGTTCATGGGCTTGTGGAGGCTACAAAGCAGGCCTTTCTGGTTCGGGACCGTCTTGTAACAGACCCACTTCATGTGCCTGAACTGATCAAGCCGTTTTTGTCAGCAGACTGGCTTGGCAAAACCGCCGCTGGTATTGACATGAAACGGGCACTGGAGTGGCCGACAAAACCATCGTCAGGCGACACGATCTGGATGGGAGCGGTGGACCAGACCGGTTTGTCTGTCTCTTTCATTCAGTCAATTTACTGGGAATTTGGGTCGGGCTGTGTCCTCCCCAGAACGGGTGTTACCTGGCAGAACCGGGGTGCAATTTTCTCGCTCCATCCAGAGGCTCTAAATGCTTTGGCTCCGGGTCGTTTGCCATTCCATACATTGAACCCGGCAATGGCGAGGTTGTCTGACGGTCGAACAGTGACCTACGGAACCATGGGTGGTGAGGGGCAACCGCAAACCCAAGCTGCGATTTTTGCCCGTCATGTGCTCAATGGAATGCCGGTGGGCGAGGCTATTGATGCGCCGCGCTGGTTGTTGGGCCGAACCTGGGGCGATGCAACAACGGCTCTTCGATTGGAAAATCGATTTGAACCGGACGTTGTGCGGAGTCTTGAGCGGGCCGGACATGAACTCGTGCTTCTTGATGAACACTATTCCGACACAATGGGGCATGCAGGCATGATCGTGCGAAACTCGCGCGGCGGTCTTGAAGGTGCTCATGACCCACGTGCTGATGGTGGCGCGGTTCCCGCATAGCGATTAGTGTGAAGAATCCAGACACCAATCAAACAAAAGGCTGAATATGGATCAGATAACCCGCATGCGATGTTTCATTCAGGTTGTCGATCAAAAGGGCTTTTCTGCTGCAGCCCGAGAGATGGGGCGTTCCAAGGCTTTGGTCTCCAAGTATGTTGGGGAACTAGAGGACGAATTGGGTGCGAGGCTTTTGAACAGAACCACCCGTCAGGTTTCTCTGACGGAGGTAGGGCATGCTTACTACAAAGAGACGTTAGAGATACTCCAGCGGCTTGATGATCTTCAGGCATCAGTTCAGTCGTCGCATCAGGCCGTGCGGGGTCGGTTGCGAATTGCCGCCCCAAGATCCATGGGCGATGACCTCATCAATCAGGCGGTTATGGATTTCTTGACCCAAAACCCGGATGTGACCGTTGATCTGCGTCTTGAGGATCGTTTTGTCGATTTGGTCGAAGAGGGATTCGATCTTGCCGTTCGGGTGACTGAACTGGCTGATTCCAGCCTGATCGCCCGGCGAATAGCTCCGTTTCGGACCGTTGTTTGTGCGACGCCGGAGGTTGTCGACAAGCATGGCGTCCCGAGTGTTCCTGCCGATCTGGCCTCGCGACCGTGTATTATCGATACCAATTATCGCTACAAACAGAATTGGGCATTTTCGCAAAATGGTGAGCGAACGTCCGTGAGCGTGAATGGTCCAATAGAAGTCAACAGCGCATCGGCGGCCAGAAGTGCGGCTCTCAGCCATCTCGGATACCTTCGAACTCCATTAATTTTTGTTTCCAATGAAGTTGCAGCTGGAAAGCTGTTACTGCTGCTGGAAGACTATGAGCAGTCAATGCCTGGCATTTACGCCGTTTACCCGCACCGCCGCCATTTGACAGGCAAGGTGAGGGCTTTTGTTGATTTTCTGGTGAAGTGGTTCGCCGACAGAAACTATGACCCGCATGACGGGCGATAGCTGCAATTGGGCATGGGATGGGGCCAACGGATAGTAGGGCGGCGGAATGTGTGGGACGCCCGTCGACGTCCCACACGTTTCGCGGTCAATAGGCGATGGAGCCGGTGTGGGAGGAGGTCACCGACGTCTGCCTGTTGCCTGTGCGCTTCTCGAGGAGCGCTTCAAGCTGTGACAGCGAAGAAACAGGTCGATATTCATCCAGCGACTTGATCATTTTTATTGCTGGATGAGAGGGGGCGCCTCTCAAAGATGAACTACCTGACTTCCTTCACCCGCGTCTGATTACGCAGGTCGATGGGGCAGCGGTGCAATTGTCTGAACTGCGGTGCTTTGAAGGAACCCTCTCCAACTCTCACTGGATTGATGCTAGTAGAAAGCACTGTTCGTTTCAGCTACGAATTTCTGCTATTTTCGCCAAACTCGCGTCAAATGTGATGCTTATTGGCGTCACGCATGGATCAGAATTTTAGTCCGTTGAGGGGCAGTCGTAGCGATTTAGTTTTGTGGTTGGGCTGTTGGACGCTTGATGCAAGCGGATGTTGCTTATTGGAGGGGAAATGGGGATTGATTCGGAGGATATTCGGTCGATATTTGGCCGAAATCTGCGAAAACTGGTCAACGGGGATATACCGGTTACCGAGATTGCGCGGAATGTAGGTATCAACCGGACACAGCTGAACCGTTACATCTACGGCGAGGCATTTCCGCGTCCGGATGTCCTTCATCGTATATGTTCTTATTTTGGTGTTGATGCGCGAATCTTGACGCAATGCCTGGAGGACATTGAAGCTGAACAGCGTCAGATTGTTTCAGGCGGCGGCCCGATTCCCACGCTCGACTTTGAGCCGGTGTCAGAAAACGTTTTTCCGGATGGTTTCTATATTGAGTGGAAGCAGTCTTGGATCTACGCCAACATGTTTACAAAACACCTTTTGCAGACCTCCACAGACGATGGAGCCCGCGTAACGCGCATTCGGGCCCCGGCTGGATTTCGTCCTGATCTAAAAGGCGCGAGGTATCAGCTTCCTCTCATTGATTATCATGGAATCGCGGTCAACCAGTCAGATGGTTTTGCGATTTTTGATCAAGGACGTGGAACGCATGGTGTCGCCATGACGGCGTTTCGAAAAGGCTTTATGAATGTGGAGAACGTCTTCCCGGGATACAAACTGAGCGCTGTTGTTTTTAATCGCCAACGGCATCACTTCAAAGGTCCAACAATTCTGCAGTATATTGGCCGAAATCGCGCCGAAATTCTTAAAGTTGCTCGGAGTTCGGTTTGGGTGACGGCTGATGAAATGCCGAAGGATATTCTATCTATAATTGAGCTTTTGGAGGAAGAAGACCGCGGCTTACTTCCTGTCCCGACTTCTTTTTAAATTTTGATCCTTTTGGTTGAAGGTATATGTGGAGCGATGTTGTATAAATATTGTTTCTACGAACTGTGAATAAAGCGGATTTTTGATGGCGAGTATTAAAAGCAATCAAAAAATATACACATGTATGCGGGTTGTATATTCGTGAATAATATTAATTTTACTCGAAATTGATTTGTTCTTTACATGTGTTTGATTGATTTATTCGATGTTTTCTATCTTAAATATTTCTAATTCCAGTCCATGACGATTAATTCAGATGATAAGCGTAAGGAGTAAACTCTTTTATGGAAATTTGACTATGATTAGCGTCACGAAATACGAATTGTAGTCAAATTTAAATTTTACCTGCTTGTAGCAAATTTAAATTTGATATGAAAGCTATTCGGATCGTTTAAGTATTCATGTTGTTGAATATTACTATGAATTACTATTTGATATTTTATGCAAAACTATGCTTACTTTAGTGAAAATATATGCGTGATTTGATTGGGGGGGCGAATGGCCGTTGTGGCTGCCGACATTCACGCTATCTTTGGTCGTAATCTAAGACGATTAATTGGTAGTGGCACGTCGGTGTCTGAAGTTGCTCGGGATATCGGTATTAACCGAACACAGCTGAGCCGATATCTATACGGGGAAGCCTTTCCGCGGCCGGATGTTTTGCATCGAATTTGTGTCCATTTCGATGTGGATGCCCGCATCTTGACCGAGCCGTTGGAAAATACAGCTCAGGCCGACGAGCATCCGACGGAAGGCTTACATCCGTTTTCCGATCTAACTTTTGATCCCGTGAGTTCAACACTTCTTCCGGATGGTTTCTACAACGAGTGGAAAACATCCTGGACGCTTGAGGGATATTACACGAAGCAAATTCTAATGGTGCATACCCAGAACGGTGTTCGGAAGGTGAAAGTAAAGCACCATGAGAAACTTAAAAATGATCCCACAGGTCCAAGGTATGAGCTGCCCGTTGTTGAACATCACGGTGTAGCCATTGCTCAGCCGGATGGATTTGCGTTGATTGATCAAGGGCGAGGCTTGCCAGGCATAGCTATGGCGGTGTTCCGGCACGGGTTTTTGGATAGCGAATTTCTATATCCCGGCTACAAACTGAGTGCCCTCGTGTTCAATCGCACGCGCCATCACTTCAAAGGCCCGACGATCCTTGAGCGTATCCAACAAACTCCAAGTTCTGTCTTAAGGCATGCAAGGAGTCCGGTCTGGTATGTCTTTGGCGACCTGCCACCAGATATCAGGATGGCGTTTCAGGTTCTCCGATCGGAAGACGAGGTGGTTGCGGTTTGAATCGAAACAGGAGCGGTTGACGCGGCAAATTGAATTGCCGCGCCGCGGTCCGGTTTTAGTGCCCGTGTAGACGTTCAAGTGCCAATTGATCTGCAATGACCTCTGGGCCGAGGTTCTGATTATGATTTCGCTGGAAGATCTGAGTGAGCGTATCTCCGATCGCGATGGTCTTCTTTCGAACATCGGTGTCGTCTGACCCCGGAGTTGCCAAGGCAATCGAGATCACGCCGCCGGCATTGATGACGTAGTCTGGCGCATAGAGAATCCCACGTTTGTGGAGCTCGGTTCCGTCTTCCGGGGTTTTCAGCTGATTGTTCGCGGCACCTGCTACGATTTTTGCCTTGATTTGAGGGATCGTGTCGCAGTTTAGCCCGGCGCCTAAAGCGCAGGGGGCAAAAATGTCGACTTCCGCTGCATGTGCGTGATCCGGTGCGATCGTAGTGGCTGAAAACTCTTCGACAGCTCGTGTAACGTTTGCGTCATTGATGTCAGAGACTACCAATTTTGCGCCTGCTTGGTGGAGTTGGCGGGCCAAGTCGTAACCGACGTGCCCCAGCCCTTGGACTGATACCGTCTTGCCAGTCAAAACTGGGGACCCGAAAACAGTCGCTGCTGCGGCCTGAATTCCGGAGAATACGCCAAGGGCGGTGTAGGGGGATGGGTCTCCAAGGCCTGTCGCCCTGGTGCCGCGCACATGGGTCGTAGATTTCGCGACTTCTTCCATGTCGTCAGGAGAAACGCCGACGTCTTCTGCTGTGATGTATGTGCCGCTTAGCCGGTCCACGTGCTTGCCAAAAGCCTGCATCAAACTGGCTGTTTTGTCTTTTTTCGGGTCCGCGATAATAACGGCTTTACCGCCTCCGAGTGGAAGTCCGGCAACTGCGTTCTTGTAGGTCATTCCGCGGGACAGACGCAGCGCATCCGTCAGTGCCTCTTCAGGAGTTGCATACGGCCATACGCGGCAGCCGCCCAGTGCCGGGCCGAGCGTTGTGTCATGAACTGCGATAATGGCGAAGAGGCCAGACTTCTTGTCCCGCACAAACACGACGTTCTCATGGTCGTCGAATTCGGTGTGGTTGAAGACGGAGCTGGTTGCGACTGACGGTGTGATGGCGTTCATTTCTGAACCTCTGGAAGCATGTTTCTTTGAGGATCAATATGTCGCAGTTTTCCGGAAAAACGTTGTTTCTTTTCCGTTTATTCAGCTCAATTGAGGATATTTCTTTCGAATATTTTCTATTGTGAGTGATAATTTTTCAATCAATTCTGTGCGTCGCGTCACTGGGGACTTGATCTGGCCATGTTATGTTGTCACATCCTGTTCCATCATACCTTCCAGCGTTTGGCAGATATATGCGCGAAACGATTTTGAAACGGACCGGGCTGCGTGCTGCATCGCTTGCCTTACTGACTTGTTCCTTGCTTTTGTATGCATTGCACGCAGCTCTGGCGCACCCGCACATTTTCGTGGAGGCCAGATCTTCTCTTGTTCTGAATGATAATCAGGAGGTTGTGGCAGTCCGGCACGTGTTTAGGTTTGACGATGCCTATAGTGCATTCGCTGTGCAGGGCTTCGATCGCGACCAGGACGGTGTCTATTCACGGGCTGAGCTAAGCGAACTTGCCGATGTTAATGTCGAGAGTATGGCCGACTTCGGCTTCTTCACCTTTGGTGACGACACGAAAGTGGAGTTGGATTTCAATGCGCCAAAGGAATACTGGCTCGAACTTGCCACGGTGCCGTTGGATGATTATTGGGCAATCAAGCCTGAAGATATTGCGGCCATGCGGGAGGATGCGGAGCTAAATGGCGGCAGTGTTCCCAAGACGGTGGAATTGTTGGAGCTCCACTTCCTTTTGCCACTCAAGGCACCGGCTTCTGTTTCGAACACAATTACCCTGGATGTTTACGACCCGACTTATTACGTCGATTTTCGGTTTTCCCAACAACCTGCCGCGTTGGGTGTCGAGAACGCTGTAGAGGCCTGCAATATCCAGCGTAAAGAGCCGCCGCCGCTAGATGACGCAACTGCGTTTGCGCTTGCGCAAATTGGACCGGAGCAAAGGGAATTGCCACCCGAGCTTCAATGGGCAGCGGACACGCAGATCAATCAGATGATTGTGAGCTGTGGCGATGGGCGAAACGACACACCCATCACTCCACAAATCGACGTCTCATCAGATCCTTTTGAGGTGGTTGAGGCCAAACCTGATGCAGGTGTGGCGCTCAACAAAGTGGCTGCGACTGAACCGAAGGTTCCGGAACCTAGCCTCCTAGCCTCCTTCTTTGGCAAGATCGCTATACTTCAAAAGGAGTCTTATCAGAAACTGGTTGCAGCGCTCCGGGCATTTCAAAGCAACCCTAATGCGGGTTGGCTCTTGATCGCGCTCTCCTTTGGGTACGGCGTCTTTCACGCAGCAGGGCCGGGGCACGGCAAAGCGATCATCTCGTCCTACGTACTTGCCAACCATGAGACCCTTAAAAAAGGCGTCTTCCTGTCTTTTATTTCGGCATTCGCGCAGGCTGTAACCGCAATTGTCTTGGTGGGCGGTGCAGCCGTTTTGTTCAAGATGACATCGGTTGCGATACAGGACACAGCGCGGTGGTTTGAAGTCGGGTCTTATGCCCTGGTAACGCTGCTTGGAGTCTGGTTGCTTTGGCAAAAGGCAGTATCGCCCGCACTTGCGAAGATAACCGGAAAACAAAGTGGGCACGGGCATCACCGCCATCATCATGATTACAGCCACAGCCACAGCCACAGCCACAGCCACAGCCATGATCATGCGCATCATCATCATGAGGGTCACCATAGCCATGACCACACGCATGACTTTGGGGATGATGGTGTTTGTTCCACATGCGGTCATGCACATGCGCCGACACCTGCAATGGTTCAAGGGGAGATGTCGATTGCGAAAATGGCGTCTGTCGTTCTAGCCGTCGGATTGCGCCCGTGCTCGGGAGCGCTTGTCGTTCTCGTATTTGCCTTGTCTCAAGGCATGATCTGGGCCGGGATTGGCGCGACCCTTGCGATGGCTGTTGGAACAGCTATCACGGTTTCAATTCTGGCTGGATTGGCTGTAGGGGCAAAGGGCTTTGCTGCGCGGCTGTTTGGCAAGGAAAGTTCGGCAACCGCCTATATCCTCAACGGGATCGAAATTGCAGCTGCCTTGGTTGTTTTCCTGCTCGGTGCGACACTTCTCACTGCAGCGATAGGGTGGGGATGACCACTGATTGGCTTAAAGTTTAAGACGTGTGGCGCGGTATGATCGCGCGGCTTTGCCAAATGCCTGAAAGAGTTTTTGCGAAGGCCCGTCTGTTTTAACCCAATATTCCGGGTGCCACTGTGTGGCTACCACGTACCCCGGAGCATTCGCAACAGAGACCGCTTCAATGGTGCCATCCGCCGCGCGGGCTTCAACGGCCACTGTAGTCCCAAGGACACCCAAGGCCTGGCGATGCAGCGAGTTGACTTCGACTTTTTCTGCTTCAAGGACACTTTTCAATTGGGTGTTGGAGCCAATCGATATCGGGTGAGCGATCTTGAAGCGTTCATCCTGATTATCTGATGTTGGCGCGCGGTGATCGCTCCGGCCTTCCATCTCTTGAATTTCTGTCAGCAACGTGCCGCCAAAGGCAACATTGAGTTCCTGCATGCCCCGGCAGATGGCAAAGACCGGAACACCTTTTTCAATGGCGCGCTTTAAAAGAGGGAGCGTCGTTGCGTCTCGATCCCGGTCATATGGGCCATTTTCTTCGGTGGCTTCCGCGCCATAAAGCGCTGGATACACATTTGACCGCGAACCAGTCGCCAGCACACCGTCTACCTGATCCAATATGTCATCAAAATCCAGCTCTTCGCCGAGAGACGGTAGAATGACCGGAACAGCCGATGCGCCGTTCAGAACGGCTTGTAAATAGGTCGAAGGGGCCGCATGCCAATGATAGCCTTCAACATCCTTTACATCTGCAGTGACCAGAATTAGCGGCTTTGTCATGAACGTATCCTGTGGGGCGAAACTCAGTTGTTGTCCAGAAGGCCCAATTCTTGAGCGACCTTATATAGCTGGGCTGCGTTCTTGCAGCCAACCTTTTCCCTAAGGTTCAGGCGATGAGATTCAACAGTCCGCACACTAATCCCAAGGTTTGCGGCAACTTCCTTGTTCGGTTGTCCCTTGGCAATCGCCGCTAGCACTTCTTTCTCGCGTTCTGTCAAACCGTAAGGATCGTCGACAGGCGCGCTTTTGGCAGCGCCTACAAGTGTTGGGCCAATAGCTGATGAGAAATAGTAGCCGCCATTTGCCACGCTCTTGATGGCGGTGATCATTTCTTCTGCCGAAATGTCTTTGAGGATGTAGCCTTTGGCGCCTGCCTGAACGACGCCGCGAACATATTCCGGATTGTCATAAATGGATAGAATCAACACCCGCGTTTTCGGATATTGATTATGGATAATCGTTGCCGCTTCCAAGCCGTTCATTTGCGGCATCGATACATCCATCAAGATGACTTTGGGGCGTAGTGTTGCGACCAGATCCAACGCATCCTTGCCGTTGTTTGCCTCCCCGATCACTTCCAGTGTATCGACTCTGGAAATGCGGGCACGGATACCATCACGAACAAGTTCGTGATCATCAGCCAGCACAATGGTAATCGGTTGCTCGGTCGCCATACTCATTTTGTTCTATGTCTGGTCTTCATCCGCAAGAATTATTTAGGTTTCGGCCAATTAAGCTAGCCTGCTGGGGTCACACTCTGGTTTCGAGCCAAGGGAAGAGAGATCTCGATTTTAGCCCCGCCTTCGCCTGCAGAAGATAGCCGGACAGTCCCGCCATAGGCTTCCATGCGTTCGTAAATGTTTCGAAAGCCCAGTCCACCGCATTTCGGAGGAAATTGCGGAAAACCGATGCCGTTATCCTCTACCCTTAATGTCAGGAGCTTTGGAGTCACCAATAGTTCTATGTCGACCGCAGTTGCCTTTGAATGACGGGCAACATTTGTCAGGCATTCCTGCACCACCCGGTAGAGAGCAGTCTTGGCGCGATCTGACAGTCGGTTGTGAGCACGATCTGCTGTCACAGAAACAGTTATCCCGGATTGTGTCTGGAACTCCTGACCTAGGCTTTTCAGTGCGGCAGCAAGTCCCATATCGTCCAGCACACTTGGGCGAAGGTCCCTGGATATGCGCCTTACCTCCATAATGGCGCGGTCCAAAATGTTGAGGCATTTGCCCGCTTGCCCCTGAAGTTCAGGTGAAGTGTGGGCTTCGCTCTCCATCATTTCCAGTCCGTATCGAACAGAGACGAGCAGTTGGGAAATGCCGTCATGCAAGTCAGTCGAAACGCGCTTTCGCTCCTGCTCCTGAACTTCGAAAACCCGTGTCGTGAGCTGTTTGAGTTTTGTGTCCGCAAAGCGCTGTTCAGAAAAACGGACGCTGCCAATAAGTGTTCCTGCAATGATGATCGCCCCGAGTGTCACGATGAAAATAACAAAAATTGTTTCCCGAATGCTGACGGAAAAATCTTCACGAATGGCTGAGACTTCTCTGGCGATATCGTCCAGATAAAGGCCGGTTCCGAGCATCCAGCCCCATTTCTCAAGGCGAATGGCGTAGCCTAGCTTGTCTTCCACCAGATCGGTTGAAGGTTTGTGCCAAACATAAGAGTGAAAACCGCCGCCTTTTTTTGCGGTCTCTATCAGGTCACGAATGACAAATGCCCCTTCGGGGTCCTGAAGATCCCACCAGACCTCACCGACAAGGTGCGCAAGTTTCGGATGAACAAGATTGGTTCCATCGAGTTTATAGACAAAGAAGTAGCCGTCTTCTCCAAAGGTCATGTTGTGGAGGATCTTCTTGACTTCTTCCTGAGCAGCTTCGCGCCCTCCCGGTTCATCGGTATAGGTTTGTTCAATGGATGTCAGTGCGAGGCTTATGTAATTTCGGATTTCCTGCTTCTTTGCGTCCAAAATCCGCTTTTCAACTGCGGCAGTCTCAGAATCGATAAGTACCAGAGCTTGGTAATATGTGGCAGCTCCTATTCCGATGGCTATGGCGATCATCGGGACGATTGTGATGAGAAGAAGCTTCAGTTTTAACGACACATTCTACTCCAGGAACGTCCTGTGGGGATCGTTTCTTATCAAACTAACGCGCGCTTTTCAGTAGTACTACTGAGTGATTGCGCATAACCACGAATGGAATTGTCATAGGCCCTTCACCTAGACATACTCACAGATCAGTGCAACTGTATGCGCTGGTTGGATGGAAATCCTATATGGGAGGATAACCTTAGATGGATCGTCGTTCGTTTATTAAAAATGCTGGTCTTGGTGTGGGTGGTGCAGCCGCTGCAACCACTCTTGCTGCTCCGGCTATTGCGCAGTCCACCACGGACATGGTCATTGTATCGACTTGGCCGCGGGACTTCCCGGGTCTTGGTATTCCGGCTCAGCGCCTTGCAGCTCGCATTGCAGAACTGACTGAAGGCCGCATCGCTGTTCAATACTTTGCAGCTGGTGAGCGCGTTGGGGCATTCGACTCCTTCGACGAAGTCGCATCTGGCAACGCTCAGGCCTACATCGGTGCAGACTATTACTGGAAAGGTAAGCATCCGGGTTGGGCTGCGTTTACTGCAGTACCGTTCGGTCTCACTTACACTGAAATGGACGCCTGGATTAAATTCGGTGGCGGTCAGGAGCTCTGGGACGAGCTGGCTGGTGAATTCGGCCTGAAAAACTTCGCTATGGGCAACACTGGCGTTCAGATGGGCGGCTGGTTCAACAAGGAAATCGAAACAGCTGACGACCTCAAAGGTCTGAAGATGCGTATTCCGGGCCAGGGCGGCGACGTCATGGCGAAACTCGGTGCATCTCCGGTTTCTCTGCCTGGTGGGCAGATATACGAAAATCTGGTTTCCGGCGCGATTGATGCAACTGAGTGGGTTGGTCCATTCAACGACTACTTCATGAAGTTCTACGAAGCAGCCAAATACTACTACTATCCAGGTATGCACGAGCCGGGCGCGCAGTTGGCTATGGGCATCAACAAGGCATGGTGGGACGCACTTGACGCGACCGATCAGGCAATCATCGCAGCGGCTTGTAACGAAGAAAACGCTCTGACTATGGCTGAGACAAACGCCAACAACGGTGTTTACCTCGATCGTCTAATTAACGAGCACGGCGTCGAGCTGCGTGAATTCAACGATGAAATCTATGATGCGTTCGGTGAAGCAGCTCAGGAAGTTCTTGAAGAGGCGATGGATCATTCTCCAATGGCTAAGAAGATCTTCGAAAGCTTTATCAATGCCCGCAAGGACATCGGTAGCTGGATGGCGATTTCCGACGTTGCATACAGCAACAAGCGGAACCGCGTGCTGGGTATCCCTTCATAGGTGATGTCCTTCTACGGATGGGGGCGGGAAAATTCCCGTCCCTTCTTTTTATTGACACGATAAAAAAAGGCTCCGCCACGATGACTGCCTTGGACAGCGTTCAAGACGGATCTCCAGCCATGAATACTGGCAGGGGACCAACACCAAAAAGCGTGCGTCCTTTCCGCCTGTTCGGTTGGGCCATATTGGCCATCATGGCTGCATATCTGTTAAACAATTACCTGACGTACTGGCAAGATTTGCCCGGAATTGCGCCCATCTATGGCGGTGCTGCAAACGGGGCTTTACCGATTGTTTGGTCTTGGTTTCAATTAGCTGTTTACGTCGGATTTCTGGCAGTTGCGATCGTCTATGTGATGCGGAGCCAAACACCGTTGCGTGTTGACAGTGCACGAATTAGCAGCATCAACACCTTCATAATTAGAACCGCGTTCTTTGCGGTCTTGATTGTTGGTTTGGTGGATAGCGCGATCTCGTTCCTGCGGATTGAAGAGCTGCTTCCGGCGGTTGTCGGGCAGGACTTGGCGGATGAACTTGGTAAGTCGCGGTTCCGCGGTGCTTATGTCCACATGCCTCTGATTGCATTGTCCTTCGTCATTGCTGCTTTCACTCGGACACTCGGATTCACTTGGCTTGCATTGCTTGTCGTCGTTGCCGAGCTTTTGATCGTGATTGGTCGCTTTATCCTGTCATACGAGCAGGCTTTTATGGCTGACCTTGTGCGTTTCTGGTATGCGGCGCTGTTCTTGTTTGCCAGTGCGTATACACTCTTGGAAGAAGGTCACGTGCGGGTTGACGTCTTCTATGCCGGCCTCAAACCCAAAACGCGGGGATATGTGAACGCGGTTGGGTCAGTCTTTTTGGGAATGGCCCTATGCGCGACCATTTTGGCTATTGGCATGGGTGGCAAACAGAATGTCATCAATGCGCCGATCCTTTCCTATGAAACGACGCAGGCTGGCTTCGGTCTTTACGTCAAATACCTAATGGCAGGTTTCCTTGGGGTGTTTGCTGTGACGATGATGATCCAGTTCGTTAGCTACTTTATGGACGCCGTTGCGGATGTTCGCGGGGAACCAGGCGGTCGGGATCATGATTCCCACGCCGCTCACTAGACAGTTCGAGATCGCCTGACATGGAACTCTTTTTTCTTGCACTCCTCGTCCTCCTGATGGCGTTTGCGCTGGGATCCGGTTTCCCGGTTGCATTCGCGTTGCCGGGGTCTGCGATCATTACGATCGTGCTGGCCGCCGGTTCAGGATACCTCTTCTCCACCGGACCTGATGCCTTTTTTGACAGCGGCGGGGCCTATCAGTGGCTCAGTGCCGGCGTCACAAACTTCCGCGGTATTTACTGGGAGGCGGAGCGAGATACGCTAATTGCGATCCCGTTATTCGTTTTCATGGGAATCATGCTGCAGCGGTCGAAAATCGCTGAAGACCTGCTTGTGACAATGGCTCGCCTTTTCGGTCCGGTACCGGGTGGCCTTGGCATCTCGGTTGTCTTCGTGGGTGCGCTTCTGGCTGCCACTACAGGCATTGTTGGTGCAACCGTTGTTGCCATGGGCCTGATTTCCCTGCCGGCCATGTTGCGGAACAACTACTCCGTTCCGTTGGCTACGGGTACGATTGCAGCATCTGGTACACTGGGTCAGATCATTCCGCCGTCCATCGTTCTCATCATTCTGGCTGACCAGCTGGCAAGTGCGGTCGATCAGGCGGGAACAATTCGTCAGACCCTATTTAAGGATTCAACTGGCGAATTATCGATGCCCTCTGATTTTGCAGTGGTCTCGACAAGTGCTGGCGAAATGTTTCTTGGTGCCTTCCTGCCGGGATTGGTTCTCGTTGGTCTCTACATGCTCTTCATTCTTGGGTTTGCACTGATCAACCCGAAGGCGGCGCCTGCAGTTCACGAAGAGGGGTCGTTCAACCGCGAGTTCGCTGGCAAGGTGTTCATGACGCTTGTGCCACCGCTTGCGCTTATTTTCCTCGTTCTTGGTTCAATCATTGCGGGTGTTGCGACAGTGAACCAGGCTGGTGCTATCGGTGCTGTCGGCGCGATGGTCATGGCTGGATACCGGTTGAAAGAAGGTGAGAAAGGCGCATACACTCCTGCAATTTTTGGCATCATTGCGCTTATGGGCGTGGCGGTTGTCATCAGCTTTTTCGGCTCGGTGAACATCAAGCGGATCAACTCTAGCCAGGATATTCTGGCCCTGGTTCTTGCGTTAATTTCCGTGTCCCTGATCCTGATTGCCATTTTCTGGAGTGGCTGGCGGACCATGAAGTTCGAGGACACGCTCCGCGGCGTCATGGTGGAAACCGCAAAGACGACGGCTCTCGTGTTCATCATCTTGTTGGGTGCGGCGATGCTGACGTCTGCATTCCGCGCATTTGGCGGCGAGCATCTGGTGAAGGAATTCCTGCAAGGCCTTCCCGGTGGCTTCTGGGCTCAGTTCCTCATCGTCATGCTGGTGATCTTCATCCTTGGCTTCTTCCTCGACTTCATCGAGATTGCTGTGGTGGTTGTGCCGATTGTCGCGCCGATCCTGCTTGCTGACCCGTCGGCCAACGTGACAGCCGTCTGGCTTGGTGTGATGATTGGTTTGAACATTCAAACCTCATTCCTGACCCCACCCTTCGGCTTTGCTCTTTTCTATCTGCGCGGAGTTGCGCCAGCAGTGGTGAAGACAATCGATATGTATAAAGGTGTGATAGCCTTTATCGCCCTGCAGCTTCTTGCTCTTGCGATTGTTGGTCTTTTCCCGCAGTTGGTGAACTACCTGCCAAACCGGTCTTCGCTTCTTTCAGAAACGGCTCCGCCACCGCAGAACCCACGGCTGCAGTACTGCATGGAAAATCTGATCTATGAGGATTTCCAGAATAACGGAGACAGCATCCTGTCGGCGATTTCGACCGCTGAAGGGCTGGATGTAAGCTATTTGCCGAAAGGCCTTCAGAAGGATTTGGCAAAGGGCTATGAGAAGGCTCGAGACGCATTGCCGCAAATGAGCGCGATCCGTGAAGCAGAAAATGCTGTGGCAGCAGCTGCGGGGGACTATCGTCCGCTGCATGTTGAAGTGCGGGCGCTTGAGCGCGACGCCCGTCGCCTCGACGAGCGCATCAAGAACTTAAGTGTGATTGTTCAGCGGGCTGGCCCGAATGGCATTTACACCGAGGCCCAAGGTGCCGCAGCTGCCAAAAAGATCGAAGTTCTGACGGCCGAGAAAGAGGCTCTTCTGGCACAGATCCCGGACGAATGGGAAGCTGTGCACAAGGAGTTCGCTGCAATTCAGAAGGCAGAAACCAACGCACGTCGTTCTTATCGTCGGACGGTGGATGATGCCTATGAACCGATGCTCGAAGTCAAGGCGATCTTGCGTGATGCAGAGAAGCTGGCGGCTCTTGAAAGCGAAATCGTTGCTTTGAAGGCTGAAATCCAGACCCTTGAACCGGCAGCAGCTGTGGAAGCAATTGCTGCGATGCGGTCCAAGGTTGGCGAAGTCGAAGGCTCTCGAGATATTCGCAAAGGCTTGACAGATGCTCGCAAAATCATGCGCAGCAAAACCCCGGATATTGTTGCGGCTTCTGCTGAGATCGACAACTCCCTTGCCGCACTTGCAGCGGATCTGGAGTGGCGTCAACGCGGTGCGAAGGAACTGCTTGCTGATCTCCTGACATATGACACAGCGATTAATCGCAACATTGGTTTGCGCCAGCAAGATCGCCTTCCAGATGACATGGCGCTTGATGTGGCGGCTTGTCTGGCTGATCACCGCGATATCTCGTTGAACTTCTAAAGCCAGAGAGGCTGACAAACTGAAACGGCGGGAAGGTGACTTCCCGCCGTTTTTGCATGTGTAGTTCAGGATTGTTGAGCTTGATCTTTAACGATTGGTGCTAGCGCCAGTCCACGCCCACAGTGAACATGTACCCCGCGCCATAGACCGTCCGGATAATGTCCGGGTGGTTCGGACGGGACAACTTTTTGCGAATACGGGAAATACGTACATCAATCGACCGATCCAAACTGTCGTCGCGCCCGCCATGCTCAAGCAGATAGTCCCGTGTCAAAACACGCTTGGGCGCACGGAGCAGGGCTTCCAGAAGGTGGGCTTCTCCTGTTGAAAGAAACAGCTCTTCTCCCTTCGGGGATGTCAGCCCATGCGATTGAGGGCAAAAAACCCATTCTTCAAAATGAGCTTTTTCGGCTGCATTGCTCGGTATAGGGCTGCGATCTGTCGTCCGGCGTAGGACTGTCCTGATGCGGGCAACAACTTCCCTTGGATCGAACGGTTTGACTACATAATCATCTGCGCCAAGTTCAAGACCCATGACCCGATCCGATGCATGACTGCGGGCGGACAGGACGATGATTGGCACTGAGGACTGCTTTCTGATCTCATTGATCAGGTGCATGCCCTCCATATCGGGAAGTCCGAGATCGATGATACAGGCGTCCGGATTTTCGAGGCTTAAGGCGGCCAGCATGTCGCCAGCTTTTGAAAAGATGCGCGCATCCATGCCAAACGGGGTCATGGTATCGACCAGCAAAGCACAAATGTCGGGTTCGTCATCAACGATAAACGTCAATGTTTTCGCTGTTTTCGCCGGAGGCGGGGCCGCCGGTGGTGACTCAAGTCTGGTCATGAGCTGGTGATATCTTTCAATGTCCGCGCAAGGCTTTCACTTTCAAACGGTTTTGGCAAGACCGGGAACTCGCAGTGATTGGAATTATCATCATCGCTGGACCAATTCGCATATCCGGTCATCAACGCTATTCCAAGTTCTGGGCGCGCCGCTTTGATTTCGCGCGCGAGGCTGAGGCCATTGATCTGGCCCGGCATCACAATATCGCTCAAGACTCCACATAGTTCGGTGAGCTCGCTTGCAAGCGATCGGGCGTCCTCCGCTCCGTCCGCGACCAACACGCTGTACCCGAGGTCTTGCACCTGCACTGCCAAGACAGCTGCCACATCAGGATTGTCTTCTACCAACAGAACAAGTTCGCCGTTCCCCCGAAATGCGTTTTCATCGTGCGCTTTGCTTCCGACCTCACTGACCGCTGTCATGGTCTCAGGGGCAGACTGTAACGGAAGAAAAAGTTGTATTTCAGTTCCAACACCCCTTTTGGAGCGGATGTCGATGACGCCCTCGGATTGCTGGATGAAACCGTAAACCATGGAGAGTCCGAGCCCGCTCCCGGTGCCAAAACTCTTGGTGGTAAAGAATGGCTCGAACGCCTTGAGCTGAATATCCTCTTCCATCCCTTCGCCAGTATCTCGGACTGTAATCAGGGCATAGTTTCCGGTCGAAAGACCCAGATTTCGGGCTTGGGCATCCTCCAAATGCTTTTGAGTGAGGGAGATGTAGAGTTCTCCACCTTCCGGCATGGCATCTCGTGCATTGAAGGCAAGGTTCACAAGCGCTGTTTCCAGCTGGGTCGGGTCGATGCGTGCAAATAACCGCACCGATTGGTCAATATGAAAGTTCACTGTCACAGATGCTGGCAGTGAGCCAGAAAGCAACGTTCCCACATTTGATATGACTTCGGTCAGTGAGACTATTTGTGGGTCGACACCCTGACCACGGCTGAAAGCAAGCAAGCGCTGTGTCAGGTCGGACCCGCGTTGGGTTGCCGTCAGCATGGGTTCGAGGTGTTTTTCCAGCTCCCCAGTTGAGATGTCGCCTGACTTTCTTTTGAGCGTGAGAAGGTTGCCCATCAAAATGGTCAGGAGATTGTTGAAATCATGGGCAAGGCCCCCACTCAATTTCCCAACCGCATCCATGCGCTGCGCTTGAAGCAGGCTTTCCTGATTTTGTTTTTCTTCTGTTGCATCAAGCGAAAGGACAAATGCCCCCAGAGTACGCCCGTCCACAGTCATGTCAGGGATGAGGGTTGAGCGCATATAGGCCTTGGAGCCATCGGTTTGTTTGCGCTGATAGTCATAGGAAACGAGATTGCCTTGCAATGCGTATGCAATCTTAGGGCCGATCTCTGCAAAGAGGTCCTTTCCGACCACATCCTGCCCACTCATACCTACAATGGAAGCAGGGGACTGGCCAAACCATTCTGCATATCTCCGGTTGGCGAACCGGAAAATGGGACCGGGTGCGATATAGGCGATCAATGCTGGAATATTGTCAGTGACAAGACGCAGCCAGTCTTCGCTTTGGCGAAGCGCGCGTGTGCGTTCTTCGACTGTCTTTTCAAGACTTTCCTGCCGCCGGCGATCCTCGGTGACATCTGTATAGGTTGTTACGAACCCGCCTTGTGGGAGTGGCGTTCCCTTGATCGCGATCACCTGACCATTGGGGCGCACACGCTCAAGGTAGTGGGGTTCGAACAGTCGGGCTCGGGCAACGCGTCGCTCGATTTTGCCTTCTATATCCCCTTCGCCGTATTCGCCGCGTTCTGCATTGACGCGCAGAAACTCGGTCAAATGCGTGCCGCGTCTTGCAAGCTCTTCGGGGAAATCCAGCATCTGCCATAGGCCCCGATTCCAGGCCACCAATTCCAGATTCGCATCAAAGACAGAAAAACCCTGACTCAGATGGTCCAGAGCTGCTTGCATGAGGTCCAATTGGGACTTGAGATGTGCGGTTTCGTTCATGTCAAAATCCTATCCCCACTTTGGAAAATTTGACAGAACTCTTTGAAAGTTCAGCCCAAAATCGCAATGACATATTTCGTAACATTTGCAACATATTGGCGCAACCTTGCAGGACTAGCGTTTTCGAAGAGCCGAGCGAACACTCTTTAATGCGGACGAAAGTTGTCCTTGAAGAAGCCGCGAGAGGGTTGTTTCATGGCTCGCATAAGTTGACCCCGGAAAAGGGGCACCTTTTGGAAGGGATGGAACGCTATGGCAGGGTTGGCCGACACCGCAGCTGGCGGTGTGGACACCTTTCCGAAGATTTTGCTGCGCAATGCGGTGATCTTCGGAGACCGAACGGCTGTTCGGGAAAAGGATTTTGGGATCTGGCAAAGCTGGACCTGGTCCGAGGTGCTTGACGAGATCCGTAAATTTTCTCTTGGATTGCAAAAACTTGGTCTGCAACCGGGGGACAAGGTTGCAGTTGTCGGCTCCAACCGACCACGCCTTTATTGGTCCATGGTCGCCACTCAGGCCATCGGCGGTGTTCCTGTGCCTGTGTATGCCGACTCGGTGGCTGAGGAAATGGCTTACGTCCTAGCGCATGCCGAGGCTCGCTTTGCGATGGTGGAAGATCAGGAACAGGTCGACAAGCTGCTTTCGATGGATGGCGCAGATGTTCCGCTTCAGCACATCATCTATGATGAGCCACGTGGCCTCCGCGACTACGACCATACAAGACTACATGCTTTTGCCGATGTGCAGGCCCGGGGTGAAAAGCTGTTATCGGCGGATGCGGGCTGCCGAGAGCGTTGGGAACAGGCTATTGCCAAGGGGAAGGGCGATGATCTGGCCGTCATGCTCTATACCTCTGGTACGACAGGGCGCCCCAAAGGCGTGATGCTGACCTTTGACAACTTGGTCATTTCCGCGCGAAACGCCAACAAGTTTGACCGGCTTGACGAAACAGATGAGATCATCGCCTATTTGCCGCTCGCTTGGGTCGGCGACCACGTCTTTTCCCTAGCTCAGGCCTATACGGCTGGGTTTTGTGTCAACTGCCCGGAAAGCATGGAAACGGTTGACGTCGACCGGCTCGAGATTGCGCCCTCTTATTTCTTTGCGCCCCCGCGTGTGTTTGAGAACATGCTCACACGTATCATGGTGCGTATGGAGGACGCAGGTCCTTTGAAGCGCAAGATGTTCGATTATTTCATGGATGTTGCTCGGCGCTGCGGCGAGAAAATCCTGAATGGTGAGGACGTGCCGTTCAAGGATCGGGTGCTGTATTCTCTTGGCGAGTTCTGTGTCTACGGTCCGCTCAAAAACCGGATCGGGCTAACGCGCCTCAAGGTAGGCTATACCGCCGGCGAAGCCATTGGGCCGGAGATATTCCAGTTCTTCCGGTCTTTGGGACTTAATCTGAAACAGCTTTACGGTCAGACAGAGGCAGCCGTCTATATAACGCTGCAACCCGATGGCGAGATCTATGGAGACACAGTTGGCAAGCCCGCGCCGGATGTTGAACTCAAGATTGCGGACAATGGCGAAGTGCTCTACAGATCACCAGGGTCTTTTGTCGGCTATTTCAAAAACGACGAGGCGACCCGGTCGACCAAGACTGAGGATGGCTGGGTTCATACCGGTGACGCAGGGATTATTGCCGACAATGGGCACCTAAAAATCATCGACCGGGCCAAGGATGTCGGCAAACTGACCGATGGCTCTCTGTTTGCGCCGAAATATATCGAGAATAAGCTGAAGTTCTTCCCGAACATCAAGGAAGCTGTGGCGTTTGGACATGAGCGGGACAAGGTCTGTGCGTTCATCAATATCGATCTGACCGCTGTAGGGTCTTGGGCTGAGCGCAACAATGTCAACTATGCCTCCTATCAGGAGCTTGCGGCCCACCCTGATGTTTATGGCATGATTGAAAAGCATGTCGATCAGGTCAATCGCGACTTGTCGCGAGAGCCGATGATGGCTGGGGCGCAGATCAATCGTTTCCTCATTCTGCACAAGGAACTTGATGCCGATGACGGAGAGCTGACCCGGACGCAAAAGGTCCGCCGCAATTTCATTGCTGACCGATACGGAGAGCTGATTGAGGCGCTCTATGACGGTTCAACCTCTAAACACACTCGCACAGAGGTCACCTTTGAAGATGGCCGTAAGGGTGCAATCGAGGCAACTGTCGAGATACGCGATATGACACCGCATTCAGCCGCGGAAACTGTTCAGGAGGCGGCAGAATGAATGCGATTGTCACAAACGAAGGCTTGCCGACATCTGAGCCTGTCACACAGCGCGAAGTCCTTTTGAAAGTCGACAATGTGTCGTTGTCTTTCGGCGGGGTGAAGGCCATCACCGATATTTCGCTCGACATTCAAAAGGGTGAAATTCGCGCGATTATCGGTCCGAACGGGGCCGGTAAAACGTCAATGTTGAATGTCATCAACGGGTTCTATCATCCGCAGGAAGGCACCATTACCTGGCGCGGGGAAGAGCGGCGGAAGATGAAGCCATATGAGGCAGCCAGTCAGGGAATAGCGCGGACTTTCCAGAACGTGGCGTTGTTCAAGGGTATGACGACACTGGACAACATCATGTCCGGCCGGTCCTTGAAGATGAAGAAAAACTTCTTCTGGCAGTTGCTCTGGCGTGGACCGGCGGAGCAGGAGGAAATCGAGCATCGGCGCAGGGTTGAAGACATTATCGACTTCCTCGAAATTCAGGCAATCCGGAAAACGCCGGTCGGCAAGCTGCCTTATGGCCTACAGAAGCGGGTGGAACTTGGCCGTGCGCTTGCGATGGAGCCTGAACTCCTTCTGCTTGACGAGCCAATGGCCGGTATGAACCTGGAAGAAAAAGAAGACATGAGCCGGTTCATTTTGGATGTGAACCAGGAATTTGGAACAACAATTGCGCTGATTGAACATGACATGGGTGTGGTCATGGATCTTTCGGATCGTGTCGTGGTGCTCGATTACGGCAAGAAAATTGCGGATGGCCCGCCTGAGGAGGTGCAGGCCAGCCAAGCCGTTATCGATGCGTATCTCGGCGTGAGCCACTAGAGGGGACCAAACCATGCTTTATGATATTTTCGTTGATCCCTTCGTCCAGATGTACCAGATGCCGGACTTCTTCCTGCAGGTGCTTTGGGAAGGATTTGTTGCCGGCATTCTTTATGCGCTGATTGCGCTCGGCTTTGTTCTCATCTTCAAGGCTTCCGGCGTCTTCAATTTTGCGCAAGGCATCATGGTGGTGTTTGCCGGTCTGACGCTGGTGGGCCTGCATGAAAACGGCGTTCCTGCCTTTGTGGCTCTCGGCCTGACTATTGTTGTGATGGGGGTTCTGGCCTACGGCATTGAACGCGTGGTGATGCGTCCGCTGGTCAACCAGCCAGACATCATCCTCCTGATGGCAACCATTGGCCTGACCTACTTCCTGATCGGGTTCGGTGAGTTCATCTTCGGCGGCGAGCCCAAGCGGATGATTGCCGAGGAACTCTGGCTGCCGACCGGATCAACAGCATTTGAATTTGGTGAGCGCGGACTGGTGATCCTGCAGCATATTGATATCGCAGCGGCTGTCATTGCGATCATCATGGTCGCAGCGCTTGGCATCTTCTTCAACAAGACCCGTATCGGACGGGCCTTGCGGGCGGTTGCCGATGACCACCAGGCAGCATTGTCAGTGGGGATCTCTCTCAATCAGATCTGGGCCATTGTCTGGTTTGCTGCTGGTTTGGTCGCGCTGGCAACGGGCATCATGTGGGGCGCGCGCTCTGATGTGTCTTTTGCGCTCGAGATCGTTGCTTTCAAAGCACTTCCGGTCCTGATCCTTGGGGGTTTTACCTCAATCCCTGGTGCCATCATCGGTGGTTTGATCATCGGCTTTGGCGAGAAGATTGGCGAGCTTTACTGGGGCGGTCTTGTTGGCGGCGGCATTGAATCCTGGCTCGCCTACATCATCGCTCTCATCTTCCTGCTGTTCCGGCCGCAAGGTCTCTTCGGCGAAAAAATCATCGAACGGGTGTAAGTCGACATGTTTTATCGTGAAGCCGGACAATTCAAGACAAGCTATCAGTCTGATCAGGCCATGTTCCCGATCCTGCAGGATCGGATTGGAATGGCCGTCATCCTGGCCGTGGCCTTTTTTGTCGTTCCTCTGACGGCGAACGACTTCTTTTTAACATCGATCATGATCCCGTTCCTGGTGTTTTCACTGGCTGCGATCGGGCTGAATGTTCTCACAGGCTTTTGCGGTCAGCTCTCGCTTGGAACAGGCGCGTTCATGGGGGTCGGGGCTTATGCTGCCTATAAGCTGACAACCATTTTTCCGGATGTGAACGTGGTTTTGCTCGTTCTGATCTCAGGGTTCTTTTCTGCAGGCATCGGAGCGATCTTCGGCCTGCCAAGCTTGCGGATCAAAGGATTGTACCTGGCCGTGACCACCCTTGCTGCCCAGTTCTTTCTCGAATGGTGCTTTATCCGCATTCCGTGGCTCTATAACGACAACGCGTCGGGTGCGATTGAGGTGCCGAAACGCGAAATGTTCGGCGTGATCGTCTCGGGTGCGGAAGCCACTCCCTTGGCGCGCTATTTTGTGGTTCTCGGGATTACGGTGTTCATCGCCTTCCTGATCGCAAATGTGCTGCGAGGCCGGATAGGCAGGTCCTGGATGATGATCCGTGACATGGATATTGCCGCTGAACTGATGGGCATTCGTCCGCTTCAAACCAAGCTGATGGCCTTCGCAGTATCTTCCTATATCTGCGGTGTGGCCGGGGCGATGATGGTGTTTTTCTGGCTAAATGCGGCTGAGCCCTCATCCTACTCCATCAACCTTTCCTTCCAGATCCTCTTCATGGTGATCCTGGGCGGTCTGGGAAGTTTGAGCGGTGCGTTCCTCGGGGCGGCTTTCATCTGGATCTTGCCAGTTATGTTGAAGTTCATTCCAAGCGCAATTGGTCTGGAAATCGGCGCGGAAACCGTCGAGCACTTGACGTTCATGGTTGTTGGGGGCCTGATTATTTTCTTCTTGATCGTGGAGCCCCACGGGTTTGCGAGACTTTGGCAGATTGCCAAACAAAAGCTGCGGGTCTGGCCGTTCCCTTATTAACGGCCAACCCTGTCATGTCATCCGGGCGACGGACCCGCCCGGGGAGGAATGGCGAATGGGTCCGGTGGTTTCTGCTGCTGTCAGAACCTCAAGGGAGGAAATGCATGAAACACTTGAAGACACTTGCGCTTGGCACGGCTGTCGCGCTTGGAGTGAGCCTTGGCGGTGTTACGCCGCAGGTCGCTCAAGCCGAGGATGCCAATTATGTGCCGCTGCTGACCTACCGCACCGGTCCTTTTGCTGGCTCTGGTATTCATATCGCAAATGGCATGGCTGACTATCTTCACATGCTCAATGAGCGTGATGGCGGTATCGGTGGTGTGAAACTCGCGATTGAAGAGTGTGAAACCGGCTATAACGCGCAAAAGGGCGTTGAGTGCTATGAGGCGACGAAGGGCAAAAACGCTCTTGTCTATAACCCTTATTCCACCGGCATCACGCTTCAGCTGATCCCGAAAGCATCGGTCGACAAGATCCCGGTTCTGTCCATGGGCTATGGCCTGTCTGCAGCTGCCGACGGAAACACGTTCCCATGGGTGTTCAACGTTCCTGATACGTACTGGGACGGAGCGTCTGTGGTGATCAAGTATATCGGCCAGCAGGAAGGTGGACTTGACAACCTCAAAGGCAAGAAGATTGGCTACATCTTCCTTGATGCCGGCTATGGCCGCGAGCCGATCCCGCTTCTTGAGCAATTGGCGGAAAAACATGGCTTTGAGCTGCTGAAATATGCCGTTCCGGGCAAGGAAATGCAGAACCAGTCTTCACAGTGGCTGAATGTGCGCCGTGATCGCCCGGATTACATGATCATGTGGGGCTGGGGCGCGATGAACCCGACCGCCATCAAGGAAGCTGTCAAGATCCGCTATCCGATGGACAAGTTCATCGGCGTTTGGTGGTCCGCAGGTGAAGATGATGCGGCAGCTGGTGGTGCTCAGGCCAAAGGCTACAAGGCGCTCAACTTCTCTGGCGTGGGGATGGACTTCCCGGCTCTGCAGGATATCAAGAAGCTGGTTGTCGATGCAGGCAAATCTCCGACAGACGTGGAGAGCATGGGTGGTACGCTTTACAATCGCGGCGTCCTTAACTCCGTGATCATTGCTGAGGGCATCCGCGCTGCTCAGGAGAAGACCGGCAAAAAGGTCATCACCGGTGAAGACATGCGGATCGGTTTGGAATCCTTGAATCTCGATGAAGCCCGTCTGGCGGAAATCGGTCTGGCTGGTTTTGCGCACCCGATGAAAGTGACCTGTGAGGATCACTCCGGAAGCCATCCAGTCTTTATTCAAGAGTGGGACGGCGAGAAATTCGTCAAGGTCACTGACTGGATCGAGCCGATGACCGACACAGTCCGCCCGCTTCTGGAAGCTGCAGCCAAGGAATATGCAGAAAAGAACGCACCTTGGCCTGAGCGGACTGAGCCTTGCGCAAACTGATGTCTCTATCTCCCGCCGCATTATGCGGCGGGAGACCCTGAAAAAGTTTATTTTTGGAGCAGTGAAGGCTCATGTCGACGCTTGAACTTGATCGGCCCGCCGACGCGGGAGAAAAGTCAGCCGCTCAGGACACCATATTGTCCGTGAACAATATTGAGGTGATCTACGACCACGTGATCCTCGTGCTCAAAGGCGTATCGCTGACAGTCCCTCGCGGCGGCATTGTTGCTCTTTTAGGCGCCAATGGTGCGGGCAAAACCACAACGCTCAAGGCCGTGTCCAATCTTTTGGGGGCCGAGCGCGGTGAGGTTACCAAGGGCAAAATCCTTTTTGAAAAGGATGAGGTTCAGGCGCTTTCACCAAACGATCTTGTTCGTCGTGGCTGCATACAGGTGATGGAAGGTCGTCACTGTTTTGGCCACCTTTCTATTGAAGAAAACCTTCTAACCGGCGCCTATACGCGGACCGATGGTGCTGCGGCTGTGAAAGCCGACCTCGAGATGGTCTATAATTACTTTCCAAGACTGAGAGAGCGCCGACAAAGTCAGGCTGGATACACGTCAGGCGGTGAACAACAAATGTGTGCGATTGGTCGGGCACTCATGAGCCGTCCGAAAATGATCCTGCTTGATGAACCGTCCATGGGACTGGCACCGCAGCTCGTGGAAGAAATTTTTGAAATCGTGAAAGAACTCAATGACAAGGAAGGAGTTTCCTTCCTGTTGGCAGAGCAGAACACCAATGTGGCGCTGCGTTACGCAACATATGGCTACATCATGGAATCTGGCCGGATTGTTCTTGACGGCGATGCCAAAGCTCTTCGTGAAAACGAGGATGTAAAAGAATTCTATCTGGGTGTTGGGGGTGAAGGGCGCCGCTCCTTCCGGAATGTGAAGCACTATAAACGCCGAAAACGCTGGCTTGCCTGATGCGGTACGTCACCAGGTAAAACTCAAGCGGAGACCACAATGAGCGACGAATTTGCAGCGCGCGAGCGGCAGGATCCTGCCGAGCGTGAACGGGACCTCTTTGCCAAGTTGCCGGAGTTCCTCCACTTTGCGATAGCCAATGCAGCCGGTTGGGCCGCGTATTTGAAGTCGTGCGAGCCTGATGGGGTGACCAGTCGACATGCGTTGGCCGAACTTCCTGTTCTGCGGAAGTCAGAACTCATGGAACGCCAGAAGGACGCTCCACCCTTTGGAGGTTTTCTCGCCGGCAACCTCGAAGGCGTTGAAAGGGTTTTTATGTCCCCGGGACCCATCTGGGAGCCGCAGGCGGTTGGTGATGACCCCTGGAATGGTGCGCGTGCGCTTGCCGCGGCCGGGTTCCGGAAAGGCGACATTGTCATCAATGCTTTTTCCTATCATCTAACACCGGGTGGGTTCATTCTGGACAGTGGTGCACGAGCGCTTGGATGCGCTGTTTTCCCGGCTGGTGTCGGGAACACCGACATGCAAATTGAGGCCGTCGAGGTCTTCAAGCCGACAGGGTTTGTTGGCACCCCGGACTACCTAAAGGTGCTTTTGGACCGTGGAGCTGAGCAAGGCGGCAATGTTTCGTCCATCAAGCGTGCTCTGGTGTCTGGTGGCGCACTGTTTCCCTCTCTTCGGCAAGAATATGCAGATCGGGGTGTAGACGTTGCCCAGTGCTATGCGACGGCAGACCTTGGGGTTATCGCCTATGAGAGTTCAGCGCGCGACGGGATGATCGTCAATGAGGATTATATCGTTGAGATTGTTCGACCGGGTACAAACGATCCTGTGTCCGATGGTGAAGTGGGCGAGCTGGTGGTGACGTGTTTTAACCGAACCTACCCACTCATCCGATTTGGAACAGGGGATTTGTCCAAGGTGCTTGACGGTCCATCGCCTTGCGGGCGTACAAACATGCGCATTGCAGGTTGGATGGGCCGGGCGGACCAACGCACCAAGGTCAAGGGTATGTTTGTGGATCCTGCGCAGATTGCCGAGCTTCAGAAAGGTCACCCTGAGGCAGGCCGGGTGCGGTTGACGGTTAGTCGTTCGGGTGAGAGTGATGCGATGACGCTTTCTGTCGAATGTGATCGACAAAACGATGCGCTTAAGGAGGCAATTGGCCAAAGTTTGCGGGATATCACTCGGTTGAAAGGGGAGGTGGAGTTTGTGCCATCCGGGAGCCTGCCGAATGATGGCAAGGTGATTTCTGATGAACGGGAGTACGGATGATCACGTTCGGGTGATCCAGCACCGGTTTGTCGCGTATTTGTTTCAATGGGTTGGCGAAGTCTTTCGTCTGCCCTATGACATATGCTCAAATTCCAAACAGCCATGGACATCTGATGACCGTTCAGCCAACGACCCCGATCTCTGCCGATGCAGAACAACACATGCGTGCGGTAAAACTTCCCACAGATCACCCGCAGGTCAAAACCGGTAAGGTTGGCGTTCTATTGGTCAATCTTGGCACTCCGGATGCGACGTCTTACTGGCCGATGCGGCGGTATCTGCAGCAGTTTTTGACAGACAAGCGTGTGATCGAGTGGCCCAAGGCTCTTTGGTATCCGATCCTTTACGGCATTGTTCTGATGACCCGTCCTGGCAAGTCAGGCAAGGCATATGAGGAAATTTGGAACCACGAGCAGAACGAATCTCCGCTTCGCACAATCACGCGCAATCAATCTGACAAGCTGACGGACATTTTGGGAGAGCAAAATGGTCGCCTACATGTGGATTGGGCTATGCGCTACGGGCAGCCGTCTATTCCGGATCGTTTGAAAGCACTTAAAGACGCTGGCTGTGATCGGCTCTTGGTCTTTCCGCTTTATCCGCAGTATTCCGCGTCCACCACAGCGACGGTGATTGATGAGGTGTGCCGGACCTTGATGGACCTTCGTTGGCAGCCGGCCCTTCGAACGGTTCCGCCTTATCATGATGATCCAGTTTATGTGAATGCGCTGGCAAAGTCGGTTGAGGAGCATTTGGCGGGTCTTGATTTTGTGCCCGATCAAATTCTGACGTCTTATCATGGCATCCCGCAATCGTATTTCAAACGCGGCGACCCTTACCACTGCCACTGCCACAAGACGACGCGGTTGATGCGCGAGGTCATGGGTGAGGCAGGCGAAAAGGTAAAGCTTACTTTCCAGTCTCGTTTTGGACCAGAGGAATGGTTACAGCCCTATACGGACAAGACGGTAGAACAGCTTGCAAAGGATGGCGTGAAGAACATCGCAGTCATGAACCCGGGCTTCGTGTCAGATTGCCTTGAGACGCTTGAAGAAATTGCCGGTGAAGCAGGTGAGATCTTTGAAGAGCATGGGGGCGAAAACTTCACCCATATTCCATGCCTCAATGACAGCGAGCTGGGTATGGAAGTGATTGAGCACATCGTTCGCAAGGAACTCTCTGGCTGGCTCTAGGGTAAACGCCGGACTCCGAAGATGCCAGTTACGTTAGCCTTGGCTGTTAAAAGTTCCGCTGACGACTGGATATCGTCATTTTTCCAGAGCATACTCCGCCGCAAATCATTTGTTGAATTGCGACGGAGTTTGTTATGCCCGCAGATTTGCTGGGACTTGATATCTTTCTGATTGGCCTTTTGGTTCTCGTCGTTCTTGTCATCTTTTCTGGTGTCAAGACCGTGCCGCAGGGTTACAATTATACGGTCGAGCGTTTTGGTCGTTACCGCAAGACGTTGACCCCCGGTCTTAATCTCATCATTCCATTTGTGGATTCCATCGGTCACAAGTTGAACATGATGGAGCAGGTTCTGGACGTTCCCGCACAGGAAGTCATTACGCGGGACAATGCTACCATTACCGCTGATGGTGTTACCTTTTATCAGGTCGTTGACGCTGCGCGTGCGGCCTATGAGGTTCTTGGTCTGGAAAACGCGATCTTGAACCTGACCATGACCAATATCCGGTCTGTCATGGGGTCGATGGACTTGGACCAACTCCTCTCAAACCGTGATGAGATCAACGCGAGGCTGCTGCACGTTGTTGATACTGCAGCTGAGCCTTGGGGTGTGAAGATCACGCGTATTGAGATCAAGGACATTAACCCGCCACGGGATCTTGTTGACGCGATGGCCCGTCAAATGAAGGCCGAGCGTGAAAAGCGGGCAGCCATTCTCGAAGCTGAGGGTAAGCGCCAGTCCGAAATCCTGAAAGCCGAAGGCGAAAAGCAATCGCTGATCCTAGAGGCTGAAGGCCGCAAGGAATCTGCTTTCCGCGACGCCGAAGCCCGCGAACGTGAAGCGGAAGCTGAAGCCAAGGCCACACAAATGGTCAGTCAGGCAATCGCCACCGGAGATGTTCAAGCGATCAACTACTTCGTTGCCAACAAATATGTCGAAGCGTTCAAGGAACTGGCAACCTCCAGAAACCAGAAGACCTTAATCCTTCCAATGGAAGCCTCGTCTCTGCTTGGATCGCTCAGTGGAATCGGTGAAATCGCCAAGGAAGCCTTTGGGCGAGATGGAGACAGCAACAAGTCCTCTTCTGGCCGGGTGCCGACGATGAACCGCAATGACAGCGGAGACGGCGCATGATCATGCGCTTGATTGAAGAGCTGGGTCCGTGGAGCTGGTGGCTCCTCGGACTTTTGCTTCTAGGGCTGGAAATTCTGGTCCCCAGCACCTTTTTTCTTTGGTTCGGCCTGTCCGCATTTGTAGTTGGCGCATTGGCGTTTTTCACTGACTTTGCCTGGCAAGTTGATCTGGTGATCTTTCTTGTGTTGTCGCTTGCTGCCCTGCTAATTGGCCGCAAATATATGGCAAAGGGTGATGATCAGTCCGGTGATCCAAACCTGAATAAACGCGGCAGCCGTTATGTCGGTCGTCATTTCGTTTTGGCAGCACCCATCTTGCAAGGGGAGGGCAAGCTGTCCGTCGACGATACTGTCTGGAGAATTTCTGGGCCAGACCTGCCCGCTGGAACCACGGTGGAAGTCACCCAACTGGATGGTTCCAAACTGGTTGTTGACGCTGTGACGTCTGAAAATCCAACTGCTGAGAATTAGGGATTATGACCCGGTGGGATTGGTGGGGCTTCTGCTTTCAGCAGGATCTCCACCCGCCGGTTTGAGGCGAGATAAGGATCGTTCGGGAAGAGCGGTTCGGAATCAGATTTTCCGATTACAGCATAGAACTGGTTTGACGGTACCCCGTATTCCGCCAGAATTTGCCGTGCAACATTTGCGCGTTCGGCGGAGAGATCCCAACCTGTATAGGCTGGATCAACTGAACGTCCGCCCGCGGTCGTATGTCCGGTGATTTCCACCCGATTTGGCATTTGGGATAGGACAGGTGCCATTTTTGCAAGAAGGCGACGGGTTGTCTCATACGGATACTTGGAGCCTTCGCGGAACATGGATCGACCGTCTTGATCGACCAGCATGATGTTGAGGCCTTCTTCGCTTTCTTCGAGAATAATATTGCTTGAGATTTCGGTGATCTCGGGCATTTCCTGCCAGGCTTGGCGAAGGGATGCAGCAGCTGTGGCAAACTGACGAGGGCGCTCGATTTCAGCCTCTTCCGTCTCGTGCGTGTTTGCTTCTGGGCCTTGTTTACGCTTTCTGTCATGGACCTCTTCGGAAAAATCCGAATCCATGTCCTGCTCAACCTGGCTGATATCCTTCATGTATTGGCGGATCGGGATGCCTTCCACCTCGATAACACCTGTTTTTCGGGAGTTATCCTTCACACCAAAGGCTTCTGCCATGGAGCCGGCGACGACTTGTAGTTTCTCCTTGTCCTGAATGGAGAAGGAGATGATGAGAACGAAGAAGCACACAAGCAGAGACATAAGGTCGGCAAAAGTCACCAGCCATTCTGGAGCGCCGCCGCCGCCTTCCTTTTTCTTCTTTGCCACTTGGTGTGCCTCCGGTTGGGATTAGGCTGCTTCGGCGAACTCTGCCCGAGCTTTCTCTGGCAGGTAGGCCAAAAGCATTTCCTGAATAAGAGCCGGACTCTTGTTCTCCCGGATTTGGAGAACCCCTTCGATAATCAAGGTCTGGTTCAATTCGTCGACGTCGAACTTTGCGTCCAGCTTTTCCACCAAAGGCAGGCAGAGAACGTTGGAAAGGAGCGCGCCATAGAGAGTGGTCAAGAGCGCAACCGCCATGGACGGACCAATTGCGGCTGGGTCGTCCATGTTGGCAAGCATCTGCACCAGACCGACGAGCGTTCCGATCATGCCGAAGGCAGGTGCGGAATCGCCAAGAGCTTTCATCACGCGCTTGCCCTCTGACAATCGGGTCAGATTGAGATCTCGCTCGCGCTCCATGGAATCCTTGATGAATTCCGTCTCATAACCGTCGGCGATGTACTGGACACCCTTGGCGAGAATGGGGTCAGAAATGTCTACGTTCTCAAGGCCTAGAGGCCCCGACTTGCGAACAATGTCGCCGAGGTTCGTGATTTCCGCAATCAGGTCGCGCGGGTTGGCGGCCTTGCCAGTGAAGGCGCATTTGAAAGCTGTGATAAAGGCCGTCGCAATGTCATTCAACTGGAACCGGATCAAGGTGGCCAACAAGCCACCACCGATAACGATCAGGATTGACGGAACGTCGATGAACTGACTGAAGCTTCCGCCCAACAGGATAGCGGTCGCCACAATACCGAAGGCGCCGAGAACACCGATTAGAGTTGCTAAATCCATCAAGCACACCAAACTCGTGGGCCTAGGCCCGTTAACTGCTGATGCTTAATGTAGGTAGAACTAGGCTAATCAATTCCTAACCATAAAGAAGAAAGTGCACTTCCAGGGTCGGATTTTTAAATTTTTCGTCAGGCAGCGCCAATTCGCAAAAGATCATGAAGATGAACGATGCCAACCGGTTTTTGTTCTTCAACAACGAAAACCGAGGTAATCGATGAACTGTTCAGCAGCTCAAGAATAGCCGCTGCCATCATGTCGGAGCGAATGGTTTTCGGGCCGGCCGTCATGATTTCTGAGGCCGGAAGATCCAGGAAGTCTGAGCTGATGTGCCGGCGTAAATCACCGTCCGTTATGATGCCGACAAGATTCCCGATCTCATCAGTAACGCCAAGAGCGCCAAATCCCTTTTGTGTCATCAACACGATGCCTTCACGCATCGGCGTGGAACTGTTCACAAGGGGCAGAGTCTCACCCTTGTGCATGATGTCTCGTGCATTTGTGAGGCTTGCACCGAGCTTTCCGCCTGGATGGAAGACCCGGAAATCCTGAGCTGAAAAATCTCTGCTTTCCAAAAGAGCGACGGCCAGTGCGTCGCCCATCGCCAGTTGGGCGAGGGCTGATGTTGTCGGGGCAAGACCATGAGGGCACGCCTCGGTGACCTTCGGCAGGTTTAAGACAACATCTGCGGCTCGGCCTAATGTGCTGTCCAGGCGAGAGGTTACGGCGATCAGTGGCACCTTGAACCGTCGGGTATAGGCAACAATTCCGGCGAGCTCTTGCGTTTCCCCAGACCATGACAGAGCAATGACAACATCATTTTCCATGATCATGCCAAGATCGCCGTGACTGGCTTCACTGGCATGGACAAAGAATGCTGGCGTTCCGGTGGAGGCGAGGCTGGCGGCCAGCTTTGTACCAATGTGACCGCTTTTCCCAATCCCGGACACAACAACCCGCCCCTTACTTTCTTTGATTAGGCGAACCGTGTCTGCAAAGGGTTTGGCCAGACTGTCCTTCAGAGCCGCGCGCAGTGCGCTGAGTCCCGCAATCTCTGTTTCTAGCGTTCGTTCTGCAGAAACCAGACTTCTTGATTGCAGATCATCAAGCTCGTTTTGTCCTGTTTCTGAAGTTTGCGTTGTCATGCAGGTGCTCATTTGTTCGGCTATTAGCTTGCAGACCCATAAGGTGTTCTGAGAGGTGCTGCAAGCTGGTGCGTTTGGGTCGTTCGGATAAAGGCTATTGAATTACGTGTGTTGCAGGTGGGTTTTTCGCTTTTTGCAACAGCTGGAAACAAAGCATTAACCATAGTTTGGGAAGTATTAAGGCAGAAAACCTCTTATTATATGACCCAGGACCGGAATGCCGCGCCTTTCCAAGTACTTTCTGACCGTTTGGCTTGCCATGGGCACAGCTGCGTTCGCCCAGGACGCGGGTCTGGATTTGCGTGGCTCCGTAGCAGATGACAATCTGGATCCGCTGTCGGGAGATCAGCCGGAAGCTGGAACTGCGCAAAGAAACCCAGCTCAAGCAGATGTCGGGCTGCCCGGAGCCTCCAATGCGGCCACCGAAGAAGTTGGCTCTACCGGCTTGCGATTGGGTAATCGGGCCACGCCTGTGCGGCCGTTTTCTGACCGTCTGGCTGCTGTGTCGCGGATAGGCGGCAACGAGAACCAGTTGGATCCTGGTGTTTATGGTGGTGATACGACCTTCGATGAAGCGCGCGGTTTGCGGGTAGGGACCTTCACTATTTTCCCTGAGCTCACTCTCACGGGTGGGTGGACGGACAATCAATCCGGCTCTGCCAATGGTGAAAGCGGTCAGCTTTATCGGATAACTCCGAACATCACAGCGACATCAGATTGGTCCCGCCATCAACTGGATCTTGCGCTGCGCGGAACTTATGTCGGTTATCCCGGATCAACTGATGACGATGAAGGTAATGTCCTTGCATCTGCTCGTTTGCGTCTCGATGTTTCAAACCGCACGACGGTCAATGGCGGTCTTGCCTACACCTACTCTCAAGAAGATGGTTCAGGCCTTGAAAGTGCCAATGGCACGGACGATGTCCACTCTTTTTCTCTTGACCTTGGCGCAACACGGGATGCGGGGCTCCTTTCGGTAACCGCAAGCGGTGGGGTCGATCGGAACATCTACACAGCAGATGATTCAAATAGCGCGACCAATTCCAGCTCCAGAGACAATACGCTTTATTCCGCGAACCTGAGGCTTGATAGCAACGGTGGGGGCGTGTTGTCGCCTTTTGTTGAAGGTTCATTTTTGTGGCGGCGGTTCGACAAGACATGCAGTGACGCCATTTGTGAGGATCGGAACTCGAAGGGATATGCGCTTCGCGGCGGTGTTGTTGTTTCGTCTGGTCCCAAGCTGAACGGTGAAATTAGTGCGGGTTACCGGATTGAGGATCTGGATGATAAGCGGCTGGAGGATCTAGCGGGGCTTACCGTGGATGCCTCACTCGTTTGGTCGCCAAGCCGTTTGACAACGGTTACTGCAGGGCTCGGTACAAACTTCGATACCACAGATGTGGACGGTGCCAGTGGCTCGATCATTTATTCAGGCGATTTGCGAATCGCGCACGGATTTAGCGATCGGTTCGCAGCGGAAGCCGGGATTGGCTATGAGCTGCGTGACTATCAGGGCATTGATGTCGAAGAGCGGACGGCGACCGGCCTTTTGGGGCTGACTTACGCGATTTCCCGCAATGTCGCTTTGACAACACAATATACGCATAGACGTTTCGACAGCAGCGACAACGGAAGTGATTACACGGAAAACAGCATCGAGGCAGGCGTTCGTATTCGCCATTAAGGCTTTGGTTACCGTTTTCGTCGATTTGCTTAGGGACAGTCACGATGCTGGGGGGCACGTTACCGCGTCATGGGCACCGGGAGGCTAGTATGAATTTCAGAGTTGTTGATCCACACATGCGTCTCAGCGGATTTAAATGGTTCTCACGCCTTAAGGTGAGCCTCTTCAGCCTTGTCTTCCTGTGCACGGGCCTCCAAGCCCAAGCGGATCCGGGCTTCAATCAGTTCCTACGGGACTTCTGGCCAACAGCCCAATCGTATGGAATTCAGCCAGACGTCTACAACAAGGTTTTTGTCGGCATGACGCCAGACAAGGACACACTCCGCTTGATGAACAAGCAGTCGGAGTTTGTGAAGCCAATCTGGGAGTATCTCGACAGCGCTGTCTCTGAAACACGTGTAGAGCGCGGACGAGAATTGCTGGTCGAATACCGCGACGTTTTGGCTGCCATCGAGGCGCGTTATGGCGTTGACCGGGAAGCCGTGCTGGCGATCTGGGGCATGGAGACCAACTACGGCAGCTTCATGGGCAAGCATAACGTCATTCAGGCACTGGCGACCTTGGCTTATGGCGCACCGCGCCGCCAAAAGTTCTGGCGTAAGGAACTTTTGAAAGCGCTGGCGATTGTCCAGGGCGGGCACGTAAAGTTTGAGGATATGGAAGGCTCCTGGGCCGGAGCCATGGGCCATACCCAATTTATGCCAACCAGCTGGAATGCCTATTCTGTCGACTTTGACGGCGATGGTCGCCGCGATATCTGGACGACCATCCCCGATGCCCTTGCTTCAACGGCCTTCTATTTGAAAAAGCATGGCTGGCAAACCGGCAAGACATGGGGCTATGAGATCTCTCTGCCGCGGAACTTCGACTTCCGCCTTGCTGACGATGACACCACGCTGACACTTGGCGAATGGGCACGACGCGGTGTTGGCCGGGTGAACGGTCGGCAGTTTCCGCGTCCTTCAGACCGGGCTGTGCTGGTGATGCCAGCGGGCGTGAATGGCCCGAAGTTCCTGATGCTAAAGAATTTTTACGTCATTAAGCGGTATAATAATGCCACTGCATACGCTCTGGCCGTGGGACACTTGGCTGATCGTTTGATCGGCGGTGGGCCTTTGGCGGGCGATTGGTCTCGGGAGCATTTGCCACTGAAACGCAGTGAAGTTGCCGAGCTGCAAAACGCGCTCAACCGGAAGGGCTTTAGCGTTGGTAGCGCTGACGGAAAGGTGGGTCCTGCAACACGGCGTGGTATCCGGGCTTTCCAGCGCTCTCGTGGCTTGATCCCGGATGGGTATGCGTCTGTGGTTTTGCTGGCGAAAGTCCGTCAAGGCAGTTAAACTCGTCGGAAGTTTAACTGTTGGAGCGGATCTTGGTGGTCGGACCAAGTTTCAAATTTGAAAACCATAAAGGTGGCTGGAAATTCAGCCGCCTTTTGTGCGTCTTGGTGCTCATAACGGCTTTTTCCGCGGCCGGATCCATTCAAAGTGCCGTTGCGCAGAGCTCTGACGGTTCGTTCCAAGTGGCGCAGAACAATCAGGGCTTCAACCCGTTTCGTTCGTTCTTTGGTATCTTCAAAGGTAAAAAAGAGCCGAAAAAAACAAAACGCAAAACCAACAGGCGTCGGTCTGCACCTGCTGTGCGTGCGGCGCCACAGGTGGTGGAGCTGCCCAAAGACCCGAATGCGGGGGTCATCCTTGTTGTTGGCGATCAAATGGCTGACGGCGTTGCCGACGGTCTTCGCCGCGTTTTGGCCGAACAGCCTGCTGTTAGGGTTGATCGGCTTATTCATAAAAGCAAGGGATTGGCTGGGATTGAGGTTCCCGATTGGTCGACCGAGATATTGTCCCGTATCCGTGGGGCAGACGTTGAGGCTGTCGTGGTCATGTTGGGTCGATATGACCGGCGCGAACCAATGCCCGGAGATCCGCCTATCCCGTTTCTTGAGCCGGGTTGGGACACAGCTTACCTGAAGAAGGTTCAGTCCATCGTCGCTACTGTGCGCCGTGAGCGGTTGCCGATCGTTTGGGTCAGTCTTCCACCAACAGGTGCCCGCAAACGCAACGCTGACTTTTTGGCGCTGAATGATATTTACCGACAGGCTGCAGAAGATCGGCGGACACGCTTTGTCGATATCTGGGACATCTTCTTGTCCGAAAACGGCAACTACACCTCGTTTGGTCCGGATGTGGATGGTCAGCGGCGGCGCTTGAGAAGTCAGGACAAGATCGGCTTCAACTGGTCAGGCAACCAAAAGGTGGCCTTCTTTGTTGAACGCGAGCTTCTCCGCTTGCTCGGCGGCTATGGAGGTTTGGCGTTTGAGGGGGTTGAAGATGACCCGAATTTCATCGTGCTGACAGGGCGGACAACCTCACCGGAAGCGGAACTTTTGGGTGGTGATGCCCGCACTGAAGATCCGGATGCAGATAGCGCCACATATGGATTTCTGGTGCGCGGCGAGGCTTTGCCGAGGGTCGAGGGCCGGGTTGACAATACGCGATTACAATAAAACGTAACCCAATAAAAAGCCGCCAGCGGATTCCGCTGGCGGCTTTTTCATTCGTGATTTTCATTGTTTAGCGAGGCAGGTCGCTTGATCCGGTCAGGAACTCGTCGACAGCGCGGGCTGCTTGCCGGCCTTCGCGGATTGCCCAGACAACCAGTGACTGTCCACGGCGCACATCGCCAGCAGCAAAAATCTTGTCCATGCTTGTCTTGTAGTCTTCGGTGTTGGCCTTGACGTTGGTTCGGCCATCCAGCTCCAATTTTTCTCCACTCTGGGAGACAAATGTATCGAGCAATGGACCGGAAAAGCCAATAGCCGCCAGAACGAGATCAGCACGAAGAATAAATTCAGATCCTTCGATTGGAGCGCGCTTCTCATCGACCCGAGCGCATTTTACGCCGGTCACGCGCCCTTCCTCGCCAACAAGAGCGAGGGTGGCTGCAGAAAATTCACGTTCTGCCCCCTCGGCTTGCGAGGAAGAGGTTCGGAACTTGGTCGGCCAATACGGCCAGAAGGCCATCTTGTCTTCCTTGATCGGCGGGATCGGGCGGATATCGAGCTGTGTGACAGAAAGTGCACCCTGACGGAATGATGTGCCAACGCAGTCAGAGGCTGTGTCGCCGCCGCCGATGACAACGACGTGTTTTCCACCTGCCCAGATCGGAGCTTCACCGGTTTCCGGTTCGCCACCAACCCGGCGGTTTTGCTGTACCAGATACTCCATGGCCCAGTGGCATCCTTCCAGCTCCATGCCGGACACGCCCGGATCACGCGGGCGCTCAGCTCCAGCACACAGAATTACGGCATCATGACGATCTGCCAGGTCTTCAAGGGTTTCATTGACCCCGATGTTCACACCGTAATGGAATGTGACACCTTCAGCTTCCAGCTGTTCAACGCGGCGGTCGATATAGTGTTTTTCCATCTTGAAGTCGGGAATGCCATAACGCAGGAGGCCGCCTGCTTTCGGCTCGCGCTCATAAACGTGCACGGTATGGCCAGCCCGGGTTAGTTGTTGCGCTGCGGCCATGCCTGCAGGACCTGCGCCAATAACAGCGACAGCTTTGCCGGTTTTGATTGCAGCGGGCTGCGGGACAATCCAACCCTCAGCAAAACCCTTGTCGGCGATGGCTTGCTCAACGGATTTGATGTTAACCGGCACATCTTCCAGATTAAGCGTGCAGGCTTCTTCGCATGGGGCGGGGCAAATTCGACCCGTAAATTCCGGGAAATTGTTGGTGGAATGCAGGTTCTGCAGCGCCAGTTCCCAGTCGCCCTGATAGACAAGGTCATTCCAGTCCGGAATCTGGTTGTTCACCGGGCAACCGGTCGGTCCGTGGCAGAAGGGAATGCCGCAGTCCATGCAGCGTGCGGCTTGATTTTCAATCTCCGCCTCTTTGAGCGGGATTGTGAACTCGCGAAAATGGCGAATACGGTCTGATGCTGGCTGGTACTTTTGTTCCTGCCGGTCGATTTCCAAAAATCCGGTAACCTTGCCCAAGGTGACCTCCTCAGTTGCTTGGCTTCACTTGGAGAGCTGCCATCGGGTGCTTGAGCACCCGAGAGCTTTCCGTGTGGTGGCTTGATTATTCGGCGGCGACCATACCCAGACGCTGCTGTTCCATTTCGCGCAAGGCGCGGCGATATTCAACTGGCATCACCTTCACGAATTTCGGTCGGAAGGTTGCCCAGTCATCCAGGATTTCCTGAGCACGCGTGGAGCCTGTGTATTCGACATGCTTTTGCAGCAGTTGCCGCAAACGCTCGTCATCGTGACGGGTCATGTCGCCGGTGACGTCTACACGGCCCTTGTGCTCAATATCCCCGCCATGGTGGTGGAGCTTTTCGAGAAGATCGTCTTCTTCGGAGACTGGCTCCAGTTCAACCATGGCCAGATTACAGCGTGATCCGAAGGAACCGTCCTCGTCCAGCACATAGGCGATGCCACCTGACATACCAGCTGCAAAGTTGCGTCCAGTTTGCCCGATAACGACAACTACGCCGCCGGTCATGTATTCACAGCCATGATCGCCAACGCCTTCAACGACGGCAACTGCGCCGGAATTGCGAACCGCGAAACGTTCGCCAGCTACCCCCCGGAAGTAACACTCACCGGTCGTTGCACCGTAAAGAACGGTGTTGCCGACAATGATGCTGTCTTCCGGAACAATCCGGGTGTTTTCAGGTGGGCGAACAATAATGCGGCCACCGGAAAGGCCCTTGCCGACATAGTCGTTGGCATCGCCTTCCAGGTCGATTGTGACGCCCTTGGCAACGAACGCTCCGAAGGCCTGACCGGCAGTGCCTTTCAGATTGATCTTCAAAGTGCCGTCTTTCAGGCCTTTGCTGCCGTAACGCTTGGCGATTTCACCAGACAACATGGCACCAACAGACCGGTCGACAGAACAGATGGTCTCGTTGACGACGGTCTGTTCCTTGTTCTCGATTGCGGGCTTTGCAGCTGCGATCAGACGACGGTCGAGAATATCGTCAATCGGGTGTTCCTGGATCATCGTCCAGCGGATGTCTTCTGCAGGAGCATCCGGCATGTGGAAGATCCGGGAGAAGTCGAGGCCCTTGGCTTTCCAGTGCTCGATGGCGGCTTCCTGATCAAGGAATTCTGTCTTGCCAATGATCTCATCGAGTTTGGCGACACCAATCGATGCCATCATTTCCCGCAGCTCTTCTGCAACAAAAAAGAAGTAGTTGACGACGTGCTCGGGAGTGCCCTTGAAGCGCTTCCGCAGAACAGGGTCTTGCGTCGCAATTCCAACCGGGCAGGTGTTGAGGTGACACTTGCGCATCATCAAGCAACCCGCTGCGATCAGCGGAGCGGTTGAGAAGCCGAACTCATCTGCGCCAAGCAAGGCACCGACTAGCACATCGCGTCCTGTCCGCAAACCGCCATCAACCTGCAGACAAACCCGTGAACGCAGACCGTTCAAAACCAAGGTCTGTTGGGTTTCCGCAAGGCCAATTTCCCATGGGCTGCCTGCATGTTTGATAGATGTAAGCGGGGATGCGCCCGTTCCGCCATCAAAACCGGAAACGGTGATATGGTCTGCCCGTGCCTTAGCCACACCGGCGGCGACTGTACCAACACCCACTTCGGACACCAATTTGACCGAGATGTCTGCAACCGGGTTCACATTTTTAAGGTCGTAGATCAGCTGAGCCAGATCTTCGATGGAATAAATGTCGTGGTGCGGTGGTGGTGAAATCAGACCCACACCCGGTGTTGAATGGCGTACCTTTGCGATCACGGCATCGACCTTGTGACCGGGCAACTGACCACCTTCACCAGGCTTTGCACCTTGGGCCACTTTAATTTGGATCATATCGGAGTTGACCAGATATTCAGTGGTGACCCCGAAGCGACCGGACGCGACCTGTTTGATAGCCGAGCGTTGCGGGTTTGTTGATCCGTTTGGCAGTGGGTTGAAGCGTTCTGGCTCCTCGCCGCCTTCACCAGTGTTCGATTTGCCGCCGATCTGGTTCATGGCTACGGCCAGTGTGGAGTGCGCTTCCTTGGAAATCGAACCAAAGGACATTGCCCCTGTGACGAACCGCTTGACGATGTCCTGCGCGGGTTCGACTTCGGAAATGTCGATGGGCTTGCGGCCCAACTCATCGGCTGACTTGATGCGGAACAGACCGCGGATCGCAAAACGACCGCTCTCTTCGTTCACTGACTTGGCAAACTCGCGGTATTTCTCCGGCAGGTTGGATCGAACCGCATGTTGGAGATGAGCGATGGAATCCGGCGTCCACATGTGGTTTTCACCGCGGATCCGATAGGCATATTCGCCGCCAACTTCCAGAGACCGCTTGAGAACATGAACGTTGCCAAAGGCTTCGTTGTGGCGGTCGACGGTTTCCTTGGCAACTTCATCAAGGCCGATGCCTTCGATCATGGTTGCCGTGCCGAAGAAGTATTTTTCAACGAATGTGTTTGACAGGCCGATAGCGTCAAAAATTTGAGCGCCGCAATAGGACTGGTAGGTCGAAATGCCCATTTTGGACATGACCTTCAAGATGCCCTTGTCGATCGACTTGATGTAGCGATGGACAACCTCGTCCGCGTCCACTTCTTCCGGAAACTCAGTGTCGGCATGCATGGACAGGAGCGTCTCGAAGGCAAGATACGGGTTGATCGCTTCAGCGCCATAACCTGCCAGAACACAGAAGTGATGAACTTCACGTGCTTCGCCAGTTTCAACAACCAGACCGACAGATGTCCGAAGACCTTTGCGGATGAGGTGATGGTGGACGGCTGCGGTTGCCAAAAGGGCCGGGATTGCGATCCGGTTCCGCGAGATCATGCGGTCAGACAGGATGATGATGTTGTCACCATCACGCACGGCTTTTTCAGCACGTTCGCACAGACGCTCGAGAGCGCCTTCCATGCCACCTGCACCCTTTTCGGAGTTATAGGTGATATCCAGCGTTTTAGCGGAGAACTGGTTGTCGCCAATGTCGCCAATAGCCCGGATTTTCTCCAGATCTTCATTGGTCAAGATCGGTTGGCGAACTTCCAGACGCTTGGACGTGGAGGCGCCTTTAAGATCAAAGATGTTCGGGCGTGGGCCGATAAACGACACCAGGCTCATGACAAGTTCTTCGCGGATCGGATCGATCGGTGGGTTGGTCACCTGCGCGAAGTTTTGCTTGAAGTAAGTGTAAAGTGGCTTCGATTTGTCAGACAGGGCAGACAGCGGAGTGTCAGTGCCCATAGAGCCGATGGCTTCCTGACCAATTGTCGCCATGGGCTGCATCAAAAGTTTGATGTCTTCCTGACTGTAGCCAAAGGCTTGTTGGCGGTCGAGCAGGCTTTCGCCGGCAACAGGGGCCCGGCCCCGCACACCCGGCATGTCTTCCAGAACGATCTGCGAGCGGTGCAGCCAGTCTTTATAAGGATTGGCCGTGGACAAATCGCGCTTGATTTCATCATCAGAAATGATGCGACCCTGCTCAAGATCAAGAAGCAACATTCGGCCCGGCTGTAGGCGCCATTTCTGAATGATCTTTTCTTCTTCAACCGGCAGAACGCCGACTTCAGACGACATGATGACAAAGCCATCGTCGGTGACGATATATCGGGCAGGGCGCAGGCCGTTCCGGTCAAGCGTTGCGCCGATTTGACGGCCATCGGTAAAGGCTACGGCAGCTGGACCGTCCCACGGCTCCATGAGTGCTGCGTGATATTCATAAAAGGCGCGACGGTTGCTGTCCATTAGCGGATTGCTGGCCCAGGCTTCCGGGATTAGCATCATCGCTGCATGTGCCAGAGAGTATCCACCCATGACAAGGAACTCGAGCGCGTTGTCAAAGCAGGCTGTGTCCGACTGGCCTTCGTAAGAAATCGGCCAGAGCTTGGAAATGTCCGAGCCAAGCAAGTCGGATGAGACGGACGCCTGACGTGCGGCCATCCAGTTGACGTTGCCGCGCAGGGTGTTGATCTCGCCGTTATGGGCAACCAACCGGTAGGGGTGAGACAGATCCCAGGACGGGAATGTGTTAGTGGAAAAGCGCTGGTGGACGAGTGCCAGTGCTGAAACAAAACGGTCGTCGCTCAGGTCTTTATAATAGGCACCCAGCTGATAGGCGAGGAACATGCCTTTGTAGACAATCGTGCGGCTGGATAAGGATACGATGTAGAAGCCGTGCTTCACTGCATCAGTTTCAGCGCGAACCTGATTGGAAATCACTTTGCGCAGAACATAAAGGCGGCGCTCGAACGCGTCCTGATCTTCGTCGCTGCGGCGCTGAATGAACAGCTGTTTGGAAACGGGTTCCGTTGCCGCAATATCAGGTGCTTTGGAAAGGCTGGAATTGTTGACCGGTACTGTCCGCCAACCGATTAGCTCATGGCATTCCTGCTTGATGACACGTGAAACGATCTCCTCGCACTTGGCCCGAAGGGTATCGTCTTGCGGAAGAAAGAAAAAGCCAACACCGTATGCACCCTCTTCTGGCAGCTCTGTTCCGGCTGCTGCCAGATCTTCCTTGAAGAATGAATGCGGGATCTGCACGAGCATGCCCGCGCCGTCGCCCATCAACGGATCGGCGCCGACCGCACCGCGGTGAGTCAGGTTTACAAGAACCTTGAGACCATCAGCGACAACCTTGTGGGATCGCTCGCCATTCATGTGGGCCACGAAACCCACACCACAGGCATCGTGTTCACGTGACGGATTGTAGAGCCCTTTTTCGGCGGCCAGATCAAGGCGAGTTCGCAGGGCTGTTTTCGGCGTTGTTGCCGTTTTGCCCCCGTTCCTCAAGCCCATGCCGGTCGTCAGCTCGTGTTTCGTCATGTGTGCGCCCTCAAATGTCTTCGCCACCTCCTTTACAGCGTCGGGTCCCGTTCGGGTCGCGTTTTTTCAAAAACGCGGCTCGTGCGACACCCTGGCCGTTGGCCGTGGCTTTGCCGAAGTATGTAACGTTTCGCCGCTCCCAGGCGAAGCGCTCCCTTTGACGCAGCGAACATTTTTTCGCTGCCGGAAAACGTATTTCCCCACGGCCCCGCCGGAAAATCGGCAATTTGCCATGCACTCGGTTATCAATCTTCAACATTCACCCATCTTGGGAACGGGTGTGTAAAAGGGACAGTGATCCTGTCCTATTCCGAGCCGGCGGACAATGCCATGTTTCACGCATCGGGGCAAGGGTGTTTATTCGCGCGCGGATTATACTTATTCCAATGCCGTGTGCCTATTATTTCTTATTAGTCGATTTGACTGGCTTTTGGGTAATAAAATTGCGCGACGCTTCGTCGCTCACTTTTTGCTCGCAGGAATGTCAGCTGTTTTTATTTCCAATCCGTGACGAGAAGTTCCAGATTTGTGATTGTGGCAATTGCCCATGTGTGCATTGCTACCCAGAGTTCATACTTCCATGGAGGAGACTGTAATGAAAAACAAAGCCATGTCCGCCGCCGTTGTTGCTGGTGCTGTCGCAACAGCTGTCGCCGGTTTGACAGCATCTGCCCCTGCTCACGCTCAGGCAAAAGAAAAGTGCTACGGCATCTCGTTGAAAGGTCAAAACGACTGCGCAGCGGGTCCGGGAACGACATGCGCCGGTACATCCACCGTTGATTATCAAGGGAATGCCTGGACGCTTGTTCCAAAAGGTGACTGCGTGAAATACGGCGCTGATGGCGGTGATTTCGCACTTCCAGATGGCCGTAAAGGATCCTTGGAAGAGCTGGATCGCGATCTTCCAAAGGCTTGATTCTCAAGTCTTGTCTTTTGAGTGAGAGGTGCGCTTCTCACTCAAGGCCCTGTTAAACATCTGGAGATGATGATGGGCACCCTTGGAGCACATTACCCTGCCTTTGCGCGTCCAGTGCGCGCAGGTGTCGGGCTGAAGCTGGAACACCTGCCTGAAATCTTGACGCAGAAAGACCAGGTCGGTTTTTTTGAAGTCCATGCGGAAAACTACATGGGCGCAGGAGGTGCACCGCACCGGGCTTTGGATGCTATACGACAAGCCTATCCGCTATCTCTGCACGGTGTCGGTTTGTCTATCGGAGGGGAAGGTCCGCTTGATGAAGAGCATCTTTCTCGTTTGCGTGATCTGAACCAACGGTATGAGCCTGTTCTGTTTTCAGAACATCTGGCTTGGTCGACGCATGACACGTCCTATTTCAATGACCTTTTGCCGGTGCCTTACAATAAAATCACATTGGCCCGTGTCTGTGAGCATATCGACCGCGTGCAGGAGGTTGTTGGGCGGCAGATGTTGCTCGAAAACCCCTCGACCTATGTCGCGTTCGAACAATCCACGATGGGGGAGATCGACTTCCTTAAAGAGATTGTGCGGAAAACCGGGTCTGGTCTTTTGCTGGATGTGAACAACGTTCATGTGTCTTGCACCAATCAGGAATGGGATGCTGAGAGCTATCTCGATGCATTTCCGATGCAACATGTTGGTGAAATCCATCTTGGTGGGCATGCGCCAGATATCGACGATGCAGGACGCCCGCTTCTCATTGATGCGCATGATCGTGAGGTTGATGCCGCTGTATGGGCGCACTTTGAGGCGGTCATAGATCAGGTTGGGCCAATCCCCACACTTGTTGAATGGGACAATGATATTCCGGCTTGGGATGTTTTGGTTTCCGAAGCTCAGGCTGCTGACGCGATTTTGGACCGAGCTGTTCGCGCTCAAGATCTGAAACAGGTCGGGTAGTTGATGACGCAGCCGCTCAAAAACTCCGAGTTTGGAGCCGCTTTGTTGAATGCGGGTCACCAAATGCCTGCTGGTGTAATCGGACCTGACGGAGCACCTGCCCCTAAGCGGTTTAACGTTTATCGAAACAATGTGGTTGTCAGTTTGACGGAAGCACTGGCAGCGACTTATCCGACGTTGCAAAAGCTGCTTGGCGAGGAGTATTTCTCAGCTTTGGTGCGCGAGTATATCGGGAAATACCCGCCCAAAAGCCCGGTTCTGATTTGGTATGGGCAGGAACTGGCGGACTTTGTTGAGAGTTTCCCGCCTCTGGCAACGTACCCCTATCTTGCAGATGTCGCTCGATGCGAATGGGCTTGGCTGCAAGCTTACCACGCGGCGGATCAGGTTGCTCTGGACCCCGCTGCGCTGGCGGAAATTGCAGCTGACGCCTTGGCGGATATTCGCTTCCGTCCGCATGCCGCAACGTATCTCTTAACGTCGTCATGGCCGATATATGATCTTTTACAGGCCAATCGCTTTGGGGCATGTTCCCCTGAAGACGTGGATATGAAAGCGGCTCAGTCAGTTCTCATTACACGCCCGGATATCGAAGTTGTCATTAAACCGTTGCGCTCGGGTGGGCATGAGTTCTTTTCAGCCCTGATCAATGGTGAAACTCTGGGTCTTGCAGCCGGTGTCGCAATGGAAAAATGTCCGACATTCGACTTGTCAGCCAATCTGAGTGATGCTCTGGAAAGCGGAGCGTTTATTGAAATACTGTAAAGGAAGTTGTAGCGGATATCTGATCGTTCCAGCTGCAGGGAGGCACTATGAGTAGTCTAATTGGGGTTTTGTACCGTCTTTACAACGGCGTTTTCGATTTGCTGGAACGCCTGACAGACGGATGGTTTCTCGGCCTTGCTTCCCGTTTGATCTTTGCAGCCGTTCTGTTTCAGTTTTTCTGGAACTCAGCGCTGACCAAAATCGGCGGCAGCATCATGAACATCTTTACACCAACCTCCGGTGCTTACGTTCAAATGCTTCCCAAGATGATGGAACAGGTTAGCTATGACATTAGTCAGATTGCCTTTTTCCCTTACGGCCTGATCGTCCTTCTAGGCACCTGGGCAGAGTTTATTCTGCCTGTGATGGTGGTGATTGGCTTGTTCACGCGAGCTGCCAGTCTCGGAATGATCGTCTTTATCATTGTCATGTCAGTGGTGGATGTGACGGGACATAGTGTGGATGCCAAAACGATCGGGGCGCTATTTGATGGTGATCCGTATAGCGTCATTTCTGATGACCGTCTTCTCTGGATATTCCTGTTGCTTGTGCCTGTGCTCAAGGGACCTGGCTATCTTTCGTTGGATACAATTTTAGGATCCTACTACCGTAAGCGCGAACAGTATTATTAAGCGGTCAGCTTGCCAGATGAAGGCCCGGTCTTTAGATCGGGTCTTATGAATTTTGCGAGCGACAATTGGGCAGGTGCAAGTGAAGCCGTGATGGCAGCTCTTGTGCGCCATAATGCGGGACCGGCCCCGGCCTATGGGTCCGATCCGTTGACTGTGTCTATGACCGAGCGCTTCTCGGAAATTTTTGAGCGCGAAGTCGCTGTCTATTTTGTGGGGACTGGAACGGCAGCCAATTCTCTGGCGCTCGCTGCTTATGGGAAACCTGGCGGGGCCATCTTCTGTCATCAGGATTCGCACATTCAGGTTGATGAATGCGGCTGTCCGGAATTCATGACCTCAGGAGGCAAACTCGTTGGCGTGCCGGGCGAGGGCGGCAAAATGACCCCCGATGGCTTGCGCGAGAAAATGAGCGCGTTCCCGGACGGGGTTGTTCATCACGGTCAAGTCGCGGCTGTTTCGCTGACACAAGCGACCGAAAGTGGCACGGTTTACAGTCTTGCTGAAATAGAAGCGATCAAATCAGAGGCTGCTGCGCGAAATGTCCCCCTCCACATGGATGGCGCGCGCTTTGCCAATGCGCTTGTTTCTCTTACTGTCACTCCCGCCGAAATGACCTGGAAATCCGGTGTTGATGTCTTGTCCTTCGGGGCAACGAAAAATGGCTGTTGGTGCGCGGAAGCGGTCGTCTTCTTCGATCTTGAGGCTGCGAAAGGCTTTGAATACTTCCGGAAACGTGGTGGACACCTGTTTTCAAAAAGCCGTTTTGTGGCAGCCCAGTTCGATGGGTATTTTGAGAATAACGCGTGGTTGGAAACAGCACGCCATGCAAACGCAATGGCGTCAAAGCTTGAAGCGGGAATTAAATCAGCGGGTGGACGTTTTCCATGGCCGGTTCAGGCCAACGAACTGTTTCCAGTGATCAAACGACCCCAGTTCGAAAAGCTCAAAGAAGCAGGGGCTCACCTTTATGATTGGCCGTCGTCTGGGCTTCCTGAGAATGAGCGCCCTTCAGATGATGAGGTTATGGTGCGCATGGTGACGTGCTTCGCGACAACTGAAGCCGAAGTCGAAGAATTCTTGGCCCAACTCAGGGGCTGAGACGGCATCGCTATTCAAAAATAAAGGCGCCCGAAAATTCGGGCGCCACTTCTTTTTCTCAACGCTGATGTCAATCAGCGGATCCAAACACACGAATTAGTGCGGTTTGGTCTCGATCTGTTTGGCCGAACCGGTTCCGATTTCGATCTTGCGTGGTTTCATCGCTTCGGGGAGTTCACGCACAAGGTCAATGTGAAGTAGGCCGTTCTCGAGTTGGGCACCGTCTACACGGACATATTCGGCCAACTGGAACCGGCGCTCAAAGGCACGGGACGCAATTCCGCGATACAGGACTTCGCGGTCGCTTTCGCTGTCGTCCGCTTTTTCACCTTTGATCGTGAGTGTGTGTTCTTTCGCTTCTACATTCAGATCTTTGTCGGCAAATCCGGCTACGGCCATTGTGATCCGGTAGGCATTTTCGCCTGTACGTTCAATATTGTACGGCGGGTAGCTCGGTGTGTCCGAGTTGCTGGAATCCAGCATGGAAAACAGACGATCGAATCCAACGGTGGAGCGATACAGCGGAGAAAAATCATAGTGACGCATGGTTTCGTGTCCTCATCTTGAGCAACATGATGTCAATTTGCTTATTAGCCCCCCAGTGTTGGCGGAGCCGTTCAGCATATTTGCTGACCCGATCTTCGGCGCCAGCAATAGTTCAGATGGGGATTGCCAATTTTGCTTTCAAGAGGTGTGTCGCTTCAGAAAATGCATCTGCCTCATTTCGCTGAATGCCCGATGAACAAGTGCTTCTGATTGAGTTCAACCGGTCACGGCTAATGTCTCTTCAACGCTTGAAAACGCAGGCGTCGAGCAGGAGACAGATCATGAGCATATTGCATAAATCAGCGCGGTCCATGTTTGCGGGCCTGATCATTGCCAGCACGGTCCTTACTGGATTTCAGGCGCAAGCCGCATCTCCGATGCTTCTGGGAGGTGAAAAGTTGTTTGCTCAAGGCGAACACGCCAAAGGTCCGGTTAAAACGATCCACGACAAGAAGCGGCGTCACAATCACCGCGGGGATGGCCGCCACTGGCATGATCATGGTCCACGTTGGGATGTGCGGCCACTTCGTCCGCGCCAAATTCGCAGAAGTCTCCGCCATCGTGGTTTCCGAGCTATTCAGATACTTGATCGCCGCCGTGGCGCCTATGTCGTTCGAGCCGTTGGTTGGCGTGGTCGTCCGGTGAAGTTGGTTGTGGATGCGAGAACCGCCCAGATTATTCGCCGGAAGCCAATTCGCCGCGGATATCACTGGAGCTACCATTGGTGATTAAGGGATTGGCGCGGATTGTTCCCCAGTTCGCGCCCTTAATCGCTTGTGGCAGACAGCGAGCAGGGATAACAATTGTTCATCCAATCGCTTGTGAAGCCTAAATGAATCTAACCGATCATCCAGACAATCCAGTGCCACCTGACGCAAAGGTGGGTTTTGTGACAACACAAGACGGGCGGAAGCTGCGCTATGCCCATTGGCCTGCGTTGGGACCCGTTCGCAAGGGAACCGTGACTGTTCTGCAGGGACGGGCCGAGTTCATCGAAAAGTACTTCGAGGTTGTCAGCGATCTGCGAAGCCGGGGGTTTGCAGTCATCACCTTCGATTGGCGCGGGCAGGGTGGTTCGGACAGGCTCACCCGAAATCCCAAAAAGGGTCACGTTTCATCTTTCGCCGCCTATCGGGAAGACCTCCGGACTGTTTTGAAGAAGGTTTCTCTGGCTGAGTATCCTGGCCCGCATTTCGCGCTTGCCCATTCCACGGGTGGAGCCATCCTGCTGTCTGACTCAGCGCGGCTTAGAACGATGCTGGATCGTGTTGTGGTCATTGCCCCGCTGTTTGCCCTGCCAGCAGGCGAATTTGAGCGAAAAGTAACGCGTGTTTTCGGAACGATCCACCGTGTTTTGACGCTCGGGCGCTATCAAGTCCCCTATGCCAAACGCCGGCCCGGTAGGCCATCCAAAATCACTGAAGCCTTGGCGTTTCCGCTTGCACGCTTTCTGGGTTTGATCGGATTGGGGCGATCTTTTGTCCCGGGCGGGAGCGGCGAGGTGTTTGTTCCATTTGAAGAAAACCGACAGACTTCTGATCCTGTTCGGTTTAAGCGCTTCGGAGAGGTGTTAAAGGCCAATCCTGATCTTGGCATTGGTGCTCCGACAATTGGCTGGGTGCGTGCTGCATCCAAATGCATGGCTCGTTTTCGCCAAAGGGACTTTGGCCCATCCATGAAATTGCCGTGCCTTGTCGTGGCCGCAGGTGCGGACCGGATTGTGTCTACTCCGGCTATTGAGGAATTTTGTTCGCGTGTCAAAGCAGCTGGTTATCTGGAAATAACCGGTGCCGCGCACGAGATTTTGATGGAACGGGATGAATATCGAGATCAGCTTTTTGCAGCCTTCGATACCTTTATTCCCGGCAAGGACAGCTAAAACTACATAGCCACCAGCGTAGGAACCAGCTCCTATGCAGGAACCTGCGTCAAACGAGAAAGCAAAGCTTCATGCAGCTCAGGATCACCACTTGCCAGAATGCGGCCGCCAGTTGCAGGTGATCCGCCGGTCCAAGAGGTCACGACACCACCTGCTCCCTCGATGATGGGGACAAGTGCGACGATGTCATAGGCTTGAAGCCCCGACTCGATGACAGCATCTGCAAGGCCGGCAGCCACCATGCAATAGCCATAACAATCCGTGCCGTAGCGCGCCAATTGTGCCTCAGCTTCAATTTCATCGTAAACCACGCGCTCAGCCTTTGTGAACAAGGCGGGAGTGGTCGTGAAGATCGTTGCATTTTTGATATCAGAACACGCGCGCGATTTGAGTGTGCGGTTGCCCAACGGGCCAGCATACCAAGCGGATGTTCGGTCCCCCGCATATCGCTCGCCAACATATGGCTGGGCCATCATGCCCAGACTTGGAACGCCGCTCTCTGTGAGGCCAATCAAAGTTCCCCATGTCGGAAGACCGGTGATAAAGGCCCGTGTTCCGTCGATTGGATCAAGAACCCAGACCTTTCCCGCATCCCCGTTCTCGGTCCCGTATTCTTCCCCCAATATTCCGTGATCCGGATACTGGCTGTTGATCAGGGCCCGCATGGCTTTTTCCGCTTCGCGATCTGCAATCGTGACCGGATCGAAGCCCTCAGCCAGTTTGTTTTCGACGGAATGTCCTGACCGAAAATGCGGCATCGTTACTTTTTCGGCTGCATCAGCAAGCTTGTCCAAGAATTCGGGCAGGGAAGGTGTATGCGGCATAAGAGGCCTCATCAGGGCTATTGGGGATAATTTTCACCTTAATGGCACATCAAAGGGATAGATTCAGCAATTCGTTTGGTTGAATACGCGCGGGGGCATGTACGCAAAAGTGTCTATGGGACACGTTTGGAAATAAAGTTCCTTTACGTCCGATTTATTCTTGACCTTTGTGCGTTGCGGTGTAGATTTATTGCAGTGCAAAAGACGCTTTGCGCTTTGCACTATCGCCCTTTTGGGCGTTTCCTCCCTAGACTCCGGCCGCCTTCGAGGCGGCCTCTTTTTTGTGTGAGGGCTATTCAGCCGCAATAGCACCTGCTGGAAGTGATGCATCCGGCATGGCTGTCAGTTCTCTAGCAAAAACAGTCAGATCTTCACGCAGCTGGTGAACCCCCGGATGAAGGGTCTGGTTGTCTTCGTTCAGATAAAGACCACGATTTATTTCCAGCTGCAGGGCGTGAAGACCGCTGTTGGGGCGTCCATAATGCTCGGTGATAAACCCGCCTGCATAAGGTTTGTTGCGGCTGACCTGGTATCCCATGCCTTTCAAGATGTCATAGGCAAAGTTGGTCAGGTCACACGAACAGCTCGTCCCGTAGCGGTCACCAAGTACAAAATCGGGTCGAACATCGCCGGATTGGGTTTTTACCGTGGACGGCATGGAGTGGCAGTCGATCAGAACCGCATGGCCGAAGGTCACATGGGTTTGGGCCAATAGGCGGCGCAAAGTGGTGTGATATGGCTTGTAGATTTCCTCAATCCGGAAGAGAGCCTCTGAAACGGGAAGCCGATGCCGATAAATCTCGTGGTTTTCGCTGACAATACGCGCGACCGTCCCCAAGCCTCCAGCAACCCGAATAGAGCGAACATTGGCATAAGATGGAAGCCGTCCATCAAACATTTTTGGATCGAGTTCATAAGGTTCCCGATTGACGTCGAGATAGGCGCGGGGGAAGTGCGCCCGCAACATGGGCGCGCCCAAGGACACAACATCCTTGAATAGATCATCGACATGCGCATCTTCCGAGCGCCGGATGGACACTTCATTGAGGCGCGAGGCTTCCAGAAAGCTTGTGGGATATTGCCGACCGGAATGGGGTGAATTGAACACGAAAGGCAGCCGCTGATCAGCGGGTGTCAGGACCTCAAAAGGTGGAAAGCTGTTGAAATCCGGTTGTCCCACGTGTCCCCACGACTGCGTTAACAATAATTCGGACTGTTGCCGATGCCCACTGGATCAGTATGGTGCCAAGGAATTAACATGACGTCCACAAATTCTGGAAGGATTCCTCTGGATAGCCGTTTCACCCTATCTTTACGGCCAGTAACGACTATAACCGGCTATCGGTACATCCGGCTGTCTCCGCTCCGGTCCACTTAAACACTTGCACGATGATGGTTTGACACAATGCCGCGTATTCTTCTTGCGGAAGATGACAATGACATGCGCCGCTTTTTGGCCAAGGCTCTCGAAAATGCCGGGCATGATGTGGTGTCCTTCGATAACGGGAAAAGCGCCTATGAGCGCCTTCGGGAGGAGCCGTTTTCGCTGCTCTTGACCGATATCGTGATGCCGGAAATGGATGGCATCGAACTGGCGCGTAGGGCGACCCAACTGGATCCCGATTTGAAGGTGATGTTCATCACCGGTTTTGCCGCTGTTGCGCTGAACCCGGAATCCGATGCGCCAAAAGACGCCAAGGTCTTGTCCAAGCCGTTCCATTTGAAGGACTTGGTGCAGGAAGTGGAAAAAATGATGTCGGAGTAAGAGGCGCGCCGCCGGATTTTTCCCCATCTGTGAAGTTCTTTCACAGTTCTGCAAAATGGGGACTTGCGCGGGCGGCTGAACCTCGTTATACCGCACTCCACCACGGCGCTGGAGCGCCGATGGCCGAAGGAATTCGGGCGTGTAGCTCAGCGGGAGAGCACTTCGTTGACATCGAAGGGGTCACAGGTTCAATCCCTGTCACGCCCACCATTTTCTGGCTTCTTGACTATCTGGGAAGCTGCGAACCGGTCCTCTGAAAGACTGGCTTGAGCGACGGGAAACTGTCGCCGCCTGACTTGGGGATCAGACAAATGAGCGCCTCAGGCGCTCTTTTTATGTTGAGTCAAGTGAGGCCCTTCCGGGGGACAGTGTCATGAAGATTAAAAACTCGCTCAAAGCTCTGATGGGCCGTCACCGCGAAAACCGCATGGTTCGTCGCAAGGGTCGTGTTTACATCATCAACAAAAAGAACCCGCGCTTTAAGGCTCGTCAGGGCTAAGTGTTTGTCGCTCTGCTTGAAGCAGGGCATGGGACAAACTCTTTTTTGCAGGTTCCACCGGTTGACCGCCGCGTCCAGTGCTTCATAATCATTGGCATGCGGCTGTTTCTGTTATATTTCGGTCTATATATTTTGGCTGCGCCTTCATTGGCGCAACAGGTTCCTGACCTTGGTCCGGATGCCACACCGCCATCTGTTGATGACCTGCACGCTCTTCCTGAACTTGATGAGGAAGAAGGTGCGAAGGTTGTCGCTGACGGAGCAGCCGAAGCGGACAAACTTTCTGCTTTGTACGATAGCTTGGCGAATGCCCAAACCAAGTCCGAAGCAGACAAGATCGCTCGGGACATCCAGATGGTTTGGCTGGATTCCGGCAGCGATACTGTAGATGTCCTGATGAAGCGCGCTGCTGTCGCCTTGCGGTCAGACAAGGCAGGCCTTGCGCTTGACCTTCTTGATACTGTTGTCACCCTTCGTCCTGAATTTGCAGAAGGGTGGAATCGCAGAGCTTCTGTTTTTTACATGCAGGAACAATTCGGCAAATCTCTTGCCGATATTGAGCGCACGATAGCGCTTGAGCCGCGGCATTGGGGCGCGCTCTCGGGCCTTGCGATCATTCAAAGACGTCTCGGACGTGACGAGCAGGCGTTGGAAACATTCCGCCGTGCTCTGACCATTCATCCAGAACTGGAAAATGCGAAATCTGCTGTCGAAGACCTTTCTTCGAAGGCCGAGGGTGAGCCCGTGTGATTTTCTGAGCAGTGCGCCTTTTGCAAATTTTTTCAAACTTGATCGCGCCAGGTTCGTCCTTAAAACAATTGTATGATCTATCTTCTTCTAGCCACCGTCCTTGTGGCGGTAGCGGTTTGTTATACGGCGTTTCAGACCCGCAATATCTCCTCTGCATATCCAGCAGATGGCGCATTTGTCGAGGTGAACGGCAGACTGCTTAACTACCACCATATCCCCGCTGCAATCGAAGATCCCAAGGCTGATCCACTAACCCTTGTGTTTTTGCACGGGGCGAGCGGCAATGCGAAAGACCCTTTAATTGCATTTGGAGGCAAAGGGGCTGGACGGTTTCCGATGCTGTTTTTTGATCGGCCCGGGCTTGGGCATAGCACTCGGGAATTGGTTGGGGATGCTGCGCCAAAAGCGCAGGCCAAGCTTCTGGCGGCTGCACTGGCGAAACTGGGTGTGGAACGATGTGTCGTGATTGGCCATTCCCTTGGTGCATCAACTGCAGCGGCCTTGGGTCTTCTGGAGCCGGATCGGGTTAGAGGGCTGGTCTTTCTAGCGCCAGCAACGCACCCTTGGTCGGGCGGCGTAAGTTGGTACTACCGCGTGGCGGCTCTTCCGGTCATCGGTCCGATTTTCTGTTGGACATTGACGCTACCCATTGGTCGAGTGTTGGCTCCCAAATCCATCGACAATGTGTTCGCGCCGTCTTCCCCACCGGACGGGTATGCGGATGCTATCCATCTGGATTTGCTCTTCCGGCCGCATTCGTTCCGTGCCAATGCGCTGGATGTGGCCCATTTAAAGCCGCATCTGCAGGCGCAATCTCTAGACTATCCTGCACTTGAACAACCTGCCTTGATCTTTACCGGGACGAAGGACACGGTGGTGTGGCCGAGTATTCACAGTGATGGTCTGAAGCGGGATCTCCCTAATGCGCAACTTGTCGTTTTGGACGATGCGGGGCATATGCCGCACTTAACGCATTCAACCGAGATACTTGCAGCCATCGAAGAGCTGGCAGATCGCGTGGAGCATAACAGCGTGGCGCGTTCAGTTGCGCAATAAAAAGGCGGCTCGGGCCGCCTTCTTGAATTCGGGTTTTTTGCCCGATTTTAGACGGCGCTTCGCCCGTCACTTCCAACGAATGCAATACGCAGCATGTTTGTTGTGCCGGGAGTTCCAAAAGGAACGCCTGCGGTCACAATCACACGTTGGCCCGGCTTGGCAAAGCCCTCTTCATGGGCAACGTGGCAAGCGCGATCAACCATGTCATCTTCATTCGCTGCATCTTCACTCACCACGCAATGAAGTCCCCAGGCGAGAGCCAATCGCCGCGCTGTTGAAAGCACAGGTGACAGCATTATCAACGGGGTTGATGGGCGTTCGCGAGAGGCACGCAGGCCGGTAGCGCCGGATGTGGTGTAGCAAACAACCGCAGCAAGGTTCAGTGTTTCCGCAATCTGCCGTGCAGCTGCTGAAATTGCATCGGCACCAGTTGCTTCAGGATCTGTACGCTGCGAATGGATAATTTGCAGGTAGTTGCCATCCTGCTCCACCTGCTGTGCGATCTTGTCCATGGTGCTGACCGCTTCAACTGGAAACGATCCTGCCGCAGATTCTGCTGACAACATAACTGCGTCGGCACCCTCAAACACAGCAGTTGCCACGTCAGAGACCTCCGCCCGTGTTGGCACAGGAGCTGAGATCATGGATTCCAGCATCTGGGTCGCAATCACGACAGGCTTACCAGCGCGGCGAGCTGCGCGGGTGATTTGCTTCTGGAGGCCAGGGACTTGCTCAAGTGGCATTTCCACGCCAAGGTCACCGCGCGCCACCATGATGGCATCAGACAGCTCGATTATCTCGTCGAGGCGGCCAATGGCCTGGGGTTTTTCAATCTTTGCAAGAACGCCCGCGCGACCGCGTGTGATCTTGCGAACCTCTGCAATGTCGTCCGCGCGTTGCACGAAGGACAGGGCGACCCAGTCCACATTCTGGTCCAGTGCAGCCAACAGATCGCGATGATCTTTTTCGGTCATGGCGCTGGTTGCGATTTCAGAATCAGGAACGCTTACGCCCTTACGATCTGACAATTTACCGCCCACGATGACTTCAGTAACTGCGCGGGTCGCACTTGCTTCGGTGACGCGAAGCTGGATCTTGCCATCGTCGAGAAGCAGACGGTGTGTCGGCTCAAGTGCCTTTAGAATTTCCGGATGAGGAAGATGCACGCGGTTCTGATCGCCAGCGGCCTTATCGTTGTCCAGTGTGAATGTGGCACCATTTTCAAGCATGACAGGGCCGTCGCCAAAGGTGCCAACGCGCAGCTTTGGGCCTTGCAAATCTGCAAGAATGCCAATTGGTCTTCCAACTTTCTCTTCAACAGAACGAATGCGTTCAACGAGCATCGCCAGACGATCATGATCAGTGTGGCTCATGTTGATGCGGAACACATCCGCACCAGAGCGCCACAGGCTTTCAATGATGTCTTGTTCTGAGGAAGAGGGTCCGAGAGTTGCTAGAATCTTGACTCGTCGGTTGCGCCTCATCGCCCACCTGTCCCCTGTTGCACGGGTTCGGTGAGCTGGACGGTCCAGCTGCTTTGTTCGCCCGTGTCTATTTCAAAAAAACCTGTTCGTTCATAGCCGCGGGCGACACAATCTTCGATCCCTCGGATCGTAAACTCCTTGTCGCGTGTGCACATGAATGCACGTCCGCCCCATTCGCCCAGCTGGTCATAATCAACTGCGTAAATGTAATAGTAACGTGACACAAGCGCGCCGGGGAAAAGGGTTTCACAGCTGTTTGAGGAGATGTTCCACCAACCTTCTGTCACCCAACCGGCCTTGTCCTTATATCCAATTGCAACACCAACTTTGCTTTCGGTCTTGTTGCAAAGGCGTAGATCAGCCCAAGCGGCACTGTTCCCCAAAAGCAGGGCAGCCCAAGTCAGGCTCGTCACGGCGAGCGCTTTAGAAAGGAACCCGAATTTACTCCGGGTGACGGCTTGACGCCGTTTTATAGTTTCAAGCATCGCTGACCATTCGTCTTGCGGCTCTGTAGACATAAGCTTTTTGCGCGTCTACTTGGCTATTGTCAACGTTCGAGTGCTCAAAGTCGTTGACAGGTGGCTATGAAAATCAATGAGTAAAGTGTTTGGGCAAGCAACATGTGCCCTCCAGCTTTATAACTCGTATGATTGCGGCGTTTAAATGGCAGTTGTCATCTTTTGATGGCTGCTGTTCGGAATTGAAATACTTGTACCCTTAGTTGTATTTTTCGCCCGATTTTTCAGTTCTTTTGATTCTCGCACGCGAAAGCTAATTTTGCCTTGCTAAGCGGCAAGTTCGGCAGATATGCACGGTTTTCATAATGGTCGAAAATTTGGGCAAGTTTGGCTTTTCGGCGCAAGAAAATTCCGGTGTTTGAACAATAGGGCTCCATTGCAACATGACGCGCACTTTGGGTTCCGAACATAATGCAGAAGCCTGGGCCCCCATTGAGATGGTGACTGGGCGGCTTGATAGCGGGTTACTTCTTCTGTGTGATCATGCAAGCAATGCGGTGCCAAATGGATATGGTGATCTTGGGTTGCCCAAAGAGCAGTTTGATCGTCATATCGCCTATGATATCGGGGTTCGTCCGCTCACTCTTGAGCTCGCCAAACGCCTTGAAGCGCCCGCATTGCTGACAACCTATTCTCGCCTGTTTATCGACCCCAACCGCGGGGAGGATGATCCCACCATCGTCATGCGTCTGTCAGACGGCGCGGTGGTGCCCGGGAATGCAAAGGTTGATGATGCTGAGCGTCGTAAACGGATTGAGGGGTATCACAGGCCATATCATCAGAAGATCGATCAGGTGCTGGATGATATGATCAAGGTGTCTCCGCCGCCGGTGATTGTCTCGATCCACAGTTTCACACCTAATTGGCGGGGCACGCCGCGTCCCTGGCACATTACGGTTTTATGGGATTCCGATGACCGGGCGGTCCAGCCCCTTCTCACCGCATTAAAAGCAGATGAGACATTGGTGGTAGATGACAATGAACCTTATGACGGTGCGTTGAAAAACGATTGCATGTATCGGCACGGGACGTCGCGAGGTCTAGCGCATGCGCTTTTGGAAATCCGGCAAGACCTTGTCGCTGATGTGGATGGCGTGAACGAATTGGCGGATCGGTTGTCTCCTATCTTGACTGATGTGGCCAAGCGGTCAGAATGCCGCGAAATTCGTCACTTCCCTTCGCGTTGCGACTAATTTTCGACGCAATAGATGACGAATAGACCCTTCACAACGAAAGAGTGACTGACGTGGACGATCAAACGAAAACCGAACTTGAAGCCGCCGCTTTTCGTCGCCTTGTAAGCCATCTGCGGGGCCGCACGGATGTTCAGAACATCGACATGATGAACATTGCCGGGTTTTGCCGGAACTGCCTCTCCAACTGGTATCTGGATGCAGCTGAAGCAAAGGGCGTCGAGTTGGACAAGGCCGGGGCACGCGAGATTGTTTATGGCATGCCATATGATGAGTGGAAGGCGAAGCACCAAACAGAAGCCAACGATGAGCAAAAGGCGGCTTTTGAAAAGAACAAGCCGGCTCATTAAGGCTGTATCAGCAATCACGACCTAAACAGGTTTCGATGACGATTCGGGGCATGCCCAAAACCCGTTAGGGTTTTGGGCATGCCTTGCACCATAAAAAGGAGAACATGAATGTCCGATCCGGGCGCAGTCGCAGGCGATCAACTTCGCGCATTTATCGAGCGCATCGAGCGTCTCGAAGAAGAAAAGAAAGTCATTTCTGATGACATCAAGGATGTTTACGCAGAAGCCAAGGGCAATGGCTTCGATGTGAAAATCCTGCGTAAGGTTGTTTCCCTTCGCAAGAAGCAGCCACATGAGCGTGAAGAAGAAGAAGCGGTTCTGGATCTTTATCTGCAAGCATTGGGCATGACAGGCCCTGCAGGTTAAAGCCTGTAAGCAGCTGAAACGAACAAGGGCGGCTTTGTGGGCCGCCCTTTTTCTTTTGATTATTTCGCGAAGGTGACTGGCAGCACCACGATGGCGGGGCCTTCAAATCGGTCACTTCTCAAGTTTCCGTAGGGCCGGGCATTAAAGCCGCCTTTTACAAACCGGTTGCTGGGGGCAAAGAAGTTCTTCAAACGACGCTGATCCGGATGACGGAGGGATGCAAAGAGCTTGCGACGCATCGTGCCGTCGCCAGACAGCAGCTGTGGGGCGCTTTTGTCAGGCAGCCCGACAAACCCGGACAACGGATCCTGAATTTGGGCCTTCGGAATACGACCCGACAGGGTCTGCTGTGATTTGATAGATTTCCGAACTGCAGGTTTTTGTGGCGCGCGAGCGATGGCCTTGGAGGCAAGGCTCGTGCGCAACGCGGTTTGTGTTGCTGCGGCCGATGCATAGGCCAATGTCGCTGGTGGGCGAGCCGGCATGGGAGCAGGTGTAGCGGTTCCGCCTGTTACAGCTGCTATGGCTGAGACCGCATTATCAACCGGAGACGCTGGCGGGATCGGAATGCCGTCCGCAATCTGCTTTTTCTTAACAGCTTCATTCAAGCTTGCCGTGATTAAAGCGGTCTGCGGTTTTTGGTTCGGAATGATGCCCGAAACGTCAAACCGGTCCTGCGCTGGTGCGGGTGGAATGGCCGGATTTGGTGCTCCTTGCTCAAGTGCGACTCGTTGCCCGTCCAAAGTTCCTGGAACAACAAGTGCGGTGCTTGCAACTTGAATTGGCGCGGCAATCAAGCCCTTTGGTTTTGGTGCGGGCGCAATGTTAGCGAGAATAACCCGGTCCTCGATCACCGGCTCTGGTGCCTGCTCTGGTGTTTCAGCCGGAGCATCAGGTGTTTTTGCGAGAGGAACTGGAGGGGCTTGTACGACAGGAGAGGGCGCAGCAGCTGGTGTTGCCCGCGTTGCAATCGCACCTGGTGGGGTTGGACCGTCAGAAGCGCCGCTGTTTCCGCCAGTGAACAAAGAAGCAAGCAAGTTGCCACCGTCGTTGGAAGAGTTCCGTGGTGCTGCTGTCGGACGAATGACGTCGCCATTGGATACGCTCTGCCCGGTCGTGCGCGCGCGCGGTGTTGCGTTGGTGGAAACCGCTGATGGCCGGATCACGTCACCACTGTTTGCTCGCGACCGGGGAGCGGTATTGGATGCGATCGCTGTCCGGCTGCCAAATCGACCTTTGTTGAGCTTTTCCAGCTTGCCCGCCCGCTCAAGGGCCAATGCCTCTTTATAGCGCTTCATGGGCTTGCGGTCGGTTGGCATATGCAAGGTCTTGCCATCAGGGAAAACCCGCGCCAACTGGCTGCGGCTCATGCGTGGCCAGTGACGCACGCTGCCTGTGTCCATGTGCACGAAGGGGGAGCCGGATCTTGGGTAATACCCAACACCGCCCACCTGTTTCAACATGCCGGTTTTGCGCAGCTTCGACAGGTTTACGCCTGGAATGTAAAAGTCCATGGCTTTGCCGAGGGTGTGCTGGCTTTTCTTGGCCACACCCTTGGAGCGTTTGCGGAGCATATTGTTCGTTGCCGGAGAGCGGTAGCTGGATACGACGTAAATATAATCACGTCCGCCGACTTCCTTATAAACTTCCCAAACAAGGTCGAGAAGCTTGGGATCGATCTTGGTGATTTCGTTACGGCGCCAGTCGCGCAAGAAGCGGTTTGCTTCGCGCAGACCGGACGAGACATAGCGCCCGTTCTTTTTGAACGTGACAGAGACTTTTTCCTTGGTATGGGTGTTGTATAGCTTAAGGGTGCGGGTTTCAGCCTCAGCTGCCCCTTGAAACACGCCAAACAGAAATGCAGCGCACATTACAGCAGCTGCTGTGAAACGCTGCACCTTACTCAAGGCACGATATGCACCTGACCGATTACGCAATAATTCGTCTCGCCGTAAAAGAGTTGGCCCGACAGGCCACGTCCCGATAGATCCCTACATCATCGAAATCTTAGCCCTGTCAGGTTAAGAAGCCTTTACCTTGATTGTAAGTGCTCGAAGATCGTGGCAGAATTGCAACGTCTCCACAGAATTTGCAGGAAATTAGCGCTCATCACCAATTTGCGCAAGACAGCGGTTCGAATCACACCGAACAAGGTTAAGCAGCTTCCCCTTCGCCGCTTTCTTCTAGGCCGTACTCCTTCAGCTTCCTGTAAAGCGTCGACCGACCGATACCGAGCCGCTTGGCAACTTCTGTCATCCGACCAGAGTAATGATCGATGGCCGCCCGGATCAGTTCCTCCTCTATGGCTGACAAGGATCGAATGTGCCCTTGATCATCAAGGTTGCGCATAAATCCAAAGGGAGCGCCAGAACTGAAGCCCGCCGGTGGTGCGGTCTCATTCTCACCCATGATGTGGCTTTGGGGGGGCGTTTGAGCGTTAGAGGATTGCTCCAGTGGTGCTTGAGTTTGTTTGTCTGCAGGAGGTGTCGGAGGTGTCGACGCAGCAGCACTTGGTGCCTGTGCGGAGCGGGCCGGATGAGGTCTGTCTACCGCTGCCGCGATTTGCGGAAAGTCGTCCACGGTGAGCTGTGCTCCGTCGCACAGAACAACCGCCCGGAAAACGGCGTTCTCCAGCTGCCGAATGTTTCCTGGCCAGTGATAGGACTGAAGCAAGTCGAGTGTATCGGTCGCAACGCTGGCGACCTGTGGCTTGCCTTCTTCAGCGGAAAAGCGTGCCAGAAAATGATGCGTGAGCGCCGGAATGTCTTCGCGTCGGTCGCGGAGCGGTGGAATCCAGATCGGAAACACGTTCAGGCGATAATAGAGATCCTCCCGGAAAACACCGTCTTTGACCTCTTCGATCAGCCGCCGGTTCGTTGCAGAAATCAGCCGGAAGTTGACTTTCACTGGCCGTTTGGCACCAATCGGGTCGATCTCGTTTTCCTGCAGAGCGCGCAGCAGTTTAACCTGAACATCCTGAGGTAGCTCGCCAACTTCATCCAGAAACAGCGTTCCGCCATTTGCTTCCTGGAACTTGCCAACATGCTTTTCGTTTGCTCCTGTGAAGGCCCCTTTTTCGTGGCCGAACAGGATCGATTCAACGAGGTTTTCCGGTATCGCGCCGCAGTTGACGGTGATCATGGGCTTGGATTTGCGGTCACCAGAGCCTTGAATGGCGCTGGCAATCAGCTCCTTGCCGACGCCGCTTTCCCCTTCAATCAGGATCGGGATTTGGGAGGAGGCTGCCCGGCGTCCGAGATTGATCACCCTTTCCATGGCGGGGGAGTGGGTGATGATGTCGTCAAAGGTCAGGGTGCCGGATGCCTGTTTGCGGAACCGGGTGATTTCGTCTTCAAGCGCTGATGTTTTCAGAAGGTTGCGGATGGAAACATTCAGGCGTTCCAGCGAAACCGGCTTAACCGCAAAGTCCTGTGCACCTGCGTTCATTGCATTGACGACAACATCGATGCCGCCTTGAGCTGTTTGCACAATCACTGGTGTGGCGATCTTCTCGGATCGTAGTCTGGTCAGCACGCCGAGACCGTCAAGCTCCGGCATCACCATGTCGAGGACAATGAGGTCAATGTCGTTGCCATCTGGCCCCATCATGATCTCAACAGCCTGAACACCATTTTCGGCGGTTCGGCTTTTGTAGCCGGCTTTTTTGACAGCTTCCTCCAGCAGGCGGCGCTGGATTGGATCATCGTCCACAATAAGTATTCTGCCGCCACTTGCCTGCATCGGGGTTTCCTGTCTCGGATCTGGGTGATTTGTCTCAATTCGGTCCAGTCTGGTCGTAAATTGGTAAATAAATCTTGCTGTCTGCCCCCAAAAAATGCCGGTGAGGGAATTGCGGTCATTTTCAAAAGAGTCCAACGCTGACCAGTGCGTTTCCACATGCTATTGGTGGACCACCATTTGATCATTCTGGAGTGAAATGTATGCCTTCTGCGGAAATTGCCCGTGCCGCCGACGCTCAGGAAACTAGTTCGTCTATGGGAGATTTGCCCAATTGGGATTTGACCGATCTTTACCCGGCACTCGATTCTCCGGAAGTAAAAGGCGATTTAAAGGGGGCTGAAGAGAAGGCCAAAACGTTCGAAACGGCCTATAAAGGGCGTTTGGAAGAGCTGGCGACGTCCAATGTCGAGGGGCTTGTGACAGCGATCCGTGCCTATGAGGCTTTGGAGGACGGTCTTGGTCGGCTCATTTCCTATGCTGGGCTGGTTTATGCTGGAAGTACAACTGACCCGCAGGTCCAGAAATTTTATGGTGATGTTCAAGAGCGCATTACCGCTGCCAGCACGCACTTGCTGTTCTTCACGCTGGAGTTCAACCGGATTTCCGATGAGACACTTGATCAGGCGATGAAGAATGAGGGGCTGGCGCATTACCGCCCATGGATTGAAGATCTTCGCAAGGACAAGCCTTATCAGCTGGAGGATCGTGTCGAGCAACTGTTCCACGAAAAATCCATTACGGGGCGCGGGGCCTGGAACCGTCTATTTGACGAGACCATGGCAAGCTTGTCGTTCGAGGTTGAAGGCAACGAACAAACTCTGGAGCCGACACTCAACCTGCTTCAAAGCCCCGAGCCGAAAAAGCGGGAAGCGGCCTTCAAGGCGCTAACCACGACCTTTGGTGAGAACCTGAGGACGTTTTCCTTGATCACCAACACGCTTGCAAAAGACAAGGAAATATCGGATCGCTGGCGTGGGTTTGAGGACATTGCCGACAGCCGCCATTTGGCAAACCGTGTTGAGCGCGATGTTGTCGATGCGCTCGTGTCGTCGGTGCATGAAGCCTATCCGCGTTTGTCTCACCGCTATTACAAGATGAAAGCGCGCTGGCTTGGGTTTGAGACCCTCAATGCCTGGGACCGGAATGCGCCTTTGCCAAAGTCCGACAATCGGATCATTTCCTGGGAGGACGCCAAGACAACCGTTTTGGAGGCTTATGGCGGATTTTCCGGTGATATGGCCGAAATCGCGGGCCGCTTTTTTGACAAGAACTGGATCGATGCGCCTGCCCGTCCCGGCAAAGCGCCGGGAGCATTCGCCCATCCAACGGTGCCTAGCGCACATCCTTATGTTCTCTTGAACTATCAGGGCAAAACGCGGGACGTGATGACACTCGCTCATGAACTTGGCCACGGCGTGCATCAGGTCTTGGCGGCTGAAAACGGTCCATTGATGGCTCCGACTCCGCTCACATTGGCCGAAACTGCCAGCGTATTTGGCGAAATACTGACGTTCAAGGCGCTGCTTGCCAAGGCTGATACGGTTGATGCGCGAAAGATCCTGTTGGCTTCCAAGGCCGAAGACATGATCAACACGGTTGTCCGGCAGATCGCGTTTTACAGCTTCGAACGCAAGCTGCATGAAGAGCGCAAGAAAGGCGAGCTGACATCCGATCAGATTGGAGACCTCTGGATGTCCGTTCAGGCCGACAGCCTCGGGCCGGCCATCCGGCTGAATGAGGGATATGAGACGTTCTGGACGTATATCCCGCATTTTATCCACTCGCCGTTTTATGTCTACGCCTACGCCTTTGGCGACTGTCTGGTGAATTCGCTTTATGCTGTCTATGAGGAAGCGGAAAGCGGTTTTCAGGAGAAGTATTTTGATCTTTTGAGAGCCGGAGGCACGAAGCATCATTCAGAACTGCTGGCTCCGTTCGGCCTGAATGCCAGTGATCCGGCGTTCTGGAAAAAGGGCTTGTCCGTGATTGAGCGCATCATTGATGAGCTTGAGGACCTGGATAGCTGACGGAGGTGCCCTTGGTGCTCACCCACACGCCCTATGACGGCTCGAGCCGACCCTTCACGGTCGGCTTGAAGCCAATAGAGGACCGGGAGTGGTTGGAGCCTGATGCTTGTCTCGAAGCGCACCTTCGAGAAAAACAAAGGCTGTTGTCTGGTGCTCATGGTCGGGTGTTTCAGGCAGAACCTGACACTGACGAGGCGCAGGAGGAAGTCCTGAACCTTGTTGTCCAACATCTCAAGTCTGTCCATGGCGAACTTTACAGCTTCAATGAGAAAGGTGCGATTGTTGGCGATTTGACTATTCCTCTCTCAGGCAGACCTACTTTGGAAACAGCGGCGCGTCTCATACAGGAAGACCTTGTCTTGATGCGCTCCAGTCCTGATGGATATCGGTTGGCTGCTGCGTGCTTGTGTTTTCCCTCTTCGTGGTCGCTTCGGGAAAAGTTCTCCCAATCCATGCATGCCATTCATGAAAACGTTCCGGGTTTTAATGACGGGCGCATGGGAGCCGTTGTTGAGAGGCTTTTTGAAAACTTGAAGGTGGGGCAGTTGGTGTGTCGTTATAACTGGTCGATTTATGACGATGCGGACCTGCACCATCCTGAGCCAAAACAGCTGGCGCCTCAGGTCTCAGATGGCGATGCGTCTGCGTTGGCTTCTCTTTTCATGAGGGTGGAGCGCCAGACATTGCGCCGACTGGCCAGAAGTGGTGACATTCTTTTCACGATCAAAATACATCACGATCCGCTCGCTGAACTGGAACGGCATCCCGAGCGTGGCAGTCTTGCACGTACCCTTTCAGACCAGCTTGGCGCGCTCAATCCCGATCAACTTGTCTACAAAGGACTGACACGCCACCGGGAAATTTTGTGCCAAGAACTGCAAGCGCTGGCGCAATAGGATCTTTCGCACTGGTTCTTCTTTAAAAGAAGGCTAAATAAGGTGGCGCGGGCCCAAGAGAGGCTCAGCAAGATCAAGTGGTGGTTGAATGGCAAGAGATCGGGAAAGCAATCGTTTATCGGCCAGAGTAGGGCGTTATGCCCGCGTTGGCACCAATGTTGGCGGTATCGCCGCGAAAGTGGCCGGGGCTCGGCTGTTTGGCGTTGGGCTGGATAACGAAAAGAATGCTGCTGAACTTGCTGCTGCGCTTGGTGGTCTCAAGGGACCGCTCATGAAGGTTGCGCAGCTGCTTTCGACCATCCCGGATGCATTGCCGCCAGAATATACGGCCGAACTTGCCAAGTTGCAGGCCAATGCACCGCCCATGGGGTGGGCGTTTGTAAAACGGCGCATGCGGGCAGAGCTTGGCGCAAACTGGTACGAAAAGTTTGACAGCTTTGATAAGGAACCAGCCGCTGCGGCTTCCCTTGGTCAGGTGCACAGAGCCTATGGCAAGGATGGGCGGGCTCTGGCCTGCAAGCTGCAATATCCGGATATGGCATCGGCGGTCGAAGCGGACTTAAAACAGCTCCAGATGCTGTTTTCTGTTCACAGGCGCATGCAGCCAGCCATTGATACGCGGGAAATAGCGAAAGAAATTAGCGCCCGCGTTCGCGAGGAACTCGATTACGAGCGCGAGGCGGCTCATATGGCCATCTATCGCTCGATTTTTGAAAATGAGTCTCGCATCAGGGTGCCTGATCTGATTGAGCCACTGTCCACCAAGCGCCTGCTCACGATGGGATGGCTGCACGGGCGACCTTTGCTCGATTACAAAGAGCACTCGTTGGAAGAACGGAACCTGTTGGCCGAGTGTATGTTCCATGCCTGGTGGCACCCATTCAGCCATTTTGGCGTCATTCATGGAGATCCCCATCTGGGCAACTACACCGTCTATGGAGAACAAGACGCGCCGCATGGGATCAACTTGCTCGATTATGGCTGTATCCGCATTTTTCCACCGGGCTTTGTACAAGGCGTGGTTGACCTCTATCGCGGGCTTTTGGAAGAGGACGAAGCGCGAACCGTGTCTGCCTATGAGCGCTGGGGGTTCAAAAATCTATCTCGTGAGATTGTTGATGTTTTGAACATCTGGGCGCGGTTTATCTACGGGCCATTGTTGACAGATCGTGTGCGCTCTATCGCCGACGGCATCAGTCCGGCAGAGTATGGGCGCCGCGAGGCCTTCAAAGTGCATTCAGAGCTTAAACGGCTGGGCCCTGTTACCGTACCTCAGGAATTTGTTTTCATGGACAGGGCTGCAATTGGGCTGGGTGGGGTCTTCTTGCATCTACGTGCGGAGTTGAACTTCTTTCAGCTGTTCAATGAGCAGATCGAGCGATTCGATTTGGATGAAGTGGCGCGCCGACAGTCTGATGTTTTGGCGCAATCCGGACTTTTGCCGATGGGTATGTCAAATTGACGCTCATTTAGACGCCAAACTGCGTCAATAGCACCTAACGGAGAGATTGCCCTTTGCAATAGCTTTATTGTAAAGAGAGCAACTGATGATCTTTTTCAATCGGGGGACTGAATGTCTGACGAAACAGCACCGGCAATGGATTATGCCGAGCACGAGCGCACATATGACGCTTTCATCAACTTTTCGAAGATTGGTGTTGTTGCAATCCTCAACATTGTTCTGTGCCTGATCCTGTTCGCCTTCGGTGGCTCCGCTGCCTTCTTCTTCGGCTGGGTGATGCTGATCGCAACTCTCGCTGCATCCGGCATTGGCATGGCGCTGGGCGAGTCCGGTTGGATTCCGCCAACTGCAGTTTTTGTTTTGACGGTCCTGATTTCCATCGTGACTGTCTAACGTCTGCATAGCAGATGGTGTGATCCTCTGTAGGGTCAATTCACAAATGGCGCGGGGCAACTCGCGCCTTTTGTTGTTAGGCTCACCGGCCATGAGCAAGGCATGAACAACCCCAGCCCACCTAAGTTTGTCTATCGGCCACCGATGGAGCCTTATCTGGAGGTTCTCCATGTGGATCAGGAGATCCTTGTGGTGAACAAGCCAAGTGGCTTGTTGAGTGTGCCGGGCAAGGCAGCAGAACATGCAGATTGTGTTGAGCAGCGCGCGCAGGAGCAATTCCCTGATGCGCGAATTGTGCATCGCCTTGATCTGGATACGTCCGGCGTTTTTGTTTTGGCGATGAACCGAGAGGCGCATCGGCATCTGGGGCTTCAGTTTGAGCGCCGGAAGACCTCAAAAACCTATGTTGCCCGGGTTTCTGGAGTGCCGGTGACCGAAATGGGGCGGGTAACGCTGCCGCTTCGTTGCGATTGGCCGAACCGACCGAAGCAAATGGTGTGTTTTGAACACGGCAAGGCAGCGCACACGGATTGGCAGGTCATGGAGCATGACCTCAAAACGGCGAAGCTTCGCTTAATCCCGGTCACGGGCAGGTCGCATCAATTGCGGGTTCATTTGCTGGCAATTGGGCATCCGATCCTGGGGGACCGGTTCTATGCACAAGGGGACGCTTTGACAGCGTCCGACCGGTTGTTGTTGCATGCGAAATCTCTGACCTTGCATCACCCTTCAAACGGGGAGCGTGTCACGTTTACTGTGCCGTGTCCGTTCTAGCTGAATTGATCAGATTGCCCGTTGACCGCGGTTCAAGCGGCCAAGATTTTCCCGCGCCAGCTTGTTGTTTGTGTCAAGCGTGAGCGCCTTGGTGTAATTGCGGCGTGCATCGACTTCCTTGCCCAAAAGCTCCAGTGCCAGACCACGGTTGGCCCACGCAACCGAGGACTTCTTGTCCAGGTTGACGGCCATGGACAGGTCAGAGAAAGCAGCGTTCGGATCGTTCAGCTGAAGATAGGAAATGCCACGTGCTGTATAAGGCGCTGCCGCCTTCGGGTTGAGGCCAATAGCGGTGGCGAAATCTTCCACGGCCTTCATGTGCTGGTTCTGTGACTGGTAGATCAGACCACGATTGTAAAAGGCTCGGGCATCCGCGCTGTTTTGAGCAATCGCCGCATTAAAATCGTTGAGCGCTGGACCGTTTTGGCCAAGCTGCCGATAAGCATTGCCACGACCGACCAGCGCAGGACGATAATCGCCTCTGATATTCAAGGCCCGTGAATAGTCTTGAATGGCCGGTTGCAGCTGTCCCTGGCGACGCAGCACGAGGGCGCGATTTGTGTAGGCCTGATAGGAATTGGGATTGAGGTTCAAGGCGGTGTTGAAGTCAGTCATCGCCTGATCCAGTTTTCCGGCCTGGCCATAGGCAATTCCGCGCGTGTTGTATGCGTTCGCGTCTTGAGGATTGGCTTCAATAACAGACGTCAGCGAATCAATGTTGGCGGAAGACCCTACGGCACGATTGATCGGTACGCCGGAATAAATGCCATCGCTCTGACAGCCGGCCAATACGAGTGCAGACAGGAGTATGGCTGCAAGGTGTTGAGTTCCAAGGGTAAAACGTGAAACGAGTGCTTCGTTTAATTCTGTCATGACCGCTTTTCGACTCAACTCGTGCCTGGGTTACTTACAAACAAAGAGCCGACCGTTGCCCGATCGGCTGCTTGAAGGCCACAATGTGGCGTAAAGTCATGGCCCTAATAGGGCAATCTTAGCGGCGAGCAGCCTTGCCGGGCAAGAGGCCTTCGCGCTGGGCCAGTTTGCGGGCCATCTTGCGGGCGCGGCGGACAGCTTCCTGCTTCTCACGAGCCTTCTTTTCAGATGGCTTTTCAAAACGGTTACGAAGTTTCAACTCGCGGAGAACACCTTCCCGCTGGAGTTTCTTTTTGAGAACCCGAAGGGCCTGATCGACATTGTTGTCGCGAACCTGAATTTGCACGCGTTTGTTCCCATAATGTGGTGCTGCGTTGGTGCAGCATCTGAGATTTAACAAGGAGTTTGAAGTTCGCGCTCCAAGGCTACCTCTGTCTGTTGGACTGCCCGATGAAGGCAAAGACACAGATTTTTCAGGTGGCCGCTGACGCGTCGTTCACTTTGGCGCGTCGTCTAGCAGAACACCTTCATTTTGTCCACATGGCACCTGCAGAAAATCCGCGCTCGGACGCGTTCGGATTGATGGACACTGTCAATCATCACAGGTATTGGTTTTCGATTGGTTTTTCTGTCCTTCGGTCGCTGCCACCTGAATGTAGCTTAGCGACCTTTATCCTTTGGAGTTCCCATGGCCGGGTTTAGCGGTCTGACGGCCGTTTCTGCAGCCGGGTTTTGGCGCAGCGACATTCGTCCTACATTGATGCTTGGCATGCCCTTGGCAGGTGCCCAGTTGGCGCAGATGGCCATCAACACGACGGATGTGTTGATGATCGGTCGGCTCGGGGCAGAAGAACTCGCCGCATCCGTTTTGGCTTTCAACGTCTACATGATGACCTGGTTCTTCGGAATGGGTGTCATTCAGGCTGTCATTCCCTTGGCGGCGAAGGCGCGCGGGCAAAAGGACTTACGGGAAATGCGCCGTGCGGTGCGCATGGGGTTCTGGGTTGTCAGCATCTACTGTATCCCGGCTTGGGTGGTCATGTTCTTTACCGGTGACCTTCTGGTCTATCTTGGGCAGGAAGCCGATGTGTCAGCGATGGCTGGCACCTATATGCGTTATTTGCAATGGTCGCTGTTTCCGGCTCTTTTGATCATGGCCATCCGTGGCTTTCTAACAGTCATGGAAATGGCCAAGATCGTCCTGTATGCGACCATCTGCGGTGCCATCGTTAATGCGATCCTGGATTACCTGCTTATCTTTGGTCATTTCGGCTTTCCGCGTCTTGAACTGATCGGGGCCGGCATCGCCTCGGTTGGGAGTTCGCTGGCCACATTTATCTATCTGACCGTCTATGTGCTGCGCCACAAGAGGCTGAGGCGGTACAATATTTTTGGACGCCTTTGGCGCAGTGACTGGCCGGTTTTCTTTCAGATCTGGAAGGTCGGATTGCCAATCAGCATTACGATTGTTGCCGAGGCAGGCCTATTTGCAGCTTCTGCGATCATGATCGGCTGGATTGGCACCTTGCCACTCGCAGCCCATGGCATTGCCCTTCAGCTGTCCTCGCTCACATTCATGGTGCCTGTGGGACTTAGTCAGGCGGCGATGACGCGGGTCGGTCTGGCGGCTGGGCGCGGCGACAAAGAAGCGGTTGGACGAGCCGGATGGTCTGCCCTGCTGGTGACCTTGAGCTTCATGTTCGCTTTTGCTGTGTTGTTCTGGACGATCCCGGAGCAGCTGGTGTCGCTCTATCTGGATTTCGAAAACCCGCAGGCCGAAGCGGTTCTTGCGCTTGGTGTTTCCTATTTGATCGTGGCGGCGCTTTTTCAGCTTGTTGATGGCGGGCAGATCATCGGCGTCAATAACTTGCGTGGCTTGGGGGATACGACCATCCCGCTTATTTACGCCTTGGTCGGCTATTGGGTGATCGGTATTGCCTTGGCCCTGTCCTTAGGGTTTGGAGCTGGCTGGGATGGTGTTGGCATTTGGTGCGGGCTGGCCGGTGGCTTGGCAACTGTCGCCATTCTGGCCAACTTACGCTTTTATCGCCGTGAGGCTCTTGGTCTTATTCAAGAGCCTGTCAAAAAGTCACGCACGCGGTGAGGTCCGATTAACGTGGCCCATCTTGCGCCCCGGGCGGGCTTCCGCCTTGCCGTAAAGATGCAATTTCGCGTTTGGTTCGGAAAGGATATCTGCATAGGCATTGACCTGATCTCCGATCAGGTTCTGCATGACAACGTCTGAATGTCGTTCACATGACCCAAGTTTCCAGCCTGCGACTGCACGAATGTGTTGTTCAAATTGTGAGCACAAGCAAGCGTCTTGCGTCCAGTGTCCAGAGTTGTGAACGCGTGGTGCAATCTCGTTCACCAGTAGCTGTTCCTCGCCGCCGTTCTCCGCAGGAACAACAAACATCTCAACGCCCATCACACCGACATAATTCAGTTTGTTGGCAATCTGGACAGCCATTTCCTTTGCCTTGGATCTCAAATCCTCAGAGGCGTTTGCAGGCACGGTTGATGTGTCGAGGATATGATGCTCGTGCCTGTTCTCGGTCAGCTCATAAGCTGCGCATGTGCCGCTTGCATCCCGCGCAACAATGACAGAGACCTCACGGTCGAAAGCAATTAGTCCTTCTAGCACAGCCGGTGCATAGTTCAGGCGCGCCAGTGCGCCTTGCGCATCCGATGCCTCGCGGATCATTACCTGGCCCTTGCCGTCATAGCCAAAGCGGCGAGTTTTCAGGACACCCTTGCCACCGAAGCGAGAAAGAGCTGTTTGAAGATCGGCTTCGTTCTTAATGTCCGCAAATGGGGCGATGGCCACACCAGCTGAGGTCAGAAACTCCTTCTCAAACAGGCGATCTTGAGAAACTTCCAGTGCCTTGGCTCCGGGGCGCAAAACGCATTGGCTTTCCAGAAAGGCAGCCGTTTCGCCCGGCACATTTTCAAATTCATAGGTGATTGCGCAGCAGCTTTTCGCAAATCCTTCCAGAGCGTCCTTATCGTCATAAGGAGCCACAGTGTAGGTGTAGGCGACATCAAATGCCGGGCTTGCCGGGTCCGGGCAAAAAATATGCGTTTTCAGTCCCAGTGTGGCCGCTGCCTGCGCGAGCATGCGACCCAATTGACCGCCGCCAAGAATGCCAATCGTATCGCCGATTGCCAGAGATCTGGTGTCTGACATTGTGGCTACCCTTATTCTGGAAACTGCAAGATCAGGCGTCGACCGGCTTTTCGGCAACGCCAGCTGTGCGGGCTTGTCGGTAAGCGGTCAGACGGGTGTCTATTTCGTCATCAGACAGCGCAAGTACCGCTGCTGCCAAAAGTGCAGCGTTTGTTGCACCGGCCTTGCCGATGGCCAAGGTTCCAACCGGAATCCCGCCCGGCATTTGAACGATGGAAAGCAGGCTGTCCTCGCCGGATAGAGCGCGGCTTTCAACTGGAACCCCGAATACGGGAAGGGATGTAAGCGCGGCAGTCATGCCCGGTAGATGTGCTGCGCCACCAGCGCCGGCAATGATAACCTTGAAGCCTTCGTCTTTGGCGCCCTTGGCGAACTCATACATTCGCTCTGGTGTTCGGTGCGCAGAGACGATGCGCGCGTCGTAAGCGATGCCCAGCTCATCCAGTGTGTCGGAGGCATGTTTCATAGTCGGCCAATCTGATTGGCTACCCATGATGATGGCGATGGCTGGTTTGCTCATTGGCTGCTCCCTGGCGCGGAAATCCCGCAGAAGGCGGCGGAGTATAGGTCCGAATTTCTCAGATGCAACCCGGACCAGAACGGAAAATCGGGAGCGAAAGTATCAGGCGATAATGTCCGGAAAGAGCTGGTCTTCAAGTCGTGAGATCTTATCCTTGATCATCAGCTTTTTCTTTTTCAGCCTTTGCAGCTGCAGAATGTCCAAATTTGCGGACCCGGCGAGGGCTGTGACCGCGGCATCAAGATCGCGGTGCTCTTGGCGAAGTTCAGCTAGTTCTGCCCGAAGGAGCTGTTCGGTAGTAGGGGCCATTTACTCGTCCCTGACCATGGTGATGACGGTCTTCCTAGATCACAAACACATTAAAAAACAAGAGCCAATGCCGACCTATGCGAACTAAATTGATAACCGGGCAAGCGCCTTTGGAGCAATGCAGCCACGGCATTTGGGTGAAGCATTCGTTTACCGAGCAAGCAAATTTGTCTCAACCTATACGGATTTTGACGGCAAAATTTTCAAGCTATGCAAAAACCGCAATCGACAAGCGGGTTTCCGTTGTGGCACGATCCTCCAGTTGACCAACCAGACAGGAGGTAAATTCCATGTCACTTCAGTCTCATCTCGCCGAGCTGCAGCGTCGTCATGCGGAAATGGAACGGAAGATTGAGGATGCCGCGCTTCATCCGAGCACGGATTCACTAGAGTTGGTTGACATGAAGCGACGGAAGCTCAAGCTCAAGGAAGAGATTGAACGAATACGTCATGATCCCCCCCTTCATTAGGGTGGTTAAAAGGCGCCGCGGAATTCCGCGGCGCTTTTTCTTTGGTCTATTGATTGGGCGCTACAACGCTTTTGCGCGCTCGCGAAGCTCGAACTTCTGAATTTTTCCGGTCGAGGTTTTGGGCAGTTCACAAAAGACCACGGTTCTGGGCGCTTTGAAGTGAGCGAGGTTCTCGCGGCAATAAGCGATAATGTCGGTTTCTAAGACTGAGCTGCCTGGAGCGATTTCGACAAAGGCGCAGGGCGTTTCTCCCCATTTGTCATCGGGGCGCGCAACCACTGCAGCACCCTGAATGTTGGGATGTTTGTAAAGAACGTCTTCCACCTCGATGGATGAAATGTTTTCACCGCCTGAGATGATGATGTCCTTGGATCGGTCCTTGAGCTGAATGTAACCGTCTGGATATTTCACCCCGAGATCGCCTGAGTGGAACCATCCCCCCGCAAAGGCCTTATTGGTGGCGTCTTCGTTTTTCAAATAGCCCTTCATCACGACATTGCCGCGGAACATGACTTCGCCAAGGCTGGTCCCATCTGCTGGCACGGGCTGCATGGTCTCCGGGTCAAGGACATCCAGCCCTTCAAGTGCAACATATCGCACGCCTTGCCGTGCCTTCTTGCTGGCCTGCTCGGATGCTGTCAGTCCATCCCATTCGCGTTTCCAGTCATTGACGACCGCAGGGCCATAAACTTCAGTCAGACCATAGAGATGGGTGACGTTGAAGCCGGCGTCCTTCATGGCGGCCAAGACGCTTTCCGGCGGTGGGGCTGCTGCAGTGAAAAACTCAACAACGTCGTTTAGGTTCCGAACATCTTCCTTAGGTGCATTGAGCAGTGTCGACATGATGATCGGGGCACCGCACAGATGGGTTACGTTCTCATCTGCAAGCAAATCCCAGAGAGCTTTCGGGCGAACCCACCGCAAGCAGACATGAGTTCCGGCCACCACAGAAAGGGACCATGGGAAACACCAGCCATTGCAGTGAAACATCGGCAATGTCCAGAGATACACCGGATGCTTGGCCATGGACGCAGTGATGATGTTGGCTTGAGCCAGCAAATAAGCGCCACGATGATGATAGACCACGCCCTTGGGATTGCCCGTGGTGCCGGATGTGTAGTTCAGCGAGATTGCATCCCATTCGTCATCGGGGAGTGACCACGCGTAGTCCGGGTCTCCGGATTTTAGAAACGCTTCGTAATCGTGGGTTCCAAGGGGTTCGCCGTCTTGTGGAAAGACAGGATCTGAATAGTCGATGATTACCGGATCGACTTTCGCCAGAGCCAAAGCCTCTTTCATGGTCGTTGAAAACTCACGATCCGTGATCAGCACCTTTGTATTTGCGTGATCCAGTTGAAACGCGATGATGCCCGCATCCAGCCGTGTGTTCATGGAATGCAAGACAGCTTTGGTCATGGGCACGCCATAGTGGGCTTCCAGCATCGGGGGCACATTGGGCAGCATGACGCTCACCGTGTCTCCCTTGCTGATGCCGAGACCTGCAAGTGCGGAGGCCAGTTGGCGGGAGCGCTGGTAAAAAGTCTTGTAGTTCTGGCGACTGGCCCCGTGAATAATAGCCGTCTGTTCCGGAAACACATCGGCGGCGCGCGCCAGAAAGCTGAGTGGGCTGAGGGCCGCATAGTTGGCGTCGTTTTTTCCCAGCCCGATATCAAACGGGTTCACCATCGTGTCCAAACCATCCTCCCACATTGGTTATTTTCCGGATGAAAGCCGGAAAACTGGTTTGATGCAATGAGGATTTGTTTTGGGGTCAGCCAATTAGACCGATCAGTCCGTCGACGATGAGTTTCAAGCCAATTACGGCCATGATTGCGTAAATCAGCTTGTAAAAAAGCTCCTGATTGATGATGCGAACGAGCCGCACACCGGCCAGCGTTGCCAGAGGCGCTAGGGGCAGAAGGACCAGCGAAGTCATCAGGTTTTGGCTATCAAACTGACCAAGCAGGAAATACGGCACGAGCTTGATGGCGTTGACGACCGCAAAGAAAATGACGGCTGTTCCGGCAAAGAGTGTTGGAGTTAGCCGAAGTGGAACTGTGTACAGCTGATAAGGAGGGCCACCGGTGTGGCTCACAAAGCTCGTAAACCCGGTGATGGTTCCCCAAAAAACGCCCTTCTTCAGGTTGTGATCAGCTGGCGCGAGGTTTCGTTTGCGCTTGATCAGATAGTCCAGCACAAAAATAAGTGACATCACGCCGATCAGTAACGTGACGAATATCTCGTTGACGTAAGCAGCAGTTGCCCAGCCAATTCCAATACCAATGACAGCAGCGGGGAGCAGATAAAGCAGTGTTTTTTTATCCGCTTCGCCCTTGTAGGCGAAAAGAGCAATTGCATCCATAAGCACCAAAATGGGCAGCATGATGCCGGCTGCCTGCACGGGCGATACCACCAATGCCATGCTGGGAACACCAAACATGGCCAACGTGCCTCCAAAGCCTCCCTTGGACAGGCCAACGATAATGACAGCTGGAATGGCAGCTGCATAAAACCAAGGGTCTGTGATGGGTGTCATTCTCAGAAAATGTCCGTAGAAGGCAGGGTGGGAGCAGGACTTTAATCACCTAAGCATGGGGATTCCAAATACGTAAAGACCCCTCCCTTCGAATGTCGAATCGGCAAGTTGTTGCATCTGAGGCTAAAACAGAACTCAATACATGTTTGTTCTGGCCCAAGATGAGGGCTAGACGTGGCTCTGGGAGGATGTAGAGACCATGGCAAGCCGCTATCATGAAGTTTATGCAGGCTGGAAAACTGATCCCGTCGGGTTCTGGAAAGATGCAGCGGATGAGATCGACTGGGTTTCGAAGTCCGACACTGTCTTTGATGCGGATATGGGCCAGTATGGACGCTGGTTTCAGGATTGGGAATGTAACACTTGTTACAACTGTCTGGACCGCCATGTGGAGCGTGGCCGTCCGGGCCAGCCTGCTCTGATCTATGACAGCCCAATTACCGGGGCCAAGGCAACCTACACGTATGAAGAGTTGCTTGAACGGGTTCAGGCCTTGGCGGCCGTCCTGCAAGACCGCGGTATTCAAAAAGGGGATCGGGTGATCATCTACATGCCGATGATCCCGGAAGCCGCGATGGCCATGCTTGCCTGCGCGCGCCTCGGGGCGATTCACTCTGTGGTGTTCGGCGGCTTTGCTGCCAACGAGCTGGCAACCCGGATTGATGATGCGCAGCCGAAAGCCATTATTGCTGCATCTTGCGGTATCGAACCGGGCCGGGTGATCGCCTACAAGCCTTTGATTGATGCTGCGATTGAGCAATCTGCCCATAAGCCGCAATCTTGCCTCATCTTTCAGCGTGATCAACGTCCGGCAGACCTGATTGAGGGCCGTGATTTTGATGCAGGTGCACTGATGTCGGATGCCGATATTCAGGGACGAACTGTTGAGTGTGTGCCGGTCAAGGCGACTGATCCGCTTTATGTACTCTACACCTCCGGGACCACCGGTCAGCCAAAAGGGGTTGTTCGCGACAATGGCGGCCACATGGTTGCGCTGAAATGGACGATGCCGAACCTTTATGGTGTTGATCCGGGTGAGGTGTTTTGGGCGGCTTCAGATGTGGGTTGGGTTGTGGGGCACTCCTATATTGTTTATGCGCCGCTGCTTCATGGATGCACGACCATCATGTTTGAAGGCAAGCCGGTGGGAACGCCGGATGCAGGTGTCTTCTGGCGCGTCATTTCCGAGCACAATGTCGTGTCGCTCTTCACAGCGCCAACAGCATTTCGCGCCATTCGCAAGGAAGACCCGGAAGGGCAGCTGATCGGCAATTACGATCTCTCGCAGTTCCGGTCTCTTTTCCTTGCCGGGGAACGTGCTGACCCCGAAACAGTGAACTGGGCGATCGATCAGTTGAAAGTGCCTGTCATCGACCATTGGTGGCAAACCGAAACCGGGTGGGCGATGGTTGGCAATCCGTTGGGACTTGGAAAACTGCCAGTGAAACCCGGCTCGCCAACTGTCCCGATGCCGGGCTACGACGTACAGATCCTCGATGATGCAGGGCATCCACTTTCCGCGAACACACTCGGGAATATCGTGGTGAAGTTGCCGCTGCCTCCGGGCTGTCTGCCGACGCTCTGGAACGCAGACCAGCGATTCAACGACGCTTATCTCGCTGAGTTTCCGGGGTACTACAAGACATCTGATGCCGGCATCATGGATGATGATGGCTATCTGTCGATCATGGCTAGGACCGATGACATCATCAATGTTGCTGGCCACCGGTTGTCAACTGGAGGCATGGAAGAAGTTCTTGCCCAGCATCAGGATGTTGCCGAGTGTGCAGTGATCGGTATCGCTGACAAGCTGAAGGGGCAGCTGCCATGTGGCTTTGTGGTTCTGAAGGCCGGTGTTGATCGTGAGCATGCGGAAATCGAGGCAGAACTGATCAAGCTCGTTCGTGAGAAGATCGGCCCTGTTGCGGCGTTCAAGATTGCGATCACGGTGGAGCGTTTGCCGAAAACCCGATCAGGCAAAATCTTGCGGGGAACCATGCGGCAGATTGCCGATGGCGAAACCTACAAAATGCCAGCAACCATTGATGATCCGGCCATTTTGGATGAGATCACTCAAGCGTTGCAGACGCACGGGATCGGCACGACCGCTTAACGCGGTGAAAGAACTTGTGCGTGCCCATCGACACGGCGCGCGCACCGTCCTATGGTCAGGCCGTTTTGCGGCCTGACCTTTTTGTTGGGCCGGTTGAATTTTAATCAGATCCGTGAGGTTTTTCCGTGTCTCTTGAAAACAAGGTGGCCATCATCACTGGTGCGGCCAGGGGAATCGGCTTTGCTGTTGCAAAGCGGTTTGTTTTGGATGGTGCGAAGGTTGTTATTGCCGATGTCGATGATGCAGCGGGGGAGCAGGCCGAAGAGGATCTGAAGGCGCTGGGTGAAGCGACCTACATCCATTGTAATGTTGCCGAACGCCTTGATGTGCGGAATCTGGTTGCCGAAACGATTAACGCCTATGGCGAGATTGATATTCTGGTGAACAATGCCGGCGTTGTAGCTGGTGCTGACTTTCTGGAACTTGAGGAAGAGGACTTTGACAGTGTCCTGTCGATCAATCTAAAAGGTGCTTTCCTGTGTTCCCAAGCTGTGGCTCGCCATTTCGTGGAGCGGATTGAGGAAGGTGGTACACCGGGCTGCATTATCAATATGTCGTCGATCAATGCTGTTGTCGGTATCCCGAACCAGATCCCTTACTGCGTTTCCAAGGGTGGCTTGAGACAATTGACCAACACAACAGCTCTTGCACTTGCGCCGCACGGCATTCGGGTCAATGCCATCGGGCCGGGCTCGATCATGACGGAAATGCTGGCGTCGGTGAATTCTGATCCGGCGGCTCGCAACAAGATCTTGAGCCGGACCCCTTTGCAGCGGGTTGGAGAACCTTCGGAAATCGCCAGCGTAGCCGCATTCCTCGCTTCAGATGAAGCGAGCTATGTCACGGGCCAAACCATTTATGCAGATGGTGGTCGGTTGCCGCTCAACTACACGGTTCCTGTACCAGACGCTGACTAAAGCGCGGTTTTGTCCTTACGAAACCGAAATACCAAAAGGCCCCGGATGAAGGGGCCTTTTTCGTGTGACTGCTATGAAGCGGGTGAACCTCAGGCGTTCTCCGCTTCCGGCAAACCGGCATTAAACTGTAGGCGCGCCAACTTGGCGTATAGCCCGTTTTGGGCACTGAGTTCTGCGTGTGTGCCGGTTTCAACGATCTTGCCGCCGTCCATGACAATGATGCGGTCTGCTTTCAGCACTGTTGCCAGTCTGTGGGCGATCACCAGTGTGGTGCGATCTTCCATCAAACGGTCCAGTGCTTTCTGAACGAGGCTTTCACTTTCTGCATCAAGCGCGCTGGTTGCTTCATCGAGCAGCAGAATAGGCGCATTCTTGAGGATGGCACGGGCTATCGCGATACGCTGACGCTGCCCGCCAGACAGGGTGACGCCGCGCTCCCCGACAAGCGTGTCAAAGCCAACTTGAAGTTTTTCAATGAACTGCAGAGCAAGGGCAGCTTCAGCTGCAGACTGGATTTCATCGCGTGTTGCTTCCGGGCGTCCAAAGGCAATGTTTTCGGCAATACTTGCGCCGAAGATGGCCGTATCCTGAGGAACAAGCGCGATTTGTTTGCGCAGATCCAGCGGGTCTAGCTCCCGAATGTCTTTTCCATCGACACTGATGCGGCCAGACGTAGGGTCATAAAAGCGCATCAACAAATGGAAGAGGGTCGATTTGCCTGCACCTGAAGGCCCGACCACGGCGATTGTTTCACCCGGAGTGATGTCGAGAGTGACCTCATCAAGAATTTGGAGTTTTTCAACGGTCTGATAGGCAAACCCAACCTGATTGAAGCTGATCGCGCCGGTTGTTCGGTCCGGCAAATGTTGCGGATTTGCGGGTGCTGTAATGTCTGGCTGAACTTCCAGAAGGTCGCTCAAGCGTTCCGCTGCACCAGCTGCTTGCGACAGTTCCCCCCATACTTCTGACAGGCTGGCAAGTGCCCCGGCTGCCAAAATGGAATAGAGGAGGAACTGACTGAGTTCTCCGCCGGTCATGCGGCCATCAAAAACATCATTGGCCCCGATCCACAGAACGGCAACGATGCTGGAGCCGATAATCACGATTGCAAAGGCTGTTAGCGCCGCTCTGGAAGCTGTTGCACGGCGGGCGGCAGAAAAGGCTGATTCAACTGCACCATGGAACCGAGACGCAGCTTGTGCCTCATTGGTAAAGGCTTGAAGAGTGCGCACAGCGCCCAGCATCTCATTCGCATAGGCGGAGGCGTCGGCAAGGGTGTCCTGCGCGTGGCGAGAGCGGCGGCGGACGGATCGGCCAAAGACGATCAAGGGCACAATGATCACCGGGATGGCGGCGAGCACAATTAACGAAAGTCGCGGGCTTGTGAACACCATCATTACCACAGCGCCAATGAACATGACGAAGTTGCGCATCGCCAGCGACGCTGTTGCGCCGAATGCAGATTTGATCTGTGTCGTATCCGCAGTCAGGCGGGAGAGAATTTCTCCGGAACGGGCTGTGTCATAAAACCCGGGGCTTAGTCGCGTCAAATGGGCAAAAACATCTGCACGTACTTCGGCAACAATCCGTTCGCCGATCCACATGACAAGGAAATACCGTGTTGCGCTAGCAACGGCTAGACCGGTTACCACGCCCATCAAGACAAAGAAATAAGCATCAATCAACTTTGGATCATCGGCCCCGAAACCGAAATCGATCATGCGCCTGACTGCTGTTGGCAAGATCAGGGTGATAATTGCAGCGGTTACAAGCGCCACAACTGCAGCGGCTGCCATCGCACGATGTCTGGCCAAGTATGGCAGTAATCGAACCAGCGGGCGGAGAGACTTTTTGTTTTTCGAGGCCGTGTCAGCGGTCATGTTTGCTTTCATATTCTACGAAATGAAGCCGTTACATACGCCAGCGGATAGAAGTCTGCCAGTCACTCTTATGAACTTGAGGTCATATCGGGCCTTATGACGCAGTGGGTGGGATTCAAAAATATTACGTGGGGGTTGTAATATTAGTTTATTTACGTAGGTGATTTTCCGTATTTTTAGGAGTTTGATAACGGTCTGAGCTCAAATTATTACGTAATCACACGTATTTTTGGGGTCAGTGATGAGATTCTCTATCAAACAGAAAATGATGGCTGGGTTTGGGGCAGTGCTTGTTCTAACAGCTGGAATGGCTGGGTACGGCATTTCGAGTTCCTACTCCTCGGCCAGCTCTTTTGCCGATTACCGAACAACAGCCCGGCAAGCGAACTCCCTCAGCGGGATGACAGAAGCGATTTTGAAAGCTCGACTGGGTGTTATGAAGTTCCGCCTTGGCGGGGATGCCGAACTGCTCTCGAATGTAGACACGCAAATCGCCAGCATTCAAAGCGGAATTGATCGATACAGAACCTTAGGCGGAGCCAAGGCAGAGGCGGCTGAGAAGATGAGCGCCGCTTACACCAAGGCCGAGGAGTACACATCGGCCTTCCGAAAGGCTGTTCAACTTCAAGAGCAGCGGCAGCAAGTCGTCAATGAAGTGATGTCGCCTACAGGTACGGATGCACGCAAAAAGCTAAGCGCGATCCTAACGAGCGCTTATGAAGATGGGGATGCAGATGCCGCCTATTACGCTGGCGAGGTGCTTGCTCGCCTGCTGTTGGCGCGTGTTTACGCAGAAAAATACCTTCTCGAGAATAGGGCTGAGGACCAGCTCCGGGTCCAAAGTGAGCTTGCCGCGACGAAGGATTGGTTTGCCAAGCTCCAAGGTGAATTGGACCATCCAGAGCGCGCGCAGCTTGCGGATGGTTTTGCTGCTGATCTGTCGGAGTACACGAACGCATTTTCACAGACGGTTTCTTTAATTTCAGAACGAAACACGATCTATTTTGATGTTTTGGACAAGATTGGCCCTGAAGTTCTAGCCAAGTTTGACGCCGTACAAGACAGTAAGGTGGCAGAACAAGACCGCATAGGCCCTCTGTTGTCGGCCGCGTTTGCCGATAAGAAAATGATGCTGGCTGCTGTTTCCCTGCTTGTGCTTGCTTTGGGGGGCGGATTGGCTTTTGTCATCGGGAATAGCCTTGCTGGCGCTATCAACTCGCTTACTGCAGTCATGGGGCGTCTTTCCAACAATGAGCTTGATGCAGAAATCACGGGTGATGAGCGAACCGATGAGATCGGTGATATGGCCAATGCCCTGAAAGTTTTCCAGGCGGGAATGATCGAGGCGCGTGACCTTCGGGCCGCTCAGGCGGAAGAGACGCGTCGCAAGGAATTGAGGCAGCAAGAAGTCGAGGATGAGATCCACAGTTTTGACGCAACGGTTCGCAGCATTATGGACACGGTCAATCAATCGTCGACGGAACTTGAGGCTTTGGCGCAGACTTTAAGTGCGTCAGCGGAAGAAACATCTGTTCAGTCCAGCAATGTCTCCAATGCGTCTGACACAGCATCACAGAATGTTCAAACCGTAGCCTCTGCGTCTGAAGAGTTGGCTTCGTCGATCACTGAAATTTCCAGACAGGTGCAACAATCAGCGGACATGTCGAAGCGCGCGGTTACTGATGCCAATTCAACAACGGAACGTGTTCGCGAACTCGCAGACGCAGCCAACAGGATCGGTGAGGTTGTCGGTCTGATTTCCGACATCGCGGCTCAGACCAATTTATTGGCGCTTAATGCAACGATCGAGGCAGCTCGGGCTGGCGAGGCTGGTAAAGGATTTGCGGTTGTTGCAAGTGAAGTGAAGACACTGGCGGAGCAGACAGCCAAAGCGACTGAAGAGATTGGTCAGCAGATCGGTGCAATCCAGAGCGAAACCTCAGCCAGCGTTGATGCAATCAGCAGTATTCGGGATTTGATAGACGAAATGGAAGCCATCTCGTCCACAATCGCTGCAGCTGTCGAGGAGCAGGGGGCTGCGACTGGAGAAATTGCAAACAGTGTGCAAAGTGCTGCGAACAGCTCTACCGAGGTTACACAGAATATTTCGGGTGTGAGTGAAGCAGCTGGGCAAACCGGAGCTGCCTCAGAGCAGGTTCTTGATGCTGCGGGCAATCTTTCTCGCGATGCAACAACTCTTCGGAGCGAAATCTCTTCGTTCCTGGAAAAGATGCGTGCTGCTTGACTTGATCCTGTGCAGGTCATCAGCAAAGCCTCGGGCGGTTCCAACCGTACTCACCGTCCGGGGTCTTGTTTCTTGAGACTCAGAATCTCCTTGTTTCCCCTTGCGTCCTGAGGTATAGGGCGCTTTCAAGTTTTTAGGTGCTGGTGCCTTGTCGCTGGCGACAAAAAGAAGACGCGCCTTTGGCGACCAGCCCCCTTGGGCAAGTCGTGGGGTGTAGGAAAGGAAAAGCCATGAAAGCGGATATCCATCCCGACTACCACACCATCAAGGTCGTCATGACTGATGGTACGGAATACACCACTCGTTCCACGTATGGTTCAGAGGGCGACACCCTTCAGCTGGACATTGACCCGACGTCTCACCCGGCATGGACCGGCGGTGACCGTCAGTTGATGGACCGCGGCGGTCGCGTGTCTCGCTTCAAGAACAAGTACGCTGGTTTCCTCGGTTCCTAATCGGACCGAATATACCATGTTTCTGAAAACCCGGCCGTTGCGCCGGGTTTTTTAATTCTGGACAGAATTTTGCGTCAGAACATGCAAAAAAGGGCCGGGCTGTTTAGCCCGGCCTGTTCAGCGTTAGCCGTGAATCTTTGTTTAGCCTGCGTTGCCAAAGGCTGCGTGGAGCTGGCTCAATTGTGATGCGACAGGGTTTTCATGATTGTCGTTGCTGTCCGCCTCTGCCTGATCTGCAGCACGGTAAAGCATTGCGTCCAGATGCACGATGCGTTCCTGAAGACGAATGGACCGTTCGATCATGGAACGGAGTGTCTCAGGCAGATTGTCCCAAGATGGGCCACCAGTTGCGCTGGAGAGTTTGTCCAGACGAACCTTGTTCTTGTCGCTGCTCGCTTGTTCACGGGACATTTCGCCCTCGTTGACAGCGCGCTGTAAAAGCAACCAGGAGGCCAGCTGCATCAACCGTGTGGTCAGGCGCATGGATTCGGTTGCGTAGGCCAAAGAAGCCGGGCGTTCAAGTTGCTTGGCTTCGACTCGACCTTCACCGTCAAGATACATGGCCGTTTCTTCAACCAATGCCATGCCTTCCTGAAAAAGGCTCTGGAAGTTGTCGGAGTTTGCAAGACGATTGGCAAACTTTACGGGTTTTGGCCCTTCGGTGTAGCTGTGCTTGTCGTCCGTCATCTGTTCGATCCGCCTTCTTACTCGATACCTTTTCTCAGGTCCTGTGATGAGACGGTGTCTCAAATTCGGTTCTTGTGCCACTTTGGGACCTGATGAGAGTTCGACTACAGATATGCAAACCTCGTGCCATTTATAAGCTTGTCGGTGAGCTGCCTCTCTCCCCTCACAATAAACCTTCATGGCGGCAAAAAAAAGAGCCGCGTTACCGCGGCTCGAAGTCTTTAACAGGGAGGCGTCAAACAGAGTGGACAGGAGCCACTCCAAATCCAGATGACTGGATGACTCTGTTTATAATTTGGAAAGATTAATAACTAGTAAACGACTAAAATTTTAGGCATTTCGACAACGTCAATTCCAGGTTATTGAGCGCGCTGTCTAAGTATTTGTACAAATTACAATCTATATTTTAAATACAGCGTCGGCATCACTGCGAATTTTACTACGTTTTTGCAATTCGCTTTCGGTTTTCTCAATCTCTGCCCGAAGCTGCTGGATGCGCTCAGTTAATTCTTCCTCTGAATGACGGCTCAGATCCTCACCCACTTGAGGTGGATTTCTTTTTTTTGCGGTGGGAAGCTCATCATCGAAAATACTCACGGGTCTTGCTCCCTTGTCTGATTGTCTTTCGCTCCACAGGTGATTACCACTAACCTTAACGCTTCAAGCAAGATTAGGGAATTGGCATGACAAAACTGCCCAGCACCATGACCGCAATCGCGATTTCGGAGCCTGGAGGACCGGACGTCCTGAAAGAGGAAATGCGTCCTGTTCCCCAAGTGGGGTCTGGTGAAATCCTCATCAAGGTGGAAGCGGCAGGGGTTAATCGTCCCGATGTGTTACAGCGAAAAGGTGCTTATCCGCCGCCAAAAGGTGCCTCGGATCTTCCAGGTCTTGAAGTTTCGGGAACCGTTGTGGCACTCGGTGAGGGGGGGAGTCAGCATAAATTAGGATCCCAAGTAACAGCGCTTTGCCCGGGCGGCGGGTATGCAGAATACTGCGCCGTGCCAGAGCAACATGCGCTGCCTGTACCGGCTGGACTTTCTATGGTCGAGGCCGCGGCCTTACCAGAAACCTTCTTCACGGTCTGGAGCAATGTATTCGACCGGCTTGGACTGGTTGCTGGAGAGCGTTTTCTGGTTCATGGCGGGACGTCCGGAATTGGGACAACGGCCATCCAACTGGCGAAAGCGTTTGGGGCAGAGGTCTTCACCACCGTTGGGTCTGACGACAAGGCTGAAGCAGCCAGAGCGCTCGGTGCGGATCATGTGATCAACTATCGCACGGCGGACTTTGTCGATGTTGTGCGTTCCAAGACAGACGGACAGGGTGTCCATGCGATCCTCGATATGGTCGGCGGCGATTATGTAATGAAAAACTGGAAAGCGGCGGCTGTAGAAGGGCGGATTTGTCAGATTGCCACGCTGAACGGTGTCTCAAGCGAGACCAATTTCTCCCTGCTCATGGTCAAGCGCCTCTCTCATACGGGATCGACATTGCGGCCACGCGATAATGCCTTCAAGGCCTCAATTGCAAATGCGTTGCGGGAGAAAGTGTGGCCATTGATTGAGCAGGGCAAAATTAAGCCGGTCATGGATTCCACCTTCCCCCTTCGGCAGGCATCAGAAGCGCATAAACGAATGGAAACATCTGAGCATATTGGCAAAATCATGCTGACCGTCCATTAGGCTAGAAAAGCTTCAAAATTTCGCGCTCGTTCATTTGCCTTTGGCCAATGAAAAGCATATATTCGGGCTAACTCCCGTTCAATTTGGACACTGTATCGTTTTTTCGCCCTGCCAGGCGAGGAAGCCGACGAAAGGAATATGACCGATGGCGAACACGCCGCTGATGCCGAAGGCCACCGCTGTCTGGCTCGTTGACAATACTGCGCTCAGCTTCGATCAGATTGCCAGCTTTTGTAAGCTTCATCCGCTTGAGGTGAAGGCTATTGCTGATGGTGAAGCTGCTCAGGGCATTAAAGGTCTTGATCCGATTTTGACCGGCCAGTTGTCTCGTGAAGAAGTTGAGAAAGCGCAGAACGATCCGACCTATCAGCTATCGCTGCAGGGATCGAAGGTCGTCCTTCCCGAGGCAAAGAAAAAGGGGCCGCGTTATACGCCTGTGTCCCGTCGTCAGGACCGACCGAACGCGATTTTGTGGCTCGTGCGTCATCATCCGGAGCTGAAAGATGCGCAGATCATCCGTCTCGTTGGCACCACCAAGCCAACGATTGCGGCTATTCGGGACCGGACCCACTGGAATTCTGCAAACCTGACGCCGTCTGATCCGGTAACGCTTGGTTTGTGCAGCCAGCTAGAGCTCGATATTGAAGTTGAAAAGGCGGCTAAAGACGCGCCGGTTCAGCCGCAGGTCGAAGCGCCGGAAACGCTCATGTCTGTCGATGAAAGCACCAGCGAAGAAGCTCTTGCGGCTGCGTTCAACATCGACACCACACGGCCGGTCGCTGAACCGGAAGAAGAGATCGATGCAGACGCTGTCTTCGCAAAGTTGAACTCATTGAAGAATGACGACGACAGCAACAGCTGAGCGTTCGACATAAAATGACAGAAGCCGCTGGTGGGTAAGCTACCAGCGGCTTTTTTATTTGTGATCCGCGTGTTTAGATGAGCGTTATCGCTCTGTCAGCTTCAATTCGATCCGGCGATTCTTTGCGAGCGCTTCGGGTGTGTCGCCATCTTCAAGGGGCTGGAACTCACCAAAGCCTGCAGCAACAAGACGCTTTGGATCAATGCCCTGATCAACCAGATATCGCACAACAGAGATGGCGCGGGCCGCGGACAGTTCCCAGTTGTTCCTGAGGCGCCCTGTTCCCGAAAGAGGACGGGCATCTGTATGTCCATCAACTCGCAAGACCCAGTTGATTTCATCGGGAATTTGGACTGCCAGCTCTTTTATGGCGTCGGCGAGTTTCTTCAGCTCGACCTGACCTTCCGGATTGATGTCTTCTGAGCCAGAGCCAAACAAGACTTCAGACTGAAACACGAAGCGGTCCCCGACGACGCGTATATCGGATCGCTGGGAGAGGATCTCGCGAAGCCGACCAAAGAAATCTGAACGGTACCGAGACAGTTCTTGCACGCGCTGTACAAGGGCAGCGTTCAGGCGTTTGCCGAGGCTGGCGATCTTTGCCTGACTTTGATTTTCCTTTGCCTCTGACGCCTCGAGCGCAGCATTGGCAGCTGCCAACTGGCGGCGCAGGGCCGATATTTGCTGGTTGAGCAATTCTACCTGAGCCAGAGCTCGCTGGCTGACCTGCTTTTCATCATCCAGAAGGTTTTCAAGCTGGGTAGCTTTGCCGCCGGCTGCATCTGCTTCACCAGAGCTGCTTTCCAGCAGGCCGAGCAGGCGATCCCGCTCCCCAGTGGCATCACTGAGGCTGGCTTGCAGGCCAGTGATGGTGTCTTCCAGTTCACGTGCGCCAGCGCGCTCCAAAGCCAAAAGCTGCGTGAGTTCGGAAATCTGGGCGTTCAGGCGATTGAGAACCGTGTCGCGCCCAGACAGCTGTTGCGACAGGAAAAACTGCGCGAGCATGAAGATGGAAAGCAGGAAGATGATGACCAGCAAGAGGGTGGCCATGGCATCAACAAAACCGGGCCAGTAGTCCGTGCCTTGATTGCGTCTGCGGGCGCGCAAGCCTCCGGCCATAGACTACTCCTTTGCGCGGTCAAATGCAGCGGCAATAGAGGTCAAAAGGCTTTCAATCCGCTTTTGTTGTTCGCCCTGACCTTCAGCCCAATCTCGCATCATTTGCTGTTCGGACCGGACGTGCTTCACAAGCCCCTGAATACCTTCTGCCAAATTGGCCATGGCTTGTGCTGCGTTCTTGCTGCTGCCTTCCTCCATGGTTTTTTGAAGAGAGGCGAGCGCGGCCTGAACCTGATCAACACTGCCACTGCCCCGGCTCTCAAACGGAACGTCTTCCGGTTCAATATCCGTGACAGTTGAAAGCCAGTCTTCCAGTTCTGTGTAAAAGCGGTTCTGAGCTTGTCCGGCTTGAAGGTCGAGGAACCCCAGAACAAGAGATCCTGTCAGGCCAAACAGGGAGGATGAAAACGCTGTACCCATGCCGGAAAGCGGGGCTTCGAGACCTGCTTTCAGGTCTTCGAAAATCACATTGGCGTCCCCGGAGCCAACGTCGAGGGACTGGATTGTGTTGCCAACAGCGCTCACCGTCTGCAACAAGCCCCAAAAAGTGCCGAGAAGGCCGAGGAACACGAGTAGTCCGGTCAAATAGCGGGAAATCTCACGCGATTCTTCAAGCCGCATGCCAATCGAATCGAGAATGGAACGAGCGGTGGCCGGTGTCAGCGTCATTTCGCCGACTTTATTGCCCAGCAGCGTTGCCATTGGGGCCAGGAGGACCGGAGATTGTGCGTCAAGTCCCGGGTCGCCCATGCGGAAACTGTTCACCCAGGAAATTTCTGGGAACAGCCGGATTACACGCCCGAACAGCAAAAGCACGCCAAAGACAGCCACGAGCACAATCAGACCGTTGAGGCCAGGATTGCTCATGAAGGCTACGGATATCTGGCGATATAATATGAAAGCGATGAACGAGACGATCACCAGAAAGATGATCATGAAGGAGAGGTATGCCCGTGGACTGGACAGACTGTAAGGATCAAAGTCTCGTGCCATGACTCGCCAAATTCGCCAATGAACCGTAACCGATTGATAGCGCGTTTTGATCGGCCATGAAAACCGTTAATCTTGTTCAGATGGTGGCTTAACCACCGTTAACGTCACCTGCGCGGCAGGTTTTCTCCCGCACAGGTGGGCAGTCGGCTCATTTTTCAAATCTTTAGGCGTTTGCCGCGGACTTCAGGAGTTTGAGAATATGGCGATGTGCGAACTCGTTGCCTGCAACAACGTCACCTGATTCCAGTGACTTATCCTTGCCGTCAAAATCGGTGACGTAACCACCGGCTTCCTTGACGAGCAGAAGCCCCGCAGCAATGTCCCAGGAATTCAGCTTGTGTTCCCAAAAGCCGTCCAGACGTCCGGCGGCGACCCATGCCAAATCCAGAGCAGCAGCACCGGCGCGGCGAATGCCTGCGGTTTCCGGCATCACGTAGCGCAGCTCCTTCAAGGCGCGGCCATGATCGCCGCGACCAATGAACGGGAGGCCTGTGCCGAAGACCATGTCTGCGGGATTTTCGCGAGCGGCCACACGAAGGCGGCGATCATTCAGGTATGCCCCACGTCCACGCTCAGCGGTGTAGAGTTCGTCCATCACCGGATTGTAGACAACGGCTGCCTGAATCTGACCGTTGCGCTCAAGAGCGATGGATGTCGCGAAGATCGGTATTCCGTGCAGAAAGTTTGTGGTGCCATCGAGTGGATCAATGTGCCAACGGTGATTGCCGTCGCTTCCCTCTACCTCGCCTGATTCTTCCATGACTAGGCCATAGGTTGGGCGCGCTTTGGTCAGTTCGTTGCGAAGGATCTCTTCTGCCCGCCGGTCCGCCGCGGAGACAAAGTCACCGGGGCCTTTGCGTGAAACCTGCAGGTTTTCAACTTCGCCAAAGTCACGTGTCAGTCCACGGCCTGCCTTCGTGGCAGCCTGGACCATAACGTTCAAGATTGCTGTGCGCGCCATGTCTATGCCGTTCTTGTTGGGTGCGGCAGATGCCTGCCGCACCGAAATTCATTTGAGTGTCTTTTAGTCCGCGCGGCGCACGTATTCCAGAGTGCCAGTGTCGACAATGATCTTCTCGCCAGCTGTGATAAACGGCGGGACCATGACGCGAACGCCGTTTTCCATGATGGCAGGCTTATATGACGAAGACTGGGTCTGACCTTTGACGACTGCATCAGCTTCACTGATTTCCAGTGTCACGTGTTGCGGCAGGGTGATGCCGATCGGACGTTCTTCATGCAGCTCCACGGTCACCATCATGCCGTCTTGCAGGAATGCGGCCCGGTCACCAACAAATTCAGCCTGAAGTTCCAGCTGCTCATAGGTGTCAGTGTCCATGAACACCAGCATGTCTTCCTGTGTGTAGAGATACTGGAAGTCTTTTTGCTCAAGGCGAACACGCTCGACCTTGTCTTCAGACCGGAAGCGCTCGTTGAGCTTGCGGCCGTCCAGAAGGTTTTTCATTTCCACCTGAGCAAATGCGCCGCCTTTGCCCGGCTTCACGTGGTCAACCTTGACCACTGCCCACAAAGTGTCCTGATGTTGCAAAACGTTGCCCGGCTTGATTTCGTTACCGTTGATCTTCATGAACCGACCGATTGTCTGATGTTGGGATCTCGGGCACGCTTCGGGTCTGATGCGGGGAGCGTGCCAATTTGATTGGCGCCTGAACACCACACTTGGCCGCAGGATTCAAGGAAAAAACGCCGAAACATGTCTCCAATCTGTCTGCATAGACTAAGGTGACGGCGGTGTTTGATCGGAGCCGGGTGCCAAAAGTGTAGCTGTGTATTGGTTGGCTTGGGCTTGCGCAGCCTTGATGACATCGCTGTCGAGTGTGTCGACAAACTCATCGAGCAGTGGGTCGGGGACGCCCAATGTGCGGGCAACATAGTGCCACGCGGCTGCCTGCATCTGATTTGGGGTTTTGCCGCGCCCATTTGCATAAATCCGGGCCAACCGGTTCATGCCCACCGGGTTGCCTGCGAGAGCCGCGCGCTCAAACCAGGCGGCGGCTTCTGCCTCGTTTGGGTCGAGGCCTTTCCCCTGATGCCGCAAGATTCCGTAATAGACCTGCGCCGAGGTGTGGCCGCGACGAGCTGCTCGCCCAAGCCAGAACGCTCCCTGACCTTCGTTGATTTCGCCGTCGATGCCTTCAAGAAAGGACAGCCCGAGGGAATATTGGGCTTCCGGTTCGTTCAGGCGTGCTGCTTGCACCAACAGCTCTCGTGCCTTTTCTGCATCATACGACCGCCCCTCGCCAGCCTGATACAAGAGGGCCAGGTTATAAAGCGCGGTTGGATTGTCAGCTTTAGCTGCGATCTCGAAATAGTCAGCAGCTTTATTCTTGTCCTGTTCAACCCCATTGCCGAGCAGATAAAGCTGACCGAGGCGAACAGCTGCATCTGCATTGCCTTGAGCGGCGGCCAGCGTATACCAGTCAGCCGCCTTTGCGTAATCCAGTTTGATACCCTGTCCGGTTTCATGCAGAACACCCAGCAAGGTTTGAGCTGAAGTATCGCCTTCTTCAGCCAAAGGCGTTGCCATCGCAAGGGCGGTGAGGAACCAGCCTCTTTGAAAGGCGCTGTAGGCGATTTCAGGCGTTAGACCGGTATCTTCAGGAACCTTGGGAGGTCCGGCATCAATGACGGACACCAATCCCAGTGGTTGCTCGTCGTCGGTGTTGACGGTTTCCTCTGTGGCGTCTCCCACCTCAGAAGTAGGTTCAGTGCTTTCCTGAGCATGGGCAGCAATGGGTAGCGTGAGCAAAAGGCCAATCAGGGCAAGACTGCTGAACGCAGAGAGCGTTCGCTTTATCGCAAATGTTCTGGAGCTGACTGGCCAATGTTGCATGGGGTCAATCGTCTTCCTCAAATGGATGTTTTTCCAAAATCTCGTTGGCTGCCTTGACTGCAGCGGCTGGACCATTGGTGTGCGTCCAGACCGCATCTTTCAAGGCGACAAAATCGGCACCCGTTGCAGCTGCAGCCTCAACAGAGTGCAACGTCTTACCGCCAAGCGCAACACAGGGTGTCTCGAACAGCTCAGCCCACCAGTCTGCTTTGCTGAGTGTTTTGGGATGAGCTTCATCCTGTTCTTCCAGATCAAGCTTGCCGAAGAACAGGTAGTCAATGCCGGTCTCTGCCGTTTCCATGTCTTCGTGCTTGAGCTTGGTTCCGCCCGCTCCAACGATTTTGGCAGGCTGGAAGCTCTCAACGGCCATTTTGATGTCGTCCAGAGACTTGTCTACATGAACCCCATCTGCGCCCGTTCGACCTGCGGCTTGAGTGTCACCATAGATCAGGGCTGCAGCACCAGCTTCTTGCGCTATCGGAACCAACAGTTCAGCAGCAGCCTCAACATCACGAGCGCCTGCTTCAGACATATAGATCAGAACGCAGGCAACATCGCCTCCAGCGAGCGCTTCGCTCAGCTTGGTGGCCATTTCTGCCGTTTCAAAGGACGGCGGTGTAATAAGAAAGAGGCGTGGCCGGTTCACTGTTGTGTCTCTGTGTTGACCCAAATGGGCGGTTCAAAAGAAGTGATAGGCTCTAATCATAGCAAAAGAGGGGCGCAAGGCCCCTCATTGTGTTTTTCAAGTTTCACCCGGCTGGGTGAAGGCCTCGCCGTCAAGCTGCTTTCGGATCCAGATTGCCGCTTTTGTACTCGGCTGCCATTTCGGCAAGGGTCGCAATCCGTGTGATCTTGTTTGCCTGTCCGGCGGTGTTGAACGCTTCAAAGCGCTCAACACAGAGTTTTTGCATGGCTTCTCGAGCCGGCTTGAGATACTTGCGCGGGTCGAACTCACCCGGATTTTCCGACAGGACCTTTCGAATCTGACCCGTCATGGCCATACGGTTGTCGGTGTCGATGTTGATCTTGCGGACGCCGTTTTTGATGCCTCGCTGGATTTCATCAACAGGAACGCCCCAGGTTTGCGGCATCTCGCCGCCATATTGGTTGATGATGTCCTGAAGGTCTTGTGGAACGGAAGACGAGCCGTGCATCACCAGATGGGTGTCTGGGAGACGACGGTGAATTTCCTCGATCACGTGCATCGCCAAGATGTCGCCATCCGGCTTGCGCGTGAATTTGTAGGCGCCGTGGCTGGTACCCATGGCAATCGCAAGGGCGTCGACCTTGGTGGCCTGAACGAATTTTACTGCCTCGTCGGGATTGGTCAGAAGCTGGTCTTCGCTGAGTTTGCCTTCAGCGCCATGGCCATCTTCCTTGTCGCCCATGCCGGTCTCCAACGAGCCAAGAACGCCAAGTTCGCCTTCCACGGAGATGCCGCCGAGGTGAGCCATATCCGTGACGGTCTTTGTCACGCCGACGTTGTAGTCCCAATCCGCCGGGGTCTTGCCGTCCGCTTCAAGTGAACCGTCCATCATCACAGAAGTGAAGCCAGCCTGAATGGCGGTCATGCAGGTGCCGGGCTCATTGCCGTGGTCCAGATGAACACAGACCGGAATATGCGGGTAGATTTCGGCAACAGCGTCCATCATGTGCTTGAGCATGATGTCATGCGCATAGGCGCGTGCGCCACGTGAGGCCTGGATGATGACCGGCGAATCGGTTTGGTCCGCCGCTGCCATGATGGCGAGTGCTTGTTCCATATTGTTGATGTTGAATGCTGGCAGACCATAATCTTGCTCTGCAGCGTGATCGAGCAATTGGCGAAGCGTAATCCGAGCCATCAAAGTCTCCCGTTTGGCCACACTCCTAAGAGGCGCAAAATTTGCCCCAAGGGTGCTGTTGGCTTGTCGATTGAGTGTTTCTACCAAACCATCGGAGATTGGGAAGATGGGAGGCAACGACCTAAATCAATTAAATTGGAAAGCGGGTAAAGAAATTTACATTGAGTTGTTGTGTGAGAGGTTTCTCAGACAAAAAACGCGCCCAACGAGGAAGCGGGCGCGTTGCCAAAGTCACAAGGGTTGTGCGTTCTAAGTCGCGTCAGTTTGAGAAGCTTGCAGGGGAAAACAGAACGCTAAACTGTTCGCACCATATGACGACAGACTTGTATTTGGTGAGGTCGGTATCGGCCGGAATTGAATAGCTCTGGTTGCCGATGTTGCCCTTCAGCGGGCCAAGAGACAGCCATTCATTGTCCAAAACATCCGTTGCAGATGTCGGATCTTTGTGAGTGGACAGCCAAACCTTCAGATCCGGACCATTCGTCACGTTGAAGTTTGAGAGTTGAAGTTCTGGCCCGGTTTCTAGCTGCACGAGAGTTGCCTGACCTGCCCCCTTGTGGGCAAAGTCTGCATCCTTGAAAGAGCCACTTGCGAGGATTTGAGAAGTGCTTGCTGTCACGAGGGTCTCCGACACTGTGCGATCAATCCAAAGCGGTGAGGCAAGATACCAGAAAGCGGCACCAAACACTGCTCCTGCCAAAAAACATGGGACTGCAATCAGAAGAAATTTTTTCATAGTTGCCCTGCCTATTCTTCCGTAGGGGTATTTTGCGATGCTTATCCTTCGATTTTCCTCCAAATGCAACCAAAGGCTTGAAATAAAAGAAAAAGGGCCCGCGTATTGCGGGCCCTTTGAAGTCTGATCGGAAGAGTTTTGGTCTTAGCTCTCCAAGGCTTTCACACCCGGCAATTCCTTGCCTTCCAGCCACTCCAGAAAAGCTCCGCCGGCGGTTGAGACATAGGAAAAGCTATCAGCGGCATCCGCATGGTTCAGAGCTGCAACGGTATCCCCGCCACCTGCCACGGAGTTAAGCTGCCCCGCCTTTGTACGGTTGGCCGCGTGCTGTGCTGCTGCAACTGTGGCTGTGTCAAATGGCTCGATCTCAAAGGCGCCCAGTGGCCCGTTCCAGACCAATGTGGAAGCTCCATCGATCTTGGTACGTACATTGTTGACCGAGTCGACGCCCACATCGAGGATCATGGCATCTTCAGGGATGGCATCCAGTGAAACGGTTTCGTTTTCAGCGCCGGCCTTGAACTCACGAGCAACAACCGCATCTGTTGGCAGAACAATCTCGCACCCGGCTTTTTCTGCCGCTGTCATGATTGTATTGGCAGTGCCTGCAAGGTCATGTTCGCAGAGGGATTTACCCACATTTATGCCTTTAGCCGCGAGGAATGTGTTGGCCATTCCGCCTCCGATCACCAGCATATCGACCTTTGAAACCAGATTCTCCAGAAGGTCGATCTTGGACGATACTTTGGCACCGCCGACAACAGCCAGAACCGGTCGTTTTGGTTCACCCAAAGCAGACCCTAGAGCTTCCAGTTCTGCCTGCATGGTCCGGCCAGCATAGGCTGGCAGCAACTTTGCTATGCCTTCCGTTGATCCGTGCGCGCGGTGTGCGGCTGAAAAGGCGTCATTGACATAGATGTCGCCGCTTTGGGCCAGCGCCTTGGCAAACTCTGGATCATTCTTCTCTTCGCCCGAGTGATAGCGGGTATTTTCGAGAAGAAGCACGCCGCCATTTTCGAGGGCGGCGACCGCATCTGCTGCGGCAGCGCCAATACAGTCATCTGCAAAGCCGACGGGCCTGTTGAGCAGCTCGGCAACCGCCGGTGCAACCGCGGCGAGCGACATCTCTGCAACCCGCTCCCCCTTTGGACGTCCAAAATGGGCAAGCAGAACGACTTTTGCGCCCTTGTCGGACAATTCGCGCAGGGTCGGCAACACCCGTTCAATTCGGGTCGTGTCAGTCACCTTTGTACCGTCCATCGGAACGTTCAGGTCAACGCGAACAAGAACGCGTTTTCCGGTGATGTCAGAAAGGTCATCAAGGGTCTTGAAGGTCATCTTATAAACTCAACAGGTTGGGTCAGGGCCGTGACGAGTTGGTGGTGATGGCAATGCCAATGCCAAACAGGGTGAGCAGCACGCCGAAGGAGCGTTCAATCCAGAGCTTGGCACGCATGAAGCCTTGCTGAACGCTAGGCAAGGTAAAGAACAGGGTGACGAGTACAAACCACAGGAAGACGCCGGATGCCATGATGCCGCCGTAACCGATCTTGGTCCAAAGAGGCGTAGTGGGCGAGGTGACCTGCAAAAAGACACTCATGGCAAACATTGTGGCTTTCGGATTGGTCACATTCGTGAAGAAACCCCAGCGCAGGGCTTTCATTGGGCTCATGCCGGTGGCTGCGTCACTCTTGGGCGCATCAGCTGATGCGGATCGAAACATGGTGAAGCCAAGAAAGATCAGGTATGCGGCGCCGATGAGTTTCAGGGCGTTGAACAGGAATATGGACTGGGAGACGATCAGTCCGATCCCGGCGAGGGCGTATGAGACATGAACGCCAAGGGCCAAGGCAATTCCGAGAGCTGTCATGATGCCGGCCATTCGGCCTCCCACAAGGGCATTTCGAAGGACAACGGCAAAGTCTGGTCCGGGAACAATGGCGACAACCACGGTTAGCGAGATAACGGTCAGAAGCTCAATCATCGAATACTCGTTTTGGGCAATTAAAAGGGCGACCTTGCTGCAGCAAGCCCGCCCCTGATTTGTCATGTTCAGTGGTTCGGCACTGACATCAGATGAGCTTTGCCATAGCAACCGCGGTATCTGACATTCGGTTGGAGAAACCCCATTCGTTGTCATACCAAGTCAGGATGCGGACAAAGGTGCCGTCCATGACTTTGGTCTGATCCATGTGGAAGACCGAAGAATGCGAATCGTGATTGAAGTCCGTCGAGACGAGAGGCTCAGTTGTATAGCCAAGAACGCCCTTCAGCTTGCCGTCGGCAGCCTCTTTGATTGCCGCGTTGATCTCTTCAACAGAGGTTTCACGCTTGGCGATGAAGTTGAGATCCACCACCGACACGTTCGGCGTCGGGACGCGGATGGCAACACCGTCCAGTTTGCCGTTCAGTTCTGGCAACACCAACCCGACTGCTTTAGCCGCTCCGGTCGATGTCGGGATCATGGACATGGCCGCGGCACGAGCCCGGTAAAGGTCCTTGTGCATGGTGTCCAGTGTCGGTTGATCACCGGTGTAGGAGTGAATGGTGGTCATAAAGCCTTTTTCGATGCCGACAGTCTCATTGAGAACATAGGCGACAGGAGACAGGCAATTGGTGGTGCAGGAGGCATTTGAAACGATTAGATCGTCTTTGGTAAGCGCATCGTGGTTGACGCCATAGACGATGGTTTTGTCGGCGCCGGAAGCTGGTGCGGAGACAAGAACGCGTTTGGAGCCATTTTCCAGATGGAAAGCTGCCTTGTCGCGGGCGGTGAAAATGCCAGTGCATTCCATGGCGACGTCAACACTAAGTTCACCCCAAGGCAGTTCCTTCGGATCGCGAAGGGCTGTTACCTTGATAGGCTCACCGCCACCAACCGAGATTGTATCGCCATCGACAACCACATCAGACGGGAAGCGTCCGTGGACCGAATCGTAACGAAGAAGGTGCGCATTGGTTTCAACCGGACCCAAGTCATTGATAGCAACGACTTCAATGTCAGTGCGGCCGGATTCGATAATTGCACGTAGGACATTACGTCCAATGCGGCCAAATCCGTTAATTGCAACTTTGGTGACCATTCTCAACTCCCGCAATGGAGCGAGGCGGGCCCCGCTCATTCTGAAAAACTGACGTGTACCGGAATAGGCGGACACGCCAGAAGTCTCAAGATAATTTACGTTGTTGAACGCGCTTAGCCGAGTTTTGCCTTGGCCAGCTCTACAACAGCGTCGGTTGTGATTCCGAAATGTTTGTAGAGTTCCTTGTAAGGGCCGGATGCACCAAAGCCGTTCATACCAACAAATGCGCCGTCGGCGCCGATGAAGCGATCCCAACCCATGCGAACACCGGCTTCAACCGCAATTTTGACCGGGCTGTTGCCGAGGACTGCTTCCTTGTAGTCGTCGCTCTGCTCTTCAAAGAGTTCAAAGCATGGAACGGAAACAACGCGAGTTGCGATACCAGCCTCTGCCAATTGTGTGCTTGCTTCTACGGCGAGTTCAACCTCAGAGCCCGATGCAAACAGGGTGACTTGCGCATCCTCTTCGCTATCGACAAGAACGTAGGCACCGCGAGCACACAAGTTCTTTTCTTCAAACTCAGTGCGCTGGGCGATTAGGTTCTGGCGGGTGAGAGCGAGAATGGATGGCGCTGTCTTGTTTTCAAGCGCCAGCTGCCAGCATTCCAATGTCTCTGTGATGTCTGCCGGACGGAAGAAGTAGGTGTTCGGCATCGCCCTCAGAGCTGCATAGTGTTCAACCGGCTGGTGAGTTGGACCATCTTCCCCGAGGCCGATGGAATCATGGGTCATCACGTGAATGACGCGCTGATTCATCAGCGCTGCCAAGCGAATTGACGGACGGCAATAGTCTGAGAAGATGAGGAAACCGCCGGAATAAGGCAGAACGCCACCGTGCAGCGCCATGCCATTCATGGCTGCTGCCATGCCGTGCTCGCGGATACCCCAGTGGATATAACGCCCGGAGAAGTCATCCGGTGTGATGGCGGCTGTTTGTGACGTTTTTGTATTGTTGGAGCCCGTCAGGTCGGCGGAGCCGCCGATTGTTTCAGGCACAACGCCGTTGATGACTTCCAGTACAGCTTGAGAGGCTTTCCGGGTCGCCATGGTCGGCTTTTCTTCGGCCAACTTCTTCTTGTAGTCCCGCAGAGCTTCCGTCAACTCTGCAGGCAGATCGCCACGTTGGCGGCGTTCAAATTCCGCACGGACTTCTCCGTCTTTTTCTGCAAAGCGCTTTTCCCAATCTTTGTGAGCATGGGCAGAGCGAAGGCCTGCAATCCGCCAAGCATCCAGAATGTCATTCGGGATTTCGAATGGCTCGTGGCTCCAGTTTAGTGCTTCGCGCGTGGCCGCGATTTCGTCTGCGCCGAGAGGTGCGCCATGCACACCGGATGTGCCGGATTTATTTGGTGCGCCGAAGCCGATTGTAGTCTTGGCGGCAACAAGCGTCGGGGCGTCGCTGGCCTGGGCTTGGCGAATGGCTGCTGCAATTGCATCGGGGTCGTGGCCATCAACGCTAATCGTGTTCCAGCCTGAGGCCTTGAAACGCTCGATCTGGTTGGTTGAATCTGTGATGTCGACACGTCCGTCAATAGAGATACCATTGTCGTCCCAGATCACGATAAGCTTGTTCAGCTTCAAGTGCCCGGCGAGCGAAATGGCTTCCTGACTGATGCCTTCCATCAGGCAGCCGTCACCGGCCAGAACGTAAGTGAAGTGATTGACCAGATCCTGTCCATACTCGGATTCCATCAGGCGTTCGGCAATCGCCATGCCAACAGCATTGCCAAGCCCTTGGCCAAGGGGACCGGTTGTCGTTTCGATGCCAGCACCGTGCCCGAATTCCGGGTGACCGGCTGTCAAAGCGCCGATCTGGCGAAAATTCTTAATTTGGTCCAGCGTGAAATCTTCGTATCCGAGAAGATACAGAAGGCTGTAAAGCAGCATGGAGCCGTGGCCAGCCGACAGAACGAAGCGATCACGGTCAGCCCAGTTCGGGGCTGTCGGATCAAACTTCAGGAACTGGGTGAAAAGAACGGTCGCAATATCAGCTGCGCCCATTGGCAGGCCCGGGTGACCGGATTTGGCTTGCTCCACTGCATCAATGGCAAGAAAGCGGATTGCATTTGCCATGCGCTGGTGTTTTTCAAGATCGGTCATCATTTTCCCATCGGTTGTGGCGATCAGCCGCGTCGTTTCATCTGTGTACGCCCGGGAGGTTCAAACGGGACCTCGTGCTGTGGGAGAGGGCGTGCGCCCGAAAAGGCGCCCGACAAATATCAGGAACGCTGCTTGAGTCAACAAATCTAGGCACGGATAGCTTCATTGAGAATGGATGAAAATTACAGTGTCCTGATGGTGGTGGAATTTCTTGTCTTTAAGTTGTGGTGGTTTGGTGTCGGTGTTGCAGGTGCGGTCATGTGTGAAATGACACTGCGGCAGACCAAAAAATAGGCAATTGCAGGTGCCAAAGATTACTTCGCAGGCTTAATGCCATCATAGGTGGCGAAGACCTGAGGATTTTGACGATGTGGCATTGACGTAGGTTTTGTTACGAGCCTAGAGTTTTGACTTTACGGGATGTGTTGCTTTGGTCAGTTTTTGCAAAATTTTGGCCGAAAAACTTCGCAAATCGGAGGAGTTTGTGGCAATCATGGCGTAAGAAGGGGGAGACAGGCTGCTAGAGGTTTTTGGATGGTAGCGCACGCAGTAAAAGAACGACGTGAGGAAGTGTCTTTGAGTTTGGCGGAGAGTGAACAGGCGGAACCGGTTACACTGGATGGTGCCATCCAGCGGCTGGAACGCGCGCTGGGAACTCTGGAAAGCGTGGTGCAGCATCGCGTGGAAGTTGATAAGTCGCTGAGCGGGTTGAAAGAAGATATTCAACGGCTTAACGAAGACCGATCCCAAATGGCAGCAACAATGGATCAGGCAGAAGCTCGTGCAGCGCGTCTGGAAGATGCAAACCGGGATGTGTCCCGGCGTCTGGTCTCCGCAATGGAATCGATCCGCTTTGTTCTGGAAGAACGCGGAGGTTAAACGCGAATGGCGCAAATCACCGTCACGATAAATGGCAAGGCCTTTCGGATGGCCTGCGACGACGGGGAAGAGGACCGCTTGATGGGACTCGCCAACCGTTTTGACGGTTGGATTGCAGAACTCAGAGATGCGTTTGGGGAAATTGGTGATTTGCGACTGACAGTGATGGCGGGGATTATGGCAACTGATCAACTGGCTGAATTGGAACGCAAAAACGCTGAGCTTGAAATTGAGTTGAAACGGCTGAAGGAAGCGCAGTCACAGGCAAGCGTTTCCAAAACACGCCATGAAACAGAAGTTGCGGAAGTAATTGATCGAACCGCAGCACGTCTGGAAGTGCTTTCCGAACACCTGAGCAAGACACTCAAACCCCAATAATAAATTAGGGTCCTGACCCTTAGCACTCCCTGCGGTTGGGTTGGAAATACACACTGCGACAACCGGCAGGGGCTGGTTTTCCTGCTCTTCACTCTCTATATCCACGTCCTGTGGCTGCGTGACCCGTCAGGAATCTTATCCCCGGGGCCTTACGCATTCCTTAGGGAGCTGTCCCTGCTCTGGGCCGTGGTCCGTTGCATACGGCGCCCACCTACATTGTAGGTTCTCCGGGATTGCACGTTCCAACGATCACGCGGCTACACTTGATCTTGTTCCCGGAGCTCCGAGTTTCGGGCGTTACCGGAGGCCTCTATGGCTGAAATCGAACCGGACCGGGCAGTGCAGAAAGCGGCGCTGCGCAAAGACGCGCTCGGACGTCGGCGGGCAATCCCGGAGACAGAGCGTATCGAAAAAGCCCTTAAAGTCGCCGAGTTTGCAGATGACATCGAGGTGCCAGCTGGTGCGGTAATCGCCGGATACTGGCCGATCCGGGACGAATTGGACCCTCGGCCCTTGCTCTCTGTCCTCAGAAAACGCGGTCACGGGCTATGCCTTCCTGTGGTGGTAAAGCCTCACCTTATTTTCCGCGAGTTTGGCACGGAAACTGAATTTGAAGACGCCGGATTCGGCACCATGGCTCCCGGCCCGACTGCTCCGGAAGTTCGCCCCGATGTCCTCCTGATGCCTTTGTCAGCTTTTGACAGCGCTGGAAATCGGGTGGGATATGGCAAGGGACACTATGATACGGCAATTGCTGCTCTTGAAAAAAATGGTCCGGTGATTTGTATTGGCCTTGCTTTTGATGTTCAGGAGTTTGGCGAGGTTCCCGCAGAACTTCACGATAAGCCCCTGAACGGGATTTTGACGGAAAGCGGATTTCGCCGCTTTGCCATGCGAGGTTAAATGAAACTCCTGTTTCTTGGTGATCTGGTCGGTCGTTCAGGCCGAACCGCTGCCATTGATTGCCTTCCCGGACTTGTTGAGGACTATCAACTCGATTTTGTTGTTGTGAATGGCGAGAATGCCGCGTCCGGTTTCGGGATCACCGAGGCAATTTTGCAGGATGTTCTTGATGCCGGTGCAGATGTTGTCACCACCGGTAATCATGTGTGGGATCAACGTGATACGCTGGTTTATATCGAGCGTCAGGACCGTTTGCTGCGACCAGTGAACTTTCCCAAAGGAACACCCGGCCGCGGGGCGCACCTCTTTACAGCCCGCAATGGCGCACAGGTCATGGTCGCCAATGTCATGGGCCGCGTTTATATGGATCCGCTTGACGATCCTTTTGCGGCGATTGAGCGTGTGGTTGATGATTGCCCTCTCGGGCAAGTGGCAGATGCGATCATCATCGACGTTCATGCTGAGGCGACCAGCGAAAAACAGGCGATGGGCCACTTTTTGGATGGCCGGGTTAGCTTGGTCGTTGGAACCCATACGCATGTTCCAACCGCCGATCACCAGATCCTATCTGGCGGAACGGCCTACCTGTCGGACGCAGGCATGTGCGGTGACTATGACAGCGTGCTCGGCATGGACAAGGATGAGCCGGTCAATCGCTTTCAACGCAAGATTTCTGGTGGCCGGTTTACGCCCGCGCTCGGCGATGCAACCGTTTGCGGTGTGGCCGTTGAAACCGATGATCGGACAGGGCTGGCCGTGGCGGTTTCTCCGGTAAGGATCGGCGGACGGTTGGAGCCGGTTCTGCCAGCCTTTTGGGCGGATAAGTGATCCGCAGGGCATGTATGGGGCGGCATGCTGGATTTTCTCCGGCAGTTTGCCTATAAGCGTCCCACAATTTGAAGATCAAGAACGCATCAGGCAGAAAACCCGAGACATTCCATGGCAGGACATTCAAAATTCAAAAACATCATGCACCGCAAGGGCCGTCAGGACGCAGTCCGGTCCAAGATGTTTTCCAAGCTGTCCAAGGAAATCACAGTAGCGGCAAAAATGGGCGATCCGGACCCGGATAGTAACCCGCGTCTACGTCTGGCGGTTCAAAACGCCAAAGCTCAGTCCATGCCGAAGGACAACATTCAGCGGGCAATCAACAAGTCCCAGTCTGGCGACGCGGAGAACTATGAAGAGATCCGTTATGAGGGTTATGGCCCCGCCGGTGTTGCAATCGTAGTCGAGGCGCTGACCGACAACCGTAATCGGTCTGCTTCCAACATCCGATCCTACTTCACAAAATGTGGTGGGTCCTTGGGTGAAACTGGCTCGGTTTCCTTCATGTTCGACCGTGTTGGCGAGATCACCTACAAGCCCGAAGCGGGCGAGGCAGATGCTGTTCTGGAAGCTGCCATTGAGGCCGGTGCTGAAGATGTTTTGTCAGACGATAGTGGCCACACTGTCTATACAGCATTTGAAGACCTGAACGAGGTGGGCAAGGCACTGGAAGAGGCTTTGGGCGAAGCGGATTCAACCAAGATCATCTGGAAGCCGCAGAATCTGACGCCGGTTGATGCAGACAAGGCTCAGACCTTGATGAAACTGATCGACATGCTTGAAGAAGATGACGACGTGCAAAACGTCTTCTCCAACTTTGATGTTGATGAAGAAACCATGGCATCACTGGCGTCCTGAGTGACACCCAAATCGATGATTTTCTGACTGACACACGCGGCCGGGGTTTTTTGTGCCTCGGGATTGAGACAGATGAAACTTGAAGACATTTACCAATTGACTGACCTCGACAAGAAAACACTGCAGGAACGCGCGCTGAAACTGGGGGAGGAAAGCGGTGAGCTAGCGCAGGCTGTGCTGTCGGCGACCGGGGCTCCTGGAAGTGCCTACAAGAAGCTCGGTCTTGGCGATGTCAGGGAAGAGGCAGCAGATGCCGCCATCGTTGCTTTGAGCTTGTTCTCGCAAACTTGCGACAGTGAAGCGCAGTTTCGCGAAGAGCTGCAGCGCCTCTTCAACGAGAAGATGACCAAGTGGGAAGAGGTCCTGTCCCGCTCGTAATCCTCTTGCGACTTAGCGCAGGTAGGGATCTAGCAGCGGTATGCTTGTGATCGCGGAAAGGCCGATCAAGATATAGGCGATCCTTTTGTAGAGCTTTGGATCTGAGGCGCTAAAGCCCTTAGCTCCGACCAAAAGACCTGCCGCATAGCAAGGAATTGTGATCACAAGAAGCTGTGCAACTTCCAAAGTGAAAATGTCATTCAGCGCGTAGGCGATGAATGTGCCGATGCCGGCGAGTGCGAAGAATACGATCAAGTTGGCGCGGACAACGGCTGGCTCTTTTGCGCTGGCAAGCCAGAACGCTGCAACAGGAGGTGCGGAAACCTGACTCATACCTCCGAGCAGGCCTGAGGTAACGCCAACTGAAAATGAGACAGGTGGACTGGGGCGCTTCTGATATCTCCAGCCTGACGCAAGAAGCAGAAGCAGGCTGGTCACGATAGCGAAAATTATCCAGCGTAAGAGCAGTGGGTCGGTGCTTGCCAGAAGATAGGCTCCGGCATGCACAAACAGAACTGAGCCAAGCACCGCTGGTAGAACGGTTCGCCAATCGCAAATTCGCACCGCATTTTTTAAAAGTGGGAGTGCGACCACACCATCGATAACGAGAAAGTTCGCAGCTGCAATCGGTGGGGAAACAACGCTTGTTGCAAGTGGGATAAAGAACATTCCGGCTCCAAAACCGGCAAACCCGCGAATGCAGCCTGCAATGAAGACGACTGCTGCCAAAAACGACAGAAGCTGAATGGAATGGGTGCTGAAAACATCAAACATTGAACTGATAGGCGCTCCAAAGTTGGGGAGAGCGGGAATAGTTTTTGGTAATCACCGGTTCTTGTGGCGTCAATGCCGAAGTTTTGTTACCGCTTTGTTCTATGATGCATCCGATTCGTATACTCGGGGTTGACCCGGGACTTCGCCGCACGGGATGGGGCGTTATCGAGGTTTTGGGTAACCGCCTCTCGTTTATCGCCTCCGGCACTGTCACCTCTGACAACAAGAAAGATCTCGCCGAACGGCTGGTTCAGCTGCATGACGGGCTGAGCACTGTGGTTGAATTACAAAACCCACAGGAAGCGGCAGTCGAGCATACTTTCGTCAACAAGGATGCCGGGGCAACCTTGAAACTGGGTCAGGCACGCGGCATTGCGTTGCTTGTGCCGTCGCTGGCGGGGCTGCCCGTCGCCGAATATGCGCCAAACTTAGTGAAAAAGACCGTGGTTGGCACGGGGCATGCGGAAAAGGATCAGATCCGTGCCATGGTGAAAGTGCTGATGCCAAAGGCGGTTTTCAACAGCGACGATGCTGCTGATGCATTGGCCATTGCCATTTGCCATGCGCATCACCGAAAAGTAGCTGCAACAGTCATGAACAAACGGGGTGCGGCATGATCGGTAAGCTGAAAGGCACCATAGATAGCTATGGCGATGACCACGTCATTCTTGATGTGCATGGTGTCGGGTATCAGGTGCATTGCCCGTCTCGAATCTTGCAGAGTTTGCCGCGTGCTGGCGAAGCGGCGGTCCTGTTCATTGAAACGGTTGTCCGCGAAGACATGATCCGGCTGTTCGGGTTTGGTGATGAAGCTGAACGAGAGTGGTTTCGCCTGCTGACGACCGTGCAAGGTGTCGGTGCAAAAGTCGCACTTGGTATTCTCGGGATTTTGAAGGCAAGTGAAATTGCCAATGCGATTGCTTTGTCGGACAAGGCGACCATCACGCGAGCACCAGGGGTAGGCAAGCGGGTGGCTGAGCGCATCCTTTCAGAACTCAAGGACAAGGCACCCAGCTATGCGAGCGTTGATGATGCAACAGTCGCTGTAAGCCAGAGTGTCTCAGAAGATGTTGCTGCGCGGCCTGTTGCCGAAGCGGTGTCTGCTTTGACCAATCTCGGCTACGGTCAGCCGCAGGCTGCAGCTGCTGTTGCCAGGGCTGTGCAAAGCGCGGGTGAGGATGCCACGACTGAAACCCTGATCCGCCTTGGTTTGAAGGAACTGGCGCAATGATTGCCTTCACTTATGCCGTCATTGCTATCTTTTTTATCGTCGCTGGCCTCGGGGGCATCATGTATCTCGACCATCGGTTCTCCCTTACGGTTGTCGGGCGAAACTACGCCATGAAAGGGTGCAAGATCGAGACGGATGACCCTTATGTTCGCAGTCAGTATCGCAAATACTATGCGATGCGTGTTGCCTACTCGCTGTTCTTGCTGGTGCTGCTGTTTTGGATGGTAAGTCATGTCGGATGATCAACGCCTCGTTACGCCGGAAATCCGGGGCGATGAGATCGACAGCACCATGCGTCCGCAGGCACTGGACGACTTTGTCGGCCAGGCGCAGGCACGCGCAAATCTGAAGATCTTTATCGAGGCAGCCAAGGCTCGGGGTGAGGCGCTTGACCATGTGCTGTTTGTAGGCCCTCCGGGATTGGGCAAGACAACGCTTGCGCAAATCATGGCGCGGGAACTTGGCGTCAATTTTCGGGCGACCTCCGGACCGGTGATTGCCAAATCTGGGGATTTGGCGGCACTTTTGACCAATCTGGAAGAGCGGGATGTTCTCTTCATTGATGAAATTCACCGTCTCAACCCGGCGGTTGAGGAAGTGCTTTATCCGGCGATGGAGGACTACCAGCTTGATCTGATCATCGGGGAGGGGCCTGCTGCCCGTTCCGTGAAGATTGATCTTGCCAAGTTCACGCTGGTTGCTGCGACCACCCGATTGGGCCTTTTGACCACACCTTTGCGTGATCGGTTCGGGATACCGGTGCGACTGGAGTTTTATACCCAACCTGAGCTTGAACACATCGTCAAACGAGGTGCTCGTATTGTGGGTGTCGGAATGGCTGATGATGGCGCAACGGAAATTGCAAAGCGGTCTCGTGGCACACCGCGTATCGCGGGTCGTTTGCTGCGCCGGGTCCGGGACTTTGCAATTGTTGAGGGTGTTGATAGCGTTGACCGGGCGTTGGCCGACAAAGCGCTGTCGCAGTTGGAAGTGGATGCTGCCGGGCTAGACAGCCTTGATCGGCGTTATCTCAATCAGATTGCGCGCAACTTTGGGGGTGGGCCGGTTGGCATTGAAACGATTGCAGCGGCCTTGTCAGAGCCTCGCGATGCCATTGAAGAAATCGTTGAACCCTATTTGATCCAGAACGGGTTTTTACAAAGAACCCCGCGTGGCCGTGTTTTGACCAATGTTGCGTTCTCCCATTTGGGGCTCGCTGTTCCTGACCGCCCGGATATGCCGCAACTCGGCCTGTTCAGTGAACCGGACTAATCGGCTACCCAACTCACTGGGCACTTGAGGAGACAGATGTGAGCAATTGGCCGGATTTGGCGGGACGTCTGGAAAACAGCACACATATCCTTCCGGTTCGGGTTTATTACGAAGACACGGACTTTACCGGGATCGTCTATCACGGATCTTATGTGCGTTTTTTTGAGCGTGGCCGTTCCGATATGCTGCGGATGATCGGCATTCACCACGCTGAATTGCAAGAGGGCGGGGCAGACGGTCGCTCACTTGCTTTTGCAGTCCGTGGCATGACACTCGACTTTGCTCGACCTGCAACGATTGATGATGTGCTCACAGTGCGAACACAGCTATTATCGGCACGCGGCGCAAAAATCGAACTCCAGCAGGAAATTTGGCGGGAAGACGAAAAACTTGTCAGTGCAAATGTCACAGTCGCGGTGATCACATCTGAGGGTAGGCCAACGCGTCTCACAGAACGGATGCGTGAAAGCCTTGGCAAAATCACCCCGGCAAGCTGAGGCTTTTTGTCCCGATTATCCGTCAAGTTCGCGATATTACTAGAAAGTTATCGGGAATCCGCGCCCTGTTAAGGCTGCGGTAACCATAATTGATTCCTCTAGGGCTGATGTAATTCGAAGCAGGAAGTCCCAGTTTCGCCAAAATCCGGCGTCAAGGAGGCTGCGAGACTGGCCTGCGGGTCAGCGCTGTATTTACCTGTCTTGAAAAGCGCGCGGTATTTTTTCGACCAAGAGGTCTAAGGGTTCAATGGAACAACTTGTTCAGACGACACTGTCGGCGCCAGAAGGGGATTTGTCTTTCTTCTCGCTGTTTTGGCAAGCGCATATTGTCGTAAAGATTGTCATGCTCGGTCTGGTCGTTGCATCTGTATGGTGTTGGGCGATCATGATTGACAAGGCGTTGCTTTATATGCGCGCCAAACGTCAGATGAACCGCTTTGAAACGGTGTTCTGGTCAGGGCAGTCTCTGGAAGATCTCTATGGAACGCTGCAGAACCGGACCAATCACGGTATGGCTGCGATTTTTGTTGCTGCCATGCGCGAATGGAAGCGCAGCCATGAAGGTGCGCGCCCGGCCATCGCCAGTCTGCAGCAGCGCATTGACCGCGTGATGGATGTCACCATCCAGCGTGAAGCCGAGCGGCTTGAAAGTCGTCTGTTGATCCTGGCGTCAGTCGGCTCTGCCGGACCATTCATTGGCCTGTTCGGAACTGTCTGGGGCATCATGACCGCGTTTCAGGCAATCGCGAATGCAGAAAGCACAAACTTGGCTGTCGTTGCTCCTGGCATTGCGGAAGCGCTTTTTGCGACCGCGCTGGGCCTGCTTGCCGCAATCCCGGCGGTTATCGCCTACAACAAGTTTTCCTCAGACGTCGGCAAGGTTGTCGGCCGAATGGAAGGCTTTGCGGACGAGTTTTCTGCAATCCTGTCCCGTCAGATAGACCAGAGCGTATAAGCCATGGGCATGAATGTCGCATCCGGGGGTGGGGCAGGCGGTGGACGGCGACGCCGCCGTCGGCGTAGCCAACCCATCAGCGAAATCAACGTGACGCCATTCGTGGATGTCATGCTGGTGCTGTTGATCATTTTCATGGTTGCCGCGCCACTTTTGACTGTGGGCGTGCCGATTGATTTGCCTGAGACACGGGCAAAAGCACTGGAAGGCGACACTGAGCCGATAACGATTTCGATCAACTCCGCAGGTCAGATATTCATCCAGGATACGGAAATCGCGCTGGAAGAAGTGGTGCCGCAACTCGAGGCCATTGCTGAAAATGGCTACGAAGAGCGGATTTATGTGCGCGGTGATCAAACCGCTGACTATGGCACCATGATGAAGGTCATGGGCCGTATCAATGCTGCCGGGTTCAAGCGCCTTGGCCTTGTGACCCTTGAAGAACAGGATTCGTAGCGCGCCATGCGTGTCGGTCTTATTGCATCCGTGGCTGGCCATTCGGCCATTTTCCTCTGGGGGCTGATCGCCTTTCCGGGTGCTGACACCTTGCCGACGCCGTCTGTGGATCCGCTTCCTGTCGAACTCGTTCCGATTGCAGAGCTGACGCGCTTGCAAAAGGGCGAAAAGACTGCTGAGGAAATTCGCGAGGTTGCAGCTCTGCAGCCAAGTGAAACGCCTGTGGAAGATGTTCCCACTCCGGCTGAAAGGCCGGGTGAACAGCAAGTCCAGAAACCGACACCGCCAGCCCCGGCGCCCGAACCTGCCCCGGAACCTGAACCTGCGCCCGTGGCAGAACCGGAACCAACCCCAGAGCCGGAACCCGAAGTCGCACCTGAACCCAGTCCCGAGGCGGAGCCTGCACCGGCCCCGGAACCTGTTCAGGAGAGCAAACCGGAGCCGCAGCCAATCATCACGCAGGCGCGGCCACGGACCAAGCCGAAGCCACCGCGTCCAGAGCCGCAGCGCGAAGAGAATTTCAACAGCCAGATCTCGGCGCTTTTGAACAAGGTTGAGCCGGAAGGTGGGGCCTCGTCTGCTTTGCAAGAACCTGCGTCACTTGGATCTCGCCGCGGGCAGGAAAATGTCCAGATGACACAGTCAGAACTGGATGCCCTGCGTGGTCAGGTATCGGCCTGTTGGAATCCTCCTGTTGGGGCTGCAGGAGCCGAGGACTTGCGGGTGCGCGTCCGGTTTAACCTCGATCAATCCGGAGGTGTATCGGGTAGTCCGGAAGTGATCAACAACAGCTCAAATCCGGCCTTCCGGGCCGCTGCGAGCAGTGCCGTGCGTGCTATCATGCGCTGCGCGCCTTATTCCCTTCCCATTGCCAAGTATGATGCGTGGGAGGAAGTCATCCTGAATTTCGATCCCAAGGAGCTTTTGGGCGGTTAGTATGTCGCATTACCAAGGAGTCGAAGGCCTTATGCGTTCAACAGTCAGTATTCGCGGTTTGCAGTTGGCCGCTCGTGTCGCGTGCTTGATGCTGGTGGCCTTTGCGGGTTTACTTACGGCCCCTGGCCCGGCGCGTGCCTTGATCGAGCTTGATATTACCCAAGGCAACATCGAGCCCCTGCCGATTGCCCTGCCTGATTTTGCAGCGGCTGGCAGTGACCCAAAGCTTGCATCGGACATGATCGGTGTAATCACGGCAGACCTGAAACGCTCTGGTCTTTTCAAGCCATTGGATCCGGCCAGTTTCATCCAGAAAAACATGGATGTGAACACTACGCCGCGTTTCGGGGATTGGCGGACAATTGGCGCTCAGGCTCTGGTTAGCGGCACTGTGTCCAAGCAAGCGGATGGTCGCCTGCGGGCTGAGTTTCGGCTCTGGGATGTCTTTGCTTCTGAACAGATGTTGGGTCAGCAGTTCTTTACCACGGAAGAAAACTGGCGTCGTCTGGCCCACATTATTGCCGATGCGATCTACGAGCGGCTGACTGGTGAAAAGGGCTATTTTGATACCCGGATCGTCTATATTAATGAAACGGGTCCAAAGGACAAACGGGTTAAGCGTCTGGCTATCATGGATCAGGATGGCGCGAATGTTCGCTATTTGACCAAAGGCGATGACCTTGTGCTGACACCGCGCTTCTCGCCGACCAGCCAGGAAATCACCTACATGTCCTATTCAGGGGCAGACCCGAGTGTCTATCTTTTGAATATTGAGACCGGACAGCGCGAGATCGTTGGCAATTTCCCCGGCATGACCTTTGCGCCGCGATTTTCGCCGGACGGACAAAGTGTTGTCATGAGCCTTCAGCAAGGCGGAAATGCCAATATCTTCAAAATGGATTTGCGCTCTCGTCGAACCACGCGGCTTACAAACACAGCCGCAATTGATACGAGCCCGTCCTATTCGCCAGATGGCAGCCGGATCGTGTTTGAATCCGATCGCGGTGGAACCCAGCAACTCTATGTCATGAGTGGAAATGGCGGGAATGCGCAGCGGATTTCGTTTGGTCCGGGCCGCTATTCAACCCCGGTCTGGTCCCCGCGCGGCGATCTGATTGCCTTCACAAAAATGCATCAGGGCCGGTTCATGATCGGTGTAATGAAACCGGATGGCAAGGGTGAGCGGATTTTGACCGAGGGCTATCACAATGAAGGTCCAGCCTGGTCACCAAACGGCCGTGTTCTGGTGTTCTTCCGCGACACACCGGGCGCAAATGGTGGGCCGCAGGTTTGGACGGTAGATTTGACGGGTTACAATGAGCAGCGTGTGAACACACCAGCCTTTGCTTCCGACCCCTCATGGTCACCCTTGATCGATTGAACCAATATGGGCGAACCGGGAACTTCTGGTTCGCTTTCGTAAATTAGGTAAAAATTTACCATGTTTGCCAACGCCGCCTTAACCATAGTTGGATAGCAGCTGGACATTCAGTCGGGCGGGTGGCTGGCAGTAGGAGATGAGAATGGCTTTAGTGAGCGAACTTGGTCGAGGTGCGAAGCTGTTCGCGACCGTGGCTATCCTGATGTTTTTGGCTGCATGTGCCCAGACCAAGCCGGATCTGGCAGGCGGCGCAGGCAATGTTACGCCGGGCAGTGGACAGGACTTCGTGGTCAATGTCGGCGACCGGATCTATTTTGCTGAAGATCAGTCAACCCTGTCTTCGCAGGCCCGCGCTACATTGGACAAGCAGGTTCAGTGGTTGAACCGTTATTCCCAATACACGGTTACTGTTGAAGGTCACGCGGATGAGCGCGGCACTCGTCAGTACAACCTTGCACTGGGGGGCCGCCGGGCGAACTCCGCTCGGGACTATCTTGTATCCCGCGGCATTTCTACAACGCGTATCAAAACCATTTCCTACGGCAAAGAACGGCCTGTTGCTGTGTGTAACAATGACAGCTGTTGGACCCAGAACCGCCGTGCTGTAACCGTGTTGAACAACGCGACAAACTAAGCCTTGGCTTCGGTCAATACCGACGGGCTAATAAGACAAGCGGGCCATCAGATTACGATCTGATGGCCTTTTTCGTGATCCTGTCAAAATTTGGCCGAACTCGACGCGCCCTGTGGTATCGGTATTTGGGTGACATCTGTCGGCATGGATTTGCCGCTGCTCGGAGGAAGGAATGGGAAAAGCACGAGTGCTCGTGATGGGTTTGGCTGCATTGCTGGTGGTGATGACCAGTATGCCGTCCCAAGCGCAGCTGTTTGGAAAACGAAATGACGATTCAGCCTTTCGTCTCAATGAGATGGAAGAGCGTTTGCGTCGGTTGACCGGCCAGATCGAGCAATTGACCTATCAATTGCGCGAAATGCAGGAACAAATGCGGCGTATGCAGGAAGACAATGAGTATCGCTTCCAGCAACTTGAAAGCGCGCCCAATGGCAAACGATCCGATCTTGCGCCGTCCGGAAATTCAACGGCTCAGGCCGGGTCTACGGGTATCATGGGCACGTTGCCAGTTGATGGATCCGGCGATGGGAATTGGGATCAAACGGGTGGATATCAAGATGGAACCGGCGGAGAGACGACCGGCGGTCCCATCGACCTATCTGCGCTTGCCAATGGTCAGATCAATCCCGGTGGCAGCAACGCACTGAGGTCTGTTGCTCCCGAGCAAACGGTCCCGGATACAGGTGATCAAATTGCCGGATTGATTGCCACCGGAAATCCGCGCACCGATTATGACAGTGCTTATGGTCTTGCGGTGAACGGTGACTACCAAGGCGCTGAAAACGGTTTTCGAGCCTTTTTGTCGAACTATCCCGGGCACCAACTCTCTTCCAATGCCCAATATTGGTTGGGCGAAAGCTTGCTTGCCCAAAACAACTATCGGGATGCGGCAGACGCCTTTCTCAAAACCTATACAGATCACCCCAATTCATCAAAGTCCGCTGATAGCCTCTTGAAGCTCGGTGTCTCTCTGCGTGGTCTTGGCGAGATTGACGCTGCATGTGCCACTTTCACAGAACTTTTGAACAAATTCCCGAACGCGGCTCCGGCTCTGCTTTTGCAGGCGCGTGATGAACAGCGCAGGGCCAATTGCGCTTAAAGCGATGGGAATTGATGTGAGCGCTCTTGCGCCGACGGGTATCGATCCGCTTCTGCATATTCTTTCCCCCTATAAGTCGATCACATTAGGCGTGTCTGGCGGTGCAGATTCCCTTGCGCTTTTGTTTTTCGTGGTCGAATGGAAAAAACGGCACTCATGGTCCAGCGCACTTGATGTGGTGACTGTTGATCATGGTTTGCGGGCAGAAAGCGCGAAGGAGGCGCGGTTTGTCTCTGATATCTGCCGCAGCTTACAGCTTCGTCATACAATTTTAGAATGGCGACCTGAGGGCGCACTTTCGAACCTCCAAGGCCGGGCGCGTGAAGCCCGCTATGCCCTTATCGCAGAGCACATGGAAGAGAGCAGCTCCGAGGCACTGGTTCTCGGGCACCACCTTGATGATCAGGTCGAAACATTTCTTGATCGATTGACCCGTGGGAGTGGAGTTTACGGGTTGAGTGCGATGGCAGCTGTCGAACACCATGGTCCAAATGGGCTTAAAATCGTTAGGCCATTGCTTTCACTCTCCAAAGACCAGCTTGTTTTGTCGTTAGAGGCGAGAGGGCAAAACTGGGTCGACGATCAAAGCAACGAGGTTGAAGCCTATAAGCGCGTTCGCCTCAGAAAGTTGCTCAAAGGCCTTTCGGATGAAGGCCTTTCTCCCGACGGGCTTGCGGAGACTGCAAAGCGGATGCGCCGAACCCGCGAGGCTTTGGAAGAGTGGGTTTCAAGCTTTTGGTCGACACGTGTGACCCAGCATCCGGCTGGGCCATTGGCAATTTGTTTTGATGCCTGGCAGAATCTACCACTTGAGATGCGCCTTCGTGTGTTGTCCCAGGCTTTGTCCGCGACTGCTGGAAAGGAGTATCCTCCCAGACTTTCAAAACTTGAAGCACTGGAGGCTGACCTACAAAAACAAGCTCAGCTAAAGAGAACCTTGAGCGGATGCATTGTCTCAAAGCTTGACCGCCATCTTTTGATTTGGAAAGAAGTCGGGCGAAGTGAAACTCCCTCCGTCTACCTTGCGAAGTTCATGAATGGTTGCAGGCGGCGTATTTGGGACGGTCGGTTCGAAGTAACGCTGGAAGACCAGTTTGGTGAGCTCGGAGATGCCATGTCAATCGGCCAATTGATTACTGCTCCCAAGCCGGAAGAAGAGTTTGCTGATTGCACACCATGGCCTAAAGAGGCGTTTCGGGCATCACTTGCCATTTTTGAGAACGAGCGCTTGTTGCTGGTGCCGGGTCTTTATGCGAATCGCAACCGCAATTTGGACGGTTTGAAAATTCAGAGCGTGGGACGAATATCCTAGGCGTACAGCCGTTTTTCGGGCGCCAGATTATTTTGCCTGCCAATCAAATTCTCTTGATGAGGCGACATCGGCATAATCACTGATAAAAAGTCGACTTATTTTAAGAAAAAACTCAAAGAGATTGAGCAAGAATGGCGCACCGCCTTGGCATAGCCTTCTTGCCGACCTATCTTGGCTTTTAAATGGAACCCCGTGTACAGGCCCTACCGGATGGCCGAGGGAAAGAAATGAACGCACATTTTCGCAATTTCGCATTGTGGGTGATTATCGCCCTATTGCTGATCGCTCTGTTTCAGCTGTTTCAAAGCCCGGCACAAACCGGTGCGACGAACGACATTCCGTTCTCGGACTTCCTGAACAGGGTCGAGCAAGGTGATGTCAGGGATGTCACCATTCAGGAGCAGCAGGTCACAGGACATTTCGTCAGTGGCGGAGCGTTCCAGACTTATGCACCGGACGGAGCGCAGTATGTCGAGACGCTTCAGGGTAAGGGCGTAACGATTAACGCACGACCCAAAGCAGAGGGCATTTCGCTTGTCGGAACGCTGATTTCCTGGTTCCCGATGTTGATCATCTTGGGTATCTGGCTCTTCGTGATGCGGCAGATGCAAGGCTCTGGCGGCAAGGCAATGGGTTTCGGCAAGTCCAAGGCCAAGATGCTGACTGAGGCCAATGGCCGGGTCATGTTCGAAGACGTTGCGGGCATTGACGAAGCCAAGGAAGACCTGCAAGAAATCGTCGAGTTCCTTCGCGATCCGCAGAAATTCCAGCGCCTTGGTGGCCGTATTCCGCGTGGTGTTTTGCTTGTCGGTCCTCCTGGTACCGGTAAAACCCTGACAGCGCGTGCCGTGGCCGGGGAAGCAAACGTTCCGTTTTTCACGATTTCCGGTTCTGACTTCGTTGAGATGTTTGTCGGTGTTGGTGCAAGCCGCGTTCGGGATATGTTTGAACAGGCCAAGAAAAACGCTCCTTGCATCATCTTCATCGATGAAATTGATGCGGTTGGTCGTCATCGTGGCGCAGGCCTTGGCGGCGGCAATGATGAGCGCGAGCAAACGTTGAACCAGCTTCTCGTGGAGATGGATGGTTTTGAGCCGAATGAGGGCATCATCATCATCGCGGCGACAAACCGTCCGGACGTTTTGGACCCGGCATTGCTACGCCCGGGCCGTTTTGACCGCCAGATCGTGGTACCAAATCCGGACATCACTGGCCGCGAGAAGATCCTCAAGGTTCACATGCGCAAGGTGCCGTTGGCACCGGATGTCGATGTGAAAACCCTTGCACGCGGTACACCTGGCTTTTCCGGCGCGGATCTCATGAATCTCGTCAATGAAGCAGCTCTGCTTGCGGCCCGTCGCTCCAAGCGTCTGGTGACCATGAGCGAGTTCGAAGACGCCAAGGATAAGGTGATGATGGGTGCCGAACGTCGGACGCTTGTCATGACGGAGGAAGAGAAAAAGTTGACCGCCTATCACGAGGCTGGCCATGCACTTGTTGCCTTGCATCAAGAAGCATCTGATCCGATCCACAAGGCGACGGTCATCCCTCGTGGTCGCGCGCTCGGTATGGTTATGCGCCTTCCGGAAAAGGATCAGGTTTCCCTAACGCGTGCTAAATGTAAGGCAGACCTTGCCGTTGCGATGGGTGGCCGCGTGGCTGAAGAAATGATCTTTGGCTATGAGAAAGTGACATCAGGTGCTTCTGGCGACATTCAGATGGCTACCAAGTTGGCTCGTGCCATGGCGACCCAGTTCGGCATGTCCGACAAGTTGGGTCCTCTTCTCTATGGTGAAAATCAGGAAGAGGTCTTCCTTGGACATTCGGTTGCCAAAAACCAGAGCGTCTCTGATGAAACGCAAAAGGTGGTTGATGCCGAGATCAAGTCTTTCGTGAACCGTGGATATGAAACGGCGAAGAAGATCCTGACAGATCATGAGGATCAGCTTCACACGATTGCGCAAGGTTTGCTTGAGTATGAGACCTTGTCGGGTGACGAGATCAAAGACCTGTTGGATGGGAAGCCACCTGTGCGCGACACGGATGATGACCAGCCGGTTGGTCGCGGTTCTGCTGTTCCATCTGCTGGCGCAAAGCGCGGCGGCGATGAGCCAAGTGGTGGTGGTTTGGAGCCTCAACCACAGGCCTGAACCTGATCCATTCTCAAAATTATGGAGACGCCCGGTTGATTGACCGGGCGTTTTCTTTTCCAAAAGTTACAGAAAAACATAATAATTGAACTGCTGATCAGCGTTTAAGGGATTAAGAAGTCCTCACAATACGCAAGGGATGAGTTTTTCATGCGAAAGTATTTCGGAACCGACGGTATTCGTGGTCGTGCCAATGTGCCGCCAATGACAGCAGAAGCTGCACTCAAGGTCGGTATGGCTGCTGGTTTGACCTTCAAGAACGGCGGGCACAAACATCGTGTTGTTATCGGCAAGGACACACGCCTGTCCGGCTACACGATCGAAAACGCACTTGTCGCCGGTTTTACCTCTGTTGGAATGGACGTATTCTTACTCGGTCCAATGCCGACACCCGCAGTTGCAATGTTAACCCGGTCTTTGCGGTCAGATGTGGGGGTGATGATTTCCGCATCTCACAATCCTTTTCAGGACAACGGCATCAAATTCTTCGGCCCGGATGGCTTCAAACTGTCTGATGAGGTGGAGATGCAGATCGAAAAGCTTATGGACAGCGATCTGAATTCCTATCTCCCGGATGCTTCCGAGCTTGGGCGGGCGAAACGGATCGACAGCGCTCAGCATCGTTATGTTGAATTTGCGAAGCGCACCTTGCCGCGGGCGATGAGCCTGGAGGGGCTGCGTGTCGTTGTCGACTGCGCAAATGGCGCGGCTTACAAGGTGGCTCCTGAAGCCCTGTGGGAGCTTGGCGCTGAAGTTATTTCCTTAGGCGTCGAGCCAAACGGTACGAACATCAACAAGGAATGCGGCTCCACTTATCCCGAGGCGCTGTCGCATAAGGTGCAGGAAGTCCGTGCCGATATCGGCATTGCGCTTGATGGTGACGCAGACCGGGTCATCATTGTTGATGAAAACGGCGCGGTCATTGATGGTGATCAGTTGATGGCGGTCATCGCGCAGTTCTGGCACAAGCGGAACCGCTTGGCTGGCAACGGTATTGTTGCAACCGTCATGTCAAATCTCGGGCTGGAGCGCTATCTTGAAAGCTTGGGCCTAGGACTTGCCCGGACAAAAGTGGGGGATCGCTATGTGGTGGAACATATGCGCTCTCACGGGTTTAATATCGGAGGCGAGCAGTCCGGACACATCGTGTTGTCTGACTTTACGACAACTGGAGACGGTCTGATCGCCGCGCTGCAGGTTCTGGCCTGTATCAAAGATCAGGATCGCCCGGTGTCTGAAGTCTGTAAACGATTTGACCCGGTTCCGCAGCTCTTAAAGAACGTGCGTTATTCTGGTGGGAAGCCTCTGGAACTTGACAGTGTCAAAGCGGCTATTTCTGAGGGGGAGGCCCGCCTTGGGAAGGAAGGGCGTCTCGTTATTCGGGCATCTGGGACAGAGCCCTTAATTCGGGTGATGGCAGAAGGGGACGATGCCGCCTTGGTGCGGGACGTCGTCAACGAGATATCTGACGTGGTGGAGCAGTCCGCAGCCTAACTGTTGCACTTATTGAAATGATAAACCGGCGTGCTGTCGGGTACGCCTTTTTTCTTTATGAAATGTAAATAATATTTCTGATTGGTAAGATTTAATTAAGGTAAAAAAACGCGGTTAAAGAACAGGGTTAAGTTCATCTTAATCAATTTTCACCATGATCCCAAGGTGACTCAAGTGGGAACCGCAGCTGACATGCGGATGCTTGAACTGAAGACGAGGACATGGACATGTTTTTAAAGAGATTGTCTTTGGCTGGCGCTGCTGCGGTCATGTCAACCGCGGCCATCGCCGCCGATCTCCCGGCACCGATCATCGAACACGTGCCAGAAATACCGGCTCCAGCCGCTGTTGGCGGCGGGTTCTATCTGCGTGGTGATATCGGCTATAAGATTTATGGCGATCCGACCATGGAATTCAACGACCCGGGCGGGGTTGGTAATTTGAGGTATGAACGCGAGTCACTAGACGATACTTGGATGATCGGCGTAGGTGTTGGATACAAATTTAACAAGTACTTCCGTTCCGACATCACACTTGATTACGAAGCAGCGGCCGAAGCGGTTGGTTATGTCGTATGTCCATCCCCGTGCGCCAGTGGTACTTCCCGTGACACCGCTGATATTGATGTATGGACAGTGATGTTGAATGGGTATGTTGACCTTACAACTTGGAACAATATTACCCCATATGTGGGTGCAGGTATCGGTGCTTCGTACGTAAACACTAGTGATTTCTATTCGGGTCATCCTACTACACCTCAGCAGTACTATGGCTCGAACGGTGAGTGGAATTTTGCTTGGGCCCTTATGGCTGGTGCATCTTATGCAGTTACGAACAACTTCGCGATTGATGCTGGATACCGTTACAAGGACTTAGGCACGGCGAAGACCATTCGCCTCTCTAATGTGGGTAGCGGCACCAAGAAATTGGAATACAAAGACCTGACGGCACATGAGTTCCGGTTAGGTGCGCGTTACACCTTTGGTGGTGGCGCTGCAGCAGCTCCTGCTTATTATCCTTCAGGACCGATCAGCAGCAACTTCTGATCGAGCGCAGACGAGAGTTTGAAAAGGGTCGGCCATCTGCCGACCCTTTTCTTTTCGTAAAAAATTTGACGCGCTTCCAGAATGCCCGTACTCCTGTCTTTGGGACACCCCTCCCCAACGAGGGGCACCTATCTGGAAGGGTAGTTACATGACTGGAAGTACTTCGAAGCCGGATAATCGTCCGGCCAATTCGCATTTTTCGTCCGGACCTTGCTCAAAACGTCCGGGTTGGAGCGTCCAAGGGCTTTCTGACGCGCCGCTTGGTCGGTCTCATCGCGCAAAAATAGGCAAAGCCAAGCTTGCTGAAGCGATTGAGTTAACGCGCTCGGTGCTCAATGTTCCTGATGAATATCGTATCGGCATTGTGCCCGCCTCCGATACTGGAGCGGTGGAAATGGCCATGTGGTCTTTGCTGGGAGAGCGCCCGGTTGACATGCTGGCTTGGGAAAGCTTTGGGGCAGGTTGGGTAACCGACGTGGTTAAACAGCTGAAACTGGATAATGCGCGTAAGCTGGAAGCGCCCTATGGCGAGCTGCCAGACCTCTCGAGCGTTAATTTTGATCATGATGTTGTCTTCACATGGAATGGCACCACCTCCGGGGTCCGCGTTCCAAACGGTGACTGGATTGCAGATGACCGAGAAGGGTTGACCATTTGCGACGCAACGTCAGCTGCTTTCGCTCAGGATCTAGATTTTTCCAAGCTCGATGTGGTGACTTTCTCTTGGCAGAAGGTGCTTGGTGGGGAAGGAGGGCATGGTGTCCTCATTCTAAGCCCTCGAGCTGTCGAGCGCCTCGAGACGTATTCCCCTCCTTGGCCGTTGCCGAAAATCTTCCGTTTGACAAAGGGCGGGAAACTAATTGAAGGCATTTTCCGAGGGGAAACCATCAACACGCCATCCATGTTGTGTGTTGAAGATTATCTGGACGCCTTGAAGTGGGCCAAATCGCTTGGGGGGCTTTTCGCTCTTATCAAGCGTGCGGATACCAGCCTTTCGGTTCTGGACCATTGGGTTTCCAAAACGGATTGGGTGGATTTTCTCGCCGCAGATCCGGCGACACGGTCCAATACATCGATTTGTCTGAAAGTCGTTGATCCCGACGTGTCTGCCTTACCGCAAGATCAAAAAACGGCTTTTGCTAAGTCCATCGTTTCTCTCCTTGAGGCCGAAGGCGTTGCTTTCGATATTGGCTCCTATCGCGATGCGCCTGCTGGCCTTCGTATCTGGACTGGTGCAACCGTTGAAAGCTCTGATGTTGAGGCGCTAACTGCTTGGCTCGACTGGGCCTATGCGGAAGCCAAAATCCAGCTTCAAAAAGCGGCCTGATGGCCTCCTTTTCCTGAAACGGGCGGTGGGCGGCCTTTTCGCTGCCCGCTTACGAATAAATTCAGTCTGAAGGAGGCCGATATGGCACCTAAAGTACTTATTTCCGACAAATTGTCGGAAGCCGCTGTCCAGATCTTCAAGGATCGGGGCGTCGATGTCGATTTCTTGCCAGATGTTGGCAAGGATAAGGAAAAACTTGCAGAAATCATCGGCGAGTATGACGGCTTGGCTATTCGCTCTGCCACCAAGGTCACCGAGAAGATCATTGCTCGTGCCGACCAGCTAAAGGTGGTTGGGCGCGCTGGTATTGGCGTAGACAACATTGATATTCCGAAAGCGACGGCGCGCGGAATTATCGTGATGAACACGCCGTTCGGCAATGCAATTACCACTGCAGAACATGCCATCGCGATGATGATGGCAGTGGCGCGACAGATCCCGGCTGCAGACGCATCAACGCAAGCGGGTAAGTGGGAAAAGTCCCGTTTCATGGGCACAGAGCTAACGGGCAAAACGCTTGGGCTCATCGGCTGCGGCAATATTGGTTCAATCGTTGCTGATCGCGCACAAGGACTGAAAATGAAGGTGATTGCGTTTGATCCCTTCCTCACGCCTGAACGGGCAGCAGACCTTGGAGTAGAAAAGGTCACTCTCGAACAGCTCTTCCCACAGGCAGATGTGATCACGCTGCATACGCCTTTAACGGACAAAACTTGCAATATTGTTGATGAGAAGGCCATCGCTTCCATGAAGTCGGGGGCCTATCTTGTGAACTGTGCACGGGGCGGTTTGGTTGATGAGCAGGCCGTTCGATCTGCGCTTGATAGTGGCAAGCTTGGTGGTGCGGCCTTTGACGTTTTTGTTGAAGAACCAGCCACGGAAAATGTTTTGTTCGGCGCACCCAATTTTGTGTCCACACCTCATTTGGGTGCGGCGACCTCTGAAGCGCAGGAGAACGTTGCCCTGCAGGTCGCCGAACAAATGTGCGATTATCTCCTGCATGGGGCGGTCAGCAATGCCCTTAATATGCCGTCAATCACAGCAGAAGAAGCCCCGAAGCTGGTGCCATTTGTGCGTTTGGCCGAACAATTGGGGTCCTTTGCCGGGCAGTTGACAGAGACAGGCATCAAGGAAATTCGCCTGGAATATGCGGGTGTTGTTTCCGACATGAAAACCGAAGCTCTGACAGCGGCTGCTCTCAGCGGGCTTTTGACGCCACTTTTGCAAACGGTGAACATGGTGTCTGCACCAGTTTTCGCGAAGGAACGTGGTATTGAGGTTGCTGAAGTCAAGCGTGGGAAGCGCGGGGCTTATGAAACCTATATCCGGCTGACGGTTGTGTCAGAGACCCAAGAGCGATCTGTTGCTGGAACTGTATTCGCTGACGGACGGCCGCGCATCATTCAGGTCAAGGGCATCAATATGGAAGCCGGACTGAGCGAGCACATGCTGTATATCACCAATGAGGACAAGCCCGGTTTTATCGGCCAGTTGGGTATGGAGCTCGGTAGCAATGGTGTGAATATTGCTTCGTTCAACTTGGGGCGAACTGCGCCGGGTGAGGATGCAATATGTTTGATTGAGGTTGATGGTGAAGTGCCTGCCAGCATTATGGCACGCCTCTCTGCAATGCCACATGTCAAACAGGTCAAGGCGCTTCAGTTTTAGACTTTGCGTTTCTGGATGGCGGGAAGCCGCAGCACCCTGCCATCCAACAACAACAGGCCAAGCAATAGGCAGGCAAACCCGGCGATTTGCACGGCAACCAGCTTCTCGTCCAGCAGCAGGTAGCCGAACAGAACCGTATTGGCCGGTATAAGCAGCGTTACAAGGGCAGCATTTGTTGCTCCGGCTTGGGCTAACAAACGAAAGTAAATCAGATAAGCCGCAGCCGTGGCGACGACGCCAAGCGCGATGACATTCGCCCACGCTACTGCACTTGTTGTTATCGGGGACCAGCTTCCCGCGAAAACAATCGCCGGGACCAACAACAAAACGGATGAACCGGTCAGCTGCCCCGTTGCTGAAACAATCGGTGGTGTGCCTTTAAAGCGTTTTGCATATGCGGCTGCAAGGCCATAGGAAACTGCTGCGCCTAGGCAAGCGATCTGAGCCCAAACCGGTGAACTTTCGAGGCCGGAGAAGCCGGATGAAAGAATAAGGGCAACGCCTGCAAATCCGGCAAATACACCGAGAAATCGATGCATGGCAATGGCTTCTTGCTTCTGCCAAACGCCTGCTATCAGAAACGCGAATATCGGGGTCGTTGCATTCAAGATCGCGGCCAATCCTGCTGCAATCTGTGTTTGCCCCCAGAACAAAAGTGAAAACGGAATGGCGTTGTTCAAGAGCCCCATGATCAAAAATGGGACCATGGCGCTTAGGGACCAGTTGAAGCGATGGCCGGTCATGTAAAGGGCTACGTGCAAGACAGCAGCGGCCAAAGCGACGCGCAAAAATGCCAACATGAGCGGCGGAATTTCACTGACAGCAACTTTTGCAAACAGAAAGGCTCCAGCCCAGATGAGGCTTAAGATACAAAGGAGTGCCCAGTTTTTCGCGTTCATTTGATCCTCCGCAGGTCTCAGCCAGATGTGCCCGAGATTTGGCGGGTAGACCACCCGAAATGCGATTTTCGTCTAAATGCGTGTCATTTTTGGAATTTGGCACCCCGTCACTCAGGTCAAGTGACTGATGTTTATCGGAAAAAACGACATCTACGAAAAACGTCACAATTGGCTCGCCAGCGCAGCGGCAAATGTCTATAGTCCGCCGCGTTTGCCCCGGAGGTTGTCTGGGGCCTTGAGTGTTTGCACCTTCGGGTGCCAATTGCCGCTTCAGGAGGGCGTTGCAGGATATGGCCAATGTGGTTGTTGTCGGGTCGCAGTGGGGCGATGAGGGCAAAGGCAAGATTGTGGACTGGTTGTCCGAGCAAGCCGATGTCATTGTCCGCTTTCAAGGTGGTCATAATGCTGGCCATACGCTCGTTATTGACGGCATCAGCTACAAACTTTCCCTTCTGCCGTCCGGTGTCGCCCGGAAGGGTAAACTGTCGGTCATTGGCAATGGCGTTGTCGTCGATCCTCACGCATTTGTCAGCGAAGTCGAGCGGATCACCGAGCAAGGTGTTGTGGTCAACCCGGAGACACTTCGGATTGCTGAAAATGCCACGCTGATCCTGTCGCTTCATCGTGAACTGGATGCCATGCGTGAGAACTCCAATACGGGCACCCGTATTGGCACGACGCGCCGCGGGATCGGACCGGCTTATGAAGACAAGGTGGGACGCCGCGCCATTCGGGTCATGGACCTGAAAAACATGAACACCCTGCCAGCCAAAATTGATCGCCTGCTAACGCACCACAATGCGCTGCGCCGGGGGCTTGGTCAGGAAGAGATTTCAGCCACTGCGATCTTTGAGGAACTGTCCAGCGTTGCGGACAAGATGTTGCCTTACATTGATTCTGTTTGGCGTCTTCTTGATGAGCAACGTCGTCAGGGCAAGCGCATTCTTTTTGAAGGGGCGCAGGGCGCACTTCTGGATATCGACCACGGAACGTATCCGTTCGTGACGTCGTCGAACACGGTTGCTGGTCAGGCAGCAACAGGCTGTGGTCTTGGTCCGAATTCCATTGATTACGTTCTTGGGATCACCAAAGCTTACACAACCCGCGTTGGCGAAGGTCCGTTCCCGACCGAACAAGAGAACGAGATCGGCGAGTTCCTCGGAACGCGCGGTCATGAGTTTGGAACAGTGACTGGCCGCAGCCGCCGGTGTGGCTGGTTCGATGCAGTTCTGGTTCGTCAAACGGTTTGCACATCAGGTATTAGCGGTATCGCGCTTACCAAACTCGATGTTCTTGATGGTCTTGATGAAATCAAGATCTGCGTTGCCTATGAGCTGGACGGTGAGCGGATTGACTATCTGCCGGCTTCCCAGGGCGCTCAGGAGCGGGTTGTTCCAATCTATGAGACATTGCCGGGCTGGAAAGAGTCTACGGAAGGGGCCCGCAGCTGGGCTGACCTTCCGGCGCAGGCGGTTAAATATGTTCGCCATGTGGAAGAGTTGATCGGTGCACCAGTGGCGCTTCTCTCCACAAGTCCTGAGCGGGATGACACAATTCTTGTGCAGAATCCATTTCAGGATTGAGAATAACAGTTGTAAAACCGCATAATTCGAAAGTCATAAAATGACTTGATTCGTGTGGTACGGACCCGGGTCTGAGCTCTGGCAAAGGCTATTGCCAGACAAACCAACGCCGTGATGCTTCCACGAAGTGTCCCGGCGTTTGAGGCGTGGATCCGTTATCGGCTGGCTGAGCTTGCAGCAATCTGCCAGATAGACACGGGAAGAATGGGCCGCGTATGGGCCAACGGGCAGGAATATGGCTGATTATTATTCGATTTTGAAAAAAACGATCGCGTCTTTGCCTGAGAGTAACGGGTCGGCGCGCAGAAGCGTCTACAGCCGCGCCCGAAATGCGATCGTCAGCCAACTCAAGGCTTATGAACCCCCTCTTTCTCCCTCTGAAATCACGGCTGAACAGCTGCGTCTGGAAGAGGCAATCCGGAAGGTTGAAGCTGAGGCGGCCCGTGAGGCGTTAGGTCTCGGCCCAAGCACCACGATTGCGCCAGAGCCATCCCCGCAAGAAGCACCTGCAGAACCGGAACTTGAAAAATCTTCTGAGCCTGAAGCGCCAGCACCTGCTGTTACAGCAAACGATGTTCCAGAGGTCGCTAGCGAGCCGACTCTGTCCGCCGACCTCGATAGTCCTCTAACCGGCGGCCCTTCGCATTCTCCGCTCAAGTCTGAAATTGAAGCAGCCGAGCAACTCGGATCTGCCTCGCATGAAGCGGTTCAAAGTGCGCGTGAAGCTTACGAAGAAGCACCGGAGCCGGTCGAGGAAAAGGCAGATACCTCTAAGGAGCGCAAGGAGCCGACGCTTGGTAATGTCGCTTCTCGTGAAGATGATAGCACTGGCAATGGTGATGACGAAGCTTCGTCGTTGTTTGCGGATGAGGAGCCCGTGGCTCCTTCAGCGACGTCAGAGGTTGTTTCCAAGGCGGAGGCGCGCGAGCGACGCCGGGCTGGACGAGAAAAGCGGAGTGCTTCGGCTGCGCTTTCCAAAAATGGCGGTCGGTCTTCCAATGTGATGCCGATAGCCCTGGCAGCTGTTCTTGCTGTTGTGATAGCTGGGGTTTCCTATTTCGTCCTTGTTCCTCAGGACAATGGCGCTTCTCTTCAAGAGACAGCTCAGGAAACCGGCACGGATACAGGTACGGAGAAAATCGAGGCTCCAACCCCTGCACAGCAGGCAGCTGTTGAACCGGAAGCATCTGAAACAGAAGAAGCTTCAAATAAAAACACGGATCGTTTGCTGGATGATAACGGTGAACCAGCTGCTGCGCCTGATGCGCGCAGCGTAACTACCACCTTGATTACTCCCGGCCAGACCGAGACGGTTTTGGTAGAGCCTCAACCATCTGCGACGCCATTGCCCAGCCTTCCGGAAGACGGGGCTCCAGCAGATGGGCAAGCGTCAGGCACAGATGTTGCGAGCACTTCGCCTACCGAAACGCCGCCTGCGCCTTCGACCGCAGCAACTGCGGATGCGCAGCGGTCTATCCTCTATGAAGAGGGCGAAGATGGCAGCGGGTCAGGATCAGCTTCGCAGGGCGCAGTTGTCTGGTCTTTGGAAGATGAAACGGACCTGAGCGGTAAGGCTCAAAAGGTTCTGGTGGCCGATGTGACGATCCCTGAGCGAGATGTGAACGTCAACCTTCGGATCAAGCCGAATGACGACACGTCGCTGCCAGCTAGCCATCTTGTTGAAATCAAGTACGAATTCCCCGAGAACTATTCTGCGGGTGATGTTGTCAACGTTCCAGGCCTTGTGATGAAACCAACGGAAGAAGCACGGGGAGATGCGCTGTTGGGGGCATCTGTGAAGGTGTCTCCAGGATACTTCTGGATCGCGCTCTCCAGCTTGACCAGTGAGCGGGACCGGAACCTCGGATTGCTACGTGAGCGTGGCTGGATCGATATCCCGATGCTTTATGACAACGGCAAACGCGGTATCCTGACCCTTGAAAAAGGCGGTGTAGGGTCTCAGGCCGTAGATCAGGCGATCTCCTCCTGGACAGCGGGTTAAGCGTCGACATCAAAACGTTTTGGCAGTTTGGACAGCGGGCTTCTCATCAAGCCCGCTGTCCTTTTTTTTGAAAAACCGTATGTCCGGACTTCTTGCTCTTGCCAATCGCGATGAGGTTGTGCATGTTCGACCTTGGTCCGAGGGGTGTTCCTGAAAGGGAACTGAGATAGCAGACGCTGAACCCTTAGAACCTGATCCGGGTCATGCCGGCGAAGGGACGGAAGCCTTTAGCCTATTCCCGGATCTCCAGTGTCAGTTTCGGTTTGTCCGAAGACGGGAGATCCTTGTGTGTTGAATGCAAAAACGCCAAATGGCGTTCAAAAGCGCAGTGTATCTGCAGCTGCGGGCAGACAAATGCCAACACCTTGGGGTGTTTTTGGCAAGCTAATGCGGGTCGTTCTGGGCTTTGCCTTTTTCCTCCTCGCATGGGACGTTTTGGTCCGCCTCCTTGATATTCCGCCTTTCATGTTACCGGGGCCGATGAAGGTTTTGGATGCGTTTCAGGCGCGTGGTTGGTTCTTGCTGGAGCATGCGGCGATCACCGCGCAGGAAACTGTTCTCGGTTTTATTCTGGGGGTTTTTGCAGGCACCTTGATAGCCGTGGCAATGTGGCTTTTTCCGCTGGCCCGGCGTGGTCTTCTGCCCATGATCCTGATCACGCAAGCTTTGCCGGTTTTCGCCATTGCGCCCATTCTTGTTCTTTGGCTTGGGTTTGGGTTGGCCTCGAAAATCGTGATGGCCGTGTTGGTTATCTTCTTTGCCGTAACGTCCACGTTTTATGATGGCTTGAGGCGGGCTGATCCGGGATATTCGGATCTGGCGAAACTCTATCGCGTTGGACGTTGGAAAGAACTGATCTATTTCCGCTTCCCGGCTGCCCTTCCTGCGCTCGCATCCGGCATTCGAATTGCCGCTGTCTTTGCTCCCATTGGTGCCATCGTGGGCGAATGGGTTGGGGCAAAGGGCGGCCTTGCTTTCATCATGCTTCAAAGCAATGCGCGCATGCAGACAGACATGATGTTTGCCGCGCTCATCCTGCTGGCGCTGATGGTTCTCACGCTCCGCTACACGGTGGAGCGCCTCACCACATTGATGGTCCCCTGGCAAGTCGAAGAATGACTGCCTGTTTTATTGGAGGTGTTTTATGACACATCGTTTCAAGGCTGGGCTCTTTGCTCTGGCGCTGGCGTTCTCCAGTCCTGCGCATGCAGCTGAAAAGCTGACGGTGCTGCTGGATTGGTTCACAAACCCGGATCACGCGCCGATCATCGTCGCCAAGACAAACGGCTTTTTTGAAGCTGACGGCCTTGATGTTGAGCTTATTGAGCCAGCTGACCCGTCCATGCCGCCAAAGCTGGTTGCTGCCGGGCAGGGCGACATTGCGATCTCCTATCAGCCAACTCTTCATGCGCAGATTGACGAAGGCCTGCCAGTCAAGTGGATTGGTACACTTGTTGAGACGCCACTGAACTCACTGATTGTGCTGGAAGACGGTCCGATCCAGAAACTGGAAGACCTGAAAGGCAAAAAAATCGGCTTTTCCGTTTCCGGTTTTGAAGATGCAATGCTTGGACAGATGCTGAAGTCTGTTGGCCTTTCTGTCACCGATGTAGAGTTGATCAATGTGAACTTTGCCTTGTCGCCGTCTTTGATGTCGGGCCAGGTGGATGCTGTCATTGGTGCCTATCGCAATTTTGAACTCACTCAGATCGAGATTGAAGGCAAAAAGGGCCGTGCCTATTTCCCGGAAGAGAACGGTGTACCGATCTTTGACGAACTGATTTACGTGGTTCACAAGGACAAGACGGATGACCCGCGTTACGCCAAGTTTCTTGCCGCTGTAGAGGCTGCAACTGTTTATCTCACGAACCATCCGGAAGAATCCTGGAAAGCCTTTATCGGCGCATATCCGAGCCTTGATGACGAGCTCAACAGTCGCGCCTGGTACGACACGCTGCCCCGTTTTGCCAAACGCCCGGCAGCCCTTGATGAAGGACGTTACCAGCGGTTTGCGGAGTTCATGGCGGCCAATGAGCTGATTTCAAAAGTTGTTCCTGTCGAGACATACGCGCAGGAAATTCGCTAAATGCGTCTTTCCAGACTTGCAAAAAGAAAGTCGCCGAGAGTTTCTCGGCGGCTTTTCGTGTTTCTTATCTGTCAATAACGTTAGGCAGCAGGCAGTTCCTTGGCTCGCGCGCTGTTTTTGACGGCTTTTTGAACCTTTTCAAAGGCGCGAACTTCGATCTGGCGCACACGCTCACGGCTTACCCCGAACTCAGTCGACAGATCTTCCAGAGTGATCGGATCTTCCGACAGGCGGCGCGCAGTAAAGATGCGGCGTTCGCGTTCGTTCAGTTCGTCCATCGCCTGGCTCAAGAGCTCGCGGCGTTGGTCCAGCTCCTCCTGGTTAGCCAGAAGCGTTTCCTGACTATCAGCTTCATCAACCAGCCAGTCCTGCCACTCTCCAGCATCAGCTTCTGCGCGCACAGGCGAGTTGAGGCTAGCATCACCGCCAAGTCGGCGGTTCATGGAGATAACCTCTTCTTCACTCACACCGAGCTTGGTCGCAATCTCCTGAACCTGATGTGGCTTCAGATCACCTTCTTCAAGAGCCTGAATCTTGCCTTTCAACCGGCGCAGGTTGAAGAACAGACGCTTCTGGTTGGCAGTGGTGCCCATTTTGACGAGCGACCAGGATCGCAGGATATATTCCTGAATTGCGGCCTTGATCCACCACATGGCGTAGGTCGCAAGACGGAAGCCTTTATCCGGCTCAAACCGTTTCACGGCCTGCATCAGGCCAACATTGCCCTCAGACACGACTTCGCCAATCGGCAAACCATATCCACGGTAGCCCATGGCGATCTTTGCCACAAGACGCAAATGAGAATTCACCAGCCGTTCGGCTGCTTCCGGGTCCTCATGCTCTTTGTAACGCTTGGCGAGCATGTACTCTTCCTGCGGCTGCAGGAGCGGAAACTTCCGGATTTCATCGAGGTAGCGGCTCAATCCGCCTTCCCCGGCAGTCAACATTGGTACGTTCTGGGCCATTGATTGCGCCCCCTTTCTCCCAAATAAAAGCGCGTTCCCTTATCGGAGCAGGTCATCCCTCCCGGGGTCAAACGCTAGCGCCAAGGCGAACACGATCTCGTAGACGTCCGATTACGGCACGTCAGTCACCTACATATAGGTATAAATATGCTGATTACATGGCTTTTGGGCGAAATTGAATTCTAATATTTTTGTAATGTTGATAATAACGCGTTGAAATCAGCCGGAAATGGCGATTCAAACCGCAACGTCTCGCCGCTAACCGGGTGCGCGAATGCCAGAAGTCCAGCGTGCAAGGCCTGTCGCGTGAAAGTGTCGATCGTGGTTTTCAGTGGATCTTCAAGGCGTTTTGTCTTGGTCTTGAAACCGGCGCCGTAATCCATATCGCCGATCAAGGGGTGGCCAATATGGGCCATATGGACGCGAATCTGGTGTGTTCTGCCTGTCTCAAGTCGACACTCCATTAATGAAGCCAAAGCTTCCGTGTCTTTTTCCCCAAAGCGTTCCTTCACTTGCCAATGGGTAATCGCATGTCGTCCGGCCGTTTTAACGACGGCGATTTTCTGCCTGTTTGCCTGTGATCTCGCCAAATTGGCATTTATGGTGCCTTTTAGGCTGCTTGGTGCACCCCAGACGAGTGCTGAATAGGCGCGCTCCAGTGGACCGGTTTTCCCGTGATCTGCGAATTGTTCAGACAGCCCCTGATGGGCCTGATCCGTTTTGGCCACGACCAGAAGGCCGCTGGTGTCTTTATCGATGCGATGAACGATGCCAGGACGCTTCACACCACCAATGCCAGACAGACTGTCGCCACAATGATGTATGAGCGCGTTGACCAACGTTCCCGTCCAGTTACCCGCCCCCGGATGGACGACAAGGCCTGCAGGCTTGTCGACAACAATCAGATGATCATCTTCATAGATGATGGAAAGCGGAATGTTCTCGCCTTTGGGGTCCGGGTCTTCAGGTTCTGGCAAAGTGAGGGCAAGAGCCTGACCTTCATTGACCCGGTGTTTGGGCTCCACTATTTTGCGCCCATCGACGGTGACCTCGCCGCCTTTGATCAACGTCTGGATCCTGTTCCGGCTCAGAGATGCAATCTGACCGGCAAGGACGGCATCCAACCGTTTTCCGTGGTCATCTGCATCAACCTTCAATGTGAAATCCTGGTCCAGTATGACCGGATCATCCGGAGTATTATTTGCCATGAGTCATTCCGATTTGCGTGACGAAGACCAGGAAGAGGCACCGCTTGACCCGGCCGCGCAACGTTTGCAGGCGAAGCTGCGGCGGTTGTTGCTTGGATCGTCTCTTATCATGTTTCTGGGCTTCATCGCTGTCTTCGCAGCAATCATGTACAAGATCAATGCATCTGGCGGGAATGAAGCAGATCGTTTTGCAGAAACGATTGAATTGGCTCCTGGCAGTGAAGTGCAAAGCGCGACGCTTTCCGATGGTGTGCTGGTCTTGCTTGTTAACAAGGAAAACGCGACGTCCATCGTCTATGTTGATGCAAGTACCGGGGCAATGCTCGGGACAAGCGGCTTTGTTGGCCGATAAAGTTATAAACAGACAAACATAAAAAAGAGCGGTGAGGGGCTTGCGCGGTGTCAAATAGCCCCTTATACGCACCATCCAACGACCGGCGACAAGCGTCGCCGCACGAAAGTGCGCCCATCGTCTAGCGGTCTAGGACGCCGCCCTTTCACGGCGGAAACACGGGTTCGAGTCCCGTTGGGCGTGCCATTTCTCTCTCAAATGTGCATTTAAGTTCTGTTCGGCCTAAGATTCAGTTCAGTCGTTGAAGCTGCCTGTTTCGACAAGGGCAACGTCATGCTCCTGTGCTGTTTGCAGCAGGTGGTCTGACGGGCAGCGGTCGGTCACAAAGGTCGTGACTTGAGACAAATGCCCCACCCGAACCGGTGCTGTTCTCTCGAACTTGGTGCTATCTGCCACCAGAATAACGTGCCGCGCATTTTGCATGATCGTCTGCGTGACTCGGACTTCCCGATAATCATAGTCGAGAAGAGAGCCATCGGGATCTATGGCTGAGGCGCCTATGATGGCGAAGTCCACCTTGAATTGGCTCATGAAGTCGACAGCCGCTTCACCGACGATGCCGCCATCTGAGTGGCGCACCACGCCACCTGCAATGACAACCTCAATTTGTGAATAGCCGCGCATCAGGCTCGCCACGTTGATGTTGTTGGTGATCACCATCAGGCCCTGATGTTGTAGTAGCGCTTGTGCGACAGCTTCCGTGGTGGTGCCGATATTGATTGATAGAGAAGCGTTGTCCGGAATCATGGAGGCGACATGCGTCGCAATATCAGCCTTTTCCCGACTGGAGATGATGCGCCGGGCTTCATAACCAACGTTTTCAATGCCGGATGATAGTAGAGCCCCACCGTGCGTACGGGCCAACAGGCGGCGGTCGCAAAGCTCGTTCAGGTCCTTGCGAATGGTTTGGGGGCTGACGTCAAATCTTTTTGCGAGATCATCAACGCTCACACGCCCATTTCGGCGGGCCAGTTCCAGAATTTCGTTATGTCGTGGGATCAGCATGGCGGGAGCAGGATCATCTTATAATGTACGATGGCGCCATGGACCTTCCCAGTTAGGCGGGGGGCGTCAGGCGACATCCTTGTTTTTTTGTTTTCTTGAACTGCGTTCAGACTTTTGCGCTGCGACCGCATCCTCAATGACCGGTGAATCGTCATTCGTTTCGGTAGTGGTATCAGCGCTCTGGCGGTCCGGCTTTTCGTTTATGCTCTTGCCTGAATTGGCTTTTACAATCTTCTGTACCAACACGCTGGCGGGGGATGGAAGGTCTGAAGAAGATGCTGCACCGTTTTCCGGCGATTGATCGGAGTCTGACTTTTGTGCGCCGTTGCCAGTGATTTTGAGCTTTGCACGATCTGCTTCGGGTAATCGTTCTTGGGCAAATGCCACAAGGTTGCTCCGGAGTTTTGTTAGTTTCGAAGCATTTTGCAGGTCAGTGCGGTACTGTAGGAGTTTATTGTGCGCGCGTTTCAGGGCCCGTTCCCGATCTGAGACCATTGCCTGTAGTCGGGCCTTGTCCTCTATGGCTTCTTTCAGGTCGTTTTCCAATGATAAGGAAATTTTTTCAGCTGGTGCTCCAGCCATATCCTGCCGGGCTACCAATTGAGCAACATGGCTTTGGGCTGCGATGTATTTTGCTTCAATATTGATCAGTTGTTTTTCGAGATCCTTGATGACACCGCTTTGGTCGGCAGGATCAATATCGATGAGTTCGATGCCTTTTTCAGCCGCTTGCGTCTCGCTCAGCATCTTTTGCAGTTCGATGACCTCTTCAATTTCCTCGTCCTGCGCGGCCTCTTGTTTCGAGGTGGTATCTGAGGAGGGGAGAGGCTGTGCAGCATTCAAGGCGTCGATCTCTGCGCGGTAGCCATTTGCAGATTTTGTGGCTTCCTGCAGTTGCTTCTTTAGAGCTGCTATTTCCTCAAGATGCTGATCAGAGGCGGTCTTATGGTCTGTGTCAGTTTGTTGTTGCAACTTACGCAGTTTTTCGAGCTCACGCTGGTTCTCGCTTTTGATGCGAACGAGCTCCGAGCGTAGGTTCCCGGCAACAAGCTTTTCGTCTGCCGTTCGATTACGCTCCTCGGAAAGGGCACGTTCCAATCGCCGTCTCTCCACCGCATGTTGCGCGAGCATCTGGTCTTGTGAGGCTCGGACTTCCGCATATGTGGTAGGGTTCACGGCCTCATAGGCTTCACGGGTGAGCCGAACCGCTCGACGATAGAAGGCGGGAAACACTGCCAAGGCGATAAGGCCAGCGAACAGGAAGCCCAAAGCAATATACATTGCAGCTTCAATCACGCCTTGCTCCCCTTTCCCGGCCACAGTCGATTTCAATTTCTAACTTCATCGACACAAAAACACATATCATACGGGGGGTTCTATTGAAAAATCCGATTAATCCTAGAAAGGATTCCATGTCGGCTTTGGTGTAAATTTCAAATAACCCATGTTGAGACCCAACCTGGCACCGACACCGGCACGGATCGGGACCAGAATTATGTCATGGTTGCTCAGGACGGTCATCCCGACACCGCCTACCAAATAAGCTGAGCCGTTGACACCCAGAAAGCGATTGTTGATCGCGTCCACGGACGGAAGGTTATAGACCAGCATCATCACGCGTGCACCGTCGGCCCCAAAATCGAAACCAACTGACGGACCTTGCCAGAAGACTTTGTGATTGCCTGCGTTGCGGGTGTAGAGTTCGCCTTCACCATATCGGGCACCTGCCACAAATGCCCCAGCACCTTCTTCACCCAGAATGTAGCCATTGGGTTGGCCGTAGCTTGAGAAGGCTTGCTCCACTACAGATGCCAGCCCCCCCGATACCTTTCCAAAGAACTGATGTCCTGTAGTGACAATCTGGTCCTGACTGTATTGTTCTGGAGCTGGCCCGCCTGTCTGGGCACTTGCTGGCGCGGCAAAACCCAAGCTGGCGATTAGCAGACCTGTTGCAAACACCTTGGCAAACGCAGTTTGAAGGGGTTTCATATGTGTATTTCTCCGTTCAAATTCCTGAATGCAGGTGACGTCGGCTCTCGCCCGGGCCGAGGCAGTGCTATGATAGTATTCCATTAATTTTCGATTCGCGGGCGTTTCGTCTTATGAAATCCACTTTCCGAGTGATGGTATGGCGCGCAAATCGGACAAGGTTGTGGCCATTGATGCTAATTGGCGCTTTGGGATTGCTGTTTTTTGACAATGAAGCGCACACACGACCAGAACGGTTTATGCCTGACCCAATAACCGGGTTTGCATTGGCAGGCCATGATCCGGTGGCCTACTTTGTGGATGGATATCCGAGGCGAGGAACCGACGAATACACGTATCAATGGGGTGGAGCGCAATGGGTATTTGTCAATCAGGGAAACCGCGAAGCCTTTAAGATGGCACCTGAAGCCTATGCACCCCTATATGCAGGATGCGGCGGATATGCTCTCGCAGAAGGCTATGCAACGGCAGGAAACCCAATGACGTTTGCCTTCATCAAAGGCCGACTTGTTCTCTTCCACTCGCCGGTTAATCGGTTCCTTTATATTGTGAATGTCGACCTTATGGCTGCGGAAGCTGCAGAAAATGCGCGGAAAACGCGGTGTGAACCGCTGCTTTAGAGTCTCCCCGCCTTGGCAGAAACAGGCGCTGTGTGTATCCAATTAGGTGTGCTTGACCGAATCAAGCAATGGCTAAAACTCGCAAATTATGTCGTAGGAAACCATGCCCGAACTTAAAGAGCTGTCGTCCCTGGATCTTTCTGCGCTGGTAGCCAGCCGGGTCTGTCACGATATCATCAGCCCGGTTGGGGCCATTACCAATGGTCTGGAGGTTCTGGACGAAGATGGCGCTGAGGACATGCGCGAGTTTGCCATGGACCTTATTCGCAAGAGTGCCCGTCAGGCGTCTGCAAAACTTCAATTTGCTCGTCTTGCATTCGGTGCAGCCGGTTCTGCGGGCGCTGAAATCGATCTTGGTGATGCTCAAGTTGTCGCCACTGGGTTCATGGAAAATGAAAAATCGGATCTAGACTGGCAAGTGACGCGGCATTTGATGCCGAAGAACTACGTAAAGTTGCTGCTAAACCTTATTTTGATTGCAAATCAGTGTGTGCCGCGCGGCGGGACGATCACGGTTACTATGGAAGGTGAGCCATCTTCACCCTCGTTTGAGCTGGTTGCAAGTGGTCAAAACCCACGGATTCCCATCGGAATGAAGGAAACTCTGGAGGGTGCTGAGCCTGAGCGAGTAGATGCCCATTCTGTTCAGCCAATATATGCGTTTTTGCTTGCGAAAGAATGTGGAAGCACTGTTGTTATTAACAAAGAAGAAGAACTGGTCAGAATAACAACATCCGCGAAAATGTAATTTCGCCGACAAACTCTTCTGCTGTTTCAGCGTATCTTAACTGTTTTGGCTCAGCCTCACTCGTATGGACACCTCGGTCCAGCCGTCCCGACACGGGGCGCGGTACCAGCATACAGACGGGTGAGAGCAGGCAATGGACGACCTTCTCAGGGAATTTATTACTGAGACGAATGAAAGTCTCGATGTTGTAGACGTCGAGCTCGTCAAGTTCGAACAAGAACCAAACAACGCAACCATTCTGGATAACATTTTCCGACTTGTTCATACGATCAAGGGAACATGTGGCTTCCTCGGCTTACCACGCCTGGAAGGAATTGCGCACGCGGCCGAGACATTGATGGGTAAGTTTCGTGACGGTGCTCCCGTTACACAGGAAGCTGTCTCTCTCATTCTTACCTCTATTGACCAGATCAAGGATATCCTTGGTGAGCTGGAAGAGGCTGGCGGTGAAGAACCGGCAGGGGATGACAGCGAGTTGATTTCCAAACTTGAGGCGATGTCGGCGAAAGCGGATGCAGCTATGTCCGGTGGTGCACCCGCGGAAGAAAAGGCCGAAGAAGATTCGGCTTCTGATGCCGATGCGATCAACGTGCCTGACCAGTCTCTTGAGCGTGAGTTGCGTCCAGGCGAAGTGTCGCTTGATGAACTTGAGCGCGCCTTCCGTGAAACGGAAATTGAAGTTGAGGTTGCAGAGCCGAACGTAGCTGAAGAAGCTGCGCCTGCGCCGGAACCAGCTCCAGCACCTGAGCCTGTAAAGGCTGAGCCAAAGCCCGCTCCTGCGGCAAAGAAAGAGCCGGAGAAGAAAGAAGCGGAAAAGAAATCCGGCGGCGGTGGAAGTGTGTCCAGCCAGAGTATCCGTGTGGCGGTCGATACGCTCGAACATCTGATGACGATGGTGTCGGAGCTTGTGCTGACGCGCAACCAGCTTCTGGAGATTGTTCGTAGGCATGAGGACAGTGAATTCAAGGTTCCGCTACAGCGACTTTCCAATGTAACTGCTGAACTGCAGGAAGGGGTCATGGCGACCCGGATGCAGCCGATTGGAAATGCGTGGCAGAAGCTTCCACGTATCGTTCGGGATCTTAGTCAGGAACTTGATAAGCCGATCGAACTGGAAATGATCGGTGCTGACACCGAACTGGACCGTCAGGTTCTTGAAATGATCAAGGATCCGCTGACACATATGGTCCGAAATTCGGCTGACCATGGGCTTGAAATGCCAGCGGACCGACGCACGGCTGGTAAGCCGGACAAGGGCACAATTACTCTTGCCGCTTACCATGAAGGCGGTCATATCATCATCGAAGTCCGAGATGACGGTAAAGGCATCGACGTTGAGAAAGTGAAGGAGAAGGCTATTGATAAGGGCCTGGCGACCGAAGCTGAACTCGACAAGATGTCCGACACGCAGATTCAGAAGTTTATATTCTCTGCAGGGTTCTCTACAGCCGCAGCCATCACCAGTGTTTCTGGTCGCGGCGTTGGCATGGATGTTGTGCGCAACAACATCGAGTTGATTGGTGGTACCGTTGATCTGCGCTCTGTACAGGGCAAAGGCTCAAGCTTCATCATCAAGATCCCGCTGACCTTGGCGATTGTGTCGACCTTGATCGTCGAAGCCGGTGGTGATCGCTTTGCCATCCCGCAGCTCTCTGTTGTTGAATTGGTTCGTGTACAGTCAAATTCAGAGCACCGCATAGAGCGTATCAAGGATACGCCAGTCCTACGGTTGCGGAACCAGTTGCTCCCACTTGTTCATCTCTCCTATCTTCTTGGCATCGCCGATGAAGATCATGCCGATGGTGAACTTGATACGGACAACGGCTTCATCGTCGTGATGCAGGTCGGCAGTCAAACCTTCGGCGTGGTTGTGGATGGTGTGTTCCACACCGAGGAAATCGTGGTCAAACCAATGTCCACAATGCTTCGTAACCTCACGATGTTCTCCGGGAACACCATTCTCGGTGATGGCTCGGTCATTATGATCGTCGATCCAAATGGCGTTGCAAGCGCGATGGCAAGTCATGCATCCAGCGCTGTTGCCGAGCAGACTTCAGAAGGTGAAGAGAAACAGCGCCAGGTAGAAAGCAGCCAGAATGCTATTTCTCTTCTTCTGTTCCGCGCTGGCGCGCCAGAACCGAAGGCGGTGCCGCTGTCACTGGTCACGCGTTTGGAAGAGTTTGATGTCTCCAAGATCGAACGCTCCAATGGCCGAGACCTTGTTCAGTACCGTGGTTCACTGATGCCATTGGTCTACATCAATGAAGGCGACCAGCATAAAGCCGAGGGGACACAGCCAATGCTTGTCTTCTCTGACTCAGGCCGTTCGATGGGGCTGGTTGTCGATGAGATTGTCGACATTGTCGAAGATCAGATGAATATCGAGGTCGGATCAGAGCGTGTTGGTGTTCTTGGTTCTGCCATCATCAAAGAGCGTGCAACTGAAATCATCGACCTTGGCTACTATCTGCCATTGGCCTTTGAAGACTGGTTTATGCGTAAAGAGATGGACATTCAAGCGCTTACAAAGAAAGTTCTGTTTGTCGACGACTCTTCCTTCTTCCGCAATATGTTAACGCCGGTTCTGAAGGCAGCTGGATATGACGTTACTGTCTGCAGCAGCCCGAAACAGGCTCTGGATCATCTCGAAGATGGTATGCGCTTCCACGCAGTGGTGAGTGATATCGAGATGCCTGAGATGAACGGCTTTGAATTCTGCGAAAGCCTGCGGCGTGATCCGCGTTATCGGGAGATGCCTGTTGTGGCACTCTCTTCGTTGATTACTCCGGCGTCCATCGAGAGAGGTCGTCAAGCAGGTTTTGACGACTATGTGGCGAAATTTGACCGACCTGGCCTGATTGCGGCGCTCAAAGAGGTCTTTTCCGGTGAAATGGGAGTTGCAGCATGACCGCAGCAGAAGACAACATTCAAGCAAGCGGTGACTCGATCCAGTATGTGACCGTGGTCATCGGCGGACAGTTGTTTGGACTGCCCATTTCTCAGGTCCATGATGTGTTCGTTCCCGATAGTGTGACACGGGTACCTCTTTCGGCCCCGGAAGTGGCTGGTGTCCTGAATTTGCGTGGACGCATTGTGACCGCGATCAACATGCGCCGTCGCCTGCATCTTCCACCATTGGAAGACGAGCAGATGATGGCGGTAGGGATTGAGTACAAGAACGAGAGCTATGGCCTCGTCATCGACTCCGTCGGTGAAGTGCTGACTTTGCCGACCGAAAATGCTGAACCAAATCCGACCAACCTTGACAAGCGCTGGGCGGAAATCGCCGGAGGCGTTCACCGTTTGGATGGTCAGCTGATGGTTATTCTGGATGTAGACCGTCTTCTCGGCTCGATGTTCACCGAGCCGGTGGCAGCATAGTTGTACCTGGGTTGAACAGATCGGAGAAAAACCCAATGAAACAGTGCCTTGTAGTCGATGACTCCAGCGTTATCCGTAAGGTTGCCCGCCGTATTCTCGAAGACTTGAACTTCGAGATTACCGAGGCAGAGGATGGCCAACAGGCTCTAGACGAGTGCCGGAAAAACATGCCGGACGCGATCCTGCTTGACTGGAACATGCCGGTTATGGACGGTCTTGAGTTCTTGACCAGCCTGCGCGGTGAAGACGGTGGTGAGAATCCAATCGTTGTATTTTGTACGACTGAAAATGATGTTGCGCATATCGCCCGAGCCATTCGGGCCGGTGCAAATGAATACATCATGAAACCCTTCGACCGAGAAATTGTCGAAGCCAAGTTTCAGGAAGTCGGCTTGATTTAACCGCACGGCGGAACTTTAGATGGCGATAGCTCAAGAAAAAATAGGATCCGGTGCGCGGCCGGACGCAGACCCTATTCGGGTGATGGTCGTCGATGACGCTGTCGTCATTCGGGGTTTGTTGAGCCGATGGATTGATGCTGATCCGGCTCTGACTGTTGTTGGATCACACCGAAATGGGAAACTCGCGGTCGAGGATATCGAGAAAAGCAATCCCCATGTGGTTGTTCTCGATATCGAAATGCCCGAGATGGACGGCATGACGGCCCTACCGCTCATGCTTGCTAAAAAACGCGATCTCGTGGTGATTATGGCATCCACGCTGACACGGCGAAATGCTGAGGTCAGCTTGAAGGCCCTATCACTCGGGGCCGCGGATTACGTTCCCAAACCGGAATCAACCTCGGAGGTCACGACATCTGTCGACTTCCGGCGTGAGTTGATTGAAAAGGTGAAGGTACTCGGGCAGCAAGCCTTGCGCGCCCGCGCTCCTGCTGCGCCGCCAAAGGTGATGCGGGCGCAAACCACCAAGCCAACACCGACAGCTTCGGCAGCAACAAGCCCTGTTTCCGCTGCACAATCGGCTCCCAAGCCGATCAATACGCGGGACGCGTTTCGTGCGAGACCGACACCCGCCGCAGCTGCTGCGCCTGCTCTGGAAACGGATGTCAAGTATCAAATCAAGCCTTACTCGGCTTCAAAGCCCCGGATATTGGCAATTGGCTCTTCGACCGGTGGACCGCAAGCATTGCAGCAGGTCATCCGTTCTGTCGGCACAGCCATGAGTGATATCCCGGTGGTTGTGACACAACATATGCCGCCGACTTTTACGTCGATTCTTGCTGAGCATCTCGGTAAGGCCGCCATGCGACCTTCAAAAGAAGGTGAAGATGGCGAGCATCTGAAGCCAGGGCATATTTATGTTGCGCCTGGGGGCAAGCATATGATCCTGGAAAAGGACGGGGCCGGGGGGGTTATCCGGTTAAATGACGGACCGCCGGTAAATTTCTGTAAGCCTGCAGTCGACCCGCTCTTTGAGAGCGTGGCGAATGTTTACGGGTCCGCGACGCTAGGTCTTATTCTTACGGGAATGGGGCAAGATGGCGCCGAGGGCGTTCGACGGATTTCCGCAGCAGGCGGAAGCGTTGTTACACAAGATGAGGCCACCAGTGTTGTTTGGGGAATGCCCGGCGCAGCCGCACATACAAATATGTGCAGTGATGTTCTGCCGCTTGGTGAAATTGGCCCCAAAGTCGCACGCGTCATTAAAGGGATGTCCCGATGACTCCGATTGAATTCGATTTTCTAAAAAAGTTCCTGAAGGACCGCTCTGGCCTCGTATTGAGCGACGATAAACAATATCTGGTCGAGAGCAGGCTCCTTCCAATTGCCAACAACTCCGGTTTGGAGACCTTGAGCAAGCTTGTGCAAGAGTTGCAACGGCCGGGAAGTCGGAAGCTGCAGGAAGATGTCGTCGAAGCGATGACGACTAATGAATCCTTCTTTTTCCGTGACAAAACGCCGTTTGATAACTTCAAAGAGATCATGATGCCGCATATGCTTGAGGCGCGTGGTTCAAGCAGATCGGTGAAGATTTGGTGTGCGGCGGCCTCCACTGGGCAGGAGCCATATTCCCTGGCAATTTGCCTAAAGGAGATGGGGCCGAAACTGGCTGGCTGGCGCACGCGTATCGTAGGAACGGATCTTTCTGCAGAAGTGTTGGAGAAGGCTAAGGCTGGTCTTTACAGCCAGTTTGAAGTGCAGCGCGGCCTGCCAATCCAGCTATTGCTGAAGTACTTCGAACAAAAGGGTGACCTTTGGCAAATTGATGCTGGCATCAAGGCGATGGTTGAGCTGAGTAAACTCAATCTTCTAGAGAATTTCTCCCATATGGGTGAGTTCGACATCATCTTCTGCCGTAACGTTCTGATTTATTTTGATCAGGCAACCAAATCCGAGATTCTCGGCCGGCTGGCTAAGCTGATGCCAGAGGACGGTTACCTGGTGCTTGGAGCTGCGGAAACTGTTGTCGGTTTGACCGATGCGTTCAAACCGGTGTCTGGCAAACGTGGTTTGTTCCAACGGAATTCTACAGCCGGTGTTTCCGCAGCGCGTACTCGTCCGCTTGCAGCAGGTCTTGCCGGTCGCGTTTAAGCAATCTGGCTTTTGAAATAATGAAAAGGCGGTCGTTAAACGATCGCTTTTCTTATTGCCAGAATCTTAGACACGTTAAGTAGCGTGTTGAGTGCCGCATTGTCTGTAGCTATACGATGGGCAGTCGAGGCAAAGGTGGCAGATATCGATCCATGATGATGGCGCGAAAGCCGTGGTGCCTTGTGGAACAATCCGACATGGTCAGACTGTTCGGTTACACCATTAAGCCGCTTCGGCGTTAATCGTGTTTTGCATCCGCCATAAGCCTAATTCATCGCCGGTTGTCCGCCGGGCGCGTCTGCGCTATAAGGGAATTCACGTACTGGTGTGTTTCGATCGGGTAATCGTACTATCGGTGGGTTGAGCGGCTACGACACATGTTGTGGCCGCTTTTTTATTTCATGAAACGGAAAAAGCCCCCGAAATTCGGAGGCTCTTTGATTTTTTGATATGCCGATAGGGCGCTTATTAAGCGGCTTGCTCGACTTCCGGCTCGCGAAGAACGTAACCACGACCCCAAACGGTTTCGATGTAGTTCTTGCCTGAGGCTGCAGAGGCAAGCTTTTTACGTAGCTTACAAATGAAGACGTCGATGATCTTCAGCTCCGGCTCGTCCATACCGCCATACAGATGGTTCAGGAACATCTCTTTCGTCAGGGTTGTGCCCTTACGGAGTGAGAGAAGCTCCAGCATCTGGTATTCTTTACCTGTCAGGTGAACGCGCTGACCGGAAACCTCAACTGTTTTGGTGTCGAGGTTGACCTTCAGGTCGCCGGTTACGATCACTGACTGGGCATGACCCTTGGAGCGGCGAACAATTGCGTGAATGCGCGCTACCAGCTCATCCTTATGGAAGGGCTTGGTCATGTAGTCGTCGGCACCAAAGCCGAGACCGCGAACCTTATCTTCGATACCTGCGTTACCGGAAAGGATAAGGATCGGTGTCTTAACCTTTGAAACGCGAAGTGTGCGCAGAACCTCATAACCGGACATGTCCGGAAGATTGAGATCCAGCATAATAATGTCGTAATCGTACAGTTTGCCGAGGTCGATACCTTCCTCGCCAAGATCTGTCGTGTAGACGTTGAAGTTCTCGGACTTGAGCATAAGCTCAATGCTCTGCGCTGTGGCGCTGTCATCCTCAATCAACAATACACGCATGCCAATCCCCTTATGATGCCTATCCTGGGCAAGTCGCAACGGCTGTGTCGGCGCCTGCTACGAAGGACTGTGTTAACCCCGACCCAATCTTAGATCATTAATGGTTAACAAATTCTGATTCATAGCTGCAAGCGAAGCGCGGACGAATCTGTTAACAACGCTCAAAGTGTTGAGTCCCCAGAAAAAATCCGGGTTATCAACTCTTAATGTTCTTGTTTAAGAAACCGGAATAGCCGACTCTAACAAGACTCGTTTTGACAACACTTGCGAACCTCGAATTGGCGCTCGCCCAACGACGTTCTATTCGTTAACATTAACCAGAGTCGTAAACGATCCGTTACCAAATGCCTCTAGGTTGGTAAGGAAATGGTCATGAAAGCGCTTTTTTCTGAAATTGATTCGCTAATGACCACCAAAATCTATGGTCGGGTCGTCGCGGTTCAGGGATTGCTGGTCGAGGTTGCCGGTCCGATCCACGAAATGAGCGTCGGTTCGCTTCTTATGATTGAAATTGGTGAAGACCAACCCAAAGTCCCGGCTGAAGTCGTTGGGTTTCGGGATAATCACGCCTTATGCATGCCCTTTTCCGGACTTGAAGGCGTGCGGATGGGCTGCAAGGCGGTCATTCATGCGCGGGAAAGCGTCGTGCACCCTTCAGACGCATGGCTTGGTCGCGTCATCAATGCCATGGGTGAGCCGATCGACGGAAAGGGCGAGTTGCCTCGCGGCGAAGCGCCCCGTTGGATGAGGACTGCCCCACCTCCTGCTTCTGAACGCGCTCGGGTTGGCCCGCCGCTGGATCTCGGTGTTCGGGCACTCAATACCTTCGTCACCTGCTGCCAAGGGCAAAGAATGGGGATTTTTGCAGGCTCTGGTGTCGGCAAATCCGTGCTCATGTCAATGCTAGCACGCAATACGGACTGCGATGTTTCCGTTATTGGCCTGATTGGGGAGCGGGGGCGCGAAGTTCAGGAATTCATCGAAGACGACTTGGGTGAGGAAGGTCTCGCGCGGTCTGTTGTCGTTGTTGCAACGTCTGATGAAAGTGTGCTCATGCGCCGTCAGGCTGCATATCTGACTATGACGATGGCGGAGCACTTTCGCGATGAAGGGCAAAATGTCCTTTGTATGATGGACTCCATCACGCGTTTTGCCATGGCCCAACGGGAAATTGGCCTTTCCATCGGAGAGCCGCCAACCTCTAAAGGGTATACCCCCACTGTCTTTACCGAGTTGCCGCGTTTGCTGGAACGTGCTGGCCCGGGCCTTGTTGGGAAAGGGTCGATCACGGGACTGTTCACGGTTCTGGTCGAAGGGGACAATCACAACGAGCCGGTTGCTGATGCGGTGCGCGGTATTTTGGATGGGCACGTTGTTATGGAACGATCGATTGCCGAGCGAGGGCGCTATCCGGCCATAAATGTGTTAAAGTCTGTGTCGAGGACCATGCCTCGCTGTGTGCCGGAGGAGTATCAGCCGATCTTGCGCAAGGCGAAGCAGCTGCTTTCTACATACACGGATATGGAGGAATTGATTCGGCTTGGAGCTTATCGCAAGGGGTCTGATGCGACCGTAGATGAGGCAATTAGCCGTTTTGAGCCTATCGAAACCTTTCTAAATCAACGAAAAGGCGAAGCAACATCCCTATCAGAAGGTTATTTGCAACTTGCCAACCTTTTGGAAATGACTCCGAGCTAACATGGGTCTGTTAGGGGAGTATTGAGTGATGAAAACCCGAGACAGTCTGATCCGCCTGAAGCGGTTTCAGGTCGATGACAAAAGACGGCAACTCGCGCAAATCGAATCCATGGTTGCGGAGTTCAACCGCATGGCTGACGAGCTTGATGATCAAATCAGGTCCGAGCAGGAGCGGGTGGGGATTACCGACGTTACGCATTTTGCTTATCCAACCTTTGCCAAGGCAGCTGCGACACGACGGGACAACCTGCGAAACTCTGCGCATGAGTTGGATGATCAGTTGACCCGTGCTCAGGATGAGCTGGCGGAAGCGATTGAAGAACTCAAGAAGTTCGAGCAGTTGGAAGAACGTGATCAGCAACGAGAGCGTACGGCAGCTGAGTTGGCCGAGCAGGAACAGCTGGACGAAATTGCCGGGCGATTACGCTCCCGCGTCTAGTTATTTTATGCCTTTGTGAGACTGTTGCAGCGGTGTGATCGCCGCTGACGGGCCTGTTTTGTCCCGCGCTTATCCTGGTGTCGAACAAATTTCATTCGTTACATTGGCGATCTGTCACATTTTGAGGGGCGGATGCCTTTCGGTTGCCTGATTGGTTGCAGCAAAATCGGTTCTATGTAAGGCAGTGCGAGGGGCTTTTCCATCGGCCTTGGTCTTATCACTCCGTTAGAGCGCTTTCCTCATGCGTCTACTGCTTGCCATTTTGCTGCCTGTCGCCACTTTTTCATTCGCGCTTGGATTAACGTTGCCGCTGATGAAACTAGAGCGTCTTTATTTTCTCGAAGATACGCCGTCCCTCTTGGAAATCGTGGAGGGTCTTTGGCTGGATGGGGAGCCTGTGTTGGCGGCCATCATCCTGTTGTTTTCGATATTCTTGCCAGCAGCGAAGATCGTTTTGACCCATGTGGCAGCGCTAAAGGGGAGCTCGGGTCGGTCGCTATCGGTGCTATCAGCGATTGGAAAGTGGTCGATGCTGGATGTGATGCTTGTGGCGCTTGTGCTTTTTGCTGCAAAAACCAGCGGGTTGGCCGCAGCCTCCGCATTGCCGGGGCTGTGGTTCTATGCTTTGGCGACGATTGCGACAGCTGCTGCGGCAAATCTTTGTCGCCGACAGTAGTCTTCCGCTGAGCTCAAAGCGAATAGGAACAACCTGTTGCGGCGTCACATCTAGTTGAACGCCGCCAGGTGTTTGCGCCGTTTGCGTGAGCGGTCCCGTGGTTCCCGTTTTTTCCGTTTGGCGGCAAAGAACCGTTCGCGAGGTTCTTCATTGAGGGATGGTGAGCGCGTTTCAGTTTGGCTTTGCTTGGCATCGAGGAGGGCCTGAAACTCAGCAATCCATTCTTCGGCTTTGGCCATCGAAAAGCGCATCTTTCGACACCGAACCTGCGCCAGCATTGCGAACGTGCTGAGATCAAGACCGGCAGTAAGGCAGAAACTCGCTGCTCTGTCTGCGGGGCCATTGAAAAGCAGGGTCCGAACCTTTTCGTTCGCTGTTCGGGTGTCTCGGCTCAGATAAGTCGCAACATGCTCAAGTCGCTCATCCTGCAGCAAAACGCTGATTACCTCGTTCACCTCGACATTGGTCACTTGGCACTTTGACCACAGTTTAGAGATATCATTTCCAGCCAGTGTATCGCCAAGAGACTTTCGTACCTGTTTGAGCCGCACCATGCGCTTTTTCTGCGCCGGTGTGAACGAGCTTTTGATCCTGTTTCTCAGCTGCGATTGGATCACCTTGTCCACATTCGGCATCAACTGTTCGCAGATGCTGGGTGTCAGGTCTGGGCGCAGGAAAAGGGTCTCCAAAAACGCGGGATCGGTTTTCAGTCTATGTATCAGATTGAGGAAAGATGTTGCGGATAGGCGAACCTGATCATTTCCAGTTAGTCGAACGTGTGTCTTCTTTGAACCACGAACGACGATAACATCTGTGATTTTGACCGTGAGGTCGGGCCGTTCTGCGAGAATTTGTAGATGGGCATCATCGAGGCGTGAGGCCAGATCCAGAAGGTCGCTCTCGGAAAAGCCGAAAAATTCAGCCAAGATCGGGGTCGCGATCCGGATGTGATCTTCTGCCAGCCGTTTCGCAAACTCGACCGGCATGTTGGCATAGGGAGCGACCTTGTGCGCTATGCGCTCAAGATCTTGCTTGGGTGTGGTGTCATAAAGTACGAGCGCGATCTCACCGAAAACCGACATGTCGGTATCAGTGCAATCATGGATTTTTGCGATGACCGTATCTGTGACTGCAGGCAAAAGTTGTTTCCGGGAGTCCGGAGACCGATCTTTCGCCAGTTTCACAAGGTTCAATTCCATTGCTCAACCTCTTGGCAACAGACTGCCTTTCATATCCTTATTTAATGTTACCGAATGCATGAAATTTATTTGCTTTTTCTGTTCAATTAGGGTGCTAATATTGTAAATCGTATTCGTATGTAATTTTTATATAAGTATTCGTATTTTTATCTTGTGTGCATTGATTACTTTGCGACAGATCATAAAATTCATGTGGTTACAAAATTTTGGTTCCTCCCCCGATTGTAATAGGCTGGAAACTTACGCTACTTGATGGTCAATTTGCTGACTACACCTTGTCTGCCGAGCAGGATTCGTATGCGCCTTTCTCTCATGTTTACAGTGCTTCTTTGGGGATTTCTGACAATTTCAGGCCTCGGGTTTGCTCAAGATGCAGTGTCTCAATCAAACACTGATGCATCTGTTTCTGAAGAAACAGCCGCAGATGCGTTGCTCAAAATCCTGGAAGATCCTGCAGAACGAGATGCCTTGATTGAGGAATTGAAGAAGGCGCGTGCTAAATCGGAGGCAACTGTTGATGACGAAGGAGCTTCCAATGAAGCTGCGCCGATAGAACAGGAAAATCAGCCGCTTTCAACAGTCCTTGCACAGTATACGACGGCTATGGCAGAGGATCTTGATGGCTATGTTCACAAAGCTGCCCAGATATTATCCGGTGTTACGCGGCTTTTAAAGGGTGAGATAACCATCAATACAGAGCGGGCTATATACGGCGGATTAAACGTTCTTTTTCTACTTGTTTGTGCATCGATTGTTTATTGGTTTGGGCAAAAACTCTTCAGACGTTTCCAGGGGCGTATGGCGTCAAAGTACTCGAGAAGTTCTTGGTTTTCACGTGGTTTTGTTTTAATAATGCTGTCTGTTGTGGATGCTCTCACCGTATTTCTCTCTTGTATTCTTGCTCTCGGTTTATTTCTCGTTCCGTTTGTTCTTCTAGAGCGTCAGGATTATTTGTTGGACGCTGCGTTGGATGCCTTCTGGGCTGTGGGAATATCGAGGGTTGTGCTGAGGTTTGTATTCTCGCCTTTTCAGTCGGCCCTTCGGCCATTGCCCTTCAGCGATGAATACGCGCATTTTTGGTACAGGAAGCTGTTTCAGATCTCGATTGTGCTTGGATATGGCCTGCTGCTGGCGGTGCCTTATGTGAACATTGCATCATCATTTGTCATTGGGAATGCACTGCGATTTGTCTTAGTCGCTGGGACAACGCTCTATACTATCGGTTTAATATACAGATCTCGAGAATGGGTGGCTGAAGGGGTCAGCGGATATGCCGAGCGCATGAGCAACTCCTTGGCTCGACAAACTGTAACCGGCATCGGATACTTGTGGCATTGGATTGCGATGGCATACGTTTCCACGTTGTTCATGCTTTGGTTTACAAGGCCATTTGATGCGATTGAGATTGCGGTTCGATCCACCGGCTTTTCTGTTCTCGTTATCATGATTGGGTTCTTGATCTCTTTGGCTATTACTAAGCCAATCACGAACGGGATTCGCTTGCCAGACAACGTCAAGAGGACCTTGCCTGCACTCGAGGGGCGTCTGAACGCTTTTGTCCCGACAATTCTCAAGTTCCTTCGGTTCATCGTTTTTTTATCGACGGTTTTGGTGTTGCTCGATATCTGGTCAGTCACCAATTTTTCCATCTGGCTTATGAGCTCGCAGGGTGAGAATTTTGTGGGTCGTTTCCTGTCGGCAATTCTTGTGATCGTCGTGGCTTTTGCCATCTGGCTTGCGGTGATGGCGTGGATTGATTTGCGGTTGCGGGCTCGTAGCGGTTATGTTGTGACCGCACGTGAGCGCACTTTGTTTCAGTTGTTCCGAAATGCCTTCACCATGGTCATTCTGGTGATGGCGGCGTTGCTGGCACTTTCGGAAGTCGGGATCAATATCGGTCCGTTGATTGCCGGTGCCGGTGTCGTCGGTCTGGCAATTTCGTTTGGTGCGCAAACTCTGGTGAAAGACATTATCACTGGGGCGTTTATTCAGATTGAAAATGCCATCAATGAAGGTGATGTTGTCACTGTCGCTGGCGTGACCGGTGTCGTGGAGCGTTTGACAGTGCGCTCTGTTCGGATTCGCGATCTTGATGGGACTGCGCACATCGTTCCGTTCTCATCGGTCGATATGGTCGCCAACTTCATGCGCGACTTTTCCTACCATGTTGCCGTGATTGGCGTGTCGTATGACACGGATATTCGCAAAGCCAAGGCGGCGATGGTGGAGGCCTTTGAACGCTTGAAGGCGAGCGACACCGGGGTCAACATACTCGGTGATCTGGAAATGCATGGCGTTACTATGTTCGGAGACAGTGCGATCAACATCCGGGCTCGGATCAAGACATTGCCCGGTGAGCAATGGGGCGTTGGCCGCGCCTATAATGAGTTTGTCAAAGACGTCTTTGATGAAACAGGCATCGAAATTCCGTTCCCACAAGTCACCTATCATATGGCTGGTGGTTATGACGTTCCAGTTCGAAAAAAGGTCCGACCCAAACAGGACCTCAACGAGGCAGAGCCTGAAAACAGCGCTGTCCAGGATGGGCCAGCTGACGATGGACCGGCAGGAGATCACCGATAGTACGAACAGTTCAAGCTGGTCTTGCACTGCAGGGATATTCATCGCGTGGAAAATCTTTGCGTGCTTTCATTGAATTTCGATAGCTTTCGCTTTATTTTCGTTTTCATTCTAAATCGCGTGTGCGACTGCTTGGGAGCGTTTAATGAAGGCCGACTATGATCTGCTTGTGATCGGTGGTGGGATCAATGGTGCAGGCATTGCCCGCGATGCAGCTGGACGCGGTGTATCGGTCTGTCTTGCAGAAATGGGTGATTTGGCCGGCGCGACATCATCAGCTTCGACGAAACTGATCCATGGTGGGCTCCGGTATCTGGAGTACTACGAGTTTGATCTTGTACGTAAAGCCTTGAAAGAACGTGAGGTCTTGTGGAAGCTTGCGCCGCACATTGCTTGGCCCATGCGCTTTATTCTTCCGCATCACAAGGACTTGCGCCCGGCCTGGTTGTTGCGTCTCGGTTTGTTCCTTTATGACCATATTGGCGGTCGCAAACTTCTGCCTGCGACAAAGACTGTAAAGCTTGATGGTGGGCCGTTGGCTCAAGGGCTGGCAAATGGGTTTCGGAAAGGTTTCGAATATTCCGATTGCTGGGTCGAAGATGCGCGTTTGGTTGTGTTGAATGCACGCGATGCCGCGAACCGCGGAGCAGATGTTTGTGTTCGGACCAAATGCGTCAGTGCTCGGCGCGAGGGAGATCGCTGGTTGGCTACTTTGAAGGATCTCGACAGTGGTGAAGAGCGTATCGTCACCGCGTCGGTTCTTGTGAACGCTGCTGGCCCGTGGGTCGCGGATATGTTGTCCGGAGTGGTCGGTGCCAATCGCAAGTCAAATGTGCGCCTCGTAAAGGGCAGCCACATAGTTGTGCCGCGAATGTTTGAGCATGATCGCTGTTTCATTTTCCAAAATGCCGATGGTCGCATTATTTTCGCCATTCCTTATGAACAAGACTTCACACTCATCGGAACCACGGATGTCGATTATGAGGGGGATCCGGGGGCTGTACGGATCGACGATCGTGAAGTTCGGTATATGTGCGAAGCGGTGAGCGAATATCTGGAAAAGCCGGTGCAGCCGGAAGACGTTGTTCACACCTATTCCGGCGTTCGTCCTCTTTATGATGACGGGGCAAGTGAAGCAAAAGCAGCCACGCGGGACTATGTGTTGGAGTTGGATGGCGGCGAGGGGACACCTCCCATGCTTTCGGTCTTTGGCGGAAAGATAACGACCTACCGGAAGCTGGCGGAGCATGTTCTCAGCAAGCTCGACCCTTATTTCACCTTCAAAAAGGGTGAATGGACCGCAACTGAAGCGTTGCCCGGAGGCGGGTTTCCGGTTTTGTCATTCGATGATGAAGTGAAACAACTGCACACACGGTATGGCTTCCTGTCTGCCAAAACGGCGATGCGTCTTGTGCGGGCTTATGGTCTGGATGCAGCCGAGCTCTTGGGAGAGGCTGGGTCGCTTGAGGATCTGGGCACAGCGTTCGGGGCAGATCTTTATCAGCGCGAAGTTGACTGGTTGATGGCGCGGGAGTGGGCACGCTGTGCAGATGATGTTCTGTGGCGCCGGTCCAAACTTGGTCTGCGCCTGTCGGCGGAAGAGGTGGAGAAGCTCGACGCTTATATGGCAAGTGCCTTGCGTGAGCGTTCCGGGGCAGCTGCCTGATAAGCGGGCTTAATTGGAAAAAGGGCTTGCAATACGCATCGGAACTATGTCCGATTTTCGGGAATGAAAACAACCGCTATGGGAGGCGACATGGCCGGAGCTGTGTTGGCAATTGATCAGGGAACGACGTCCAGCCGGGCAATCGTTTTTGGGCCTGACTTCAGTATTTTGGGTGTGGGGCAGCAGGAGTTCACCCAGCATTTTCCAAAATCTGGCTGGGTTGAACATGATCCGTCCGATTTGCTGACCAGTACACTGGCCGTGTGCAAAGAGGCATTGAGCAACTCTGGCGTCGCCGCGACAAATATCGCAGCCATCGGAATTACCAATCAGCGCGAAACAACTCTGGTCTGGGACCGGCAAACGGGTGAGCCGGTTTATAATGCCATTGTGTGGCAGGACCGGCGTACATCCGAGTTTTGTGCAAGCTTGCGTTCAAAGGGCCTGGAGGCTGAGTTCACGAAGAAGACAGGTCTCCTCCTCGACCCCTATTTCTCGGGGACCAAGATTGCCTGGATTCTCGATAACGTTGAGGGTGCCCGTGCCCGCGCAGAGCGTGGGGACTTGCTGTTTGGAACTGTCGATACCTGGCTGATCTGGAATCTGACCGGGCGCAAACGGTTTGTGACCGATGCGACCAATGCCTCGCGAACGTTGATCTACAACATTCATGAAAACGCATGGGACGAGGGTCTCTGCGGCCACCTTGGCATTCCGATGTCAATGTTACCCGAGGTTCTCGATAGCGCAGATCAGTTCGGTGTTGCGGAACAGGAGCATTTAGGTGCGGCTCTTCCGATCCTTGGTGTGGCAGGTGATCAGCAGGCGGCCACGGTTGGTCAGGCGTGTTTTGAGCCGGGGATGGTCAAGTCGACCTATGGCACGGGCTGTTTTGCCATAATGAACACCGGGACAAATGCGGTTGCTTCAAACAATCGCCTTCTCACGACAATTGCCTATCGCTTGAACGGGCAGACAACATATGCCCTTGAAGGGTCGATTTTTGTTGCAGGTGCTGCGGTTCAGTGGCTCAGAGATGGTCTTGGCATTATCGAGTCAGCCGGCGAAACGCAGGAATTGGCAGAGCAGGCAGATCCCAATCAGGAAGTCTATCTGGTGCCCGCGTTTGTCGGGCTTGGTGCGCCCTATTGGGATGCAGATGCTCGCGGTGCTCTGTTTGGCCTCACCCGAAACACGGGACCAAAGGAGCTGGCGCAGGCAACTCTGCGCAGTGTTGGCTACCAGACTTACGATCTTGTTGAGGCGATGAAAAAGGATTGGTCCGCGGAAGGCTCGACTGTGTTGCGCGTTGATGGCGGCATGACAGCGTCGGATTGGACCATGCAATTTTTGGCTGACATCCTTCAAGCGCCAGTGGACCGCCCTGAAGTTCTCGAAACAACGGCACTTGGGGCTGCGTGGTTGGCTGGGTCCCGCGCTGGCGTTTGGCCGGATCAAGAAGAGTTTGCAAAGGCCTGGAAGCTTCAGCATCGCTTTGAAGCAAGAATGAGCGCTGAAAACTGCACACAGCTGGTTGCAGGATGGAAAGACGCTATTCGCAGGACCAGGTCTTCGTGAAGTCCTCCTTTGCAGGATGCTGAAAGCCAGCTCTCTGCTTTTGCGATGACTTTGCCAAGCTGACCGGACGCCGCAGCACCTTACGCTGTGGCGAATTTAGTGTTGCGTCGATCAATATTCGATTATTCTCGAACTATGGAAAAGAATGATGCATTGGCTGCACTGGCGGCCCTTGGACAGGAAACCCGGCTTGATGTTTTTCGTCTTCTGGTGCGTGCCGGAGGAGAGGGTGCATGTGCTGGCGTCATTGCGGAAGAGCTGGATGTTCGATCCAATACGCTTTCCACTCACTTGAGCAATCTGGTGCGAGCAGGGCTGGTGGTTTCGCGCCGGCAAGGGCGCTCCATTCGATTTTACGCTCGAATGGATGGAATGACGGAGCTTGTCACATTCCTGTTGCAAGACTGTTGCAATGGACAGCCTGACCTTTGCTCGCCAATCGCTGATCTTGCGGCCTCTTGTGTCGAAACAAGCTCCAAGTCGAATCCCTTTCAATCTTGATGGAACTTCCTATGCGTAACGTCCTGTTTGTGTGCACGGCCAATTCGGCGCGATCGGTTTTGGGGGAGGCATTGCTCCGGCATAAGGGGGAAGGGCGTTTCCAAACGTACTCCGCCGGGTCAACGCCGCGCGGCTCCGTCAACCCCGATGCATTGACCTGCCTTCAACGCCACGGGCTGCCAACAGAAGGATTTCGGTCCAAAAGCTGGGACGAGTTTTCTGAAGCTGGCGGTCCGGAAATGGACTTGATCATCACCGTGTGCGACAGCGCAGCGGGAGAGGCCTGCCCGGTCTGGCTTGGACATCCCATGGTGGTTCATTGGGGGATACCTGATCCGGCGTCTGCTGAAGGTGACGACGAAACACGCGGTGCTGCATTTGACTTGGCCTATGAGCGTCTGTCTCGGCGGATTGATGCCTTGCTTGAATTGGGCGACGGCATTTTCTCGGCTTCAGATGGTCGCGCTCAAGTCAACGCAATTGGTCAGATACAGTACTAAGGGGAGTTCCATGTCTGCATACACGTTATCACGCCGGTTGGCGGCGGAATTCCTCGGAACAGGCTTGTTGGTTTGTACGGTCGTCGGGTCCGGGGTCATGGCAGACAAATTGTCTGATGATGTGGCTGTGTCCTTGTTGGGCAATACCATCCCGACCGGAGCTATCCTTGTGGTGCTCATCACCATTTTGGGGCCGATTTCCGGCGCGCACTTTAATCCGGCTGTGACATTTGCCTTTTGGCTAAAGCGCGAAATCAAGCTCCCAGAAGCGGTCAAATATGTGATCCTACAAATCCTTGGAGGGATTACCGGTGCTCTGATCGCTCACGTCATGTTTGATTTGCCGGTACTGCAGACGTCCACCACTGTGCGCACGGGCGTGGCTCAGTGGGTGGCGGAAATTGTCGCTACCTTTGGTCTGCTTGCGACCATCTTTGGCGGTTTGAAGTTTCGGCAAGAGGCCATTCCGATGCTGGTGGGGCTCTATATCACAGCAGCGTACTGGTTCACAGCCTCGACGTCTTTCGCCAATCCGGCCGTTGCCATTTCCCGGAGTTTCACCGACACGTTCTCCGGTATTCGCCCGGTTGACCTCCCCGGGTTCATCACTGCCGAATTGATCGGGGCCGCGATTGCCGTTTATGTGATTGGCTGGCTATTGACCTCTCATAATGATCAAACAGCTTAAGAGCGCTTCTATTCGATCAAGGCGATGGCCTGAGCTTTCATGTAAGTCATCAGCTCTTCAGCCTTCGCTTTGGCGTCCACTTCGTCGCCTGCCTCAATTGCCTGCATCACGTCAACATGATGGCTTGCAGCTGGGCCAAGCTCCTGCTCTCCCAAATATCGGTACCAGAATCGCCGACTTTGGGTCTGTAGCGGAGCAACTGCCTGAACCGCAAAAGGGTTGCACGATGCCTTTGCAACGATTTCGTCAAACTGTTTGTCGAGACGTTGAAAACTCATCAGGTCGGAGCTGATCACTGCGCTTCGCATGTCTTCCGCGCAGGCCTTCAATGCGTCCCTTTGCTCCCGGCTCGCAAGGCGGGCTGCGGCACCGGCGAGCAAAATTTCGAGCGCGTGTCTGGCGCTTAGAACCTTCACAAAATCTGCCGGATTGATATCGGCGACAACAATCCCGAGCCTTGGTCTGATGATGAGCAAACCCTCCCAGGCGAGGCGCTGCAACGCTTCGCGTATGGGTGTTCGACCCATTTGAAGGTCATCCGTCAGTTTGCTTTCCGTCAGCGTTTCGCCTGGCTTCAGCTGAAGAGTGACGATGTCTTCTTCCAGTTTTCGATAGGCGATTGCTGCCCGGCTCTCGATATCGGTCATGCGTTTGGGGGCGTTCTCACGTGGTTGTCTTTCTAGATATACTACTGATATATCAAATGTTGACAAATGGAGTTTTGAGCTGCAACTTCTTCTCCAACAAAGAATAAATGGGAGTAGAGCCAATGTGGCAGGGCGTTTTTCCAGCTGTGACAACGAAATTTACCGCTGACGACAAGTTGGATCATGCGGAAATGGAGCGCTGCTTTGCTCTCCAGATGGACGCTGGCTGCGACGGCATGATTGTATGCGGCTCCCTGGGTGAAGCCATGGCATTGGAAGCGCAGGAAAAGCTGGAGATCCTGAAGCTTGCCAAGAGTGTTGCGGGGGGCAAACCTGTTCTTATGACGGTTTGCGATAGCAGCACAAAACGGGCTGCCAAGAATGCACAAGCTGCTGCCTCAGCAGGTGCTGACGGGCTAATGGTCTTGCCGGGAGTGCCTTACAAATCTGCCCCACATGAAACGGTTGCCCATCTTTCAAGTGTGACCAAGGCCGCAGGCCTGCCGGTGATGATCTACAACAATCCGGTCGCTTACGGCGTTGATGTCTCGCTCGACATGTTCGAAGAGCTGGGCAAGAACGATCTTGTTGTCGCGATGAAGGAATCGACCGATGACATTCGCCGTGTGACCGATGTGATCAATCGGTTCGGGGATCGATTTGATGTCTTTACTGGCGTCGATAATCTGGCGCTTGAAAGCCTGATGGTTGGGGCGATTGGTTGGGTTGCCGGACTAGTGGTGGCGTTCCCGAAGGAAACAGTTGCGATTTATCAGCTGCACAAGGCTGGACGCATTGATGAGGCGCTTCAAATTTACCGGTGGTTCCGGCCTTTGCTTGACCTCGATGTGTCGACAAATCTGGTTCAGAATATCAAATTGGCAGAACTGCATGCGCTTGGCTCTAATGACCGTTGCCGTCAGCCTCGTCTCCCACTGCATGGAGCGGAGCGGGGCCGGGTGGAAGCGGTGATAAAAGACGCGATTGCATGCCGACCTGAACTTCCGACAGTCTGAGAGGGACCTGAATGACCGGGCAGCGGGTTCATATTGTTGGGGCTGGTATTGTCGGTTTGGCAACTGCTGCGTCCCTCGTTCAGCGTGGCTGTTCGGTCACCATTTTTGACCGCGAGGGTGTGGCAGCTGGGGCTAGCCGAGGCAATGCCGCGGCAATAGCCTGGACTGATGTTGCACCGTTGGCATCTCCCGGTATCTGGAAAGAAGCGATTGGCTGGCTGGCCGATCCGCTTGGGCCGCTTTCGGTTCGCCCAGCCTATAGCTTGAAGATCCTGCCGTGGATGCTGCGGTTTCTGGCAGCGTCATCGAAGTCACGCGTTGAGGCAAGCACTCAGGCTCTGGCTGCTCTCAATGGTGAAGTCTATCCGGCATGGGACAGGCTCTGGAAAGTGTCCGGCACGCACAATCAGGTGCGGCATGAAGGTTGTCTTGAGGTCTTTGACAGTGAGGCAAAGCTTCAACGGGCACGACCTTCCTGGGCTGAGCAACGCAGCTATGGAATCGAGGTCACGGAGCTTTCAGGTGATGAGCTTCGGGCCCATGAACCGGAGCTGTCGGACCATGTGGTCGGCGGTGCCGTTTTGCCGGGTTGGACTCAAGTAGACGATCCTTTGCAGCTTTGCCAGAGCCTTGCTGATTGGTTGAAAGAGCAGGGTGTTCTTTTTGAGTTAGCCGATGTGAGCGCCATTGTTCCGAGAGAAAACGGTGCGGATATGCGGCTTGCTTCGGGCGAGGCTCGCCCGGCAGATTATGTCGTTGTGGCATGTGGCGCTTGGTCGAAAACGCTCGCCCGTCAGCTAGGGGATTCGATCCCGCTTGATACAGAGCGCGGCTATAACATCACGGTTCCAAGTCCCGGATTGAAGCTGAGACGGTTTGTGATGTTACCCGGGCACGGCTTTGTCTTGTCTCCACTCTCCACAGGGCTTCGGATTGGCGGGGCGGTGGAGTTCGGTGGGCTAGAGCTTGCGCCCAACTGGAAACGGGTCGATGCGATGATCGCCAAGGCGAAGGCGCTGTTTCCAAATCTGGATGCTTCTAAAGGGGAGCGCTGGATGGGTTTTCGGCCCTCTTTGCCAGACAGTTTGCCTGTGATCGGGCCATCCTCTGCGTCTCAACGGGTTACCTACGCTTTTGGGCATGCCCATCATGGATTGACGCAGGCTGCAACAACGGGCGAACTGATCACTGCGCTGGTGATCGGAGAAAAACCCGCTATTGATTTGTCACCGTTCAGCGCGCAGCGCTTTTAGCCAAAGAGGCTCGTCATGGCACGGTACACGTTTTTCTGTCTGGATGGGCATACTTGCGGCAACCCGGTTCGCCTCGTGGCCGGGGGTGGGCCGAGGATCAAAGCGGACAGCATGTTTGAGCGCCGTCAGAGATTTCTGAAAGAATATGATTGGGTGCGCACAGGTTTGATGTTCGAGCCGCGCGGCCATGACATGATGTCGGGCTCCATCCTCTATCCGCCATCTACGGATGACTATGATGTCGGGGTGTTGTTCATCGAAACTTCCGGCTGCCTGCCCATGTGCGGGCATGGCACAATCGGCACTGTCACGATGGCTCTGGAAGAAGGCTTGCTGCAACCGGCAACGCCGGGGATTGCGCGTCTCGAAACACCGGCTGGCCTGGTGCTTGCCGAATATGAAATGGAAGACGGCTTTGTCACTTCGGTGCAGCTAACCAATGTGCCCTCTTATTTGGCAGAAACTGATCTGGAAATTGACTGCCCCGACTTCGGCCGGATCACCTTCGATGTCGCCTATGGCGGAAACTTTTACGCGATTGTCGAGCCTCAGGAGAATTTCGCCGGGGTCGGCAAGGTTTCAATAGAACAGCTCGTGGCCATCAGCCCCGTGTTGCGGATGCGGATCAACAAGGCCTACTCAGTTCAACACCCCGAAAATCCAGCGATTGGAACAATCACGCATATTCAGTGGACTGGCCTTGCCGAGCACCCTGAGGCAGACGCCCGAAATGCTGTGTTTTATGGTGACAAAGCTATTGATCGCAGTCCGTGCGGGACCGGCACGTCTGCCCGAATGGCACAACTTCATGCCCGTGGAAAGCTCAAGGTTGGTGACAGTTTCGTTCATGAAAGTGTTATCGGGTCCCTCTTTACAGGGGGGGTGAAGGAGGAAGTCCAGATCGGAGGAAAAACGGGTATCCGTCCAACCATTCGTGGCTGGGCTCTCAAGACCGGGACAAGCACAATTACGCTTGATGAACGGGATCCCTATATGACCGGGTTTTCCGTAACGGGGACTGGCGTCAAACGCTACCCACGGCCCCAGTAGACACATCATAGTCCAGGATGATTGGACCAGCTCCAGGAGAGACCGGGGCGAACTATATCGCCGAGGCTGAAAGGGGGACTGTTTACGTCTGGTCCGAAACCATATTTTCGATGCAAGGATTGATAGAAGAACAGCTGCATTTCCTTGACCGGTGAAATCAGGACGCCTTCCGATTTTACTGTGTCGATAAAGAGATCAGTTGCATCGGGTAACTGGGCGGGAACAGGAACGCCTAGCTTTTTTGCTGTTGAGGCAACAACTTTTTCCCAAAGGTCCCAATCTCCAGCAATTTCCGGATCAGCACTTACCGCTTGCGAGAGTGCTTTTTCGAGTTCTGATTTTGGTTCTTCTTCTTGCTCTTGTTTTCCGCTCTGTAGTCGCAGAACGGGCAGGTTGCTTGCAGACACTGTGGTGAGTGGGATGTGATCCAATTCCCAGACCGGATTGTATTGAGCCTGCTGTTCCGCCAGTGACTTTCCAATCAAGATGGCAAGATCGATCAAGACACCATGCCAAAAGGGGTGGAGGGTCAGTTCAGCAGCTGTGGTTGCAAACAGTTTGTGGATGCTGTTGGTATCGCTGTTCTTTGGAAGGTTGGGTTCTATGTTGGTCTGAATAAAGTCGCCGACCTTGTCCCAGTCTGTGGCACTGCACGGTTCCCGCGAAATCGCATGCGAAGAAAGCAGATTACCGATTTCTGCCTGCCGTTCGTCCGCCGTGTGCAGGAAGGCGAACATAAAACCATCCGCACCAATCCTGTCGCTATGTTCCGGATAAACATGGTCAGGCGGATCAAAGGCCCGATAGTCACCTTTTTGAAAAGCGAACTCGGTTCCGCTCTCTTTTTGAATTGAGCGGAAATCAAACACCCTTGTTTTCCAAGGTTGCCATTTGGACGTGGTTGCGTATGGAAGCAGCATATAGAGGGTAGGAACTCACCTTGTTTGTTTCAGCGGACCATGTTGCATGAGATTTGGCAAGCCTGTCCGTTTGATAGAGTGATTGTAGCTTAGGGAGCGCTGCTCGCTAGTTCGAAAACCAGCCGAACACTGTCCGGCCCAGACTGCTTCCGGCAATCGCGCCGCCAACAGCCCCCACCAAGCCGCCAGCTGCTGCACCTACGGCGGTGCCAATTGGGCCGCCGATTGCTGCGCCGGCGATAGCCCCAACCTTTGCACCCGCTGCCCCGCCAGCGACAGCCCCGCCCCAAGATCCTCCGACATCCGCCAACGTTTCACCTGTCTGCTGACCGATACGCCCTCCATCTGTCTTGTAGGCATTGGAAATACGGTAGGCATCAATTCCGATCCCGACCGGAACAGCAACACGGCTGACGCCTTTTAGAGCAACATGAGCAGTGCTTGTTGCCTGCAGGGTGCGAACGGCTGCTTTGCTGGGGCCGAAGGAGCGTTGGGTAACAGAAATTCTGCCTTGGGTCTGCGCTGCAGCTCGTTGAACGCGCGCAACGTTTGAGTTTTGCCGGGTTTGAAAATCATCCTTCAAAGGCGATGAAAGAAAGTCATAGTGGACCCGGTTGCCACTCCGGATGTCCTTGGCAAGTTGTTTGCCGTTAAATGATGTTCCGACTTTGACTTCCGTTTGAACTGCGGAAGTGGGACGGGTGTAGTCATAATGACGTTGGGCACTCCGGTCATAGACCTCAAATTGTGTGCCTGCCAAAGGACCAGAGTTCTTCGCTGACATCCAGGCGCCTTGTGAGCCAACCATGCCGCTCATGACTCGCGTATTGGCGGTTTGATATCTGTCCAACGTCGACCCGTTGGTCCAAGTTCTGGTTTGTGTGTTGAATTTGCCGAACTTTTTATCTTTTAAAGCTTCCGTGTAGCCCTTGGCCGTGGCTGCGGCGACTTCTCCGGCCTTCGCCGCTGGGGCCTCCATTTTGTCCGGTGGTTCTGAACCAGTGTTCTGCGCAGTTGTTTGCGTCTCTGATGACGACTTGGACTTGCCTGAATTGTCGGAAGGCTTGGAACTCGATTGTTTTGCATCAGCAGATGCGTGAGCTCTGTCTTTACTGTCGCTTTTGGTGCTGCTTTTGCTGGTGTCCGGCTTGTTTGAGCTTTCTTTGGCTTTATCGAGAGCTTCAGAAAAACCCTTTTCCTTCGATTCAGAGGTGCTGCTTTTGCTTTCGCTTTTTGCAGATCGCCCGTTATCACTGGCACTTTCAACCGAGGCCATGAATTCCTCCAAAGTCGCTGAGTTGGCAGCTTCCTGCGGCCAAAAATAAACAAAAACCTTAATCTAACCATTCGGATTTTACGCACATCCTGACCTCCGGATATGCGTGGTAATTGCAGGCTTTACTACGTAGCCTCAGTAGTTGCGTTTTCGCGGGCGCAGGGTCTCGGCCTGCACATGTGGAGGTGGAAAAGTGCAGTGAGGGTGGTGGAGCTTCCACATTCGGGGTATGCACGGAACTAAGAGAACGAAACAGGAATCACGTAATGGCATGGTCGCCGGAACAGGACACCGCTCTCAGTGAAGCCGCTGCTTGGCTGCGGCGGGGGGATCGGCAGGTTTTTCGACTGTTCGGATATGCGGGTACTGGCAAAACGACGCTTGCCCGCCATCTTGCTGAAGGCATTGGCGGAGATGTTGTCTTTGGCGCGTTTACGGGCAAGGCAGCGCATGTTTTGCGCCAAAAGGGCTGCACGGATGCCGGAACCATTCATTCCCTGATTTATCGTCCACGTTCGGCCAAGGAAGAAGAAGAGGTCGACGACGAGGAGGATGATGGGGGGCCGCAGTTTGCCCTCAAGCGCGACAGCGCGGCGGCAACAGCCTCGCTCATTGTCATCGATGAATGCTCCATGGTGGACGAAGAACTTGGTCGGGACCTGCTGTCCTTTGGAACGCCTGTTCTCGTGCTTGGTGATCCCGCGCAGCTTCCTCCGGTCAAGGGCGGAGGTTTTTTCACAGAAGCCGAACCCGACGTGATGCTGACCGAAGTTCATCGTCAAGCGCAAGATAATCCGATCGTGCGCATGTCCATGACCATTCGCGAAGGCGGGAAGCTGGAATATGGGGAGTATGGCGAGAGTTGCATCATTAATCGGCGACAGATCGACAAGGAGCAGATTCTGGGCGCTGATCAGGTGCTGGTTGGAACCAACAAGACACGCCGACTTTATAATGGCCGGATCAGGGAGTTGAAAGACTTCACCACCCCGATGCCAGCCGTCGGAGATAAGCTGGTTTGCCTGCGCAATGATAAAACCAAGGGCCTCTTGAATGGTGGACTTTGGACGGTGTCCAGGTTGCGTCAACCGCGAGGAAACACGCTTCGGTTTGATGTGGTTCCCGAAGATGAGGTTGGGAAGCAGACCGTCAAGGTGAAGGTTTTGCCAGCCATGTTCGAGGATGGGGCTGAACAGATCCCGTTCACGATCCGCCGAAAGGCTGACGAGTTTGACTATGGCTATGCGCTCACAGTCCACAAGGCTCAAGGATCGCAGTGGGACGATGTCGTCTTGTTTGATGAGAGTTGGGCGTTTCGTGAACACCGAGACCGATGGCTCTATACGGCTGTAACCCGTGCTGCGGAGCGGATCACGGTGGTCCGTTGAGGGCCTTCCATTTTGGCTTCAAAACCTTTGGAGCGATTGAATTCGCGGTGGATGATCTGGCGCGGGCTCTTTTGCCGGGTGAGGCTCACCAGTATCTTCAGCTCTTCTGATTTTCAGGGAACCACATCTGAATGACCGACGTTACGACATCTGCACCATCGACTTCTCGCGCTGGGACTGCGCTGCCAGCTGATACTGACTTGCGAATTGCCCGGCGGATTGCGGATGAAATTGTGTGTCAGCCAACGCAGGTCAATGCGGCAGTTCAGCTTCTCGATGAAGGCTCTACGGTTCCATTCATCGCTCGCTACCGGAAAGAGGCGACCGGTGGGCTTGATGACAGCCAGTTGCGAAAACTGGAAGAGCGTTTGATCTATCTTCGTGAGTTGGAGGATCGCCGGGTTGCGATTGCCAAGTCCATCGAAGAGCAAGGCAAACTCACCGATGACCTGATTAAAAACATTCAGGGAGCGGAGACGAAGTCCCAGCTGGAAGATCTTTATCTGCCCTATAAAAAGAAGCGCCGGACAAAGGCCCAGATTGCCCGCGAGGCGGGGCTTGAACCACTTGCAGATTTGCTTTTGGACGATCCTTCAAAAACACCTGAGACGGAAGCTGCGGCATATGTTGATGCGGAAAAGGGAGTTGCCGATATCAAGGCGGCTCTTGATGGCGCGCGGCAAATCCTGATGGAGCGGTTTGCCGAAAATGCATCTCTGGTTGGCCAGTTGCGCTCTTATCTTCAGCAGCGCGGTGTGGTGCGCTCCAAAGTGATCGATGGCCAGCAACAGGCAGGTGCCAAGTTTGCAGACTATTTTGAGTACGAAGAGGCACTTTCCAAAATCCCGAGTCACCGGGCTTTGGCGCTTTTCCGTGGGCGCAATGAAGGGGTGCTGTCGGTTGAACTTGTTGCAGATGCCGATGACCCGGCTCCGATTGCACCTGCGGTTCGCAAGGTCGCCGATGCCTATGGTATCGCAGAACAAGGACGGCCCGCTGATAAATGGCTGATGGAAGTTGCGCGCTTTGCCTGGAAGGTGAAATTGGCGCTGCATCTTGAACTGGACCTCATGGGGAACCTCCGGGATCGTGCTGAAGAAGCTGCGATTGACGTTTTCGCTAAAAACCTGAAAGACCTGCTCTTGGCCGCACCTGCCGGTGCCAAGGCCACGCTCGGGTTGGATCCTGGCATTCGAACCGGTGTGAAAGTGGCCGTGGTGGGGGAAACGGGCAAGCTTATCGATACGGCCACTATCTATCCATTCCAGCCCCGCAATGATGTGTCAGGCTCACGGGCTACTCTTCTGGCACTCATCGCGAAGCACAAGGTGGGTCTGATTGCGATCGGCAACGGAACAGCAAGCCGGGAGACAGACAAGCTGACGGGTGATGTGCTGGCAGATATTCCGGCAGCAAGTCGACCGGTCAAGGTCATCGTCAATGAGGCGGGTGCCTCTGTCTATTCCGCGTCCGAGGTTGCGGCCAAGGAAATGCCAGACATTGATGTGTCTTTGCGCGGAGCTGCGTCCATTGCCCGCCGTCTGCAAGATCCGCTTGCCGAACTGGTCAAAATCGAGCCGAAATCAATTGGTGTTGGGCAATATCAGCATGACGTGAACCAGACCAAGTTGGCTCGGGCATTGGATGCAGTTGTCGAGGACGCGGTGAATGCGGTCGGTGTTGATCTCAACACGGCTTCTGCGGCCTTGTTGTCGCGTATTTCCGGGTTGAGCGATAGCCTTGCCAAGGCAGTCGTCGAGCACCGCGAAGCGATTGGCCGGTTTGAAAACCGGAGACAGCTGAAGGAAGTTCCTCGCCTCGGTGCGAAGGCGTTTGAGCTCTGTGCCGGGTTCTTACGCATTTCAGATGGAGCCGAGCCTTTGGACAGTTCGTCTGTTCACCCGGAAGCTTATCCGCTTGCTAAGCGGATTGTAAAAGCCTGTGGCCGGGATGTTCGGCAGCTCATGGGCGATAGCGGGCGTTTGAAAGATCTTGATCCGGCAGAGTTTACCGATGAAAAGTTCGGTCTGCCGACCGTCAAGGACATCTTGAGCGAGCTGGAGAAACCCGGACGCGACCCGCGCCCGGAGTTCAAAACAGCTGCCTTGCAAGATGGTGTGGAGGAAATTTCTGACCTGAAACAGGGTATGAAGCTGGAAGGCACCGTCACCAACGTGACCAATTTTGGTGCGTTTGTTGATGTTGGCGTGCATCAGGATGGTCTTGTTCATGTGTCCCAATTGGCGGACCGGTTTGTTGATGATCCGCATACCGTTGTCAAAGCGGGTGATATTGTGAAAGTCACCATTTTGGATGTGGACGTCCCGCGAAAGCGCATTTCCATGTCCATGAAAAGTCAGGTTGATTACCAGAGCGAGAAAGAGCGCTCTGGCAATCAAAACCGCGGTCAACGCCCCGGCGGCCCAAAAGGCACTGCACCCGGCGGAGGACGTCGATCTGATCGTGATAATCGCGGCAGTTCGGAATTGTCTTCAAGCGGTAACAATGCCATGGCTGCCGCCTTGGCTGCCGCGATGAACAAGAACCGAAAATAGGCTCATCGAAGACTGCAAAGATTCTTGATCTGGCGGGTGTAGCACTTGCCGGATCGCTTGGGGTCGGTTCCTTGTCACATTTCTCCGTGTGATAATCAGCAGTTTTGTGAGAAAGCGGTCCAAGCATACGCTTTTTCGCCTTGTTATTTGTACCAAGTATCTGTAGCGAAAAAGAAATTCTGGTTTTATCATGCAATTAAAGGTTGTGTGATTTGATAATGAGTGTGTTCAATAAATATGCAACTTGAACGATTTGAGTGCTGTGCGCTCTTGTGAGTTGGGCCCGACCTCAAGTGGTGAGAGGCTGAGCTTGCTGGAGCCTGAAAGGTGAGTGGACGGTGAACATTCAACTGGCTCAAACTTCGCTGACAACCGTGCGGCCCATTTTCATGCCAATGTATGATTGGCGCGAGGTGTCTCCCGTGACCCGCAGCCTTGAAACGGCTTTGGAGAAAGCCATACTTGATCGTTTTGGCTCTTCGGGTATGTCTTTTGAAATGTGGCCTACAGACGGAACTTTTGAAGACCGATGGATGGACAACGGTTTGGTTCTGAGCCAAGTGTGCAGCCACTCCTTTGTCACCTATCTGTCTGGCAAATTGTCATTGGTGCTTACCCCACATTATTCGGCGCAAGGTTGTATTGGCCCAAAAATCGGGAGCTATGTGCTTGTTAATCGAGAAAGTAAAATACGGGACCTCGAGAGCTTGCGCGGTGGTGTTGCAGCTATTTCCGGGCAGGGGGGACGGTCTGATCACCTTGCCTTGATCGATGCCATCCTTCCTCTGGTCGAAGAGGGGACGTTTTTCTCCCATATCATTGAAACAGGAGCTCCACTCAAGGCGATGCGGGCCGTGGTTGAAGGCCGAGCAGACGTTTGTTGCCTTGATGCTGTCAGTTGGGCGATGGCCAAGGCTTACCGGCCAGACGTGTCTTCAAAACTGGTCGCTGTCACTCCAACACGTGCATTGCCCGGGTTGCCATGGGTGACCGCGGGCGCGCGAACGGCGGCTGAAGTGGAGTGTATCCGTGATGCGGCAATTTCGGTTTTGTCGGATCCCAAGATGGAGCCTGTGCTGGATAAGCTGTTTATCAGCGGGTTTTCCATTTTGGAGGCTCAGGACTATTCACCTGTTGCCGAGGCTAACGCTGACATTTTCAAGCTGGGAATGGTCATATGAAAAAGCCCGGCTCACGATGCCGGGCTTAATAATTCTGCGGATAGAACAGCGTTAGTCCGGTTTAACTCTTACCGGACGCCATTCGTTTGCGGCTTTCACTTTGACGGAGTGTCTTGTCCATCTGTGCAAGTTCGGCAGCGGAATGACCGGATACGATTCCCATCAAAGCCGTGCCAAGAATTTGGTTCAAGAACGTCATATGCGCTCTCCTCTTCTCGACGTGTATTTAGGAAACAGGCGGTCCACTGCTAAATTCGTTCGCCGCTTACGTGCAGATATGACCTAAGGTTGCAATTCAATCAAACGAATTGTATTTAAAGGTTGCATCAAAAAAATTGAACTGAAGATCGTATGGAAAAAATCCCTGGTTTTGGCATTCCGCTTATCGATATGGATCTCTATCGGACGTTTCTGACGATCAACGAAACCGGTAGTTTTTCGAAAACTGCAGATATTGTCGGGCGGACCCCATCTGCTATGTCCATGCAGATCAAAAAGCTTGAGGAGCTTTTGGATGCGTCTGTGTTCATTCGTGAGGGCAGGAGTGTTCGTCCAACACCTGAAGGTGAAGCGCTTCTGGGCTATGCGCGCCGCATCTTGATGTTGAATGAAGAGGCAGTTTCCCTGTTTCGCTCACCGGAGGTGGAAGGTGAGGTGCGTTTCGGTGCGCCATCAGATTTTGGAACGCGCCTTTTGCCAAATTTCCTTTCTCGTTTCGCTCGCACACATCCGGGCGTAAATGTGGATGTGAATTTGGACGGCAGCCCGAACCTGATGGAGAAATTCAAGAGCAAAGATCTTGATCTGATCCTGATGACAGCCCGACCGGACAGTGAGCTGGTCAAGATCGGCGAGATCGTGTTCACAGAGCCGCTGGTCTGGGTCGGTCTGGAAGGTGGCATCGCCTATGAGCGTGACCCGCTGCCGTTGGCGGTTTCAACATCCGGATGTCCCTGGCGACGCGAGGCACGAGCCGCACTGGACAAGGCGGAAAAAAACTACCGGATTTCCTACACGAGCTTTCACAGTGCAGGACAGGAGGCTGCGCTTGTGGCCGATCTGGCCGTTGCACCGTTTCCGGCAAGTGTTGTTGAACCGCCGTTACAGATCTTGGACGAACGTCATGGTTTGCCGGAACTTGGCAACTATCACATCATCATGGCTCAGCGTGGTCGGGCCGGGCGGGCAACACATGCATTTGCTGACCATGTCGTGGAGTGCTTTCGGGAATTTTCCATGGGGATGCAGGGTAGTGTTGGCTAAACGCCAATTCTTGTCGCATCCGCGTCTATCGTTCCGATTCACCGCTTTAGGCTTCCAGATTGTCTAATCGCTATCGGGTAGGCTGAGATGTCGGGATTAAAAGGACGCTGTTACTGCGGGGCTGTCAGTTGGCAAGCTAAAGGCCCAGTTTTATGGAGTGCCTTGTGCCATTGCGAAGATTGCCGTCAGGCCGCGTCATCTGACTACGTGAGCTGGTTTGGCGTAGAGCGATCTTCCGTGATCTGGAACGGCCCGCGGCAAACGTATCAGTCCTCGGTTAAGGTGTTGCGTAGTTTTTGCTCTAACTGCGGCTCACCATTGTCGTTTGAGACCGAAGTCTTCCCGGAAGAAACGCATATCTATGCTGCAACTATGGAAAACCCATCAGCATATCAGCCAAAAGCCCATATTTTTTGGTCAGAACGGGTGCCGTGGCTCACACTTGCTGATGATTTGCCAAAACATCCAAAGGGGCTGCAGGCGGCGGCAGAAGCAGGCAAACCATTGTTGAGATCAGAATGATTTAATTTTGGCAGGACCAGCCTCGTGTCTGTGGCTAATCTAGAGCACGTCCCCCAACCTTGAGCCGTTTGAACGCCGGGAGTGTTCGTACTGACGAGGCACGTTTGACGCCGTGGTGCGTCACACCACGAGCTAAAGGCAACATCGTCAGGGCGGATAAAACCAAGTGCAAATGGTTTCATCTCTGGAAGCGTGTTGGTCCAGGCATGCTTGGGCGCCTCTTTCAGGCCGTCTGTCTAGAAATCCCCAAATGATGCACGGGCATCATTCGGCGGTCTTCTCCGTGTTGGTCAGAAAAATCTGCTCCACCAAACTGATCCAAGGTTGGGTGGACGTGCTCTGGCCTTTGGACATCGCCAAATTTGAGGTGCAGAGGGCTTACCTTTATATTTAGAGTTGGTTAACCTTTTCTCCTGCGGTGGCAGTTCTACACCGTGCGTGCGGTGCAAAGCACCAGGAGAAAACCATGGTTCAGTCAGTCAAATCTCTCTTTTTCGCGGTATTGGTTGCGGCGGGAAGCGTTGTTTCCGCTCATGCTGGTGACGCCAACACAACGCGTATCATTCACGGCGAACCTTATGGGGCCGTTGTGACCGATGAAAACGGCGTTTTGGTTTTTAGGGCTCTACCTTCGGTCAAGCATGTTGTGATTAATCCGGGTGGAAAAACACCGCTCACGATCAACATGAACGAGATTACTCAGATCAATCGGTATGAGGGGCCAAAGGTCATTGTAGTTGGCGCGGAAAAACGTCGCCGGCCGGGGATTGGGTCTTTCTACACGGGGCGAAAGTTCAAAAGACAGCGTTAATAACCGTAGCGTGTTACACCGTTGCCAAATGTTTAGCGGCCCATGAGCCGATCATCATAAGGGTAGGTGCTCAGGCACTCATGGCCGGTGTCAGTGATGAGGACCTGATCCTCCAGCTTGATACCTTCGTGTCCGCCGTGGCGACCAACATAGCTTTCCACGCAAACCACCATGCCGGGTTCCAAGATCCCGTCATATCCGCCTGAGGCCCAGTCTTCCGGATAGGGCACAGCTGGGTATTCATCGCATAGTCCGACCCCATGGAAGAGCACAGAGTAGCGATTGGCTACATAGTCCGGCGGCAAGCTGGTCGCCTCATGGCACAGCTCCCTGAAGGTCTTGCCGGGAGCTAGCATGGACATATTCGCGCGGATTTGGTCCACGGCCATTTGATAGAGGGAACGCTGTTCGTTGGTAGGTCGACCATCTCCACACAGCCATGTGCGGGAGATGTCACAGCAAATGCCATAAGGGCCGACAAGGTCAGTATCGAAGGCAACAATGTCTCCAGCCTCGATGATGCGGGAAGATGCTTCTTGAAACCACGGGTTCGTGCGTGGTCCGGAGGAAAGCAAATGGGTTTCAATCCATTCGCCACCTCGGCGGATGTTTTCAGCATGCAGGATTGACCAGAGGTCCCATTCGGTCATGCCCGGTTTGAGGTTTTCTTCCATGACGGCCATTGCCTTTTCGCAGGCAGCGATAGACCGGCGCATGGCCTTGATTTCGTCGGGACTTTTAACCGCCCGAGCCAGCTCCATGATCTCCTCACCATCAGCAATGGAAAATCCATGGTTCTTGAGTGCAGTAATGCCTTCCTGGCGTGCCTTATCGACCGCAATTCTTGTGTTGCCGTCTCCGTGCTTCTTGATGAGGTCTGCCAGTTCATTTGCCCAAACAACCGCCTTCTCGGCAGATCGAGGGCCGGACTCAAAATAAAACCACGGGACACCGTGGCGAACTTCGTCAACCAGATCCGCATGAGCAGCCAGATGTTCACAATTATGGAAATCGAACAGAACTACAGGGCCGTCCTGAGGGACAAAGGCGTATCGCACCGCGTTGTGCGTGCACCAGACCTGCATATTGGTGCAGTCCGTTGCGTAGCGCACATTCAGCGGATCGGTAACGATAACCGCTGCAAGGTCCTTTGCTTTCAGTTGGGCGCGGATACGTTCGAGCCGAAACTCCCGAATGGCATCAAGGTCTGGAGCACATAGCCCAAGCGCCGCCCATTCCCCTTCCGCCAGCTCTCCATAGCCCAGAATATGCCTATTCAAAACGGACGCCTTGTCCATGGCATAGGCGGCAAGCGTTGCATAATCAGCGTTCTCGCCCGGGTGCTGGGGTAAAACAGCGGGCATGATTTTCCGCCGGTGGCGGCCAAACATCTGGTCCATGAAGCAGCGCCTCCCAACGCCACCAAAAAGTCGGTGTCAACTACATCCGCATCCGTTCCGCCTTCGGGTCGAAAGGTGGATCTTTGAGAATTGTTGCCTTGCGGCGATGACCAAGAATTTCGATTTCAAATGCCCCGGAGCCAAGTTCATCTGCCAGCTCGGCCGGGATGTATCCTTGCGCCAGTGATAGTTGAACATGGTGGGCATATCCGCCGGAGGTGATCCAGCCGGCGACCTTGTCCTTGTGCCAAACCGGCTCATCCCCCATCACATCTGCATCGTCAGCTTCCACTGAGAAGGCGACGCGCATGCGTTTCGGGCCGTCTTTGAGCTCTTGCTCGGCAGCTGTCTTGCCGATGAAATTCGGCTTGTTGAGTTTCACAAACCGGCCAAGGTCAGCTTCAAATGAACCATAGATGGGTCGGAACTCGCGGAACCAGGTGCCGAAGTTTTTCTCAAGCCGCAGCGCCAGAAGGGCGCGCATTCCGAAATTGCGAATACCGAACTCGGTACCGGCCGCCATCAAAGCCTCATAGACCTGACGTTCGAATTCCGGCGTCATCCAGATTTCGTAGCCCAAGTCTCCAGTGTAGGAAATACGGTTGATTTTGCAGGGGGCATTGGCGACATCCATCTGGCGGAAATCCATGAAGCGAAAAGCCTCATTGGAAACATCATCACCGGTGACCTTGTCGAGAACCTTGCGTGCGTTCGGGCCGGCGATCGACAGTCCAACCCAGCCCAGATTGATGGCCCGAATTGTTACCGAGCCATCCTGCGGAATGTGCTTTTCAAACCAGCGCATATGATAGACTTCGGCTTGTGAGGAGCCCCACATGTAGAAATGCTCTTCCGAGACACGCGCGATGGTGAAGTCGCCGATCAGTTTTCCGTCCGGGTTGAGCATTGGTGTGAGAATGATGCGCCCCACTTTTGGCATGGTGTTGGTCATCAATAGATCCAGAAATGCTTCCGCCCCCGGACCGGTGATTTCGTATTTGGCGAAGTTGGCGATCTCTGTAATGCCGACGCTTTCACGCACAGCCCGACATTCAGCTCCCACATGTTCAAAGTCGTTGGAACGCCGGAATGACACGATGTCTTCTGCTTTTTCACCTTCAGGGGCGAACCAGAGCGGCGTTTCAAGACCCCAACTGTCTCCCATGACTGCGCCTTGCGCCAACATGCGATCGTAAAGTGGAGTTGTCTGATGCGGCCTTCCTGCGGGCAGTTCTTCATTGGGATAGCGGATGCGGAACCGGCGGCTGTAGTTCTCCCGAACCTTGGCGTTGGTATAAGAGAGGGTTGCCCAATCTCCATAGCGTGCAACATCCATGCCCCAGATGTCGTAACCCGGGTCGCCATTGATCATCCAGTTGGCGAGCGTCAACCCAACACCGCCGCCCTGACTGAACCCTGCCATGACACCGCAGGCCACCCAGTAGTTCTGCAGGCCGCGCACCGGGCCAACAAGCGGGTTGCCATCTGAGGCAAAGGTGAAGGGTCCGTTGATGATCTGCTTGATACCAGCGTTCTGAAGCGCCGGGAAATGTTCAAAACCAACTTCAAGTTCCGGGGTGATGCGATCAATGTCAGGTTCCAGAAGTTCGTGGCCGAAGTCCCAAGGTGTTTCGCGTGGGCTCCATGGGCGGCAGTCCTGCTCGTAGGTGCCGAGCAACATGCCCTTGCCTTCCTGACGGGTGTAGATTTCGCCTCCAAAATCCATCACGCCAATCAGCTCTTTTCCCGTTGCTTCGTTATGAGCGACGACCTCCGGCATTTCGTCGGTCAGGAGATACATGTGCTCCATGGCGAGGATTGGCAGTTCCAGCCCCACCATGCGGCCACATTCTCGCGCCCATAGACCGCCTGCATTGACAACATGTTCGGCCTGAATGGTTCCCTTGGACGTAATGACTTGCCAGCTGCCGTCGGGATTTTGGACCATGTCCTCCACTTTGGTGTGGCGGTAGACTTCAGCTCCATTGACACGGGCGGCTTTCGCATAAGCATGGGTGGTTCCGGATGGGTCGAGGTGGCCTTCAATCGGGTCCCACAAGGCACCGAGAAAGAATTTTTCGTCCAGGATCGGGAACATCGTCTTGGCTTCGGAAACGGAAATGAGTTCCAGATCCATGCCGAGATATCGCCCTCGGGCTTGCGCAAGCCGCAGAAAATCCATGCGTTCCGGGGTGTCGGCCAGCATCACGCCGCCAGTCAGATGCAAGCCGCAGGATTGCCCGGAGATCTCCTCAAGTTCCTTGTAAAGCTCCACCGTATAGCTTTGCAGCTGAGAGACGTTCGGGTCGCCGTTCAGCGTATGAAAGCCACCGGCGGCATGCCAGGACGATCCGGAGGTCAGCTCATCCCGCTCCACAAGAACCACGTCTTTCCACCCCTGTTTCGTGAGGTGGTAAAGGACGCTGCAGCCAACAACTCCGCCTCCTATGACGACTACTTGTGTGTGCGTTTTCATTCGTTCTGCCCAGTGTTCAAATTGGTCTTTCCGGAGCGCAGCTAGCGCTCACTAAAAGTCGGTCGGCGCGCCGCCCTCTTCTTTGCGTTTGGCAATAAAAGCAGTCAGTTCCTCGTCGATTGCCGGATCGAGGGAGGGCTGCTCATAGGCGTTGAGTGCGTCTTTGTAGAGCTGGTTTGCCTTGTCGTATGCGACCGGGCTTCCCGCTTCTTCCCATGTCTCGTAATTGCGCCAATCGGAGACAACAGGTGCGTAGAACGCATCCTTGTAGCGATCTTGCGTATGTTGGGTGGCGAAGAAATGACCACCCGGTCCAACGTCCTCAATGGCTTCCAGTGCCAAGGCTTCTGGCGAAACATCAAGCGGGGTGAGGTACTCCGCGAGCATCTGCAACAGATCCACGTCGGTGATGAACTTTTCAAATCCGGCCGACAATCCGCCTTCCAGCCATCCAGCCGCGTGTTTGATCAGATGAGAGCCGCCACTGACTGCACCCCATTCCGACAAGGTGGTTTCAAGAGCTGCCTGATAATCGACCGTGTTGGCTGCGCAGACGCCGGAGGAACGAAATGGGATCTTGTAGCGCCGGGCCAATTGTCCGCTGACGAGTGCAGCCTTCATGTATTCCGGTGTTCCAAAGGCCGGAGAGCCAGACTTCATGTCGACGTTGGAAGTGAAGCCGCCATACATGGTTGGCGCACCGGGATTCACCAGCTGCGCAAAGGCTATTCCCGCCAGTGCCTCGGCATTTTGCAGAACCAAGGCTCCGGTCACCGTAACCGGAGCCATGGCACCCGCCAAAGTGAATGGGGTGAGAACGCTGACCTGACCGGTCCGCGCCATCTCGATGATCCCTTGCAGCATCGGTGTGTCGAGGCGCAGCGGGGAAGATGTATTGATGACGCTGACGACACTTGGGGTCTTGCGGAATTCAGCCTCGCTCAACCCCATTGCGATGCGTGTCAGCTCCAATCCGTCCTGATTTCGTTCCTGTCCGAGTGAATAGATGTGAAACACCTTGTCTGTCAGGCGGATCATGTCTGCGATGCAATCGAGGTGCCGGGTGGAGGCATGAAGATCGACTGGCTCCACCGGATAGCCCATCAGACAGTGAATGATGTTGAAATGCTGTGACAGTTTCAGGAAGTTTCGATAGTCCACCTGATTTCCGGGACGTCGACCCTTGTCCCGGTCAACCGCGTTCGGCGCACTGGCAACACATGAGAAGGCGATGCGATCACCGCCAAGCTCTATGTTGTGTGCCGGGTTGCGGGCGTGGACGGTGAATTTTTCTGGTGCCTTGGCGATCAGGCTCTCCACAAGGCCGCGATCCATGCGCACGCGATCACCGTTTGCTTCGATATCCGCGCCTGCCCCCTTGAGCATTGCCTTGGCTTCTTCATGCAGGAAGTCGATGCCGATTTCTTCCAGAACGGTGAGGGACGCCTGATGAATTGACTCCAACTCGTCCGCCGAGATTGCTTCTATAGGGCTATAGACATGCCGAGGTTGGCAGAACGGTTTTTGTGGGAACGGGTTTGGAGCAGACGCATTTGAAGAGCGTCTGCGTCTGCCTCGTCGTCCTTCTGATGAGGGTGCGTTCGCCTTTTCGGTGCCGACCATTTTTTGCTCCCTCTGATCACAGTTGGCTCTTCCCGGATTAGAACGAAACATTCAAGAATGGCCATCGCTTAAAAGCGACATGTCCAAGGTATCTACGACGTGGTGTTTTGTTTCGAATATTAGCTTGCTGTTCTCCTCTTGCAGCTTGAGACGATTGCCGTCGTTGGTTTGATCGGGTAAACCGCTCTCACCCTCCGCTCACCTCATTCCCGAAAGGCCTTTTGATGTCTTCTTCCGATATATCGCCCGCACAATATGCTGCTCAAATCGGCTTGATCGGCCTTGGTACTATGGGGCGAAATCTGGCGCTGAACATTGCGGAAAAGGGCTTTCCCATTGCCGTGTTCAATCGGACGTCAGAGCGCACGGAGGCCTTTCATAAAGAAGCCGGCGAGCTGGCAAATAACATTGTGCCTGCGCTTGATCTGAGGAGCTTTGTGGAGGCCATCAAACCGCCGCGGGCGGTCATCTTAATGGTGCCGGCAGGCGAGGCGGTTGATGCACAAATCGCAGCGCTAAAACCATTGCTGAGCCGTGATGATCTCATCATTGATGCCGGCAATGCCAATTATCACGACACAAACCGTCGCGCTGAAGAGGCCGAGGGCGGTGACGGGCCTCGGTTTATGGGGATTGGCGTTTCCGGTGGTGAAGAGGGAGCGCGCAACGGACCGTCCATCATGGGTGGTGGAGCGCAAGATGCCTGGGATCAGGTCGGGCATATTCTGGAAGCCATTTCGGCCAAATATGAAGGTGAGGCCTGCGCTGCCTTTTTGGGAGCTGCCGGGGCAGGTCATCTGGTCAAGACGGTACACAACGGCATTGAATATGCAGACATGCAGATGATTGCTGAAGTCTATGGTGTCATGCGCGATGGTCTGGGATCGAGCGCCGCAGAAATTGGTGATGTTTTTGCCAAGCTGAATGAAGGTATTCTCCAGTCCTACTTGATTGAAATCTCAGCCAAGGTAGCGGGGACCAATGATCCGGAAACCGGTAAGCCTATGCTGGACATCATTCTGGATACAGCTGGACAGAAGGGCACCGGCCGTTGGACGGCTATTGAAGCTTTGATGCTTGGTACGCCTGCCAGCACGATTGAAGCAGCTGTAGCAGGTCGGAACATGTCAGCGCGCCTTGATGAGCGGAAGCAGGGGCAGGAGGTGTTCGGCGCTGCTCCTCAAAAACTTGGTGGTCATCCAGTTACACCGGAGATGATTGAAGCCGCATTGGTGGCAGGCAAGATCATTTGTTACGCACAAGGCTTCGGTCTTATTCTGGAAGCCGCCAAGCAGTATGGTTGGTCGATGCCTCTGCCGGAGATTGCCCGTATTTGGCGCAATGGCTGCATCATCCGCTCTGCAATGCTCAACGACATGGCAACGGCGCTCGGTGAAGATCCAAACCGAAATCTGATGTTTGCTCCGTTCTTTGCAGAGAAGTTGAAGGAAACCCATCAAGCGCTGCGCGAACTTGTTTCGATTGCTGTCCTTAACGGGCTGCCTGTGCCTGCACTATCTGCGGCCCTTTCTTACTTTGACGTCATGCGGACGGGGCGCTCCACCGCTAACATGCTACAGGGGCAGCGGGATTTCTTCGGTGCGCACGGGTTCGAGCGCACCGACAAGGACGGTTCCGGATTCCATGGCCCTTGGGCGCTGGGCAACTGATCTGAGCATGGACTTTAAAAGAAGAAATCCCGGTTTGAAGCCGGGATTTCGTTGTTTTGGTCTCTGGAAGGTGATTAGCTGCCTGCAGCGACGCCTTGATCCATAAGGCCTTTGATCTGCTCCACGCTGGTTCCCGCTACGATGCGGCCAAGCTCTTTGTCACCTTTGAGAACGAGAAGCGTAGACCGGCGCGGGATCTGGCGTGAGGTTGTTACCTCGTGTGTCTTGAAGTCATCCCAATCAACCCGGACGAAGACCATTGTCTTATCATAGGCAGGGTTGGCTTTGCGGAGATCATTGATCACGCGCGCCTGCCGTTGGCATGTTCCGCACCACGAAGCGGAGTAATCTACAAAAACGGTTTTCCCGGCATCGAGGTGACTTTTGATGAGGCCCGGTTTGTAATCCAGCTCGCTGCCAGCGTGAGCCGTGCCGAAACCAACAGCTGCACCAAGAACAAGGCCAGCGGCGGTGGAGATGAAGTGACGACGATTCATAGCAGACGTCCTTTTTCGGTAAGTTTAGAAGCGAACAGACAGGTCTTGAAACCAAATCGGCAGGACGCCGATGGCCCATTCATCGATGATGTGGTGAACGTTGAAAAGCAGGAGCATGCCGCCTGTGATGAACACGGCCCCCATGATCGGTTTTGACCGCTCGGCCAGACCGCGCAGGCTTTCCGCGCGCTGGCGGATTGTGTGGCCTGCGCCGTAGCCAATGCCGATAATCAAGGTGGAAACGCCGAGTGCGAAGGCGCACATGATTAAGGCGGCCCATACAAGGTTTTGTCCTTGTGAGGCAAGCGCAATTGCGCCGCCCAAGGTCGGCCCAATGCAGGGGGACCAGACGGCGCCAAGCAATGCGCCTCCGAGAAACTGGCCAAACAGACTGTTGGTATCGGTTTCTTGCATCCGTTGACCTGCGGAACCGGAAAACCCGGCAGCGGCCATTTCAAATCGGTGCGCAAATGCAGGAACCAGAAGAACCAACCCAAATGCGATCATCAGGCCGGCTCCGACCTTTGACATAAGGTCTTCCGTCAAGCCGATCGCATATCCAACTGTGGCGATCAGCATGCCGATGGTCACGAATGATACACTCATGCCTGCCGCAAGAGCCAAAGGCGCGCGGCGGTCTGTGTTTAATGCAGATGCCAAAACGATCGGCAAAACCGGCAAGACACACGGATTAATAAGCGTCAAAAGCCCAGCCAAATATGCCAGCGGCAATTCAATCATTGCAAACCACCTTCTTATCGCCTCTCGGCCGGTCGGTGTCCGGCGCTACCAAAAACAGATAAGGCTGAATGATATTGCTGTCCGCTAACAGAACTTCACAAGTCCGTGCGGGATCGTGAGGCGAGCCAGGGGAGCTGTGCCGGGGGGCGCCGGGCGTGATTATTGCGCCAGGCCAAGAGCCTCCATATTGGCGATGGATTTTGGCAAGTCATCGTGAACGCGGAGTTCGATGATCAAACGTGGGTTGCTTTCCAGATTGTCTAAAGCTCTGAACACGGCAGGCCATTGAATATTTCCTTCGCCCAAGGCCCAGTGGCGGTCTGCATACCCGTCAGCATCTTGCAGATGGATGTGTTTGAGACGATTGCCAGCGCGTTTGACAAAATAGTCTACGGGTGGGGCACCAGTGCTGCCGTGAGCATAGTGCGCGTGCCCAGTGTCGATGGAAACGGCTACTGCCTGTGAATTGAAACTGTCGGCCAAGTGCAGACGGTCGTCCGGGTTTTTGTCTTCTATGTTTTCAATCACGAGTGTGCAGCCGATGTCTTCGGCGCGCTTGACCGCATCCTTCATTGTGAGATGGCAAAGTTCAATCTTTTGATCCCGGCCCCGGTCGTAATTGTCGAGGTTGTTGAAATCCCACGTGGAATAAGGACTGTGAACCACCATGTGTGTTCCGCCGATACCCTCACACACCGTTAAGCCCTGTAGAAGCCGCTTGCGTACGATGTCGCGAACTTCCGGGTCGATTGTATCTACTGCGAACCCCCAAAATGGGCCGTGAATGCCGCGTCGGCCAACATGTCCATCCAAGACCTTGTTCGCCTCGGCGATTGCTGATTGAAGGTCCCCGTTGAGAACTTCGGCGCTGACAAAGTTCTGTATTTCGAGATCCCTCTGCTTTTCCAGCATGAGTGCACGATGCTTGGCGAAGGAATTCAGGGTCAAGGCTGCGCCCAAAACGGGAAGATCGGTCATGTCATGGTCCCCAGAGTGTTTCCATCCATGCAGATAGGCGGTGAGCCTTGACAGTTTTGCGACGGTTTCCCCGGTCTGGTGGAATTTCTGTCAATAACCCTTCATACGATCGACACTCTTGGGAATGGTGCCAGTCTCGAAATAGATCTTTAGATTCGAGGCGACGATTGTGCAGGCCGTGCTGGTAATTGTCGGAGCCGAGATGTGGGGCAAGACCGTTACGTTCTCCTGATCCCAATAGGGGTGATCTTCTGGTAACGGCTCTTCGTCAAATACATCAAGAACGGCATGTTCGACCTGACCGGATTCGAGAGCCTCCAACAAAGCTGCATCCTGCAGAATTGGGCCGCGGGCGAAGTTGATCAGTTTCACGCCTTTTCGGCATTTTTGGAGTTCGTTGCCGCCGATAAGACCCCGCGTTTCTGCGGTAAGAGGCATTAGCAGAACCAGAATGTCTGCCTTTCTAAGTACAATGTCGAACCCATCCGGACCGGATTGGCAATCGAGATTATCGATGGATTTCGGGCTTCTGCTCCAGCCCATGACGTTGAACCCATTGTCCGCCAGCCTCTGTGCCGCAGCCTCGCCTAATTTTCCAAGGCCCAAAACGCCGATTGTCTGTTCTGATGGCAGTTTCAATTCCCGTTGTTGCCAATGCTTGCGTTTCTGTTGAGCGGCGTAGATCGGCATATCCCGGTGTAAATAAAGCGTCCAAGCCAGAATCGCCTCTGACATGGTGTTTGCCATTTGCGGGTCCATAAGGCGTACGATCTGTGGGCCATCGACAGGAAGGTCAGCTGCGAGACGTTCCACACCCGCCCACAAGCTTTGCACCCATTCCAGGTTTTTGAGCTCCGCAACTTTTGTCGGATCTGGGTTGGCAACAATGGCCACGCGTGCAGCGTCTTTTTCTGCCGCCGTCAGCTCCTCGAAAGGTTTGACGATACCAATCCTGCCTAGAGCTTCCGGCAGAGCGGATTGCCAGGCCCGGCGTTCTCCGCCTTCGGCTTCCGATACAAATGGTATGACTGGCAAGGTGTCAGGGGCTGTCATGTGGCAAAAATTCCGCTTTCATCTGCAAACCCTTTTATCTCTATCGGATTTCCTGACGGATCGCGAAAAAACATCGTGCTTTGTTCTCCCGGCTCTCCTTCAAACCGGATGGTCGGCTTGATCACGAAGTCAATGCCATCAGCTTCCAATTTGGAGGCAAGGCTTTTCCATGTGCTTATGTCCAGAATGACACCGAGATGTGGCATCGGGACCATATGTTCACCGACCTTGCCGGTGTTGGCCGTCTCAAATGGCCTGCCTTTATGGAGCGAAATTTGGTGGCCGAAGAAATCGAAGTCGACCCAGGTGTCGGTGCTTCGTCCTTCTTTGCATCCCAGAATCTGACCGTAAAAGATGCGCGCCTTGTCAAGATCAGTGACGTGATAGGCGAGGTGGAAAGCTGATTTCATGGAAACCTCCTGTGTTCGAGGTGTTATAGCAAAGTGTCATCAAAGGTATTAGTGTCTTATTTTGTCTCTAAGCATAAGGAATAGTGTTGGATATAGGATTCCTAAAAAGTCTTTTGGCTGTTGTTGAAACAGGTTCAATTGCTGCTGCGGCACGACAGCAGAACCTGTCTTCTGCAGCCGTCAGCCAGCGTATTCGTGTGCTGGAGCAGGACTTTGGATGTACGCTCTTAAATCGGTCAGCGCATACGGCGAGCCCAACTTCGGAGTGCTTGCGCTTGTTGCCTGACGCTGGACGACTGGTTCGTGAGGCTGAGCGGCTCGTAGGATCCGTTGATCCAACCGGCCTCAGTGGTGGTTTTCGCCTCGGGGCAATTTCGACGGTTCTCTTCGATATTTTGCCGGATGTCATTCAAGGGTTCGGTTACAAAGCGCCGAGAGCTGACCTGAGGGTTCTTCCCGGCAGTTCCAAAGAGCTCTATGCTCGAGTTGAAGCAGGAGATCTGGACGCAGCGCTTGTTGTTGATCCACCTTTTTCGCCATCGAAGTCTATGCTGCTTGATCCCTTGGTCAAACAGCCATTTGCGCATATCCTTCCAAAAACGATGGAGGCGGACAGCGTCTCTAGTCTTCCATGGATTATATACGACCGCAGTTCGTGGGGCGGGAGATTGGCCAATAAGGCATTGGCTCGCCAAATAAGCGGCTCGAGAATTCTCTGTGAATTGGATTCACCGGAAACGATTGCCTTGATGGTTGAGAAAGGGGCGGGGCAGGCGATTTTGCCTGTTTGGAACGACATGGAGAAGCACTATCCGGGGATGATGGTTTGTCCTTTTCAGGGAAATGAATCCATCCAAAGAGATATTGTCTTTGTCAGAAGGGCTGAAAATGGAGGCGATCCGAAGTCCGTCCTCATTTGGGAGCTTGCGCACCGGAGTGCCAGAACCTCCTCTAAATAAACGTACCCACGCTTGATCGCGATACGGGTCTGCGCAGTTTTGACAGGTCTCAGCTGTTGAGTGTTTTGAGTTGTGAGAAACAAACCAACTCTCTGTGGCGGTTTTGAGTAAAAAAGTGTCGTAAATGTCGTTTTGTTTGAAATAATAAAAATATGTTGCGACTTAGTTGCGATTGAACTGTTGTATCTCAAGTCTCATAATGCAATGGTAGTAATCGTGCGGGTGGAAGCTGGCATTTGAAAGAATGTGTGTGTTTCCATCGTTCTGCTTTCTTGGGTGGAAAGATTTTGGTTGAGCAAGAAGAGCGACAATGCGGTCTCCTACGGGATTGATTCCACATGAAACAGTGTCGCTCTGTTTGGCGGCTCTTTGGTGCGCTGGCTCAAGACGCAATCATGAAATCATTGGTGCTTGCGAATACTTCGCTCTTCGCGGGATCTGGCTTGTTTAAGCTTGAATATAAGATGAAACTGTATGGGAGTGCAGATATGAAAAAACTAATGCTTACCGCTGCTGCGGGTGCCATGACATTGATGGCAAATTCTGCGATGGCGGAAGAGTGCGGCACTGTTACAATGGCCGAAATGAACTGGGCGTCCGCGGGTGCGATCGCTCATATCGACAAGATCATTCTTGAAAACGGCTACGGCTGTAACGTTGAGCTGGTCACTGGCGACACGATGCCGACCTTCACTTCCATGAATGAAAAAGGTCAGCCGGATGTCGCTCCGGAGCTCTGGATTAATGCCGTTCGCGAACCGCTCGACAAAGCGGTTGCAGCTGGTGATTTGATAATTGGGGGTGAAATCCTCAATGAGGGTGGTGTTGAAGGGTTCTGGGTACCAACCAGCCTTGCTGAAAAGCACAACATCAAAACCGTTGAAGACGCCCTGAAGCATCCGGAACTGTTTCCCGGTGCAGAAGATGACAGCAAAGGTGCATGGTTCACCTGCCCGACAGGTTGGAATTGCCGTATTACGACAGGCAATCAATTCCGCGCCTTTGGTGCTGAAGAAAAAGGCTTCGTGCTGGTTGACCCGGGCTCAGCTGCAGGTCTCGATGGTTCCATTGCACGTGCATTTGAGCGCGGTCAGGGCTGGCTTGGCTACTACTGGGCGCCAACCTCCATCCTCGGCAAGTATGACATGACTCTGCTTGATTTTGGTGTCGGCCATGACAAGGAACATTGGGATAGCTGCACTGTTATTGAAGACTGTGCGGACCCGAAGCCGAACGCTTGGGTCGCCTCTGAGGTCTTTACGGTTGTCACTGATGAATTTGCGGAAAAAGCTGGCGTTGCGATGGATTACATCAAGGGCCGTTCTTGGGATAACCGCACTGCAGGTAAGGTTCTTGCCTGGATGAGTGATAATCAAGCAACCAACGAAGATGGCGCATACTTCTTCTTGGAGAACTTTGAAGATGTTTGGACACAGTGGGTGACGCCTGAAGTTGCCGAGAAGGTCAAAAAGGCTCTCTAAATTTCAGATTGGAAAGCTCCGAGCCCGCGCCAAAAGCGCGGGCTTTTCGCATGTATGTAAAAAGACCATCGGGGAAACGGGATGGATTGGTTAGAGCGAATAGACTGGGACTGGATTGAGTTCCCTTCGCTGGATCGTAAGGCTCTTAGAGATATTCGGCTTGAGATCGACGGCAGCTTCAAAGAGTTCACGCGAGCTTATGGAGAGACACTTGAAAACGCCCTTGAGCCGCTCAAAGAGTTTTTGATCTTTCTGGAAGCCTTGCTCATCAATTCACCGTGGCTTGCTGTTTTGGTTGCGTTGGTTGGTATCGTGTTTCTCTTGTCCCGAAACATCAAGATTACCATTGGCGCGGTCGTAGCACTCTGTCTCATTGGCCTTTTCGGGATGTGGGAAGACACGATGCGGACCATTGCGATGGTTACCGTGTGTACGTTGCTCGCCATCGTTCTTGGCATCCCGATCGGTATTTCGATGGCGCGATCGGACAGGATGCAGAGCATCGTAAATCCGGTGCTCGACTTGATGCAGACCATGCCGAGTTTTGTGTATCTGATCCCGGTTGTCATGATCTTTGGTCTAGGCAAGGTGCCGGGCCTAATTGCGATTGTGGTTTATGCGATCCCGCCAATCATTCGCCTGACTAACCTTGGAATTAGATTGGTTGATTCCGACGTGCTTGAAGCTGCCGATGCGTTCGGTTCGAATTCCCGGCAGAAACTCATCAATGTCCAGCTTCCACTCGCTCTGCCAACAATTATGGCAGGGATCAACCAGACCATCATGATGGCACTTGCTATGGTTGTTGTGGCGGCTCTGATCGGCGTGAAAGGCCTTGGCCAACCGGTTCTCAATGCCATTGCGAACCAGTATTTCACCATGGGTCTGATGAACGGTCTCGCCATCGTGGCTATCGCCATCATTTTCGATCGCGCTACGCAAGCATATGGCAAACGCCTGCAGAAACACTCGGAGGTGGTCCATGGCTGAAGCTAGCGGTATCGAGATCCGGAACCTGTACAAGATTTTCGGATCCAACGGAAAAGCCATGGTTGATCTCGTAAAAAACGGGATCTCCAAGGCTGAATTGAATGAGAAGCACAATCACGTTCTTGGTCTGAACAACATCAACATCTCTATGCCAGCCGGTAAAATTCAGGTTGTCATGGGGCTGTCTGGCTCCGGAAAGTCCACGCTTATCCGCCATATCAATCGCCTCATTGACCCCACAGATGGTGAGGTCCTTTATGGCGGCGAAGATGTTTGTCAGATGTCAGCCAGTGAGTTGCGAGAGTTCCGTCGCCACAAAACGGCAATGGTGTTCCAGAAGTTCGCCCTTCTGCCTCACAGAACCGTCATGAAAAATACAGTTTACGGACTGGAGATCCAAGGCGTTCCGATGAAGGAGGCGGAGGAGCGCGCAGCGCGCTGGATTGCGCGTGTGGGACTGGAAGGTTTTGAGGATCATTATCCGAACCAGTTGTCCGGCGGGATGCAGCAGCGCGTTGGATTGGCGCGTGCGCTAACCAATGATGCAGATATCTTGCTCATGGATGAAGCGTTTTCGGCTCTGGATCCGCTGATCCGCATGGATATGCAAAGTGTTCTGCTGGACCTGCAGGAGGAGCTTCACAAGACAATCGTGTTCATCACACATGATCTGGACGAAGCGCTTCGACTGGGGGACCAAATTGCAATTCTGCGGGACGGGGCGGTTATCCAGCAAGGCACTGGTCAGGAGATCGTGTTGAGACCTGCGGACGCCTACATTGCAGACTTCGTCAAGGAAGTGAACCGTGGCCGGGTCATCAAGGTTGAAACCGTGATGAACAAGGAAAAGACAACCGATTCCAGCATATCAATTCCCTTGGGGCTTATGTTGGAGGACGCCGCCAAGGTGTTTGCTGAGCGGGAAGTCAACGAAGCCAATGTTGTCGATGGGGCAGGTGCTCCAGTTGGTATGCTGACGGTTCGAGATACGATAACTGCGATGGTGACGCCAGCCGAGCACTAGCCGGATTGTTGTTACCTTCACAGCAAATATCAGTGTTTCAGTCTAGTCCCGGTTTACCGGGGCTTTTCTTTTGCGCTTCGATCTAAGTGGGCTTGGTGCATGCGGGGTTTGCCTACTTTAATGCAACTTTTGAGTGATAGAAAAAAATATACTATTATTTGGTGCTTACATGGGTATAATTACTGTATCAAGTATATAATACGTCTTTCTTGTAATGCATACTTTACTAAAAATATTTTTGTTTATTAATGGCTTAAAAAGTATTTTTTATATCTAAAAAATGTTTAATCGTTATTTTCTCATTACACGTTCTGCTTTTGGCTTTTCTATAATGGTCCTATGAGTTTCTTTCCCCGGCGAAGTTTTTGTGGTTTTTATGAATCGCGAACAGGTAATCAAATAGATTGCTGAAATTACGCACCTTTTTCCGATCATTTCGGAGGGGGAGGAGATGGGGAGCGAAAAGATGATGTTCGGATGAACACCGCTGATTGAGAATTCTTAAACCATGTGTAGTAAAATGCTATCCTAAGCGGTTGTTTTGCTATCTTTGGTTTTCTTAGCTGATGTATACACGTGGTTGAGGGGTTTCGTGGCCGGTACTGTTTGCAGTGCGAAAACAGTGCACCGTAGCCTCGGTCGTCATTCCAATGTTTGAGTGTTCAAACCAGACAGAATGGCTCAAAATAAGCGTTTGTGTTTACAATTCGCAGCCTTCATCAGGTTGTCGTGGGTTTGCAGGAGGAAGGCAAGCCGTTGGTGAATGGGAGCAATTGGAATGGCATGCGCGCGTGTGAGAATACAACCTGGGAAGAGTTGGCATTAAAATGCCTCAAAAAATAAAACTTAAGCGTGCAAATGACGCGTATGATCGCTTGAAGGCTGATATTCTCGCCAGCGTTATGGCGCCGGGGTACCAAGCGCCTGAGCCAGAGATCGCGGACCTTTTAGGGATGAGCCGAACACCCGTGCGTGAAGCGCTCATCCGGCTCCAGACGGAAGGAATGCTAGACCTCGTGCCTCGACGGGGGGCCTTGGTCAAAGGCTTGTCATCCGCTGATGTGCGGGAGATCCACGAAGTTTTGGCAGGGCTTGAGAGTGAGCTTTGCATAAACTTGGCCATGCGTGGTTTTTCTCTTGCGGAAATTGATGCCTGCAATGAGCTTCTGGCAGAAATGTCACAGGCTGAAGAAGCTGCCGACTTTACGCGGTGGCTGGAGAAAGATCTGGAGCTTCGCACGAAGCTGTTTGAGCTCCATGGTAACGGACGTCTAGAGCGTGCCTCACGCTTGATGCTTGATCAGCTGTATCGAGGTCGTCTGGCCTTGCTGAACGAAGTCGGGAAAGTTGATGTTTCACACGAAGAACTCAAAACCGTGCTGGCGGCGGTTTACGCTGGTGACGGTTTACGGGCAGGTCAATTGGCAGCTTCCTACCGAAAGCAAGCTTGTGATGTTCTGATTGAAAGGCTCGAAGAAGCCGATCTTCTGTATGTTTAGAGGTGCCTGAGTGGTTATCGAGTTGTCATCTCGGCAGACAATCTAGCCGCGGTTCTGCGGGGCGGGGCCGGTTGATTGCCCTAAGATCAGGTCAGCCTCCATCATATGTGTGACATGGCGATCATTGCTTTCTCGGTCAATGATGTCCGTAATCAGAATTTCCGCTGCGCGTTGCCCGGCTTCTCCAACGGAAGAGCGAATGCAGGTAAAATGAGGAGATTCGCCGCTATTGGGCAGGAATGAGATGACGTCGTCATGGGTGATGATGGAGACGTCATTGCCAACTTGTAATCCATTCGACTTTACAGCCGTTTCTGCCCCAATGGCCAAGGTGATGGATGACGTTAAAAACGCTGTTGGTGGATTGGAGCTTCTTAGAAGGTTCAAGGCGAACTCGGTTCCGAGCGGTTCTGTCATCTCGCTGCTGTGCATCAGCGTGGGATCTATCTCACAGCCTGCCTTTGTTAACGCGTTGATATAGCCCTCTTTTCGTCGGACTGCGAAATCCATCTCTTCATTGCCGTTCAGAAAGCCTATGCGCCTGTGCCCAAGGTCAAGCAGGAACTGTGTTGCGCGTTCAAAGGCTCTGCGATTGTTGATGTCGACCCAGGATGTTTCGGCTTCTGCGCCAGTTATGCGGCCGTGCATCAAAAAGGGGATATTTAACTTCTTGAGCAGTTTGTGCCGCGTTTCCTGTCGGCGAGGAGCGTGTACGATGATGCCGTCAACCTTCTTTCGGTTTGCGATTTCCCGATAGGTTGCCTCTTCATCATCGTTGGCGACAACGCTAATCATCATGTCGTAGCCATATTGGGCGTAGGTTAGTCCTGCGCCTGCAATGAACTCCATGAAAATCGGATTGAGCATCTCATTGGGTGATCGAGGCAGGACATGGCCGATAGACATCGTTTTGCCGGTCGCCAGGCGTTGGGCTTGTTGATTGGGGGCGTAGCCAAGATCCCGGGCCATATCTACCACACGTTGTTTGGTTTTTGCGCTGACTTCCGGATATCCGTTAAGGGCGCGACTCACCGTCGTTTGCGATAGGTTCAGCCGGTTTGAAAGTTCCTTCAAATTCATCCTTCTGCCCTCATTTTTCAAAACGCTTTGAGAATCTCTGGGCAGTCAGTGAGCCGCCAATACCTCAGAATAACTCTCGATATTTCAGTTTTGCAAGTTTCCCGGTTAAGAGTCTCTTGACGTAGCGATCCAAAGCGGTTTGAATAAAGTATCGAAGGGGAGTTCACTCCCTTGGCATGTGCTGCTTGATCGGCTGGCCAAGGGTGTGCGACAGTCTCTTTACAATCTGGGAGGATTGACATGAAACATCTTCATATGACTGGTGTCGCGGGCCTTGCTCTGGCCGTGGCATTTGGAACTGTAGTGTCCGCATCTGCGGCAGATTTGATTTTTAAGCCAGGCGAAGGCGCTTTCAGCTGGGATAGCTACCAGGAGTGGGCGGCGAAGGCTCCGGATCTGAAGGGGCAGACTGTCACGATCGCTGGCCCTTGGCTTCAGCCGGAAGACGGGTATTTTCGCAGCGCTCTTGCCTACTTCACCGAAGCGACAGGTGCAGAGGTCATCTACACAGGATCTGATTCTTTTGAACAGCAGATCGTTATTGATGCAGAAGCTGGTGCTGCTCCAAACATTGCCGTGTTCCCTCAGCCGGGCTTGGCTTCCGATATGGCTGCGCGTGGCTTGTTGACGCCGTTGCCTTCTGATCTGGGTCCGTGGGTGGCAAACAACTATGGAGCCGGTCAAAGCTGGGTTGATCTTGGAACCTATGCGGACAAGGATGGTCAAGATCAGCTCTATGGTTTCTTCTACAACGTCAATGTAAAAAGCCTCGTCTGGTACTCGCCGGAGAACTTCGAGGATGCTGGCTACGAAGTTCCAGCGTCCATGGAAGAGCTGAAAGCGTTGACCGAGCAGATTGTTGCTGACGGTGAAACGCCGTGGTGTATTGGTCTTGGATCAGGTGCGGCCACTGGCTGGCCGGCGACTGACTGGGTTGAAGATCTCATGCTGCGTACACAGCCAGCTGATGTCTATGACCAGTGGGTCTCCAACGAAATGCCGTTTGATGACCCACGTGTGGTTGGCGCAATTGAAGAGTTTGGCTGGTTTGCTCGTGATGATGCCAAAGTGGCAGGTGGTGCGAGCGCCGTCGCATCCACAGACTTCCGCGATAGCCCGAAGGGTCTCTTCTCTTCGCCGCCTCAGTGCTACATGCACCGTCAAGCTTCCTTTGTACCGGCCTTCTTCCCTGAAGATGTCGAGTTTGGCGCAGATGTAGATTTCTTCTACTTCCCGTCCTACGCTGAGAAGGACCTTGGTAATCCGGTTCTGGGTGGTGGCACATTGATGGCGATCACCAAGGCTTCGGATGCAACCAATGAACTCATGGAGTTCTTCACACTGCCGATCGCCCACGAAGTGATGATGGCGCAAACGGGCTTCCTGACGCCGCACAAGGGTGTCAATCTCGAAGCTTACATGAACGACACTCTGCGCGGGCAGGGTGAGATTCTGGTGAACGCCACCACCTTCCGCTTCGACGGGTCTGACCTGATGCCAGGCGGCGTTGGTGCAGGCACATTCTGGACCGGTATGGTGGACTACACCGGTGGCAAGGACGCTACCGCGGTTGCTGGTGAAATCCAGAAGAGCTGGGATGCTCTGAAGTAAGAGCCCAGATAGTGGTCGGCGTCGGCGCCGACCACCTTTTCCTGAAGAGAACGATTTTATCTTGAATCCCTGTTCCCGCCATTTGTTCGGCAGCTGACGGTAGAGCTGTTCGGCAATTACATCAAGAAGGGGAGGACGGGTCGTGTTAGCGGACAATCCGGCACTCATGGGGCTATTGACCATCGTCATCGGCGTTGGTGCATGCCTTGGTTACTTCTATTTCTCAAATGTCATCCTCGACACGTTCATCTTTCCCGCCAAGGGAAAGAACGCGGGCAAAAACATCAATCGGGCGAATTTGGTCCGGCCTTGGCTGTTCTTGTTCCCAGCCCTGTTCGGATTGACCCTGTATCTGGCTTACCCGGTGTTTGAGACGTTACGGCTCTCCTTGACGGACCGGTCTCAGGACGGAGCGTTTGTGGGGCTGGCGAACTATAGCCAAATGATGAGTGAGGCGAAATTCTGGGAAGCAGTTCGCAACAATCTGCTCTGGCTAATTGTTGTTCCGGCGGCTTCTACGGCCTTTGGTCTCTTGGTTGCCCAGCTCACGGATCGGATCAGGTGGGGCAATATCGCCAAGTCCCTGATCTTCATGCCAATGGCTATTTCCTTCGTCGGTGCGTCAGTGATCTTCAAATTGATCTACGACACACGTCCGGTCGATCAGGCGCAGATCGGCGTTTTAAACGCAGTCTGGCTGCAATTTGACGGTGGAGGTGGCTCGTTTATTTTCCTGACGTTGCTGCCGACAGTGTTGCTCTTGGCCTTTATGGCTGCAGTTGCCTATGTGATCTGGAGTTCCATTCAAGCCGTTACATCCAGTCGGGCAGACCGCTCTTTTTGGACCTTGTTCTTACGGCTTGTGGTCGTGATTGGCGGGCTTTGGCTTCTGTGGGTTTCTGTCGGTGGATTGACGGGTATCTGGGGTGTTGAATTGCCCTATGGCAAGCCCCAAACTTGGCTCACTTTGACCGGTTGGAACAACTTCTTCCTGATGGTTGTCTTGATCTGGATTCAAACCGGTTTTGCCATGGTGATCCTGTCTGCGGCCTTGCGAGGTATTCCTGAGGAAACGGTCGAGGCCGCGATTATCGACGGGGCCAACCCGTTTCAGGTCTTCTTCAAGATCAAGGTGCCGCAAATCATGGGGACCATCGTTGTGGTCTGGACCACGATCACTCTCACCGTTTTGAAGGTCTTCGACATCGTATTTGCCATGACCAATGGTCAGTGGGAGACGCAGGTACTTGCCAACTACATGTATGACAAGCTGTTTCGGGCAAATGACTGGGGTGTGGGATCGGCCAGTGCGATCATCATCATGCTCATGGTTACGCCGATCCTTGTTTGGAACGTCTACAACGCCCGCAAGGAGATGCGCTGATGGATCGGATTGCAGGACAAAAGTCTGGCCTGACCTGGGCCGTGCACATCTCTGTTGTAGCTCTGGTAGCGCTCTGGCTATTCCCGACAGTGGGGTTGTTCGTGTCATCGTTCAGAACGGCGGACCAGATTTCCTCGTCAGGTTGGTGGGGTGCTCTTTTTGCCTCGGAACAAAATGAAGTTTATCGGGCCCTTGATCCGGATGACCACAGAGTTGCCGATGGTGACATGTATGTCGTCAAAGGAAGTATCTTTGACGGAACGCCGCGTGCCATTCGCGCTTGGGGTGTGTCGTCTCGCGATATCTCTGCTTTCCAGCCTGGTGACACAGCCGAGATGAAAGGCGGTGAAACCCTGACACTCGAAGCTGATGGCAGCTATGTCTGGCGGGGAAATGACAAGCAGATATCCGGTCGTGGTCAGCGCATATTTGTAACCGCGGAAGTGCCTCCAGACTTCACGCTTTCCAACTATGAAACGATCCTCTTTTCTGGAAGCGGTCAGGACAACATGGCGCGGGCGTTCTTCAACACGCTTACCGTAACCATTCCCGCCACCATCATCCCAATCGTTATCGCTGCTTTCGCGGCCTATGCATTGGCATGGATGGAATTTCCCGGCCGGGCGCTGTTGATTGCCTTTGTCGTGGCGCTCCTGGTGGTTCCCCTGCAATTGGCACTCATTCCGTTGCTGCGGCTGCATTTGGGGATCGGTATTGGCAAAGGGTATCTGGGGGTTTGGTTGGCCCATACAGCCTTTGGCATGCCGCTCGCCGTCTATCTCTTACGCAATTACATGGTGGGGTTGCCGCGCGACATTATCGAAAATGCCAAGGTGGACGGGGCAACGGACTTTCAGATCTTTACTAAGATCATCCTGCCGTTGAGTTTCCCGGCTCTGGCCTCCTTTGCGATCTTCCAGTTCCTGTGGACCTGGAATGACCTTCTTGTCGCGAAAGTGTTTCTGATCGATGCGACCGGGTCAACAACCGTCATGACAAACCAGATTGTCGAGTTGCTCGGCACACGGGGTGGAAATTGGGAGATTCTGGCAACAGCTGCCTTTGTCTCGATCGCCTTGCCGCTGGTCGTCTTTTTCACCCTTCAACGTTATCTGGTGCGCGGTCTGTTGGCCGGGTCCGTTAAATAACATGACCTTGTTTTCTTGTAAGGAGCAGCCGGTATGACCTCTTTGTCTTTGAAGGATGTCAGCAAGTCCTACGGCTCAGTGGAAGTTCTTCGCAACATTGATCTGGAAATCCAGGAAGGTGAGCTGATTGTTTTTGTCGGCCCGTCCGGGTGTGGCAAGTCCACCTTGTTGCGGATGATTGCTGGTCTGGAAACCATCACCGGCGGAACGCTGGATATTGACGGTCAGGTCGTGAATGACGTCCCTCCGGCGCAGCGCGGCATTGCCATGGTGTTTCAGTCCTACGCGCTTTATCCGCATATGACTGTCTACGATAATATGGCCTTTGCGCTAAGGTTGGCGGGCAAGTCGGCAGACGAAATCGACAAGGCCGTGCGTTCGGCAGCTGAAACATTGCAGCTTGCGCACTTGCTGGATCGTCTGCCCAAGGCTCTGTCCGGCGGTCAGCGTCAGCGGGTTGCCATTGGCCGCTCTATTGTGCGCGATCCGAAGGTGTTCCTTTTCGACGAGCCGCTTTCCAATCTGGATGCCGCGCTCCGTGTGGCAACTCGGATCGAGATTGCCCAGCTCAAGGAAAGCATGCCCCAAAGCACCATGATCTACGTCACGCATGATCAGGTGGAAGCCATGACATTGGCGAGCCGGATTGTGGTTTTGCACGGCGGAAACATTGAGCAGGTCGGTGCCCCGCTTGAGCTTTATGAGCGTCCCGCCAATACATTCGTTGCTCAGTTCATAGGCTCACCTGCCATGAACATGGTGGATGCGACTGTGACTGAAACGGGCGAGCAAACGTCCGTGCGGATGCCAGATGGGGGACACGCGACGGTTCCAATTGCATCCAAGGACAGCGACCTCAACAAGCCGGTCAAATTGGGGGTTCGCCCGGAAGAACTCAGCATCACTGAAAGCGATGACTATCTTGTGTCGGCGAAGCTTTCGATTGTCGAGGCCCTTGGAGAAACAACCGTTCTCTATTTCGATCCGCGCGAAGGGGATGACGCGTTTATTGCCAAGTTTCCGGGGATTCATAAGGCAGAAAAAGGCCGGGAACTGCGACTTGTTGCGCCTGCCGATAAGCTGCATTTGTTTGACGAGAACGGCGTTTCGTTCCTGTATCGGTAAATTGGTCTGGATAACAAGGATGGACAGGGCGGGCTGTTGCAGCTCGCCCTTTTAGTTGAGCGCCGCGGCGCTTTCTTTGCGTTCCAGTGTGCAGAACATCAGGCCTCAGTGGTCAGTATATTTGTACTACCTGATGTGTTGAATTGGTGATTCCGCTAGCACGTATTGTCATACCATGTTCATATGAGCGTTGAAAAACGTTCATATGAACATACTAGAAAACTCTGTATGAGTTGGCTGCAAGGCAATTCGTCGACCGGCGCCGTGAAAACAAACGTTAGGCGACGGGATTAGTGCAGCCGACCCCATAAGGTTGGATGCGCAATGCTTGGTCAGATCGACATTTCAAAACGGCAAGCAGAGATTGCTGATCTTGTTCAGAAAAACGGATTTGCTTCCGTTGATGAACTGGCGGAACGATTTGACGTAACGACACAGACTATTCGCCGAGATGTCAATGGTCTTTGTGAGTTCGGCATATTGCGCCGTACCCATGGTGGTGTCGAGCCGCCTGCGACGACGACCAATATTCATTACAGCACCCGCCAGATTCTCAGTTTGAATGAAAAACGGACTATCGCTGACCTCGTTGCGCATGATGTCCAAAATGGCCAATCACTGGCGTTCTCTATTGGTACGACGCCAGAGATTGTGATGCAGGCGCTTTCCAACCATGAAAGCCTTTCCATTTTTACCAACAATCTGAACGTCGCTTTCACGGCGTCGGGCAATCCAAGTTTTCAAGTCACAATTGCAGGTGGTCGTTTACGACACGGTGACCGTGATGTTTTGGGCGGTGTGGCTCAGGAGTTTTTTGCCCGTTACAAGTTCGACATTGGCATCTTCGGCGTTGCTGGCGTGGATGAGGATGGCACTTTGCTCGATTTCCACGAGGATGAAGTAGCTGCTCGCCAGGCAATCCTTGCCAATTGCCGTCAGTCCTTCCTTGTTCTTGATCATACAAAATTTGGTCGCCCTGCCCATGTTCGCGGGGGGCATATCACCGATGTTTCCGCGGTGTATTCTGACAAAACGTTACCGGCAGACATTGCGGATCTGATTGTTCCGTCTCGGACGCGGATGGTGACGCCGAATGGCGAGGTGGAGATATGACCGATCAACCATCGGCGCCGCTCGCTGGAAAAGCCATCCAACTCAACGCTGTGTCCAAAATATGGGGTGATATAAGGGTGGTCGATCAAATTTCCGTCGAGGTGCCAGAAGGCTCATTTACAGCTCTACTTGGTCCGTCAGGATGCGGTAAATCGACTACCTTGCGCATGATTGCAGGCCTTGAAACGGTCGATGAGGGCTCGATTGAAATCGGTGGTCGAAATGTGACGACCAAACCTTCGGCGCAACGAGACCTGTCGATGGTTTTTCAGTCCTACGCCCTATTTCCGCATTTGAGTGTTGCTGAAAACATACTCTTTGGTTTGAAGGTTCGACGGGTTGCAAGGGTCGAGCGTCTGGAAAGACTGAAGCGTGTTACCGGCCTTCTCGGTTTGGCAGATTTGCTTGACCGAAAACCGTCTCAACTGTCAGGCGGGCAGCAACAGCGTGTGGCGCTTGGACGGGCTATCATCGGCGAAAAGCCTGTTTGCTTGATGGACGAGCCGCTTTCCAATCTTGATGCAAAATTGCGCCACGAAATGCGCCTTGAAATCCGAGCGCTTCAGCAAAAGCTCGGTTTCACAATGGTTTATGTAACGCATGATCAGGTCGAGGCCATCACAATGGCCGATCAGGTCGTTTTGATGAACGGTGGCAAAATTGAGCAGGCTGCAGCACCGCGGGAACTTTATGAGCGACCTGCATCTCCATTTGCTGCTCGGTTTATTGGAACACCGCCGATGAACCTGTTCTCGGCACATGCTTTTGGAGCATTGGGGCAGGCGGAGACGTTGCAATTGGGCTTGCGGCCAGAAAATGCCTTTCTGGACGACAAGGGCTCAATCCTCCTTGATGTCAGGGCCGTAGAATATCTGGGAGCTGATGTTCTCGTTGACGGCGTGTTGGGAGACGCAGCTTTTCAGGTTCGTCTGCCTTCAACCAACAGTACTCGCCCGGGCGAAACCATCCGCCTTGGGTTCAATCTTGAAAATTTACACGTTTTTGACCGGACGTCCGGCAAACGCCGAGATGATCTGACACACGAAATTGGAGTGCATTTGCATTCCTGATCACCTGTGCTGGCCAGCTCAGACCACCCGCCAACCGGCGGAGACTTTAACAAGGGAAGTCTATCGTTATGTTGAAATCCACATTGTTGAAGGCTGTTGCTGCCACAGCCCTCTCGTTTAGCACCTGGGCATCTGCCCATGCTGTTGATCTCCAGTTCTATTTTCCGGTTGCTGTTGGTGGCAAGGCGGCCGACACAATCCAGGAACTCACCGCTGACTATGTTGCGGCCAATCCGGACGTGAACATTGATGCTGTTTATGCTGGCTCCTATCAGGACACTGTAGCAAAGGCGATCACTGCTTCTCGTGGCGGTAACCCACCACAGCTATCCGTGATCCTTTCCGTCGACATGTACACACTCATCGACGAAGATCTGATTATCCCGTTTGATGACTATCTGATATCAGATGAAGACAAGGCTTGGGTTGAAGGTTTCTACCCCGCATTCATGGAAAACAGCCAAACCGGAGGCAAGACCTACGGTATCCCGTTCCAGCGCTCCACGCCTGTGCTTTACTGGAACAAGGAAGCTTTCAAAGAGGCAGGACTTGATCCCGATGTAGCCCCAGCCAATTGGGACGAGATGGTCGAGTTCGGTAAAAAGCTTACCAAAAAGGATGCGGATGGCAAGGTTAGCCAGTGGGGTGTGCGCATTCCTTCTTCGGGTTTCCCGTATTGGCTGTTTCAGGGGCTTACCACTCAGAACGATGTAATTCTCGCTAACTCCGAGGGTAACAAAACAAACTTCGATGACCCAAAGGTCGTTGAAGCGCTTCAGTTCCTTTTCGACCTTAGCCAGAAACACGAAGTAATGGCTCCTGGCATCATCGAGTGGGGAGCGACACCAAAAGCCTTCTTCGAAGGTCAGACTGCGATGATGTGGACATCCACTGGCAATCTCACAAACGTGCGGAACAACGCACCGTTTGAATTTGGTGTTGCCATGCTGCCTGCAAACAAACGCCGTGGTGCGCCAACAGGTGGCGGTAATTTCTACCTGTTCAAAGGGGCATCTGAGGAACAGACACAAGCTGCTGTTGATTTCGTTCAGTGGATTACGGCTCCAGAACAGGCGGCAAAGTGGAGCATTGCGACTGGCTATGTTGCTCCACGCCCAGCCACTTGGGACACGGAAACAATGAAAGCCTATACGGCTGGTTTTGCTCCAGCTCTTGTTGCTCGCGACCAGCTTGAGTTCGCAGTTGCCGAACTGTCCACCTACCAGAACCAGCGTGTGACAGGTGTCTTCAATGACGCGCTGGCAGCTGCAATCACTGGCCAGAAAACGCCTGAAGAAGCGCTCAAGGAAGCACAGGCGCAAGCTGACGCCGTCCTTGAAGAGTATCGCTAAGACTGTTTACGGGCGGCGTTTGGTCGCCGCCCGCTTCTTTCCAAAAACACACGGATCGTGCCATGCGTTCACTGAAGATAAAACGGGACTGGGTCCACGGCTGGTTGTTGCTGCTGCCGGCCATGGTATTTCTGTTTGCCTTCACGCATATCCCAGCGATCACGACGTTTATCAATAGTTTTTCCTCCACCCCACGTGGACGCCGGTCAGCCAAATTTATCGGGCTCGATAACTATGAGCGCATGATGAGCGATCCGGTGTTCTGGAAGGTGCTTTGGAATAACCTCTGGTTTGCAATTGGCACTATCCCCGTATCTATTGCGCTGGCCATTGTCATGGCTCTTTGGGTCAACGAAAGGCTTGCAGGCCGTGGGTTTGTACGGATGGCGTATTTCACTCCAACGGTGTTGCCACTGATTGCGGTCGCAAACATTTGGTTGTTTTTCTATACACCTGGCTTTGGATTGTTTGACCAGATTACGGGGTCTTTGTTTGGATGGTCTGCCTCAAATTATCTTGGTGATCCGGCAACTGCTTTGAATGCAATCATCATTGTGACGGTCTGGAAAGAGGCGGGCTTTTTCATGATTTTCTATCTGGCAGCTCTTCAGGCAATCCCCGTGTCACTTAACGAAGCAGCTCAGATAGAAGGGGCAGGGCGCTGGACGATTTTCTGGCGCATTACGTTTCCGCTCCTTATGCCAACAACCTTGTTCGTGTGCATAAACGCTGTGATCAATTCGTTTCGCCTCGTCGATCATATTTTTATCCTGACCGATGGCGGCCCGGACAATGCGTCGGCCTTGCTGCTGTTTTATATTTTCGAGGTCGCTTTCCGGTTTTGGGAAACCGCATATGGCGCAACTTTGACTGTGGCTCTCTTAGCTTTGCTTTCGCTTTTGGCGATCGGGCAGTTTTTCCTCTTTGACCGCAAGGTGCATTACAAATGACGCGGGCCTCCGACCTCTTCGATCGCGGATTGAACACTGCCGCCGCGTGGGTGCTGGCTCTGCTGTGGATTCTGCCGCTCGCCTATGCCATTTGGACGGCCATTCATCCAGCTGCTTACGAGGCGCGCTTTGTACTGACAGCGCCTCTTACGTTTGAGAATTTTGCAAAAGCTTGGGAAGCAGCGCCGTTTGCCCGTTATTTTCTCAATACGTTTATCTTGGTCACGTTCATTCTGGCCTGTCAGTTTTTTCTCTGTACGCTGGCGGCATATGCCTTTGCGCGCTTTGAGTTTCCAGGGCGTGGCTTTCTGTTCGCGCTCGTTCTCCTTCAGCTTCTCGTGATGCCGGATATCCTGATTGTCGAGAACTACAAGACCATGCGTTTGTTGGATCTTGTTGATACGATTCCTGCCATTGCCCTGCCGTATGTGGCTTCTGGTTTCGGGATTTTCTTATTGCGCCAAACCTTCATGACCATTCCGCGAGAGCTGGACGAGGCGGCGCGGATTGAGGGGGCTTCCTTTCTGGGTGTCTTGTGGCGGGTGTATATCCCGCTCGCGAAACCGACCTATCTGGCCTATGGTCTGGTTTCCGTGAGCCACCACTGGAACAATTTTCTCTGGCCTCTCATTGTCACCAATTCGGTTGAAACCCGGCCTGTGACAGTCGGGTTGAGCATATTTTCGGCTATTGATAGCGGAGTGGAATGGTCGGTAATTAATGCGGCTACTCTCATGACGTCAGGGCCACTGCTCATTGCGTTTCTTTTATTCCAGCGCCAATTTGTCCAGAGCTTCATGAGAGCCGGAATTAAGTAACACCGGTGGTCAATCGGTTTTCTTTCCGTTAGTCTTCCAACCCATAAGTTACATGAGCATATTAGCCTTTCGTTTAGGCGCGGTTTCGTGCGTCTGGAGACGTGGAATCGCGCCTAGACCGTTGACCAATTGGTAAAATAACCCGGGTATTGGTGCTGAATTTTATATGAGTGAGAATTCCGTAAGGTAATTTATCTATCTGTTTTGATTAGTTAATTTATATGATTTTCGTCGTTGATATTTTCGGATTTTGAAATAATGATGATTGAATATTGTAATTTCTGTTGACCTTCATTTTGTTTCGTCTGATATTCGTTTCGCTTGCGTACCTGCGATATATCGGGAGGATATAATGAAGCACAGGTTTCTAGGCGCCGTCGCTGCAGCGGCGCTTTTGGCAACGTCCAGCGGCGCTTTCGCCGATATGGATGCCGCCAAAAAGTGGATCGATCAGGAATTCCAGCCATCAACCCTGTCCAAGGATGAACAGCTTCAAGAGATGGAGTGGTTCATCAAGGCGGCCGAGCCGTTCAACGGCATGGAGATCAACGTCCTGTCGGAAACGATCCCGACCCACGAGTATGAATCCAAGACCCTGACCAAGGCTTTTGAGGAAATTACCGGGATAAAGGTGAACCATCAGCTTCTTGGTGAAGGGGAGGTTGTGCAGGCTGTTCAGACGCAGATGCAAACCAACCGGAACCTTTATGATGCGTATGTTAACGATTCCGATCTGATCGGTACGCACTCACGCCTGCAATTGGCCGTGAACCTCTCCGACTTCATGGGCGGCGCAGGCAAAGACGTTACAAACCCGGCGCTTGATCTGGAAGATTTCATTGGTCGGTCTTTCACTACTGGCCCGGATGGCGATCTGTATCAGTTGCCAGATCAGCAATTCGCCAACCTATACTGGTTCCGTAAGGATTGGTTCGACCGCCCGGATCTGCAAGAGGAATTTAAGGCGAAATACGGCTATGACCTCGGTGTTCCGGTCAACTGGTCTGCATATGAAGACATTGCCGAGTTCTTCACAAATGATGTGAAGGAAATCGACGGCGTTCGTGTCTATGGCCACATGGACTATGGCAAGCGCGCACCTGACCTTGGTTGGCGTATGACCGATGCGTGGCTCTCCATGGCGGGTGCTGGTTCCAAGGGTCTACCGAATGGCCGCCCGATTGACGAGTGGGGCATTCGCATGGACGAGGGTTCTTGTAATCCGGTCGGTGCATCCGTCACGCGCGGTGGTGCCACCAACGGTCCAGCCGCTGTTTACGCGATCCGTAAATGGGACGAATGGCTGCGCCAATATGCGCCTCCAGGTGCTGCAGACTATGACTTCTATCAGTCGCTTCCGGCCCTGAGCCAGGGCAACGTTGCACAGCAGATTTTCTGGTACACGGCGTTTACCGCTTCCATGGTCGCGTCTCAGGCTGACGGCAACAACACGGTTGATGCTGAAGGAAAGCCGTTGTGGCGGATGGCGCCGTCACCAAAGGGGCCATACTGGGAAGAAGGGCAAAAGCTCGGCTATCAGGATGCAGGCTCTTGGACCATTTTGAAGTCCACGCCTGAAGATCGGGCGAAGGCTGCTTGGCTCTATGCTCAGTTCGTTGTCTCCAAGACTGTTGATGTGAAGAAGAGCCACGTGGGTCTGACCTTCATTCGGGACAGCACCGTGCGTCACCAGAGCTTCACGGATCGCGCTGGCGATCTTGGCGGACTTGTGGAGTTCTACCGCTCTCCGGACCGCGTGATGTGGACTCCGACGGGCGTCAACGTGCCGGATTATCCGAAACTTGCTCAGTTGTGGTGGCAGCAAATCGGTGACGTCAACTCGGGTGCGTTTACTCCGCAAGAAGCGATGGACCGTCTGGCCTCCGAAATGGATCAGGTGATGTCGCGCATGGAGCGGGCGGACAAGGCAAACAACACCTATGGTGGCTGTGGTCCGCGGTTGAACGAGCCGAAGGATGCTGCTGAATGGCTCGGCAAAGGTGGTGCCAAGGCGAAACTCGACAACGAGAAGCCTCAGGGCGTGACGGTCAAATACGAAGACCTGGTTGCTCGTTGGTCCGCTAACTAACTTCCTGAAAACTCCCAGACCCTCGGGGTGCAACATGCACTCCGGGGGACCCTTTGAAGACCCTGGTCAACTGCTTTATCGGCTGGCCGGACCGTCTAACTAGTGGCTGTCAGATGACACTTGAATTGATCAATGTTTCCAAACGGGTAGGCGTGGAGCAGCACATCTATCCAACGGATTTGAAGCTGGAGCCCGGCGGGATCAATATCCTACTCGGAACGACACTTTCCGGCAAAACCACCCTTATGCAGATGATGGCTGGGCTTGACCCGTTCACAACAGGCTCTTTGCAGTTCAACGGGCAGGATGTGACAAAGACGCCGGTGCAAAAGCGCAATGTGTCGATGGTCTATCAGCAGTTCATCAACTATCCGAATTTCAACGTCTTCGAGAACATCGCCTCCCCGCTGAGGGTTGCAGGCGTTGCAGAAGACGAAATCAAACGCCGAGTTGGCGAAATGGCTGAGCTGATGAAGCTTTCGCCCATGCTCAACCGGCGTCCAACTGAGCTTTCCGGTGGCCAACAACAGCGCACGGCGATGGCGCGCGCGCTCGTCAAGGATGCGGATCTCGTTTTGTTGGACGAACCTCTGGCGAACCTTGATTTTAAACTTCGTGAGGAGTTGCGCGATGAGCTGCCGCGCCTTTTCGCCGATCGAAACTGTGTGGTTGTTTATGCAACCACGGAACCCGTTGAGGCACTCCTGTTTGGTGGTCATACAGCAACGCTTCACGAGGGGTGTGTGACGCAGTTTGGCCCGACCGGTGAGGTTTATCGAAATCCCAAAGACCTAATCAGCGCTGAGGTCTTTTCAGAGCCGCCGATCAATCATGCCAATGTGACCAAGGCCGGCCAAACCATGACGCTGGAAAATGGCGTGAGCTGGACTGCTGAAGGCATCGCCACAGGGCTTGCGGATGGTGCGTATATCTTGGGGCTACGGCCGCACCACGTGATGCCTCAGCAATCTGGAAAACAGCCTGTTGAGGTGTCCGGTGAAGTACTGGTCACAGAGCTCAGCGGGTCGGAAAGCGTCATCCATTTCACCGTTGGAGACCGTACCTGGGTCTCCCAATCTCACGGTATTCATCCGGTTGAAGTCGGGGCGCATGAAACGCTCCATGCAGATGTGTCGGAGGCATTTTACTTCGATGCGTCCGGCAATCGGATCACAGGTTAGGGAGGCGCAAAGTGGCTAAGATTACACTTCAGGGCCTGCGGCACAGCTACATACCCAATCCGGCTCAGCCGTCAGACTATGCCCTCCAACAACTTGATGTTGATTGGGAAGACGGCGGTGCTTATGCGCTTCTGGGGCCATCCGGTTGCGGCAAGACCACCCTCTTGAACATCATCTCCGGGCTTTTGACACCAAGCCATGGTCAAGTCCTGTTTGACGGCGAGGATGTTACCCAATTGCCGCCGGACCAGCGGCATATTGCGCAGGTGTTCCAGTTCCCGGTCGTTTACGACACGATGACCGTTTACGACAACCTGGCGTTCCCTCTGCGCAATCGCGGTGTTCCCGAAGCCGAAGTTGATCCGCGCGTTCGCGAGATTGCGGAGATGATCGACCTGACTGATATGCTGGATAATCGGGCGTCTGGCCTGACTGCGGACGGAAAGCAGAAGATATCCCTGGGCCGCGGATTGGTGCGCACTGATGTAAATGTCATCATGTTCGATGAACCGCTGACGGTGATTGATCCGCACTTGAAGTGGCAGCTGCGATCCAAGCTGAAAGAGCTGCACCAGCGCGTCAAAACAACCATGATTTACGTCACCCACGACCAGACCGAGGCGCTGACCTTTGCTGATAAGGTCGTGGTGATGAAGGACGGGCAAGTCGTTCAGATCGGAACGCCAGTCGAATTGTTCGAGCGCCCGCAACATACATTCGTCGGACACTTTATCGGCTCGCCGGGCATGAATGTGCTGCCGTGTGAAGTAAAGGGCGGCAAGGCGTTCTATCAAGATATCGAGATCGACAGTTGGAACGCAGGTGAAGCGCCTGATGCGGCTGGTCTGGAGCTGGGTGTTCGCCCGGAGTTCGTCAGCCTGGCGGAGAGTGGTGTGCCAGTTGAGATCGCCAAGGTGTCCGATGCGGGTCGCTTTCAGATCGTCGATGCTCACCGCTCGGATCAAAGCATCAAGCTGTTGGTTCCGGAAGGAACCGATATCCCTGAAAAACATGCCCATTTGAGCTTCGCGGCGGATCATACGCAGGTCTATCGCGACGGCTGGTTGGTACGCGGAGGGCAAAACGCATGAACAAGATAGAAAACCAGAAGGCTTGGTTCTTTGTTCTGCCGGTTCTGCTGTTGGTGGCCTTCAATGCCATCGTGCCGCTGATGACGGTGGTGAACTATTCCATTCAGGAAACGTTTGGTGACAACACGTTCTTCTGGGCAGGTGTCATGTGGTTTGAGGATGTTCTGCATTCAGAACGTTTTCATGCAGCGCTTGGCCGCCAGATGATCTTCACCTTCTCGATCCTTGCTATTGAAATTCCGCTGGGTGTCGCGATTGCACTCACCATGCCGCGCAAGGGGTTCTGGGTGCCGGTGTGCCTTGTTTTGATGGCGCTGCCGCTGCTCATTCCCTACAACGTTGTTGGGGCGATGTGGAACATCTTCGCGCTGCCCGATATCGGGCTGTTGGGGCGAACGCTGAATGCCATCGGATTTGATTACAACTTTACCCGGCAACCGGGAGATGCGTGGTTCACCTTGATCCTGATGGATGTGTGGCACTGGACGTCTCTGGTCGTGCTGCTCGCCTATGCGGGTCTGGTTTCTATTCCAGATGCTTATTATCAGGCTGCAAAGATTGACGGGGCAAAGCCTTTTGCGATCTTCCGCTATATCCAGCTGCCGAAAATGAAACGTGTGCTCACCATCGCTGTTCTGCTGCGGTTCATGGACAGCTTCATGATCTACACCGAGCCCTTCGTTCTGACCGGAGGTGGTCCGGGCAACTCCACAACCCTGTTGTCGATTGACCTTGTGAAGGTCGCTCTTGGTCAGTTCGACCTTGGGCCGGCAGCGGCCATGTCACTGATCTACTTCCTGATCATCCTTTTGATGAGCTGGGTGTTCTACACAGTCATGATGCGTAACGAGGCCCAATGATGAAAAACACAAGCCGCTTCGTTCCGGCCCTTTATATCCTGTTCCTGCTTTTGCCGATCTATTGGCTGGTGAACATGTCGTTCAAGACCACCAATGAGATCCTCGGGAGCTTCACGCTCTGGCCGCAGGAATTCACCTTCGAGAACTACATCACGATCTTTACTGATCCGACGTGGTACATGGGCTATGTCAATTCGCTGGCTTATGTGTCGATCAACACGGCGCTGTCTGTCGCCGTTGCCCTGCCGGCTGCATATGCGTTTTCGCGTTATCGGTTTTTGGGCGACAAGCATCTGTTCTTCTGGCTCTTGACCAACCGGATGGCGCCGCCCGCAGTCTTTGCGCTACCATTCTTCCAGCTCTATTCGGCTGTGGGCCTGTTCGATACCTATTGGGCTGTCGCACTGGCGCACACGCTGTTCAACATCCCGCTTGCGGTCTGGATCCTGGAGGGTTTTATGTCCGGTGTGCCGAAAGAGCTGGATGAGACGGCCTATGTGGACGGGTATTCCTTCCCGCGTTTCTTCATCAAAATCTTCATCCCGACCATTGCCGCTGGCATTGGTGTCGCTGCGTTCTTTTGCTTCATGTTCTCCTGGGTAGAGCTGCTGCTTGCAAAGACATTGACGGCTGTTGATGCCAAGCCAATTGCAGCAACCATGACACGGACGGCCAGTACATCCGGTTATGAATTGGGACTTTTGGCTGCGGCTGGAACACTGACGATCGTTCCGGGGGCGTTCGTGATCTATTTCGTTCGCAACTACATAGCCCGGGGCTTCGCCCTTGGCCGGGTTTAGGGAGCGTGCCATGCAAGAAGTTGTTCTATTCAGTGCAGAATGGTGGCAGGAGCCCTTAGGCTCTTGGATGGCGTGGACGCGCGCGACGTTTGCCTTCTTCCTGTTCATCGTGACTGCGATCGCCACGATGGGGGTATGGGAATACTTCTCACCAGGTGGCGGACCGCGTCATGGCGTACTGGGTCTTGATACCACACGGGGAGACCGGCTTTTTATCTCTCTTCTCGGTAGTGCCTTTATCTTTCTGGCGTGGTTGGGTCTGATGGGAACACCGCTCTGGGCACCGCTTGGAATTGCGATCGTCTATATGATTGCCGTGTTCAGGTGGGCCTGACCCATCTTCGGTGAAAGGCGGCTCCAAGCCGCCTTTTTTTGTTTCATCTCAGTATCTTGTGCTTTGAGTTCACTTTGTCATGTTAGCCCTTGGTACAAAATATTTGTACTGGATTTAAATCGATTAAAATGCGAATTTCACCGCTGATATTTTTCCAGGTTGGAGAGGGAGTGGTCTATTGGCATGCAAATTCGTTGCAGTTGGTGAGGCCATGGTGGAAATGTCACCAACTGCCGAGGGCTCTTATCGCATGGGTTTTGCTGGCGATACGTTGAACACGGCTTGGTATGCTCGAAAGTTTCTCCCGAAAGACTGGAGCGTCTCTTATTGCACTGCTGTTGGCGAAGATCGGGTGTCAGACAAGATGGTGGAGTTCCTTGGCAGCTCTGGTCTAGACACTCATTTCGTTGAGCGGCGGACCGACAGTACCGTTGGTCTCTATATGATCCAGCTTGAAAATGGCGAGCGCAGTTTTGCTTATTGGCGTTCAGACAGTGCGGCGCGCAGGCTGGCTGCTAACTCTGATCGTTTGGCAAAGGCGTTTGAGGATGCCGGACTTGTTTATCTGAGCGGAATTACTTTGGCGATTTTACCGGAGGGAGATCGCCGACAGTTGCAATCTGCGCTGCAGGTGGCGCGCTCGAAAGGCACTCGTGTGGCCTTTGACCCCAATTTGCGCCCACGCCTTTGGGCGGACCGAGACACGATGTGCAGGACCGTTATGGCCTTTGCGTCTTGTTGTGACTTTCTGATGCCCTCCTTTGAGGATGAAGAGGCCTATTTCGAAGATGCATCGCCCTCAGCATCAGTAGAGCGCTATCGTGCTGCGGGTGCAGAGCGCGTTATTGTAAAGAATGGCCCGGAAGATGTTGTTTGCGCAGGGCCTGAGGGTGTGATGGCTTACACCCCGGACCCGGTGCTGGACGTTGTGGATACGACCGCTGCAGGTGACAGCTTTAATGCGGCGTTCCTGAGCAGCTATTTGATCGATGGTGATCTGGACAAGGCTGTTGCCGCCGGCGCGAAATTGGCTGCAAGAGTGATTGGCAATCGTGGGGCTTTGGTCGCTCTGTAGAGCGATTTTGATTGAAAAGTCAGGCTTTTGTTGGAGTTGCCTGCTTCTTCACGCGCCCGTCCCTATCAGGGTGCTGATGGCAGGTTTTCCGACCAGCACCGCAAGGCACCCAGAAATCCAAGTGCCGTGCTTCCAAACTCCGTGATTTGATACTCAACAGAAATTGGCGAGGTATCCAGCACGGTTCTGGAGATCAAACCTTGCGCTTCGAGCTGTTTCAGGCGCTCGGTGATTATTTTTTTGCTTGCACCTGGGATCAATCGAGCCAGTTCGTTGAAACGCACAGGCTCGTCTTTAAGATGCCACAGGATGGACCCGGTCCACTTTCCGCCTAAAATCCGCATTCCACGTTCAATCGGGCACGGTGCATCGCATGCCAATGCAGCTGCTATTTGATAGTTTTTGTCCATTTTTAAACGGGTTGTCACAACGCGGCCTGTCAATCTCATTGGCACCTTCGAGGCGAATTCAACTCAATAGAATATAGGTTACTAAAAGTAAACTGGTTGCAATTTTATACCTCATTCCTCATGTCAGGTTTCGAAGCGTTTTTGACTTCGTTGCACACACCCAAAACGAACCGAGCCTAAACCACCATGCCGAATATTCTGATTATCAATGGTCACCAACCCTATCCGTTTTCCGAAGGACGTCTGAATCGGTCCTACGTTGATCGTGCGAAATCCTTCTTTGAAGCGCGCGGAGACCGTGTTCGAGTCACCGAGGTCGCAAAAGGATATGACATTGAAGCCGAAGTGGAAAACCACCAGTGGGCAGATGTCGTCTTCGTGCAATTCCCGGTGAACTGGATGGGCACGCCATGGTCCCTGAAGAAGTACCAAGATGAGGTCTTTACGGCGGGAATGGATGGTCGCTTATGTCAAGGAGATGGCCGAACTGCGGAACATCCTACGGCCAACTACGGAACTGGTGGAGCTCTTGAGGGCACCAAATACATGCTCTCAGTCACTTTCAATGCGCCGAAAGAAGCCTTTGACGACCAGGCTGAGTGGTTTTTCCGCGGTGCTTCCGTGGACGACCTGTTGTTCCCGTTTCACCAGAATATGCGTTTTTTTGGCGTAGATCAGTTGCCGACCTTTGCGGCTTTCGACGTCATGAAAAACCCTGAAATCGAGGCAGACTTTGAGCGCTTTGATACCCATCTGCAGCAAGCGCTTTGATTGGAACCGTTATGACCAAGCCAGACATTCACCTTTATACCGCCGCAACCATGAACGGTTACAAGCCGGTCCTCTTTCTGGAAGAAGCGAATGTACCTTATGACCTAACGTTCATTGATTTTTCCAAGAAGGAACAAAAGGCACCGGAATATCTGAAGCTCAATCCAAATGGCCGCATCCCGACCATTGTTGATCGTAGCAACGACGATTTTGCAATCTTCGAAAGCGGTGCCATCCTTTGGTACCTTGCGGAAAAATACGGGAAGTTTTTGCCGGAAGACCCAAAGGAAAAGTCGGAAACTCTCCAGTGGCTTATGTTTCAAATGGGTGGCGTCGGGCCCATGATGGGGCAGGCAATGTATTTTCAGCGCATTGCTGCTCCGAACGGCCATGATGAGCCATTTTCCGTCAAACGGTATGTCGATGAGACGCGCCGCCTTCTGGAAGTGCTTAACACGCGCCTTTCCGGACGGGAGTGGTTGGCGGGTGACCAATACACTATTGCCGACATGGCCACCTATCCCTGGGCACGAGCCTATCCTTGGGCGAAGGTCGGCATTGACGGACTGGACCACTTGCAAGCCTGGTTTGAGCGGATTGATGCAAGGCCTGCGGTGCAAAAAGCTCTGACAATTCCGAAAGCGCAACCGGCGTTTTGGGGGCTGGCGGACGAGAGCGAATTCCTGAAGGAAAACGCTGCGCGATTTGCCAGCGACGTCAAACATTCCAAAAATTGAGTGGACAGGGTGGTTTTCCAAAAATGAAGCGTCTACCAGATGCCTTCTTGTTGCGTAGGATCACCCACACTGCCAAATACCAAAAAAGCAAGGATGTCATGACAGAGACCGTCACTGAAGACGCCAGCGATTATCTGGAGATTGACATCGTTTCAGATGTTGTCTGCCCGTGGTGTATCATCGCCTTTAAGCAGCTTGAAAAGGCATTGCATGAAACAAAAACTCCGGCGGTCCTGAAATGGCACCCGTTTGAGCTTAATCCGAAAATGGCGGAAGAAGGTGAGAACCTGCGGGAGCATCTGGCGGCCAAGTATGGCACGACGCCGGAACAATCCGTTCAAGCGCGGCAGAAGCTGACGGCCCTTGGTGCCGAATTGGGCTTTGAGTTCAACTACGCGGATGACATGCGGATGGTAAACACGTTTCGTGCGCACCAACTGCTACATTGGGCAGTTCCTCAAGGCAAAGAACACCCGCTGAAAATGGCTTTGTTTGAAGCCTTTTTTGGTCGCCGGGAAAACCTCAATGACAGCGAGGTTCTGGCATCCATCGCTGAAAGTGTCGGATTGGACCGCGAAGAGGCGCTTGAAGTCTTGAAAGATCAGCGTTTTGCAGAAGACGTGCGGGAGGCTGAAGCTTTCTGGACATCAAATGGCATTGAGGGTGTCCCGGCGATTGTCTTTGATCGCCGGCACTTGATTACCGGTGCGCAGGGTGTGGAGACTTATGTCAGCATCCTGCGTCAGTTAAACGGTGAAGAAGCGACCCCACAGCCGGTCAGCTGAGGTTACAAGCTTTCCGATAGGGTTTGTTGGAAGACACCTGCCGGTTCCAACGGGCCTATCGGGGTTTGGACGCGTTCGGCTGAATAGTTGAACCAAAAGCGGGTTGTTTCTGTTTCGCGAATTCGAACCCCGTTCGGGAGGGTGTGGATTTCGAGCTCAGCTTCAAGAGCAAGCCTGGACACAAAACGGTCCAGACCCACGTCATCAAGCAGTGCGCCAAGATAGATCAAATTCTCAGATTGCAGGGCAACGGGCCTTTGATCGCTCAGGCGAAGCAAACATTCGGCTGCGCCTTCCAATTCTTCTAAATACCCGAGGACTGCACCGCACCCTTCCAAGGGCAGAGACATGTCGGGTCTGATACTTTCAACACGGGAGACCGTGACATCCAGGTCGAGTATACCGGGTGGGAGAGGGACCGGGATCTCAAAATCTTTTCCTCTCGCACCTGTGCGCGGTCCCAGAACAACAGTTGCTGATGCGTCAACAAAGGCGCGTTTCAAGTCCTCCGGCAGATGTACCAATCCGGGCGCGAAGACGAACTTGCGATCTGAAAAATCACGGGCGGTGGCAGGTAGAATATCGATATTCAAACCGAGTTTGCGCAAGGCGCGATAGGTGTTGAACACGATCTGGAAATAGCTCAGGCCTTGCCCGTGTGGCTGGACGGTCCAGGAAAAGTCAGCGTCATAGTCAAAGATCAAGGCAATATCGGCCTTGGGAAGGGACACATCGGGGGCCGCTTCCAGTTCATCACGGACCTGTTTGACCTCTTGTAGAGCTGGTGCATCTGCATTGTCAGGCCGAAGCAGACCAGCATGCATTTGCTCTTGTGCAAAGGGGGCTTGTCGCCAGCGGAAATAGCTGACCACTTCAGCGCCATGGGCGAACGCTTCCCAAGTCCACAAACGCACCATGCCCGGTAAAGGTATTGGATTGAATGGTGCCCAGTTCACCGGCCCCGGCTGTTGCTCCATGACCCACCAGCGGCCCTTTCCAACAGCGCGATAAAGGTCGTGGTGAAAGGCTTGAAAGTCTGGGTCGCCTTGGCGAGCATAAGCCCTTTGGTGGTCCGGAGTAGCTCCGACGCGGTCTTCCAGAAATCCCATGGGGTAGGAGTCCCAAGTGGCTATGTCGAGATCTTCGCCGACCTTGAAATGGTCGAAATCAGTGATCCGGCCCATGAAGTTGTGGCTGACTGGTGCTGACGAATGAGCCTTGATGATATCCACCTGCCGCTTGTTGAAACGGGCAACCTGCTCAGAGGTAAAGCGGCGGAAGGCTAGGGAATGGGCCGGGTTAGGTTCGGTGACCGTCAGGTTGGGTAAATCGATTTCGTCGAACGCGGCATAGTCCATCGACCAGAACACATTGCCCCAAGCCGCATTGAGCGCCTCAATCGTGCCGTAGCGGTTTTTCAACCAGATCCGAAACGCATCGCGCGCTGCATTTGAATAGGAGAGGGTTGTGTCATGGCACCCATATTCATTGTCGGTTTGCCAAGCTGCAATATGAGGGTTTTGGCCGTAACGCTCGGCCTGAAGACGAACGATCCGATCACACTCTTCTGCGTAGCTTTCGTGGGAAAAGCAATAGTGGCGGCGGGAGCCAAACTTGCGGGGTTGTCCGTTCATGTCGACGGCCAGCATGTCCGGGTGTTTGGCAATCATCCAGCGAGGTGGGGTTGCGGTTGGCGTTCCCAAGACGACTTTCAGTCCAACCTCACCCAGAACACTGATAGCGCGATCAAGCCAGTCAAAGCGAAGATTGCCGGGTGTTGGCTCGAGACGTGACCACGCAAACTCACCAATTCGCACCCATGTCAGCCCTGCATCCACCATCCGTCGCGCATCGGCTTCCCACATTTCTTCGGGCCAATGTTCCGGATAATAGCAGGTGCCAAGCGTGCGCTTCATGGGATGTCCTTTAAAGGAGAACGCGGTTTTCCAATTGTTCCGAGTTGCAGCCTATCGCTGGCGGCGCTTCTCCAAGGGTGCAGGTTCGAGCATCAAAGAGGGTTAGCGCCGCACTTTATGTGCTTATCCGTTCATGACTGCATCGTAAGCTGCAACGATTTCGCATGCGCGTGTGGCAACCTCGCTGACCGTGTATCCCGGTTTATAAAGCGCAGACCCTATCCCGAAGCCGGAGACGCCTGCTTTCGCCCAGTCTGCGAAGTTCTCCGGTCCGGCACCGCCGACAGCGTAAGTTTGTGTGCCGGTTGGAAGAACTGCGCGTACTGCTTTTAGCCCCCCCGGTCCGATGAGGTTTCCGGGAAAGAACTTCAGTCCATCAGCGCCTGCACGCAGGGCGCTGAAACACTCTGTCGGGGTCATGACACCTGGATAGGAGGCCATGCCTTCGGCCTTCGTGGCAGCTATGATTTCTGGATTACAGTCTGGAGAGACCACCAAAGTTCCACCGGCGCTTTTGACGGCTTTGACGTTTTCAAGTGTCAGAACAGTGCCTGCACCAATTCGAGCGCGGCTTTCAAAGGCGTCGGCCATGGCTTTGATGCTGACAAGCGGTTCTGGCGAGTTCAGCGGAACTTCAATCGTCGTAATGCCAGCATCAAGCAGCGCTTCGCCAATCGGCATAGCCTCATGCGGCTGTATGCCTCTTAAAATCGCGATAATTTTACGCTCGATCATGTGCGTTCCTGCAATTGCTTCCGGGCGATCTGCAGACCCCGGAGTGTTGTTGTGCTGGCATCGATCAAACGGCTTTCGCGGCCAAGAACCTGAAGGGCATCCCGGTAAGCTGTTGCGATTTTATCGGCGCCAAGAATGGCAATTTCTCCGGTGAGGCTTCGGTCTAAAACGGCTGCGACTTCACTTCCAATGAGAAGCCCTGACAAACGCCCGCGAGCTTCACTTGCCGTTTGTCCAGCAACAAGCCCGGCTGCGCGAATTCCAAAAAGGCCAGCGGTCAGTTCTATAGGATGAGCGGAGGCTTCTCTGACAGCCTCGGAAAAGGCTTTCGGATTTCTATCATTGCTCTCTACCGAATATCGCAATACGGACTGGTTGCTCAAAAGCGCAAACAGCTCTCCGGTCATGAAAGTGCGAAACGCGGTGATCGTGCCGTCTTGAAGACTCGCCCATTTGGTATGTGTGCCGGGCAGACAGAGCATTCCGCTGAACTGTGGTTCCTCGGCAAGAAATCCTGCGATTTGGGTTTCTTCACCGCGCATCACGTCGGGAGGTGACAGCTGTTTTACACCGGGCAGAATATAGGCTTCAAGCCGACTGTCGTTTGTGCGCACTTTGGTTGAATTGGAAATGCCAGGCGGTGGGCAAGGTGTTTCCAGATATGGCGCCTCCGCCCATCCTTGCCGCGCACCAGCCATGCCGCAAATGATCACCGGGGTCGATGTTTCTTCCGGCAGATGAGCGCCGATGAGGTCAAGCAGGGCTGCTTCAAAATCGGCTTGTGCGAGTTGGCTCATGCCTTTGTCAGAGGTTTTGTGGTCCAGAACTGTGTTGTCAGCATCCAGCAGCCAAGTGCGCAGGCTTGACGTGCCCCAATCAACCGCAACCCAGTCCACTTTATTATTCATCCAGTCACCACCACTCCGCCGTCGACCACAAGGGCCTGTCCTGTCATCATGCGGCTGGTGTTCGAGGCGAGAAACAGCACCGGACCAGCCATATCATCTGGCTGGATGTCCTCCTTCAGACACTGGCGGTCAATATGCGCGGCCAGACTTTCCGGCGTCACCCACATATCCTTTTGCTTCTGGGTCAGAACCCAGCCGGGCGCGAGAGCGTTGACACGAATTTTGTCCGGTCCGAATTCACGCGCAAGGCTGCGGGTGAGGCCATTGATCCCGGAGTTTGCGGTCGTATAGGCCGGATAGCCAGCATTGCCCATCATGTAGGAAATGGACGAGAAGTTGATGATCGAGCCTCCGCCGCTTGTCCGCATGCCGGACATCACGTGCTGGCATGCGAAGAAGTAGGGTTTCAGGTTGATGGATTGCGACCAATCCCAAAACTCCTCTGTGACGTCTTCTGTCCGGTGGCGTTTGTCATTGGCTGCATTGTTGACCAAAACAGTCACTGGGCCGTGGGCTTTTGCTGCTTGATCGATGGCCGATTTCAGCGCCGGAATATCTGAGATGTCACAGCGAAGAAAGAGGGGCCGTGCGCCATGTTCTTTCTCCATTTCATCGCAAAACTCCGAGGCACCTGACCGTTGAACAAAGGCCACTTTTGCACCTTGCGCCAGAAAGGCGCTTGTCAGGGCAGCGCCGATGCCCGAACCACCGCCAGTAATGAAAACGGAGGCGTCTTTCAGATCAGGGTAGTGTGCTGTCATTGGCTTGGTCTTTCGATCCGGTGCCCCTCAAGAACCCAGATGGTTCCGGGGAATTGCCATGGAAGAGTGAGCCCACGGGCCATCAAAACCTGCCCTGAGGCCGTAATGGGCCCTGCTTTCAAAGCAGGTTGTCCGCGAGATAGATTGGATATATCAGAGCGGTTGGTCAGCTCAATGTGATAAGTGGTATCTGGCTTCAGTCCGGTAAGCCGCAAGGGCAAAGGAAGCGCCTGCCGGGATGTTTCTGTCTGAGCGGAAAAGATGACAAAACGGGATTGGTCCTCGGACCTATGTAGTTCAGCCGTTATAGCAGGGTCGTCGGTGTCGAGGCGCAGAATATCGGCATTCATCAGCCAGTCCCGATTGACCTTCCACCAAGTGGTAACGGTCTGCAGTGATGCAGCTTCAGCCTCGTCCAATTCACGCGGGTCCATTTCAAATCCCATGTGGCGCTGGGCAGCTGTCCACGCGCGCAGGCTCATCGAAAGAACCCGTCCGGACGTGTGGCAGGAGCGGGGGCCAACGTGGCTGCCGGTGACGCAGGCTGGCAAAAAAAGAGCTGCATCATGCTGAATGCGCTGACGTTCCAGCGCATCATTGCTGTCGGACAACCAGACGCGCTGAGTTCGCTCCAAAATGCCAAAATCGATTCGGCCTCCACCAGAGGAACAGCTTTCGATTTCGACATTTGGAAAGGTGTTTCTCAGCTGGTCAATCAGTTGATACGTTCCAGCTGCCTGTGCCGCATCGACAACGGGCAAAATGCGATTGTGGTCCCATTTGATGTAAGATATTGCGTTGTTGGACAAAAGGTCCGAAATACGCTCGTAAAGGTATGCGCGCACTTCCTTTTGCGACATGTCCAGAACAAGCTGCTGGCGGCCACGGATTTGATCGGTTTCCCCAAGAATCCAGTCCGGATGTGTGCGGAAAAGGTTACTGTCTTCGTTGACCATTTCGGGTTCAAACCAGAGACCAAACTCCATGCTCAGGCTTTGAATATGGTCGATGAGCGGTTTTAACCCGTCCGGATATTTGCGTTCATCGACCCACCAATCGCCAAGGCTGGAGGTGTCATCATCGCGCCTGCCGAACCAGCCGTCATCGAGCACAAATCGTTCCGCTCCTAATGCGGCGGCTTGTGATGCAATTTCCTTTAGCTCATCAAGGTCATGGTCGAAATAGACCGCTTCCCAACAGTTGTAATGTACAGGCCTGGTTTTGCGCGCAAATCGCGTTTTCTGTCTCAGGTGTTCTTGGAAGCGAATGGCAGCCCCATTCAAGCCTTCATCGGAATAAGTTGCGTAGAGTGGAGCTGTTTGAAAGCGCGTCCCGGATGGATGGCTTGCTCCAGAGTGACCGAACTGAATCTGCCGCCGACCGTCCGCGAGCTCCTCAGCCACCATTTTGTGTCCGCCAGACCAGCCATAGTGGAAGGCAAATACCTCACCGGTCGTGTTTTTCGCGCCCGGTGTGGTGACCAATAGGCCGGGAAAATGAGCATGGTCTGTCCGCCCGGTCCGATTGTCTCGCATCCGTGCGCCAGGGGTGAATTCGGTTTCACGTGTCTGAAACTCTGAACACCAATGGCCGGAAAACTCGATCAAGCGATTTGTTCGGGTTGGCACTGGAAAGACGGGTGCTGCCAGCCAGTCGAGGTGGATAGGGTTGTTGCTTTCAAGACTGGTTTCAGCTTTGATCAGGGATGTAAACGGATCCAGTGAGATATGGAAAGCGAGGCGTAAGTCATGTGTTTGGTCTTCATAGATCAGCGCAAGAGCTTCATCGATCTGTTGATCGCTCTTGAAAACAAAGTTTGGGCGAAGATTTTGGCCATTTGAGGCTCTGCCAATCAGTCCGACATGTCCGGGAAACGTACGGCTAGCTTCAGGACAGAGGGAAAGCTGCGGATTTTCATCCAGCATGCCGCCGGTCACGTCAAAGACCGCCAGTTCTGCCAAGCTTTCGAGCGGTTCTTCGGCGGGAAGTGCCGGGCCCCAATAGACAATTTCCGGCAACCGTCCGGCCGTTGCACTTAAAACCAGACTTTGCCTGCCATCTTTCAGATGCCAGGTTTTGATCATTTTACGGCCCCTAGCGTCAGTCCGGCAATGAAGTGTTTTTGCATCAGGAAAAACATAGCAACGGGGGGAAGCGCGGCGACTATCGAGCCCGCGCTCATTAGGTGATACGCGGCGCGGTACTGTGCATTAAAAGACGTGATACCAGCTGTGACAGGTTGGCTTTCAACGCCTTGGGTAAGCACAACAGCCCAGAAATAGTCGTTCCAGATAAAGGTGAATATGAGCACCGAAAGGGCGGCAATCGCCGGTTTCATGAGCGGCAGGACGATATACCAGAAGATCCGCCACTCCGAGACACCTTCCACCCGGGCTGCTTCAATCAGCTCAAAGGGCAGTGCGCGTATGAAATTCCGCATGAACAATGTGCAAAAGCCGGTTTGAAAGGCAATGTGGAAGAGCATCAGACCGGGAATTGTGTTGTACAAACCCATGTTTAGCGTCAGTTCGCGCACTGGAACCATCAGGATCTGGAAGGGCACGAAGTTCCCGGCAACGAACATGAAGAAAATCCAGATGTTCGAGCGGAATTTGTAGATGCCGAGGGCAAAGCCAGTCATGGTTGACAAGGCAACCGCACCAAGAACTGTCGGGACTGTGATGAACACGGAGTTCAGCAAGTACCGCGGCATGTCAGAGGCGGTGAACACCAAAGCGTAGTTGGTGAAGCCTTCAAACGAAGAAGGCAGGCCCCAGTAATTTGCGTTTGTGAAATCCGCTGCCGGTTTGACGGAAAAGACAGCAACGCCGATCAATGGCAGAAGCCAGAGGATCAAGGCGAAGGGCAGCAAGGCCTGATAAGAGAGTTGCCAAGTGCGCGACGTGCGTTCAATCGGTGTCGGGAACATGGGTTAGCGCGCCTTCTCTTCACGATACATGGACCAGAGGAAATAGGCGATAAACATCAGCATGATGAGGAAGAGGACAACGGCAATGGCTGCGCCATAGCCCATGCGGAAACCATATTCCGAAAGTGCCACTTCGAACATGTAAAAGCTGAGAACGCGGCTGGCACCGAATGGACCGCCATTGGTCATGATCGATATAAGGTCGAAGGACCGCAGGGCGCCAATGATGGTGACGACGAATGCGATGAATGTCGCTGGGCGAAGCTGAGGCAGAATAATGTACCAGAGCATTTTTGCACCCTTCGCGCCATCGAGCCGGCCTGCTTCAATCTGCTCCGGATCAACGGCATTCAGGCCGGTAAGGTACAGGATCATGCAATAAGCTGTTTGCGGCCAAAGCCCGGCGATGATGATGCCTGTGGTGACATAGTTTTCATCGCCCAACACATTGATCGGCCCCAGCCCGAACTGAGCAAGGACGATGTTCAAAAGGCCAAAGGTTGGATCATAGAACCAGGTGAAAACCAGCCCGACCACGACTTGTGAAATGACAAACGGAAAGAAGAAGAGGGATTTATAAAGCCGGATGCCTGTAACCGTTTGATTGAGAAACAGTGCGATAAACAGCCCTGCCGGGATCGCGAGCAAATAGAGAACCAGCCAGATCAGGTTGTTCTTCAAGGACGTGTAAAAGGCATCGTCCCAATAGAGCTCTTCGTAATTGTAAAGCCCGACATATTCGCGTGTGCCCAATCCGTCCCATTCGTAAAAGGAAATGTTGAAGGACTGGAAAATTGGAAAAATCACATAAACCAGAAAGAACAAAACGCCGGGAGCCAAAAAGAGCCAAGGCGCGAGTTTCTGCTGGTTCTTGTGCCACCAGTTTTCAGAGTTGGTGTCATGTGAGGTCGATATGTCGGCCATGGCCGTCTCCGCCAATTTGCGCAAGTCGGAAAAGTTAGGCTGCTAAAAAGATATTGAGCCGGAGTAAGTGAAGGAACGGTGAGAGTGGAGCGACATGACGCTCCACTCAAATTAGTTGACCGTCCTTACTTGTAGATACGGCCGCGTGCGCGTTCCAGACGCTTCAGGATATTGTCCAGATTGTCTGGCTTGACCATGAACTCTTGCAGGCCTTCCATGGCAACCTTAGCCATTTCAGCTGGTGCGTCACGGTCAAAGAATTGTGCGACCCCGCCTGGAGAGTTGGTGGACAGCATGGCGAAGCCTTCTTCAAGGAACTTGTCCTTGTCGACGGAAGACTTGGCATTGACCGGCAGCTGACCAAGGTTCTTGCCATCGTTGATCCAAGTCTGAACATCAGCAGACACAACATAGCGCAGGAACTCGCGGGCTGCTTCCTTGTTGGAGGCATTTGCCGGAATGTGGAATGTGTCCGTCGGCGCATCTTCGGCCAACTCTACATTCGGATTGATGGCCGGAAACTGGTAGAAGTCCAGTTGGTCGTCGGAAAGGCCAGCTTCACGAAGCGGAGCAACGGCGAAGTTCCCCATCAAGTAGGCTGCAGCGTCGCCCTTGACCATAAAGGGCAGAGCTTCCTGCCAGCTATAGGCGGTGTGGTTGTCGATGAACGCACCCATGTCAATCAGGTCACGCCAGTTTGCAAAGGTTGCCCGAACTTCGTCGCTCTCCCAAGATGCCCGTCCAGTCAGGAGTTGCATGTGGAAGTCAAAGCCATTGGTGCGCATGTTCAGGTAGTCGAACCAACCACCAGCGGTCCAAAGATATTTGGTGCCGATGGTGTAGCACTTCTTGCCCGCATCGATGATTTTCTGGCAGTTGGCTTTTTCTTCATCAAAGGTCTTTGGCTCTGAAAGACCCAGATCGGCGAAGATGTCTTTGCGGTAATAAACGCCCCACTGATAGTAGGTGTAGGGAACGCCCCATTGTTTGCCGTCAATCGTGAGTGCACCTTTGGTCGAGGCAAGGTTTTCGGCGATCTCAGGCTCGGCCCAAAGATCGGATACATCTTCAAACAATCCTGCCTCAACATATGGCCGCATCCGGTTTGCAGCATACCAAGTGGCGACATCTGGCGTGTCGGCGGTCAGGAAGTTGCGGATCTGGGTCTTGTATGCTTCCCGGTCAATGATTGTCGTCTTGATGTTCAAATCAGGATGTAGCTCCTGAAAATCACCAATCATCTTTTCCATTGTCGCCCGTGGGGCGGGGTTGGATGTGTCCAGGAAAATGGTCAGGTCTCCATTCAGGCCCTCGGCCAAAACAGAACCCGACACAAGTGCTGATAGTCCAATGGCAGTTGCCGTCGTCTTCAACATGGAACGCATAGTATCCTCCCTGTGGTTCCATTATATGAAACTTAGTTTTGTATATTGATACTCTGCGTTCGTCACGTTAGGTTGTCAAGAACTTCCGCTGAGACAGAGCGGAGCATGGGAGGAGAGAATGGAGCACTGGGTTGCTGGCGATGGAACCGTCGGCAAGGCCTTTGCAGTGTTGGATCGGGTTGCTTCATTTGGGCGGCCTGTTCGGTTTGGCGAGTTGCTTGATGGCAGCCCGTTCCCGAAAGCAACGCTTTATCGGTTGGTCCAAACACTCACCGGCGAAGGGGCGCTTCATTATGACGAGGAACGCCAAACCTACAGCGTTGGCTTGAGGCTTGTTGGTCTGGCGCACTCGGCCTGGGCGCAGAGCTCACTTGCGCCGATTGCCCGGCCTGCTGTTGACGCGCTTTCGCTTGAATGTGGTGAAACCGTTCACCTGGCCCAACTGGATGGTGGGCAAGTGCTCTATGTCGACAAGCGGAACGCGCTCAAGCCGATTGAGATGTATTCCCAAGCTGGCAAGGTAGGGCCGGCCTATTGCACTGGTGTCGGCAAGGCGATGTTGGCCTTTCTTCCAGATGAGCAGATGGTCAGTGTGGTTGAGAAGCAGGCCTTTTACCGCTTTACCTCAACCACTCTTGCAAATGCGAATGCGCTGAAGGCTGAACTCACTGTCATAAGATCTGATGGGGTTGCCTACGACCGCGAAGAACATGAGCCGGGCATCATTTGTATAGCTGCCCCGGTCTTGTCCCGTCGGGGAATGCCGATTGGGGCCCTGTCTATTACAACATCCACTCAGCGCCACACTCTGGACGATCTCGAAATTTTCCGTCAGCCGCTATTGAGTGCGGCAACCACAATCGCCGATGCCGCTGAAGCATGGCAATTTCCCGCTTGAACAATCAGGAGCCAGCATGTCCGGAGTGAAATTATCAAAGGCGATCAAGAAATACGGTGATGTTCAGGTCATCCATGGGGTTGATCTTGATATCGAAGATGGCGAGTTCTGCGTGTTTGTTGGACCATCAGGATGCGGGAAATCAACCTTGCTCCGGATGATCGCCGGACTGGAAGAGACATCAGGCGGGAAGATCGAGATTGGTGCGCGAGATGTCACCTCGATGGATCCCGCCAAGCGGGGTGTTGCCATGGTGTTTCAGACCTACGCGCTCTATCCGCACATGACGGTGGAAGAAAACATGGGTTTTGGCCTCAAAATGAACGGCCATCCCAAAAGTGAAATTCAGGCGAAGGTGCAAGAAGCCAGTCGAATCTTGAAGCTGGACGAGTATCTGAAGAGGAAGCCGAAAGCTCTTTCTGGTGGTCAAAGACAACGAGTTGCCATTGGCAGGGCCATTGTTCGGGGGCCGGAAGTGTTTTTGTTTGACGAACCGCTTTCCAACCTCGATGCAGAGCTCAGGGTGGACATGCGTGTTGAGATTGCCCGGCTTCACAAGGAGATTGGCGCGACCATGATTTATGTGACGCACGATCAGGTCGAGGCAATGACATTGGCCGACAAGATCGTGGTCTTGCGTGCGGGGCGGATCGAGCAGGTCGGTTCGCCGATGGAGCTTTACGCCAATCCGGCGAACAAGTTCGTAGCGGGCTTCATTGGTTCTCCGAGTATGAATTTCATGGAAGCGCGAGTGGAAGATGGAGCCGTCGTCGTTCCAGCTTTGGCGGATGCGCGTCTTGAAGCCGGTGTTGTTCTGCCGAGCAATGGCGCAAAAGTGTTGGTGGGTGTACGCCCACAGCACTTTAATCTGAAGCCGGGGCAGTTTGGTGCGACCATTGATCTGTCAGAGCAGCTCGGCAACGTGGCCTATGACTATATTGTCTGTCCGTCGGGTGAGCGCATCATCGTTGAGACCAAGGGTGAAGATGCTTTGCCATCTGGCACGCCGGTCGATCTAACAGTTCAGCCGGATAAGGCCTTCTTCTTTGATGCCGAGACAGAGCAGCGGCTGAAATAGCTGCTTTTGCTCAACTGTTTGTGTGATGCGGCGATATCGCGCACAAGCTGACTATCGGCATCGATCCGGGCGGGAAACAGCGGCCTAGTGGCGCTGAATTCGAGGGTGTTATTGGGTCCGTCAATGAATTCAATTAGCTAACGCTGGTTTCCCGATGGTGCGATTTGTGCGAAAAAAATCTCGGGGTTTGATCTGGATCTAAACTCACATATGAAATTTACTATACGTTTGGAAGCTCCTGCTTTAATTGGCTTCTGGAATTTGGTATGACCTACCTTAGAAAAGGTCTAAGGCAAGCAGGATGCGCATGCTGCCACGATGAGCTTGAGGGGCTTGCTCACCAGTGGTCGCCGACGAAATCAGCCGGATTGAATTTCCGGGCGGAGAGGAAAAGGACGATCCGATGGATCTTAATGCCTATTTTGAAGAGCGATTGTCTAAGCTTCATGAAAATGGCAACTATCGGGTGTTTGCAGATCTGGAACGTCAGGCAGGGAACTTTCCCCGAGCGACGCGCTATTGTGAAGATGGCACGACTCAAGATGTGACGGTCTGGTGTTCAAATGACTATCTGGGCATGGGGCAGCACGACAAAGTCGTTGGCGCGATGCAACGTGTACTGGACAAGTGCGGCGCCGGAGCAGGCGGAACGCGTAACATTTCCGGTACCAATCATTACCATGTGCTTCTCGAGCAGGAACTTTCGGACCTGCACGCAAAGGAAGCTGCTCTGATATTCACATCGGGTTATGTCTCGAACTGGGCGGCACTTGGAACACTCGCATCGCAAGTGCCGGGCATGATCGTCTATTCCGATGCTCTTAATCACGCGTCCATGATTGAAGGAATTCGTCATGCTCGCTGTGAAAAGCGCATTTTCAAGCACAATGATGTGGCTGATCTTGAGCGCTTGATGGCGGCTGATGATCCGGCTGCGCCGAAAATGGTTGCCTTTGAAAGCGTCTATTCCATGGACGGTGATATCTCGCCAATCAAGGAGATTTGCGACGTAGCTGATCGCTTCAATGCGATCACCTATCTGGACGAAGTTCACGCTGTTGGTATGTATGGTCCTCGTGGCGGTGGTGTCGCGGAGCGTGAAGGCCTTATGGATCGGGTGACGATCATTGAGGGAACACTGGGCAAAGCCTTTGGTGTTATGGGTGGATACATCACTGGCACCAAGAATGTCGTCGACTTTGTTCGCTCTTTCGCAAGCGGGTTCATTTTCACAACAGCCCTGCCGCCAGCGCTGGCTGCTGGTGCTGCCGCCTCCATTCGGCATTTGAAAGAAAGCTCCGAAGAACGTGACGCGCATAAAGCTGCTGTTGCCCGTGTGCGTGCGGAACTCGATAGGCGTTCAATTCCACACATGGAAAACCCAAGTCACATCGTGCCTGTCATGGTGGGGGATGCCAAAAAGTGCAAATGGATCTCTGATATCCTGCTGGACACCTATGGCATTTACGTTCAGCCGATCAACTATCCAACCGTTCCGGTGGGTGCAGAGCGATTGCGGTTTACGCCAACTCCGTTCCACACTGAGGACGATATTCGTAACCTTGCGGAAGCTTTATGTGATCTCTGGTCCCAGTGCGCGCTTGCAAGGGCAGTTGCCTGACCAACTAGATCTGCGATTCTGATTTTGGAAAAGGCGTTGATCGCGATCAGCGCCTTTTTGCATGACCAGGTTTGATGGTGTTAGCTGATCGCTGCGTCGGCAATGCGTTCCAGCCGTTCTTGTAGATCGTTGATGTCGACGATTGTGCTGGCAGTAAAAGCGCGGCCAATCGGGTCTTTTGTGAGTGCGGCTTCGTAGTGAAACCCGAGTGCTTGTGAAATCATGTAGTAATGGGGCGAGCCCATGCTGGGGCTGAACAGTTCGAGCAGATGGCCCTTTTGTTCTGCCCGATAAACAATATTGGTGAGCGCGGCGCCGTGTGCGCCAACGACAGCTGGCGCACCAAAAAACGTCTCGATTTGCTCTTTCAGTGACAAGGTTCCAGGGTCAAGGACCTTGAAACCGAATTTCTTTGCCAATTGAGACACTTCATCTTGGTTGCGGTAGACACGTCCGTTTGCTGCATTGTCTTGACGTTGGGCAAATACAGCTGAGCCTCGTTTAGGTGCTATCTTGTTCGTGAATTGTTTGGCGACCCATTCAATTGTGTGACGTTGGTAATCAGCTGGGCGCGGCACAAAGGCTTTGCCGACCTCGATAACTTCCTTGTTTCCCTGAACGATAACCTGCCTGCCCTCAAACACGCCAAGGTCCTGTGCCTGGCGAAAGAAAGGTGTTTCCGCTGCTTTTTGATTGATGAGCAGCGGTACCTCCTTGTCCAGACCCGCGATCTCGACGACATAAAGCTTGCTCATAATCCGATTGATAAAATGGAAGTAATTGTCACCATGAAGATGGTGTAAAAGAATGGCGCTCGGGAGCTTTTGGGTGCTGCGTCCAAGATGAATAAAAAATCTCGGGTTTCTCTCCCGATCAGGTTTGTCGCTGGTGCCCCAGATAACTTTGCCCCTGTTGAAGAGCAGGCCAAATTTTGGATCTACAGTGCAAGCCGCGTTTGTTTCGTAAAGCGTTTCTTGTTCCGGTTGGTCATTCCAGTTTTCCAGCCAAAGCCGCGCTTCGGTGGACATGTTTTCAGGGACTGGCAAGCTCTCTTTGTCGAATAGCTTGTGATAAATGCTTGTCAGGCAATCGTTAAACCGGGCAGACGGCCAGCACGTATCTATGGTGCCTTGAAATGCCTTTCTTGCCTGATGATATCGAGCTCGGAATGGATATGACATCTTTATTGAAACGATCGGCTTTATGAATAGCAAACTACCCGAAGGCGTTATCACAATTCCGGCAATTGCAGAAGATGGAACCTTGTATCCCGTCGAAAAACTCAAAGCTCACGTAGATGCCTTGTTTCATCTCGCTGTTTCTGTTTTCGTTTTTGATGGGGACCATCTTCTTATCCAGCAAAGGGCAGCAGACAAATATCATTGTGGTGGCCAGTGGGCGAATACCTGCTGCACGCACCCATATTGGGGTGAAAGCCTTCAGGTTTGCGCCGAGCGTAGATTGCAGGAAGAACTTGGCTTTTCTCTGCCGCTCGCTGAACTGCGGGTGGAGGAATACTCTGCTGATGTCGGCAACGGCCTCCATGAACATGAGCGTGTCACCCTTTATAGGGGTCAAGCTGACAAGGCTTTGTTGGAGGTGAGGCCAAATCCGGCCGAAGTCTCTCAAACTCGTTGGATTACTGCAGAAGAGCTAAAGCGGGAGATGGATAACGAGCCAGAAGCTTTTACACCTTGGTTTCATATCTATTTAGGTCGCTTCCCGGATCTCGTTCTGTGATGTTGCTGTCGAGTAACGATAAGTGCCGTTGATGTTATCGAAAATTAGTCGTTTCTTGTGTTCAGAGTCCCGTAGGGATATGTATAAGTCGCATCGTTTTTTGTTCTGATTCCGCAGCGCCTAGACTGGCTTGTCCGGTGATCAGGGCTTCACGAGGTTGCGGTGGCAATCGCCTTATACTACGCGCTGCTGTAAGGGTGGCTCGGGAGCGGAAATGGCTACTGGTTTGTTGTTGTTGGCGTTTTTTACGGTCAGTTATACCCTGATCGCCAAACGACTATCAGCCACAGTTATTACAGCACCAATGGTTTTTCTGGGTTTTGGGGTGCTCATTTCCGTTAGTGGATTGATGCCGACGGACGACGCCGAGCGGTTGTTGCACATCGTTGCGGAACTGGCCCTGATTATTCTTCTGTTTTTGGATGCTGCGCAAATTGACCTGAAGTCTCTTCGGACCAATTACATTTGGCCATTGAGAATGTTGCTCATCGGATTGCCGCTCTCTGTGCTGTTGGGCACCTTGGCATTTTGGCCCATTCTTGGGGGAGAGCTTCCTCTGGTGGCGATTGCGCTTCTTGCGGCGATTTTGGCCCCCACTGATGCTGCACTTGGTCAGGCTGTTGTGACGAATGAGGCAGTTCCGGGCCGAGTGCGGCGCGGATTGATTGTTGAAAGCGGTCTCAATGATGGATTGGCTCTTCCGGTCATCTTGCTGTTCGCCAGTTTGAGTGCGAGCGCTATGCAGGAAGAGGGGGCAAACTGGTTGCTTTTCGGAGTAAGCCAGATTGTTCTTGGTCCCCTTGTTGGCGGAATTGTGGGCTGGATTGCCGGGCAGATGTTCCTTGCAGCTAAACGCCGCAAACTCACTTCTCAACACATTGAGGGAATAGGCGCGATTGCACTGGCCTGTGCGTGCTACTTGCTGGCAGATCTTGTGGGTGGCAACGGCTTTATCTCTGCTTTTGTTGCTGGGCTCATGTTCGGAAATACGGTGAAGGGTCAGTGTCCGTTCATTTATGAGTTTACCGAAGAAGAAGGTCAGATGCTGACATGGAGTGCCTTCTTCTTAATCGGGTTGGCTCTTGTGCCACATGCTGTTCAGCACCTTGACCTGACAACGCTTGGCCTCATCTGCATCAGCTTGTTTGTTGTGCGCCCCTTGGCGATCTGGATCTCGCTCATCGGCACGAAATCATTGCCGGAAACGCGACTGTTCTTCGGCTGGTTTGGGCCTCGTGGTCTAGCAACCGCACTGTTTGCCTTGTTGATCGTTGAGCAGATCGACCCGGAACTCGGTGAGACGATCCTTAACTTTGCAGTCAATGCGGTGTGGATCAGTGTCGTGCTTCACGGTGTGAGCGCCGTGCCGGGCGCCCATTGGTATGCGGCGCGGATTAACACCCGCTCCAACCCAGCCGAATTGATTGATCTACCAGCTATGAAGCCGGACGAGCCTCAGGCTGTCTCTGAATAGGCGCGCGTTAAAACACCTGGTCCCATGTGGCTCGGTATGAGGGAGAAATAGATGACGCCACAATCCTTAGCCAAACTAAGCTCATTGCCTGATCGGAAACCGCAATATGCCTTGGTTGGCGAGGTTGATCTTGTCGTGGTCCGGTTTGATGAAGAGGTGTCGGTTTTTTACGGACGGTGCCTTCACCGCGGCGCATTGATGTCTGATGGATTTGTTAAAGACAACAACCTGATCTGCGGTGTGCACTACTGGGACTATCGGGTCGATACTGGCGTTTCAGAATACAACAACGCAGAGGTTCTGCCCAAATTTCAGTCATGGATTGAAGGTGATGACGTTTTAGTTGATGCCGACGAGATTGCAGCGTGGGCAGAAGCAAATCCGCAACCCTTCGATCGTGACGCTTATCTTGGGCTTTATGCCGATACAAGCCATGGTACGGAAGAAGAGCCATACACTGGCTTGATCCAAAGGTATGCGCGCGAGGGATTGTCGAAAACAGGGCATCACGGTGTAGTCGATGCCATGGGGGTGCCGCGTGGCCAGTTACCGGACTGGGATGACATTCAGATTCTGACTGCGCAGCTTCATCGCATGCCGCTGCTGGATGACGAGGCTGTCGGGACCGAAATTGTCATTGGCCCGAACGCCAAAAAACCTTTGAAACTGGCAATCCCGCTGATGGTTTCGGACATGAGCTACGGGGCCTTGTCGGAACCTGCAAAGCTCGCGCTCGCCCGTGGTGCAGAGCTTGCCGGAACCGGGATATGTTCGGGCGAAGGCGGTATGTTGCCTGAAGAGCAGGAAGCCAATTCCCGATATTTCTATGAACTTGCATCCGGTCGCTTCGGATTTGAATGGGACAAGCTGGCGAAGGTTCAAGCCTTTCACTTTAAAGGTGGGCAGGGTGCGAAAACCGGAACTGGTGGGCATCTTCCCGGCAACAAGGTGAAAGGCAAGATTGCTCAAGTTCGTGGCTTGAACCAAGGCGAGGCTGCGATCTCGCCATCCCGTTTTCCTGATTGGGCTGACATTTCTCAAATCAGGGAATTTGCAGATGAAGTGCGCAGTCGAACTGGCGGCATTCCGGTCGGCTACAAGCTGTCCGCGCAGCATGTCGAAAAAGATATAGATGCGGCTCTGGAAGTGGGCGTTGACTATATCATTCTCGATGGTCGTGGTGGCGGTACGGGCGCTGCGCCGATTATCTTTCGAGATAACATATCTGTTCCGACCATTCCGGCTTTGGCTCGCGCTCGGCGCCACCTGGATAGTTTGGGGCGGAAAGATGTGACCCTTGTGATTACCGGAGGTTTGCGTAAGCCCGCTGACTTCATAAAGGCTTTGGCACTTGGCGCGGATGCTATCGCGCTTTCCAACTCCGCTATGCAGGCAATTGGCTGTCTTGCAATGCGCGCCTGCCATACGAACAACTGCCCGGTTGGAATTGCCAGCCAGAAACCGCATTTGGTCAACCGGTTGGTCGTTGAAAAGTCTGCCCGTCAACTAACAAACTTTTTTGAGGCATCTGTAGAACTCATGCAGGTGATGGCTCGCGCCTGCGGACACCGTCACTTGTCTGACTTCAATTTGGACGATCTTACGACCTGGAAGAAGGACATTTCAGAGCTGTCTGGTGTCCCATTCGGCGGGTTGGCTTAAGGGCAGGGGGAGACATTTTCATGACCACGCAGAATGTTGAATGGATCTCGGTTGGCCGGGTCGAGGATTTGCCGGAAGGGCGAGTGAAAACGGTTACGGCCCGCACGACCTCTATTTGCCTGTCACATTTTGACGGCCAATGGGCGGCGATGGACAACAAATGCCCTCACCAGGGCGGGCCTCTCGGGGAAGGGTCTATCGAAAAGGGGGAAGGCGGTAAGTGCTGGATCCGCTGTCCATGGCATGGGTGGGATTTTGACCCTCTCACAGGTGCGCCTCCTGGTGGCCATGAGGATACCGGCCAGACGCTCTATCCGGTGAAAATCGACGAGGGAGAGATCTTTATCGGTCTTGAAGCTGAACCTGCCCGTCAGCGCACTGTGACTGACGTCATGGCCGAAACGATGGTCAACTGGGGGGTGAAGCGGGTGTTTGGAATGGTTGGTCATTCCAATCTCGGGTTGGCGGAAGCTCTTCGGACGCAAACCGTCAAAGGTACACTTGGCTATGTTGGTATTCGCCATGAAGGGGCTGCTTCTTTTGCGGCATCTGCCTACGGCAAATTAACCGGTAAACCGGCTGCGTGTCTGGCGATTGCTGGTCCGGGGGCAACCAACCTTTTAACCGGCCTTTGGGATGCCAAGGTCGATCGGGCCCCCGTTCTTGCCTTGACCGGGCAGGTTCAGACTCAGGTGTTCGGGCCAGGGGCCTTCCAGGATATCGACTTGAAGTCTGCGTTTCAGGCAGTGTCGAAGTTTTCTCAGCCAGTTCTGTCGTCTTCGGACCATGGGGAGCTGATGTCGCTGGCGCTCAAAAACGCGATTGTTCAACGGGATGTCGCCCACCTTATATTCCCTGATGATGTGCAAACGGTTCCAAGCGAGGCAAAAGCCAAGGGCCCTGATGGGCGCATGGGCGGGAATGTCGTCGTGCCCAATGCCAACGATATCTCATCAGCTGCAGAAATGCTGAACAGTGCCAAACGTCCGATCATTGTCCTTGGTTACGGTGCAATTGAAGCATGCGATAAGGTGATTGCACTTGCCGAAAAGATCGGTGCACCTGTGCTGACGACATTCAAGGGCAAGGGGCTGATTGCAGACACCCATCCTAATGCTGCGGGTGTGTTGGGCCGGTCTGGGACACCGATTGCCAGCTGGTTCATGAACGAATCCGATTTGATCCTTTCCCTTGGGTCCTCCTTTGCCAATCACACCGGAATTGAACCCTCAAAACCGATCATTCAGGTCGATTTTGAGCAAATGCAGCTTGGCAAGTTTCATCCGGTCACCCTGCCGATCTGGGGTGAAATTGGGGCATTTTGTGATGCCATTGCGCCAACAGTGTCGAGAGACCCGGACGCACCGGATCAGATTGCTGAACTGGTAGAGCGCTGGGTAATCTGGCGTAAGGAAAAAGAGGCTCGGCTCGCCGAGGATCATGGCTCTGGGCTTCACTCTGCTGCTGTTTTCAAGGCCTTGACCGAACTTGCGCCAGCAGATGCGATTATCCCGGTGGATGTTGGCAACAACACCTATTCTTTCGGGCGCTATTTTGAGCCAAAGGGGCAGCGTATCTTGATGTCCGGCTATCTCGGTTCCATCGGTTTCAGCTTTCCTGCTGCTCTCGGAGCATGGTGCGCGACACAGGACTTTGCAGATTACAAAGGCCGAAAAGTAATCTCCATTTCAGGCGATGGAGGCTTTGGGCAATATGCGATGGAGTTCAACACCGCAGTCAAATACGGAATGAACATCACCCATATCCTTTTAAATAACAGCCAGCTCGGCAAGATCTCGAAAGAGCAAAAAGCGGGCGAGTGGCCAGTGTGGGAAACAAACCTCACCAACCCATCTTTTGCAGCTTTTGCCCGACTATGCGGTGGGCATGGCACACGTGTAACAGAGGCGGGGCAGCTGTATGATGCGATTGCTGAAGCCCTTGCCCATGATGGCCCGTCGCTGGTGGAGGTCATTACGGATCCCGAACTCGTCTAGGCCTAAGCGAGGCGGATGATATGAGTGCCGGTATTTCTGAGTGGTGCGAAAAGGAAAGACAATGACGACGGCCATGCTTTTGGTGATTTGGGTTCAGTATTACCTTTATGTCGGAGCAGGTGTTGCGCTTGTCTTTCTGCTTTTCGGAATAGACCGGATCGACGCGTCAGCTCATGGAAGCTATGCGTTCCGTCCGCTTTTGATCCCTGGAATTTGTCTGCTTTGGCCGTTGGTTCTTTACCGTTGGTTGCAGCTGGAGCGTGCCCAAAGTTCAGAAGAGGGGAATGCAAAATGAAGCGACCTCATCGAACAGTTCACGCCCGTCTATGGCTCGTTCTGGCATGGGTGCTCCCAGTTGTGTTTCTTTGGGTAATGGCCTTGAAACAGACCGAGCCCAATAACCGGCCAGCGGTACTTCTGGAAGCACCTTCAGACACCGGAGGGCAACAATGAGCGTTAAATACAATCCGGTGATCTGGAACCGGAACAAATATATCTATGATGCGTTTCTTTTGATTGCTGTTGCTCTCTACCTATACATTTATTTACGAGTTGCGCCGGGTTTTCAGGATGTCACGAGGCCTGTTGACGGCGCAATCTTGCGGATGCGCGCCTTTGGCAGCTGTGCGTTTTTGATGCTTACAGTGATCCTGTGCATTGGACCGCTGGCCCGGTTGGATCGACGTTTTTTGCCGCTTCTTTATAATCGCCGGCACTTTGGAGTGCTGACTGCTGCTATTGCTGCGGTTCATGCAAACTATGTCCTTGGTTGGTATTTCGCATTCAGCCCGACCAACTCTTACGAAGCTCTTTTGTCATCCAATACCAGCTATGGACAGGTTCTCGGGTTCCCGTTTGAAGCTCTTGGTATTTTTGCGCTTCTCGTTCTGTTTGTGCTGGCCGCAACCAGTCACGATTTTTGGCTGAGTTTTCTTGGTGCCCCCCTTTGGAAGGGGCTGCACATGATGATTTACGCTGCCTACGCAGCTGTTGTGCTTCATATTGCACTTGGAGCGTTGCAAGGTCGAAGTGATCTGCTCATGACGTCCATGGTTGCCATGAGTGTGCTGGCTGTCTGCGGTCTCCATTTTGTCGCCGGACGTAAAGAGTTTGCTGCTGACCAAGATGAAGAAGAGCGGGCTTCTGATGCTGCCCCAGAGACTGAGGGTTGGGTCGTGGTTGGCCCGTTGGAAGAGATTGCCAACAACCGGGCGAAGATCGTGTCCGTGCCCGGACATGACCGGGTGGCGGTTTGGCGATACAAGGGCAAGCTTTCTGCGCTGAGCAATGCTTGCCAACACCAGAATGGTCCGTTGGGGGAAGGGCGGATTATCGACGGTCTGGTGACCTGCCCTTGGCATGGCTACCAGTACAGACCTGAGGATGGATGTTCTCCTGCCCCGTTTACGGAACGAATTTCGACCTACCGGCTGAAACTTATTGAGGGTGTGATCTATCTCGACCCCAAGCCCTTTGCGCCGGGAACACCTGTTGAACCTGTCTTGATTGGAGATGCAGCATGAGCGAGTCCAAACGCCGCCATGAGGCACCCTTTTTTGTTGGCTACCTGAACTCCATTCCCAAACCTCTGGCAACGTTCCTCCTTGTGTTTGCGGTTTGCTTTTCAGCAGGAATGGGCGTCGCTGCATTTGGTTTGTCCTCCGTGCAGCCAGACCCGGGAGATGGCGCTTTTCGTTGGGGAAACCGATTTGAACAAACCGGCTATTTGGAGATGCGCCCGTATCCTGTTTTCCGTGTCGCAGGGGAAAACGGCGAGCCGGATCGCACGTACATGGTGTCCGGGCAAGGCAAACGTGGCGTGTTTCGGCAAGCCGAGAAGTACAAGGACCAAGCGGTTACGCTGCGGGGCGTTCCTCTTCAGCGCGGTGATCTGACAATGGTTCAGGTTGGCCGCGTTCGCCCGAGCGAGGACGGTGCAGTTGCGATGTCGTCGAATGAAGCGACATCACTGGGAAAGTGGCGCCTGACCGGTGAAATCTGTGATGGCAAATGCTACGCGGGGGCGATGCGCCCTGGGCGTGGTCTTGCGCACAAGGCATGTGCGGATTTTTGCCTGACGGGCGGTGTTCCACCGGTTTTTGTCAGTTCAGGAGATGTTTCCGGGCGCAACTTCTTTCTCCTGACGGACAAGAATGGCGAGCTGTTGGGTGAGGAGCTCAAGGACCTTCTGGCGCTCTACATTGAGGTGGAAGGCGAGGTTGAGCAGTTGGATGATCTCCTTGTTTTCAAGGCCGATCTTGATACTGTGAGGATCATTCGATGAGTGCTTTTCATGTCCGTTCCCCAAAAGGTTTGCTTGTAACCGTCGTCGTGACAGCGGCTCTGTTGGTTGCCAGCTATTACGTTTTTACAGGGGCGAATGATCTTGCTCGGGAATATGCTCGTGGCACTCTCTTGACCGATCTGCGCTTTGTGGTCGGCCTATTGGCGGTCTATCTCTTTCTCACGATAGCTGATCGCATTGTTTCATTTGTTCAAGGCAAGTTTCAAAAGGAAGGTTGATTCCGGCGAAGCTTGGCTTGACACATTGCCCACCTTGTTGAAGCTTGCGGCCTTCCATGACCTCTGATTTTTAGGGGAGGCTGCTTTGCTCGCCCAACCGACAGATTTCCTCCGGTCCCTTTTTGATCGTGCAGTTGACGTTGCCGATCCGATGAAAAGTCTGGCGGCCGCTTTGCCGGAAAAACCGCAAGGCCGCGTCGTTGTTATCGGTGCTGGAAAGGCTTCGGCACGCATGGCTGAGGCGCTTGAAGCGACCTGGGGCCCGTGTGAAGGGTTGGTGATTACGCGCTATGGCTATGGACGACCCTGCCAAGGCATTGAAATTGTTGAGGCAGCCCATCCGGTTCCTGATGAAGCTGGTGTTCTTGCGACGCGCCGCATGCTGGATCTCGTTGCCGGGCTTGGGGCGGACGACACTGTGATCGCTCTGATTTCCGGCGGCGCATCTTCTCTCTTGATCTCTCCAGCTGGTGATATCACCCTTGCCGAGAAACAAGCGGTCAACAGCTCTCTTCTGGCCTCGGGCGCGCCGATCAGTCAGATGAATGTTGTGCGAAAGCATCTCAGCCGTGTGAAGGGTGGACAGTTAGCTGCCGCCGCATACCCTGCGCGCATGCTGGCGCTGCTTATATCTGATATCCCCGGTGATGATCCGGCTATGATTGGCTCTGGCCCGACCGTTGGCGACAATTCCGCCGTGCAGGATGCGCTGGACGTAATGTCCAAGTGGAACATTGAAACACCGGCTTCAGTTGCTGTGGCGCTGGAAGCTGGAAGCGGTGTTTTGCCGCCTGACCACGACATGCTCTCAAGAGTGTCAGACGTCATTTTTGCAGCGCCTTCCCAATCGTTGGAAGCTGCTGCTGAGGTGGCCCGCGCCGAAGGAGCTCAGGTTGAAATTTTGGGTGATGCACTGGAAGGGGAGGCCCGTGATGTGGCCATTGCCCATGCAGAGCTTGCCAAACAACGCCTTGGCGAGATGGCTGAGGGCGATGCACCTTTGGTGTTACTGTCGGGCGGCGAACTGACGGTTACCCGAACGGGCAATGGTGTCGGCGGACCAAATGCTGAATATGCGCTTGCTCTCGCAATCGCGCTGGAAGGAGCGCCGGGGATTTATGCCATTGCCTGCGATACAGATGGTGTTGACGGGGCTGCGGAAGTTGCCGGTGCCGTGATCGATCCGGACACTTTGACCAAGGCGAAAGATGTTGGGCTCGAGCCGGAAACCGCGCTCGTGGCAAATGACGCTCACACGTTCTTTGAAAAGGTCGGTTCGCAAGTGGTTCCTGGCCCGACCCTGACGAACGTCAATGATTTCCGTGCCATTCTGGTTCGCAAGTAGCTAGCGGCCTGGCCCTATTGGCCCATCAAGGTTGGCAGCAGTGTTGTGATCCAGGGGATGGCGACAAGCAATGCAAGGCGAACAATGTCCGCGATCCAGAACGGTGTTACGCCCTTGAAGATTGTGGCTGTTGAGACGTCAGGCATGACACCGCGCAGAACAAAGACATTCAGACCAACTGGCGGTGTGATCAAGCTGATCTCGGTGATCACTACGACAACGATGCCGAACCAGATCAACACCATCTCCGGTGGAACGCCGGGGAAAATGAGTTCGGAAATCATAGGGTAGAAGACCGGGACGGTCAGCAAGATCATGGACAGGCTTTCCAGGATACAGCCCAAGACCAGATAAACGGCGATCACAAACATCAACACCATGAAGGGGGAAAACCCTGCCTGTCGGACCCAGTCTGTCAGAATGGTTGGCAGGTCGGCGATGTTGATGAAGTTCGAGAACATCAGTGCACCGATCAACACTGAGAAGATCATTGCGGTGGTTCTCACACTCTGGGTGAGGATCTCCAGCAAGTTTTGCCAGGTGAGTTTGCCGCGCATTAGCGTGAACAAGAAGGCTCCGCTGGCTCCAATTCCTGCCGCTTCCGTTGGTGTGAAGATGCCGCCGTAAATGCCGCCCATTACCAGCAGGAACAGGAGCAACACACCCCAAACACCGCGAAGGGCAATCAATCGCTCGCTCCATGAGAGACGCTCGCCGGGAGGGCCTGCTTCCGGGTTCAGCCATGTGGTTGCGCGTACAGCTGCGAGATAGAGGACAATCCCCAAGATGCCGGGCAGGACACCGGCGATGAACAGCATGCCGATATTCTGCTCGGTCATGATGCCGTAGAGAACGAGTATAACGCTTGGCGGGATGAGAATGCCCAGCGTTCCACCTGCTGCAATAGATCCTGCTGCAAGGCTGTCCGAATAGCCGAATTTGCGCATGGAGGGCATGGAAACCCGTGCCATTGTTGCAGCGGTTGCAAGGCTGGAGCCGCAGACCGCGCTGAAACCGCCACAGGCGACAACGGTAGCCATAGCAAGGCCGCCACGACGATGACCGAGAAAAGCGTTCGCAGCTGAATAGAGCTCGTGGGACAGGCCGGCCTTGGTCACAAAATTGCCCATCAAAATGAATAGAGGCACCACCGAGAGTGTGTAGGCGAGCCCTGTTTCATAGGTCACAGAGGCAATCATTGCCATGGCAGCATGCCAGTTGACCATGTAGGCAAAGCCGCAGGTTCCAACCAGCCCCATCGCAAAGGCAATCGGAACGCGCAACAGGATCAGCGCAAGCAATATGGCAAAGCCAACTAGTGATTCCAGCACGTTGAAACCTCGAAGACGCAGGGCTAGAGAGCGGATGAGTGGGTTTTGCGACCGGCAAAAGCACACGCTGCCAAGTAGACCAATGACATGGCACTGATCGCGGTGGATAGGCTCATGATGATCGTGACCGGGGCGACCGGCAGCAGGAGCACAGCAGTTTGATCACCATAGTCCAGCTGTTCCATGGCCTTTAGCCACAGGCGATAGCTCAGAAAGCACAACATCACCGCACATAGGAGATGGATCAAGCCGTCGCGAAACTGCCGCAAGGGTTTGGGCAACGAAAAATCTAGAAGATCGACCGAAACATGTTCACCAGCCGCTGTGACCAGTGGCAGGCCCGCAAAGATGAGCGTCGCCATCATGAGCTCGGTCATCTCAAAAGCGCCGGGCAGTGGGGCGTTAAAGATGTACCGGCCCCAGACATCAATGAAGGTGAGGACCATCATCGCGAACAACAGGGTCGCTGCGGCGATTTGAAGAATTTGGGACGCCTTGCGGGCGCCCCAGTTGCTTTGGATTGACACGCTGGGTCTCTGGATCAGTTGGAGCCGGACGCGTTGGCGATTTCAGCGCGCAAGTCGCTCATCACCGCTGCTCCATCAAGGCCTTTTTCCTTGACTGCATCGACCCAAGCAGCTTCAACGGCACCGGTCTTATCCTTGATCTCGGCCACCAATTCATCAGAAGCGTTGATCAGGGCAATGCCGCTTTCTTCCATTGCTGCATGGCCTACACCATCTGCATCATCCCAGCCTTTGCCGGCAATGCGGGAGAAGTTTTCACCGGACACGCTCATGATTGCGGCCTGATCTTCGGCAGACAACTTGTCAAAGGTCCGCGGGTTCATCACGAGAAAGAAGCTCGTGTTGTAGAGGCCGCCGGGGATGAGTGTTCCGTGTTTCACCAGTCCTGTCAGCTTGAAGGACTTGATCGATTCTTGCGGGAAGAAGACCCCGTCCGCAACACCGGCAGACATCAACTCGTAGGACTGCGGGGCGGGTTTCAGAAGGGCTGTTGCGCCAATCGATTTGGCCACATCATTGACCACACCACCGCCAACGCGGATTTTCAAGCCGTCCAAATCAGCCAGTTTTTCAACCGGGCGCGCGGAGTTGAATATATGGCCCGGACCGTGGGTAAACAGGCCGAGAAGTTTTACGCCGCGATGTTCGTTGAACTGAGCGAAGTGCTTTTCATGGATGCGCCAGTAAGCCACTGAAGTTGCCGTTGCGCTGTCACCGAGGAACGGCATTTCGACAGCTTTGGTCATCACGAAACGACCGGGCTGATACCCGTGGACGCCATAGGAGACATCTGCCAAACCGTCTTTTGCGATGTCGAAATGTGCCGGCGGTTTGCCGAGTGGTTTCGGCAGGATCTTGATTTTGACGTTACCGCCCGTTGCCTTCTCGACTTCTTGTGTCCACGGCACAATCATGTCGGCAACAATGGGATGTGAAGGCGGCAACCAGGACGACAGGTTCAATGTTGTTTCAGCAGAGGCTGCGCCGCCCCAAAGGGTTGTTGCAGCAACAAATGCGCCAAGGCTGGCGGACATAAACTTCTTGATCACGGTCTTTCCTCCCAGCCGTTTCCATCCTTCTGCAAACGGCATGTCCTCTTGTTTGTACCGAGCAGCTGCTCCGTGTCTTTTGACTGTCCAGACCAGAACTCCTCGCTTCCAGTCTAGTCGCATCCTTAATTCGGTACATGAAAAATTTATACATAGACCGACTGGTCAGTCAATATATCTAAGCGTCAAACGAATGACTGATCTCGTGTTGTCTCAAGAAGCTGCCTGACAGCAAATTTCTGTACCTTTCCCATGGCGTTGGAAGGCAATTGGTCCAGTATGACGACATCTTTTGGATGCTTGAAACGGGCAAGCCGATCGTCAAAATGTTTGAGGATGTCGGTTTTTGTCACCGTGTGTCCCGGCAGGAGCGATACGACAGCAACCGGGACTTGCCCCCATCGTTCATCATTGCGGCCTACAACAGTTGCCTGCGAAAGTCCGGAGATTTCATTCAAAACAAGTTCAAGTTCCGCCGGATAGATGTTCTCACCACCTGAAATAATGACGTCTTTCTTTCTGTCATTGATGTAAAAGAAGCCGTTGGCATCTCGATAGCCAAGGTCACCAGTGTAAAACCAACCTTCTCTCAGACTGCGTTTGGTCTCTGTTTCGTTGTTCCAGTAACCGCGCATGAGGTTCGGCCCCTTTATCAGGATTTCGCCGGATTGGTTGTCCGCAATATCCATTCCGTGATCATCCACCACACGCGCTTCGCAGTGGAGGGCAGGCTTTCCGGTTGAGCCAACCTGGCTGATCGCGTCCTCGGACTTAAGATAGATCGCAATCGGGCAGGTCTCTGTTGAGCCATAGACTTGCAGAACCGGGACTTCTCTGTCGTGGAAGGCCTGTATAAGCCCTGTTGGAACGACCGAGGAGCCGGTGGAAACGGACTTCAGACTGGAGAGGTCTGCCGCTGACCAATCTGGATGTGAGATCAGGGCTTGCAAGGTGGCCGGGACCAAAACCGTCAGAGTTGGGCGAGCATCCTCGATTGCCTTGAGGGTATCTGACGGATTGAACTTGCGGTGCAGTTCAACAGTTGCTCCGCAGTAAAGGGCTGGTGTGGTCTGGATGTTTAGTCCGCCGACATGAAACATGGGCAAGACAGTCAGGATCGTATCCTTTGCCGTCATGTCGTGCATGTGCAGACTGTTGAGGGCATTCCACTGGATTGCCTTTTGGGTCAGAATAGCCCCTTTGGGATGCCCTGTTGTTCCAGACGTATAAACCAGCAGAACCGGAGCATCATCTGCTCCTTGTGCAGGGGCAGGTGCCTTCGGCAGACCCGTCTGGCTTGCGGCAAGGTCGATCCAGTCGTCTGCCGAAAAGTCAGCGGCAAGGAACTGGCAATCCGGCAGGTTTTCTCTCAAGCCTTCAGCGTGCTCTTTGAAGTGGGCTTCGCATACACAAAGACGCGGGTTTGCATCTTGAAGGATGTACCGGTGCTCTGGTGCGGCGAGCCGCCAGTTGAGCGGCAGAAAGATTGCTCTCAACCGTGCACAGGCGAAAAACAGAATCAGAAAGTCCGGACTGTTGTGGCCCAGGAACGCAACCCGATCACCCTCTTTGATCTGATGTTCGTGTTTCAGAATTGCTTCGCAGGTGTTTATCCGGTTTGACAACTCGGCATAGGACATTGCCGAGCCTTCAAAGGTGATGGCGGTCTTTTGCGGGGTAAAGCTTGCGTGTTTTTCGATCCAGCTTGCGAGGTCGTTCATTCGTCGCTTTCACCGCGTTCGTAGAGGGCCTCGCGGCCAATTCGGTCAAGACAGAGTTCTGCCGTCCAAGGCAACATCAGCGAGCCGCATCGGCTGTCGCGATAAAGCCGCTCAAGCGGCAGTGACTTGAGCATGGACTGCCCCCCGCAGGTGCGGATGGCCAACTGACACAACTCGTTCGCGTTTTCCATAACCGTGTATTGAGCCGACCAGGCACGCAGCATCTGGTCTTTGGTCGGGTTGGGCCCCGCCTCGCTGATCACCTGAAACCAAAGCGCCTTTGTTTGTTCCAGGATGATGCGCATATCAGCCACCGCATGCTGCTTGGTTGGATACATGCGCCGTTTGACCGGCGGAGTTCCGGGCACCTCACCGCGCAAATACTGCACGGTGAAATCATATGCGGCCTGGGCGATGCCCATATAGGTGGGCGATAGGGTGAGGAACATGTGCGGCCAAGTGGTGGCGGCCTCAAAGTAGACCCCTTTGGGCATCAGGGCAGCATCGTCTGGAACAAAAACGTCTTTGAAAACGAGATTGCGGGAGACTGTGCCTCGCATGCCAAGCGGGTCCCAGTCTCCGAAAACCTCGACCCCATCCGCATTTGCAGGAACAGCAACATACATGGTGTCGCGGCGGCTCAGATTCTCCGTTTTTTCCGTGCAGAGCACGCCATAATAATCGGCAGAACCAGACAGCGACGCAAAGATCTTTTTCCCATTGATCAACCATCCACCGTCTACGCGCGTTGCCAATGTGCCAAAAGGTTTGGTGCCTGCAGCTGCAGCCCCGCCTTCGGAAAAGGGCTGCGCATATATCGCACCCTCTTTCACGATGCGCTCATAATGAACCGCGCGGCGGCTCTCATGTTCATCGCGTTGCGCCGGTTCCATGGATAGATCATCGGCAAGCGCGCCTGTCCATAAACAGGAACAGACATGCATGTTCCATGTCAGGGAAGTTGTTCCGCAAAATCGGCCCATTTCAGCAGCCGTCAGCATGTAGGTTTTGTAGTCTGCCCCGGCGCCGCCGTTTTCTTTGGGAACGCAAATGCCCAGAAGGCCATTGGCATGCATGTCCCGATAGTTCTCCATCGGGAAGACCGCATCTCGGTCCCACTTGTGTGAACGCGGGGCAAGTGTGTCTTGCCCGAATTGTCTCGCCAACGCCGTCAGTTCGGCTTGTTGATCGGTAAGCCGGAAGGCGGTCGGGTCAAAAATTGGTTCAGGTGTAGCGGCAGGAGACGGAGATGTGTGTTCAGCAAGAGACATGAGTGTCACCCTTTTCATAGTCCGCGAGAAAGCCTGACAAGGCGGAGTTAAATGTGTCCGGGGCCTCAAGATTGGCGAGATGGCCGAGGCCTTCCATGCAAACAAACTGTGCATTGGGGATTTTGGAGGCCATCCGCTCCATCATGGCAGCTGGCGCTTGTGTGTCCGCGCTCCCTGCCAAAAGCAATGTTGGTACTTGGATGTTCGGCAGATTGTCTTTGCGGTCAAATGTGACCAGGCATTCCATCATGGTGCGATAGGTGTCCGGAAGGACTGCGCTCATGCAGGCATGGGCAAGTTCCAGTCCCTTTTTGTTTGCTTCCGGTCCGGTCAGTTCAGGTACGAGCGTTGTTGCCACGTCCGCCATCGTTCGCCCGCTCTCCAGCGGTTTCATGCGCGCTGCAATGAATGCGCGCTGAAACTCTCCGTCTGGTCGCCCAAAAGCCGGGCTTGTAGCGGACAGCGTGAGCGTCTTCAGTCTATTGGAATTGTTTGCAACAAATTCCTGCGCAATCATGCCCCCGATGGAATGGCCGACAAGATGGAAGGTGTCGATTTGCTGTTCGTCAACTAACCTCAGAAGCGCTGCCGAAAGGCAGGCAAAGTTGACGCTTTCCAAAGGTGGAGAGGTTCCATAGCCGGGGAGGTCTAAGGCAATTGCCCGGTAATGTGCACCAAGCTCTGCCAGCTGAGGCGCCCAGCTGCGCGCATCGCCACCAATTCCATGCAGGAAGATAACCGCTGGTCCTTGCCCGCTTTCGGTGAAGGATAAATGCCCGCGGTCGCTCATGCGAGCTCTCCAAGGAGCTTTCCGTCTTCGATGACATTGGTGCCATCAAGCGCAATGGTGCAATGGCCAACCGGCAGGTCAAAGTGGCCGAGCGTGTAGCGCTTGGCGAATTCATTGGCTCCGGTTGAATAGAGAAAATTGCCCGGATATGCGCGAAGCTCAGTCCCGTTGGTTTCCCGTTGATCATACATCGTCAGCGCTTCGTAGCGCGCTGCCGGGTTCATGCCCCAGCCTACATGTGAGGTGGCGTAGGCTGCCGGGTCATTCCACGCGGCAAAGTATCTTTTGATCAGCTCCGCATCTGTGCCTTTGCCTGTAATGTCGACAACGAAGTCGTTTTCGATGGTCAAAGTCACGGGGTCTTGCAGGTATCGTTTGAAGGTCAGGTTGATATCGCCAGCATCCAAAACAAGGCGGCCGTTGACCGTTCCGGCACCTGGAAAACTCACAACAACACCGCCCGGCCAGTGAGCAACCGTACCGGGACGATCACAGTAGCCCCAGACACCTGCGGTTGGTGCGTTGGTCAAGTCTACCTTCAGGTCTGTTCCAGCTTCCGAGTGAACCGTCATCGTGGACGCCGCACGGAGCATTTTGACTGCTGCCTTAACCTTCGGCGTGAGTGCCGGGTCTGGTAGCAACCGTTCAAGCGCCTCGGGGTGTTCATTACTAACCATGAACAGCCGGGCACCATCGGAAATGATCTCAGGCAGTTCGGGCGCGTGCAGCATGCCTTCAACGGTCAGATCCACAACCATCGAACTTGTCTTGAGAGCAGAAATGGCGGACTTATGACCGCGCATAGCGTCGCTGGCACCGGTAGAGCGGACTGGAACGGCTACACTTTGAGGAGGCGTTGGCAAAACCACGTGAAAAGGTTTTGCGCCGAGCCGGAGTAAAGCCAGTTCTGTAAGATGAACATTCAGCTGGCGGGACTGGGTTTCAGACAGAATTGCAACTTCTTCGCCGCGTTGCACCTTGCAAATCGACAGCGCTTTTTCGAACACGTCGATCCATTTCGCTTCTATGCGATCTGCCAGCATTTTGCCTCCCTTGGGCAATCGAAGTACTGGGTGTCAGTATTTCGATTGATTGTAACAATCATTCATGTGTTACGTAATCATGGAAATAAAATTATATCAATAGGAATATAAAATCTGTAATCTGCCAAATGTTGTAGGCTTCGGTGTGGGGGAATGATGGCCAGAAAAGGAACTGATGAAAGGCCAGAAAACGAAGGTGAAACTTCTTTTGTTTCCAATTACCTGTCCGCGCTTTTGGCTCAGGCCAGCCATTTGTTCAGTTCGCAATTCCACACTCATTTAAAGAGGTTTGGCATTTCGGTGCCGACATGGCGTGTTCTGGCCATTCTGTCTGATGGGCAAGGTAAGCCGATTGGAGAGATTGCCAGAATTGGGCTTTATAACCAGCCAACGACCAGCAAGATTATTGATCGTTTGACGGCCGAAGGACTGGTTCAGCGACGGCAGGACGAGGCGGACAAGCGGAAGATGCTTGTCTTTATCACGTCAAAAGGTCAGGAGTTGGTTCGAACACTCATGGATGATGCTATTGAGCATGAAAAGCGCAGCCTTGAGGGCTATTCGCCGGTGGAAGTCGCGCTTCTGAAAAATGTCTTGCGCACGCTTATCAGTCGGCTGGAAAAGGCTTGAGTGTTTCAGTCACGACGGGACGTGTCATATTTGGCCGAGGCCTCATAGTAATCGAAGAAGCCAATCCTCTCGCGCAGTTCCTTGAAATCCATGAGTTGATCGGAGCGGTCAGTGTCGCTCTTGAGCGCTTGAAGGGTTGCCATCATCGCTTTCATGGCGCTCGCCATGAGTGTCAGAGGATAGGCTGCGATGGCATAACCGAGGTCTTCTAACTCCTTGTGGGAGAGGTCCGGGGTTTCTCCACCTTCCACGATGTTTGCCATTTTGGGTCCCGGCAATTCCTTGCAGATGGTCTCCATCTCCTCAACGGATTTGGGGGCCTCAACAAACAGGATGTCTGCGCCGAGCTCTTTGAATTTGGCCGCTCGGTCGATGGCTTCGCTCAAGCCGTGTTCATGACGTGCATCGGTGCGTGCAAGTATGAGAATGTCGGCACCTGCCTGCTTGGCATCGTTTGCAGCGCGGATGCGGTCGAACGCCTCTTCGCGAGACACCACGGCTTTTCCAGGTGTGTGTCCGCAACGCTTTGGAGCGACCTGATCTTCGATCATGACCGCCGCCGCGCCAGCTTTTGCGAAACCTGAAACGGTACGGCGGACATTCATCGCGTTGCCATAGCCGGTATCACCATCTGCAATGAGGGGAATGGAAATCGCATCGGTTATGTTGCGCGCTTGATCCAGAACTTCTGAATAGGACATCAACCCAAGATCCGGCTGGCCAATCCGTGATGCAGATGTGGCAAAGCCGGACATGAAGGTGAGCGGAAAATCCGCCTGTTCGATCAGTTTTGCCGACAGCGCATCAAAGCAGCAGGGCATCACCAAAAGATCTTGGTTTGCCAACAGCGTGCGAAGGGTGGCAGCGGGGCTTGGCATAGGGATGTCCTAGAGTTTGAAGGGAATGTAGAGCGCAAGGTCGGTCCAAAGATAAAGGATGACCACCGATGCTAACATCAGGAAAAGGAAGGGCATCACACCCTTTGAGATTTCGGTCAGCGTCGCCCTTGCCACCGACTGTATGACATAAAGGTTCAGCCCGACGGGCGGTGTGATGAGTGCACACTCCACCATGATGACCATATAGACACCGAACCAGATCGGGTCGAAGCCAAGGGCCATGGCCGCTGGCAGCAAGACGGGTGTCATGATCAAGACCATTGAAAGGGCTTCAAACACCAGTCCCATGATCAAGAGAACGACCGAAACCACAAGGATGAAGACCAAAGGTGTGTCGATGTTCTGGCCAATGAACATGGAGATATCCTGCGGGATCCGGTAGAGCGTAATGGCTTTGCCGAAGACCTTTGCGCCCGCGACAATCAGCAGAATCGCAACGGTCGTCACCATGGATTCAAAAGCGGCTTCCTTGAAGGCCTTCCACGTGAGCGTGCGCAAGTAGAGCGTGGTGATTCCGAGCGCAGCTGCAAAGCCAATGGCTGCAGCTTCGGTTGGCGTTGCAATCCCGGTGTAGATCACGCCGATAACAATTGCTGCCAATGCCATGGAAGGTAGGGCGCGCAAGCTCGCAGTCAGACGTTCGCTCGCGGATGATGCCGGTTCTGGTGTGTAGCCACCAAACCAGCGCGCGTAGATCATTGAAAACACGATGAAGAAGGCAACGAGCAAGAGCCCGGGGCCAATGCCTGCCAAAAACAGAGCGATGACTGATTGTTCGGTCACAAACCCATAGACAATCATAGGGATGGAGGGCGGGATAAGGATGCCGAGCGTTCCCCCTGCTGCCAGCAGTCCATAGACAAATTTACGCTCATAACCCCGATTGATCATTTCCGGGATTGCGACTGTCCCAATTGTTGCAGCGGTTGCGACAGACGAACCGGAAATGGCAGCGAAAATGGCACAAGACAGGATCGTTGCGACTGCAAGGCCGCCGGGCCAGTGCCCCACCCATGCATGAACGGCAGCAAAAAGGTCTTTGCCGACACCTGCTTTTAACAGGATGTTGGACATCAAAAGGAACAATGGGACCGCAAGCAGAATAAAGCCATCGAGTGTGTCGAGAATGGCTTGCGGGGCCATGAGCGGAGAGAACCCACCCAAGATAAGGAGCGTCAAACCGAGGCCGCCAAGTGTGAAGGCGACGGGGACACGGAGTAAAAGCAGCGTGAAGAGAACGCCGAGGATGGCAATTGTTGTCACGGATGCATCCCTCCACTGGGCGTATCCATCTGACCGGAAACGGCTTTTCCAAGCTCAATGACGGCCTGCGCGAACAAAAGGGCAAAGCCAACAGGTATAGCGAGTTCGGATACCCAAGTTGGCAGGTCCAGCATGGACCCTGTCGTGCGGCCGCGTTCAAAAGAATCCCAAAATATGCCCCACCCCTTCCAGGTCACAACTGCGCTGAAAAAGGCGACGAAACCCATGGCGATAATCTGAGCTATCCGCTTGCCTGAGGGTGACAGAGAATCTGTCAGTACATCAACAGCCACATGGCGGTTGGCCTTCATGATCCAGGACATGCTGATCATCGCGCCCCAAATCAAGCACAGCTGTGAAAGTTCAGCGGCCCAAATGGTCGGAGCCGTAAAGAGGTATCGCGCCAGAACTTCATAGGTGAGCATGCAGCCGGCAGCGACAAACATTATCGCGGCCACCCAGGCGAGCGAGGTGATGGTGCGGGCGTATAAAGCCATGGATGAGGTGCATCCTTAGTCTGTCAGAAAACGTGTCCCGCGCTTATGGCGCGGGGACAGGGGGCGTTATGTCCCTCCCGTTTGAAACCAAGCGGGAAGGGCAAAACGTTTCTTACAGCTTTTCGGCAGCGTCCAGGATTTGTGCTCCCAGATCTCCGGCCTTTTCGCGATAGGTGTCATAAACCGGCTGGCTAACGGCCTTCCAAGCACTGATTTCTTCTGCCGTTGGACGGTAGATGGTCATGCCGTTTTCTTCAGCCGCTGCATAGGCCGCAGCCTCGATTTCGGACATCCGGTTACGCACATCCGCTTCTGCTTTGGCCGCAGCTGCTGAGATCAGCTTGCGGTGTTCTTCCGGCAGACCATTCCAGAAGTCTGTGTTTACGACCACGATGAATTCAATGTCCGCATGATTGGTCACCGTGATGGTGTCCATGACCTCCCACAGCTTGCGGGATTTAACGCCGGACACGCCAGTCATGCCGATATCAACCGTGCCACGCTGATAGGCAAGATACTGCTCGGAACCGGAAATCAACGTTGGTGCGCCGCCAGCAGCGGTCACGAAATCACCGAGTGTTTTCCCGAACACCCGGGCTTTTTTGCCCTTCATGTCATCTGGGGTTTTGATCGGCCCACCCTTGGAGAGCATGATGGCTCCGCCATAGGCCTGCCACCAGAGGACGGTTGAGCCTGTGTCTTTGATGGCTTCGTCAATCGGGCCGCGAACTGGAGACCCTTGGGCAACAGCAGCACGAACCTTGTCTTCAGTGTCGAACAGGAACGGCTGATAGAAAATATCTACGGCCGGAATATCGCCTACATAGCGGGTCAGCGATGCAACACCCATTTCAATGGCGCCGGATCCCACGGCAGATGGCACCTGCTTGTCTTTATAAAGCTGGGCTGAATCGTAGATCTCCACGGCGATATCGCCGTTGGAGGTCTTTTCAACCTCTTCCTTGAAGAGGGAGAGGTTCTGGCCAAGGTGGCTGGTGAGGGGAAGCTGGAGCGAAATGCGAAGCGTGGTGTCTGCTGCAAAGGATGTTGCGGTCGACAGGCCAAAGGCAACGGCTGCTCCAAGAGCCCATTTCAAGGTTTTCATATTGTCCTCCCAATGATGTTTTGAAACTTTTTTGTTTTATTGCCGCCAAGCGGAGACTTTAAGCGGATCTGGTCTTTGCAGGAATGTAGACTTAGATCCCGTCGAGCATCACGATTTCGACTTCTCCGGCTCCATCGGTCCTGCGGAAACTCGCAGCTGACTGATAAGCCTCGGAGTTGAAGCAAGCGATGCCTTGCTCCATCGTTGGAAACTCAATGATCACGAAGCGCTGAAAGTGATCCGTGCCTTCCATGATTTTGAAATCACCACCTCGGGCAAGCACTTTTCCGCCGTGCTTTGCAAGGATTGCGGGCACTTGTTCCGCGTATTTCTTGTATTCGTCGGGCGTGTTGACCCGTGCACGGGCCATCCAATAGGCGGGCATTTTTCCTCCCAGTCCGCGCTGAAGGCGCGGGTTGTATGCTTCACCAAGTGCACTAAATTTGGCCAATTGGTAAAATTGTGCAAGCTCTGTTTTGTTACAATCGTTACTTTTTAAAGGTCGCGCAAAGGGGCAGGCTTAATTGAAAAGGCTGACTTTGGCCAAAAGCTCTGCCGTGTTGTGAGCGGATAGGAGCTTCAAAAGTCGTGCTCGCACATCCTCTACAGTTCGGGGTGAAAGACCGAGTTCTCTGGCAATTTCCTTGCTGGTCAATCCGCGTCGTAGCCCAGCCAAGACATCCTTCTGGCGCGGGGTCAGGGTAACATTGCCCGGTAAGTCAAATACCTGCGCAAAGGACATGACCACCCGTTGGAGGGGTGCATCAGTAACAAGAGATCGCGCGCGGAAGCGGCACCAGATATGTGTGCCATCCTGTCTCTGCAGCAGCCTTTGATCAGTGTATTGGCCGGTTTCGCGGATCACTTCCAAACCGATGTCTCGTACTCGTTCAAACTCTTCATCGGAGGCATAAAAAATCCGGAAAGACTGCCCAATCAGGTCTTCTCGTCGATAGCCGCTCAAAGCCGCAAAACGCGTGTTACAGGTTTGAATGTGTCTGTTTTCTGCCAGCACGATCCCGATTGGGGCTTCTTCAAAGGCAAGTCTTATCGCTTCGTCTGGTGCCATGATCTTGATCCCGTATTTCTACGGTATTGATACCGTATTTCTCCTTGTTGGAAACTGTCCCGTTAATAGGGATGGGATTGGGACATGGATGTCGGACTAAATATCGCGGACCGCATTTCGAACGAGCTTATAGACAGGCGAGAGGATCTCATCCGTCTGACGCAGGATCTGATCCGCATTCCGACACTCAACCCTCCAGGGTCTCACTACCGCGATATCTGCGAATATTTGAACCAGCGACTCAGCAAATCCGGGTTTCAGATTGAGCTGGTTCGGGCCGAAGGAGCGCCCGGAGATAGTGAGCAGTTTCCGCGTTGGAATATCATCGCGCGAAGGGAGGGCAAATCTTCTGGTGACTGCGTCCATTTCAACTCCCACATAGATGTTGTGGAGGCGGGTGAGGGGTGGACCGAAGATCCTTTTGGCGGGGCTTTGAAGGACGGCAAGGTTTTTGGGCGCGGGGCGTGCGATATGAAAGGCGGCCTCGCGGCTTCCATACTGGCTGCGGAGGTTTTTGTCGATCTGGTGCCGGATTTCGCCGGTGCCATCGAGATATCCGGTACGGCGGACGAAGAATCTGGTGGTTATGGCGGCGTCGCCTATTTGGCTGAAAAGGGCTATTTTGCCCCCGCGCGTGTTCAGCACGTCATTATTCCCGAGCCCTTGCACAAGGATCGAATTTGCCTTGGCCACCGCGGTGGCTGGTGGGCCGAGATTGAAACAAAGGGTGAAATCGCCCACGGGTCCATGCCGTTTTTGGGCGATTGTGCAGTCCGCCATATGGGCGCTGTTCTGGATGCATTTGAAAGCGACCTTTACCCGGCGCTGTCGGCCCGCCATACCGCCATGCCCGTGGTGCCGGAAGGTGCGCGGGTTTCGACCATGAATATCAATTCCATTCACGGCGGTCAGGAAGAACTCTCTGCCGACACCACCGCTTTGCCGTCGCATTGTGTGCCGGACAGTTGCCGGATTGTAATCGACCGACGGTACCTGATTGAGGAAACGCATGAAGAAGTGAAGGCCGAAGTGGAGCATCTTCTGGACGACCTCAAGGAAAAACGTCCAAAATTTGAATATTCCATGCGTGAGCTTAATCACGTTGCTCCTTCCATGACCGATAAATCAGCCCCCGTTGTTGCTACGGTTGCAGACGCCATCCAGTCGGTGATGGGCAAGGCTCCGGATTATGTCGCATCGCCCGGAAGTTATGACCAAAAACACATTGACCGTATCGGGAAGTTGAAAAACTGTATTGCATATGGACCCGGGCTGCTGGAACTTGCACACAAGCCTGATGAATATGTCGAAGTTGACGATATGATTGACAGTGCGAAGGTGATGGCGCTGAGCCTGTTGAAGCTGCTTGGCCCGGACAGGGGAGGGAAGGAATGAAACGGTTTTTAACAGTTGTCAGCGCGTTGGCTTTGTCATTGCCGGTATCAGCTTGGGCAAACGACACGCTTACCATTGGAATTCAGTTGGAGCCGCCGCATCTTGATCCAACCAGCGCGGCTGCAGGCGCAATTGATGACGTCACTTACGCCAATATTTTTGAAGGTCTAACCCGTTTTACTGAAGATGGTTCGGTTATTCCAAGTCTCGCCGAAAGCTGGGACATTTCGGCGGATGGCCTCACCTACACGTTCAAGCTTCAGGACGACGTGACGTTTCACGATGGGTCCACGATGGATGCAGAGGATGTGAAATTCTCGCTGGATCGGGCGCGGGGTGAAGATTCGACCAATGCGCAAAAAGGTCTCTTTGCCGGTATTGCAGAGGTCAATGTGCTCGACCCTCGGACGGTTGAAGTGAAGCTGTCGGAAACCGACGGGAACTTCCTCTTCAACATGGCTTGGGGCGATGCGGCAATTGTTGCGCCCGAAAGCATTGAAAACATCAAGACCAATCCGGTCGGCACGGGTGCGTTCAAGTTTGATAAGTGGGTTCAGGGTGACCGAGTTGAGTTGGTGCGCAACGAAGACTATTGGGGGCAACCGGCTGACCTTAAGTCCGCGACCTTCAAGTTCATTTCCGATCCGACCGCAGCATTCTCGGCCATGATGGCAGGTGATCTGGATGCGTTTTCAGCCTTTCCTGCGCCTGAAAACCTGATCCAGTTTGAAGCTGATGATCGGTTCAAGGTGGTGATCGGCTCGACAGAAGGCGAGACAATCCTCTCCACAAACAACAAGCTTCCGCCTTTTGATAACGTGAAGGTGCGCAAGGCACTGGCGCATGCAATCAACCGGCAGGAAATCATCGATGGTGCCCAGTTTGGTTATGGCACCCCGATTGGGGCGCATTTTGCCCCACATCATCCAGCCTATGTCGATCTGACCGGCAACTCTCAATACGACCCGGAGCTTGCCAAATCGCTCTTGAAGGAAGCGGGCGTCGAAGAGGGTGTCACCGTTTCCCTGAAACTCCCGCCCCCGTCCTATGCCCGTCGCGGCGGAGAAATCATCGCCGCCCAACTTCGTGCTGTTGGTATCAATGCCGAGATTTCCAATCTGGAATGGGCGCAGTGGCTGGAGCAGGTGTTCCGCGGCAAGGACTATAATCTGACCATCGTGTCGCACACAGAGCCGATGGATATCGGGATCTACGCCAATCCGGACTATTACTTCCAGTATGACAATGCCGACTTTCAGGCCTTGATCAAGGAGTTGCGCGGGATAACAGATCCTGAAAAGCGCAATGACCTCTTGAAGCAGGCGCAGACCATCATCTCGGAAGATTATGTCAACGGCTATCTTTTCCAGTTGCCGCGCCTGTCGGTGGCCAAAAAGGAAGTTGAGGGACTGTGGGCCAATTCTCCCACGCAGGCGGTTGATCTGACCGGTGTGCGCTGGGCGCAGTAGGACATGATGGCGCAAGGCGAGTGACATGATCAGCTATCTGACCAAACGCCTTGCGTCGCTTCTCGCCAGTTTGCTGGTTGCCTCCATCGTGATCTTTACGGTGATCGAGGTGATCCCCGGTGATCCGGCTGCATATATGCTGGGTATGAATGCCCGCGCGGATACAATTGCCGCCTTGCGGTCTGAGCTTGGTCTGGATGGTGGTGTACTGGAGCGATACCTCGCTTGGGTTGGCGGTATGCTGGTGGGTGACTTTGGAACATCCTACACCTACAGAACGCCGGTTGCGGACATGATTGCCGACCGGCTCTGGATTTCCCTCCCGCTTGCGCTTTATGCGCTCTGCCTGACGATCGTGATCGCGATTCCGACAGGGGTCTTTGCGGCCAGTCGCCGGGGGCAAGCTGGAGACTATGGCATCGTTGGCGCGACCCAGATCGGAGTAGCCATTCCCAATTTCTGGTTTGCGATGATCCTCATCCTGATCTTTGCGATTCAGCTGCGCTGGTTTTCTGCAGGTGGTTTTCCCGGATGGGAAAAAGGGTTCTGGGGGTCGGTCAAGGCGCTGACCCTGCCTACCATCGCGCTTGCTCTTCCTCAGGCAGCGATCCTGACACGCGTCATGCGCTCGTCCCTCATTGAAGTTCTTGGTGAAGATTTCATGCGAACGGCCCGCGCAAAGGGGCTAACCAGTTGGCAGACAATCCTTCATCACGGCTTGCGCAATGCCCTGATCCCCGTGCTTACAATCATCGGGCTTCAGTTCGCCTTCCTGCTTGCGGGCGGCATCATCATCGAGCAGGTCTTCGCCCTGCCGGGCCTTGGTCGACTGGTATTTCAATCCATCTCCCAGCGTGATCTCATCGTGGTGGAGAGTGTTGTGATGCTGCTGGTTTTTGCCGTGATCATGACCAACTTTGTGGTTGATCTTGCTTATGCCGTTGTTGACCCTCGATTGCGGGTGGCTCGATGATCCGGTCTCGCCTCAACTGGTCGCTTCTTGTCGGCGCAATGTTGGTCAGTGTTTTTGCCATCGCAGCGATCATCTCCCTGTTTTGGACCCCCTATGATGTGACGGGCATGAACATTTCTGCCCGGCTCAAGGTGCCAGGGGACGGATATCTTCTTGGCACGGACCATTTTGGCCGCGATCTTTTGTCCATGATCATGGCCGGGGCCCAGACGTCCATTGCGGTCGCGGTTATTGCAGTGGGAATTGGGATGGGCTTGGGGGTTCCCCTTGGCCTTGCGGCGGCCGGAAGCCGAGGGTGGCTCGATGAAGTGATCATGCGCGGCAATGATCTTGCTTTCGCCTTCCCCGCTTTGGTGATCGCGATCCTGATTACAGCGGTGTTTGGCGCAACCGCAGTGAACGCGATCATTGCGATCGGCATCTTCAACATTCCTGTCTTCGCGCGGTTGACAAGAGGAGCCGCGCTCAGCCTTTGGAGCCGAGAATTTATTCTCGCTGCGCGGGTCGCAGGCAAGGGGACTGCTCGGATCTCTGTCGAGCATATTCTGCCCAACATCGCGAATCTGTTGATCGTGCAGGGCACCATTCAGTTCTCGCTCGGCATTCTGGCTGAAGCGGGTCTTTCCTATGTGGGGCTTGGGGCCCAACCGCCGACCCCAAGCTGGGGGCGTATGCTGGCCGATTCTCAAACGCTTGTGGGGCTCGCTCCGCATCTGGCATTGGTGCCCGGTCTGGCCATTATTCTGACCGTTCTGGGGTTGAATTTGATGGGCGACGGCCTGAGAGACCTTCTTGACCCGAAACTCAGGATGGTGCGCAGATGAGTGTCCTGAGTGTCGAAAACCTCTCTCTGGAAGTGCCAGGCAAACTGATCCTGAGCAATGTCAGCTTAGATGTTGGTGCAGGCGAAACGGTTGCGATCACGGGTGAGTCCGGCTCTGGAAAGTCAATGACTGCGCTGGCCATCATGCGGCTCTTGCCAAATGCGGTTCGGAAAACCGGCGGATCAATTGCTCTTACAGGACGTTGTCTGGAGGATCTGAGCGAGCGGGAGATGTGTAAGGTCCGCGGTGGGCGCGTCGGGATGGTGTTTCAGGAGCCGATGACGGCGCTCAACCCGGTTCAAACCATTGGGGATCAGGTGGCGGAAGCCGTGCGGGTGCATTCCGGTGCCAGTCGAAAGGAAGCATTGAAGCGGGCGCGTGAGGTGCTTAATCGGGTTGGCTTGAATGAAGATCGGTTTCCTCTTGGTCGATACCCACATCAACTGTCTGGCGGGCAGCGCCAGCGCGTTGTCATCGCTCTAGCGATTGCTGAACGACCGGCGCTTTTGATTGCCGATGAACCGACGACGGCCCTTGATGTGACCACACAGGCGCAGATCCTTGAGCTTTTGAAGGGGCTCGTGGATGAATTTGGTATGGGGCTTCTCATCGTCACCCATGATCTGGCTGTGGTGGCGGAGATATCCGACAAGCTGGTCGTGATGCGGTCTGGCGAAGTGGTCGAAAGCGGCATGACAGAGGACGTTCTAAGGTACCAACGTCATCCATATACCCGAGCACTTCTGGAAGCTTCTGCTCATCACGCACATCTCCCTGAATGGCAAGCTTCAGACACGGAAGTGCCTTTGTTGTCAGTTGACGCAGTTACCTGTGCCTATCCTGTTCCAAAGACATCGCTGTTTGCAAAACGGGAGCATTTTACTGCCGTTGATCGGGTGACGTTTGAGATACAGCCGGGGGAACGGGTTGGTCTCGTGGGTGAGAGCGGATGCGGTAAATCCACGCTAACCCGTGCGATCCTTGGGCTGGAGCCCATTCAGTCTGGTTCAATCAAGATAGACGGCCAGCCACCGCATGAAGTGCGCGGACGAGTACAAGTAGTCTTTCAAGACCCCTATGGCTCCTTCAACCCACGCCATCGGGTCTCCAGACTCATTACGGAACCTTTTCATCTCTTGAAAGACCCGCCCAAGGGCGAAGACCGTGCTGCGCGCATTTCAGAAGCGCTGACAGCAGTCGGGTTAGAACCGAACGTGGCAGATCGCTTCATTCATGAGTTTTCCGGCGGGCAGCGCCAAAGACTGGCGATTGCTCGGGCCTTGATGCTGAAGCCGGAGCTGATTGTTCTGGATGAGGCCGTTTCAGCTTTGGATGTTTCTGTCCGGGCGAAGATCCTCGATCTGTTGGCTCACCTTTCGGCCAAATATCATCTGGCCTACCTCTTTATCTCCCATGACTTGTCTGTGGTGCGTAGCATCACGGACCGCGTCCTTGTGATGAAGTCTGGCCAGATTGTGGAGGCGGGGGCGACTGACCAAGTGCTGGCAGAGCCAAACCATCCCTACACCCGAACCCTTCTGGAAGCAGCACCAGTACTTCCTGATTTCTCGTCCATTCAAGAGGTTTCCAATGACACTAAACCTGTCTGATCTCTGGTTTGATCCGGGCTTGTGCCTCGTAGGTGGTGAAGCTGTACCGGCAACAGAAGGCCGTTTGCTTCTGGAAAATCCGTCCGATGGGTCGGGATTGACGGAAATCGCCCGCGGCGGGGAAGGTGAGATTGATCAGGCGGTGGAGGCGGCGCACTCTGCCATGCAAGGGGAGTGGGGGAGCACCACAGCTGTCGAGCGCGGGCGTTTGCTCATGCGCCTTGGTCGCCTGGTGCAGGAGAATGTCAAGAAGCTTGCCGAACTGGAGGCACTGGACGTTGGCAAACCCTTACGGCAGGCACAGGCGGACGTGACTGCACTGGCTCGCTATCTGGAGTTTTATGGCGGGGCGGCTGACAAGGTGCACGGGGCGACTATCCCGTTTCAGGAAGGCTATACGGTTTACACTCTTCGGGAACCGCATGGTGTTACTGGCCATATCGTGCCCTGGAATTATCCAATGCAGATCATTGGTCGCTCTGTCGGCGCGGCTCTTGCGATGGGCAATGCCTGTGTGTTGAAACCGGCAGAAGAAGCCTGCCTGACGGCGCTGGGCCTCGGCGCGTTGGCCGCAGAAGCAGGGTTTCCTGACGGGGCGCTGAATGTAGTGCCGGGAATAGGGGCGGAAGCTGGAGCTGCCCTAGCCGAGCATCCCGGCGTTGATCATCTCTCGTTCACCGGGTCTGTTGCAACAGGAAGCCGTGTGCAGGCCGCGGCTGCGGAGAACGTGGTTCCGGTCACATTGGAACTTGGAGGTAAATCACCGCAGATCGTGTTTGCAGATGCCAATCTGGATCGCGCTTTGCCGTTTCTGGTCAATGCAGGCATCCAAAATGCCGGGCAAACCTGCTCGGCGTCTTCGCGCATCCTCGTTGAGCGGTCCGTGTTCGATCAGGTCGCGGGCCGGATGGCCGCAGCCTATCGCGGTTTGAGGCTTGGGCCTGCCTTGAGTGATCCTGATGTAGGGCCGCTGATTTCAGCGCGCCAGAAAGCTCTGGTCTCTGGCTATCTTGATCAGGCAGTTGATGTGCTGGCGTCTGCCGTCGTGCCGGATGACTTGCCTATGGGCGGGCACTATGTGGCACCGCATCTTCTGTCTGGCGTCTCTCCTGACCATCCACTTGCACAGGAAGAGATATTTGGACCGGTTCAGGTTCTCATTCCATTTGATAGCGAAGACGAAGCGATCACGATTGCCAACGGGACGGACTATGGCCTCGTGGCATCGGTCTGGAGCCGGGATGGGGCGCGTCAGATGCGCTTGGCCAAGGCCCTTCGAACCGGGCAGGTCTTTTTGAACAATTATGGCGCAGGCGGCGGTGTCGAGTTGCCGTTTGGGGGACGCGGTAAATCCGGCCATGGCCGTGAAAAGGGGTTTGAAGCGCTCTACGGGTTCTCGGCTTTGAAAACCGTCGCCGCATTTCACGGATAAGGTTTGGGAGGACATATGAGACTGGATGGGAAGACGGCCATCGTCACCGGGGGAGCTTCCGGCTTTGGCGCGGGGATTGCGGAAAAATTCGCAGCCGAAGGCGCGCGCGTTCTGGTGGCGGATCTCAATCTCTCGGGTGCGCAGGAGATCGCCAGCAGAATTGGCGGCCTTGCCTTTGAGGCCAATGTGGCTGACAGGTCTTCGGTTGTGGCGCTTGCGGCGTTTGCCGAAACCGAATTTGGCAGGGTGCCCGATATTCTGGTCAATAATGCGGGTGTCACCCACTTGCCAACTCCCCTGGAAGACATCAGCGAAGATGATTTTGACAAAGTTCTCGCCGTCAATGTGAAGTCAGTCTATCTGACCGCAAAGGCATTTGTTCCGGGCATGAAGGCGCGGGGAAGTGGCGCGATTTGCAATATTGCTTCAACGGCCGGGGTTAGTCCGCGCCCACGGCTTTCCTGGTATAACGCCTCCAAAGGGTGGATGATTACCGCCACCAAAGCCATGGCCGTGGAGTTGGCGCCCTCTGGTATTCGGGTCAATGCGGTCAATCCGGTTGCTGGAGAAACGCCCTTGCTTAAAAGCTTCATGGGGGAAGATACCCCGGAGGTGCGGGCGAAGTTCCTGTCGACCATCCCGATTGGTCGCTTCTCCCAACCTTCCGACATTGCAAATGCCGCTTGTTATCTGTGCTCTGATGAAGCCTCAATGGTGACGGGTGTTGCCATGGAGGTTGACGGCGGTCGCTGCATTTAGGACGTGATCAGTCACCCAATGGCTGAGGGCCGGTACGTCCATGATAGGCTGTGAGCGAGGCCCGGATCTTGCGCAGGTTTTCACGTGTCGCTTCCGGGTTTTCCGTTGCGACCATCATGGCCAGAGTGTCCAGAAGGGCCAGAAACGCGTAGCGTGATGCCGTTGGTTTAAAGATGTCCGGGTCTTCCGGCAATTCAATTGCTATCGGGTGGGTCACAATATTGGCCAGCTTTGACCCCGGGCAGGTGAGAGCAATGGTGTTCGCCTCATAGCTTTGTGCCACTTGAGCTGCCCCAACGATAGCCTCGGTTTCTCCGCTGGATGAAAACAGGAGCAATACATCGTTTGGTCCCAGCGTGGCAGCGCGCATCTGTAGGACGTAGCTGTCGTTGGTCGAAGACGTCGGAATTCCAAGGCGGAAGAAGCGGTTCGCTGCCTCGTCTGCCAGCATGGATGATCCACCGCCGATACCTGCCACCAACATCTGCCGGCAATTGACAATCGTGTTAACGACCCCCTCAAGAGTCCCAGCATCAATTTGCTGGCGCATGGCTTTTGTGGTCCCGTAGATCCCGGTCAGCACTCTGTCCAGCGCTTGGTCGATCGATGGGGGATCCTGTACCGCTGTGTCGTGCAAATACTGCAGGCTCACAGCAAGGTTTTGCGCAAGCCGCAGTTTGAACTCCTTGAAACCACTGCATCCAAGCGACCTGCAAAAGCGAATGACGGTTGGTGTAGAAACATCGGCGCCAGACGCCAAATCCGCAATCGACATGGTGCTGATTTGCGCGATGTTGTCTTTCACATAATTGGCGACTCGTTGCTCACGTGAAGCCAGTTGGCCATCCATTCGACTGAGGGCAGAAATAACATCAGGAACCTTTGCCTGACCGCGAGTTGGCGGCAGCCCATCATTTGCCAAGGTGTGGTTCACGTCGCCCCTCCTTCAAACTCGAAATGTAATTAAAGTATATTTTTTTCGTAATTTCCATTCCTGAAATACGAGAATCTGGCCCGATTTGGAGATATTTTGTAATTTTGTAATATTTTTTACTTGATTTCACGATCTTTTTGATCAAATTTGTAAAAAAATTACATCAGGAGGAGTGATGCGGGAGTGGGTCGGAATTGCATCTGATCGCCTCAACAGGGCTGTTGAGGCAACGGTTGCGCTGCTCATGCTGTTGTTGGTGCTCGACGTTTGGTTGGGGGTGCTCGATCGATACTATTTCGGGTGGCAATTGCCATGGCCCGAGGTTCTTGCGCGCTACCTGATGATCTGGGCGGCCATGCTCGCAGTGTCCTGCGGGATAGCTCATCGTGAGCACATTGGTTTGACGGCCTTCATCTCACTGCTTCCTCGCCCGATCCGTCGCACGGTACTGATCGCGATGGATGTGATCGCGTTGGGTCTTTTCACATACGTAGCCTATTTCGGTTTTGGGTTTGCCGAAGGTGGTGGGCGTCGGCAGGCGATGGTTTTCGGGATGAGCCTGGCACCTTTTTATGCGGCCATTCCGGTGGCAGCCACGCTGTGCTCTATTCAGATGGTGCTGGTCCTGTTGCGGGATCTTGGAACGCATCTTGAGCCTGAAGCGCTTGAGGAGGCGGTCTGATGATTGTCGCACTCGCTTTTGTCGGTTTCATCATTCTGGGTATGCCAATCGGGTTTGCAATCGGTGCAGCCGGGGTAATTGGCCTGATTGATATGGGCGGAACACAATTCCTGGCCGTTGGACCCAGCAAGATCTTTAACGGGCTGAACATCTTCCCGTTCCTTGCCATGCCGTTCTTCATTCTGGCCGGCGAGATCATGAACGAGATTGGCATCACCAACCGGTTGGTTAAGCTTGCTCAGGTGCTGGTCGGGCGTTTTCGTGGCGGTTTGGCCCATACCAACATGCTGGCCTCGGTCTTCTTTGCTGGTTTGACGGGGTCTGCGACCGCTGATGCGGCGGCCTTTGGGCGCACACTGGTTCCGGCGATGGTCAAGGAAGGGTATCGCCGCGACTATGCCTGCGCAGTGACCGCGGCTGGGTCTATTATCGGGCCGACCATTCCACCCTCCGGATTGATGGTTGTTTATGGCTCTTTGATGGGTGTTTCCATTGCGGGGTTGTTTGCAGCGGGTATTCTGCCGGGGCTAGTGATCTGCCTTGTTTGTATGGCTGTAATTTTCTTAGGTGGAAACCGAGAAAACCTGCCCAAGGCTGCCCGCGGTGCTACACTTCGCGAAGTGTGGCAGACCTTCGTCAGCTCGCTGACAGCCCTTGCCATGCCAGCCATCATTTTGGGCGGTATTCTGGGCGGCATTGTTACACCGACTGAAGCAGCCTCCATTGCCGTGGCATATGCCCTCTTTATTGGCGTGTTCGTTTATCGTTCCTTGTCGGTCAAAGCGTTCTACCGGATGCTGGTGCGCACGGCCCGCATTACCGGGGTTATCTTCGTCATCATCGCTTTTGCTGGCATTCTTGGCTGGTGGATGAGCTTTGAGCGGATCCCTCAGCTGATCGCTGAAACGGTGTTGAGCCTAAGCGACAATCGCTATGCGGTCATCGCCATCATCATCGGCCTGCTGCTGATTGTTGGCATGGTGATGGATATCACTGCCATCCTCATCATTCTGGCACCGGTTCTTGTGCCGTTGACCGCACAGGTGGGCCTTGAGCCCATTCATGCTGGCATCATCTTCATTCTGGCTCTCAATATTTCGCTCATGACCCCACCGGTCGGAGCCTGTCTGTTCGTCCTGTCATCGGTGACAGGCGAAAAACTGGAACGAATATCAATCAAGTTGATGCCGTTCCTTCTGGCTGAAGTCGCCATCCTGTTCATCTTTGCGTTCTGGGAGGACGCAGCCCTTTTGATCCCGAGATTGCTCGGGTTCGCTTGACAGCTTTTCATTTAACCTCGGAGGAGACCTTCATGAAACTGAAGACACTTGGCCTTGCACTTGGTGCATCCTTGATCGCAACATCTGCGCTTGCAGGTGGGGTCATCAAATTTGGTCACGATAACAAGACCGACCCGTTTGAAAACCCGGCTCACGCCTGTACCGCTGTGTTCTCCAACATTCTGGAATCCGGCACCAATGGCAGCGTGTCTGTTGAGGTTTACGGCTCGAACCAACTTGGTTCTGCTGCAGAGCACGTTCAGCAGGTTCGCGATGGCATCATTCAGGCCACGTTGACGTCAACTGGTGCTCTTGCAAGCTACTATCCGCGCGTCGATGTGCTGAACCTGCCGTTTGCTTTCAACGGCAATGCAGCCACCTATGAGGTCTTTGACGGGCCGTTTGGTGAAGCCTTGGCAGGAGACATTGAAGCAACGCTCGGTGATGTGGTTGTGCTCGGCTTCCCGGACACAGGCGGTTTCTTCGCTGTCACCAACTCCAAGCGCCCAATCGCTTCGCTGGAGGACTTTGACGGCATCCGTGTTCGCACAATGACGCTGCCATCCCACCAAACGATCATTCAAGCTCTCGGTGCTGAGGCGTATCCGCTGTCTTGGGGCGAAGTTTATTCCGGTCTTCAAACAGGCGTGATCGATGGCCAGATGAACCCGGTGCCGATCATCTCCTTTGCGAACTTCTCGGAAGTTCAGCAATACATGACCCTGACCAACCACCTGTTCTCGCCGTACACTTTCATGCTGAACCGCGATTTTTATGAAGGGTTGAGCGATTCAGAGCGTGCCGCAGTTCACACTGCAGCAGAAAACTGCGTGGCTGCCAGCCGTGGCCTGTCGCGGATCATCGAAGCCTCAGACCGTGGTCTGGCAGGCCTGATGGACAAGATGGAAGTCACTGCCCTTTCTGATGAGCAGCGCAAGGAAATGGCGGCAGCTACACAGCCCGCGTTTGAAAATCACGTCGTTGAGAACCTTGATCCAAAGGCAGTTGAGCTTCTTGAAATGTTCAAGGCTGAAGTTGCCAAGGCAAACGATCAAACTTATCTCGACTAAACGATAAGACTGTTTTCAATGCAATTCGGGCCGCGACATGTCGCGGCCCGTTTTTTGTCTGCATTGCCTGTTCGGGGATTAGCCCCTTGTTTTATTGTACTGTCATATTGAAGGGGCGAAAGACGCGCGGGATCGTTGCGACGATGACCCGTTCCCCATCTGCCAGACCGTCAATATCTATGGTGCCACCAAGAAGCGTGGCAATTCGAATGGCGAGATCAAGCCGGGATCCCTTGGGCGTGTTCATCAGCTCCTGGAAGTTCCGGACCGGATTGTCGTAGCCATCCATTCCACCGCTGTCGTTCATTCGCTCGTAAGTTCCCACCTTCCCGATTATGATGGAGACTTCATCGTCATCATATTCAATGACAACGGCATAGTCTTTGCCAGCTGGCGAGACTTCCAATTCGTAGAGAACGAGAGAGGCAAGAAGCTCTTCTACGAGCGATTGATCCTGGCACATCTGGCAATGTTCGTGCTCATTGGAAACGAACGTTGCCTGACAGGCTGCGATTTCAGCCGAATATTCTGACAATGTCTCGGAGATAACTTCGGGCAGGTGGAAAAGTTCCTGCTTGTCCAAACCTCCGGGAGCAACATCGTCGAACCGGTCGATCCGCAGGATCAGCTCATGCTTGAGAAGTTCGACACCTTTTTTGATGTCCTGAATGTTGCGTTCATCAGCGGTGCTTGTGTCGGTTTTCTTTGCTTGTGCCTCGAACAGCAAGGTGGTGGATCGTTCGACTTTTTCCAGCTGAAGCAGCATCGATGCCATCCACGGGCGCAGAATGCTGTTCTTTTTTGTGTCGAAAGTCCCAATCTTCTCGCGTACATCAACACTGTATTGTGTTTCTTCCAGTGCCCTTTCGACAGTCTTGTCGAGGGTCACTGTGTTGATGTCTCTGCGAGATAATAGGGTCAGGGTTCCAGTACGTGCACTAAACGCTTCCAGGTTTTTGATCTCGTGGTCGCTTGCCAGAACAACTGGCAAATAGTCTGCGCTGAAGATCTTGTTTATTGTCGTCAAGCCTCCGTCTGCACTTGGCAGTAGGGAGATAATGCAAAGGTCAGGTTTCTCAGACGGGATCAACTGATTTGCTTCTGCGGCTGAATGGCAAAGGCGCGTCTCGAAATGGTACTTGTGAGAATCTGAAAGACACTTGCTGATTTTTGCGGTGTCCGCTGGGTCCTCGGTAACAACAAGAGCCTTGAGCGGTTGCCGTGCTTGAACAGCAAATTCGCTGACACCGATAAGGGAACTGTCACTCCTCGCCATGCTCGGCCTCCCGTGTAAGATCCTTCGTATTAACAAGGGTCATATTTGCTACTGCAATTGTTATTACTAACTATAGATTAGAAATAACTTTATTCAACGAAATATATGTCGTCGATCTTGGTGGTATCTGGTGATAGTTATATTACTGGTTAACTTTTTCTTTTAGTCACTGGCGGTTGTAAAATATGGTTTTTTAAGGATTTTCCGCGCAACTTTGCATAAAGGTTAACTGGGAAATATTACCACAGTTAACAGTGTAATTAGTTTCAATGGTGTTGAGGGGAAGTGGTAACTTTCAGTAATATGAAAGCTTAAATTTGAAATTTTCGCCACTTTAAGGGCGAAAAATTGAATATTTAATACTGACCGAATAATTTATGACGGGCATTTTTGATCCGCCAAACAACGAATCTCAATAAATCCGAGTGCAACTATTAGCCAGAATGATGTAGGCGCACAAGGTCAAAACTGTTCGAATTGGATATTCTGGCTGTCATGTGGACATCTAAGCACACTCAGGTTCTTGGTACCTTCGCGATTTCCGGCTTCGGTGCGCTGGTTTTTAATGTCTTGGGTCTGCCTTTGCCATTCTTGTTTGGCCCTATGTTTGCCAGCCTATTGGCGGCTCTTATCGGAGCGCCATTGAAAGGCGGCGGGCAGATTTCGGTTGCTGCCCGAACGATCCTTGGTGTTGCTGTTGGAGCGTCGATTACACCTGCGGTTTTGGCTGACGTACCTAATATGGTTCTTTCAGTCGCTTTGGTGCCCCTCTATCTCATTTGTATAGCGGCCGTCGGAATTCCTTTTTTTGTGCGTGTGTGTGGGTTTGATCGCGTCACCGCCTATTATTCCGCCATGCCCGGCGGACTGATGGATATGGTTATCTTCGGGCAGGAGGCAGGGGGCAACGTGCGCGCACTTTCTCTGGTGCATGCAACGCGTGTTCTGGTCATCGTGACACTGGCCCCCTTTATTCTGTCTTGGGGAATGGGGGTGAACCTCAGCAATCCTGTCGGTGCGCCCGCTTCCGAGCTCCCTGTGCACGAAATGGTGATTATGTGTGTTGCGGCCTTGATCGGTTGGCGAGGCGGCGTTCGGATTGGTCTTTTTGGCGCAGCCATTCTCGGGCCGATAATTGTTGCTGCCATATTGTCACTCACAGATGTTCTGCATTCCCGGCCACCTGCTGAAGCGATCAATGCCGCTCAGTTCTTCATCGGGATGGGCATTGGCGTGGGATATGCCGGGGTCACTGTAGCGGAGTTGCGCCGATTTGTGGCCGCCGGTATTGCCTATGTCCTCATGCTTGCGACGCTGGCGGTGGTGTTTGGTGAAATCGTCGTCTTGTCAGGTCTTGCCAACCCACTGGAAGGCTTCCTTGCCTTTTCACCCGGCGGTCAGGCGGAGATGACAGTGCTGGCCATCATTGCGGGGGCGGACTTGGGGTTTGTGGTGGTCCATCACCTGACACGACTGATTTTAGTGATCACCGGCGCGCCCTTCTTTGCCAAAGCGCTGAAGATTGGAGCGGAAAAGATCGATGAGAGCGATGAAGGCAAAGTGTAACCCTGCTGTCGCCGTCAATGAGAGAAAGGAAGCTCGCCAAGGGCGAGCTTCCGAGCTTGCTAAGCGGCTTTGCAGTCGGTTTCACCTTCTGCGACCATCTTGTTGATGGCACCGAAGTCAAGCTTGCCAGACCCGAGCACCGGGACCTTGGTAACCACGCGGACGTCTGACGGTATCATCAGGTCTTGAGCGCCACGCTGTTTGGCCTCTTTGACAAAAGATGATCGATCCGCGTCAGGATTGTCGGTGATCATGATCAGCTTTTCACCTTTGCGTGGGTCTTTCACGGCTGCGACGGCAGACAGATACTCGGGCCAGATTTGACCTGCGAGACTTTCCACGGCTGCCAGCGAGACCATTTCGCCTCCGATTTTTGCAAAGCGTTTTGCTCGGCCCTTGATGATGATGAAGCCATCTTCATCAATCTCGACGATATCGCCTGTGTCGTGCCAGCCATCGACCAACGGCTGCAACACACCTGGCTTGTCTGTTTTCAGATAGCCGATCATGACATTCGGACCAGAGACCAGAAGACGTCCACCTGTTTCAACTCCAGGAACCGGTTCCAGCTGAGCTTTCATTCCTGGCATCAGTTTTCCGACGCTGCCCGGCTTGTTGAATATTGGTGTGTTGATGGCAATCACCGGAGCCGTTTCTGTCACGCCGTAGCCTTCGAGGATGCGAACACCAAACCGTTCCATATAGGTTTCCCGTGTGGATGGTTTGACCGGTTCAGCCCCGGCAAAGCAATAACGAAGCGAGCGGAAGTCATAAGCGTGCGCCACGCGAGCATAACCGTTGAGGAACGTATCCGTCCCAAAAAGGATCGTGGCGTTTGAGGCGTAGATGAGTTCTGGAATAATCCGATAATGCAGCGGAGACGGGTAGAGAAAGGTCTTTACTCCCGAAATCAACGGCAGGATTGTTCCGGTGGTGAGGCCAAAGGAATGGAACATCGGCAGGACATTGAAAACCTTGTCCGACGGTGTGAAGTCAATCCGGGCTGCAGCCTGAGTGGCATTGGCCAAAATGTTCTTGTGGGTCAGAACAACGCCTTTGGGAGTTCCTTCCGAGCCTGACGTGAACAGGATTACGGCGCGGTCATCCGCGGAAGATTGAACAAGTGGGCGTGTCTTGGTCAGCAATCCGACCATCTTGTCGATGGTGCCGATGGTCTTGCGCACCTCGTCGAGCCAGATGAACCGGACTTTCTCTTCGACGGCCTCGACCAACGGCTCCAGTTTTGCCTGTTTGATGAATGCCTGAGACGAGAAGATTGTTTTGACACCGGCTGCAGTGCAAGCCGCCAGAATGTTCTCCGGACCAGCGGTGAAGTTGATCATGGCTGGCACTTTGCCGGCAGACATGGTGCCAAGCACGGTGACGACGGAGCCATTGGCGTTTGGCAGCATGACCCCAACCGTGTCTTCACCCGGTGCCAGTTTGGTAATCTTGCGGGCCAAAACTGAAGCACCTGTCAGGATCTTGGAATAGGTCAGCTTGCCGGTAACCGGATCTTCAAGGGCTTCGCTTGACATGCCGTGCTCCCGGCCTGCCTCAATGACCTTGTCCAAAATGGTCTTGTCTTCTGACAAACTGGTTTGGAACATCAGGTCGGACATCAGGCTATAGAGGGCGCTCCCAGCTGCGGCGCGGCGTTTGCGACCTTTCAGTTCTTCAGGAAGTTCAAGTTTGCGCGGTTCCATGATCGTGACCTTCACTTTCGGGAACAGTTTCTTACTGATCTGACTTGGGCTGAGATAAGAAAATGGCGTTTTTTCAAGGCCGTCGATCCGAATGGGGACGATTTGTGCTCCGGTCTTGTCGGCAACCATGGCGGCTCCGTCATAGACCTTCATCAGGCCACCGGTGACCGTCAGGCGGCCTTCCGGGAAAATCGCCATTGGCTCGCCGGATTTCACCACATTGATGAGTGAACGTGTGGCCATTGGCTTCGCCGGGTTGATTGGCAGGGCATTTGCCAGCCGCAGGAACGGGCGCACCCACCAACGTTGAGCAACGCCATAGTCAATTGCAAAGGTCGGGGCTTTATCAGTCAGGGTCAGGGCAAGGCCTGCGTCCAGATAACTGACGTGGTTCATGGCGAGGATGGGTGCTTCACCTGCCTTTTCAAGGTTCTCCAGTCCTTTGACTTCCATGCGGAAAAAGGCCCGGTAGAGAATGGAGATGAAATCGCGCATTGGATTGGTCGGCAGTGTTTTGAACATCACGATTGCAGCGATCAGGTTAAGGCCCGCCAGAACAATCATCACGCTTGAGACTGTGACGCCGTAGGACTGCGCAATGGCAAGTCCAATACCGCCAACCGTCATGATGCCGGCACCTAGCGCATTTGAACCAGCGATCACACGGGCCCGGTTTTCAGGTTTCGACCAAGTTTGCAATGCCGTGAAGGTTGGAACGACCAACATGGCACCAGAGATAGCCAGTCCGGCCATATCCACTGTCAATCGGAGGACGTCCGGGTTTCGTGCGAGATCCAGAACGCCGGATGTGGCCGAGATCGGAGATGCACCTGACAGGACAAAGGATGTGTCCAAACAGAAGAGTGCGATCAAGAGTGTTCCGACAGGGGCCGGCAGCAAAACAACGCGGCCAGCGGAAAACCAGGCAGCAAGAGCCGACCCAATGCCGATGGAAACCGCAAAGACAGTCAGAAAGTAAGTGACGGCCACTTCTCCGCCGCCAAGGATATCTTTCACCATGACAGGAAGCAGAGACATGACGAGCGCGCCAGACAGCCAGAACCATGCGTTCATCATAGCAATGCGAACAAGGCGGCTATCAGACCCGAGGTCTTTCAGGATGTGCCATGTCGAGGCTGCAATGTTCCAGCGTACTTTCAGGTTGGGAGAAGCTGGTGTGGTCTTGGGGATGAACCGGCTAAAGGCATAACATCCTCCAGCAAGCGCGATCATAACGGGTGCAAAGGTCAGTGCTGCTTGGCCAGTTGCATAGAGAAAGCCCGCAGAAATCGTGCCGCCAAGGATCGCCAGAAACGTGCCTGCTTCCACCCATGCATTGGCTTTGGGCAGGTCGCTCGTTTCAAGATGGTCAGGCAGAAGGCTGTATTTGACAGGGCTGAAAAGCGCTGACATTGCGCCAAACAGAAACAGGGTAACAAACAAGACGGGTATGGAGGATATGGCCATCCCGACAATCGCAAGTCCGGCGCCGCCGACCTCAACGAGTTTATAACGGCGCGCGAGTTTTGACTTGTCGTATTTATCGGCAAGTTCTCCGCCAAGAGCGGACAGAAACAGAAATGGGGAGATGAAAATGGCGCCGGCCAATGCAATCAGACTGCTGGCAGTCGTTGCGTCTTGTCCCGTTGTACCCACCTGAAACAGGATGAGGAACACCAGAACGTTTTTCAGAAAGTTGTCATTGAAGGCGGACAGGAACTGCGTCCAAAACAGCGGGGCAAACCGTCTGGTTGCCATGAGCGACGTTGTCATCTTTTCCTCCGGGGCAGGGGGAGCGCTTGATTAGCGTTCCCCGACTGGTGTTCTGGTTAGCCTTGTTCCGGATTGCTGATATCCATCAACAATTTTTCGGTTTTGGCGTCTTCCAGACGGTTGTGGAACTTTGTCGCTTCCTCACGGTCGCGCATGGTTTTGGTGAGTGTGACAGCGGTATGAACCAGCATTATGGCTGCCATTGTGTAGAAGCCCTTGGCTGAGAAGCTGGCTTCCAGATTATAAATTCCGAGGCCCATCATCAGGGCTGCTACGGCAAAGCTTGCGCCGGTAAATGCTATCCAGGATTGGGAATGTTTGATCTGATTATCTTGCATTGGTCTTTTCCTTTCAGGCTTGGTTTTCAATCATCAGTTTTGGTTCAATTTCGGCCTTGAGGCGGTCAAGGACCGCGTCTGCCGTGGTGTGTGTCGGTGCCCCACATCCAGCGTTGGCCAGTTTTTCAACGACAGATTTTGGATTGTCTTGGGGCGCCAGAGCGCGGAAGGCCTGATCTGCGAGAGCCGCACGCTCCTGACGGGCTTCAATTTCGTTGAGGCTGACTTCGGCGCTGGACAGGCTTGCTGTTTCCATGGTCGCGCCGTGGCTGGTGGCTTTCATCACCATTTCGCGAACCATTGCGGTTCGTTCGCCGCGTTTCAGGTTGCGAAGCCGAAATTCTGCCTTGTGCAGATTTTCAGTCAGCTGGGAGAGTTCTTTTTGAAAGGCTTCGACTGTTGCATCGAGGGCTGCTTTCTCATCTTGCAAAATGGCGATGGCCTCAGCTGCTTCCCTTGCCAACTGGGTCTCGCCTTTTTTCAAGGCTTCGCAGGCCCGTGTTTCCAGATCAGCAATGTTCTCCGCAATGCGATTGCTTTGACGAATGTCCTGCTGGTGTTGAGCTTTTGCCAGGGCAACAGACTGACGTGCTGCCAAGACTGCGGCCCCTGCTTCTCGGATTTGGGAGGCGAGTGCGGAAAATGTCTGTGTATTTTCTTCCCGCTCCAAAACAGGGGAAAACAGTTGTTTCATTTGATCGAACAAGCTCTGTGTCATCTCTTTCTCCAAAAGTGAACATTGTTCATTATTTGACAAAACCACAGCTGTCCTGCATCGTCAAGAAAAAAATGAACATCGTTCAATTTACGTCGAGGTGAGATGAGCAAACGGCAGCAGGAAAAAAGTGAAGAAACCCGGCGACGGGTACTGCAAGCGGCATGTGAAGCGGTGGAGACGGGCGGTCTTGATGCGGTGAATATCCGCACCATTGCAAAAGACGCAGGGTATTCAATCGGCTCGGTCTATAAGCACTTTGCTGACGTGGATCAGCTCATCGTCGCGGTCAATCATCTCACGCTCATTCGTATTCGTGAAGCTATGACGGAGACTGCTGAAGCGTGTGTAGATCCGCTGGAGAGGCTCAAGGCCTTGGCCCATACCTATTATCGCTTTGCACGGGGAAACACGAACCTGTGGCTTGCCTTGTTTGGGCATCATCTGCCGGATGACCAGCCTGCACCGGAAGGCCATAAGGACGAAAATGCAGCACTGCTCACCTTGATTGGCATCGCCCTGAAAACGCTCCATCCAGAATTGGAAGGAGCGGAACTTGAAGCCCGTGTTCGAACCTGTTTTGCAGCGGTTCACGGCATTGTCGCGCTGGCGCTTGAAAACAGGTTTGTCAGTTTGAGCGATGAGGTTTTGGAGAAAGAGCTGGATTTTGCAGTCAGTAAATTGGTGGCCAAATAATATCAGCCTTCAAAGATAAGAACCCAATTGATGGTTGGAATACCAAGGGGCCGGAATGCCAGCCCCTTGTTTTGATCAGTTAAACGGTACCACCGAGTGAGCCTTCAAGCGCGACCATTTCCTGCCCGCCGGCCATCATGTCTTGCAGCTCCTCCGGGGTGATTTGTCCCCGTTGAGCTGTTCCCAAGGTTTGGCCACGGTTCAAAACCGTGAAGCGGTCGCCCACAGCCATTGCGTGGCGAACGTTGTGGGTGATGAACACAACAGCAATGTCTTGCTTGCGAACCTTGTCGATGGTTGCCAACACGTTGGCCGTCTGGCGCACACCAAGCGCAGAGGTTGGCTCATCAAGGATGAGCACCTTTGCTCCGAAATGAACGGCGCGGGCAATGGCGACCGTCTGGCGTTCACCGCCGGACAATGTTCCAACGGCTTGATCCGGGCCGCGCAAGTTAATGCCCATCTTGCGCATTTCTTCCATGGTGATCTTGTTGGCATAGTCATGATCGAAGAAATTGAAGCCTAGGACCTTCTTCACCGGCTCATTGCCCATGAAGAAATTCCGGCTGACCGACATCAACGGGATCATGGCCAAATGCTGGTGCACCGTGGCAATCCCGGCATCCATCGCATCGCGTGGGCTTTCGAAGTTCATTGGGCGACCGCCGAATAGAATTTCTCCATTCGTAGGCTTGTGAACGCCTGACATGGTCTTAATGAACGTCGACTTTCCAGCGCCGTTGTCGCCAAGGAGACAATGACACTCACCCGGGTAAACCTCGATGGAGACACCTGCCAGTGCAATCACACTGCCAAAGTGCTTCTCGATGTTTTGCATCCGGATGATTGGTTCGTGGGTTGACCGCGTGTTCATCTTAGCGCTCCCCCGTAATGATGCGTCTGATATAGGTGTTCAGGATCACGGCAGCGAGAAGGATGATGCCGAGGAAGACCCGGAACAGGCTCGATTCCACGCCTGCAAAGAACAGTCCCTGCTGAACGACACCAAAGATGAGAGCCCCAAGAGCCGCCCCCAGGACGGAGCCATAACCACCAGTCAGCAATGCACCGCCGATAACAACTGCGATGATCGCCTCAAATTCCTTCAACAGACCGCGGTCCGCACCGGCTGAGCCGAACTCCATGACCTGACAAGTTGCAAAGACCGTTGCGCAAAAGGCAGTGAAAACGAACATGAGAATTTTCACGCGGTTCACTGGAACACCGGAGTTGCGTGCTGCCTCTGCATCGCCGCCTGACGCGAAAATCCAGTTGCCGAAACGAGTTTTGGTCAAAAGGATATGACCAAAGATAACGAGTGCAATGGCCCATACAATGAGCATTGGCACGCCATCAACGACGGGTTGGCCTGCTCGCGAGCCGCGTTCGAACACGTCAATCACACCGATATCGCCGAGCCATTGGAAAAGCGGTTGGCCGATCTTGCCGCCAAAAATCGGTGCGAGCCAATCACCTTCAGCAGCGTCGCGGATGCCGCCAATGATTGTTTTGCGCTCAATTGTCTGCGGGATGAAGATCGTGAAGCCGCGCAGGATGAACAGGAAGGCCAGTGTGACGATGAAACTTGGGAGGCCGGTTTTGACAACGATCCAGCCATTCAGGGCGCCAATGGCCATGCAAATGACGAAGGTGGTGATAATCGTCAGCCACATTGGCCACCCGAGAACAACGCCGAAGACTGCGACCATCATTCCGGCAAAGCCGATCATCGAACCGACGGAGAGGTCAAACTCCCCGGCAATCATCAAAAGACAGGCACCAACAGCGATAATCATAAACTGCGCCGAAACAAGTGACCAGTTCAAGACACCTTGAGAGGCGAACATGCCGCTGTCAGATGCAAAAAGCAGAAAGAGAACAAAGACCGCAATCGTGCCGACGATGCCGCCGAGCTCCGGACGGATGAGCGCTTTTCTAAGCGGAGATATCTCCTTGATACGCTCGTCGGTTTGTGCCGTATCGACCATAATCCTCCCCATGGTCAGTGCACCGAAGGTCGCCGCGCATCAAGGCGCAGGGACTGCAGTCTCCGGGGCGTTTGAATTGATTGGGTTCGAACGTTGAGGCGGGATAAATCAAGCCTAAGTAGTTCGAATATAAAAGGCGGACGGTCAGGTTGACCGCCCGCTTTAAACTCAGCTTAGCGGTATTCGCCAGCGAATTTTTCAACTTTGGTCAAGCCGTCCTTGGTAACGAAGCCTGGGCCAGAGTTGATGTTGTTACCCGGAAGAACACCGTAGCGATCCCAGTTGGCGAGAATCACAACTGGCAGGTAAGCTTGCAGGAACGGTTGCTGGTCGATGCCCCAGTTGATGGTGCCGTCCTTGATGCCCTTTACGATTTCTTCGCCAAGGTCAAAAGTTCCGAAGTGAATGGAACCAGCCATGCCGTTTTCTTTCAGAGCCGCGATGGTCGGGTCTGCGGAAACCGGGCCGAGTGTCAGGATGCCATCAACGTCTTGATTGGCTGACAGGTAAGCCAGAACCTTGTTCTTGATTTCAGATGGATCTGTACCAGAATCCATCATTGCATCGCCAAGGTCAATGCCCAGACCGTCAGCGTAACCGCGGCAACGCTCACCAACGGTTGGCTGTTGGATGGCATGGTTGACACACAGGAATTTCGTGACGCCTTCGCCCTTTGCACGCAGACCTGCGGCGAAACCTGCATCGTATTCAGGCTGGCCAACATACATCAGCGCGCCGACTTCACGAGCTTGATCCGGTGTGCCGGTGTTCATGATGATAACGTCGATGCCCTGATCAACAGCGTTTGTGATCGGGCCTTTCAGAACGTCATAATCTGCCAGCGTTGTGATGATCCCGTCCGGAGAAGAGGCGGCTGCCTGTTCAATGATACGAGCCATGTCGGCAATGTCGCCAGTCGGCGGGTTGCGATATTCAACTTCAGCGCCGACTTGTTCACCGGCAAGTGCGATGCCGTTCTTGATGGTGTTCCACCAAGTGTCGCTGTCCGGAGCGTGGCTAACCAGAATGTATTTTTCGCCTTCAGCTGATGCGGAAGATGCGGCCATCATTGGTGCTGCAACAACGGCGGCTGCCATCAAAAGCGCCTTCAGTGTAGATTTCATTCGTTCCTCCCAGGAATCTTCCACTCTCATGGATAAAGAGGGCATGGCTGCTCTCTCCCCTAGAGGAAAACACGGACTCAGAAATTTTGCAACCGGTTGCAAAACTGTTTTTTCATTTTCATAATGCCAAGGGTGGAACAAAAGGGTATTGAAGGCGCCTTAGTGAAGCATAAGGGCGAGTGACAGATGGCAGCGACCTTGAAGGATGTGGCGGAACTTGCGGGCGTTTCACGCTCTGCAGTCTCGCGCACATTTACTGACGGCGCTTCTGTATCGGCCAAGACGCGCCGCAAGGTGGAAAAGGCAGCTCTGGAGCTCGGTTATCGCCCAAATTATCTCGCGAGGAGTCTGACGACACGGCGTACCAGCTTGATTGGCCTCGTATCGAACAACTTTCACAATCCCATTTTCCTGGAAGTGTTTGATCAATTCACGCGCAAACTTCAGGAAAGTGGCTTGCGGCCATTGCTGGTCAATCTGTCCGATGAGCTGGACCCAGAGCATTCCGTTCAGATGTTGCGCCAATATTCCGTCGATGGTGTGGTCGTGGCCTCGTCAACACTACCTCCCAGTTTCTCCAAGGCATTCAAGGACGCTGGGGTTCCTGTTGTGAACAGTTTTGGCCGGTATTCCACTGCGCCGGATGTGCATGTGGTTGGCATCGATAACGTGGAGTGTGGGAGGTTGGCAGCGCGCGAACTGCTGCAGCGCGGCTACAGGTCAGTTGCTTTTCTAGGCGGTCCGGAAAGCGCGACTTCGACACAGGATCGCTATAAGGGATTTGTCGAAATTCTTTCAAAAGAAGCGGACATAACGCTCCAGCATAGCTTTGCACGTGCTTATTCCTTTGAGGCGGGGCGTGAGGAAATGCAGCGCCTTATCGATGCTGGAGATTTGGCAGAAGCCTATTTTTGCGGCGATGATGTTCTCTCCATTGGCGTCATGAGTGCGATCTCTGACGCTGGCCTCAAGGTGCCGGCAGATGTTGGTATCATCGGTCTCAACGACATGGAGATGGCGGGCTGGCAAAACATAAATTTGACCACGATCCGCCAACCTGTTCAGCAGATTATCAACTCCTCTGTTGAGTTGATTGTGTCCATGCTGGATGAGCCGAACAGGTATCCAGAGACCCGGATCTTTCCCTGTCAAATTGTTGAAAGGGGAACCCTGCGCCCCCGCATCGAGAGCGCAGTGTCCTGATTTGATTTATCGGAACATGGGTGGTCTTGCGTCCACCCACTTGCCATCCATTTTGCCCGAATCAGCCACAGCGAATACAGCAGCCATGGAACGCAAGCCATCTTCCGCACGCGGATAAAGGTCAGCGGCCGGGTCCATCGCGCGGCCTTCCTTTTCAGCCAGTATGGCTTCAGCCAAGTCCTTGTAGATGTTGGCGAAAGCCAGCGGCATTCCTTCTGCGTGACCGATGGTGACACGAGTGGTCCGGTCAGCTTCCGGCGAGAGGTTTGCCTCGCCGCGCTCAATCGTTTGCAGGCGACCGTTGAGCGGCATCCAGAACAATTGGTTTGGTTGTTCCTGAGACCAACGCAAACCGCCCTTTTCACCGAAAACCTGTAAGGTCAGGCCATGCTGGCGTCCAATGGCGACAGAAGAGGTCCACAAACGACCAACAGCTCCGCCGTCCATGCGGAAGTTCACCATCGCATCGTCCTCCAGCTCCCGGCTGGCTATGCAGGATACAGTGTCGGCGCTCAGGCTTTCCACCTCTTGGCCGGTCACGAAGGACGCCATGTGCAGGGCATGAATTCCGCAATCAGCAAACTGTGCGGAGACACCAGCTTGCTTCGGATCATACCGCCAACGAACACGTGGGTTGTCGGCATCTGCTGCATCAGCATGGTGACCATGCGCAAATTCTGCTTTGACGAGGCGAATTTTTCCGAGATCGCCGCGTGTAACCATTGCCTTCATATGTCGGACCAGCGAGTAGCCTGAATAGCCATAGTTCACGGCGCAGATTGTGCCTGTGGACTTTGCAAGTTTGACGATTTCTTCGCCTTCTTCGACCGTCATGGTCATCGGCTTTTCGCAAAGCACATGAAATCTGGCTTCCAGGAAGGCCTTGGTGATTTCGAAATGCGTTGCATTGGGTGTGGCGACGGTTACGAGATCGACCCGGTCGTCACGACCCTTTTCACCTTCAAGCATTTCTTGCCAGTTGCCATAAGAACGGTCCGCAGAAAGGCCCAGTTTTTGGCCATAGGCGCGGCCTTCTTCCGGACGGTGGTCCAAAGCGCCAGCGGCGAAGGCGAATTCACCGTCGAGACCAGCTCCAAGTCGGTGCGCTGGGCCAATCTGGCTGCCTTCACCGCCGCCAATCATTCCCCAATTCAATCGAGACATACTGTGTGTTCCTATTTGAAGCCGATTGATTCCAGATAAAGCCGATTGGCCTTCGCATCATCCATGGGCGAAACATCAAGCGTTGGGTCGCAGTCCTGTTCGACCGTGCACCAGCCCTCAAAATTGTTGTCCAATAGGATTTGGCGGACTTGTGGGAAATCTACGTCGCCGTCTCCAAGGTTACAGAAAATCCCCTGACCACAAGCGTCATAGAAACCGGTGCGGTTTTCAATGACATCAGCTTTCACCTTCGGATCGATGTCCTTGAAATGCATGTAGGAGATGCGACCAATGTGCTTTTTCATAAACGCGACAGGATCAAAACCTGCATAGGAATGGTGGCCTGTGTCGAAGCAGATTTTCAGGATTTGTTCGTCGATTTCATCAAGAAGGCGTTCCAGTTCCGGTTCGAAATCCATGAAGCCGGCCGCGTGAGCATGCATGCCAACGGTCAGGCCATATTCCTCTGCACCGATCCGTGCGGCCTCGGCAATACGATCGCGGTAAGCGGACCATTCGGCCTGATCCATCTGCTCGGCTTCATTGACCCGTCCTGCAGTTGGAGCGCGGCGGGGTGAAATGGAATCGATCAGAACCAAATGCTTTGCACCATGAGCCACGAGCGCCTTGCAGGTGCGCACTGTGCCATCCAGTACATTGTCCCAAGCTTGCGGGTCATGGAACGGGCGGAAAACAACGCCTCCAATCAGTTCCAGATCATGTTCTGCCAAGGCATCACGCAAAACGGCAGGATCTTCGGGCATAAAACCGACCGGGCCAAGTTCAATGCCCTTATAGCCAGCTTCGGCGCACTCCTTCAAAACGGTTTTCCAAGCAGGGTTTCTCGGATCATCCGGAAACTCAACGCCCCAGGAACAGGGCGCATTACCGATGCGGATGCTCATGGTTTGAGCCTTTCAGACAGTCAGTTGGTTGTTCGCAACTTGGTTACAGGGTTTGCCACGACTTCGATTTGGAAGATGCCATGGCTGTTTCAACGATGCGCTTGACGTCAAGGCCATCGCGGAATGTCGGCCAAACCGGCTCGCCGGTTTCGATTGCGTTGAGGAAATCCTTGGCCTCTATGATGATTTGGTCCTGATAGCCGGTCCCGTGTCCTGGGCCCTGACAGAACGGTAGATAATCAGGGTGGGCAGGGCCTGTCAGGATCTTGCGGAAACCACGTTCGACTTCCAGGTCGCTCATCCGGTAGAGCCAAATGGCATTTTGGTCTTCCTGATCAAACCGGATTGCACCTTTTGTGCCAGTGATCTCGTAGGCGTAACCCATTTTCCGGCCCGTCGCGATGCGGCTGAAATACATCTGCCCCATTGCGCCTGACTTGAAACGCACCATCATTTGTCCATGGTCGTCATTGGTGACTTTCCCGCCGGGGCGGTCCTCGTGGACGCATTCGACTTCGGCGATCAGCTTGTCAATCGGCCCAATCAGGGCGAGGGCAGCGTTGATCATATGAGGTGCAAGATCACCCATTGTTCCATTCGCATCGCCATCTGTCCGCCAGGTGGCTGGGGCCTCGGGATCGGCATAGAAGTCTTCCGTGTGCTCGCCGCGAAACCAGGTGACATCCCCTATTTCACCATCGGCAATCAGTTGACGAGCGTATTGGCTGGCAGGCGTCCGTATGTAGTTATAAGCCACCATGTTGGCGCAGCCGCATTTCTCGGCGGCCTCTGTCATCGCTATGGCATCTTCCAGTGTCGCGCCCAAGGGTTTTTCGCACAGAACGGGTTTGCCAAGCGCAAAGGCTGCCTCAGCTATGTCCCGATGCAGCGCCTGAGGTGTAGCAATGACAATGGCTTCCACTTTGGGATCGTTGACCAGTTCTTTCCAGTCGTGCGTGGCGCGTTGAAAGCCGAAAGCAGTCCGGTAACCTTCCGCGGACGCAGGGGAGCTGGCGCAGATCATTTCAAGGCGAGGGCGAAGTTTGGTGCCGAAGACGGCGCCAACGGAGGCCATGGCAACAGAGTGGGCCTTGCCCATATAGCCGCCACCAAGGATTCCAATGCCAATTTCAGTCATTTCCGCCCAATCCCGAATTTTGATTTGCAACCGGTTGCAAAATTTGTATCTTGAGAACCGGGATCGCGCAAGCGGCAATCGACAATGTCAAGCGTGACAAGCTTGAACGGGAGGCTTCAGGATGAACGACACGACGGTCCGTCTAACGACCGCGCAGGCCATCATTCGCTATCTTGAAAACCAGTATATCGAGATCGATGGCACTGAATATCGTGTATGCGGCGGTGGCTTTGGCATATTCGGCCACGGCAATGTGACCTGCCTTGGCGAGTCGCTTAACACTGTGCGCGAGGAACTGCCACTTTATCGTGGTCAGAACGAGCAGAGTATGGGCTTTGCGGCTGCTGCCTATGCCAAGCAATGGCTGCGCCAGCGCTTCATGTTCTGTACCGCAAGTGCAGGGCCGGGAACGTCCAATCTTTTGACATCTGCGGCCCTTGCGCATGCCAACCGGCTGCCGATGCTGCTTTTGTGCGGGGATGCCTTCCTGACTCGCCTGCCGGACCCGGTTCTGCAGCAGTTGGAACACTACAACAATCCGACCCTTGGCGTGAATGATGCCTTCAAGGCCGTTAGCCGTTACTGGGATCGCATTACTCACCCAGCGCAAGTGATCCAGTCCCTTCCTGCGGCTCTTGCTACGATGCTTGATCCTGCTGATTGCGGTCCTGCATTCCTCGGTTTGCCGCAGGATGTTCAGGGTTGGACCTATGATTTTCCGGAAGCTTTCTTTGAGAAGAAGGTCCATCGCATCCGCCGTGTAACGCCGGATACGGACGAAGTTCTCGACGCGGTCAAGCTGCTTCGGACTGCCAAGCGTCCGATGATCATTGCAGGTGGCGGTGTGCAATACAGCCGAGCGGTGAAGGAACTGCACGAGTTTGCCGAACAGCATGACATTCCGGTGGTGGAGACCATCGCAGGGCGAGCCAACATGTTGGCTGGCCATTCGCTTAATATCGGGCCAATAGGCGTAACCGGGTCAAACAGCGCGAATGCGATTGCCGAAGAGGCAGATGTTATCCTTGCTGTCGGGACGCGTCTTCAGGATTTCACAACCGGATCGTGGACAGCGTTTTCCAAAGATGCCCTGTTCATTTCGCTCAATGCGGCCCGGCATGATGCTGGCAAACACATGTCTCTGCCGGTCGTGGGAGATGCAAAGCTGAGCCTTCTCGCTCTTACCGAAAAGATGTCGGACTACAAAGCCCCAGCTGAGTGGGTGGAAAAAGCCCAGGCAGAACGCAAGGCGTGGGATGCCTATGTTGCCGAAAACGTTTCTCACGGCAACAACCGCCCCAACTCTTATGCGCAGGCGATTGGTGTCGTGAATGAGCTGTGTGATCCGCGCGACCGGGTTGTGGCTGCAGCTGGCGGTCTTCCAGCGGAAGTCACGGCCAACTGGCGGACGCTTGATATAGGCACAGTCGATGTTGAATTCGGCTTTTCCTGCATGGGCTATGAAATCGCTGGTGGCTGGGGCGCGCGTATCGCGCAGGCTGAACGTGAGCCGGGGTCTGACACGATCGTCTTCACCGGTGACGGCTCCTATCTGTTGATGAACTCCGACATTTATTCATCGGTTCTCTCGGCCAAAAAGCTGATCATTCTCGTTTTGGACAACGGCGGCTTTGCGGTCATCAATAAGCTGCAGAACAATACGGGCAACGAAAGCTTCAACAATCTGATTGCGGATTGCCCAACCGTTCCGGAGGCCTTTGCGGTCGACTTTGAGGCTCATGCCCGGTCCATGGGGGCGATTGCCGAGACAGTTTCTAATCCCGCCGAGCTTGGAGAGGCCTTCAAGCGGGCAAAGGCAGCTGACCGCACCTATGTGATCTGCATGCGGGTCGATGCCTATGAAGGTTGGACCAAGGAAGGTCACACCTGGTGGGAAGTCGGCACTCCGCATATCACCAATGATCCGAAGGTTCGTGAGGCTCATGAAGCCTGGGAAGCGACCCGTGAAAAACAGCGTCGGGGTGTCTGATGCTTCTCGACGCAATTGCCAAAAACAACTTCGTAATCGTCGGACGCGCCGGGATCGATTTTTACACGGATGCCGGAGTGCGCGCCGAAGACGCTGACACTGTCAGTGTGGGCCTTGGTGGCTCTGCGGCTAATATCGGAGCGGGAATTTGCAAGCTTGGTGGCAAGGCCGCGCTCGTAACCCGTGTCTCCGATGACAGCGTTGGCAGCTACTGCATCGGCCAGTTGAAGCGCTATGGCGTTGATGCAAACCATGTCACGCCGGTTGGCGGCGAGTATCGCAATTCGCTCGCCTTCTATGAATCTGTGGTCGAGCGGCACCGCAATGTCATCTACCGGAACGGCGCTGCCGATTTCCAGATGGATGAAGCGGATGTGTCTCGGGTCGATTACAGCCGCTATTCGGCGATGATCACGGCAGGCACAGTCTTTGCGGCAGAACCGTCGCGGTCTGCAACCTTCAAGGCGTTCGAGCTGGCAAAGGCGGCCAACCTTCCGATCATCTTTGACGTCGACTATCGCCCTTATTCCTGGCCTTCAGCGGAAGTTGCTGCCGAAGTTCTCTCCCGTGCCGCCAGCCAGTGCGACATGATTGTCGGCAATGACGTTGAGTTCGGTTTCATGGCCGGCGACTACGACAAGGGGCTGGAAAAGGCGCGCGAACTTGCTGCAACCACCGCAGCCCTTGTCATCTACAAGATGGGCGAAGAGGGCGCGATCACGATCATGGGCGGTGAGGAAATCCGCACCGGCATTTACCCGGTCGAAGCGCTCAAGCCCAACGGGGCAGGCGACAGCTTCATGAGCGGGCTTTTGACCTCCATCGCCGACGGGTTCAGCCTAAAGGAAGCCGTGCTTCGAGGGTCTGCCTGCGCGTCTATCGTCGTTGGTTCTGTCGGCTGCGCGCCAGCCATGCCCACCCGTCCCGAACTTGAGGCCTTTCTGGCTTCCCATCCCGGTCCCACCCATTCCTGAAAGGCAGCCCTATGCATATCGCTCCGCACGACAACCAGAACAAGCCGATCGTGGACGCCGAGAATGATCTCGTCCCGCTCAATTACTTCAACATCGTCAAGCTGAAGAAGGGCGAAGCGTTCGAATATCAGGTGCCGGGCTATGAGACCTGCGTTGTTCCGGCAACGGGAACGGTGTCGGTCGAGGTTGAGGGTGTTACTTTTGACAAGCTCGGCAATCGCGGTGTGGACGTATGGGACGGTGAGCCGGAAGGCGTATATGTGCCGGTTGGCGCCAAGGTGACGATTGTCTGCCAGTCGGACGAGACCGAAACGTTTATTGCCGGGGCCAAGTACGACAAGGTTCTTGATCCGTTTGATGTTCGCGTGGCGGAAATTGATCTGGTCCAGTATGGCTCGGACGACACCAAAACCCACCGCAAGATCAAGCACATTCTCGGTCAAAAGCAGCATGGCAAGGTTGGTCGTCTTCTGGTCAGCGAGCTGTACACGGTCGGGCAGGGCGGCTGGTCGGGGTTTCCGGCGCACAAGCACGATACAGACCGCCTGCCAGATGAAACCCGGCATGACGAGACCTACAATTTCCGCTTCCGTCCGAAGCATGGCTCTGGCGTGCAGATCCTGCAGCGGGAAGAAGGCAAGCCGGGCGACGCCTACCAGCTGATGGATGGCTCCACGATCATGATCGACAAGGGGTACCACCCGTGTGCCGTGATGCCGGGCTATGAAATGTACTATTTCACCATTTTGGGTGGCCTTAGCCAGCGTTCGCTTGTTCAGTATTTTCAGCCGACCCACGCCTATCAGATCGAAACGATCCCGGGCATCAAGGACATGGTGGCGAAGTTCAAATGACCCTTGCGACGCTCTCGCAGGTTTTGCAGCCCGCTTTGACGAATGGCTATGCGGTCGCCGGGCTGGTAACGCTGGGCTGGGAAGATATGCGGGCCTATGTGGCCGCAGCTGAGGCGGAAGGGGTGCCGGTCATTCTGCAGGCCGGGCCTAGCTGCCGCGAGCACACGCCGCTGCCAATACTCGGCAAGATGTTCCGCCATCTTGCCGACGGCGCAAGCGTGCCGGTCGTTGCTCACCTTGATCACGGCTACACGTTCGAGGAGTGCAAAGAAGCGCTCGACAGCGGCTTCACGTCGCTGATGTTTGACGGCTCTCGCAAACCGCTTTCACAGAATATCGACGAAACGGCCCGGATTGCTGAAATGGCGCATGCTGCCGACATTTCCTGCGAGGGTGAAATAGGATTTGTCGGCTACGCGACAGGCGCAGCCTCGGAGGGAACGGATCCAGAAGAGGCCGCAAAATTTGCCGCGGAGACCGGAGTGGATGCGATGGCGATTTCCGTCGGCAATGTCCACCTTCAGGAAAACAAGGAAGGTGGTCTCGACGAGGTCCGCATTCGCGCGATTGAAGCCGTGACCAAGGTGCCGCTTGTCATTCATGGCGGGTCCGGTGTTCCTGTTGCGCAGCGACAGCACCTCGCGGCGACCTCGCGGATCTGCAAGTTCAATATCGGAACGGAACTCCGAAAGGCATTCGGATCGGCTCTGCGGGACGCGGTGAACGGTGATCCTGTCCGGTTCGACAGGGTGACGATCCTCAAGGAAACACATGATCCGCTGGTGGAGGCGACACGCCGTGTCCTTCAGGCTTTCGGCGGTTCGCAAAAGGGGTAGATGATGGTCAATATCGGTTTGCTAGGCTGCGGGCGTATCGGACAGGTTCATGTCGGGTCTATTGCGTCCCTGCGCTCTGCACGTCTCGTTGCCGTTGCAGATGCCTTTCCTGATCCGGCAGAAGCTCTGGCGGCTCAGAGCGGTGCTGAGGTCCGCTCCGCTGATGCCATCCTGACATCCACTGATATAGATGCGGTGATCATCGGAACTCCGACGGACACCCACTACGATCTCATCCACACGGCAGCGCAGAACGGCAAGGCTATCTTCTGCGAAAAGCCCGTCGATATGTCGGCAGATCGCATTCGCGATTGCATGAAGGCGGTCTCCGAGGCGGGCGTTGCCTTTTTAACCGCGTTCAATCGCCGGTTTGATCCCAACTTTGCCAATGTTCAAAATAGGATTGCAGGTGGTGAGATTGGTGATGTGGAAATCGTGACGATCCTGTCACGTGATCCGTCGCCTCCACCGGTCAGCTATATCAAGAGCTCCGGTGGCATCTTTCGGGACATGATGATCCATGATCTGGACATGGCCCGCTTCCTCCTCGGCGAAGAGCCGGTTCAGGTTTATGCGGTCGGGTCTGCTCTGGTTGATCCGGAAATCGGCAAGGCTGGAGACGTTGATACAGCTGCAGTGACCTTGACCACTGCAAGCGGCAAGATCTGCCAGATTTCCAATTCGCGCCGAGCCACCTACGGCTACGACCAGCGCCTTGAGGTGCATGGCTCCAAGGGCATGCTTCGTGCGGCCAACATGCTCGATAACACAGTTGAAATGGCTGGACCGAAGGGCTTTCAGGCAGCTCCCGTAAAGCACTTCTTTCTTGAGCGTTATGAGGCGGCTTATCTCGCCGAGATGCGCCATTTTGTGGAGTGTCTTGAGGAAGGTCGCGCGCCGTCCCCGAGCATCGAGGACGGCTTGCGTGCCCAGTTGCTCGCTGATGCGGCAACCCTGTCCTATTCCAGCGGCAAGCCGGTTACTGTCTGACAGCCTAAGGCCAGCGCGCCTTTCCTGATCAGGAAAGGCGCGCTGGCTGATATTTCACCCGGCGGATCGGAATTGAAGATTCGATAGAGGCAACGCCGCGAATTTTCGTCAGGCGGCGTGTCAGAAAACTCTCATATTCATTGAGATCGCGCACAGCAACGCGCAGGAGATAGTCGAAGCTGCCCGTCATGAGCCAGCAATCGACCACTTCCGGACATTTCGACAGTTCTTGCTCAAAGGTCACAAGCTTGTTGTCGACCTGCTGATCGAGCTTCACCGACACGAAGATACTGACCCCGAACCCCATCGCTGCTTCGTCAATGCGTGCGCTGTAGCCGGTGATGTAACCGTCTGCTTCCAGCTTCCTGATCCGCCTCGCGCAGGGGGAGGGCGACAGGCCGATTCGCTCGCTCAGTTCCTGATGGGTCAAACGGGCATCAGCCAGCAGCTCTTTTAGGATTTTGTGGTCGATAGTGTCAAGGCTTGTCGTCATTGTGATCGATATCTCTACAAATTCAAAATTTAACGCCGGAATACTGCGCCAAGTGAATGGATGTCTATCGGAATTGGGTGAAAAAACCAAGGTACCTGCGGTACTCTCATGAAAACTGAGGATCGCTGGCCATGACTGAAACCATTTATCACCTGAAGACCATTGAGCAACGGCTTTTGTGGCTGTCGCACTGGATGATCCATAACGCCAACCACATCCGCCCTAAGGTGGACGGGATCAAGATTGGCGGGCATCAGGCAAGTTCCGCTTCAATGGTGTCGATCATGACAGCGCTCTATTTTTCGGCGCTTCGGCCGGAAGACAGGGTCGCGGTAAAGCCGCATGCGTCTCCGGTCTTCCACGCCATGCAATATCTGATGGGCAACCTGAGCCGCGAGAAGATGGAAAACTTCCGTGGGTTCGGCGGTGTTCAGTCCTACCCGTCGCGCACAAAGGATGTCGATGACGTGGATTTTTCGACCGGATCGGTCGGCCTCGGTGTTGCAATCACGTCCTTTGCTTCGATCATTCAGGATTACATCAAAGCCAAGTCATGGGGCGACGACATTCCGCTCGGGCGCATGGTTGCTCTTGTCGGGGACGCGGAGCTGGACGAGGGCAACGTTTATGAGGCGTTGCAGGAAGGTTGGAAGAACGACCTGCGGAACTGCTGGTGGATCATCGACTATAACCGCCAATCTCTTGACGGGATCGTCCGCGAGGGCCTGTTTGATCGCGTCGAAAAGATCTTTGATGCCTTTGGCTGGGATGTTGTTCGGGTAAAGCACGGTGTCCTGCAGCGTGCGGCCTTCAAGGAGCCGGGCGGGGAAAAACTCCGTCAGTGGATCGATGCCTGTTCCAATCAGGATTACTCCGCCCTGACGTTCATGGGTGGTGCCGTCTGGCGCAAGCGGCTGATGGATGATCTTGGCGATCAGGGCGATGTCACCGCGCTTCTCGACCGTCGCAGTGATGACGAACTGGCAGACCTCATGGAGAATCTTGGCGGCAATTGCACCGAGACCATGGCGGACACCTTTGCGTCCATCGACCATGACCGTCCGACCTGTTTCCTCGCCTATACGGTCAAGGGATGGGGTACGCCGATCGCCGGACACAAGGACAATCACGGCGGGCTGATGAACAGCACCCAGATGCTTGAGTGGCAAAAACACATGGGAGTTGCCCAAGGTGCGGAATGGGAGCCCTTCGCAACGGTTGAAAATGTCGCGGCGCTCAAGGCGTTTCTGGATCAGGTGCCGTTTTTCTCAAAAGGCGCGCGCCGTTATCACGATGCTGCGGTCGATGTTCCGGCCATTGCGGCGCCGAAGGGGACTGAGCTGTCGACACAGATGGCTTTCGGCAAAATCCTCGATGATCTGTCCAAGGGCTCAAGCACTCTGGCTGAGCGGATCGTGACGACCTCGCCGGATGTGACCGGGACGACCAATCTCGGGCCGTGGGTCAACCGGCGGAAGCTTTTCGCACGGACCGAGCAGTCTGATGCCTTCATCGAAAATCGAATTCCTTCGACGGCTAAATGGGAGTTCACACCGCAAGGACAGCATATCGAGCTTGGTATTGCGGAAATGAATCTGTTTCTGTTGCTCGGTGCGGCGGGCCTATCTCATTCCCTGTTTGGCAAACGGCTTATTCCAATCGGGACGGTCTATGATCCCTTTGTCTGCCGTGGCCTCGATGCGCTGAATTATGCCTGCTATCAGGATGCCCGTTTCATGATCGTGGGCACACCGTCCGGTGTAACGCTGTCCCCGGAAGGCGGGGCGCATCAGTCAATCGGAACGCCGTTGATCGGGATGAGCCAGGACGGTCTTGCTGCCTTTGAGCCTGCCTTTGCCGATGAGCTGGCCGTTATCATGGAATGGGCCTTCGACTACCTTCAGCGCGATGGCGAAGGCGATCCTGACGAGCGAACCTGGCTGCGGGACGAAACTGGCGGTTCGGTTTATCTTCGGTTGACCACCAATCCGATTGAGCAACCGGGCACCCGGGCCGATGACGATTTCCGCCGTGGGGCCATTGATGGAGCCTACTGGCTGCGTAAACCGGGCCCGAACTGCGATGTGGTGCTTGCCTATCAGGGTGCGGTGGCACCTGAAGTAATCCGTGCTGCTGGTCTGCTTTCTGACAGTCGCCGAGATGTTGGCGTGTTGGCGGTGACCTCTGCAGACCGGCTGAATGCTGGCTGGACGGCGGCGCAGCGAGCGCGTTCGCGCGGCAACAAAACTGCCCTGTCGCATATTGAGCGCCTGCTTGGCGATTTGCCGACGCATTGCCAGATGATCACTGTAATCGACGGGCATCCGGCAACGCTTTCATGGCTGGGTGGGGTATGTGGCCATCGCACTATTCCGCTGGGCGTGGAGCATTTCGGCCAGACAGGCACGATCGGTGACCTCTACAGTCACTTCGGCATCGATACAGCTTCCATTTTGGAGAAAGTCAACGGACTAACGCTTGGGCGAACTGTCGGCACGCCACTTTGAGCAAGCCGCATTGGATCATTAGGCGCTCATGTATTTGCGCTTGTGAACGGATCCTGTCTGGAAAAGGCGGGCAATGATAACAAGCATGAGCGCTGCTCCTGCAGCTATACCCGCTGCATATCCAAAGCCGAAAAGCATGGTTTGGCCGTTCAAGGTAAAACTGTATTCTCGGCTGACACCAAGGAACAAGAGATACCACCAGCTGATAAACAGCACGGCGAAGAGGCTGACTGCAAGCGTACGCCTCAACAAGGAGGTGCGGTCGAACAGCGGTCTGCCTGCATTTGCAAGGATGCGGGGAATAGCGAAAACTTCAAAAAGTGCCGCGGTTACCATCACAGTTCCGAGCAGAGCAGCTTTGACCCATAGCTTCGGATCAAAGACTTGCTCGGTGTTGGTTAGATGCAGATTGATCATCAGGCCCAGCCCGGAGACAAGGGCAAGAACGGTACCAAGCCACATCCATCGACCGAAGGCCCGGCAATGATGGGCTGCGTCAATGCTCAAGTTTCCGCGTTTGACGGCTGTTAGATAAAACAGTGCTGCGAAGGAAATGGAGGCAAGGCCAAAAGTGCTGCCCAAAATGTGGGTTAAAGTCAGCAAGGTTTTCGCTGTCAACAGATTGGCCGCCATATCAAAGCCAGCCTGAATGGTTTCCGGGTTAACTTCGCAAATTTCTCCAAAAAGAGTAGCAAGGCCTGTCATGCCACTTTCCATGGCAGCATCTGACTGTATGCCGGTTTGCAGGTTAGAAATGTTCGTCGGTGCAGGTACGTCAATTCGCGGAGAAAGGCGAAGCTCCGCCAAGCCCGTTTGAGGTGCTGGTGAAGTCGCCAACCCGGCTATCTGGGTCATTCTTTCACTGCCTGGGCGAACAAAGAAACCTTGTTTCAGCCCAGTCTCCGCAACCACAGAAACGAACTGCTGTCCTAAGTGCTTCTGCCAAGTGCCATAAAGCGCAGAAACCCCACTAACCACGGCAATCAGGAGGCCGACGGCAAGCACAAATCCAAAAGCGCCCGAAAGTGAACGCTGAATTGGGGACTGCGTTGGGCGCATATGTCTTTTCTCTGCAGCCGTTAAGAGCGTGGTTGACTAACTTTTAAACGCATTCTCGAGCGTAGATTTTGATATTATAAGTCAGTCAATTATTAGGGTTTTACTAAAAGTTACTCAAGGTAATTTTGTATTTAAAGTAAACGCATTTTACCTCGTGTGAGAGGTCGTAATTGGTGTTGACCACGCTTCATAGCGCAGCGTCAATGGGACCATTGTTGTTGTTCGAGGCTGAGAAGATCAAATACATAGGTGAGTTTATAGCGAATAATTCTAGAAATATAGTAAATAATGACAATGTAAAGTTTCTGAAAAATATAACAAAGGGTCAAATTTTTACTTTTCCATAATTAAGTTGGTGTCTTCTCGTGACCAAGGGTGAATTTAAGATCATTTTGTAACTGGAAACGTCATTGCTGACAAAGGTCACTTTCCAGGAGTAAATCAATGCAGCGTCTAACTGGTTTGGTGAAGTTGAATTTTATTGCGCTCGCAATATTGCTAATGGCAAACATTCTGACGGGTGTGGCCAACGCGTCTGAGGACCGGTGTTCTATTACCCTGCCGTCCAGCCTTGTACTGAAAGACAGCAGTTTTACTCCGGTCAATATGTCGTTTACGCCTGTTCTCCGATTAGGTCGCGAGTATCTTGGGACGTTGGTGCGTTATGATGCTGATGCGAATTTGGTCCCATCATTGGCGAAGTCGTGGGAAATCGCCCCTGACAACCGGTCGATTACGTTTCAGCTTGATCGCACATGTCACTGGTCGGATGGCGCTCCGATTACAGCCAATCAGTTTAAGGCAGGATTTGAAACCCTTTTTGACCCAAGCACCTCATTCACAGCAAATGGTGGCTTTGCTCCGCTGTCGGAACTCATAAAAGGCGCGAATGCGGTCCGAAACAAGCAGGTAAGCCCGAAAATGATTGGTTTACGGGCTTTGGATGAAGCGACGTTTGTGGTGGAAACGGAAGGGCCCGCTGACCTTTTCCTTCAAGCCCTGACTTCTCACAATTACACCCCTTTGCCGACACACTGGATCAATGCAGGGAAAATGAAATGGCCTGCTCCGGAGATCTGGCAAGTCGCAAGCGGGCCTTATGTTGTCCAAAAAGTTGACCCCAAGATGGTGGCCATGGGGCGAAACCCTCACTTTTGTAAAGGTCAGGAAAAGCCGCTCAAAGCTGTTCGCTATCTTCTTGATAGCCCGCGTCAGGCAACAATTGGAATGTTTCTGAACGGGGCAATCGATGGTGTGGACCGTTTCTCTCAGCGGATAGTGGCTCCGCTTTTGAAAAATGTTGATCAAATCCGCAAGTTCAAATTCACGGCCCCTGGAGGGTCACCGGATCGGGTTTATTCTTACCTCTTCGTCAATCAAACTGTTCCTGAGCTGCAAGACCCTCGCATAAAGCAGGCAATTTCTCTACTGATCGAGTATGAGTTTCTAGCCAGCGGTCCGATCATGGGAACCGAAACCCACATTCTCGATGGCTTTCTGTTGCCTGTTGAGGGGTATCGCAGTCCGGCACTCGAGTATCGTACGACTCCCTATACTGAGCGCGTGGAAAAAGCGCGTGTCTTGATGGAGGAGGCTGGATACAGCGAGAAAAATCGACTGCGGTTAGATCTACCATTACGTGAAAATCATGAGTTTTTCTCTTTGGGTCAGGCAATCGCCGGGATGCTCTCAAAGGGGCATTTCGATGTGCAGACTCGTTTGGCCGGGGAGGGGGAGGAGTACTACCGAAATCTGGATACACGCAACTTTGGAGTTGGGCTCTTCCTTTGGGGGACCATTTTACCCGACCCATCCATCGTGCTCAGAGGGGTGATTGATAAACGCATTACGTCACAGGATGTGCATGATGGTTATCACGACCTCTACAATCAATCTCTGCAGCAAGACACGCGAGACGATCGCTTTGCTCGCCTTTTAGAGCTTGAAAAGCAGCTTCAGGCAAACGGACACATCATTCCGCTAACAGCTGTAACACGTACCTTCATTCTGGGAGAGGAGTACAAACTTACTGGCGGAGTGTTCCTTCAGGCTGCCAATCTTGAACCTGCAGATACAAAGGCGTGTGCTCCTTAATATGCCCAAAAAGCCGTCCCTCAGAAGGCAGATCGTTGCCAGTATCGCTTTCCAGACTGCGTTTTTGTTGACGCTGGTACTGATGATGACGGTCTATTTTGCGTCTTGGGCAACCCGCCAGGAAGTGGATGCAAACCGAGAAGTGGCGATTGAAGCGCTGAGTACCTTCGCCAAGTCGCAGCTTTATTACTTCGATTACGATGCTTTGCGCGGCAGTATCGCTTCTGCGGTTCAGTCCAGCATGTTTGACGGTATCAAACTGACGGATCGCTATGATGTTCTACTCATCGAGGAAATGAAGCCAGGTGCAAATACGAAAGGAGATCCAGATCATTCAATCGCCATTTACCATGGGGATGAAACGCTCCTGGGGACGCTCAATTTCTGGAATGCACCGGTTGATTTTCATCTTGGATCCATATCCAGCATCTGGCTGTTAAACCTTCTCATCGTTTCACTGGTGTTTCTCATCAGTGTGATGCGGAGCCGACGCAAAATTGAAGACGTCATTATGGCTCCGATCAACAAATTCCTGTTTTCGATGAAGCATGAGCCGTCTGCGATTGTAGCGGACAGTTTTGAAAGTGAAGAATTTTCCGTCCTTGCCAATGGTTTCCACGAGCTTCACGTTGCACTGGAAAATGCAGCGTCGCGAGACAGCTTGACGGGTCTGCTCAATCGACGTGAATTGGATCTGGCGCTGGTTCGCGAAATTGCAATTGCCGAAAGGGAGCAGCAGAAGCTCTCTCTGCTCTTCATGGATGCTGACAAATTCAAGCTGATTAATGATACTTTTGGGCACAATATCGGTGATGAGTTTTTGCGTAATGTTACCAAACGCATTCGGGCGCTGGAGAGTGCTGACGTTTCGATCTTCAGATTTGGAGGCGATGAATTCGTTTTGCTTGTCAGGAACTGCGGCAAGCTTTGCGCTATTACTTTCGCTGAGCGCATCCACAACCTCTTTGTTCGACCCGTTTCCGTTTTAAATACACAACATGAAACGACCTTTTCGATCGGAACTGTTACCTATCCTGATGATGCCAAGACCGCGAGTTTACTGTTGGCACGGGCTGATATGGCGGTCTACGATGCCAAGCGTTCCGGGCGCCGTCGGACTATTGCCTATGATGCTGAGTTTGATCTCGCTTACCAAAGGGAAGCGCTTTTTGAACGTTCATTGCGCAAGGCTTTGAAATCGAAAAGCATATTTTTTCATAAACAACCAATCGCTCGTGTTTCCGATCTAAGCTTGTGGGCGCGAGAGGCGCTAATTCGTATCCCCTGTCTCGAAGACGGTAAGTTTGTTCCGCCGGATCAAGCGATCAACATTGCAAGCCAGTCCGGGTATCTCGGCGACTTGACTGACCTAACCTTGGCAATGGCACGTGGTCATGAAGCAGCGAAAGATGTGCCTGAATGTCTGTGAATCAATTTCTCTGCTGAACAACTCATCGATGCGTCTACATTCAAGAAGTTCTCCGATCTTGCCTCAGTCTTAAATGAGCGGGTCCGGCAAATTGTTCTCGAAGTGACAGAGGACCGTTTGATTGAGAAGCCGGAATTGATTGACCTGCTTCATGACCTGTCAAAACTCGGATACAGAATTTCTCTTGATGATTTTGGAACTGCATATTCGGCGCTTGCTTGCGTTCGGCTCTTGCCGCTTGAGATCATTAAAATCGACAAGTCGCTCTTATGGGGCGCTATGGAGGATGAGCGAGATCAACGCTTGTTCGAAGCGGCGATCAGCATCGCCAGAACGTTCGATTGTAAGGTGGTCGTAGAAGGTGTGGAGACACCAAAGCAACTGGAATACATCACAAAACTGGGTGTTGAGTTTGCGCAGGGCTATTACATTGACGACTTGCTGGCTCGGCCGACCGACACGGAAACAAAAAAGCTTCCGAAACTCGCAGCTGGTGGACAGCTTTGATGGGAGCCGTTGGCCGTCCGGAATTTTATATTTGAAAACTTAGTCAAAAAATTTCAATCTGAATACCTATTCAGATTGGGTTACATACATGTCATCGGCAAAAGTCGTCGTTGTTGGGGCCGGGATTGTCGGTGTATCTGCAGCTATCTGGTTAAGGCGCTCAGGGTTTGAGGTAACCTTGCTCGACAGAGGAGCTCCCGGCGAAGGAGCTTCTTATGGCAACGGCTGCATTCTGGCGAGTTGTTCAATCATTCCGGTCACCGGGCCGGGTCTTATTCCCAATGCTCCAAAATACCTTCTTGATCCGGATTTTCCGCTTTTTTTGCGGTGGTCTTATCTGCCAAAGTTGATGCCCTGGCTTACTCGGTATTTGGCTCATGCCAATGCCGAAGATACGGCGCGGATCTCAAGGGGGTTGGTTCCAATTGTTGGTGACAGTCTAGAGCAGCATCAGGCGCTGTCCCGGGGGACCCGAGCGGAAAAATGGGTGCGCCCCAGCAAATACAGCTTTGTTTACAAGGACCGTGCTGCTTTTGAAAAAGACAGCTTTGCTTGGGATCTGCGCCGCGAGGCGGGTTTTAGTCCCGAGATCATTGAAGGACATGCTGTTCAGGATGCAGAGCCTATTCTGGCAAAGGAAATGCAGTTCTTGGCGCGCCTCGACAATCATGGGTTCATCTTGAACCCCGGTGATTATGTCAAATCGCTTGTCACAGTTCTGGAAGACGAAGGTGGTGCCTTTGTTCGAGCTGAAGTGATGGACTTTGATTTATCCGGCGGAGAGATTACTGCTGTTGAGACAGATCAGGGACGGTTTGAGTGCGCGCGGGCGGTTCTGGCGGCGGGTGTCTGGTCTAAACAGTTGACTGACAAGCTCGGCCTCAACATTCCCCTCGAAGCAGAACGCGGCTATCACATCATCTTCAAGTCGCCGAGTGAAACTCCGAACAATCCAATGATGCTGACAGCGGGCAAGTTCGTTGCAACCGCAATGGATCAAGGGCTTCGGTGTGCAGGTGTTGTGGAATTTGGAGGCTTTAGTGAGAAAAAGTCTCCTGCACCTTTGGCGCTGTTGCGCAAGAAGGTGAAATCGGTCTTTCCTAGTCTCGAAGCGGACAGTGAGGAGGAATGGCTCGGGTTTCGGCCTGCGCCAACGGACAGCTTGCCGCTGATTGGGGAGATTGGCTCATCCGGCGTCTACACCGCATTTGGCCACCATCATATTGGCCTGACAGGAGGGCCGAAGAGCGGGCGAATGGTTGCTGACTTGATCGCAGATAGGCCGTCCAATCATGACATGAGTGTTTATGAGCCCAAGCGGTTCATGTGAGGAGCGTGACGCTCCAAAGAAATAAAAAGTGGAGGAACTGACTATGAAAACTATCTACGCAAAACTGGGATTGGCACTAGCCTGCACCACCATGTTGTCGGGTGCCGCTATGGCTGAAAAATGGGATATGCCAATGGCATACTCGGCCACGAACTTCCATTCTGAATTGGGTGTGGTTTTTGCTGACAAGGTGCGTGAATACACAAACGGAGATATTGATATCACCGTTCACCCCGGTGGCTCGCTGTTCAAGGGTGGTGAGATCAAGCGTGCGATCCAGACTGGTCAGGCCCCCATCGGCGAACGCTTTATGTCCGCGCACGCAAATGAAGCGCCGTTGCTCGGGTGGGATAACCTGCCGTTTGTTGCCACGTCCTATGAAGCAAATGAAAAGCTCTGGCAAGCCGCCAAGGGTAAGGTCAATGACGAGCTGGCGGGCCTCAACCTCGTTACGCTTTACACCTGCCCATGGCCGGGGCAGGGTTTTTATTTCAACAAGCCGGTTGCGTCGTCCAAGGACACACAAGGCGTCAAGTTCCGCTCCTACAACACGGCAACAGCAACCTTCGCTGAAGCGCTGGGCATGATCCCGGTTCAAGTGGAAGCTGCCGAGTTGAGTCAGGCTTTGGCAACCGGTGTCGCGGAATCCTTCATCTCCTCAGGTTCCACTGGTTACGACCGGAAGGTCTGGGAGCACCTGACGCATTATTACAAGGTCAATGCCTGGCTGCCGCGCAACTATGTGATGGTGAACAAGGGTGTTTGGGATGGTCTTGATGCTGGCACCCAAGCTGCGATCCAAAAGGCCGCGGACGAGACAGGCTCTGCTTGCGCCAAAAAGTCCGAAGAACTTGCCAACTGGTACTTCGAGCAACTCGCGTCTAACGGCATGAGTGTTGAAGACGCGTCCGATGAGTTCCGCGGTGAGCTGGAAACCATCGGAGCGAAGATGACTGCTGACTGGCTGGAAGACACCGGCGCAGACGGTCAGGCCATTTTGGATGCATATAAGGCCAACTAGTCTTCCCTGACCACTGACCCCGTCGATCTTCGACGGGGTCTTTTGACTTTCAAAAACTGGATGTGTGATTGATGAGAGACTGGCAACCGTTTCTTGGGCTGCCACTTTGGGTTTGGCTCTTTGTATTTCCAACGGCGCTCGCCGTTTTTTGCCTTGTAAATCCGCGATTGGCCGGGAAGCTGTTGCGCCCCGTTTGGCGGGTACTTGACCGTGTCTATGTTGGTGCGGGAGTGATCGCTGCGGGCTTCATGGTCATGATCCTGCTCTTGATCGTGGGTCAGATGATCGCGCGTTGGTCGGCACTGACATTCCCCGGATCAACCGAGTATGCAGGCTATGCCATGGCGGCAACGTCCTTCTTCGCGCTTGCCTACACATTGACCCGTGGCGGGCATATTCGTGTGTCCATTTTCCTCAATCTCAATGCACATACGCGGCTTTGGCTTGATGCCGTCGCCATGTTGCTGGCGGCTTGGATTGCCACCTATTTCGCCCGTTATGCAATCAAGACCAACATCCTTTCAGAGATGTTGAATGATCGTACGCAGGGACAAGATTATGTGCCGGAATGGCTGTTGACGTTCTTTGCCATGTTTGCGAACTCGCCCGCCAAATGGGGAGAGATGTGGGCAAAGACCGGCAGTGAATGGGTCTTTACGCCGGTTTGGGTGCCTCAGCTTCCCATGTCGATTGGCACCGTTCTTCTGGCCATCGCCATTTGGGATTATCTTTATCGGCTGCTTGTTGATCGCAAGAGCCACATCGGCGGCGAGGCTGTGGAATGACCGAGATATACGCAACACTCGTTTTTCTTTTCGTGCTGTTCGCTCTTTTGGGTGGATCGGTCTGGATCGGTCTGGCGCTGATGGGTGTCGCATGGGTGGGGATGGAGCTGTTCACCAGCCGTCCGGCGGGTGATGCCATGATTACCACCATCTGGACAGGGGCATCCAGCTGGACGCTCACAGCCCTGCCCCTGTTCATCTGGATGGGTGAGATCCTGTACCGAACGCGATTATCCGAAGACATGTTTCGGGGCCTTGCGCCGTGGATGCGCTTCCTTCCTGGAGGGCTGCTTCATACAAATATCGCTGGCTGTACAATATTCGCGGCTGTTTCAGGGTCTTCAGCTGCGACCTTGAACATGGTGGGCAAGATGTCGATTCCGGAACTGCGATCGCGCGGATATCCGGAATTCATGATTATTGGAACGCTGGCGGGGGCTGCAACCCTCGGACTGATGATCCCGCCGTCGCTGACCCTGATTGTTTATGGTGTGACGGTGAATGAATCGATCACCAAACTGTTCATGGCAGGAATCTTTCCGGGGCTCGTCTTGTCCGGCTTGTTCATGACCTACATCATCGCTTGGCATTTCTTCGGTAAAGGTCAAAAGCCTGACCCTGAGCCGTCCATGTCCTTTGGAACCATGCTCAAGGAAAGTAGGTTTCTGGCGCCTGTGCTGGGGCTCGTGTTTGTCGTGATCGGGTCCATGTATATGGGCTACGCTACTGCAACAGAAGCTGCAGCCGTTGGGGTCATCGGGGCGCTGTGTTTGTCCGTCTTCCAAGGGTCTCTCAACTGGAAAACCTTCAGTGAGAGCCTCATGGGTGCAACGCGCACATCGGCCATGATTGCGTTGATCTTGATGGGGGCTGCCTTCCTCTCCTTGTCCATGGGGTTTACCGGTTTGCCGCGAGCTTTGGCGGAGCTGATTGAAGGGTTCAATTTGTCCCCAATCGCTCTGATCGCCGTTTTGACCGTGTTCTACCTGATCCTCGGCATGTTCATGGATGGATTGTCTTCGGTTGTTCTCACGATGGCGATTGTCGAGCCTATGATCCGTGCCGCCGGCATTGATGTGATCTGGTTTGGTATCTTCCTGGTGGTTGTAATTGAAACAGCGCAGGTGACACCGCCAATCGGGTTCAACCTGTTCGTTTTGCAAGGCATGACGCGGCACGAGATTTCCTACATCGCCAAGACAGCCATTCCGATGGTTGGGTTGATGCTGTTGATGGTGGTGATCCTTGTGATTTGGCCAGAACTCGCAACCTGGCTTCCGGAGAACATCCGCACAGGACCCGGAGGTTAGGCCGGGTGAGGCTTGAATGAGAGCTTCCTCAAACCGAGCTGATAAAGCGAAGCTGGGTATCCTGATGCTGGATACCCAGTTTCCGCGCATTCTGGGGGATGTTGGGAACCCAGATACTTGGCCGTTTCCGGTCACCTACAAGATCGTTCACGGGGCAAGTCCTGATCGTGCGATCAAACAAGATCCGCGCAAGCTTATTGAGCCCTTTATTGAAGCGGGACAGGAACTCGTTGAGGCCGGGTGCAAGGGGATTGCAACCACCTGCGGGTTCTTGACCCTTTTGCAGGATGATCTTGCCCGTGCACTGGCCGTTCCGGTTGCCACATCTGCGCTTCAACAAATCCTGATGATCCAGGCGATACTGCCGCCTGACAAGCGGGTCGGTGTTATCACCATCTCAAAAGCGTCTCTGACACCTGCCCACTTTCAAGCGGTTGGGGTGGCCGCTCCGGAGGCAGTCCCGGTTGTTGGAACTGAAGGTGGGCGAGAATTCAGCGCTGCCATTCTGGAAAACCGCGACACACTTGATGTTGATGCGTCTCGACTGGACCTGCTGGATGCGGCCAGTAAGCTGGTCACCCGGTATCCTGATGTTGGGGCAATCTTACTGGAATGTACCAACATGCCCCCCTATGCGAACGACATTCGAAACGCCACAGGATTGCCCGTTTATTCCATCTACACGCATCTTTGGTGGTTTCACGCGGGATTATAAACAAAGCGCCCAAAAACCTAATCTGATTTACACAGATAATTATCAATGGTAATTACCTGTGTGGCGATGGATATAAATGGCTGATGAGCGAAAGTTACACACTCCATAATCGGATCGGTTTCAAGGTGACGCGGTTGGCGCGGATTATGGAAACGCGGTTGGAAAAGCAACTCGCGGTTCATGACATTACTCGGTTGCAGTGGTGTGTCTTGCGCGGTGTTGGCCTTGAGAATGTGTCCTCTCCCTCGAAACTGGCAGACTATATTTGCGTGGCGCGCCCCGTTGTATCGCGCCTGTTGAAGTCCATGGAGGAGCAGGGGCTTATCAAGCGGGTCGATATCGATGACGACAAACGGTTTACCGACATCGCGCTTACGGAGCTTGGGAGCGAAAAACTACGGATTTGCCACGCTCTTGTGCAGGAGCTGAACCAGCATTTTTCAGGCAAGTTGGATGGCGAAACTTATGATCGGCTCATGGCTGCCATTGATCAGCTGACGGAGGGCGAAGACGTTCGGCTGACGAGATTGTAATGCAGATTGAATGGCGTCATTTGCTTGGTGCTGCCAATAAGAACCAAGAGCAGCCCACCCAAGGCGCTGCCGGGGGAGGAATATTGTGAGGCTTTTTTCGGACCGACACCGGCCCGTGGATCTTGGTCCGTTTCCATTAGAGCGACTTGCGAGACGTGATGTCGGCACAGAGTTGCCAGACGTTCCGGCCTTCACTCCCTTGACTTTTTCCCGGCCCGACAAGCCGGAGAGCATCCTCAACGCCATGACAGAAGCGCAGGCTATGCTGGATGCAGTTCGCGACGGCATCGTCAATGGCAACAGAGCGGAGATTCCGGGCTGTCTTAACGAGCGGCAAAATCATTTGAAGGCGTTCGGATTTTTTCAAGATGCCTCGATGATGGCGACCTGTGATGTCCCTGCCTCTGCCCTTCTGCGCAGTTCAGTCCGAAACCCGGACCTTGAACGTCTCGCCGATAAACTGCGCACCGAACAATGCAAATCCCTGGCCTCGGGGATTGATGCGATTATGGCTGATCTTCGAGATGCCGTGAACGCACCGCCCAAAACGGTCTCTCATCATCAACATGCGCTTGTCGTCATGATGCAAACGCCGCGCCCGGTGCGAGCTGACGAACCGGGATTTGAATGGCTCAACGGGGCGGAAGTCCATCGGTCGGCACTTCGCGCTATGGAAGTGGCAGTTGTTCTTGCTCAGTACATCCGCCTTCTTGGCTATGAAGCTTGTGCGCATAGCGCCTCGACATCCGATGTTGATCTCAATGTTCTGGCGGTGAAATCGGGTCTGGCAACAGTGGAGCAGGGTAAGGTCTCAAATCCATATCTTGGGACACGGTTTGCCCTTGCTGTTGTCACAACGGATTTGCCCATTGCGCATGACTTGCCGCTTAAGCAGATGGCGGAACAGCCAAAGAGCAGAACCCATGGCATTACCTGGAAGTTGGGATATCAGACTGCGAAGAGCGCAGGAAACCTCGATCCATATGCCAATCGAAGATACGTTGATGGCGCATATCCGTTTGAAACGCTCAAAAGGGTTGAAACGCCAACGACCTATATTGATGAAGACCGGGTTCCGAGGGTGCCAAAGCGTACGGACATGTTTGCGCGCGCCTTGTTCGGTGATCTTGGCAAGAAGGTGCAAACGGCTTCCACCGGAGGGCAATATGTCCGAAAGTCGGCGCCGTCGATGGCTCAACGTCGGGCGCTTGGGGCCTTTGTCCTGCTTCAGGACGGAGAGCCACGTCCCGATAAGCAAGAAAGTGATGCCCAGACCAATGCGGCCAATCTCAAGGCCACCTCCTATTTTCTCGGTGCAGATGCAGTAGGTCTGTCCCGGTGTCCGGATTGGACCTGGTATTCTCATGATGCAGGTGGGGTGCCGATAGACCCGCCGCATGATCAAGCGCTCTCAATGGTGATTGACCAGGGATATGAGACCACAGAGGGTACATCTGGGGATGATTGGATAGCCGTTTCCCAGTCAATGCGGGCGTATCTGCGTTTTTCCATTCTTGGCAGTATTGTTGCCCAGCAAATCCGCAATCTTGGATACGAGGCTAAAGCGCACACCGTGATCGACGGTGAGGTGTTGCAGCCGCCGTTGCTGCTCCTGTCCGGTTTGGGGGAAGTGAGCCGGATTGGAGAGGTCATTCTCAATCCGTTTTTGGGGCCGCGGCTCAAATCCGGTGCTGTAACAACCACTATACCGATTGCGCATGACAAGCCGATTTCCTTTGGCCTGCAAAGCTTCTGTGAGGCTTGCAACAAATGCGCGCGCGAATGTCCGTCTGGCGCGATCACTGCCGGGCCGAAAATGATGTTTAACGGCTATGAGATCTGGAAATCAGATAGCCAGAAGTGCACCACCTATCGGATCACCAATATGGGTGGGGCGATGTGTGGTCGTTGCATGAAAACCTGCCCTTGGAACCTTGAAGGAATATTTGCAGAAGCGCCGTTTCGATGGGCTGCAATGAATATACCCAAGGCGGCACCGGTGCTCGCCAAGCTGGATGACATGGTCGGCAATGGCGAGCAGAACCTCGTCAAGAAGTGGTGGTGGGATCTGGAGCTCTCAGAAGATGGTGCCTATCGTCCCACAAAGCACCCCGTTAATGAGCGTCCGCTGCAAAAAGATCTGAACCTGAAATATGAAGACCAGACGCTTGCCGTTTATCCAGCCAATCTGGCGCCACACCCTTGGCCATTTCCTTTCCCGATGGACCGTGAAAAGGGCATTGAGGCTTATCAGGCCTTGGTCACCGCCCGGGAATATAAGGCTAGAATTGCGCGAAACGAAATGGAAGGCCTGTTTCACACCTACAAGATTGATGGGGATGCGCCGGTTATCGCGGTGGAGATCTCCAAGGCTGAGCCCATGGTTGACGGCGTAACCAAGTATGAGTTTTCTGCCATTGATGGCGCATCTCTGCCCGAATGGACTGCCGGGGCGCATATCGACATTGTCGTCGCGCCTGAGTTTTTGCGCCAATATTCATTGTCTGGAAATCCGGCGGAACGTGGATCTTATCAGATCGGGGTCTTGCGTGAGGATAAAGGGCGAGGTGGCTCGCAGCTTTTGCATCGGATTTTCAGCAAGGGTCGCAGGATCTTCATCTCCAAACCCATCAATCATTTTCCGCTGGTCGAAAATGCCCGGCGCAGTTTCCTGATGGGTGGCGGTATTGGTATCACCCCGATGATAGCGATGGCGCATCGGCTTCATGCCATCGGGGCTGAGTTTGAGATGCACTACTCCTGCAGCATGCGCGCAAGGGCCGGTTTTCTGGAGGACCTTGAAACTATGCCATGGGCTGAGCGGGTACATCTTCATTTCAGTGATGAAGGAAGCCGCGCTGATCTGGATCATATCCTCGGGGGCTATCACCCCGGCGATCATGTTTATTGCTGCGGTCCCGTACCGTACATGGATGCGGTGATGGCCGCTGCGGAGAGCAATGGTTTTTCTGAAGACGAGCGCCATGTTGAATATTTCAACGTGCCGGATATGCCCGACTATGAGAACCACCCCTTCATCTTGAAACTCGCTAAAAGTGGGCTGGAGTTAGAGGTGCCTGCCTCAGAAACAGCAACCGACGTTCTTGCGGCGAATGGTATCCAGATCAATGTCAAATGCGCAGACGGGATTTGCGGGGTTTGTAAATGCGGGCTTGTCTCTGGCGACGTCGAGCATCGCGATTTTGTTTTGTCAAAAAAACAACGCGAAACAGCCGTAATCCTATGCCAGTCGCGAGCAGCGGAGAAGAACGGTGTTATTGAGGTCGATCTTTAAGCCTCAAGAGCGTTTGGCCGTTTACGCCATCAACCGCTCTTCCATTGTCCCTGCAATATTGAGGCGCTGATTGTGCGGTGTAACCCCGAAACGGGACTGATACAGGCGGATGAAATGCGATGCGGAATCATATCCGCAGGCATGGGCTATTTCCGTGATTGACTTTTCGGTCTGCAAGAGCAGATTGCGCGCACGGGCCAGCTTCTGGTCGATCACATATTTTTTGGGAGACACCTTTAGGTGTTTTTGAAACAGGCGCTCCAGCTGCCGCGTTGAAATGCCGATACGGCGGGCAATCTCCGATGTTGGCAGGTAATTGGGAGCGCTTTCTTTCATTAATCGAATGGCTTCTGCAATATGCGGGTTGCGAATGCCATAACGTGCTTGAACGGATATCTGTTGCTGGACATTGCCCGACCGCACGCCGTTGTAAACCAGTTGATCTGCAACGGCGACTGCCAGATCTTCACCATGCGACTGACCTATCAAATGCAAGATCAAGTCCGTTGTAGCTGTGCCGCCTGATGCGGTGACGAATGCTTCGTCGGCAACGAAGATGTTTCGGCACAATGTGACGTTTGGAAACGTCTCCTCAAAACTGTCATGAAATGCCCAGTGAACGGCGGCCCGCCGACCGTCCAATAGTCCTGCCTTGGCGAGAACATAAGCACCAGAGCACAGTGCTCCGATCCGGTTGCCGCGCGTGCGCTCGCGCCTAATGAAGGCGAGAACGTCCGGTGTGGCCCGTTCGCCCGCGTTTTGGCCGGACACAAGAAAGAGCCTGCTGCGTGGCGGCAGTGGATCAAGGCCTTGATCCACAAGTGTCACGGTTCGGTTAGAGCAGACGGCGCGCTCCCCGCAAACAGAGGCCAACCGCCAGCGATAGAGTTCCGACCCATGAAGCAGGTTGGCAATTCGCAAGGGTTCAATCGCGCAGGAAAAGGCGATGTGTGAAAAGTCGTCGAGCAACAAAAAGGTCACGTCTTCAGGACTTGTCATGTCGCTTTTTCCCTTCCTGTGTCGCCTCGGACTTTGCAAAATTCCCTATAGGCAGTTTATTGTATTCAGGAAGTATACAAATCCGTCAAATGAAATTTGCGTAGGGGCAGTTGAATGGCAGCGCAGTGCAGATTGCCGGCGAAGGTCATCGCGTATGAGGGCATCAAACGGGATATCCTCGTTTTGAAACGCCCTCCGGGCAGCTCACTAGAAGAAGGTGAACTGTGTGCGGCCTATGATTTGTCGCGCACTCCGCTTCGGGAAGTCCTGCAACAACTCGCCGGGGAAGGATATGTCACGCTGCATCAGAATCGGGGAGCGCGAGTCTCGGATATGTCCCATGTGACAGTTCGGGATTTCTTTCTGGCGGCCCCACTTGTCTACAGCGCAATCATGCGTCTTGCTGCCCGTAACGCCACTACAGAACAGATAGGCGCCTTGAAAGCGGCTCAGGCTGCCTTTCGGCAAGCAGTGGAAAGCGGCGGAACAGCCGACCGGGCGCTGACAAATGATGCCTTCCACAGGATTACCGGCGATATGGCCGGTAATCAGTATCTAACGATCAGTCTGGAGCGTCTTCTCATTGATCATACCCGGATTGCCATGACGTTTTTTGAACCGGCTACTGATGAGCAGGTTGGTCGTCATGATCTGGCGTGCCGACAACATGATGCAATGATCGATGCCCTTCAAAATCGGGATGAGGAACGTGCAGCGGCCCTCGCGCTGGAGCATTGGGCGCTGTCACGAGATCAGATTGAGCGCTTTGTAATGCCTGATGGGCTTTCCGGTGATTTGGGTGAGCTTCCCAAACAAAATTCCGCATGAGGATAAAATGACTCCGAGACTCACTTTTGAAGGCATCTATACGCCTGTCATCACGCCTTTTGATGCCGACGGAAACATCCTTTGGGATGATCTCGCACGGGTCATTGACCATCTCGTGGAGAGCGGTGTTCATGGATTGATTTCTGGTGGTTCAACCGGCGAGAATTATGCGCAAACGATAGAGGAGCGGCTAGAACTTGCCCGCTTCACCTATGATCGCCTTGCTGGCCGGCTGCCTTTAACCGTTGGAACCGGGACAATGCGCACACCGGATTCTGTCGTGCTTGCTGAAGGTGCAGCGAAACTGGGAGCTGCTTCTTTGCTCGTTGCAACGCCGCCCTATGCCGTGCCGACGGAAAGAGAGAATGCCCTCAACGTTCTCACCATCGATCGGGCCGCTGACTTGCCAATCATGCTCTACAATTACCCCGGTCGGATGGGGGTGAATATGGGCGAGGAGTTCCTTGATCGGGTAGGGCGTTCGCAAAACATCTGTGCCATCAAGGAAAGCTCTGGTGACATCAACCGCGTGCATTTGCTGGCCCGTGACTATCCCCACATCCAAATGGCGTGCGGAATGGACGATCAGGCGTTGGAATTTTTTGCCTGGGGTGCGCGCAGTTGGGTGTGTGCTGGGTCCAATTTCCTTCCCAGAGAACATATCGCACTTTATCAGGCCTGCGCAGTGGAAGGTGACTTTACCAAAGGGCGCAAGATCATGTCGGCTATGATGCCACTGATGCGGGTTCTTGAGCAGGGCGGGAAGTTCATTCAATGCGTCAAGCATGGCGTGGAAATGGCCGGGTTGAAGTCCGGACCGCCGCGCCCTCCACTGAAGGCGCTGAACAAGGACGACAAGCGACAACTTGAACAGGTCATTCGTGTTCTCAAAACCACTATTCAAGACATTCAAGCGGGGGCCTGATCCATGACTGATCTTTTGACCCATTCTGAATACAAGGCTTTGGCCGCTTCCCTCGAATTTCCGACAAGTGCCTTTGTTGACGGCGGGTATCGCCCTGCCCAGTCCGGAAAGACGTTTGCCACTGTCAATCCTGCAACGGGCACGCATCTCGCGGATGTTGCGGCTTGTCAAAGTGAGGATGTGGATTTTGCGGTTCAAAAGGCGCGCGAGGCCTTTGACGATGGGCGTTGGGCGCGACTTCATCCATCTGAGCGCAAGGATGTGCTCATCCGTTTTGCCAAACTTCTAACCCGAAATCGGCGGGAGTTGGCGGTCATGGAAAGCCTTGACAGTGGCAAGACGATTTTTGACTGCGAAACAGTGGATTTGCCTGAAACAATCCACTGCATCAAATGGCACGCTGAGGCAATCGACAAGATCTATGACCAAGTTGCGCCTGGCTCAGACGATCATATGGCGATGATTGTTCGTGAGCCTGTCGGTGTTGTTGGACTGGTTCTGCCGTGGAACTTTCCCTTGCTCATGCTGGCCTGGAAGATCGGACCTGCACTGGCCGCTGGGTGTTCAGTTGTCGTCAAACCGGCAGAGGAAACGCCGCTGACAGCCCTTCGGGTTGCCGAACTTGCTGCAGAGGCTGGAATTCCAAAAGGCGTGTTCAACGTTGTTCCCGGGCTTGGTCCGGAGGTTGGTGAACCGCTCGGTCGGCATATGGATGTGGACATGGTCTCTTTCACCGGTTCGACCGAGACCGGGCGCAAGTTCCTGCATTATGCGGCTGATAGCAATCTCAAGGAAGTCGTGCTGGAAATGGGCGGCAAAAACCCGAGTGTTGTCCTGCGGGATGCGGAGAACCTCGACCGTGTCGCCGCGCATGTTGTCAATGGTGCCTTCTGGAATATGGGCGAAAATTGCTCCGCAAGTTCCCGTTTGATTGTTGATGCGGAGATCAAGGACGAGCTGGTTGCAAAGATCACCGCGCATGCGCGGGAGTGGACAATCGGTGATCCGCTCAATCCGGAACATAAGGTCGGCGCTTTGGTATCCAAGGCGCATTTCGAGAAGGTCAGCTCTTACCTGGACAGTGATGCAACGGTTTTGCTTGGGGGCAAGACCCATGACGGTGCCTTTGTTGAGCCGACAATTGTTGAAGTGAAACCGGGGTCGAAACTCGCACGGGAAGAGATTTTTGGACCAGTCTTGTCTGTCATGTCGGTTAGCGGGTTTGATGAGGCGCTTGAGCTTGCCAACAATACCGAATACGGGCTGACAGCTGCGATTTTCACTGCCAATACCAAGAAGGCCTTGCGCGGTGCTCGGGCCTTGAGGGCGGGGACAGTCACAGTGAATTGTTTTGGGGAAGGAGATATTTCGACCCCGTTTGGTGGATACAAACAGTCGGGTTTTGGCGGGCGAGACAACGGAAGTGCCGCTCATGACCAATACACCCAGCTCAAGACAATCTGGGTTGACCTTTCTGATGACGAGGATGAGGCGGTCGGATGACAGCCGTCAGGGGTGTTAAAACCCTGCCGAAACTGCCCGGCCGAGCCGCGTGGAATGCGATCTTGCCGGAAGCTCCACCGTCGTTACAGCTAAGTGAAAACCAGACCGCGGATGTTGTTATTGTCGGTGGGGGATTTGCTGGGCTTTCAGCTGCTCGACGACTTAAGCAACTTGACCCGGCTTTACGTGTCATGGTGCTGGAAGCCACGCGTATCGCGGAAGGATCGGCCGGACGAAACTCCGGTTTTATGATCGACCTTCCGCACGAATTGACGTCCGAAGACTATGCAGGGGCAGGGGATGATCGCGCCCTGATTTCTCTCAACCGGCAAGCCATTGCTTTTGCCAAAGAGGCGGTTGAAGACTACGAGATTGATCCAAATTACTTTGACCCTGCTGGCAAGGTGAATGGGGCTGTCAGCTCGAAGGCTGTACGGCATAACGAAAGTTATGCCGTACATCTTGATAGCCTCGGTGAACCCTATGAGCTGCTGGGTGCTGAGGCGATGAAGGTGTTGACAGGGAGCCATTACTACATGGCTGGGCTATACACGCCCGGCACTGTCATGCTGCAACCGGCCGGATACATCCGCGGACTGGCGACAGGGGTGCGCCGGGATGGCGTCGAGATTTTTGAAAACACGCCGGTCGAGACATTTTCGCGTGAGGGGTCTGGGTGGCAGCTTAAGTGTGGTTCAAATTCTGTTTCCTGTCAGCGTGTGGTTCTGGCCGTCAACGGACACCTTGCCAGTTTCGGGTTTCATGAACGCCAGTTGATGCAGGTGTTTCTCTATGCCGTGATGACACCAGAGCTGGATGCGGAAACATGCAGGAAACTGGGTGGTGCATCGCGATGGGGTATCACGCCGTCAGACCCGATGGGAACAACTGTGCGCCGCATAGATTCTGGACAGGGCGGCAACCGGATTGTTACGCGCACCTGTGCAGAGCTGAAGCAGGGTATGCAACCGTCACACTCTGATGTGCAGCGTGCTGCGAAAGTCATGCAAGGCAAATTTGACCAACGTTTCCCCGCTCTGGCAGGCATGAAAATGGAATATGAATGGGCCGGGCATTTATGCCTGACCCTGAACTCCGTCTCTGTCGCGCGTCAGTTGGAGCACGGGTTCTATTCGGCTTGCGCCCAAAATGGCCTGGGCACCACGCGGGGAACGCTCACTGGTATCGCCGCTGCAGAGCTTGCGCTGGGCCAGGTAAGCGCAATAACCAGCTTCTTTGCAGCGGAAACGACCCCGAAGACGCTGCCTCCGGAGCCGTTTTTGTCGATTGGTGCAAATGCTACAATGCGCTGGAAAGAGTGGAAGGCAGCGAAAGAGTAGCCGCTCAAAACTCTTGATTCAGAGCATCTGCTGCGGGAATTTCATGCTCGCGGCGTGCGATGTAATCGAGAAGCTCCTCGTTTTTGGCTTCATCGAGTTTTGGCTCCTGATACTCCGACAGGAGCTTTTTGGCGTGCTCCAGAGCGCGGGCCGTGATTTCTTTTTCGCCCTCTGCTTTCCATTGTTCGATGGAGTTGTTGTCGAACATGTCTGGCATGAAAAAGGCGCGCTGGAAGTTTTCCTGCGTGTGTGAATGGCCAAGGTAATGACCGCCCGGGCCTACGTCTCTTACAGCTGCAAGCGCTTCATCGAAATCATCCCAGCGTGGACCCTCGGCCATTCGGTAAGCCATGGCGCATTGTTCACTGTCGACAATGAATTTTGCGACCGAGCAGTGCATTCCCGCTTCATTCCAACCCGCTGCATGCCAGATGTAATTCGCGCCTGCATGGATCACCGCGCTGAGGGTCGTGGCGCTTTCATACCCGGCCTGTGCATCAAAGGTTTTGGCACCCCCAAGGTTGCCGGAGGTGCGCCAGGGAATTCCATAAAAGCGCGCCATCTGGCCAATCATGAAATTCATCAGGCTTATTTCCGGCGTTCCGGCCATCGGCGCACCTGATTTCATCGAAACGGTCGATAGATAGTGCCCGTAGATGGCTGGCGCGCCCTTTCGAATGACTTGGGTGTAGGCCAACGCGCTCAAGGCTTCAGCGTTGAGCTGGGCAACGGCTGGAACCACAGAGGCCGGTGTATTTGCGCCGCCAAGCACAAAGGGAGAGAGCAAGACGGGCTGATTGCGGCGGGAAAAAGCCCGCATTGCGCCAAGCATGGTCTCGTCCCATACAAGCGGTGAGTTGCCATTGCAGTTTCCTGTCGTAACGGGTGTTGTTTCCATCACGTCTTCACCGAACAAAATGGCGCACATTTCCATGACATCTTCAGCGTTCTTCGGGCTTGTGGTCATGCCCATGAAGGTCTTGTCCGAGTGCTTCATGGATGAATAGGTAATGCGCAAGTGGCGGTGACTGATCGGATGATCATAAGGTTCCACGATGTGGTGAGCCGTTGAATGCAAAGCTGGCTGCATATGGCTCAGCTTGTGAAACATCGCGAGATCGTCGAGCGTCGGGTTGCGCCTCTGTCCCTCCAGATCCCGCAGGAACGGCGCTCCTGTCATTGGCACAAAAATCGTCCTGTCACCCCCAAATGGCAGGCTTTTTGCGGGGTTCCGGGCCAAATATGTGAAATCAGACGGGATTGTCCTGATCAGCTCACGGACAAGTCCGCGATCCAGATAGACACGCTCTCCATCAACTTTGGCTCCGGCTTCCTGCCAATCCTTGAGTGCGATCTCGTCGCGGAAGATGATCCCAACTTCTTCCAAAATTGACATGGACGCATCATCAAGCTTGCGGATCTGCTCTTCGACCATCGGCTCGCATAGGGGTAGTTTCCGTTGAAGCGCAGGCAGCATGGCGTGATCAGGTGCTGTGCGTATGGCGCGCCGTCCGGCCCTGCCACCTGTTCTGGTTCGTGTTGCTGTACTCACGAAAGACCCCTCCAATGTCCTTGATACGCTTCACTTTGAAAGGGAAATGCCGCCTGCGCGCGCGGCAATGCGAAGCCAAAGGGCATTTTGCGACACGACAATGTAATTGCCTCAGAAAAAGCCTTCGGACTGCGTAGCAAAAACGAATTTAGGTGAAGAAAATTGCCTCCGCTAGGCACGTGAACATATTTGTTTGTTAGGATAATTGACTGAGCGAGTAGATGTTATGAAAGTAGCATCTGTAACTTTATTATGTATTTGAATTTCAGAGAAGAAATTGAATTTTAGCGGAAGGGGTGACATGCGGGGGTGGTTCGTGTTTTGCTAAGGAAATGTCGCAATTCAGCTTCATAGTTTTTTCGAAACGTTTGAAACTGTTTTGACAAAACATAGAGACCAAAGGTCCGATTGAGACTTCAGAAAGGGAGCGAGAATGACGAATTCGAAAAATCCGGAGCTAATCAAGCGTCTGGAAACTGTGGCAAAGCGCGGACAAATATCCCGTCGTGATTTTATGTCCTACTCCATCATGGCCGGTTTGACGGCAACGACGGCTACTGGACTTTGGACGACACAGGCAAAGGCGGCTCCGCAGCAAGGTGGGACATTCCGCTGGGGTATTCACGACGGCAATACCTCTGATTCCCACGATCCGGGCACATATTTGACCCGTGTCATGATTTTCCTTGCGCATACGCATCGCAGCTACCTGACAATGATCAATGGTGACGGCTCCCTCGGACCGGATTTGGCTGACAGCTGGGAGGGGAGCGCCGACGCTTCGCAGTGGACCTTTAAACTCACGGACAAGGCGAGTTTCCATAGCGGCAAGAAGGTGACCGCTGAAGATGTTATCGCTTCCTTGAACCACCATCGTGGAGAAAAATCGACTTCGGCAGCCAAAGCTCTGTTGTCTGATGTTGAGGACATTACAAAAGATGGCGACCATACCGTTGTCGTTAAATTGACGGGCGGAAATGCCGACTTCCCATGGTTGATGACGGACTATCATTTGGCCATCTGTCCGGCAAAAGACGATGGAACAATCGATTGGCAGTCCGGCGATGGCTCCGGTCCATATAAAATCGATAGTGGCGAGTTTGGCGTTCAGTTCAGCTTGTCTCGCCATGATGGATGGCACCGTGAAGGGGCATATTTCGACAAGGTTGAGATGATTACCTTGAACGATCCGAATGCGCGTCAAACGGCACTTGTAACCGGCGATGTCGATGCGGTGTCCCTGATCGAGTTGAAAACGATGGCATTGCTGCAACGCAGTCCGAATATCGTGATTCACAATATCCCGTCTGCAGGCGCGATCACGATGCCGATGCATTGTAACGCTGCACCTTTCGATAACCCGGATGTTCGTAACGCGCTGAAACTTGCCATGAACCGCGACGAGATCATTGAAAAGATTGCGTTTGGTGCTGCAACGAAGGGCAATGACTTCCATCATTCTCCGGCTCAGCCTTATTGGCCGGATGATATCCCGCAGCGCGACTACGATCCAGATCAGGCTAAATCTCTGCTGAAAAAGGCGGGTGCTGAAGGTCTGACTGTTAGCCTGAGTACGGCTGACAGTGTTTATGCCGGTGCAGTGGATATGGCCGTCCTCTATGCAGAGCAAGCCAAGGCTGCCGGTATCACTATTAATGTCGTCCGTGAACCAAATGACGGATACTACTCTGATGTGTGGTTGAAGAAGCCGTTCTGCCTCGTGTCCTGGGGTGCACGTCCGACACCGGACGTCATGTACACCCTCGCTTACAAGGACGATGCTGCCTGGAATGAGTCGTTCTGGAAGAACGAGCAGTTTAACAAGCTGCTGTTGCAGGCAAAAGCTGAACTGGACGATACGAAGCGCGCAGGCATGTATCGCGAAATGGCGATGCTTGCACGGGACGACGGTGGCACTATCATCCCGTTCTTCAACAACTTCGTTTACGCCAACAGCTCCAAAGTGGGCACGCCGGAAAAACTGGCTGCCAGCTGGGAAAATGACGGCGCGCGTGCTGCCAGCCGCTGGTGGTTCAACTCCTGATCTCCAGAAGATCAACAGGGTCGCACACCACTGCGGCCCTGTTTTGATTTCTGCTGTCCCGAGTTTCGGGGCAGCGCACCCTGCTCATTCGGACATAACGATAAAGAGACGTCCGAATTCGACTCCCGCTTTAAGCGGTTGTCTTCGTAATACTGGAGGGACATATGGGGGACATCCTACAGCTGGTCGCCAAAAGACTGGGCTTGGGTCTTGTTACGCTTCTTGTCGTATCAATTTTGATTTTCTTTGCCGTTGAGTTGTTGCCGGGTGACATTGCCCAGGCGGTCCTTGGACAAGGAGCCACAGACGAAACGGTTGCTGCACTTCGCGAAAAACTCGGTCTCGATCAACCGGCCATCTGGCGCTATCTGCAATGGCTTGGCGGAGCGTTGACGGGCGATTTCGGAGTGTCGCTGGTTTCCGGTGAACTGGTAAGTGAGGCGATTAGTACACGCTTCATCAACACACTGTTTCTCGCAGCCTATGCAGCTGTGATCGCGGTTCCGGTCTCCATCATATTGGGCGTCATCGTTGCGCTGCTTCGCAACACCCTGTTTGACCGTGTTGCCAACGTGATGACCCTAACCTCCATCTCGTCCCCGGAGTTCTTCCTCGGCTACATCCTTATTCTCTATCTTGCCGTTAAATCTCAGTACTTCCCGGCGATTGCCAGCCTTTCCGGTGACATGACGTTTACCGAGCTGCTGCACCGAACCTTCCTGCCGGCTCTGACTTTGGTGCTTGTGGTCACCGCTCATATGATGCGGATGACGCGGGCTGCCATCATCAACCTGCTGGCGTCTCCCTACATCGAAATGGCGCGCCTGAAGGGCGTTCCACCGTGGAAGGTTATTGTGAGACATGCATTGCCCAATGCTTGGGCGCCGATCATCAACGTTGTTGCCCTGAACCTTGCGTACCTGATCACTGGTGTGGTCTTGGTCGAGGTGGTCTTTGTGTATCCGGGTATTGGCCAGCTGCTTGTTGACGCTGTTGCCAAACGCGACTTCCCGATTGTTCAGGCCTGCTGTCTGATCTTCGCTGCAACCTTCATATTGCTCAATTTGGCTGCCGACGTCGGCAGTATTTTGACCAATCCCCGTTTGCGGCATCCGAAGTGAGGACAGCACAATGAGCACGTTTGTAATCGGTTACTACTCGCTGCTGATTGGCGCATCCTGTCTGGCAGCCTATTATCAGCAACGCGGCACGTTCCTGTTGTTGTTTTCCCTCACCCTTGCGTCTTTTGTCATGGGGATCATTGGCGGCCCATCTGCGCTGCAATTCGTGGCAACGGCTGCGGGAGTTCTCGCGCTGGCGGCAGGAACATCTTATGCCTTCCGTGAATTTTTGATCATCATCACGCCGGAAGGCATCTCCAAGGAACTGCGCACAGCGCCGCTGACCGCTTCCTTTGGAATGTTTGTGATCTTCACCTATGCAATTGCCGGAATATTCGCGCCGGTGATTGCGCCGTTTGGTGAAGCAGAGGTGGTCACATCCGCCTTTGCGCCTGCAGATGACAAGTTGCTGCTTGGGGCAGATCAGCTGGGCCGTGACATGTTCAGCCGTATCATTTACGGCGCACGGAACACGGTCGGTCTCGCGCTCGTCGCGACGGCTCTCGCCTTTATCATGGGGGCGCTCGCAGGACTTTTGGCTGCCACAAAAGGTGGCTGGTTCGACCAGTTCATGGGCCGGTTTGCCGATGTCATCATGTCGGTACCGTCTCTGATCTTTGCGCTTTTGATGCTGAGTATCTTTGGCACCAGCTTGACCGTAATTGTGATTGTGGTGGCGGTGATCTATTCCCCTCGGGTATTCCGCCTGACACGTGCTGTTGCGGGCAATATCGTGGTCATGGATTACATTGAGGCCGCCAAGCTGCGCGGGGAAGGTACCTGGTATCTGATCCGCCGCGAAATCCTGCCGAACTCTACCGCGCCTCTTGTTGCCGAGTTTGGTCTGGAATTCTGCTTCGTGTTCCTGCTGATCGCCGGACTGTCCTTCCTGGGTCTTGGTATCCAGCCGCCGACCGCGGATTGGGGCTCCATGGTACGGGAAAACGCGACGTTGATCTCTTTTGGTGAGATGACGCCGCTCATTCCAGCAGCTGCAATTGCACTCTTGACCGTTGCCGTGAACTTTGTCGTCGACTGGATGCTGTTCCGGTCCTCCGGCCTGAAGGAGGTATAAGAATGACCCCGAAAAAAGACGTCCTTCTGAAGGTTGAAGACCTGCGGATCGAAGGGTATTCCGACGAACAATGGGTGGAGATTGTTCACGGTGTTGATCTGACCCTCCATAAAGGTGAAGTCCTCGGCCTCATCGGGGAGTCCGGTGCTGGTAAATCAACCATTGGCCTTGCGTCCATGGGCTTTGCCCGCGATGGTTGCCGAATTTCCGGCGGGTCGATCGACTTTGACGGAATGGAGCTAACGACAACGCCAGAAACAGATCTGCGCGCTTTGCGCGGGTCTCGGATTGCCTATGTTGCACAATCCGCAGCGGCCTCGTTCAATCCGGCGCATCGCATCATCGATCAACATACGGAAGCACCTGTTCAGTATCGCATTCAAAAGCGGATGGCCGCTCAGGAAGATGCGATGGAGCTTTACGAGCGATTACGGTTGCCCAACCCAACGGAGATCGGTTTTCGATATCCGCACCAGGTCTCGGGCGGTCAGTTGCAGCGTGCCATGACGGCAATGGCAATGGCCTGTCGGCCAGACCTGATTATCTTCGATGAGCCAACCACGGCGCTGGATGTGACCACCCAGATTGAGGTGCTGGCAGCTATTCGAGATATTGTTGATCAGTTCAACACGGCTGCCATCTACATCACACACGATCTGGCCGTGGTTGCCCAGATGGCAGACACGATCAAGGTGCTCTTGAAGGGGGAAGAGGTGGAAGAGGCTCCAACAGAGCAGATGCTCGATGAGCCGAAGGAAGATTACACCAAAAGCCTTTGGGCTGTTCGCAGCTTCAAACGTCCTCAGAAACACCGGCCCAAGGGGGAAGGGGCAACACCAATTGTCTCAGTGAAGAACATCGATGCAGCATACGGTCCAACCAAAGTGCTGGATGATGTGTCTTTTGACATCTATCCGGGCATGACGGTTGCCGTCGTCGGTGAATCCGGGTCCGGAAAATCCACCACTGCGCGTTGTATCACGGGGCTTTTGCCTCCTACAAAGGGGCAGGTCCTGTTCAATGGGGAAGAGCTTCCAGCGCGTTATCAGGATCGCTCTAAAGATCAGTTGCGTCAGGCGCAGATGATTTATCAAATGGCGGATACGGCGCTGAATCCGAAAATCCGCATCAGTGATATTATTGGCCGTCCGGCGCAGTTCTATCGCGGGCTTCATGGTGCTGCCCTGAAGAACCGGGTGGATGAACTTCTGGATCTGATCGAGCTGGAACCCTCTAAGTACTACAATCGGTATCCGCCTGAATTGTCGGGGGGACAGAAGCAACGTGTTGGGATCGCCCGTGCGCTGGCGGCAGATCCGGCCTTCATCATTTGTGACGAGGTGACGAGCGCGCTCGATCAGCTGGTGGCTGAAGGTATTTTGAAGCTTCTTGACCGTCTGCAGGAAGAGTTCAATCTGGCTTACATGTTCATCACACACGATCTGGCAACGGTTCGATCGATTGCCGATGAAGTGGTGGTCATGCAAAAGGGCAAGGTCGTGGAGCAAGGGCCGAAGGACGAAATGTTCAAGCCTCCGCACCATCCTTACACGGACTTGCTGCTGTCTTCAGTGCCTGAGATGGACCCGAACTGGCTCACCACTCTGCTGGACGAGCGCGGCACCGATTCCATTGGTGAAGCGGCCCAGAAATAAGGTGCCGGAAATACTAGTGGCTGTCCCATTCAAACAGGGGCAGTCACTTACCGGCAACCCAGAGAGGCAACTTTCTGTAGCGTTGTTTTGAACTGGCGTTGGAAGCGGCGGGAAATTACCCGACCATAGCCACCCCGGTTAGCACCATCGTGCCCAGGATCAGACCATAAACCGCTACAAGCGCCGGCCAAGTGCCGCTGCGTTCTTTGTATTCCCGAATAAGATCGTCGCGGGTCATAATGACCTCCTGCCATACAACCACCGGCTTTGCCGTGGTGGGCCTATATCTCATCCTCACCTAACTGAAGGAAGTTAAGATTTCAATTCGGAAATGCAGGCAATTCATTGCGATTTTGACACATCTGAAATGCATTTTTCGCACATGTGTTTAAAGTACAACGGTGAAACTACCCAATAGTGAAGCCGCCCCCCGATTATATGGGGAGCGTCTCATGAAATTAGCAATATGTTGTGTTGCCAAGGGTGTAGGCAGGCTTGCTGGTTCAGGTGTTTGTCTCGGAGACCACCTCAAGGCGCTGTTGTCCCAATCCTTCGATGCCAAGTTCGACGATATCTCCGGCCTTCAGGTAGCGGGGCGGGTTTTGTCCCATGCCCACGCCTGGAGGAGTGCCGGTGGAGATAATGTCACCGGGATGTAAGCTCATGAATTGGCTGAGATACGAAACCAGATGACTCACATTGAAGATCATCGTGGCAGATGATCCTTTCTGTTGCGTTTCGCCATTGACGGACAGCCACATTTTCAGGTTTTGCGGGTCACCGATTTCATCTTTGGTCACAAGCCAGGGGCCGATTGGTCCAAATGTGTCGCAGGATTTCCCCTTGGTCCATTGTCCGGCGCGCTCGGTTTGGAAGGTGCGCTCGGAGACGTCGTTGGCAATGGCAAAGCCTGCCACGTAATCCATCGCTTCCGCTTCGCTCACATATTTGGCGTGTTTGCCTATGATGATGGCAAGTTCAACTTCCCAGTCGGTTTTCTCACTGCCTCTTGGCAGGACGATCGGGTCATTGGCGCCAGAAATGGCGCTGGTGGCCTTCATGAACACAATTGGTTCTTTGGGAATGTCCCATCCACCTTCAGCGGCGTGGTCGGCAAAATTCAGTCCGATACAGACGAATTTTCCGGTTCCCGATACACAGGGACCCAAACGTGAACCTTGTGGTGCAAGGGGGAGAGTGGAGAGATCGGTGCTTGCCAGTTGGATCAGACTGGCGGGGTCAAGTGCTGCGCCGGACAGATCGTCGATGAGCGAACACAGATCGCGAACTTGTCCATTTTCGTCCAAGGCCCCGGGCTTTTCAGCACCTTGATTGCCAAACCGAACCAACTTCATCTTGTTCTCCCGCCGCTTGTTTCTGTTTTTTCGAACGGTTGAACATGTGCGCTGAATTGTCAAAGACTTCCTTGGTGGAATGATCAGCTTAGGGAGGAAAGAAGCGGCCCGAAACGGGCCGCCTCCAGAAGGTTCAGCGGAGAAGACCGCGCAAGGCTTTTTTGCCAAGATTGATTGCAATTGGAGCTGCCGCTGAAGCGAGAGCACCCCAGAATGCTGGAGCCACACTGGAATCAATCGCGGAATTGATGCGGTCTTCACGATTGATGGACGGGGCTTGATAAGGAAGTTTCATTTTCAATTCTCCAAAAAGGGTTTCGTTTAAAAATTTGGCCCGGTTTCAAAGGCCATCGATGGCGGACATTGCAAAGTCTTTTGCAGCGTCCTTTGCGTGGGGAGCGAGGTAGCGCACAGCAGACCGCAGTCCGCCGGTTACATCATCCCAGTCCAGCCCGAAAAGTGCTGGATCTACGCCTTGTTGGATCGCGGAATTAAGTCGATTTGCACGATCAATGGAAGGGGCTTGATAAGGTAGTTTCATCAAAAATACTCCTCTTGAAATGAAGGGCGTTTGCCCTGATGACACACTGTTTGTGCCCATTATGAGCCGCGCCAGTGCGCGACGCGGCGCATCCCGATAAAACTCAGTAAGCGCGCCAGCTGCGAAGCGGGCCGAAGGTGACCGGCATCAATCCGGTAACGTCTACGGTGTAGCGATAGATCATCCGGGCTTCTTCATCGCGTTTGAACGGGTTGAAGAATTCGCAAATGATGTCCCAGCAGTCGGTTCCGGGACGGCTGACAGGGCTGCGCTGAACATTCATGGCGTTCAGTTCAAGCTTCTTGTTAAAGGCATCCTGAAAGATCTCACCGGCGACATGGGCGTTGGTGGCGGCAAAGTTCATGGCGCGGTGTTGTGGTTCCGCACCCCGATTGCGGAGTTCGTAATAGATCCGCTCCAGGAAGTTGCGAAGTCGATCAATCTCTTCCTGTTTTGCACTGGGTTTGAGCACCGCTTTTGCCAATTCATGCGGCGTCCAGGAGAACATGCCTCTCAAAATTGGTGAGACGACCGGCACAACGTGACCGTTATAAAGCCTTGTCTCGCCTACGATGTTGCCTGCAATGGAAATCCGATCAATCTTGTCTTCGCTGGGCTTGCCATCATGGTCGCATTGCTCGGCCATCAGGTCAGCGGTTTTCGTGTCAGGTTTTGCGAACTTCGAGAGGTTCAGGCCTGTTTGATTGATCAAGAATTCGATCATGCGGCCAAATTGCTGAACCGCGAATTGGTTCTGCGGGCGGATCACATAAATCGGAATGCCGTCGATCTTCAAGGTCCACTCAAGGGCAGTCGCGGAGTCCAGGTAAGGTGTGTTGCCCTCTTCGTCCCGGAAAGTCAGGAACCGTGCCATCGCGATCTCGTTTTCCGGGATCATCGGTTTGAGATGCGGATATTGCTCGCCTAGGGAGAACATGGCTTGCTGAAAATAATCCCGGTTCGTTTCATTGGTGAAATCGTACCCGATCGTCCCAATCGCAAAGACCTTGTTATCGGCCATGATGTTCGAACCTGCGTGTTGCGGACGCACTGTGTTTGGCTGTGTGTGAACGAAGTTTTCCGGCGCACTGTCACGGATTGGGGCATGGGTGCGCGGTGCGGCGGGAGGTGCATTGAATTCAGGAGCAGGCTGTTGGTTTTGTGCCGGGGCAATTTCGGTGCATTCGGCAGCTGGTTCAATAACTTCAGGAAGACCTGCAGGTTCGACAGAAGCCGCTTCGGGAGCAATGGTGTCAACGCTGGTATCAATCTCAGACATTAAATCAATCCTTTCTGAAACATGTTTTTGAGGAGCCACCTGCTCCGCCCAAATGGGGCGGAGGTTTTCGTGCAAGAGCACGAGATCCAGACGCCGAAAGGCTGTCGGCTTGTCGTCTCCCGAGTGGCTCATTTGGCAGGGGACACAAGAGTTCGATAAAAGGGTTTCCAGATCAGCAAGCTGGATATCTGGACAAGACTGGCGGATGAGCGCGCATAGTCCGCTCACCATGGGGGCTGCAAAGCTGCTCCCGGAAATTTTGGCGGTTCCGCCCTCTGCCTGCACCCGGATGTCCACGCCAGGTGCCAACAGCATTTTGCTGACAAGGTTTGGTCCGGTGTTGTTAAAGGGGGCGGGGTTGCCGTCGATATCGTGCGCGCCAATCGCGAGAACTGATTTGAGACTGGCAGGAACCGTGTCGACGGAGAGGCCGTCATTTCCAACGGCTGCAACAATCTGGATGTTGTTGTCAGCGCAGCGTTCGACGGCTTCTCTTAGTTCGTCGGTCGGATGTCCGGTGTTTGAGAGGTTAGCACCGCTGATATTGATGATCTGAGCATTTTCAGCGCAGGCAGCATGAATGGCGCGGGCGAGAGTGAGCTGAGAGCACCCCTGCAAATTGCCTGCGGCGTCTTCTTGAAAAACCGGAATTTGCGTGCCGAATGCCTTTGGCGCAATACCTGTCTTGTTCCCAAGGATGATGCTGGTGACGGCTGTTCCATGAAGGGTGTGCTGCGGTCCGTCAACGGGGGTGATGTTCTGGCCTGCCAAGCTTGGATTGGTAGGGTCAAAATTGCCATCGAGGACAGCAACCTTGATGCCTTCTCCAAATTTTGCGCGGTTTTGAATGGCGCGCAGTGCTTCAAACTGATCGCGTAGAACATACATGTTCGGCTCCCGGAAAACGGGTGATGTCCGGCCATAGTGGCGGACCTGAAATAATTAGATTTGAGAGATTTTTTGAGATGACGGTTGCGGCCAACCGGCCGCAACCGCCCAGAAAAAATCAATTTTGTTTCAAAGTATTAAGTCAAAATACGCCCAAACAAGATTTGGACAGGTAGTAAAAACGGTCCTGCGGACCAAGGATCACTGGCGGATAAAAAACCGGTTCCTCCCAGCGAGGTTTGGAGATGTTGGCGGTCAATTCCCTCATCTCCTGACCTGAGAAAAGATTAACAAACCTTTAAAAAATGAGAGAGTGAATTGACTGTGAAACTTTTCTGTTTCGCGCGTGAGCAGATGGTTCACACCGTGAAGATGAAAAAAGCCCGCGGCAAAGCGCGGGCAAGTTGGTCGAGGGAGAAGTCAGAGTTTGAGTTGGGCGCTATCCGGACTTGGTTACCGGTGGTGCGGTGTGAATTCCCACGCAAGCCTTATGTTGAACCAATGTCGTGTCGTCATCGGTTTCAGTTGAAGGAAGGTCAAGTTCCGGTCCGAACCCGTCCAAAAGTGGTCGGTTGGCAGCTGCGTTTCGGACCATCAGTCTTGCCACTGTGGGTGCTGCTGCACTGGTTCCGATCAGTTTGCTCCGGGTTCCCGACGTTGTGCCTATGGACCAGATGCCGGGTTTGATGCGGCTATAATCGGTAACAGCCGAAACTTCTGGCTGTGGCCCCCATGACACATAGGAACCATCTGGAAGCTCCTTAACACCACCGGCGCCCGAATAGTCTGACGGTCGCCCTGATTGAAGGACATACCCGGAAACCCGTGTTGTGCTTGGGGACGTTCCCACAGCGTTGGTCGCTCCAAAGCCGGAGACGTTTGGAACCTTTGCAGGGTAACGCCGAACGGGGCTTTCGGGCGGAGTTGAGTGAGCAGCCTGTGGCAATTTCGGGGTGATCAAGTAACTCTGCCTCCCGTGGGTCTTCAGATCACTTGGATCATCGTCCCTTTGCAGCCACAACATGATGTCTTCCCCTTCATCCAGTTTTTCGGATTTGGCGGAACGCGACACTTCTATAGTCCATGTTCCGGAGGGAGCTTTTCGCGCCACATTCCGGCGGTAGATCGTTGGAATGAGCGCGATCATGATGCGCCAACGGCTTCCCCGATGTTTGTCCGCCGACATCTGGCCGATAACGTTGCCGTTCAACTCGATTTCTTCAAATCGCCGCGGATCTCCGTCGTCCTGTCCTGAAAGGTCCATGTCGGGGGAGACATCTATGCTTGTCGGGGCAGGTGACGCCGGCCTGTCAGGCGCTGTCAGGGTGACCTTGTAGCCTGCTGGATCGAGCGTCTTCGGCAGCCAAATTTCCAGATAGCTGGATGTGCGATCATCTGGCTGCAGATGCCACTGAACCGTCAGTTTGTCTCCATCAAAGTCCTGTTCGGAAAATCGCCCATGCATGCGCGATTGAAAGTTGTTGCCAATTGGCATGACGATTTCAGTCGCCGGTTGGTCTTCACGCCGCAGTTTTAAAAGTTCCTCAATGGCGACTGCCATTTCCGAGTTGCCGTCGTGCCGACCCGCGCTCCAGCCATAGGAAAAGTTCACCACCAAAGGGAGTTCAGGGCTTTGAAAATGCTCTGCAATGCGGCGAGCGCGCTCGAAAATGTAATGCAGCGCCGAGAGCATATACATTTCCTTGCCGAAACCTGACGTGTCCCACGCGATGGTGTTGGGCAGTTGAACACCGATAATCAGGATATCATCCTCCAGCGGATGATCAGGAAAAAGCGAACTGTTACCGGCGGCCAGCCCCAAAACATGCGCACCATGTGTGGTGTGGCGCATCAAGTGGGAGCCAAGTTCGTCCATGTCAGGTGCGGTTGCTTTCGCATGGCGATAAAGCTGGCGTTCATCGGATGGGAATTGCTGGCGGAGGTCATCAATTTCCGCATTCACGAATTCACGGCCAAAAGGCACACTCGCAGTTTGGGTGGCATGGCCGGACTGGAGCCAGCAGTGGCTGATCCGTGTTTTGCCGTCCGCATTCAGAAATGAGCGATGAGCAAAGGGAAGGCCGTCATCAATCACGCCAATGATGGCTTTGGGCTTCCGAGCAGGCGGCGTCCACTGTGAGGGCGCTGTACCCGATTTGTAGTCGTTGACCCAGGATTCCGGGGCAACGGGAAAATTGACACGGAACCGGGGAGAGATCGCGGCTGGGCGGCGCTTGGCCCGTGTGCGGGCTGAGCCCAGCATTCGGGCAACAGTAGTATCCTGCTGAACCCGGCGGCGTGGATCATTCATCTGCGGATCGTGAAAGGCAAATGGCGTGATCTTCAGAGACTTGTGCTCAGGCTTCCATAAGGGGGGAAGCCGCACGCGCATTTTCTCACTATCCTCCGGCAATCCGTCTCCGTCCATAAGGGCGGTGTAATAACCGGACGGACCTTGGGCGATGGCGGGGAAGGCAAATGGGCGGCCCAGTTCTTCGGAAAATACCCAACGCTCATACGGACCGGCGTAACGCTCAATCCGCTCTTCCAGAGCTCGTTTGAGATACATGATGTCACCTCAAACTTTTTGGGTTTCAGAAAGCGCTTTGCCCCATAGCCAGCTGAAATGCGGAGCCGCAGACGTTTGGAATTGGCCGCAGATATGCAGGCCCATTGTGCTGCCATTCTGCGTGAAATCGAAATCGGAGAAATCCTGATTTTGAGGCTCGTAGCGCAATTCCTCAACAGGCACGCCAGTATGGCCAGCAAGGTTCAAAATCACTTTTCCGATCGCTGTTCCCAAGATTGCGCCGGCCCAGCTGTCGATAGGGTAATGAACTCCAGCAATGGTGCGATTGACGGCAATGCGCTCTGCCAGACCACGCATCATTGCTACGCGGTTTTCCAGATCTTCAAACCCATCCCAGCTTGCAGCAAGTGTTTCCAGAACGGTGAGAACGGCATAGGCTTCCGTTGCATGGGCTGAAGGAAAACTGCCATGACCTGGGGTCGGGATCATCGGTAAGATGCGGCCGTCTATTTGGTCAGGGCGGCGGACTGCGAGCGCGTGTTTGGCGATCATGGCCACATGAGCTGCCATGACCTGCGTTGCCGTAATCAGCTCAAAGGTTTTGCCGTGCTGGGCGGCATGCATCCCAAGGATCATTGCAAAATATTCGGTCGGGAAGCCGAGTTGAGACACAATTTCAGCCCCACGGTCACCGCGGAGATCCGCATAATCTTTAACATGCGAGCATTGTTCGGCAAGCAGGGCGTCTGATGGCAGAACCAGCTCCACGACATCGTGACTTTCAAAGGACAAGACAATGGACTTGGTGCCATTTGTATCCTTCGCCTCATAAGAAATCCGGCTCAGAAATTCGCTGACATAAAGCGACCCACGCACCCATGTTGCCCACCGGTCGTTGTTCGCTGTGTCGTCGAATGGGAGCGGAGTTCCAGCGTTTGCCGCGCCCGGCGTTGTCAAATGCAAAAGCCCTTCGGCTGTGGTCTGCAGGCCATGGGTGGTGACAGCGGAATAGCCGCCGGGGTCTTGCGCACCAAGAAACCCGCCAATGCCGGTCATTCCTCCGATGCCGCCAATACCACCGATGCCACCGATCCCGCCGATCCCACCAATTCCGCCGATGCCACCGATGCCACCGATCCCGCCGATCCCACCAATTCCGCCATACTGAGCCATTTCGAAATTCCTTTAATCTACGTCAACTAATTCCCGAGGCCGCCATGGCCGTGAGCGCACGGCGACCTAGCTTTTCTTGCGAAACCGGGTGGCTTCGCTCGTAATGTTGCAAACTGTAGGAAGGCCAAATCCGCAGCAGATCTTCGGCAGCTGTTCTGGCTTCGTCTTGCCTGTTCAGATAGTGAAGCGCCGTGATTTTGGCGCGGTGTGTAGAAAGGTGTCGGTCGTTGGTCGCCAGTGACCGATTGGCGTAGACCAGTGCGTTCTCAAAATCGTCAGCAGCGATGTAGGCCGTGCTTGCCAGGCTGTCATAATAGTAGCTGAACGGGTCAATCGGTGAGAGGTTGCGTGCCTGTTGATTGAAGGAAACTGCCGATTCCCCATCGTTCAAAAACGCTTTCAGCGAACCGCGCAACAGCCAGGCAAGGCTCTCATTTGGGTTGACATCCAGCGCTGTTTCAAAACGTTTGTCGGCCGTTGAAAAATCATGCACCAGGTTGTTGTGCGTGAAGCCGTCAATGGTCAGGCTGAGACTGGATTCCGGGTTTAGGTCGAGCGCTTTAGCAGTGCAGTCAACGGCCAGTTGCGTGTCCCGCTTCTGGTCCATTGAATATCCCTTCATGACGTTCAGGACATACCATTTCGCCAGCCACGCGTGGGTTTCAGCAAGGTTGGGCTGGCGGTTGGTCGCTTCACTCAGGAAGTCACGGGATTTTAGAAAGTCCCGCATTGTCGCTCGGTGCATCAGGCCAACGCCGGAGATCAAAAGATTTTGGTCGGACACATCATTGAGCGGCTGCAGGCGGCTGCTGGTAATCGCTGTGTCGGAGATGGATTTGGCAACCGTGCGCGCAATATGCTCAATCTGCAGTGCGGCGTCATCCAGTTGGTTCATGTTCGCGATCTGGAAATTCCGGTTCCACAGGATCTGACCGGAATTGGCGTCCAGAAAATCAATGTCGCAGATGATGCCGTTGGCCGAACGGCGCAAAAAACCAGTGGTGAGGTAATCAACCCCAAGTGTTTTCTGCACCTCTGTGACCAGCGTGGTCTTTTCCGCCATCGCCCGCCCGGACAAGTGGGAGATGACGCTCAAGAACCGGGAGCGAGAAAGAACCCGGCAAGCCTGTTCCCCAATCCAGTCTCCGAGAGCTTTCAGGCTCGGGTCATTCCCGAGGTGACCAAGTGGCAACATGGTGACGGACGGGCGGGGGCTGCGCAGTGTTGCAGGCGGAAGATGACCGCAAAGGTCTTCCACTTGCGCCGGGTTTTCGCGAACGGAGGCCACCCACTTGCGAAAGTCCTTCTCGGCAACATTCAGATCCTCCAGAAATGCGCCATTTCGGGCATCACCGATAAATCGCAAACGCTCAAGGTCTAGTTCCACATCGGTATTGGTGGTGTGAAACAGAGTATCAAATTCACTTCCCAAAAGCTTTCGAAGGTCTGCCAAAGCCCTGCGCAGATTTTGGTGTCCACAGTCGTATCCGGAATAGCCCCACAGTGTGTTTTGCAGGAAGGTACGGGTTCGCCGCCCCATGGGAGCCGTCGCCAGAATGGCAATCAGCGCACGGTGCTTGGCTCCGCGTATTTCAATGGTGTCGCGCGCCTTTAACCGAACGGCACAGGTGCCGAACAAGGCGATTTCCAGAAATGTGGACATGATGTGTTACCCCGTTGCAACTATTAACACCCTGCCGCAGGGGAAACAAAGGGTCTCACAGTAATTTCACAGAGGCCTCATGGCGTGCCTTGTTATGCTAAATAAAACAAAGGCTTTGAGGTGTATTTTTATGTCCCAGGGAGAGGGGATGAAAGATCTGGTCGAGTATTTTCGAAACTGGAGTTTTGAGCGTCAAAAAATAATTCGTCTGGTCGAAAGCGGGCGACTATCTGAAGACGAGCAAATGTCTGTTCTAAACATGGTATTTGTCATCGACCGCATTGGCCCAACAGATCTGGAGCCGATTGAATAGCGGAGATCAGGCACTCAAATATGCGCCATTTGTAACCTCTTCGGGGCCAAGACTGCCTTTAAACAAAGGCAGTCTTAACTCTTGTTGGATGTGTCGATGTTTGGCGCCGTCAAACGCTGAGGTGGCAGGCGACATGCGCCATTTCTGCGCCTAGTTCCCGAACTGCCGGACGCTCCTGTTGGCAACGGTCTTCAGCCAAAGCGCATCTTGGGTGAAAACTGCAGCCACTTGGCTTGTTGATTGGATCCGGTATCTCGCCGGAAACAATCTCGGCAGTGCGCCCAAAGGCATCAATGTGCGGGGCGGCGTCCATCAGCATCCGCGTGTAAGGGTGGCGCGGATTTTCAAACAAGGTGTCCCGGTCTGCAACCTCGACCAAACGGCCCAGGTAAAGAACACCGATTTGGTCGGCCATATACCGGATCACCGACAAATCGTGGCTGATGAACAGGTAGGTGAGGCCGAGTTCGCGCTGCAGGGTCTTCATCAGATTGAGAACCTGACTTTGGACCGAAACATCAAGAGCAGAAGTCGGTTCATCGCAAACAATAAACTCCGGATTGGATGCCAGGGCCCGGGCAATGGCAATTCGTTGCCGCTGTCCGCCGGAGAATTCGTGCGGAAATTTTTCCCCGTCCGATTTCGCCAATCCAACCTGATCCAGAAGTTCCTCCACACGTTTGCCGATTTCGCTCGCCGGCATGAGTTCGAACGCGCGGATTGGCTCGCCGATGATATGCTTGACCCTCCAGCGCGGGTTCAACGACGCATACGGGCTTTGAAAGATCATCTGGATGCGTCGACGGACGGAAAGCAGGTGCTTCTGGTCCTTGATGGAGAAAAGGTCTTCTCCATCGATCAACACTTCGCCTGTGGTCGGCTTTTGAAGGCCGACAATCATCCGGCCTATTGTGGATTTGCCCGATCCACTTTCGCCAACAAGGGCAAAGGTCTTGCCCTTGGGGATCTCGAAGTCGACCGTGTCCACAGCGGTCAGAAATTTCTTTTCTTCAGCGGCCAAAATCCGGTTGAGCCACGGCTTGGACACATCAAAAACGGCGCCGAGTTTGCGGGCGCTGATCAAGGGTGTTTCACCGGTCATTCTGAGGCTCCAGAGGCTTCTTTTGCTTTGGCTTCGTAGGCTGGGTCGTAGAGCCAGCACGCGACTTCACTTTCATTGACCGGCTCAAGGACCGGAATGTCTTTGAAGCAGGGTGCGAACCCCTTTTCGCAGCGGGGATTGAAGGCGCAGCCCTTCGGGATCGCCCGCAAGTTTGGCATGGCTCCGGGGATTTGGCTGAGCGTGTGCATGGTGCCCGTTGCCGATGGCGTGGAGGCCATCAAGCCGACTGTGTATGGATGGGACGGCGCACTCAAGACGTCTCGGGTCGGTCCGATTTCGGCGATCCGGCCCGCATACAGAACGGCAACGCGATCCGTTGATTCTGCGATCACGCCCATATCGTGCGTGATGAGGATGACGGCTGTTCCCCGTTCGCGGCACAGGCGTTTCAACAGCGCCATGATTTGGGCCTGAACCGAGACATCAAGCGCGGTTGTTGGCTCATCTGCGATGATCAGTTCCGGTTCGGCTGCAAGCGCCAATGAGATCACCACGCGCTGACGCATGCCACCTGAGAACTGGTGCGGATATGCGTCAATGCGCGTAGATGCAGCTGGAATGCCGACCTCTTCCAGAAGCGCGATTGCACGTGCCCGCGCTTCGGCCTGAGACAGCGGAAGGTGCGTCCGGATCGTCTGGATGAGCTGCTGGCCAACCGTCATCAGCGGATTGAGGCTGGTGAGCGGGTCCTGAAAGACCATGGCAATCTTCTTGCCACGGATCCGGCGGAGGCGCTCTTCCGGCAAATTGTCGATCCGCTCGCCGTCAAGGCGGATTTCACCGCCACTGATGCGGCCGGGTCTGTCAATCAGGCCGATGATTGCAGATCCGCACATTGACTTGCCGGCGCCACTTTCGCCGACCAGTCCGAGAATTTCCCCGGCGCGGACTTCAAAGCTGACACGATCCACCGGACGCAAGATGCCGTTCCGGGTCGGAAACTCGACGATAAGATCGGAGACTTTTAAAAGAGGAGTATCTGTCACTGGTCTATCGCAGTTTCGGGTTCAGGATATCGCGGAGCCAATCACCAAAGAGGTTCACGGACAGCGCGAGTGCGAGAAGGGTGAGGGACGGGAACAGCAGGATCCACCATTCGCCCGACAAAATGTACTGGCGGCCCACATTGATCAGCGTTCCAAGAGACGGTTCCGTTTTCGGCGCACCCACGCCCAGAAAGCTCAAGGTGGCTTCGGCGATGATCGCCAGCGCGAGACTGATGGTCGCAATGACAAGGATCGGGCTGGTTACATTCGGCAAGATATGGCGGAGCATGATGCTCCAGCGGGTGAGGCCGATCAGATGCCCGGCCTGAACATATTCTTTTTGCCGCTCAACCATGGTGGCGCCGCGGACGGTCCGTGCGAACTGAACCCACTCGGACAAGCCGATGGACAGAATAAGCACCCAAATGGCCATTTCGTCCCGCAGGTCCGGTGGAATGAGGCCCTTGCCGATGCCGTAAAGCAGCATGGCAACCATGATGGACGGGAAGGTCATTTGAATATCGGCGATCCGCATGATTACACCGTCGAGCCAGCCGCCGACATACCCGGCCAGCAAGCCTAGAATGACGCCAAGTGTCATGGCGAAGAGGACGGCGACAACACCGACGAACAGGGAAACCCGAAGGCCGAACAGGATTGTCGACAGAACATCGCGGCCCTGATCATCCGTTCCAAGCAGGAAGTAGTCGCCCGTAAACTCGTTCGCAGCAAACGGCTTGGAAAAGCCGTTCATGAGATTGAGGCTCGCCGGATCGAACGGCGTATAGGGCGAGATCAGCGGCGATAATACAGCCCCGAGAACCAACAGAATGAAGGTCAGCGAGGAAACGATGATCACCGGTGAGCGTTTATAGGAATGCCAGATGTCGGATTGCATCCAGCGTTGCCAGAAGGTGGTCGCAACGGCTTCGGTGAATTCGGGCCGGGCTGATGCGCCTTTGGTGGTTTGAGTGTCCATGATGCCTCTTGACCTCAGTTGTTGCTGACACTGAGCCGCGGGTCGATCGTGAAGTAGAGCAGATCGACGATGAGGTTGATGGTGACGAAGATGACGGCAACCAGCAGCAGATAGGCCGACATGACCGGAATATCGACGAAGTTCACCGCATTGATGAACAGCAAGCCGACGCCGGGCCACTGGAAGACGCTTTCGGTAATGATTGCGAAGGCGACGATGGAGCCGAATTGAAGACCTGTCACAGTGATGACCGGAACGAGGGTGTTCTTCATGGCATGGCCAAAATTGATTGTTTTTTGGCTGAGGCCGCGTGCCCGGGCAAAGCGGATGTAGTCCGCGCGCAGGACTTCAAGCATTTCGGAGCGTACGAGACGCATGATCAGCGTCATCTGATAAAGGCCCAACGTGATCGCCGGAAGGATCATCGACTTGAACCCACTCCAGGTCAAAATTGCAAGATCGACCCCGAAGAGGCTGCGGGTGTCGCCGCGCCCGAACGAAGGCAGCCAGCCAAGGTTTACCGCGAACAGCCAGATGAGAAAGACACCGATCAGGAAGGTGGGCAGGGAAACACCGATGAGAGAAGCTGTCATGATGAAGTTTGCGACATAGCCATCTCGTCGGATGGCCGTGTAAACCCCTAAGAAAAAGCCCAGGGTCATCGCAATCACACCGGACAGGAAGGCGAGTTCCAGCGTTGCGGGTAGTCGGTCCATGATGACCTCGCCAACCGGCAGGCCAACTCGATAGGAAACGCCGAAATCACCGGACAGGGCGCGCCCGAAGAACCGGACATATTGAACGACAATCGGGTCGTTGAGGCCCAGTCGTTCTTCCAGTTCAGCGCGGTCGGCAGCTGTTGCCTCCTGACCGAGCATGTTTTCCACGGGGTCGCCCATGAACTTGAACATGGCGAATGAGACAAAGCCAACGGCCATAAGCACTAAGAGTGCCTGGCCAAGGCGGCGGATAATGAAAGCAAGCATTTTTTACGCCAATCGAAAGACTGTGGCTTGTGCGACAGTCTGCTAGGGTCTTCCGATAAACCACCGGCTTATACTTACCGGGCGAACAAAGTCCAAGACTTTTGTAGGTTTAGTCCGCAAAAAACGGGTTGTTCGTCAAGCGCCACCGCCGTTTCGGTAATATTATCAAGCGCAAAACAACGTGTTCGCGCCGGTTGATAACTTTTAACCGGCGCGAACATTTACCGTTCAGGTCTTATTTGCTGAAAGACATGAACTTGAAGTGTGGTTGATCTTCCGGCTGGACCGGGAAATCAATCTTGTCTGTCATGCCCCAGTTCAAGACCTGGTTGTGGATCGGCAGATAGACGTTCTCAGACTTCACCGTATTCCAGATCTCGGCGATCGTGGCGTTCCGGGCTTCCTGATCGGTTTCGGATGCAAGGCTTTCGATCTTCGCATCGATGTCCGCATTAGAGAAACCGGTTGCGTTCCAGGAACCGAGCTTGTCGGTCGTGGTGTGTGCCAGGAAGTTGAAGATGTACTCGGAATCGAATGTCGGTACGCCCCAGCCGAGCATATAGAAATCCGTTTCCTTGTTCTGGATCAGCGGGAAGTGCTGTGCCTTCGGCTTGGCGTCCAAGTTTACCGTGATACCGATCTGACCGAGCATGCCGACAGCGGCCTGACAGATGCCTTCATCGTTGATGTAGCGATCGTTCGGGCAGTTCAAGGTGAGGCTGAAGCCATCGCCATAACCGGCTTCTTCCATCAATGCCTTGGCAGCGGCCACGTCATAGGCCGGGTAAGCGTCCAGCTCTTCAGTCCAGCCGTTGACGAACGGAGGCATGATGACGCCGGTCGGGGCGGACTGGTCACGCATGACGACTTTTTTGATCGCATCGCGGTTGATGGCGATGTTCATGGCTTGACGCACGCGGTTGTCTGCGAGCGGGTTCTTGCCCTCGACACTGTCGCTTGTCAGGTCATCAGCGCCCTGGTTCATACCGAAGAAGATGGTCCGGTTTTGCGCAGCGGTGTTCAGGCGCAGGCCATCGGTTTCGGAAACGCGTACAAGATCCTGAACCGGAACGTCCTGAATGAGATCAACTTCGCCGGACAGCAGGGCGGACACGCGGGTCGCGCTTTCCTGAATCGGTGTGTAGATGATTTCAGTGACTTCGAGCGGGAACTGACCCTTGCCCCAATAGTTCGGGTTTTGCTTCAGGATGGTTTCGGAATCCTGCTTGCGGCTTTCAAGGGTGTAAGCGCCGGTGCCGTTGACCGCCCGCACACACGGGTTGTCGCCGCCATTGGCAATGTCTTGCGGGGCTTCACAGCCGTTTTCTGTCGCCCAACCGGAATCCATGATGAAGAGGTTCGTCATGTTGTTCGGCAGCAGAGGGTTCGGGCCATCTGTTTCGAAATGAACGGTGAAATCGTCGACCTTGCGAACATCCTTGATGGAGTTCAGCAGTTCCTTCATGGCGGATGTCGGCATCATGGCGCGCTTGAAGGAGAAAACAACGTCATCCGCCGTGAAGTCCTGACCGCCGTGGAATTTCACGCCTTCGCGCAATTTGAATTCCCAAACGTTCGGGTCGTCGGTCGGTGCCCAGCTGGTGGCGAGCGCCGGAATGATCTTGGCTTCCATGTCGCGCTGCAGAAGCGGCTCGTACATTTGGTGCGCAAGAGTATGGGTTGGGCCTTCGTTTTGGGCATGCGGATCAAGGGTGAGGGAGTCACCGGCGCGAGCCCATCGCAGTGTTTCAGCGTTTGCTGCACCAAGACCGGCGCAAAGGGCCAGACCTGCAGCAGTCAATTTCAAGAGAGTTTTGTTCATCGGTTTCCCCTTCGATTGTGGCCGGGACCGTTTATCGGCGTGATCTTATGCTGATCCCCGGCAATCTTTTTAAGGACATAGTCGCTGGCAAGATGCTTAACCGATTAAAGGTTGCAATCTGCCATGCCGTATCCTGACCGTAACAGAGCGTTCAGCTTCATCGGAGTCAAGAGACATGTCGTTCGACAGGGGTGGTTGAGATAATATGTTTGCAAATAGGCAGTTTATGCGAATTTTTTTTCAGCTGTTTCCCGTTTGCACGAGCTGACGCAAGGGACGCAAAGCCCCCGCTTATTGGCATCATTGCCCATACCCCAATGCAACCGCTTGGCAATTTTGCGGTGTGGTGATTCTTCTGAAAAAGGAGGCGGTGTCCCCCCTACGCTGTGGGAGCGGGCGAGTTGTAGGGTGGTGGGAGAGTGGCGATTTTGTTTTTGGATCTTCGGTCTACGAAATAGCGCAACCTGCATTTCAGGTTGTGGAATGATAGAGAAAATCTAGTATGTTCGTATTTTGTTCTTAAATTTGATTGTGTGTTGTAGTATACGTCACAAGTTGCCGATCCTACAAAGGCATTCCGGTCTATTGGTCTGGAACCGGACGATGCTCTAGGACAACAAGGACAGGAAGTAGCAGTAAGATGCTTTACCCAGCACCCACTCGTGCAGAATTGTTAGAACCTAATTGCAATCTGAGTGATCAATTCGCCCGGAAATTATATATGGTCGATATGTTTGCGGGATGCGGTGGTCTTTCGACAGGCTTCGAGAATGCTGGATTTCTTCCGGTGTTTGTTAACGAGTTGAACCATGATGCGATGGCGACATATCTAAAGAACCGTCATCATAGTTTGGGCGGCTTGCACTTTTCGGCAAATGAGCACCTTCGCTGCAGTGATGCGAATAGCCTCAATGGTCCCCGGTTGGAAAAACTTGTTTCTGACTTGAAAAGCTTGCCCGAGCTTGAACTATCATTCGACACGAACGTCTCAGAGGCATCGGGATCCGGGTCAAACCTCGATGTTCTAGCTGGTGGACCTCCATGCCAAGGATATTCCGGTATCGGCATTCGAAGATCCTATGCTGTCGACAAGGTCGATTTGCCCTCAAATCATCTTTTTGTCCGTATGTCACACGTAATAAGGCGGCTTAGGCCTCGAATTTTTCTTTTTGAGAATGTTCAAGGCTTGTTGAATGCAAAATGGACCCGTGGGAGCGATGATCGAATATTCCCTGATGTTTTAGCTGAGTTTCGGGCAATTCCTGGTTACACAGTTCGATATTCCCTTGTGCGGGCTAAGGATTACGGTGTCCCCCAGAACCGACCGCGTGTTTTGTTAGTGGGAATACGGCACGACATTCTGGATGCCTGCGATTTTCTTGACCCAAATGCAGCGTCCGAAGATGCTGTGAAGTGCAAATTCCTGCCGGAACCGACAGGAGGGTTTCCAGACTTATATGACCTTCTCAGCGATTTAATAGATGATGAGGTGCCGGCCATACTTCACGGCGGTGATTTTCCTAAGGGACCTTTCTTTACGAAGGCTTATCCAAGGCCACCACAAAATGAACTTCAACGAAAATTGAGAGCAACTCCATCTTGGTTTCACTCAAGTACAATTCCATTAACTGAGCAGGAATATAGTAAGCACAAGCAAAATATTGTAATGAAGTTTCAGCATATGCTTGAACACGATGGAGAAATTCCAACTGAATTTAGAACAAAAAAATTCTCCCAGCGTGTCCTGCGGGCGCGATGGGGTAATACTCAACCCAATATTACCGCTACATCTCTTGCAGACGACTATGTTCATTTTAGTCAACCTCGGTCGCTCACCGTTCGTGAATGGGCGCGATTGCAGTTATTCCCTGATTGGTATCAGTTTGCTGGGAAGCGCACGACAGGGGGGTTACGGCGTGCAGGCAATCCCAAAGAGGGGCTGTTCGACCGTGAAGTTCCGAAGTATACGCAGATTGGGAATGCGGTTCCCGTTGGGCTTGCGGAGGCAGTAGCAAAGCATTTTCGTAAGATAATTCATTGTAACTTAACTTAATGCATCACGCAAAACGCTTTTTTAAGTGCTGTGCGAATTCAGAAATACTCATTGTGTATCTTTCAAAATATTCGAGGCGGTCGACAAGTATCTGTCTAGCCTCCTTCTGTTTTTCAGTTTTGCTCTTTGCTTTCAGGATCGCATTGTTCAATCTAGCTTTTTCAGCCTGAAGTTCAGGTCCGTAGCAGACTAAATTTACTCTATTAGATTTTAAGTCCTCAATGATCTGTGCGCCAATATCTTTCATTCTCTTTTTACTGGCATCCAAACCATTTCCGGTAAAAACGAATGGTTTAGCGCCAACCTTAAGTTCACTGGAAGTTAATCGTGCGCGGTCGTTGCTGCTCAATTGAACGGCTAAGAATAATTCTACTTTGTAGTCTTCCCCATTTTCGACGAATGGAAAAGCAAAATCCGTATCAGAGCCTTCTTTTGATTTGTATTGTTCTCTGTAATGCGTGTCTTTTACTAATTCGGCCGCAGTAAGAATCGCGCGAGTTAGGTTCTCTCCAGCTTCACCGGCATTTGATTTATTTGCTTGGGAGAGCGATTCATTAACAACTCTAGATACAAGCGCCTTTAGTCGGTCCGAAGCAACTGTATTCGAGGTTGCTGATAGGAATCTGCTAATTGAATCTAATATCGGCTTAGATTTAGTGAAGCAGGCCGTTTGTAGTATATTTATGTGATCATAGTATAGAATAGATGAATATTTATTGTTTATGTCCATGAATTGGTTTGCTAATTGATTAATTTTGAAATCGAGGGTCGACAGGTCGTTTGTCTGTCTAAATTCCGCAATCTTGCTGCTAATTTCAGACTTTCTATGATCTTCATTCGAGCGCTTTGTTTGGCGTAAGAAGCCGTCTGTGCCTTGTATCTCTTTTTTTAGAACTGGGTAAATATTATCGATTACACACACCCAATTCGTACCCGATAGGCGCTCATAGTCAAACATAGTTTTACCTTCTAAGGGGCTGCAAGAAACAGTTTTGGGGATTTATATCTGCTGACCATAACGTAATGAATATATCCGGCGCAGGGCATTTTTCTCTTGGGTACAAGAGTGAAAGTGATCACTACATTGTTATTTGACTATCAGATTTAGAATACCGGGAATAAGTGGGATTTAGTGGGAAATAGCGAAAACTAACGTTATTACAAGGATGTAACTGATTTTTGTAGAATTCGCTCGGTAACAGTTTTTGACTACCAAAATTAGAATGGGTTTCGAGCCGCCGCACCAAACAGAAATTTGCCGCCTGCGTTTAAAGAGCCTTTAAATTAACGCTGAAAGCAGAATAAGTGCCTGTTAAATATCAAATAAATTGAATGGGTATGCGGCACAATCCCCCTCTATTTTTGGGCTGAAATCCAAATTAGAAATGGAACTCAGTTCAAAATCTGCAGTTATTCGTAAATACCTTCTTAAATACAATAACTTACTGGGAATTTGTACTCTGGAGAGAAAATGAACCGCTACTGAGTGCCCACGAATGTCATTCTATCGGCAATTTCACGTATGGCTCGTTTTTCACGCCGGTTTCACGACGTAAGGTCAGTAGTATTCGGCATGGGTAATAATGCCGAAACCGGAGGGCATTGTGTTTCGTATTCTGCTTCTGTTCGTTTTCATTTTCACATTTCGTAATGCCAGTCTAGCCGAAGACACCCCTCCTTTTGATGAAGCCTCCTTTAGACTGACGGAAGCCCGACTAATAGCCAGGACTAATCTGATAGCGACAGAGCGCGTTCTATACGCAGCAGAAACAGCGCTTGATACTGCGTCTATTATTTTGGCCTCGCTAGATAGCGAGCGGTTGATTCACTTGGACCTCAAACAACTCGCTGCCGGGATACCCGGTGCCCGTGCCATCATTGTTATCGGTCAGGATGGTTTGCTACTGCATGATAGCTATTCCTACCCTCATGCCCGTCTCAAGCTATCCGACAGACGATATTTTCAGGCTGCTCAGGTGTCACCGGGGCTGCACATTGGAAAAACGGTAGTAGGAAGAACTTCGGGGGCGGCGTTTGTTCCAATTGCCAAACGCATCGGACAACTGACATTCGTCGCAATAGTCTCTCCCCCGTCTCTCTTTGATACCTATTCGGAATGCGGAGATTGTTGGTCTTTGGCCGTCAACAAACAAGGGGATCTGATCAGTATGTTTCCTGCAGAAGCGGTCGTATCGCCAAAACTATTGGAGCTGGCCAAATCAGGCAAGACAACAGGCAGCCAAATTGTGAAGTATAATCAGTCAGTCGTGAGTGTCGCCTGGAGAAAAAGCGAGAGGTTTCCCGTCACTTTGATTGGCGTTCGCGGCCTGTCGAATTTTGCAACGTTCGACATCGACGTAAACTAACAGGCGTTTCATAATTGTCGTATTCGATACCAATGTGCCGGTTTTGGCCCTGAGCCAGACCGAAGAGTGCGGTTCTCCGGTTGAGCATGCTGCCATTTCCGCCACTTTTTCCAAACTTTCTTGGCTAATCGGCTCAATGACTTTGTAGGTCAACGCACATCCGAGTGCAAAACTGACAAGAGAGGATGCGGTAACGGCAGCTAAGACTGGATACTTCGCGCTGGAAACAGCAGCTTTCTGAATTGAACTCTTAATTACACCGTCCCGCACTGCGATCTCCCAATAGCTTGCTCGCAATTACAAGCTATATGGAGAATTGGCAGATGTCTAATATTACGGGCTTACGGTCGGCAACTTTAAATGACGTAGAGGTAATTGCGAAAATTCATGTTCAATGCTGGCGCGAGGTTTATGGTTTTATGCCTCGAGAAGTGCATGACATGAGAGATCTGTCGTACAGGCGAAACCAATGGAATTGTTGGTTCAAGGAAAGACCTGACCTGGAGGCGTTTTTTGTATTGCTACACAACGACAACGTGGTGGGCTTTGCGATTTCAAAGCCCAATCACGACGATGCAATAGATGCATTGGGAGAATTTCACGCCTGCTATATTTTGCCAGAGTTTCGGGGCGGACAGGCGGGGCCAATGGCAATGATGGCACTTGCCCTGTCACTAAAGGAAAACAATTTGTGGCCCGCTTGTGTCTGGGCTTTTAAGCAAAATCCCTACCGTCGCATTTATCCAATGCTCGGTTGCAGACCATTAGTGTATCGTGACCGCTCAATTGGGGGAGCCGATATCCCTGAAATTGGCTACCATATTAGTGATTACAATGCTCTCATGTCTCGCCTTGACCGGATGCGCGTTTCAGCCGAGAAGCGTCAAATTGAATTACCCCAGAAACTTGTTCGTCAGTCACGTCTGGTTGGCTAATGAGATAATCAAGCATTTCTACAAATTGGTTAGCGACCTGCTCTGGAGGTGTTCTCCGGGGCAGTTCTTCCCAATACGTCTCAGCGATGTTCCAAACATATTTTCGAATATCTGCAAGAGTGACATTCTCAAACTGAACATCCTCACCAATCAACATTTCACCCTTGCCGGTTAGTATCCAATTCACATTCGCATTAAGCAACTCGCAGTAGGACGATAAGACTTGGGAGGATGGCTCCATTTCGCCTCTCTCGTATCGAGCGACACTATTTTCGCCGACACCAAGTCTTTTGGCCCAGTCGTCACGGCTCGGGTCACCAAACCGTTTTCTCAATTGTCTAAGCCGTTCTCCAAGCGGCGTTTTAGAAGCGCTTTCTGGTCTAGCCAATAATTCACCTATTTATCCGTAAAATCACTTTACAAAAATGATAGTACGGATTATACCTTCTTTTGTCGGGCCGTTAATCGGGCCGAATTTGCACACATAACGTTTAAGAAAAACGGCTTGTTGCACCAAGCCGTTTCTCCAACCAAAGAGGCTTCCCATGGCTAAGCCGAAGTTCCCGCCAGTTAATGGCTGGGATCGACACTCGATCTATGCCGAAATTCTCCGTCAGGGAATGACACTTCAAGAACTCGCTAAACGAGCGGGCATAACCCCTCGCGGCGTTTCCCATGTATGGACACGCACCGCACGCACTGCCGAGAAGGTCATCTCAGAGTTCCTAGAAACCCCTGCCGAAGAGCTATGGCCGGATCGCTACCGCAAACAAACCTCTTACCGTGTTTCTACCTCACAAATGACCAGGCACGCTAGAGCGAATTCGCCTTCTTCCTCTGATCAGGAAGCTGCGTAACCACCTCCCTGCGCTGTTTTTCTGATCGCAGTGGCGCGGGGGATGGCCTGCTCTCGCCTCGTTACCTCCCAACGGAAGCACATGAGCGACTTGATTGCCCCGGCGGTCAGGTGCCGATCCCCTGCG